>BNJU01001394.1_pt1 | contig 577178 bp, 459 predicted proteins | sample 8539281 | NCBI WGS metagenome assembly BNJU01 (sample SAMD00202456, study PRJDB9452) | human saliva metagenome | isolation source: human saliva | place: Japan
ACTTTCATCGAGCCTTCCCTCTGCTTCTTTACGGCAGAGACGAACTATAAGGATTCGCTCTCTCCCTTCGGTATCAAGATGGCAGACCGCCTTTCGGGAAAGCCCGTCCACTTAGACATATCGGATTTACCGATGAAAAAGGGAGTCATCACTAACCGTAACAAGTTTATCTTGGGACCTTCGGGTAGCGGCAAGTCTTTTTTCACCAACCACATGGTACGCCAGTATTACGAACAGGGGGCACACGTCCTCTTGGTCGATACGGGAAACTCATATCAAGGCTTGTGTGAACTTATCCACCGCAAGACCAAAGGCGAGGACGGCGTGTATTTCACCTATACCAATGAAAGTCCTATATCTTTCAACCCTTTCTATACGGATGATTACTTTTTCGATGTTGAGAAAAGAGAGAGTATCTGTACGCTGCTACTTACACTTTGGAAGAGTGCCGATGAGCATATCACAAAGACCGAGGCAGGCGAACTTGGTTCTGCTGTAAACTCCTATATCGAGCTGATATGTGCTGACCACAGCGTTACACCCTGTTTTAATACCTTCTATGAGTATCTGCGGGACGTGTACCGAAAGGATATGGAAAAGCGTGACATCAAGGTAACACTCTCGGACTTCAATATCAACAACCTCTTGACGACACTCAAGCAATATTATCGTGGTGGTCGATATGATTTCCTACTGAACTCGGATAAGAACATCGACCTGCTCTCTAAACGCTTCATCGTCTTTGAGATTGACCAAGTAAAGGACAATAAAGACCTCTTTCCTGTGGTAACGATTATCATCATGGAAGCCTTCATCAACAAGATGCGCCGATTAAAGGGTATCCGCAAGATGATACTCATTGAGGAAGCGTGGAAAGCCATTGCTTCGGCAAACATGGCGGACTATATCAAATATCTTTATAAGACGGTGAGAAAGTATTTCGGGGAGGCCATTGTCGTAACGCAGGAAGTGGACGACATCATCCAGTCACCCATCGTCAAGGAGAGCATTATCAATAACTCCGACTGCAAGATACTGCTTGACCAGCGCAAGTACATGACCAAGTTCGATGGTATACAGGCGATGCTCGGCTTGTCTGAAAAGGAAAAGAGCCAGATACTCTCCATTAACCAGAACAATGACCCGAACCGACTCTACAAGGAGGTGTGGATAGGTTTAGGCGGTATGCAGAGTGCCGTCTATGCTACGGAGGTAAGCATGGAGGAGTACCTCACCTACACCACGGAGGAAACCGAGAAGGTGGAGGTGATGAACAGGGCAGCACAGCTTGGTGGAGATATCGAAACAGCTATCCGTCAGCTTGCCATAGAGAAAAGAAACAATAAAAAGAAATAAGTACAAACCATCAAAACTATAGTAACAATGAAAAAGTACATTTTCATGGCTCTCTTAGGATTGAGCCTTTCTGTTCCCAAAGCCCACGCACAGTGGGTAGTAACCGACCCTGGCAATTTTGCCGGCAACATCGTCAATTCGGTCAAGGAGATTGCAACAGCTTCGAAGACGGTGAAGAACACCCTTGACGGTTTTAAGGAGGTAGAGAAACTCTACAACGATACCAAGAAGTATTATGATGCCCTCAAGAAGGTGAACAACCTCATCGGCGATGCCTACAAGGTCAAGGAGTGCATCCTGATGGTGGGCGACATCTCAGAGATTTACGTTACCTCGTATAAGAAGATGCTCTCGGACAAGAACTTCCGCCCTTCGGAACTCGCTGCGATGGCTTCGGGCTATGCCAAACTCTTGCAGCAGAGCGGTGAGAGTCTCAAGGAACTAAAATCCATTGTTAAGAGTAATGTCTTCTCGATGAACGACCACGAACGAATGCAGTCCATAGACCGCATCTATACCACGCTGAGGGAATACCGCTCGCTCGTGTCGTATTACACAAGGAAAAATATCTCTGTGAGCTACGTGCGTGCAAGGGAGAAGAACAACCTTGCCTCTGTTAAGGCACTCTATGGTAATACGGCAAGCAGGTATTGGTAAATCCACAGACAAAAAAGAACTTGAAAAAACTTTCATAAAAACACTTTTGCTTATGGATTTTGCCAGTTTACATGAGCTGCTACGCTCAACCTATGACGAGATGATGCCACTCTGTGCCCAGATGACGGGCATTGCCAAGGGCATTGCGGGTTTGGGTGCGCTCTTTTATATTGCTCTTCGGGTATGGGCTTCCATTGCCCGTGCCGAGGCGATAGACGTTTTTCCGCTTCTCCGACCTTTTGTCTTAGGCTTTTGCATCATGTTCTTTCCGACAGTCGTACTGGGTACGATGAATGCCGTTCTCTCGCCCGTGGTGCAGGGAACAGAGATGATGGTACACCAGCAGGAGGGGAACCTTGCAGAACTTACAGCCAAGCGGGACAAGTTGCAGGAGGAAGCCTACCTGCGCAATCCCGAAACAGCCTACCTTGTTTCCAACGAGAAGTTCGATGAGAAGATAGAGGAAATGGGCATCATCGGACCTGAAGATGCCGTGACGATAGCGGGTATGTATGCCGAGCGTGCTGCCTATCAGACCAAGCAGTGGATCATGAAGATGGTACACGACCTTTTGGAACTCCTGTTCCATGCTGCAGGACTTATCATCGACACGCTACGCACCTTCATACTCATCGTTCTTGCCATTCTCGGTCCGATAGTCTTCGGCATTGCTGTATGGGATGGTCTTGCTGGCTCACTTACGGCATGGTTCTCACGCTATATCTCTGTCTATCTGTGGCTGCCTGTCAGCTCTATTCTTACGGCACTGCTTACGAAATACAGGTGCTGATGATAGAGAAGGATATTGAAGCACTCAGTGACCCTAACTACCTACCTGATTCGGGGACGTGGTACTACATCGTCTTCTTCCTTATCGGTATTGTAGGCTACTTCTGTGTACCTACCGTGGCAGGCTGGATTATCGAAGCTGGAGGCGGTATCGGCTCATACGGTCGTAATGTTAACCAGACAGCACAGCATGGTGCGCAAGGCGCATATACTGGTGGCAAGGCTGCTATGGCTGGCGCAGGTGCTGCTGTGGGAAATGTCGGTGGACGTATCAAGGGTGCACTGCTCAAAGGAAAATAGAAATCAAGCAACTATGCTTAATTAATCAATAGATATAAAAGAAAAAAGAAATGGAATTCAAATCACTTGGTAATATCGAGACTTCATTCAGACAGATAAGACTCTATGCCTTTGTCTTTGCCATCGTCTGCGTGGCAGTAAGCGGTTATGCCGTCTATGCCTCATACAGCTTCGCAAAGGAGCAGCGGGAGAAAATCTATGTGCTTGACCAGGGAAAGTCGCTCATGCTGGCTCTCAGTCAGGATGCAAGCAGAAACCGTCCCGTGGAGGCAAGGGAGCATGTACGTCGTTTCCATGAGCTGTTCTTCACCATTGCACCTGACAAGGATGCTATTGAGAAGAACATGGAGCGTGCCTTCCTCCTGTGTGACAAGTCGGCTTTCAACTATTACAAGGACTTGGCAGAGAAGGGTTATTATAACCGTGCCATATCGGGTAATGTCAATCAGCGCATAGAGGTGGACTCTATCCACTGCAACTTTAATACTTACCCTTATGCGGTAACAACCTATGCACGGGAGTTTATCGTCCGTCAGAGTAACGTTACAGAGCGTAGTCTTGTTACAACCTGCACGCTGCAGAACTCAGTCCGTTCGGACAACAACCCGCAAGGCTTCCTGATGGAGAACTTCCTCGTCAAGGAGAACAGGGACATACAGACTTATAAACGATAAGGCTATGGTAAGGAAAAGAAACTTTTTACTCTCACGTCACTATCTGCGCTTTCACCTGTGGCTCCGCCATCGATGTGAAAGGCTCACGATAAGGCAGAGAAAGGAAATCGTCTATGGGCTGAGTTTCATCTATCTGCTCTGCTCGCTTGGATGATAGCGCAGTTTTTCCTTCCTCCAAAGAAGGAGAAACTACCCATCCCCACGGGAAAGCTGACGGACAGTCCGATACGGACAGACAGTACTTTACAAGAGTTACACGGCAATTTTTATCTACAACATCATCAAACAATCAAAGAAAATGGATAATAAACAGAAAGAACAAATGAAGAAAGGCTTGGTCTTCGGAGGATTAGGACTGCTGTTTGCCCTCTCGATGTGGTTTATCTTCGCACCTTCGGGCAAGGATAAGACTGCTGCGGAGCAGGGACTCAATGACAGCATCCCGCAGGCAACGACAGAAAAACTGACGGATAACAAGCTCAAAGCCTATGAATTAGGCGACAAGGCACACGAGGAGGAACAGACCCGCGAGGAGATGGGCAGGCTATCGGACTATTTCGCACAGAACACTGCTCCATCAGAGGAGCAGCGTGCAGAGACAGCTGCTTCTACGGCAAAGATAGAAAACTCTATGCATCGCTATGAGGAGAATAATCGCCTCTTGAACTCCTTTTACGCTCCCGACCCACACGAGCAGGAACGTGAAGCCTTGCGCTCGGAGATAGATAACCTTAAAAAAGAACTCTCTGCCAAAGACAGCAGGGAGGACAATGAAGAGAAACGACAGCTTGCCTTGATGGAAAAGAGCTATCAAATGGCAGCGAAGTATCTCCCTAAAGCATCAACTCCACCTACCTTCAATAATGGTCTGACGGCTGGAAAGGAGAAGACGGAAGACACTGTAGGTGGCTCTGAAGCCGCTAAGGGCAAGACCATGCAGAACGAAAAGCCTGCAATGGAAGTTCTGCCGGAGCGTAGGCAGATAGTTTCTTCACTTGACCAGCCTATGAGCGATGTGTACTTTATGGAGGAATACGGCAAGAAGGCTCGTAATATGGGCTTTCATTCGCTTGCAAGCACGGCTGTACCTACGATGCGCAATACGCTGAAAGTAGTAGTGGACAGGACTACTGTTCTCAAGGAGGGGGACAATGTCGTACTCCGTCTGCTTGAAAGTGCCAAGGTAGAGGGGGCTGCACATCCCACGACAGAGCCGTTTGATAGCCGTCGCCAAGATAGAGGGTAACCGTATGCACCTGCTTATCAAAAGCATTGAGGTGGACGGCCATATCATAGCCGTCAAACTCTCGGCATACGACACAGACGGACAGGAGGGAGTGTATATACCAGGCTCGGAGGACATCAATGCGCTTAAGGAAGTTGGGGCGAACATCGGTGGTTCAATGGGCACATCCTTTACCTTCGCTTCCTCTGCCAAAGACCAAATTATCTCAGAGGCTGCACGTGGGGTGATGCAGGGCGCAAGTCAGCTGCTTCAGAAGAAACTGCGCACCATCAAGGTAACGCTCAAGGGTGGCTACCGCCTTTTCTTGGTTCAGTCCAAATAAAACAATCGAAAATGATAAGTAAAAAATAACATCAAATCAAAAGGAACAATGAAGAAAATTATTTTATCAATGGCTATGCTTGCCATGGTGGGAGCAACAGCCACAGCACAGGAAAACAATGATGGCCTGACACCCAACCGTCCACTTACTTCGGGAGAGCTGTTTCAAGGTATGAGCCGTGCCATACCAACGGGACGTGTCGTACTGCCGTATGGTCTGGACGTTACCTTTGACAAGACCGTGCATCTTATCTTCCCTTCTGCTATTCGTTATGTAGACTTAGGTTCGCAGAATATCATTGCAGGAAAGGCAGAGGATGCAGAGAACGTACTGCGTGTAAAGGCTTCGGTGAAGGACTTTGAGACAGAGACCAATATGAGTGTCATCTGTGAGGACGGCTCTTTTTACACCTTTAACGTAAAATATGCCGATGAGCCGGAGAAACTCAGCATTGAGATGAAAGACTTCTTGTCACCAACGGACGGACGCCTACCAAGCAATCGCTCTGACATTTACTTTAAGGAACTCGGCAACGAGTCGCCCGTATTAGTAAAACTGATGATGCAGACTATCTATCAGAATGACAGACGCAGTATTAAGCACATCGGTGCACAGCAGTTCGGTATGAAGTTCCTGCTTCGTGGCTTGTATGCCCATAATGGCTTGCTGTATTTCCACACTCGTATGGAAAATGGTACAAACATGCCGTACTCAGTGGATTTTATCACCTTTAAGGTAGTTGATAAGAAGATGGCAAAGCGCACCGCCATACAAGAGCAGCTGTTGCAGCCACTTCGTGCCTATCATCAGGTGATGCAGGTGCGTGGTATGGGTAGTGAACACAGTGTGTTTGCGCTCGAGCAGTTTTCTCTTGCTGAAGACAAGCAGCTTGAAGTGACGCTCTATGAGAGAAATGGCGGTCGTACGCTGACTTTCCATATAACGGCAGAAGACCTGCAACTGGCAAAGAAGATTGATAACCTCAAATTGAAATGGTAGACATTATGAAGAACAATATCATTCTGACAGTATGCGTTGCGGTGGCTATGACTTTCAGTCTTCCATCGCAGGCACAGCGACTGATACCCAAGCAAAGGGGCATAGAGGTCGTAGGGAGTGTTCCGCTTATTAAGGGTGAAAAGTTCCTTGCAACTGACAATTTTGGCATGGGAGCATCACTCACCCGCTATCTGGGTCGTGAGAACTATACCTTTGTTATGGCAGAGTATGAACAGCAGAATATGCCGTACAGAAGTTATAACGTAAAACTCAAGGATGCACTTTTGCAGGTGGGCTATATGCACCCTGTTCTTTCTGATAGAGGTAAGAACGTGTTTCTTTATGGCGGCATATCTGCTTTGGGTGGTTATGAGCAACTGAACGAGGACAAAAAGTTGCTGCCCGATGGGGCAACACTGCTCGACCGCTCCCGCTTTGTCTATGGCAGTGCCGTGCATGGCTCGGTGGAAGTGTTCCTGACGGACAGGGTTCTCTTTCTTGTAAAGGCACAGGGACGTTTCCTCTTTGGAACGGATGTGCATCGTTTCCGTCCGGCTGTTTCTGCAGGACTAAGATTTAACTTTTAAGTAGAAGAAAAGATGAAAAAGATATTGAATACGATTTGGGTAATGGGAATGCTGACCCTTGCCGTGTTTTGCCTATCTGCTTGTGATAACCCAAATTCGGTTTAAGAAACGCTCTTTCATGAGTTTCTTAAACCGCACACGCATCCTTTCGGCCTTGCCCTAAAACCGAAGTATAATTGTTTCACGCAAATTATAGGTTAGAATAAAGTGAGCTGTTTTACACCCTGCTTTGCATCCCTCTCAAACTCCATATTGATGGAAGGTTTGGTGTCGTAGAAAGCATACGCAGCAATGCCAGCTAAAAGGTTAACGATGAAATTAGAGATACTTCTATGGCGCGTGTGAACTATCTGTGCAACGTTCTTCAACATATCATTGATAGTCTCTATGATACTTCTCTTGCGAAGCATGATTTTATCATGCACATCCATTAATCTGTTCTTCATATTAGTTCGTATTCCTGTTACGATGTGCACACCTCTATCAAAGAGTGAAGCAAACAGTGATTGAGAAATATAACCTTTATCGGCATATAATTTTCCAAATAAATCCTTCGTTAAATCGTTGAATACTTTTTGGTTACGGTCGTCTACATTGGCTCTGGTTAGAGCAAAATTGAGTAGTTCTCCTCGTTCATTACACAAAAAGATGAAGTTTGAATCCATAGTACCATCCCATCGTACTTTTTCCCCTTCTGGGCGTACCCTTTGAATACGCGATTACGGGATTGTCTCTTATTTTTCGCACACTGGAATACGTGTAGAATCGATAAAGGCTATTCCGGTACATTCGCCCATTAATCCCAGTTTGAGAAAAGAGCAATAGGGGTATTGCAACACGAGGCATACGCTCAACAAAGCGTGTATATGAGAGTAGATTGGGAAACTCTTTTTTAGTTCTCGACAAACATAAAAGAGATAGAAATGTTTGAAATTCCGAAATGTATTGCTGTGAAACAATATGAGAATTGTGATCATTTCAGCATCACTCATTCGTCCTTTTCTCTTGCGATGTTTTGGACTATTGGCAGAGGGATTTGAGAGCGAAAGAGAGGTTTTGTTCAATTCTAAATGATATTCTTTGCAGAAATCATCTGCAATACAATAGATTTCCGTAACTTTGCTGACAAGTTTCATGAGGATTGTTATTTTGTTATATGATTGATTTTCAACAGTAAATATACAAAAAACAATCCTCTTTTTCGGCTTTTATTGAAACTTTTTTTGAGGAAAAAGAAGTATTGCTTATCCCGAATTGGGGTTGATAGGGATTTGGATGTTCAGCAGTCTTATCCGTTTACGGTGGAGACGATGCCGGTTCAGAAGGACATCATAAAGGGACAGACGGCTGAAATACGCTGCACGCTCAAACGAGATGGTGAGTTTGCCGACACTCGCTATACGATACGTTATTTCCTGTCTGACGGCAAAGGCTTACTAAGAAATGATAATGGTACTGTCTTCAAGCCTAACGACCGCTATCCGCTGACAAAAGATGTGTTCCGCTTGTACTACACCTCGCTGTCATCTGACCGCCAGACGATTGATGTATATGTGGAGGATAACTTCGGCAGGGTTCAGCAACTGACCTTTAGTTTTAACAACGAGCGGGAAGAGGGCAAGGATAAGCCTGCATCTTCTCGCCACTAAGAATATAATGGATGCGAACGATAAATTCTTTCATTTTACTTTGTGTATTCTGCCTGTTCTGTCAGCCGACCCTTGCCCAGCGCAGGGTGCGGCTGGCAGACTTGCCACCTTTTTGAGCGTGCAGTAGTTGTAGTAAAATACTTTGAGGGCATGCACGGCTGGAAGAATTATCCGTATGTTGGCTATGGGCATCAGCTGCAACCAGGAGAGCATTTCACAGCGGATATGACAGAACGGCAAGCAGACTCTCTGCTCCGTGCCGACCTATGGAAATGCTTTGAGCACTTCAAGGGCTATGGTAAGGATGCGCTGTTACTCAGTCTACTTGCCTATAACGTGGGCGTGGGGCGACTGCTCGGTTATGGCAAGCACACCAAGAGTAGGCTGCTGCGAAAGATAGAAGCAGGAGACAGAAATATTTATCGGGAGTACGTTTCCTTTTGCCGATACAAGAGAAAAGTTTTGAGTGGATTAGTTAAACGCAGACAGGTGGAATATGCTCTGTTTTATTTACCTTGATTATCAAAGACGCCTCTTGCGACGTTTTATGCTTCGCAAGAAGCGTTTTCCTGCTGGTTTATTCGACTTTCTCACTATGAATGAGTAACTTTGCGGAAATGAAAACAACATAGAATTATATATCGCAATAGTAACTCAAGTGAAAATCTATAAAATTAGTGACATATTAGATAGTATCGAACCAGTACAGCATTATATCGGCATTTTTGAAGAGACACCAGACCCAGATATTGAATGGCCGCACAGACACAATTTTTATTCAATCGTTTGGTTTACTCAAGGAAAAGGACTTAATGTTATTGATTTTGAAGAATACGAAATTTGCCCTCAGCGAATTTTTACCATAAATCCTCGACAAATTCATAACTGGGAATATTCTGCTGAGACACAAGGTTATTTCATCTTGATGGAAACTTCTTTTGCTCAACAGTATAATATTGATTTTTCTACTCCCTATCAGGATATTGACAAAGAGGAAATCTCTTTTGTGGAGACTGTTTTGAAGAAAATGCTTGTGGAAGAGGATAAGCAAAAGCAGGAGATAGCCATTTCCTATTTTATTTCTTTGCTTAAGAAAGGGAGAACTATTTATAGGAGTCAGGACACCTTGATTTTTAAGTACAAAAAACTACTTATGGAAAATATCCATACGGATCTACCCATAACAGCCTATGCCGAACGATTGAAAACAACTCCTGAGACACTCAGTGAATTATGCAAAGTGCAAACGGGGCTTTCAGCTAAGCAGTTGCAGTTGGATATGAAAATAACCGAAGCCAAAAGATTATTGTTATACACCTCTCTGAACATCAATGAAATCGCTTTTAAATTAGGATTTGAAGACAACTCTTATTTTGCAAAATTATTCCGACAGAAAACATCTTTCTCACCGACTGCTTTCCAAAAGAAATATCTAAAAAAGTCTTAAAAGCACCCAAATAAAGGAGAAAAATCCTATCCGAATGCATTCTTGCCGAATTATCTTTGCTCCAAAAAAGTTAAAACCGATAATTGGTATTTTGTTTTTATTTATTTCAGTATGTGCAACAGCACAAATAAAAGAAAGAAATATGGAGTCAGAACGTTTTAATAGAGGCTGGGAAAAGCTTAAAGAAATTGATGATGAGGCTGGCAAGAAAGTAATTGAAAGTCTCAAAGAGATTTCTCCCGATTTGGGAAGATTCATTATAGAGTATTCGTTTGGAGATATTTATTCTCGTGACGGATTGGATTTGAAATCGAAAGAAATTGCGGTAGTCGCTGCACTTACAGCCTTGGGCAATGCCCGACCGCAACTGAAGGTTCATCTCAACGGAGCGCTCAATACAGGAAACTCTGTCGATGAGCTGAAAGAGGTTGTTTTACAAATGTCTGTTTATGCCGGATTCCCTTCAGCCATCAACGGGATGAATGCATTAAAAGAAGTCTTGCAGGAACGAAACCAGCATGGTGTTTCTGACAATGAGGGTTTTGAAGAAAGAAAAAACGCCCAAGACCGATTGCAGTTAGGAAAACAGCAATTGTCGGCGATAGCTCCAGGAATGGTGGAGCAACTGCAAAGCACTTACGATGGTTTTGCTCCTGAATTGACACAGTTCATACTCGAATACGGATATGGAGATATTTTCTCAAGAGAAAATTTGGATAGAAAATATCGTCAAATAGCCACCATTGCAGCGTTAACAGCCTTGGGCAATGCCCTACCTCAGTTGAAGTTTCATATCAGAGCAGGCTTGAATGTCGGACTTTCCGAAGAAAGCATCAAGGAAATTATGCTTTTGATGACTGTTTATTCGGGTTTCCCATCCGCCATCAACGGGATGAATGCATTAAAAGAAGTACTTGGCGAAGGTAAATGACCTGTTTCCGCATGGCATGCATATAGCAGAGAGTGCCATTAGAATATGATTCACAGATTTTCCATTCCGAATCTGGAAATTTCATCGATAATCGGCAGCACTTTCTTGCCCAATGGTGTAAGTGAATACTCCACACGGGAGGCACTTCTGGGTATTGTTTCTTGGCAATCAATCCCCTTTCGCAGAGGAATTTCAATTCGTTTATGAGCATCTTCTCGCCACTAAAAACGTAATTGATGCGAACGATAAATTCTTTCATTTTACTTTGTGTATTCTGCCTGTCCTGTCAGCCGACCCTTGCCCAGCGCAGGGTGCGGCTGGCAGACTTGTCACCTTTTGAGCGTGCAGTAGTCGTAGTAAAATGGCAACTGCATTTTTTTCTTTTTGGGCAGCCCTTATTAAAATTTATTCTTATTTTAGGTTATATACATTCATGTCCATTTATGTAAAAAATTCCTGCTGACCTTGTTTATGTCTTGTCAGTCACCATTTGCAAAACCATATTTGACCCTCAAAGAGGCTGAATTTGATAAGTAACTTGCTACATACTCATAATAAGGAGCTAAATAGAACACGAATGGGAAATACACAAATGCTAAACTAAAGAAGATATTGGCCAAAATAAACGCTATACCGAGAGAGAAACTTGATTTTTTTCAACTTCCTAAAACGGTGTTGTTCAAACATTTCTACTTATTTGTACTTGCCAGTTGAACCTACGCTTCCCTAATAAAAATGTCTATGGTAAAAAGTTAAAAAAATCCTCCCACTTTTTGTTAGATATATTTTTTTGTGTAATTTTGTAATCGTTATGCGGCAGTAATAATATACATATTAATACGAGTTAGTAATCCTGTAGTTCTCATATGCTACGAGGAGGTATTAAAAGGTGCGTTTCGACAATGCATCTACTGTAGTATATTATTGCTTAATCCAAATGAATATTATAAATTTAGGAATTCTTGCTCACATTGATGCAGGAAAAACTTCCGTAACCGAGAATCTGCTGTTTGCCAGTGGAGCAACGGAAAAGTGCGGCCGTGTGGATAATGGTGACACCATAACGGACTCTATGGATATAGAGAAACGTAGAGGAATTACTGTCCGGGCTTCTACGACATCTATTATCTGGAATGGAGTGAAATGCAATATCATTGACACTCCGGGACACATGGATTTTATTGCGGAAGTGGAGCGGACATTCAAAATGCTTGATGGAGCAGTCCTCATCTTATCCGCAAAGGAAGGCATACAAGCGCAGACAAAGTTGCTGTTCAGTACTTTACAAAAGCTGCAAATCCCGACAATTATATTTATCAATAAGATTGACCGTGCCGGTGTGAATTTGGAGCGTTTGTATATGGATATAAAAACAAATCTGTCGCAAGATGTCCTGTTTATGCAAACTGTTGTCGATGGATCGGTTTATCCGGTTTGCTCCCAAACATATATAAAGGAAGAATACAAAGAATTTGTATGCAACCATGACGACGATATATTAGAACGATATTTGGCGGATAGCGAAATTTCACCGGCTGATTATTGGAATACGATAATCGCTCTTGTGGCAAAGCCAAAGTCTATCCGGTGCTACATGGATCAGCAATGTTCAATATCGGTATCAATGAGTTGTTGGACGCCATTTCTTCTTTTATACTTCCTCCGGCATCAGTCTCAAACAGACTTTCAGCTTATCTCTATAAGATAGAGCATGACCCCAAAGGGCATAAAAGAAGTTTTCTTAAAATAATTGACGGAAGTCTGAGACTTCGAGACGTTGTAAGAATCAACGATTCGGAAAAATTCATCAAGATTAAAAATCTAAAGACTATTTATCAGGGCAGAGAGATAAATGTTGATGAAGTGGGTGCCAATGATATCGCGATTGTAGAAGATATAGAAGATTTTCGAATCGGAGATTATTTAGGTGCTAAACCTTGTTTGATTCAAGGATTATCTCATCAGCATCCCGCTCTCAAATCCTCCGTCCGGCCAAATAAGCCCGAAGAGAGAAGCAAGGTGATATCCGCTCTGAATACATTGTGGATTGAAGACCCGTCTTTGTCCTTTTCCATAAACTCATATAGTGATGAATTGGAAATCTCGTTATATGGTTGACCCAAAAGGAAATCATACAGACATTGCTGGAAGAACGATTTTCCGTAAAGGTCCATTTTGATGAGATCAAGACTATCTACAAAGAACGACCTATAAAAAAGGTCAATAAGATTATTCAGATCGAAGTACCACCCAACCCTTACTGGGCCACAATAGGGCTGACTCTTGAACCCTTACCGTTAGGGGCAGGGTTGCAAATCGAAAGTGACATCTCCTATGGTTATCTGAACCATTCTTTTCAAAATGCCGTTTTTGAAGGGATTCGTATGTCTTGCCAATCTGGTTTACATGGATGGGAAGTGACAGATCTGAAAGTAACTTTTACTCAAGCCGAGTATTATAGCCCGGTAAGTACACCTGCTGATTTCAGACAGCTGACCCCTTATGTCTTCAGGCTGGCTTTGCAACAGTCAGGTGTGGACATTCTCGAACCGATGCTCTGTTTTGAGTTGCAGATACCCCAAGTAGCGAGTTCCAAAGCTATTACAGATTTGCAAAAACTGATGTCTGAGATTGAAGACATCAGTTGTAATAATGAGTGGTGTCATATTAAAGGGAAAGTTCCATTAAATACAAGTAAAGACTATGCCTCAGAAGTAAGTTCGTACACTAAGGGCTTAGGCATTTTTATGGTTAAGCCATGTGGGTATCAAATAACAAAAGACGGTTATTCTGATAATATCCGCATGAACGAAAAAGATAAACTTTTATTCATGTTCCAAAAATCAATGTCATTAAAATAATGGAGCGGTCAGGAAATTTCTATAAGGCAATACGGTTGGGATATATACTTATCTCCATTCTTATCGGATGTATGGCATATAATAGCCTCTATGAATGGCAGGAGATAGAAGCATTAGAACTTGGCAATAAAAAAATAGACGAGCTCCGAAAAGAAATAAACAATATCAATATTCAAATGATAAAATTTTCTCTATTGGGTGAAACAATACTGGAATGGAACGATAAAGATATCGAGCATTACCATGCACGGCGTATGGCAATGGACAGTATGCTCTGCCGTTTCAAGGCCACCTATCCAGCAGAGCGCATCGATAGTGTGCGCAGTCTTTTAGAGGATAAGGAACGACAGATGTTCCAGATAGTCCGGTTAATGGATGAACAACAATCTATTAACAAGAAGATAGCCAATCAAATTCCGGTTATTGTACAGAAAAGTGTGCAGGAACAGTCCAAAAAGCCAAAACGAAAAGGTTTCTTAGGCATATTCGGCAAAAAAAAGGAAGTAACTCCAGCAGTATCAACCACTATCCTTCATTCGGTCAATAGAAACGTAATCAGCGAACAGAAAGTGCAGGATCGCCAATTGTCGGAACAAGCCGACAGACTTTGAGGGTATGCACGGCTGGAAGAATTATCCGTATGTTGGCTATGGGCATCAGCTGCAACCAGGAGAGCATTTCACTGCGGATATGACGGAACGGCAAGCGGACTCCCTGCTCCGTGCCGACCTTTGGAAATGCTTTGAACATTTCAAGGGATATGGCAAGGATGCGCTACTACTGACCTTACTTGCCTACAATGTGGGTGTGGGGCGACTACTTGGCTATGGCAAGCATCCCAAGAGTAGGCTGTTGCGAAAAATAGAGGCTGGAGACAGGAACTTCTACTGGGAGTATGTTTCGTTTTGCCGATATAAGGGTAAAGTTTTGAATGGGTTAGTCAAACGCCGAAAGGTTGAGTTTGCGTTGTTCTTTATCATCTGACTATATTAAACCAAGAATTATTCCTATGATGTTGTTTCTATTTTGCTGAAAAATTGTAACTTTGTATTACGATTAAATAGGATAAGCAATGAATAAAGAAACAAAAAAGGTACTCTTCGTCTTATTGAATGAGTACACAGATTGGGAAGGTGCTTTTCTCTCTACAGCCCTTCATGTTGGCGTAATACCAGGTAGTGAAATCAAGTACAGAGTGCATACAGTTGCTCCGACATTAGATGCAGTCTGTTCCATTGGTGGATTCAAAACGTTGCCCGACTATTCTTTTGAGAATATGCCCAAAGACTATGCAGCCTTAGTCCTTATTGGTGGCAATCGATGGGATTCACCTGAAGCAGAACTTGTTGCGCCATTGGTACAAGAAGCATTGGATAAGGGTAAAATCGTAGGAGCGATATGCAACGGAGCATCGTTTCTGTGTGCTCATGGCTTCTTGAACAACGTAAAACATACGGGTAATGGTCTCGACCAACTTAAACAATGGGGTGGTGAAAGATACACGAACGAAACAGGATATGTGAACGCACAGGCAGTGAGTGATAAGAATATTGTTACAGCAAATGGTGTCGGTCATTTGGAATTCACACGAGAAATGCTCTCACTTCTGAAAGCCAATACCTCGGAAAAGATTGCAGCTTGGTATGACTTTTATAAGAATGGATTTGTAAAATAGTAGTCATACTACTAAATAAAATTGATGTGTGGAGTACATCGTCTCCACGCATCAATTTTATAGTTAGCACTCACACACACATCTTATTTTATGGATGTGGTTCTGGCTGAGGTCCTGGATTGGGATGTTCCTCACCAGACTTCTTGTCAGGTGCTGAAACACGTTCGTAGCTCACGCCAGTAAGTGTAAAATACTTCTTTGAGGGAGTGAGGTGTACCACAGGTTTCGTAATATGAACCTTTGGGTTGAACTCCGCTTTTCCTTTCTCAACCAGTTTACTCTGGAAAGAAGGTGTAAGTGTCCCGATGTCTCCGAAGTCTACAATGTCTCCGTTCTCAACGTGCTTTTTTGCTATTTCAGCTGCAAGTCTGAGAACAGCCTCAACCTCTGCACCTGTGAACGTTGTAGCGTGTGCCACTTCATCACAGAAACTACGATGATCAACTCTTTTTCGTCCTGTAGGATGTGCCTGCACAACGATTTTTCCTTTCAAATTTCCAACTGTTCCTTTACGCTCCTTTAGCGTATAAGCAATGGGTCTGTTCGCCATAGTAACTAGTATTGCCCCCGATTGTTAAGCCTTTGGAGGCTGGGGCTTTATCCTCCTCAACTTGTTAGTAGATTTATATCACAAAGGTAAGAAAACATTTGACTATCTCCAAGAAAAATCACATACTTTTTTTGACACTTATCAACCCTTTTTTTGCAAAAAGGTTCACCTATTTTAGTAAAACAATCTACCTATTATTAGAAAAAAAGGTCTACCTTTTTTTCGCTAAAAAGGGTCTACCTTTTTCTATTAAAAAGGTCTACCTTTTTTTCACCGAAAAAGGTAGACCCTTTTTGAAGAAAACTGGCAAATCTTTCTGTAGATTTGGATATGGTTATCCTGCATATAAGTGCAGTATAGTAAATAGAAAAATCATTGAGTATTTTTGTTAGTTTCACAATATTTGCGTATTTTTTTGTACCCCTATTATATAATTAAACACATTATTAATCAAAACTAATAAGAATGAAAAAGTAAAGGATATTTGAGGTTTTTGTAATAGATTACAATACTTCTTGGCTGACAATGAAATGATTAACATTTTATTGGAAAATAAGGAGCTTCTTGCAGGAGATGATGCTATTTTTTTAAAGGTGTAACAAGAGAAGATAGTCCTACATTATATTCATATCCTAACACTCCACATTGTCGTAAAAAGAACAATTTGTCATTTAAGAAAGACCTTGTTAGTTTCGTTTATAAAGGAACAGTATGAAGAAGTAACTGAATACTTGAGGTATGTTCTTTTTCAAGCTGCAAAAAATGGAGCATCAACTCAGCGTCTTATAGGAGAAAATAACAAGATTAACCTTGATGCTAATTTTATACTATCTGCACCTAACCATGATGCACTTAGAAAAGCTGTGACGGAACATATATTCCAACAATTAGAGAATGAAAAAAGCACTTTGGATTTAATTAAGAAAATTAATAATAAGCTGGGGTTGAATATTCCTGAAAATGTTATAAAAGAAGCCTTGCCATACTTACTGATTAGACATATATTTGTTCATTCAGATGGGAAGCCTGATAAAGATTTTAAAGAGAAATATCCTCAATTCAAATTGGATGAGAAGAAAAAAATAAATCTTTTAAAATTATCAATTAATGATATAAAAGATAAAGTAAAAGAATTAATAAGAATGATAGATGAGAAAATGTTAGAAAAGGGGTTTTTTCCAAACAATGAAATTCAAAATTAGTGAAGCCTGATCATTAAAAGTTTAAGAAAACAAATCACGCAAATTTTCAGTTTGTGTGTTTTTTTGTATTGCTCGCCTTTAATGTCTGTGGGGCATAAATATTTTGGATTATGAATATCCTTTCCTAATCTTCTAAGTGTATCTACATAATCACTCCAAAGAGAAATGTCTGCTATCTCATAGCCGTTACGAACTGCAATTTTGTAGGACTGCCATAGTTCCTCAAAAGTCCTCCTGTTGCCAAGAAAGTAACGTAAATGGTCTGTGCTACCTGCCTTTAGTAATGTTTCCACACGGCTGTCTGTAAGCAATGCAGGAATAAACTGGGTAGGCACGATGCCATAGAAATTATCCTTAAAACCATTTCTTTGAAGTTTATTTGTAACCTTGAACTTCGGATATATGGGTGAGTAGGCAATATGCTGATAGGCTTCATTATCGTTGCGTATCGCCATAGGGCTATAATAGGAAAAGGTATCAACATAGTGTCCCAATACCCTCTGTATGGCAACCACAGTTTTTCGTCCCTGCATATTCCACCAATATTGCCCAATCTCAATTATAGAAGTCTGTGCTTTGTAACCTTTCTCCATACCCACAATAAGTAGGAACATACGTAATACTTGAAACTCTCCACAAGTGGTAAGTATAGTGAAATACTGCTTCTGCTGCAACTTGCGCTCGTATGTTTCTTTGACCTGCAACTTTGCCCTACAATGAGGGCAAGTGCAAGTTTCTCTATGTTTGTTCATTACCCAACTATACCCACAATCCATACAAGTGGTACGACCTTTTGGCAAGCGGTAGGCGAAGTGGTCTATGCACTCACGGAATGCCCACTTACTTTGTTGCTTTGTTATTGGGCGAAGATGCTTGCTTTGTCCCAAAACCGCCTTTTCAAATTTGTTTCTCGGTTTCATAGGCTTAAAAATCGAATAGTGATGGTTGTACTTGGGTTGCTACGTTCTCTGTCTTCTTCACTCGTGTGTTACGGCTCTGTAACTTGGCAAGTTCCTCACGCTGATATTGCTTAATGGCTTCCTGCCTTGCTTCGGCTTTTTCTTCCTTTGTGAGTTCCACAACGTGATTAACGGCTACTTGGCAAGAAACAGCCTTACCCGACCTCTATATCGTCCTCATCGTAGTAGTGAACAGCCATAGAGAAGATTTCATCATCATCAAAGCCGTTGCAACCGCTTTTCTGCACTTCATTAAGAATGTAGGTGATGCACTCCTCGATGTTCTTGTTCGGTTTCATCAAGTTAGGGGCAAACAAAGGGTCTGTCATAGCACGCTGATTGAGATACTCGGCTATTGTCCGTGTGAAAATGTTCTGTACCTTTCATTGTCATATGTCTTTGATGTATTATTTGGGAATTTCTACTATTTGATTGATACGCCCATACAGGTAGGCTCTTAGGCTTGTTCTGTCGGGTGCGTAATATTCTGTCCATTGTCCGTACTGACCCACAAGGTATTTCTTCAGTACATCAAAGAAGTCAAAGCGATAGCCTTGCAGGGGAACGGCTGTTCGGAAATAGGTGTTTGAGTTCACCGCTTCACATAGCCAATTCTTTTCCTCACGGCTCATACGCTCGCCACGATTGAGTTTTGCACGCAGGAGATATACTTTGCTTTTACAAAGACTTTCCAAAGAAGGAACGTCCCATTGTACAAACTTAATTGCCAACACTTGCTCACTTTTTTCAGCCGTAGGGTTAATGCGGTAATGAGAGGAGGAGCTATATCCTTTTGGCTTTCGCCGATTTTCAATTCTGTTCATCGAAGATGTTGTATTTACTTTTTGCTTATCCATAGCGACATTTTTTTTATGCGTCCAAAGATCGGAGTATGCTGATTCCTTTTTGTAGCAAAATAGAGGTAGCGGGGCGGGCTTGCACAAGGTTTTGGCGGAAAATACTACCCGTAGGTGTGGAGATTTTCCAGACAAACCAAGCGGCACAGACCTTTTGAAAGCCACAAGCCCCGTACTACCTTTGCGGATAAAAAGGGAACAGCATCCGTCTCCTTGTCATCGCATCATGTGGAGCATTGGAAAAGAAGCAAAAGTGCAACGCTCGTAGTGGAAAATAGAAAAGGTGGCTATCTCAATATGCGAGATAACCACCTGATGAAATAGTATGAAAGGTTTTACAGAGCTATGCTTCTCAAAGCACGCATAGCAGGAGGGCACAGAGAATTGCCAGCCAGAAGAGAATGCTCAGCAGCGTAAACGTCACTTTTGAGAATGACTCTGACGATAAAGCGTAGTATCAGAAAACCTGCAATGACAGAAACGGCAGTTACGACTTGCGGCGTTACTATCTTCGAGATAAGCCAAATGGCACCGATAACGACGGAAAGCAGGATAGCGAGTTCGATGAAGCGTGTCCAACCGAAGCGGCGGACTTGCTTGGGAAGAAGTCTGCTGCTGCTTGATATTATCGGTTTTGTTCGATGCGTCTGCCTTGATGAAGGCAGGTGTGTGAACGTCTTGATTCATGATGATTATATTCATATCGGAGCTTTTAATAGTTCAAGAGCAATAACAAGATGCGCAGGCTACACAAAGACAAGTGTTAGTAAAACTATTGGTGTGTGGAGAAGAGTGGTTATCTTGGCTCTTGACACTACAAAAGCTCCCGATGGTGTTACATCAAGTCATGTTCTCACCGCCTATCGTTGGCAGACCATTGACCTCAATGATCAGAACGATTATCCCTGTCAGTTCAGTGTAGAGTTTCTCATACTCTGGACTCGCCCCAAAGTCGTCTGTCAGTTCATACTTATCGAAAACGCTTTGCACAGCCTTATTCTTCAGAAGCATAGGTGTTAGTCTTTCAGGAAGAGGAGAAGGGAGTTCTTTCTCGAACTCATTTTCCAAGACAGACACAAGCGTGTCGTACTTGGAAAAATGCAAATCTTGGTATAATACTTCACTTGCCATTGTCTCAGCTTCGGGATGCGAGAAGCCCTGTGTCACTGCATCGCAGTAAGCTGTCAATGCTTCGTCGGCTCTTGCCGTTATGAATGATTTGTCACTTAACATTTCGGGGAAATGCTCACTGAGGTAGTTCTCTAACTTCAAACGGAAGTAAGAAAGCTCTTTCTTTGTTGTTGTCATAATCTTCTTGGTTTAGGGTTATACATTATTTTGAGTTGATGCCCATAGCAACATTGAACTTGTCTAACTTGCCAGCCAACTGTTCCATATCGTGTTCTATTTTCTTATTGGTAATGCGAGCATAAATTTGTGTAGTTTTAATGTTGGTATGTCCCAGCATCTTCGACACGCTTTCCATTGGAACGCCCTTACTTAGCGACATAGTGGCAAATGTATGCCTTGCAAGATGAAAGGTCAGGTTCTTCTTGACACCGCAAAGGTCGGCTATTTCTTTCAAATATGCGTTGGTTTTCTGATTCGTTAAGATGGGAAACAGTTTGCCGTTCCGATAGGTCTTATGACTGTACTTGGCGATGATACTCTTTGGAATGTCAAGAAGCAACACATTTGTTTCCACACTTGTTTTCTGCCTTCTGGTCATAATCCACTGCTTATCATCAAGTGTTACGATATTGTCTGGTGTGAGATTGGAAACATCAATATATGCCAGACCTGTGAAACATGAAAAGATGAAAACATCCCTTACTAACTCCAAGCGTTGAATAGCAAGATCCTTGTTGGCTATCTTCATAATTTCCTCATCCGTGAGAAAACCGCGATTAACAGGTTCCAGGTGAAAACGATGATTGAGGAAGGGGTCGTGAAGAAGATAACCGCGTTTTTGTGCATAGATGGTTACGGTCTTGAGTGCCTTCATTTTTTTGACCGATGTATTGTAAGCGCAGCCTGCCACTGTACTCAGATATAACTCAAAGTCTTGTACCACGGATGGCGTAAACTCTGTAAGTCCAATATCCTTTCTTCCATATTTATGGATAAGGAACTCTGAGAAATGTCTTCTCAAAACACTGTACTTTTGCAAACTGTCTTTGCTGATGGTGTGTCCGACACGCTGTCTGACATCTTCGTTGAACTTGTCAAATATCGGGAGAAAAGTCGTGTATTCCCTGTCTTTTCCTACAAAGAAAGAACGGATTTTTTCCAATGACAGAGACTCGTCATCCTCAAACTTGCGGTAAATTCCATTCAGTGTAGTGGAAATAGAGTCCAATGCGGCATTTACGGATAAGGCTTCTGCTGTCCGACCTTTGAGCCGACTTGTGGCATTATTCCATACTGTCTTGTCCACGAAGATTTTCGTAGATCCAAAATTTGACATCTCTCCGTTAAGGAATACACGGAGCATTACAGGCGACTTTCCTTCTTTGTTCTCATAGTTTGAGCGTAGGTAGAAGGATACCTTGAAATTTGTTCTCATAATGCATCATTCTTTTGTGTAGCACTCGGCTGCAAAGTTAATATATAACATACTGAAACAGAAAGAATTGATGCCTTCAATTTGGTATTCAAAATCCCGTCATTGCTACATTTTTTATTGCTACAATTTTTGTGTAGCAGTTTATGTAGCAGAATTTGACCGAATGATGATTGTCAAAACATAGGTTTATGCCGTCAGGCGATAGAGGTATATACAAAGAAAAATCGTTGTAAAACCTTTGATTTTACAACGATTATCTAAATTTTGAAGGCTAAAATGACAACTATTGTGAAGTCCTTTTGAAGCCTATTAGCGGAGAGAGAGGGATTCGAACCCCCGGTACCTCTCGGTACGACGGTTTTCAAGACCGTTGTAATCGACCACTCTACCATCTCTCCAGAAGGTGTGATTTGTAGTCAACCTGCTTCCTTGTTGAAAGCGAGTGCAAAGTTATGAATAATTATTGAGACTGCAAAATATTTAAAAGAGAAATTTCATAAGAAATGATTTTCTTCATGATTGGGGTGTATTTCATGTACTTTATATAGGAATTTTCATACTATTCTTACATGTCTCAAGCAAAACAAGGGGTGTATGCCATGTGCGTTAGGGAGTAATTTCCGTGCCATTCGTATGTACCTAAGACAAAGGAAGGGTAGTAATTTCCATACTATTCTTACGTGCCTCGAGTAAAAAAAGAGGGGGATTCCATGTGCAGTAGGTAGTAATTTCCATGCCATTCGTATGTACCTAAGACAAAGGAAGGCTAGTTATTCCCATGCCATTCTTACATGTCTCAAGTAAAACAAGGGGGTATACCATGCGCGTTAGGTATTAATTTTCACGTCTTTCTTACATGTCTCAAGCAAAACAAGGGGTGTATTTCATGTGCGTTATATAGGATTTTTAATGCCATTCTTACGTGCATAAAGCAAAGGAGGGGGTGTATTTCATGTGCTCTATATAGGAATTTTCATGGCATTCTTACGTGCATAAAGCAAAGTGATAACACAAAGACTTTCATAAAGCGAACTTCATAAACACAATTACACCTTAGACAAAAACCATCCTCTACGTGAACTATTCTGAATCATTTTATGATAGAGCCTTCTTTCTCTAACGACAAACGATGCTCACAAACACAACATACCGTATGATGATGAACAATCTATAACGTGGGCTATGAGTACAAACACAGGAACAACACACAGCAGATGCCACAGTGAGGAAGAGGCTTCAAAAGGAAAAGAGCTGACCAATAATGGCCAGCTCTTTTGTTAAACAAAAAATGATTGCTATGTCTTTACTATATAAGGTATTGACTTGAAATACTTTCGTTATTAACAACACGCTCAATGGTGTGGGCAAACATATCAGCAACTGATATTTGTTTTACTTTTGAACAGCGAGCTGTGTAAGGAATAGAGTCCGTGAAAACCATCTCCTCCAATGCTGAAGCCTCAACACGTTCAGTAGCAGGACCACTCATCACACAGTGTGAAGCGATGGCACGAACACTCTTTGCGCCAGCCTCCTTCATGATGTCTGCTGCCTTGGTGATGGTACCTGCCGTATCAACCATATCATCAACGATGATGACATTCTTATCTTTCACGTCACCGATGATCTGCATCGTGTCAACAACATTGGCACGTGCACGGGTCTTGTTACACAGAACCAGCGGACAACCCAGATACTTTGCGTATGTATTGGCACGCTTTGAACCACCCACATCAGGACTGGCGATAACGAGATCCTTCAAGTGTAAGCTCTGCACATACGGCAGAAGAACACCACTAGCATAGAGGTGATCAACAGGAACATTGAAGAAACCTTGGATCTGATCAGCATGAAGATCCATCGTCATGAGGCGGTCGATACCTGCTACACTCAGCAAATCAGCCACCAGTTTAGCGCCGATGCTCACACGTGGTTTGTCTTTACGATCCTGACGAGCCCACCCAAAGTAAGGCATTACGGCGATGATGTGCCGTGCAGAAGCACGCTTTGCAGCATCAATCATCAGGAGAAGCTCCATTAGGTTGTCAGAGTTTGGGAAGGTACTCTGCACCAGGAACACGTCTTTACCACGGATACTCTGCTCATAAGAGACAACGAACTCACCATCAGAGAAGCGCGTCATCACAAGATTACCAAGTGGACAGCCAAGGCTGGCACAGATTTTCTCAGCAAGGTATCTCGTCTTTGTTCCGGAGAATACCAAAAAAGAGTTGTTTTCACTCATTTCTTTTAGTTCTTTTTTATTGATAAGGTATGATCTTTATTGCAAATAAATGGCATCACGAAGCAACTCGAAAATCCTGCAATAAGCCGACTTTCCAAGTACTACCTGATGATGAATAAAACGGAATAGGGTACAAATAAAGCGGGGGATAACAACCCTTCGAGACATGGCAACGTGCCCATTTCTCCCCGAAGAACATTCTTTTATCCTTGTCTTCTTCCACAAAAACCGCGGACTTAGTCATAATGACCAGTTTCATGCTTTACTTTATTTGTATTGCAAAGGTAGAGATTATTTCCCAATTCAGCAAATTTTTCCTTATATTTGCACCATGAAAATAAATCCATTAACTTATGCCGAGCTCTCCCGACCAATGTATATACTGGAAGAGCAACGACTCCGAGAAAACCTGAAGCTTATCAGTAACGTAGCGAAAGAGGCTGATGTAGAGATTATTCTGGCGTTCAAGGCGTACGCTCTGTGGCGTACTTTCCCTGTTTTCCGTGAGTTTATCAGTGCCACAACGGCTTCATCACTTTATGAAGCCCGACTTGGATACGAGGAGTTCGGCGCACCCACACATACTTTTTCACCTGGTTATACCGATTATGAGATTGATGACATCGCCCGTTGTTCGTCGCATCTTGTCTTCAATTCGCTCACACAATATGGGCGTTATCACGTCCGTGCACGATTGGAGAATGAGCATCTGAGCATCGGACTGCGTGTCAATCCTGAGTATTCGGAGGTTGAAACACTCATTTATAACCCTTGTGCACCGGGTACAAGGTTTGGTATTTCGAGTGATAAACTACCCACGACGTTGCCAGATGACGTTGATGGCTTCCACATACACTGTCACTGCGAGAACGGGAGTGATGCTTTCGAGCGCACATTGGAGCATATTGAGGAGAAATTCAGCCCATGGTTCCGTCAATTGAAATGGATAAACTTCGGTGGAGGACATCTTATGACGCGTAAAGACTATGATGTCCCACGCCTCATCCGCACCCTTAAGGGCTTCCACAAGCGTTATCCATGGTTGAAAGTGATACTTGAACCAGGCAGCGCATTCGCTTGGCAGACCGGTCCACTTGTCGCTCAGGTGCTCGATATAGTAGAAGATCACGGCATACATACAGCCATTCTCAACGTAAGCTTCAGTTGTCACATGCCCGATTGTCTTGAGATGCCCTACCACCCCACCATCCGTAACGCCCGACTGGCTGATGAAGACGGCACCGCACAGGGGCCTCACACCTATCGACTCGGTGCCAACAGCTGTCTGAGTGGCGACTGGATGGGGTCTTGGACCTTTGATCATGACCTTGAGATTGGGGAGAATATCATCTTCGAAGACATGCTTCATTACACCACAGTGAAGACAACTATGTTCAACGGCATCACCCATCCTTCCATAGCCTTGCTCCATACGGATAACGAACTGGAGATACTTAGGGAATATACCTACGAGGATTACCGCGACAGAATGGACTAATGGCACGCTCTTTGCTATATTTCATCGAGAAAAACAATAATAAAGGAGAAGAAAATATATGGCATTTATAGACTATTATAAGATATTAGGCGTTGACAAAAACATCCCTCAGAAAGACATTCGGTCGGCTTACAGGAAGCGCGCAAAGCAGTTTCACCCCGACCTTCACCCCAATGACCCTAAGGCAAAGGCAAAGTTCCAGGCGCTAAGTGAGGCTTTCGAGGTGCTTAACGACCCTGAGAAACGAGCAAAATACGACAAATATGGTGAGCAATGGCGCAATGCTGATGCTTACGAACAGGCTGGAGGATTCGGCGGAGGAGCAGCCGGCGGAGGCGGAGGCAGTCCGTTTGAGGGCTTCGACTTCAACAGTTTCGGCGGCGGAGGCGGTGGCTTCAGCAGCTTCTTCCAGGACTTATTCGGTGGCGGAAGGCGTCGTTCACAGGGCTTTAGCACTGGTCAGGCATACGGCAGACCGAACCCTGGGCAGATGGAAGCTACTGTTGGCATCGACATGTACACGGCTCTTCTGGGCGGTGAAGTGGTCATTCAGCTCTCAACAGGTCAGAAACTGAAACTGAAAGTAAAACCTCTGACACAGGGCGGAACGAAGGTTCGCTTGCGTGGAAAGGGTTACGACCGTGGCGATGGTACCTTTGGCGACCTCATCATCACGTATAACGTGAAACTCCCCGATCATCTTTCTGACCATCAGAAGGAACTCCTGGAGCAGATGAGAAGGGAGGGATAAGCCCGTTTATCGTAAACTGATAACGAGCTGTCTGCCTGCCAATACGGCAAGAAAGCCTAACGCCAATGAGGCGAAAACATACAAGGCGGAGGTGGTAAAACCATCTCCGCCTTTTATTATACCCTACATTTTTCGTTCATGAACGTAGAAAGTGGTGAATCCACCACAGAATCCTGTTGTCAGAAGAAGGCGCACTGCAGGACTGATTCCCCGTTATCGCTTGGCAATGAGGCGAAGACCCCAATCAGGAAACAGCCCAACACGTTCACAACCATCGTCCCTAAAGGGAACGAACCAGCAATGGCAAGCTGCACATACTTGGATATTACCATGCGAAGACTGCCGCCTACGAAACTTCCAACACCTACTAAAAGAATATCTTTAAACATTGTTCTATGATTTTTCCTATTGTTCTGGACAAGCGGGACAGCTCCCGTCGTCGTCCGCTTATACGTTTTGTTGCGTCCTCTCCCACCCTACTTCTTTCTCCAATCGCTCATCTGTCATGCAGCACGAAGACGCATGTCTGCTCAAGAAACGGACTCGATAGCGTTCTATGAAATAACCTTACAGTTTTCAAACGCAAATCTCTTCGCCATTCATCTGATTCCTTTCAAAAACGCCTTTGTAACCTTCTCTTCATCAATCAGTTACAGACAGGCTCGCAAAAGACGCCCTTTTACCCTTCAAAAGGGCGTCTTTTACTCGTCAAAAGGATATGTATTGCTATCCCATCCATGATTTTTCCTTACATCCAAGGCGCCCGATCTTAGAACACAAGGTTGAATCCGAACCTTATTCCGTTCTTCGATATGCCCGGCATGTGTGTGTATGTGAGGCGTCGAACATAATCAATCTCCAGACATTTGAAGATGTTATGCACACCCACCACAAGCTCCAGGTAAGGGTCACGGGTCATGATGTTTGTCCCTTCAGGGAACTTATACAGTTCAGGGTCATTGATATTCTTCGGCAAGTAAGGGTTGTTCTTGTCCGTCAAGTGGCCCCACATGCCCTTGAAAGCAAAGTATTCACGCCACTTCAGCTTCTTTATCAGTGGCAAACGGTTGAAGAGTTTTCCCTCCAAGTCCCATGCAAGATTGAACTGTGCATAGCGGTCGTTGAGGAACTCCAGGCTCTCCATGAGGTTGAAAGTCTCAAGATGCTCAAAATAAGAGGTGTTCACCGGTGGCGTAATGAGGAACGGGAACGGCACTTTGTTCCATTGTGCACCCGCCTGCAGACGTGTGTCAACATGTCCCCAGCTGCCCAACCAGAAACGTTTATACACTGAAACCTCCGTGAGATTGGTGTTGAAATCACTTCCAAGGAAGTTCTGTATGCCCATAGTGTGGGTTATCTTGAACTCTGGAGCGTCGAGATTCACAGCCATTCGTTGCTGTTTCGAGTTGACATAAGACTGTCCCGGACGGTAATCAAGCCCGACAATCAACTCCGTCATGCGCACTTTATCCACCAGAGAACCATCCATCTTCTCATAGATGAGCTTCCCCGTCGGCACATTACTCTCCGTTCTCAGCTCCACACTGGTAGCCAATCCGTAGTCAGTCTCCCACATGAAGTTCAGCTTCTGTCGGTTGATGAACGACATCTTCTCCACTTTCACGGGTCGGAAGGTCATGAAGATGTTGTCTTTATTGTGTACAAGATACTTGTCTGAAGGCGATTCCACATCCTTATTCGACTCAAATGAGAGCGTACGGATAGGGAATTCAATCGGCTGATACTCTGGTTTATTGAACGAATAAGTCACCTTCGCATCGTAATAGCTTCGGTGTGACTTCGTTCCATAGGCATAATAACCTTCAAAGAACCAGTGTGGATTGAACTTCGCAGTGGTCCTTGCCGATGCACGCAGACGTATCCCGTCAACGAAGTTCTTGGAGATGAACGTGTTAACCGGTCCTATATCCACCTTACTTGGCGTCTTCTCCGATCCTGTTTCGACGAAGTTTTCAATCAAAGCCTTCGATGCAAACATGATCCATTTGAAGTGTTTTGTCTTCGACATGTTCTTGATGAAGGAGTCCATACCAGCCTCACTCTTTGTCAGTTTGGTTGTTCTGTGGTCTGCCCAGAAGTCATTGTCGCGCATCTTAGCAGCTGCATCATACGTGATCTTAGCCTTTCCCTTGAAGAGTTTGTCTGCTATCGGAGCGAAAGAATAGTTGGTCAGCCCCGTTGTTCGTATGACAATGGCATGCTGAAGGAAGTCGGTCACCTTGAGTTCGGCAACCATATTGTCCGTTGTCAATGCCCATTCCCCATTCGGGAGCTTGGTATATTCCTGCTGGAACTTCATGGCATCAACGAAGTTTACACCCGTATTGGCAGGCAACTGCATGTCACATCGCTTCACGTGCAACGAACTATCGTTGAGCACATACAGCTCACCACGGAAACCAAAATCCTGCTGATTGGCTGGCATAAACTGCAGTCGGATGCACTGATCTTGGTTCACGTAAACCGTATCATCGATATAAATGATAGAAAGAGATGGCTGTAGAGCCTATCGGAGAGGGGAATCGTTTCTGAAGCAGGTTAATCTGGTCATCATAAAGGTTGATATCTTTGAAGAGATCCTTCACAACCGTGTTCATCGCTTCGCCCGTTTGGATGAGTTTTGAGATACCTTTCGTTGATTGTCCAAGCACAATGTCCTTCTCATCACGCGGATCTTTGCGGTAAATGTGCTGTGTCAGCGTCTCATCAACAGATATCGGGAGGATGAGTTTATTGTTATACGGGCATGTTTCTACCTGATCCAAGAGCCAAGGAGCTTTCTTAAACATGGATCCTTCGAGGTCATCTGGGGTCAGATTGTTGATAGCCATCGTCACCTTCTGATACTTATCATACTGGTAGAAGTCGTGGTTCTCAAGGTGAGTCTGCTTCTTTGCCGCTATGACACGCCGCATCAGCTCCACCGCGGGATTGTCTTTTCGGGAATACTTATGCCTTCTTTTCGCCTTGACCACCACTCCTTGCAGCTGCTTTGAGTCGGGAACAAGTGAGACGTTCAGCGTCATTGGCGTACTGTCTGTAATCTTTATGCGGCGTGGTTTGTATCCCACTGAGGTCACAGTGAGCTGCTCTCCAGCCTGACGGACTATGCTAAAGTGGCCTTCAGCATCACCTGATGCACCGATTTTCAGCCTTTGATAGAGTGCATTAGCGTACGGAATGCTGTCTCCTGTCTGTGAATCAATGACGTAACACTGCAGCATTGTACTGTCAACTACGGTTGGTTTCGACATTTCTTTCGCTAAAGAATCCATCAACTGCAGTAGAGAATCCTTCTCAATGGCTGCAGTATCTCCCTCAATAGTCATGGAGTCGATCCTCACGGGCAGCGTATCAGCCTTCACAATGACCGAGTCGAGTGGCTGCGCATGAAGAAAGACGGAGGAAAAGAGCAATACCAGACTCACTAATCCTAATGCTCTTCCCCCTCGCCTCTCAGAAAAATTTGAGAGAAATGATATGTTTTGTATCTTTAGTTTCGAATGTATATTCATCTTGTAGTTTAGTTTTAGAATGTGTGGAGGGCTGATATCCTGTCATCCTTTAGTCTATTTCTTCATCAGCCTCATAGCCTCCCATCTCCCTGATGGCATTCTTCAACATCGTATACTGCTCAAAGAGATTGTTCACAGGCTCCTCTTCACGTGTGTAATCGTGCATCGGACTCTTCAGGAAGAAGCTCAGGAAGCGTTGTATACCGTATCTTCCAGCACGTGCTGCAAGGTCGGATAGCAACGATAAGTCGAGCAATAGCGGTGCTGCAAGGATGGAATCACGACACAGGAAGTTGATTTTTATCTGCATCGGGTAGCCCATCCATCCGAAGATATCAATGTTATCCCATCCTTCTTTATTGTCATTACGTGGCGGATAGTAATTGATTCGTACCTTATGATAGATGTCTCCGTAGAGATCTGGTTGGTCATCCGCCTTACAGATGGTCTCCAGTGTTGAGAGTTTGCTCACCTCTTTGGTATGGAAGTTAGCTGGTTCGTCGAGCACTAAGCCGTCTCTATTGCCGAGGATGTTCGTTGAGAACCATCCTGCCAAGCCCAGATTACGGGTCTTGATGATAGGTGCAAAGCCCGATTTCACGAGTGTCTGCCCTGTCTTGAAGTCCTTTCCAGCTATCGGCATACGTGTCTTCTCTGCCAATTCCCACATCGCTGGGATGTCAACAGTGGTGTTTGGAGCACCCATAATGAAAGGACATCCCTCCTTCAATGCGGCATAAGCGTAGCACATTGACGGTGCTATATGTTCCCGATCATCCACCTGCATGGCTGCTTCGAGCATTGCGAGGGTCTTGTGATGGCGTTCATCATAAGGCACATAGATCTCTGTTGATGCTGCCCAGATGACCACTACCCTCTCACATCCGTGTGTTTCTTTGAACTGACGGATGTCTTCCCGCAGCTGCTCCACCATGTCCCAGCGTGTCTTACACTGTTTGACATTGTCGCCATCAAGGCGTTTTGCGTAGTTTTTATCGAACGCTGCCTTCAGAGGTTTGATGCTTTCAAGCTCCTCACGTACGGGTTCTATGTCCTTAGCCTTCAACACTTCGGCATAAACAGTAGCCTGATAGGCGTTCTGTGGATACACATCCCATGTACCAAAGACAATATCCTTGAGGTCAGCCAAGGGCACAATGTCTTTGTAATGTAGGTATTTCTTGTCTGATCCGCGCCCAACACGGATCTTATCGTATTGGGTCATGGAGCCAATAGGCTTCGTCAGACCCTTCCTTGTCATCAAAACTCCAGTCATAAAGGTTGTTGCTACGGCACCACAACCAACGACCATGATTCCTAATTTGCCTTCTGCAGGCTTTACGTTCGTATTCTCCATTTTTCGGATTTATGTAGTATCTTATAACGGTTCAAAGGCTATTATATTGCTTTTCAGCCGCTTATTCTTTCTTTTAATTTATCTTTCACAACCAATAATTCGGACAAATCATTGATGATAACGTCTGCTATGCAGTCGGATGGTTCGTCATCTGTCCATCCTTCTCCTTTTATCCATACGGTCTGACAGCCTATGCTGTGTGCCGGAAGGATGTCCTTTGTATAGCTGTCTCCCACAACTACCGCGTCACTGGGGCTCACGCCTAACGTCTCTGCAGCCCGTTGGAAGATCTGAGGATCAGGTTTCCGAACACCAACGACGGCACTCTCGGTCACAGTTTGGAAAAGATTGGACAATCCGAACTCCTTTAATACGACTGACATGTTGCCATAAAAGTTGGTGACTAAGCCTAATCTGTGCTGCGGTTGGAGCTGTAGAAGCACACATTTGTTTGCTTCTATGGTTATTTTCACCTTATTATATAGGTCTGCCAACAGGCGTGTTTGCATCTGTCTTGCCGTATCTGCATCCACATTCAACCATCCTTGTGCCGACAGATAATCAAATTCTATCTGCAGTTTTGCCTCTAACATCTGTCGGAAGGTATATTCTTTCTTTATGATGGGTTGCTTTCCTAATGTCCTTTCGGCATGCACATAGGCTTCACGGAACTGTGCTTCACTAACGGGGATGGCTTGTCTTTCATAGCCATGCCACAGCATTTTCCCCCAATGGCAGCCTCCTGTGTCGAGTGTTCCACCAAAGTCGAAGAGGTAAACCACGCTCTTCTCCCTGACTGTTGCCTTTCTTTCAGGACTAGAAAGGAGCCTGTTGAGTTCCTCCCAACAGAGTGCTTCGTGCTTCTTATGCATGTAAACATAAGCCAGATTGAGCAGGGTTACTTCCACAAGGAGGTACACCCACGGACAATTCAGCAGACAAGTGACATAGACAAGGATACCTCTGCAATTGAAAGTCAGCAGATTGGTGAAAGGCATCAAGGGTCTGCTCCCGGCAAGGAAGCGGTCTTTGAGATCCTGCGGCACCTGTTCAATGCTCCCATATCGGGCTAACAATGCTTTGTGAAAACGCTGAAAGTCGGGCGTCCGATGCTCCTGACTCTTGCAGTAATGCTGGTAATTGGAGTGGAAAGCACGGTCCCAAAAGACGTCTTTCTTCCCTTTCAAGCTCTCCACAATGGCGTGTTCTTTCTCGTAAGAGTCCAACTCCGACCCTGCTCTTCCTTTGAGAAAATAGAGGTGAATCTGCCTGTAATAGTCGCTCAAGGAGCATTGTGGAGAATGGGAAAGGAAGCCTGCCAGGGCTGCTAATGCCAGTCCCCACAGTCCCCATGACATCGATGTGCCGGGTATAGGTTGGTGCCATATACGCAGAACAATGGCAAGATAGATGGCAACGAACCACACATCACCGGCGAAACCATCCAGACAACGTCCCTTCATGGAGCGTTGATTGGTGAGTCGGGCAAGCTGTCCGTCGGTGGAATCACAGAAGTTTGCCAGCATCAGGAGGATGATACCTATTATATTATGTAGGGTATCGGTGAAGTAAAACATCACTCCTGCGCCCACACCAAGGAAGATGGAGAGTATCGTTACGGCATTCGGAGTGACACCAAGGCGGCGCCATAACAGGGCAAAAGCCAGTCCGATGGGACGTGTGAAGTACACATCCAACCACTCTTCCGTATCTTCCGACTTGAAAGAGGCATGGAGAAGGGTGCGGAAAGAGGAGAGGGAGTCTACCTTATAGCCACTTCCTGTCTCGCTCTTCTCCTCTCTCTGCGTGGAGAGGGGAGTGAGATGCTCTGTTGATGATGGTTTATTTGTATCTTTTGTCATTGTCTTATTCAGCATATACCCTTATGTTGTAAGGGTTGAAGAATCGTCTTTTATCCTCCATTGGGTTTTGTTTTGGGGATTGAGGGCTATTATGTTGTACTTTAACAGACGGGATTACGAGTAGTCTGCTGCCGCCTTCTGTCCACCTATCTGTACATCCCTTCTTCTTAGAAGGACTTGGGGTGGCGTTTCCTTATGCCGTCCTCTCCCAGGCACATCACCATCTCTTCTCTACATCTTGAGAAGCTGGGCCAGTCGTTAAAGTCGATGATGACATACGTACCATTGCTCTTGACGATGGCATCACCCCCATAAACGGGTGTGTGAAGCAGACGGGAGAGGTGCTCAGCGTCTTGCTTTAACCGTTCCATGGAGAAGGGATAGTGCTGTGCTGTGCCGTTGAGGGCTTCGTCACCGAACTTCGTTTCGCCGTCGTCCGTAGGATAATAACAACGGAAAAAGTCGGTTCCTTCCACACCATAGAACTTCACAAGGTCGCCTTTCACATGTGCTTGCACGACGATATCGGTAACGCCTCGTTGCCGAAGGTCGGCCTTTGCCTGTGCTAATGCGTCTTCATCCTGGCAGAAACGAACATCATCCTTACTCTGTGCAGCACCATCGCCACGTTTCACCCAGTAGCCATCGGCTCCCGCATCGGGTGGAAGTGGAAGATGATGCATCTGCATCACCTTATTTATATTGCTCCTTCGGCAGGCTCTGACACCTGCTGTGGGGTTGACAACCGTCACACCTGCAGCCTCAAGGGTTGACAACCAGCTTAATGCCGCCTCACTGCGTGCCATGGAATAGACCGTCTTTGTCGACGCAGGAAGCTGATAACCTGCTGTTATCTCTTCCTCACTGACAATCGGTGCACCGCCTAACTGTCGGCTCAATGCCTGCAGAACGGCGAAGTCTTTGTCCACGGAATGGGGCGAAAAGCACTGTGCCCGTTGTATCAACAGGCACCGACAGCACCGTGATTCAGCCTTTCGGATGTCGGAGGCATGGTCAATATCGAACACACGGGTCAGCGGATAGGCTTCAATCTGCAGCCCTTCTGCCACCAAAGCACGCTGGAAATTGCGCATGCGGTGCTCTCCCCGTGCTATGCAAGCATCCAGAACGGTGAGCGTACGAGGTGTTAACCCGTAGATGCCGGCTGAGATGTACCGACTGTCAGGCTGTGGTGTGTCGTAATATCCCGTGACTGTCATCTGCTCGTCAACGCCCACATAGAGGGGCTTCTCGTCGTCAATGTAATCCGTTACACCCATCAGTGCATCCACACCCTCGGCTGTCTTGCCACTGAACGTGCGGACGTAACGGGCAAATTCATGCTCATCAAAGATGGTGTCAACGGTGGTCAGCACGAAGGGTTCGTCCCGAAGATACTGGCTTAACACGTGGAAACTGTGCATGGAACTGGGTGTCGACTGAATGACGAAACGCAGGGGCACGGGCTGACCTGATAGTCCTTCGTTCTGAATGTCCACCAGATGGCGTGCCACATCGGTCATGTGCTCGTTGCAGATGACGACAATCTCCGTGGCATGGTTTGCCAGGAAGATGCGCAACAGACGGTCGATGAGACACTCACCGCCCACCTTCACCAACGGTTTCGGGGCTTCCACACCCTCCGCACGCAGGCGTGAACCGTCACCTGCAGCTATGATTGCGAACTTCACTTGCCTTTCTCTTACTTTTAATGTGTTCTATAATCCAGATGCAAAGATAGGAAAATATTGGGAATAAATAGTATTTATGAGTTATTTGCTGTCGCTGGTCTGCTGAACAATCTATCACGTTCGCCGTTCCGCTCACGGCTTTTGCTTGCCGCTCTCTGCCTGTCATGAAACCAGCATTGACCACCGTCCGCCAGACGAAGGAGAACAGTAAATGTAAAAAGAATTGGTAACAGGGTTTTCAATAGGTGCTCTTTTGCATTGTAAAAGACGCCCTTTTGCATTGTAAAACATGCCCTTTTACACGGTAAAAGATGCCCTTTTGAAGTGCAAAAGACGCCCTTTTACAAGCCTCTTTGTAACCCTTTGTATTTGAATAGGTTACAAAGGCGGTTTTCAACGATTTCGGTTCGTTTTGCAGAGATGAGCCTTTCACATTTTGTAAGATTATTATCAAAACTGCACAAATTCCTTCTTCGTGAGCATAGAAATCTACAAATATCAGACCATTGCATAGGTATTTTTTACTATTTAACAAAAAAATTTGTTTGTTTATATAATTTTTATTACCTTTGCACCCGCATTCGGGATTATAGTACGGTTTCATCCGTAAGATGGACCGCCTATTTTTAATGTGCAGTTTTTATATAAGCCACTGTAAACATTGCACCATTAACCTAAAAGAACGATTCCCAAAATTAAAAAAAACAAATATTAAAATCCACACGAAATGATGAAAAAAGATTATGTAAAGCCTGTATCAGAGGTATTAAGTCTCTATACAGAGGAGCTCATGGAGGGAGGTTTCCATGCTGCAAGTAACCTACAGGGAACTATTGACTCTGGTGAAGACGCAGACGATCCAGAGGACTCTAACCCAACAGCTTTCTAAGATTAAAAGACTATTTTTAAACGTTATGGGATAAAAAGATATCCCAGCACATAATTAAGTATTAAGAAAACAAATGAAGAAATTACTTTATTCATGTATTGCTTTCTGTACATTGGTACTCGCAGGTTGTGCTGACCAAGATGTTGCAGAGACAAATGCGACTAATAACGATGGACCTGGTGTAAAGGTTTCTATGACTATGGAGGGTGAAATGCAGAGCGATGCTGCTGCAGCAACACCTAACAGTCGTGCTATTGGCTATGAAGTAAAGGACGATAATGGTTTCCCAACCGCTAAAGGTCTTTACAATGGTGTTGGAGCAAGTGCACAAGAGCTTGCTACAGGTACGAAGGTTCCTGTTGTACTTATATTCAAAAGTGATGCCTCAGGGCAGCCTGTAACAAAGGTGAAGACAATGTGGACTTATACACAGGGTGGTAAGTTGACATTGGAACCAAGTGAGACTTTCGAGATGAAAAGCAGTACTAACCTTAGCCAAGGTACATGGTATGTATGTGGTATCTTAGGTGGTGACTTGGATAACACAAACAGCAACGTTAAGTTCGATGGCTTCGTTGAGGGTTACACACCAAAGATAACTCTGGCAACAAGACAACCTTTGGTGCAGAAATCCCTTATGTCTTCGGTTGGCGTAAGTTGGAAACGAACCAAGCAAAGAAAACCATCAAGACTAACCACGCTGTTAAGTTCAAGCAGTTTGGTTCTATCGTACGTTTGAAGGTTACTAACAATACTGGTTTCGGCATCAAATATGATGGTGTTCGTATCATCACAAGTAACATTCTCGTTGGTCAGTTCGACCTAAGCTCATTTGATAATGTCGCAACTTCAGACCTTGCTGATACACAAGATGGCGTCCTCAATGATGCAACATCAAATGATTATAAAAAGGTATTCAAGGCATTTAATTTCACTCAGCGTGCTACTACTGATGCTAAGATAACAAGCTTGGCTTCAACAAATAAGTTTAGCATGCACAATGACCTTAGCTATTACGATTATAAGTTTAATGACTTCGTAACACTTGCAAATGGTAGTTCTGCTACAGGTTATGTATATGTATGGATGGCTCCTAAGCAGCAGACTGTGAATATATACAATAAACAAGAAGGAGTTGGTAGTCCTGTTGAGACAAAACAAATCTCTAAAACACAGTTCATGTTGATGGCAATACCTACAGAGACAAGTGCAGGAAACAAGGTTGTACCAACATCTATCAATATGATACCTGCTTATGGTACACGTGCAGACTATGTGTCTGGTAGAAACTATCCAGCTAAGGGCAGTGTTGTATACAACTTCCCTCCATTGAGCTATATTGCTAAGCATAGCAACTTTGGCACAGAGGCTGAACTGTCAAATGCCGCTACCCAAGATGCTGCACATACAGAGACATATTCATACAGTGAGATAGAGAGTAACGTTAATAACTCTGCAAAGGTTCCTGCTGGTTATATGTTTGCACACCATGAATATTGGCGTAGTATTCTTCCACAGTTCTATGGATTCTCTGGATTCCGTAATAATGGAACTACATATAACTGCTCTATGGGTATAGTATCACCAGCAAGATTACCAGGTTGGAATGAGACGAAGCTTGTATACCAATCTTATTCTAAGGGTGTAAGAGATAGCCAAGGAAATCTAATAGCTTATATGATTGGTTTGTCAAAGCAACCAGACTATATAAGCAACACTGGTGAAGGACAAGCTTACCAAGGTTATGCTAAGAATCCTTTAACAAGAGCAAGTTCTGGTGCTTTCGAATCAGCACCATGGATTGATAAGAATGACTATCGTTATGTTATGCGCTGGGAAGACAAGAATGGTAATGCTATTCTTAAACAGCGTTATCTTGGTCCACGCTTTGTACTTGATATGGACGATATTGCAAATGAAGACTTCTGGGCAGCACCAATTACTGGTACATATCCAAATGATGTAGAACGTATTGTTCCTTATACAGGTATATATGATGTTGCAACAACTCCAGATCCTTCAAAACCTGCCAGTTCAAAAGAAGGACAAACATGGTGGTACTTTAATACAAACACTGTTGGTAAGTGTGCACAATATTGGACACCAGATGATGCACCAGTTGGTGGACGTTATGCAACTCAAGCTCCTAGTGGTGGTGCAATGCAAGATAATGCCCACCAAGCACCAAAGTTGTCTGTAACATTTAGATATTCAGTTGTTGCCGATGATGTAAGTGGATTCTTCAACTGTTATCTTTACACACGTACGCCATTAAATCAGAATGAAAAGAAGTCTTATGTTAACGACTCACGATTTGTTGAAAATCTCATTATGAAGGCCCCTGTTCGTTTGTGGAAGACAACTCCATACGCTGATTAATAAATTAATAAGCCAACATTAGAATCATCTATATAAGATTAGTATCTGTAATTGCTCGAAAGGGTATTACAGATACTTTTTTTATTGTCATATAATTAGCTAGAGAGCTATGGGAAGAAAGAAAATATATTTCTTTTTTCTTGAAAAATATTTGGAGTTATCAATTCAGTTGCTTATCTTTGCAACCGTTAACGGACGAAAGAATTTAGACAAAACCACTTCCTCATTGGATAAAATCATAATAAATGAGGATAAAACTAAATCCAAATTTAAAAGAACAAACCTGCAATAAACAAAGAAAATATACATCTTATAGCTGTATTAACAGCGTTATTACTATGGCATGTTAATACAAACTTGGGGCAAAAACATATGGCTTAGTCACTTATAGGTAAAAGAAAGGATAACAAGATTCGACCCAACACAGCACAAAGCTAAGATAAAATGTTGGGCGCTAACAGCCAGTCCTGATTCCACGCGAGTGGAGTCAGGATCTTTTTTTTTTTCATGAAAAGGCAACCCAACAACCATCATCCTTATCCCTAACGGTGCGCCTCCTCAATCTTTTTTCCTAACAAAAAGCACGACAGGCGGCGTGACTCCAGATCAGGTTCAGCACCATTGGTTCTGTACATTACCATTTGCCTCATCATCCGCTCATGCACCTAATTATCAAAGTTGCTGTCACTTCTGTCACAGAAGAAGCACAGCTAACAAACTGAATATAAACCATCTAACGCCAAATGTTAAAATGACAGCAACTAAAATGAAAACTATATTAGGGGAAAAGTAACCCTTCCTTTCCGCTTCCTATCAGTAGATGAAAATGGATTTGACGTGTTTACAAGTAGACAAGTAAATGCGTTATCACCTGAAAATAATGGTATAAACCTTATAAATCCTACCCACTTCTCCCCTCAATTTTTTATCAAAAAAGTTTGGAAGTTTAGGTTTTAGTATATACTTTTGCACCACATCTGAAGCAGGACACTGCATGCAGATATACCAAAGAAAGCAATTTGAAAGGAAAAGATATATATGAAGCGACAAGGACAAACACTATCGTTAAGGAATCTAACGAAAAGTAACGTTTGGGACATTCAGGAAAACGATGTCTTCCGCCTATGGGCACAAGCTGAACGTGACGCAGATTTGAGGGATAACGAGCGTCATTACATAGACGTTATAAAAAGTGCTTTCACCATAGAGGAGGTGAAAGTGGACAGACCCGAAGTCATAAAGAAGTATGAAGCACGTGGTTGCCAGGTGGGTGAGATACGTCTGGATGAGGGCACAAAGGTGAAATGGGCACTGAAGAAGAAGCCTATCCTGCGTGTGACCGACCTTACATGGGAGAACATTCATCACATCTCCGCACAGAAACTTATTGAGGTTTTGGAACGTAACTTCGGTGGTGGATGGGAGAGTCTGCCACAGAGTGTACAGGACATCATCCTCAGTGGGTTCGACGTAAGCACCACTACCCTACCTACAGCACGACTGAAGAAGCCGGGTGGGTTGTATGATAAGAAGGTGGCTGACGGCTATGAGGTGCTCGAGATATCAAAAGGAGCATGGACCGAGGCTATCTTTGCCAAGGAGAAACCAATGGCTGTAGTGACTCGTACGAAGTTCCCAACACCTGAAGAGCTATCGAAAGAAGATGATCTTCTTGATGATGACGATGAGGATCTGCCAGAGGATGAGGACGAGAAGAAGCGTAATGACGAAGATGACGAGGACTTTGACGAGGACCAACTGACCGAGGAGAGTTATCGTACTACCTTCGATGCCAACCCAGAAGAGCTGGACATACAAGCTGATGAGGTTGGTGATGATGATGACTTCTAATCTTTTAGCAAATAAAAATAAAGAGGAGTACCCACCAGGATACTCCTCTTTATTTATTAAAGTGATTTAAATTAGTTCTTCTTCGCCTTACGGGCAAGTGCCTCACGACGAGCATTTTGAATCTGAAGGAAACGAGCATCGACAGTGCTATCGTATTCCTTGTTCATTTTGATTAGTCTATCCATACAATAATCTTGTTACCTTAAATACCTAAACGCTTGCAAAGATACGAGGTTTCATGCATAAAAGCCGTAGAAATATTCCCTGAAAATATAAGCCTATACGATTTTATTGATGCATATCAACGGGTTTGACGCACGTCAAAAAGATGCATAAAACAAGAGATAACCTACTGATTTTCTTGCAAATAAGGTACTTTGGCAGTAACTTTGCACCTGTAAAATCAGGGTAAAAAGATTAATAACCGCAGAACCAAAGGGGTTCCGCACAAAGAAGAAAGGAAAAGATTATGTTAACATTAGGTATTGTAACCATTGTTGCAGCAACTCTTGCAGAGGCTTTAATCATTGCTAAGCAGATTGATTTGGGTGAATAGAGTTGTCTAAAACAAAAGAAAAATCAACAAGAAAGCTACTTGAATCGTTCTTCAGTAGCTTACAAATAAAAAGAAATAAGCCGTTACATCGCAAGATGTAGCGGCTTTTCTTTATCTCATTCCCTTATGTATATCATTGAAAAACACGTCCTTATGTCATTCTGTCTTCCAAGAATCCAACCTTATGTCCTTATATATGTCATTAAGAAATATGTCCTTATGGCATTCTGTCTTTAAAGAATCTAACCTTATGTCTTTATGTATGTCATTAAGAAATATGTCCTTATGTCATTCTGTCTTCAAAGATTCCAACCTTATGTCCTTATATATGTCATTAAGAACTATGTCCTTATGTCATTCTGTCTTCAAAGAATCCAACCTTACGTCATTATGTATGGCATTAAGAACTATGTCCTTATGTCATTCTGTCTTTAAAATATGGCATTAAGAAACATGTCCTTTTGTCATTCTGTCTATAGAAGATCAAGGTCATTCAACGCTCTTTTCGCCACTGTTTCAAGCTCTTCACCAAGTTCACAGAAGCTCAACAGACAGTTATATGCAGCATGTTTCAGCGGCAGGTTATCCCCTTGCAGCGTCACATGAGCCTGATCAAGGAACTCATTGATGCCTCGTTCGTTAGGTTCAAGACCCTGAGCAAACAGTCGAGCAAGCAACTGATAGCCACAAAGCTGATACATATCCTTATCCGAAGCAATCCACTGATATGCCAGAGAGGGTGCAAAACGGAGGTGTTGCAACAGATGGAAAGCCAGCAGTTCAGCCATCTCCTGCGTCCGAACACGCTCCATCCACACATCAACCAGGTCGTTATCCATCCGTTCAGCAGGCATAATCAGCGTTGCCAACACCTGACATTCACGTATATCTTCCTTCCAAAGTTCAATGGCAAGGTCGTAATCTTTCCCGTATTCTACTGCCATCTGCTGCAGTTCGGGTACGGGAACACCCCAGTTTATCTTATACTCAACACCCTTCTGTCGCATGGAATGGGATGCCACACCATTCATTAACAGGCGGAAAGACTGCTTTATCTCCTTGAGTTTCTCGTGTGTCTCTTCTGTCATATTGCTTGTTTTTAATGTCGTTTAATGGTTCATTCCTCAACGCTTATATATATAATAAGGTGGGAAAGGACTACAAAAGTACGTTATTTTTTTGATTATTCATGGTTTTAGAACCGTAAAAAGCAGTGCACACAGAGGCAAAAAGATTGAAAACAGATACATAAAAATACTTCAGTTTGCAAGTAGAATCACTTGACAATATAAACTATTTTACTTAACTTTGCGCTTTCATGCTATCATCACCATGCACGATACTTACGAAAACATGAACAAACCGTAAGCTTTCAAAGCACAAAAGCCATCAAAAATATGAAGATAATACTGGAGATTTTCCTAATAGCAAGTGCACTGTTTCTATATGGGTGCATCGCTTATGTAGTGTTTTTCTTCGCGAAAAACATATATTTGGCTATCAAAAACAAGAAGGATTTGGAGTTAAAACCCTTCATTCTGCGCATGGCAGTAGGTGCTATGCTGGGTGGACTGTTCGTCTATGGCGTGTGTAATCAACTCAGAATCAGTACGATAATGGGGCTATTGAGAGACATCAGCACCCAGTTCTAAGAACATTTCAACAAACAAAGAGAGCGCGATAGGATTCCTATCGCGCTCTTTACTTATTTTAATTGACTTGAAAAGTCTTGTTTTATGCTTGACTTTTGGTTCGCGCCTCACGGCGTTCCCCAATCATCTTGCATCATTGTTATCCTTAAAACCAATCTTACTTATTACCTTAACTAAACCTATTTAATGTTATCTGAACAATCTCTTTTGTTCTACCTTAAACTTAATAACTAAAAACCTAAATCTATTACTACTAACCTAAACAATCTTTTTATTTGTCTTTTGACGATGCAAAGGTACAACTGTTTGCGCACACAACAAAACTTTTACGCATAAAAAATCGGTTATTTAGCATTTTTTGATATGTATCAATACTCTTAAACACAACACCTTCGTTCCTTAATGGGTACACTCTAACCCACTCTACAGCAGGAGAATGCCCTGCAGAAAAGGGTTTCCTAACGTTCAAGACCTCATAAAAACAGATATGAAAGGATGAACGAACAAAATACGGGACGGGGTTATTCACACTTTGACAGACAAGGAAAACACACAGAATCATCGCCGTTTGCAGACATCATCATGCACTTTCCATCTCCCAACAGAGCGACAAACACGCATGTTCCGACATACGCTGACATGAGAATATACGAAGGGAAACAACGTCTTTCTCTATGGTTTACTAACTGAGAAATAGTATTACAAAAAAGAAGAGGTAGTAAAAGCGAAATAAGGAGATATCACATGAAAATCGTCTTTGTAACCTATTCAAACACAAAGGGTTACAAAGAGGCTTGTAAAAGGGCATCTTTTGCACTTCAAAAGGGCACCTTTTACCATGCAAAAGGGCATGTTTTACATCGTAAAAGGGCGTCTTTTACAATGCAAAAGGGCGTAGATTGAAAAACGAATGGAAAATAAATTGACAACGGAACGTCTTTTAATAGAATCTGATCTCCGTGATAATCATTGATCCAACGGCTGCATTGAGCTTCTTGATGAGCTCCGTCTGCATCATACTAAGGTCGGCACGCAAGGCAGGATTGATGATTTTCACGAATAAAGTCTGGTTTCTTATGAACTTCTCCTGCGTATATCGTGCCACAGTCTGCCCTGCCACAGTGTCCCAAGCATCAACCAATCGCTTCTGGAGGAGCGGCGTTTCCAATCCCTCCTGTCGCAGAAAGCTGTTGAGAACAGCATCCAAAGGTTGCACTTTCCGCCTAAACATGCTTGTCCTCCCGCTCGTTTATCTCGCCATTCTCAACTGAGAAGAGCTTATAACTGAACCCACTGCCCTGCAGAATCTTATCTAAATGGTCACGATTGGTATCGGTTATGAAGATCTGACCAAAGTCATCGCCCGACACAAGACGCACGATCTGCTCTACTCTACTACTGTCTAACTTGTCAAAGATATCATCCAAGAGCAGCAAAGGGGTGTTATTACCTGCCGTACGACGCAGAAAATCAAACTGAGCGAGCTTCAATGCCAGCACATATGTCTTGTTCTGACCCTGACTTCCCTCCCTTTTCATTGGGTAACCACCCAGTTTCATCACCAAATCGTCCTTGTGAATGCCATGAAGAGAGTAGCCCATGATACGGTCTTTGGCACGATCCCGCTGGATAACATCCAACAACGGACCACGCTGACAGTGTGAAACATACTCTAATGTCACCTGTTCACGGTCGCCAGAGATGGTCTGATAGATACGCTGAAACACTGGTGTGAGTTCTTCAACAAAGGCTGCGCGCTTCTGATAGAGCGTCTCTCCATGTTCAGCCATCTGCATTTCAAGCAGTTCCAGCAGTGTCCCGTCGGGTTCATCCTCCTGTTTCAGCATACTGTTACGCTGCTGTAACGCCTTGTTGTAGCGTGTCAGCGCATCCATATATAGGTTATCATACTGCGAGATGACCACGTCCATAAGTCTTCTTCGCTCCTCACTGCCCCCTTCAATGAGGGTTGCATCGGCTGGAGAGACGAAGATCAACGGTACAAGACCAATGTGTTGGGAGAGTCGTTTATACTCTTTCTTGTTCCTTTTGAAATGCTTTCGTACCACGTTTCATCCCACAGTACACCTGTTCCTTCTCTCCTGCATCCGAAACATAGTCCCCCTCCAACACGAAATAGTCGGAATCATGGCGCATAACCTCTGAATCCTTTGGGTTGAAAGCACTCCTACAGAACGAGAGATAGTACACTGCATCCAGCAGATTCGTCTTTCCTTCACCATTATGACCGATAAAACAATTCAACTTAGCCGACAAATCGAGCGTTGCCGTCTGTATATTCTTATAATTAATGATGGAGAGTTTCTTTAATTGCATAGTTGCAAAGATACCCCTTTTCCCTCCAATAAAAGAAAAAAGTCGTTGATAAATTTCAATATGTGCGACTTTTTGATTAATTTTGTCGCGCTATTAAGCACACCTTATATTATAGAATAGAATAAAAAACATCATAATCAAAATGGCAAACAAAAAAGAACAGGGTACATACGAAGAGACCCTTAACAATTCTGAAGCCGTCTTCTTGAAGTACAAGAAGCAAATCTTTATCGCAGTGGCTGCCGTCATCATCGTCATTGCAGGTGTGATTCTTTATAAGAATTACGTATCCGCTCCACGTGAAGCTGAGGCAAGTACGGAGCTGGCAAAGAGCCAAACGCTCTTCAATGCACAGCAGTATGACCAGGCATTGTCAGGTTTCCAGAAGGTACAAAGCGACTATAGCAGTACTGATGCAGGCAACCTTGCCAACCTTTACATAGCACTCTGCTATGCACATCAGGCTAAACCAAACTGGGCAAAGGCTTTGGAATATGCTGAGAAGTTCAATACTTCAGATGATGAAATGATTAGTCCTGCTTCACAGATGGCACTCGGTGACATCTATGCTAACAATAATCAGAATGACAAAGCAGTTGATTGTTTCAAGAAAGCAGCCGACATGGCAAACAAAGAAGCAGCTGATAACATCAACTTAAGCATTGCTCCTTTGGCATTAAAGAAGGCTGGTATCCTCCTCGAAAGCGAAGGAAAGAAGGCTGAAGCACTTGAGATTTACAAGAATATCAAGAAGACTTACGTCAATGCTCCTATCTATCAGGAGATTGATAAGTACATAGAACGCGCTTCAAACTAATCCTTTATGGCTACAGAGCTTCATCATTTATCGGACTACGATGAGCAAAGTGTTCCGGATGCAAGCAACATGTGCTTCGGAATTGTCGTGGCTGAATGGAACCCAGAGGTAACAGGTGCACTGCTCGATGGCGCTGTTAAGACACTGGAAAAGCATGGTGCCATCCCTGAAAACATCCATATCAAAACCGTTCCGGGCAGCTTTGAGCTCGTATATGGTGCACAACAGATGACAAAGAACGATGGTTTCGATGCCATTATCATACTTGGAAGTGTCATTCGGGGCGAGACTCCACACTTCGACTACATCTGTCAGGGCGTGACTTATGGTATTGCACACCTCAATGCCACACAGAATATCCCCGTTATATACGGTCTTCTCACCACCAATGACCTACAACAGGCGAAAGATAGGTGCGGTGGCAGACTCGGAAACAAAGGAGATGAATGTGCTATTGATGCCATTAAGATGGCGAAATTCTAAGCATTTGATTCATTCATAACGCATAAACAAAAGGCAGCAGAACACGGAATAACATCCGTTCTGCTGCCTTTTTCGTGCCGTTTGGGTAAGTCTTATATCCCGTAATGCCCTGAAAAGCCCCTTAATCAGTCCCTTCACATACTATCAAGAAGCGAGCATAGACGGCTCTGTCACCTTGTTTCCGCCCCCTACTAACCAAAGGTTTACGGTTTTTCATTATCTTTCTCATGGTTATTCAAAGCTATTTTATCGGATGAAAGGGATTGCCCCGTAACGCCCATTGATGTAATCATTCTCGATATCACGGTCGTTTCGCACCTTGAAATCAAGCAAAGAATAAAGGTCACTCGCCTCCGTTGCATCCTTTTCAGTAAACCAAATCTGGTCCCTACGCAGATACTTCGTATCAAGTAAATGCGTATCATGCGTTGTAAAGACAAGCTGTGCACCATGCGGATTGGTCTCCTTATCCATAAACAAACGCACAATTGCACGCGTCAACATGGGATGAAGCTTGGCATCAAGTTCGTCAACAAAGAGCACATTACCGCCCATCAACGTCTTAAAGATAGGTCCCGACAGTTTGATTATCTTGTTTGTTCCATTCGATTCCTTATCGTTTGCACGGAAAGTTGTCTGACCAATAACCGCCCCATCAGCACCATAAACATGGTGTGTAGTCACCACTTCCATCACCTTATAATCACCAACTGGCTCTTGAACCATAAACGGGAAACCCGACAACTGCTCCGTTATCTCTTCCGGGACCTCTCTTTCCTTCACCTCAATATTGGTAAATCCCAAATCAAGCTTCTTGAAAAGATTCACCGCATCATCACGACCCTTAAGATGTTCCTCCAACATCTTGAGCGTAATATGCCCATATCCATCCTCGTCAAGTCCCGAGATAACATTACAGCACTTCACGTTCTTGATGAGTTTTTGCGATGTCTGACCGTTCAATTGTGCCACAAGTGAAAGGAAAAGTCTGTTTCCTGTCGTTGCAGACTCCTTGCCCTTCCCTTCAGGAAAGTAAGTAGCAGAGATGGAAAAGTCCTGCTTTTCCCTGCGGAAGAGATAGTGTTCCTTGGCTCCTGGTGCTATCTTACGTTCAAAAAGCCACTCCCCTTCAATCGTTTTGCGCGTATATTCAAATCCATATCTATAGACAGTATCCTCCAAAAGCAACTGAATTTCAAAGGTTGTAGGTGCTTCTGCCGACTTTTCATCAAGCAAGAACGGCTCATAAGCAATGCTTTCGTCTGGATTTAGTCGTACATTATTATTAAGAACACGCTTAAACGTCCCAAAAGCCTTGATGACATTGGTCTTTCCACTGGAGTTTGCTCCATAGAGAACGGCTACTGGAAGGAGGCGGAAGCCGCCTCTTTCGATAACGGAATCAGAATGTTCCTTGATCTGTCCTGCTTCCATCCGAAGGCTCTTTGTGTCCCTAAAGGAACAGTAATTACCAAAACTGAAATTGATAAGCATAGTATTTTCCTTTCTGTTTTATCTGCCACAAAGGTATGAATTATTTTTGGTTTTATCTCATTTTGCGAGATTTTTTCTCAAAATATCCATCATTTTACTATTTATTTTACACTTATCTGTATTTTAAGGGGTAATCATATGGATGCTGGAGGACGTGTATTTGTCTGACGAACCCAAACGACTCGTCCGAGTAGGAAGCTCCTTCATGATTCCTTTGTCAGCCCTTCCCTGACATGGGAGATAAGCCTAGATTGTAAAAGAGATTCATATTAGAAAATAAAAGGGCGTCTTTTGCATTGTAAAAGATGCCCTTTTACGTTGCAAAACATGCCCTTTTACACATCAAAAGGTGCCCTTTTGCAACGCAAAAGAGCACCTTTTAGAATGCCATTTGTAACTGTTTGATAATCTATAGGTTACAAAGACATTTTTTATATGTTTTCGTTTATCATGCCATCACAGCCCTCAAAAACTTGTAAAGTTATTTCTGAACAAAACAATCCCTATCTGCTTATGAGAGAAAGGAGGACTGACGGACAACTGTTCTTATGCCTTTTTCGATGCAGTGACATACGACTTGCGGTCTATTTTCCCATTGAAGGTACGGCGGATAGCCGTGGACTCTTCATAGAGAAGTGGCACTTTATAGGCTTCAAGTTTCTCTTTAAGGAACAGAATCAACTGTTTCTTATCGTAATCAGTATGTGGTACGACAATCAACTTCACCACTGTACCCATCACAGGGTGCTCAGCAGGAATGCAGATACAGTCTTTCACACCGTGAAAAGCCAACGCCGCATCCTCCACTTCAGACGGTGCGACCTTGTATCCGCCCACATTGATGGTGTCATCGCCCCTACCCTGGAGGCGCAAACGCCCTTCATCATCAATGAAACCCAAGTCGGCTGTCGTCACAACACCGTCTTGCAGCACACGCCGCGTAGCCTCTTCGTCCTCCCAATAGCCCGTCATCAGCGTCAATCCCTTGCAGGCAACGTGCCCATCGGACGTAATGAAGAACTGAGAATGGCGCATAGCCCGTCCCACACAACCAGCAAGACACTCGCCATCGTTGAAGTTATACGTAGAGATAATACCCGTTTCCGTCGAGGCATAGGTGTTGAACAGTCTACTCATAGGTAGCAACTCACAGAATTTTCGCATATCCGAGGCAGCCATTGGTGCTGCCCCCGTCTCAATGAAGTCCACCTTTTGTGCCACCTTCTGCAGCTCCTTAGCCCACAGCGTGATGAGCATTCGGATGGCAGCAGGGACAAGGAACGTTGCAATCTTCCCCTCCGTACGGTCTATAACATCGAAGAATGCTTTGATATCCTTCATTCCGTCGATGATATGGATGGTTCCTCCGACGTAAATCGTTGGGTAAACCTTCGACAAACTACCGATATGATTCAGCGGACCGTTGATGATAAACGTCACATCAGAGCTGAATCCCTGTGAGAAAACAAGGTTCTCGGCGTTCGCCCATATCGTCTGATGACTGATCATCACTGCCTTAGCATTGCCCGTAGTACCCGTAGTAAAGAGGATATCAGCCATCCCTTCAGGTGCAGAACCCCGTGAAAGGCATGCTGAATATTCGTCCAGCTTACCCTTCGGAAGGTCCTTATGCAGCGGAACAGCCACTGCTCCAGCCACGTGAACGGCAAAATATGCAATGAGAAAGTTGGCTGTTGACGTAGCAACGAGGGGCATCAATCGCCCCTTCACATCCCCCATAGCATCCACTTTCTCCGTCACAGCCTGCCACAGTTGCCCATAGGTATAAGCCTCATCACCACAGATAAGTGCCGTCTTATGGGGTTGTTGCTCAGCGTTCTGCCGCAGTTTATCCTCAATCTGCATCCTTACCGAGCTTTGTTTTTACGAGTTTCACCAGACTATCAAGCGACTTGAAGTTCTTTGGTGTCACGTCTTTACGGTCCAATTCAATACCATACATGTCAGAGAGTGTCATCAGAATCGTTGTGATTCCAAGCGAATCAAGTTCCTGAAACAGGAAATCTGAATCGAAATCCACGATTGGCAACACCTCTTCTAATCTCTTACGAATCTCTTCTTTCATATCTTTTACTTACTTATTCTTGAACAAACGAGGGAGAAAATTCAGCAGATAACGGCGCCAGTTCTCCCATGTGTGACCTCCAGAGGTCTCATTATACATATAGATACAGCCCATTCGTGACAGTCTGGAGCGGTATTTATCAACAAAAGGCTTCAACGGATCACTCTTACCAATGGCTATATAGTAGAGTGCTGGAGGGTTCTGGAACTCCCGTTGCAGCTTCTTGTCGAGGTTCTTATACATGTCAACATCCGTCAGAAGAGGCCTTTTCTCGTCGTATCTCTGCTGCCATTGCGACGGCATATTCGCCATAAACTTATCCAATCCACGTGTGAATCTGTCCAACGACTTGATATTTCCGTTGGTAAGGAAGCTCACTGACTGCGGAGAGAAGAGCCCAACGTAATCGAAAAGGTCGGGATTGTTCGCCGTAATGGCTATCGTGTGCAGTCCACCCATCGACAGTCCGGCTATTGCTCGGTGCTTTTTGTCGTTCAAAGTACGGAACTGATGCTCAATAAAGGGCATCACCTCCACTGGGAAAGCCCGTTCTGTACGCCCCAACCATGAGGAGACATTCACGTGCAAAGCCTTTGTTTTCATGTAAGGACTGTGCCCTGGAGCAGCGTCCTGTTCGGCTATACCGTTCGGCATGACGACAATCATCGGCACAGTCTTGCCTTGTGCAATCATGTTATCCATGATTTGTGCCAGTCTGCCCATGCCCAACCATGCCAGTTCATCACCTCCTGTACCATGCAGAAGATACAGAACCGGATAACGTTTCTGTGGATTCTGCTTGTATTCAGCAGGCAGATACACCGACAAACGGCGCTGTTTCATGTTCTTATCAAACTCCGAATGATACCACAACTGCTGCACCGTACCATGCGGAACATTGTTATCCATGTAGTAAGAACCAGGGTATCCACCCACAACAAAGTAACTCAACGAGTCGTCAATGTCGCATACCACATTCGGATTCAGTGGGTCCGTAACCTTCTTCTTACCACCTATTGCAAAACGATAGGTGTACATCTCCGACGGGAGAGGTGCTGTCCTATAAACCCATGCACCGTCTTTTCCCACCATAGACATAGGCTTTGGGAACGAACCTTCTATCGTTACGTGCTTCACTTGCTTGTTAACGTAACGGAAAGTAACCGTCCTATCACCGTCCACAAACGGCATACGTTTGTTTGAAACCATCTGTGCTGACGCCACAAGGGCGGCAAATGAAAGGATGAATGTACATAAAATCTGTTTCATATCACCTGTGTTTTATCATAAACTTATAATCTTTATCCCTGCTTCTTCCGCTTCTTTCATGTCCACATGGTCCGTAACCTGAAGGTTATCGGCTATCCCCTTGGCACAATAAGTGAGCAGAGCACGTTTGCTTTCATCCTCTTCCAGCACCGTGACCAGCGTTGATGGATGCACCAAAGCATAGAGAAGGGCAAACTCACCATGGTCGTTGTTCTTTATCAAGACGGCAGAAAGGCTCTCGGATGTGTCTATCCAGCGTGTGAAACAGTCGTTCCGTTTGATGTTCTTATGCACTGAACGATAGATTTCCACACCCTTATAGCAATACCGATCCTCAACAAGTGGGGCGAAATAAGCTGCCGTTTCAATCTCACGTGCCAGTCTTTCATACTCCTTTTTATAGAAAGCATGCACACGAGAGGTCATCTCTGAATAAGTGGTATGCCCATCCTGGCGCACCCGTTCATAGCCTTTCACCGTGATAGAACCCGTGAAAACCTGGGAACTATTGCGTGGTAGAACCACGTTAAGCCCATGAATGATGAGCGGTTGGATGTCAAGTCCATAACGTTCAGCCAACAGGAACGCTCCTTTATGGAACCTACTGATGGTTGAACGGTCGTTACGTTTACCCTCAGGGAACACCACCAGACTGTAACCGTGGGCTATGTAGTCCTTGATAAGCGCATCATTGATGGCGTTTTTATCGTCTAACGTTATGAAACCGTTCCACTGATAGATCTTTCGAATGACCTTATTACGACTCACTTTACTGTTAGAGACGAGGATAGTCTTCGGACTTAACGCCATGAAGACAGCCGAATCGAGCATGGACTGATGGTTACAAACGATGATGGAAGCCGTACCGAAGGTCTCCTTTGTTATCCCTTCCACATGGAATCTGACGCCAGGAATGTGGCGTAAGTCGAACAAGAACAATCGTTGTTGGTATCTTCTGAACCATAATCGGCGCTTCTCCGACTGTGGCAAAAGCTCAAAGAGGATGAATCCCAACACGTAAACCGTTATCAACTGACTGAAGAATACGGCAGCACAATAGCCCATCACGGCAAGATTCTTCAGTCTTAGCGGTCGGCGTCTGTAGGCTCCTCGTGTCTTAACAAGGACGTTGAAGATCAGTGGAGGGAAGATATAAGCCATCAAAACAACGGAGAACATACCCGCAATGGTCACCTCTGCCAGCGAATGGAGTGCTGGATGACGTGCTATGATGAGCGTTCCGATGCCGATAAACATTATCAATGCCGAGATAATTATCGAGTGTTTATACGATGCAAGCATCTTTCTTCGATACGCATACTCGTACATTGACCCTTCAGTCATGAAGATAGTATAGTCGTCACCCTGCCCAAATATGAACGTGGCAAGGATGATATTGACAATATTAAACTGCATTCCACACAGTGACATGATGCCTAATATCCACAACCAGCTCACTGCCATAGGCACGAAAGAGAGCAAAGCCAGCTCCAGATTACCAAAGGATAGCCACAAGAAGAGGAACACTATCAGTCCACAAGCAAAGCCAATGTAATTGAAATCACTGGAAAGATGATTGGCAATGGCACTGTTCATGCTCGTAATATCAAAGCTAAAACAGTCCTTATCAGCCAGTTTCGCCTTCACTTCTTGCACTTCTTTGTCCTTAACAGAGAGCACATTGACGATGTTATACCGCCCTTCCGCCTTGTCAACACTGATGTTTCCAGCGAAAAGGGTCGTTGTCAGCGGAGCAAAATATGCTGGTTGCTGTGGCTGATAACGTTTGTTGAGCAGTGAATAGTAATCGTTGAAGCTGTCAGGAGCAAAGCCTTCCGCCTGCATGGTAGCCCGAAGTGCCGTCGTAAGCTCGGTCTTGTGGCGTTCAATAAAGCGCTCCCACAGTCCCAAACGGCGCTTCTGTTCAGCCTTCGACACGACAAACTGACTACAGGAAGAGTAGTCATGTACTGCCTTTTCACGTACCAATCGGTCCAAAGAAGGCTGCAAACGCTGGCTCTTCTCCAATGCTCCGTCCATCGTGGAGTCACTTGTTACGGTATAAACCTTCTGATATCCACCGTTCACTGTCATCATTTTCTGGAAGTAAGCCATGTCTTCTTTCTGCTCATCGGTCATGTAATTGATGTTAGACATGTTCGCATCAAACCGTGTTTGGAAGCTGAAATAACCGAAGATCAGCGTCAAAACGACGACAATAGCCACAAATACAGGCTTATTCTCCAATGAGACATCACTCAAACGGTCGAGGAAGGTGTGCTTAACCTCCTTTGTTTCCTTCGTGATATGCGGCAGATAAACCAAAACAAAGACGATTGTACCCACCAAAAGGAAGGAGCTGAAGAGCCCTAAGTCCCTTAATGCCACCGACTGTAACGGTACAAGGGCAAGGAAAGCGCCAACGGTTGTGACGTTACCCACCAACAACGGCATGACAATCTCACGCAATGCGCGCTTCTTATCAGGTGTGTGACTGAGGTGAGCAATGAAGTGTAGAGGATAATTGACGGCTATACCGAGTATGACAGAGCTGATTCCGATGACGATTATAGACACACTGTCATGGAACAAAGCCAACCCTCCCATGGCGAAGAGCCATCCCCAGGCAATGGAAAGGACGATGAGTGAAATGTTCCGGACGCTGCGTAACGTGAAAAGCAACAGTGCCATGATAAGCGTTACGGCAATGATTACCGAGAGGATACTGTCCGATTTTATCTGGGAAGCATTCCCAACGGCTATCACCGGACCGCCAATAATGTGCACATCAAGGTTCTTTGCATGTGCCAGTGCCCGTTTTCCACATCCCTGCAGCATGTTAATGAGCTGCGTATTGTTCTCCGTTTCGCTTGCACCATAGGGTGAATCAATCATCACAATGGCACGTTGCATATCAGGAGAGAAGATGTGTCCGTCATAAAGTTCATACTTCAAACCCGTGTCCGAACGCTGAAGTTTCTGCACAACAGGCGTAAAGAGGTTCAGCGGGTCACGTTGTATATTGTCCGAAAGGATATCACCAGCAGGGAACATCAGCATCTGCTTGTCTTGCTGAAGCTGCTTTTCAACGTATCCGGGACTACGAAGAGCACTGTCCATACGGGCATAATCATGCTCAGTAAGGAAGTATGGGATGTTCTGATAGACGAAGTTCGTCACGGAAGTCATCTTCTCCAAGTCCACTTGTGACGTCATGTTCTGCACGATATGCGCCGTATCAGCCCGTTGAACCTCATCAACAAAGGCATCAACAGCCGTCACCATGGCGTCAGCATCCCTCTTTGTCGTGTCCCGATACTGGAAAACGGCAAAGATTTTATTTGCTCCTGATATGTCCTGATACACCTTCAGCGCATTATGATGGTTGCTATCCACGGGTAGAAAGTCGGCAATATCCTCCTTATAGCCCAACCGTAGCACTGAAACAGTCAGCAACAGCGTAACAACGACGAACGAAACCAGCCCCACAAGGCGGTGTTGTCGTAGATAATCATATAGCTTCAGTATTGTTTCTGTCATCCTTATTTATTGTTTACCGGGTTCGAATAAATCCCCAGGAATATGTCTTTGAGCTTGTCAATGTCGCAGGTGTCATACTGTTCCAGCGTCTGCAGACGTTTTAGGAACGCTTCTTTCTCTGCCACGGTGTAGCAGTGTTTGTACTTTGTTGTACCGTATCGCAGGTCATAGGCTATGTAATTGTTTGGATAAAGCCTATAAGCAGCACGGATACGACGGTCTATCAGGCGTGCCACCTGCTTGTGATAATCGTTATTTGTCAGTCCATCAAACTTTGAAAGTTCGGCATAAGAGAGGGGTTCACATAGTTCAAAGTGCACGCGTCCCTTCTCTTGTACGATGCCCGTGAGGATGCTGTTGAGGTCTTCCCCAGGCTTTTTGGTGTATTTAGAGAACTGTGATTCATAGAGTTCGAGCGTCTTAAGCACGTCACAAGGCTCCCACTCGTAAGACACAGCAATGGGAACGATGTGCAAATCATCAATGGCTTTGATCTTATCTTCGGCACATGACATGCAGAACATCTTGATAATACCCTGGTCAGTGACGTCGTTACCATCCTTCGTCCTACCGTTTCGCTGGGCAATCCATGCCGATTCGCCTTTCTCAGTGATGACATAACGAATGTAATCAGACAGATGTCGGGAGCTACGATAGAAGTCTTTGATGTTGTTTCCAGGCCGTTCCACCTTGAACATCTTGTTACATTTGCCGATATCTATCACCAATTGATTAATCATCAGGTTGGCTCCGAAGGTTATTTCAGTTGTTTCAAAGTCCTGCGTAACGAAGTAATACTGCAGCAAACTGGAGTCTAACATGATGTCACGATGGTTAGATACGAAGAGATAGTGCGTCTCCCGACTCAGTTTGTCAAGCCCCGAACAGGTAAACTTCTTAATACTGTGCTCTATGACCCGCTCATTGACCATGCGCATCGTCTCCGTTTGGAAGTCACGCACGGTCTTGTAGTCTGCTATACGCTTGCGAACCGCCTCCAAAGGCTCGTCCGGATAGACGTAAGAGGCAAGGAGTGGGAAGGAAGAACTATTGGCTATGCGCACCATAGCAGCCGGAATCTCCTCTGCATTGTACGGTCGGATGTCATCAAACTGTGTCTTCTCCATTGCTGTATATATCTTTAATTGTTCTTTAAAAGGTTGTCATTCTTATGTGTTCCATACTCTGGAACAAGCTGTTCTGCGCCCTTGTAACTGTCCTTGTCACGTCTTTTGCAATGCGTTCTCTGCCTTTTCGGAAAATTACAAGCGGCTTGTAATACTTCTACAAGGCGTCTGTAATACTATTACAAGGCGCTTGTAATCTTATTACAAAGGCTTTGTAATTTCTTGTATTACGGCAGATGACACTGTCAACGACGCTTCTCCAGTCTGCGAAACCACGTCATGAACGCCTCTTTCCACTGTCGGCACTCTGCCGTTCCCTTATGGTTGGAAGCTCCAAAGCCGTGTCCTCCTGTCTTATACTGTATGTAACGATGGGGCACATGCTGTCGGGTGAGTGCCGAATCGAGCAGTTCTGAATTGTGATAGTGCACGATGGGGTCGTCTTTACAGTTGACTAAGAACACTGGCGGACAGTCCTTCGGCACATGACGCTCCAAGGATAGTGAATCACGCAACTGCTTATTGCGCAACCGACTGTCGCCCAACAGAGCACGACGGGAACGCTTATGGACACAAGGTTCAACCATTGTGACGACGGGATAGACGGGAACGACGAACCACGGGCGCTGCTCTCGGGGTAACAACTCAGCTGCCGACATCACCAGATGACCACCAGCCGAGAAGCCCATAGCTGCCACACGTGAGGCATCAATACCCATTTCCTGAGCATGTGCCTTGACATATTGCATCGCACGTTGCAGGTCATTGAGTGCATCAGGGTACCGATTGCCACGGAAGACATAACGATAAGGAGTCATGAAAGCCCCTACTCCTGCCGTCCGATAGTGCAAAACGAAAGCCGAGATACCATTGCGTTGCAGCCATTCGCCCACATCCTTGCCCTCAGCACCCATGTCATGCCACAGATAACTACCACCCGGACAAACGATAACGGCAACATTCCCCTTGCCTTTTGCCAAGTATGGCGTCATCATAACAGTCTTTCCAACCGCCGTTCCTTGCCATATATTGATCCGTTGTGGCTTCTCCTTCTGTGCAAAAGTGCAGAGAGAGAAGAGCAATGCCACCAGGATAAGCGTATAATACTTCTTCATTTCTAACTTTGTTTTGTGGAGTTGACGAGTTGATAGGTAGATGAGTTGACAAGTTATTTGTTAATCTTCTCCAACTGAATCGGCGATATCCTCCAACCGAATTGATGTATCTCCTCCAATCCACTTAGTCGTCCTATCCATCCTGATCTCCTCCCACATACACCCTGTTTGGCGCATCCCAGTGTCTACGTTCCTGTCCTTTCGGAGAGCAGTTGGGGGTGAAACGGGTCAGAGTTCGGGCTAAGACTGGTCGTGATCGGGGTTGAGTCGTCTTACCACATAGTTCCTTCCCAATATCGCCTCAACGGTATTTATTGCCGTAAGGGGCACACCGCAGAAGCCAGGAAGGTTGTTATACTGTCCCGTAAGCAGCAGGTTATCAACCTTTGTCACCACAGGTAACTGTGACAGAACAGTGTTCTTATAGTCCTTACTGAAGCCACACATCGTCCCATCCTTGGCTCCGTAATAGTCACGAATGGTGAGTGGAGATGCCGTATTGACCTTATCCACACAGGCATTGAAGCCCGGATGAATCTCTTCTATGCGTTCGAGGAGTCTCTGTGCCTGCTCTTTCTTCCACAGTTCATAGTCTTTTCCTCTTCTGCCGACGGTGGTCTGCGCCCATTTCTCCACCTCTTCAAATATCATTGGTGCCGTAATAAGTGCCTTGTCAGCATATTTCCCTTGGTTATCTTCAGGAGGTGTCATGAAAAGAAAGCCCAACGGCCATGTGTCATGGTGCTCCCCAAAGTGCCACACCTTATCATATCGGGTCATGTAATACTCTGAATGATTGATGTAAGGGAACGTCTCTGGTTTGAATTTCACATATACCGAGAAGGCTGAATAGGCATTCGGGATGTCGTTAAGCCTGGTCCGATAAGCCTTGGGGAACGCCTTTTCAGACAGCAAAGGGAGTAAAGTACAGGGATGAATGGCTGAGATGTAATGGTCAGCACGGTACTCGTGCCCCTTCGTAGACCGTACATAGTCAACGTGACGGTTGTTTACTTCCACCCATTCTGCGCCCTCATTGCACCTGACCTCGCCTCCTGCCGACTCAGTAACAGACACTAACAGCTGTGCAAAGCGGTCACTTCCACCCACAAAGCGGCTCGCCCCCTGCATGTAAAGCACACTCACGATGGCATGAACATAAGCAGGTGTTGCATCAGCCATGCCCCCATAGAGTGGATTCATGTATGCAACGACATTGCGAAGCTTAGGGTTCTGGATGTATTTCGCGATGAAAGCATCAGCAGCAAGGTTGAATTCCTCCGAATGAACAGGGAAGAAATCATTGGAAGGACGCAGGTAAAAGAGGTCGACTTCATCCGTCAGACGGTGTACAGCATCCACATAGGCTTCAAGATTTGCCCGTTCTTCAGGGAAATGTTCAGCCAGAGAGCTGACAAATCCCTCCTTACCTTTCTTTATATGGTAGGTTGTCTGGTCCTCAGCAAAGTAGAGACTGTCCGTGCAATCATCGTCAACATCACGCAAATGCACCTTATCTGCAATGCCGAGATACTCACAAATACGATAGATATTACCCCCAGGACGCATCCCACCGATGACATGCATACCCGTATCGAACTTCATTCCAAAGCGTCGGAAGTTCTGAAGTCCACCACCAGCAGTGTCGTTCTTCTCCAAAACAGTGACCTTAAAGCCCTCACGAGAGAGGATAGCACCCGCAAAGAGTCCACCCAATCCACCACCAATTATCACAGTTGTCTTCATTCGTTAGCCTCCTTTATCTGTTCATAGATGGTCTTTGCCGTCAACAACTCACTGCAAGTGACAATCGTTCCCACCAAAACGCCCAGCATTCCATGAGAGTTGATGTTCTGACCAGTGAGGTAAAGGTTCGGAACCTTCGTACGTTGCGGTACCCGACAAGCACTACCCAGACTGATATCCTTAGCATTGCCATACATTGATCCACCCTCCGTTCCTGTGTAATCAAGATAGGTCAGCGGTGTGGAAGTATAGTAATTCTGTATCTGGGAACGTATGTTGGGGAAGTGTTCTTCCAACACATCGAGGAGTCGTTCAGCCTTTTCGCGCTTGAAATCCTCATAGTCTTGTCCTCTCCTCCCGACCTTTGTGCCCTTCCATTGCTCCACATCAGCCATCTGCATATAAGAAAGGATGACGCCCGTAGAGGCATATTGCGTGTCGCCTTCTGGACAGAAGTGCATGTAAAGGAAGCCTTTCGGCCAACTTTCTGCCGTGTACCGTTCACAATCCCACGGTGTATCGCCTTGATAACCATAGTAATTATAGTTGAGATAAGGGACCGTCTTCTCCTTGAAATGTAAATAAACAGAGAAGCCACCTACGGTTTGTGGGATGTGATTGATACGCTTGCGGAAGGCAGGACGAATCAGTTTCGTATCTAACAGTTCCAAGGTACGCATCGGATGGGCATCTGATATGATGATATCACAGGGCAAAGTGTCTTTTCCATTCACCTCTACTCCAACGGCATGTGTATCATCACAGATGATACGGGTCACCTTCTTACGGGTCAGGACCTCACCTCCATAACGGTTGATGGTACCCATTAAGGCTGTAGCAATGCTGTCACTCCCCCCCTTTAACACGGAAAGCACTCTGGTTATAGAAGTCCATTATGAAGGCATGTGTAGCAAAAGGTGTCTTGTTTTTCTCTGCTGCATAAAGCGGAAGGTTGCCCACAAGGACCTTAGCCAACACAGGATCGGTGATTACTTCATCTATGACGGCATTGATAGAACGCAGCTGATACTCCATATTCAACGGTGAATCAGAGTCTGCATACTTAAGAGAATGGAGTGAAGAAGCATTGGCAATCTCCTCAATAAGGTCGTAATAACGAACGAGATTGTCATGCTGGGAAGGGAAATACTCGGTCATCTGCTTGAGAAAAGCCTCTCTGCCATTGGCAAAAGCATACTTTTTCCCACCCAATACCACGACATCATAACCTTGAGGATCAAGCTGTGAGAGCGTCACGGTCTTGTCTATCTCCAAGTAACGCATGAGCTTATCAAGGGTCTGACCATGTGCTGCACTGCCTATGAAGTGCATTCCTGTCTCGAACTTTGCGCCACGACGGGAGAAACATTGCAAACAACCACCCACCTGAATGCCCTGTTCAAGTACGGTAACGGCATATCCGTTCTTTGCAAGAATAGCCCCACAAGACAGTCCACCCAAGCCACTTCCGATGATGATAACCTTCTTCTGTTGTGTCATTGTTCCATTCTGTTAGCTATTTCTTCATACTTTTCTTTGTAACGTTTGCGCATTGTGGATGCCTGTTGCTTCAGGTCACCCATGGCAGAGAGCTCCTCTTGTGTCAGTGGTTTATCCACTTCAACGAAGAATTTACCTTTATGGAGGTGCCAACCGGTCTTTGGAAGGATCTTACCAGGTCCGTAAAGGACCATCGGAAGGATCTCTAATCCGAACTCACGTGCCATATAGAACGCTCCTTGATGGAACCTTCCGATACGACAATCCTTAGATCTGGTCCCTTCAGGATAGACCGCTATGCTGTAACCACGCTCTATCAATGAACGTAAATGGGGCATTATCTCATCCAATCCCTCCCTAACGGGTAGGTATTCTGCGTTCCGAATGAGTGAACCATAGAAGGGATTGTTCCATACCCAGGCATTGGTGAGGAAGACAATCTTCGGTGTGAAGACCAGCTGACACATCAGATCAAGATGCGACTGATGGTTACAAATGATGATACGGGGCTTGTTGAAGTCGATACCTTCAGCCACCTTATACTCATATTTCGTACCGGGTATGCCGTGATGGATCATCACAAAGCGTGAAGCATGATAGATAAGCTGATGCAAACGGTAACGACGACGCTCGGTCATCTTACCAAATTTCGTGTAAATCCATACGAAAGGAGTGAAGACAACCAGCGTGAAAGAGGAAAAAGAGTAAGGAATAAACCGTACGAAGGGTGGCCGTCAGCGCTCGCCACAGTCGTAAGGGAAGTCCATAGACCACAGCCAAGAAACAAAGGATGGTGTTCAGAACACTGATACGTGCAAAATCCTTTCCCGGACGGAAATGACTTACACGCTCATTGCGCGGTGGATAATAGACTTGTATGGGTATTGGGACAAGCTTGACACCATGCCAAGAGGCGAAGACAAGCAGTTCCAACTCCGCTTCATAGCGTGAAGTGAGCAATGACAGTCCGTACAAACGGTGCAGAGGATAGAGCCGATAACCTGTCTGGGTGTCAGGTAATGCCCTGCCTGTCTGTACATAAAACCAGAAGTTAGAGAACTTATTGGCAAAGGAACTACCCTTAGTACGATCTACACCCTCCAACTGTCGACTACCAATAATCAAGGATTGGGGGTGCTGTTGATTGGCTTTCAAGAAGAGTGGGATGTCCTCTGGATAGTGTTGTCCATCCCCATCAAGGGTGATGGCATAGGAAAAACCCATCTCTAATGCCTTTCTGAAACCCATCTTCAAGGCATATCCTTTCCCCCGATTCTGTGCATAGGACACTATCGTTATACCATCAATGGCATGCAGAATGTCGGTAGTACGGTCCGTACACCCATCTGTAACGACAATGACATCGTCACAGTAGAGCAGACACTTCTCCACTACTGTCTTTATCGTTTTGTCATTGTTATAGGTGGGAATGACAACACAGATACGCCTGTTTCGTAATTGTTTCTTTAGCTCCTCATTCATCATATAATCCTCAACACTAAGGAAATCTTTGCCATAGGCTTCTCTTCTGAGAGTACTATCAACTGTGTTTCAACACTTGTACCATCTTCTGATGTTACCAACTTCTTCACCTGATACGTGAGCTGTAACGTCTCATTGGGTGAGATTATAGAGAGGAACTTCACGTTCTTCACCTTCGTGATCATCAGTTTACACGGTGTGGAACGTTGCTCGGAGAGTAGTTCTTCGACAAGTTCCTTGCCCATTTGGACGATACATACACCCGGAGTGATGGGTTCACCAGGGAAATGGGCAGCATAGATAACACAAGAGGGAATTAGTTCGATGGCGTAATTCACCACCGGACCAACTCCCTCTTTACGGATTATCTTGTATAAATTATTCTTCAGTTGCATCGTTCTCTCCTTCTGTTAGGTTGGAATTTTCCTCATTGCTCATCAATGAAAACTTGTAACTGATGTGATATTTCTCATCTTTATAGGTAGGATTACCCTTTAACAGGTTCTCCATAACATGCTGTAAGTCACTCTTTAACACACGACGGATGTACCATTTATCGAGCATTGCCATGACTTCAATCAACTCAACCTTCTTCGTCTGGGGCTGATAAGTGAACTCTAATGCCGTGATACCAAACTCATTGAACAGGACACCATGGTATGCTTCCGCTTCACGTACCATGATGGTGATGCCACTGAGATAGCCTTTTGACAGTTCAATGGTAGTAGCATACTTTGTTTTACAGCCTATACTATCCGACAAAGGAGGCTGCTGAACAAGGAGACTGTCCTGTGCTTGTACCGTCAGAGAGGCAAGAGAAAGCAGAAGAATACTAATTAACAGTAAATACTTTCGCATTAATAGGACTGTTTACTTTTACATTCATCATCTCAATAACAGTACGATCGCCACGCTTTTCTATAAGCTCAACCTTGGCAACCATTGCCCGTTGGCGGTTGAAATGAAGGACAATCTTCTGGAACATCTGCTGCATCTGCTTCTGCTGTGGATAGAGAACAGCAACATATTCGGTGGCTGATGAAGACAGACTAACCTTGAAATCACGCTTGTCATTGAGGGCTTTTCCCACAACACTGTTCATCATTATGCGTGCTATCTCCTTGAAAAATTTGCTCTGATTGACGTTGATAACATCATTGCGATTGCCCTTACTGATCAAAACACGTGAGCCATTCAGTACGAAAGCATAGGCATAAGGTGAGGTATACTCCCAACGGAGCTTGTCACTTTGTTGGTAATACATCTTACCACGTGACACCATCTTATCATTCAACATGCGGAGATACTTCGTCTGTACAAAGTCGCATTGCATGGTTTTCATGCTTGCAGCGGCAGCTTCTATCTGCTGTCTTATCTTTGCCTCACTGACAGCTTGTGCTGAGACAGTCGCTGTGGCGATACAGAACACCACCAAAATTAACAATAACTTTTTCATTTTACATCTTATTTTTCTACTTGGCAATCAAGCAACAGCCTAATATTATCAGGCTCACTCCTACCCATTTCATCACAGAAACGGACTCATGGAAAAAGAGTATTGCTGCAAGAAGACCAAATACATAACTCAAACTAATCATCGGATAAGCCACACTCAGGGGGTAATGCTTAATGATATACATCCAGAGTATGGAACTTGAACCGAACAACAGACCACTACAAGCAAACTGCCAATTCAACAAGAGGCTGCACCAGAACGTACGGGTCCAACCAAAGGGGAGCATTCTCTGAAGTGCAAACTTCAAAAAAACCTGCCCTCCTGCCAACAGAGAACTCTGCAAAACGGATAAGATAACTACTCGCCACATGACAATACCATTGCGACAGCATGGATTGAAGGCAGCTCTTCTGCCCCATCCCGCTTCAATAATGAATTAAAAAGTGGAGTACTCTCATCGTGACATCCCACAAGAACTGTCTTTACCTTCCCTTCTTTTAATAGCATCTCTGCATCACGTAATGCCCATGATAAAGATGCTGTTCCCTGTGTATAGGTAACATTATAGCCGTGACAGTGGGTCTTAATGGCGATATTACTACCTATGGTGTTGTGTGTACTCTGCATGAAATAAGTGGGTTTCAACATTGTCTCACCCTCCTCTTTCATCTGTTCCAACAGTCGTTCGCTATATTCCAGACAACCATACATCGTCCCAGTGATGATGGCATCGGGCTTATCAACACCTGCTTGCGCCAATGCTTCCAAAGAAGAGAGCAACGAACTCTTCATTATCTTGCCCATACGACGTGCCTCTAAAGGCTTGACATACTTACGGATGTCTGCCAGTTGGTCCTCAGAAGTGAGTTCAACACGGGACAAAACCTTAACTTCTTTCCGTGTTTCTACTGGCTCTTCTGTGGTCGTTGGATGGGTAGAAAACAATAAAGAAGAGTCGTTACCACCGAAACCAAAAGAGTTACAGAGCACGTTTTCCAACGTGACGCCCTGTTCACCTAAGGTCGGAGTAATACCCTTCTCCATCTGATGTGCCCAACCTAAGTTGGCTGGAACAAAATGATTCTGCATCGCTAAGATACAGATAACGGCTTCAATACTTCCTGATGCGCTTGTAGTATGACCCGTAAATGACTTTGTACTGGATATCAATGGGAGCTTATCGCCGAAGATTCGACGTAAAGAAACACTCTCACTTTGGTCGTTATTGGGTGTTCCTGTTCCGTGAGCATTGACATATTGAATATCTTTCGGACTGAGATGTGCCATGTCCAAAGCCTCTTTCATAGCAAGATAAGCACCTTCCCCATCTTCTGACGATGCCGTTTGATGGAATGCATCACAGGCATTTCCATATCCAGTAAGGTAAGCATGGGGCTTTACACCACGTTCATTGGCAGTCTCATCAGACTCTAACACTACGAAGGCAGCCCCTTCCCCTAGGTTAAGACCAGCCCGTGTAGCATCGAACGGACGACAACGCTCATGGTCAAGGATCATCAATGAGTTGAAACCATTGAGGTGAAAGCGAGATAAAGACTCTGTACCACCAGCGATAACGATGTCAGCTTGATGGTCTTTCAACAGTCGTGCACCAAACATAATGGCATTGGCAGCCGAAGAACAGGCTGTAGACAAAGTCGTTACTTCCGTGAAAATGCCAAAGTAATCAGCCATAGTGTTCGTGCAACTGCCACAGTCATGATGCTGAAGGAAGGATACATTGTCATCTTCCTCAATATGATCGAAGCAGAGTTCGGTGATATCCATGCCACCAACGGTTGTACCAGAGACAAGTGCTATGCGCAGACTTTCACCCTTTCTTACGTGCAAGGATGTCATCGACACTGATTCCTGCATCCGTTAACGCCTGGCGAACGGCTATGATACCCATCAGGGCTGTGCGACTCATCATCTGTGACACAGGGATTCCAGCCATCTCTTTCATCTGTTCGTTCGACAAATCAACCTCTCCTACAGGCAATTCACGATGAACTGATTGAAGATGTTTCATCATCCCAATACCACTCTGCTTCGTTGTCAAGGACTGTAACACCTCTTGTTTGTTAAAGCCAATAGCAGAGATTATGCCTTCGCCAGTAACTGCAATATTCATTTTATTGGTTTATCCGTTCGCTATTATTACCCCAAAGTGGCTTTATTTCTTTCGGTTCTTGCTGACATAGTCGGCAATAGAAGCGACACTGGTGAAGATCTTCTTGCCTTCAGCAGGGTCAGCCAACTTGATACCGTACTTCTTTTCCAAAAGGACTATCAGCTCCAAAGCATCAATTGAGTCTAAACCTAAACCTTCACCAAAGAGTGGTTCGTTCTCATCGATGTCATCAGCGGTCATCTCTTCGAGGTTCAAAGCCTCTATAATCTCGTCCTTTAATTCTTTTACTAACTCGTTCATTGTCGTGTCTATTTTATATATGATATGATTTTTCTGTTTTATTTTTCTTTATTATACCTTGTTGATAGATGCTATATACAAGTCGGCTTCATAGTGTTCACGGTCTTCATAATCTATCCATCCCGTCAACAAACTTGTTGTTTGACTGTCTAAGAAAGCTGTTTGTATCAATGTCTGCATCTGCTCTTCATTCTTTTCCGGAAGAATATAGAAAGATGTCTCACCGTGATAGCCATTGCGAATGGCAATCTCACCAGTAACAATATTCGGCAAGGTATACACGAAGACAGAAGGACTAGGGAAGTAATTGTCCTTATCTGCTATCGAAGCTAAGTACTTTTTATCAGAGGAGATGGATGAAGAGCGATTGAAAAGCACCACTCCCCGACTCCTCTGAAGTTCTTTTATAGATGTTTCGTCAGCCTTTTCTGCCTGCAGCAAGAGCTCTGAAGCGATGAAGCCTAACCGACACAGACCATCCATTTTATAATACTTTGGATAGTCTCCTATCATCTGTTTATAGATTGTTGTGAGCAGACTCTTTTCGTTTGGTTCACCTTTGACAGGGAGAAGTCGACCGTCAAGCCATGCTCCTTCAGGAGTAATACGCACATGATGCGTCTTTCTGAATACAGAAGGAACATGATCTGTCACCGCTTTTGCCTCATTCAAAGACAAAGAAGAGCTTTCAACAGACTTCGCGTAGAGGGTTGCATTGCATCCACCGAAGCCTGAAAGCATCTTGATGAAGCCTGTCTTATGGGTTGAACTGTGCTCTGCAGACAGTATCACTCTACCAGATACGCCCATTTCTTCATATCCACGCGTCCCTAAGACAGTGTGATCATCGACAGATTTCATACAGAGGATGGTCTCAAAGACGCCTGCTGCACCTAAAGAATGGCCGATATAACCCTTTAAAGCATTGACAGGGACGTCAGAAAGAGCAGCTCTCTGAATGGCAATAGACTCCATTTGGTCATTGAAAAGCGTAGCTGTCCCATGTGCATTGATGAAAGCTAAATCATCTTTCCCAACGCTTTCCATCGTCTGTTGCAAGGCCTCAAGCAACCCTTCTGCCGTCTTTGACGGTGCACTGATATGAAAAGCATCATTCTTTATATGTCCATGTCCTATCGTCCAAACCCGTTTATCAGACTTATCAGTAGCCTGCTCACCAGCGGGAAGACGACTGCTCAGTACCACCGTTGCTGCTGCTTCACCTAAATTAAGACCCTGACGCTCTATGTCGAAAGGTCTACAAGGCTCTGCTGACATGGCATTAAGTGACTGGAAACCTGAGATAATAAAGCGTTGAGGACAGTCAGCACCACAGACAACAACATGATCATACGTTCCTAACTGTAACAGTCGGGAGGCTAAAATCATTGCAGCAGAACCCGAGATACAGGCATTACACACCACCACTGGGCGTGTCGTAAAACCTAACCGAGTGGCTATTCGCTGTGCTGTCTCACCCAAATAAAGGTTTTCATCAGCAGCCTTTCCTAATCCTTCTATCGCTCCTTTGGTAGAACTCAGAATGAAAACGGAACGGTCATCAGCCACATGTATACCCGAAACCTCAATGGCTTTGCCTGCAGAACGAAAGACTAAGTCTTCAAAATCAGCCGACATCAAGGATGCCATGAAGCCATCTGGGATACCATCCGTCATAGGAGCATAGGCACGAATAGCCGACTTACCAGCCTTTACTGCCTGGTAATTATCCTCTGAAGTATCACCCAGAGGGGAGATAATATTATCAGCTAAAACGTAAACCATGATTTCTTCTGATTCTTTCCTACACACTATGACTTCTTATCCACCTGTTCCCAGCGTTCTTTCCACTGCTGATAAAATGGAGGATTGTCCCACACTAACTGATAGTTGAGGTCCATAAACACTTGCACGGAATGTCCTGTTGCTATCAGACTATCATCTTCCGCATCATGAATCTCATAGTCAAAGACTATCTTTGCAGCCTCTGTCGGACGATAGATGATGTCTATACGAGGTGTCATCCCGTATTTAATTGGCTTCTTATAGTGGAAGGAGAGGTCAACCAATGGGGCAAAATAGCCATGATCAAGAATCCCATGTATTCCAATCCATACTTCTTTCCAAATGCTTCACGTGCATCTTCAAAGTAAAGAGGATAAGAACCATGCCATACAACATTCATGGAATCAACCTCACTGAAGCGGATTGCAAATGTTTTTGATGCTTTTAATTCTTTCATTCAATACCGGATTTCTTTCTTTTTCAAGCTTCTTCTTGCTCCTTAACGGCTATCTTTATCTCAGATGTAACGAGCACTTTACCACCACATGTTATGCTTGCCTCAGCCAATGTCATACCAAACACTTCTTCCTTCACCTCTACACGCGTCGTTATAACGTCTCCTACATGGGGCAAATCAATGACCTCAAAGTTACGGACGGCACCGATAAAGCCTAATTGAATTCCTTTCTTGAGAATGTATTTATTGACATATCCTATACGGGCGGCGCAGGTTTGGGCGATATTCTCCATCAAACCTGAAGCTGAAAAGCGGTTATCATCCACAAAGATGTTGTTCTTCTGTACCTCAGTCTCTGTGACTGTAAGCGTCTTATCGAAATGTATCAGTGTACCAATCATGACGAAAGGCTCCTGCTGTGGCAGTAACTCATGTACGTTGATTGTCCGAAGTGCTGCTTCTGAAGGACTCTCTACATCAAAATTTACCATCTTCTTTATCATCAACTTATCGTGACCAGAAGTCATAGAAATTAAACCATTGCAAAGGATACTGTCGCACTCTGCGTTCAAGTTCCTTCACATAACTGTCTGCTAACTGCTGCATCTGCTGTCGACGAGGTGCGTGCTTGTCGTAAGAAAGACGTGCTACATATACCTTATAGTGCTTAGCAGACGTCTTCATGACATTGACTGCGAGGACATCCAGCCCTTTCATCGTTGCCACAGAGAGCGGACCAGCAGGGAAACGAGCCTCAGCATCCATGAAAACAGACGTCACCGACTTAGCTGAACCAATGATCCTGTCGGCTGGCATACTCATGATTTCATTGTTATCCAATGCCTCATTCACAAGGAAAAGGTGGCTCATATCCTCCTTAACGGGTATCATACGGATGTTATGATGCCCCAAACCTCTTGTCTTCCAGCCATCACAGTGGCTTTTTCACCCCCAAAGACCAATGCATTGAATCGTTTTGTCTTTGAGATAAGGGAGTATCCCGCCACCTCATAACAACCTATATGGGAACTGAAGATCATGAATCCTTTCGGTTCTGACTCTAACAGACGGAAGTGTTCGTACCCTTCGATATCCAAATGGAAGTGCTTACCTGCAAAGACTGCAAAACGATCCACCACTACTTGACTGAACAAACAGTGATTGATGTAAACACTCCATGCTGCACGCAAACGCCCATAGCGCAAGCGGTGACGGTAGAAATGATAGGCTGAGGTCCTACTATGGTTGGTATTCAGTAGCAGACAGACTGGTATAACGAAGAGGGGATGTGACTAAATAGACCATCCGCACATCCAACCAGCGCAACGATTGTATCAGCAATCGATGCATCCAGCCACTGCCATATGTAGTGTTAGCCAACCTTACTCTCTATATAATCGCAGAACTGTGACAAAGTAACGACTCCCTGCATCTCCTCTGGTTTGATCTTAAAGCCGAAGTTCTTCTCGACAATGACGACGATATCAACAAAGTCCAGACTGTCAATGCCAAGGTCATCCTTCAGCTTTGCTTCCGGTGCAATGTTCTCTTCGTCAATCTCCAGATCCTCTATGAGGAAGTTTCTTACTTTCTCTTCAATTTCTTTTCTTTCCATTATGTGTTATACTTTATGATTTATTTCAACTTTACTTCCAGTATTGTGTGTCCTTGACCGATACCATCATGGGTGTCAACAACTCTCAGTCCAGCTCTATCAATCTGCTTTATCATGTCATCAGAGTGATACATCTTGCTGTTTCCATTTGCCATAACAGTGAAATAGACGCTTGTCATGGTCAGACATAGTGATGCTGGCTCATACTTCTGTCGGTCCCAGAAGGTCTCCATTATATATAAGGTGGTATCATTCCTCATCACTCTGGCTGCCCGAACAAGGATACTATAGATCTCTTCTTCTGAGAAACAGTCAAGGAACTGGCTCATCCAAATGGCATCCCAGCTTCCTTTTGGCAGATCATTGTGTTCGTCAAGAATGTTTGTGGAGTAGCCATTGATGCGCTCTGCACCCTCTTTCCCCTCGATATTCTTCTTCATCATTCCAATCTGACCGGGTAGATCAACGATTGTAACATTGACTTCAGGGTCATATTCAACACAGCGCAAAGCAAAACGCCCTGTGTTTCCACCCACATCCATCAGGTGTTTGGGATGTTTACCGAACACGATCTCCAAAGCCTTATCAAAGGAATGGTCGCTATAGAAATGGTCAAAACCAAACCAACTATCCTGTACTTGCTTATCAAGTTTCGACAATCCTTCATAGATTGTTGGCCAGTCACCAAGGGTTTTCAGACCAGCTGGCTTTCCTTCCTTTAATGCTTCATCAAGAAAGAACATGCCCCGATAGTTGACATCATGATTGAAATCGATATTCACACGTGTAGCTGGGTCATTGAGTAGGAACCAACCTGTCTTGGATATGGTGTATCGGTCAGTATCTTTATTCACCAAAACAGTCCCTGCACTCAGTGAAGCTTCAAGCAAAACCTTCAAAGCATACTCCGAGAGCTGCGTCTGTTTCACCAATTCATCCAATGTCAAACCCTCCAGACTGTCACGCAGAGCATCCAAGATGCCCCACTTCACCATCAGGCGAGACACCTGAAAAATGACGGGACCCCATGCTATATACTCTGCAAGACGTTGTGCTTCACGAGCAGAGAGCTGTTCCTGAGTGTATCTATCACTCTCTGATTGGAATAGATTCATCCTTATTTATTTGCCTTTCTTATTTCTCTTATAAATAACTTAGCGAAAGATTCACCTAAATCATCCATCGGATCCTTAAATGTTATCGGATCATCATAATCGCCATCATCAGACTTAAACACCATTGTTGCCTTGATCTTTTTGGTACTTACTTCACGTAAATAAGCAATACCACTGATACTTCCGTCTTTATAAACGATCAATGGGGTTAGAACAAGGACATATTTTGTGGCTCTGGTATGAGTTGTTGCACTAAGATCATGTTTAAAACCTTCCTCATTGAACTCCTTTACGAAATAGTCCAAAGAGCGTTCTTTCCAATCACTCACTCTTCTTCCAAGGGCTAAGAAGTCCTTAAAAGGAAGATCTTTTTTGTATTTAATCCTGGTCAAGTCCAAACTGACGCCAATAGTCTTCTCACCTTTCAGGCAACTAAGACTACCACTCTCTAGCCTTACACTTGCAAAACAAGATAAGTTCAGAAGTGTAAAAAACATCAATATGATAAACTTTCTCATACCTTATATAATATAAAGGGGTATAATTACTTTGCCTTCTTTATCAGCTTCACAACTTGTTCAGCCAATTCGCGATAGGTTTCAATACGACGTTTCTCATTGCCGAAGCCTGCACCAGCAACGCCGTCAACATCAATAACAGCAAATGGCTGCTTCATGTTCTTCTCATAGAGGTTCATCAGAGCACTCATGTGAGCATCACCAGCACCAAAGCCGATGAGAACTGAGGCACCAGTACTACCATAATGGAAGTCTTTCACCTCAATAACTATGGTGTAGTCTGCCTCACTCTTCTTGTCCGTGATTGTCACACTCTTCGTCTTGTCATTGAAACGCTCCATGAAGTTTGCTTCTGCACGTTCAAGTTCTGCCTTATAATCACGCTCCCACTCTTTGCCTTTCTCTTTCAAGAAGGTCTTCACATCCTGTCCTTCTAATGTCGCATGGCTATAGTCCCAAACAACATAAACTTTTGCTTTTGAGGTCTTTAGTTTAGAAAGTGAACCGCTCTTTAATGTTACATCAGACTTAGCAAACAGACTCATCACGCAACACACTACGAAAGATAATAATAATACGACTCGTTTCATAATAGGTAAAATATAAATTAATAATCAAATAATTATCCTTTTAAATGTCTAAGCCTACTGATAATTCTATACCACCAGCATTACGGTTTACAGTCCCGAAACCCGTCTCAACCTCACAGTTCTGGAACGTATAACCGAGAGCTGTGCTGATACCAAACTTGCTATGACCGAAATAGAAGTGACATCCTACTTGTGGAGCGATGTATAACCCTTCACAGTCTCCTATACTATAACCGACTTTTGTGCTAATGTATGGAGAGAAATTCTTACGCAATGCCTTATGAAATTCCACACGTGTGTCTACGAAAAGAGGAAAGCTCCAGCTTTCACTGTCCCACCAATAATTAACGGCTACACCACCACCGACAAAGAATTCTGGGGTGATCTGTACACCATGGGAAGTGGAAAGGAAGCTACGATTCTCTTTCACATCACCTGTTCCAAACACATAGCCTTCTGAAATGAATCCTCTATAACGAGGGGCTTGCTCCCAACCATAGCTTTCACCACTCTGTGCATTTACTACTGGACTGTAAAGTATTACAGCGATAAGAACCAATAAGGTCTTTACATACGTTCTCATAATAATATAAATTAAGTTTTTAGTTAATCTTCATTAGGCTTTGACCTTCTTAATGACCAGGGCAGAATTGGTTCCACCAAAGCCAAATGAGTTACTCAGTACGGTATTTACCTCGGTGTCAACGGTTGTTGTAGCAAGGTTCATCTTCTCTGAATGTTCATCAGGGTTCTCGAAGTTGATGTTAGGTGCTACGAAGTTATGCTGCATCATCAAGATACTATACACTGCTTCTGATGCTCCTGCCATCCAACACTCATGACCAGTCATGCTCTTGGTGGATGAGATGAGGGCATGTTTACCTTCAAACATACGGTTCAAAGCAATTGCTTCATACATATCTCCCTGGTGTGTACTCGTAGCATGGGCGTTGATATAGTCTATATCATCTGCCTCCATGTCTGCACACTTCAAAGCCCGAGTCATGGCAATAACACTCCCTTCATCGGATGGTTGACTGATACCACCACCATTACTTGAGAAGCCATATCCAACAACTTCTGCAAGGATATTTGCACCACGTGCCTTCGCATGTTCATAGTCTTCCAATACCAATGACGCTGCACCACCACTCGGTATGAGTCCATCACGGTCTCTATCGAACGGACGACTGGCTTTTGTCGGCTCATCCATATGAACGGAGAAAGCACCAAGTGCATCAAATGATGCCATTGAGTAATAGTTTGTCTCTTGTGCACCACCGCAGAGAACCATATCCTGAAGTCCTTGCTTGATCATCATAAACCCTAAGCCTATGGAATGGCTACCACTGGCACAGGCTGAACTGACCGTGAAGTTCACACCTCGCAGATGGAAGATGGTACTGAGATTCATGTTCACCGTTGAGTTCATCGACTGGAAGATGAGTCCATAACCCAACATTGCTGAGTCATGTTTCTCGTCCATTATCTTTGAGGCTTCAATGACAGGCTGGGCTGAAGAGTCGTTACCAAAGATACAACCTACTTCATTCTCCCGCAGATAGTCATCCGTGATACCCGCTTGAGCAAAGGCTTGCAAACTAGACATGTAAGCATAACGTGCTTCTTCCGACATACCAGCACGTATATGACGGTCGAGCATCTTCTTCGTGATGACTGGTTCTGCAACGACACCTGTCAATGCCGAACGATAGCCATAGGTAAGGCGTTCTTCCTGAATGCCTATGCCCGACTTTCCTTCATATAATGAATTCTTTACCGTTTCAAGGTCAGTACCAAGACATGACCATATTCCCATTCCGGTTATTACAACTCTTCTTTCCATATTTCTTTTTTAGAAGTTAGGGATATCTCATAACTTCTTTCACTTCTCATTAAGTATATAATCCTCCATTCACATTTATCACCTCACCTGTAACGTATGCAGCTGCATCCGAAGCAAGGAACGCCACAACGGCTGCGACCTCCTCTGGCTTACCAAAACGCCCCACAGGGATGAGCTTCTTCAGTTCATCCTCTGGCAACTCCTTCGTCATATCAGTCTGTATGAATCCCGGCGCTACAGCATTTACGGTGATGTTTCGTGGTGCTACTTCCTGTGCCAAAGCCTTCGTTGCACCAAGCAGAGCAGCCTTTGCTGCACTGTAATTAACCTGTCCAGGCATTCCTTTCAGTCCTGACAGTGATGTCATATTGATGATTCTTCCTCCATGTCTACGTGGCATCATGTGTTTCAACAGTCGACGTGTGATATAGAAGAAACCATTCATATTCGTATCCAAAACACTGTGCCAGTCGTCTTCCGACATCATAAACATGACATTATCCCTCCGGATACCTGCATTATTCACCAATACGGAGATGAATTCATCTGGATGAGCAGCTTCCCAACAATCAATAGCAGCTTCTATTGCCTTCGGATCAGCAACGTCAAAGGGCAGAAGTTCAGCATGACCACCCTTCTCCTCTATCAGTTGTTTCACTTCTTGTGCACATTCTGAATTAGAATGATAATTGATTATTATAGAATATTGTTCTGCTAAAAGCAAGGCTACAGCACGTCCTATTCCTCGTGAAGCACCGGTTATTAAAGCATATTTCATGTTTTATGAGCTTTTAGTTATTCGTAAATAGTATAAGGAATGCACCATATATTGTTATTTGTCGACAAAGGTATGACTTTTTTTTTAATTATATTATATCCCTTAGTATTTTTTCAGATTTCCCGTTTTACTATCTTCTCCTGAGATTAACGTACCAGATAGCTTTTATCCATTCTGAGAAACACACACATCTTTCACGCAACCTTGTGTTATCACACCCTCCCAATCCCCTATCTTAGTTTTGTTTTTAGTTGCTGTCACTTTTAACATTTGCAGTAACGGATTGAAAATTAGATAATTAGAACGCATAGGAAGATGACAGAAGTGACAGCAAATTTTCTTTCTTTCGTCTCCACCTCCATACTTATAGTTACACAGAACTGGAACAAATGAGTAGTTTCTTACCATCTCTACATACTGTTAGCTGGAAGTTGTGAGCAGAAATAAGCCTCTTTTCAAAACTGTCTGAATGAGTTCCAACAGTCGGGTACTCCCTCCGTCTGCATATATTCATACCATGACAAGTGGTAATTAGGAAACAGAGTAGTAGAAATGGAAAGTAAGTTTGTAGAAGCCTATGATAGAATACCACTTCAATGTATAAAAGACATTATTTTGAATGCTTCTGGCTTAAAGGAAGAAGAATTACGCAAAAACGTTAAAGCGCTTGTTCCTTTAAAAAAGATATCTAACTTTGCAACGCATTTAGAGCAAGTGCACTTGTTTGTTCCGACTTTCATACTGCACTTAAAAAAGAACTAAGAGGGATTACCTACGGGTAGTTCCTCGTTTTTATTTTATAATGATACGTGTGCAAAGATATGCATCCAAGTAACAACGTTTAGGCATTTTCTTAATAATCTAACGCGAGTACCACCCAAGGTAACATAATAGTAAAAATCCCTTCAAGTATACTCACCCACCACTTATCCTTAAGCAATGTAGCAAAGGAAGAGGCTGAGATTGTAATAAATGGTAGATATACAACCAGATACAGATAGAAAGGGGTGTTTTGTGCTATAGCTGTGATAAAGGAGACTAAAATGAAAATGAGAAAGGATATAATAACCCATATAAAGTAAAACAATAATCTACGTTCCATTTGTTATTTATCTATATTATAATTAACAGGTTCTCTAACACCTACGGATTTTAAAACAGAATCTATAAAATTTCCATTATTAGTGTGTGTAATAAAGTTAGGGCATAGATTGAAGGAAGAAACGAGAGACACCAGCCCCAACTGTGACTCTCCATCACAGCACAAAGAGACCTGTATCTCCTACACCACAACACCTCCTCCACCGTAAGACTTCATGTCCGCAGATTCCTATGTCATGTGTTATCTTAAGGCAAATATACAACTTTATTTTGTAAATGGGTATTTAGAATATGGGAAAACGAGGATGGATAAGGGTGCGTTGTGTGTTTAAATGTAACCAAACGAAAAGCATCAAAACCCCTAATTAAGTTTTGTTTTTAGTTGCTGTCACTTTTAACACTTCGTGTAATAGGTTTATATTCAGATGATTAAAGGCGATAACGGAGTGACAGAAATGACAGCAAAAACGGAAATGGTATACGGTAGGCTTTTGTCGTTGGATAGGAAAGGGCGACTGATAGTTATAAGATACGCCTGTTTTTGGTAAAACGCTCTGGTGCAGATCCTTGTAAACTTATCCGTCCTTCCAGATACCCACCGCGCCATTACGGACTAAGCAGAAATATATTTACAAGAGATGGAAGCTGCAAGTCCACAAATCCATGAGTCATGCAAAGCTTTCAGACTTGTATATCATTCTCTACCAAAGACTTACAAAAGTCTTTCTAAAAGGTGCCCTTTTACGCTGCAAAAGGACGTCTTTCACACCTCAAAAGAGCATCTTTTACCCTACGAAAGGGCATCTTTTGCCGTGTCAAAGTCCATCTGCTATTTTCAATTTATGAATCTTTATTACAACACTTCGAATGTCCTTGTTCTTTTCATAACAAGAGAGTATCTCTCCCTCTGCATTATTATAACAACACAATAGTCCGTTAAATATTATGCTGCATCATCAGCGAAACTAAATATATCATTTATCCTTTCTTTATTTAATGGCGTGTTCGGGCTTTTCTCGAACACGTCAATAATTCGTTGCGCGTAATAGGCATTGATCATCTTCGCTTTAAGGCGACCGATGGACGTACCAAGTTCCTTGCATATAATCTTCGCCACATTGAGTGCTGTGAATGAAGAGTTAAAGCAAATTCAAGTTTTTTCTTGTCGCGTGCCTGACAATCGGTAAGACCTAGGAACTGCTTTGCGTCGCGAAAGCAAAACTCCTCTTGGAAACGTGTGGTGTAGTACTGAAATGCGTTTTGTAAAGTCTATTTATCGTAGCTTTCAATCATTACACCCAGCTTTTTAAACCCAAATCAATTGTAAGACCACTAATCACACAATTGATGTTGCTTACATTTCATCCAGTTTATCTTTTGTTGGCTTGTCGGCATCTTGCCTATGATATTGTTTGAGCGTAGTGCACCACATTTTCAATAACAACATCGGCAATGTGTCCAGCAATACACAAAATCAAAACAACTCTACCCACTGTTTTGGGGTAAAAAAGACATAATACCTAGTACGAAAACTTCACCCCAAGAAACAAACTGCGGGGTTGAGTAGGTCCGTAAACATAGTCGGAGGCACGCGAAGCCCCTTTATCCAAATCCTTTTGGTAAGCATCGAGCATGTTTTGCACCCCCGCACTAGCCTCAAATTTCACCTGCTTAGTTATGTAGAAATTATAGGCAAGCTTCAGGTTAAGCGTGAGAAACGCGGGAGTGTGCTCAATGATAGCAAAGTCGTTGGTGCGCTCGCTCCCCCCTTTGGGGTGGCCAACATACATTCTACCCGTGTAAACGCCCGATAACGATAGGGCAAAATCGATGGTGGGATGCACAGTGAGGGTGAAATATCCGTAGGTGTTGGGCGTTCGCAGCAGACGTTTAGTGGTTTAAACTCGGGAGCAGCATCGTCGTCCCATTCTTCGGGCGTGCGATAACGGCTGCTTTGCCAAGTAAAACCAGCTTGCAATTGCGCCCACGACGAGAGCGAAGCCTTGCCCTCGAGGTTAATTCCATACACCGTTGCACCGTTAGAATTGAAGCGTTCTTCAACACGTGCGCCATCAATAATCACATCATCAGCCAGTTTGCGTGTAGCAAACATGTTGTTAAGGCGTGTGTAAAAGCCCTCAATAAGAACGTTGGTTTGTACTGTTCCAAAACTTTTATAGAGGTCGGCCGATGCACTAAAGCTGTGCGAACGTTCCTCTTTCAAATCCTTAGCCAACGTAATTTTCACACGGTCGCCATCAGCAATACGCGTATGAAGGTCTTCATCAAAAGCCTGTGGGGCTCTAAATCCGCCAGCGTAAGTAAGTCGGAAATTGGTGTTGGGCGTGGGATTGTAGCGCAGATTAACGCGCGGACTAAAGATAAGATGCGAGATAAGGTTGTGTTTGTCTAGTCGTCCGCCCAGAAGCAAGCCCCAATGGTTGTTTTTCCATTCGTTTTGAGCAAAGAAGCTACCAATATTCACGCGCTGTTCCATCAGGCTGTTGTAGCCCAGCGAGTGGTCTTTAATGCGGTCGTAGCTATATTCGGCCCCCACAACAAGACTCGAAGGCATGAACCACAGACGGTCGAAATTGTGCACATATTGCGCACCAGCTATGTAATTGATGTTATGCGTAAGGTTATAGGCTCGTTGTGCTTTGTCGTAGGCTTGCGCATCGGCCAGCGTTTGTTGTTGGTTGGCGGGCAGCGTGGCGGCATCGTCTTCGCTCATATCGAGGTTAAGTCCCAGTTTATAGGCTTCGTTCAAGGCCTTAAGTCCATCGGCAGCGGTGGCCAGTTCGCCCAGTCCGCCGTAATAACTCTTACGGTCAACGTTTTGAAACGAGGCATAAGCACTGAAATGTCCCTTACCATTAAGGCTAAAGAGGTCGTAGCCCAAACTTCCGCCGTTGATGGTATGTTCGATTTGTTCGGCAATATTGGCCTCGTGAGCAGGCAAGTAAAGTTTGTTTCCGCCACGTCTATACTCCTTCAAGCCGTGGTATTTAAGGGTTATTTTGGAGTAATCGGTGAGTCGGAAGAAAGAGCTAAGCCCCACGGTTTTATTATCTAGCGTGGGAAGGTCGGTGTAACCATCGCCATCGCGGTCGTAAGCAGCGCGGTGTCGGCTTTGTCCATAGAGATAAAACCCAGCTCTATTATTGGTTGTAACAACCGATAGGTTGCCCGTGGTGTTGTTGTCGAAAGCAGTAGAGCCATTTGTTGCGCCTGTGATGGTGTGCGCCACATCGGCCGAATTTTCGCTAGGTTCTTTGGTAATGATGTTGATGGTGCCACCAATGGCCGAAGCACCGAAGAGCGCCGAGCCACCACCGCGAACAATTTCAACACGTTGCACCATGTTAGAGGGTATCTGTTCGAGTCCATAAACACCTTGAAGGGCAGTAAACACGGGTCGCGAGTCGATTAATATTTGCGAATAATGACCATCAAGCCCATTGATACGCACCTGCGAAAATCCACAATTGGTGCAATTATCTTCGGTTCGCACGCCCGGTTGAAAGTTCAAACCCTGCACCAAGGTTGTAGAATGGGTAGATTCGAGCAACTTCGTGTCCAGAACATTCACAACCACAGGCGACTCACGTCTAAGTGTTTGACTACGATTGGCCGACACAACAACCTCGTCGAGCGCAATTTCGTCGGGTTTGAGCATCACATTCAGCTCATGGGTATTATTTTTTTGCGTTGTCACCTCGTGTTTGTAAGCCCTATAACCAGCCGAGCGCACTTCCACAATCACCTTTCCCACAGGCAGATTTCGCAGCATAAAATGGCCATCGGCATCGGTGGTGGTAGTGATAACTGTACCCAAAACCAGCACGCTCGCGTGCGAAAGAGGATGTTGTGTTTTACTATCCACAACGCGTCCCTTAATGTTGGCTTCGGTATTAACTTTCACTTCGTTCTCGTGCCTTGCGTAAGTGGGCAGCGAAAGAACGAACGTAGCGGCGAAAACAAACGCCGATTTACATAAAATCTGTTTTACGGTTCTTTTCTTTATCATTTTAAATTGTTTTAAACTCAGGCATGTTCTGTAAATCTTCGATATAGTCACATCACGCCCCATAGGGCTTTTTGTGACCTTATCAATGATTCTAGAGCTCGCCTTTGATTTGTTAATGCAAAGGTAGGATGTTGTAAGGAATAGTGCAATACCTAGAAGTTGGGAAAAAGCCTCACCCCTCTGCCCCTCTCCAAAGGGGAGCTACTCTTTCTACACATCTTTTTTAAGACTTGTATAGAAGCAATAGTCCGTTAAATATTATGCTGTATCATCAGCGAAACTAAATATATCATTTATCCTTTCTTTATTTAATGGCGTGTTCGGGTTTTTCTCGAACACGTCAATAATTCGTTGCGCGTAATAGGCATTGTTCATCTTCGCTTTAAGGCGACCGATGGACGTACCAAGTTCCTTGCATATAATCTTCGCCACATTGAGTGCTGTGAATGAAGAGTTGAAAGCAAACTCAAGTTTTCTCTTGTCGCGTGCCTGACAATCGGTAAGACCTAGGAACTGCTTTGCGTCGCGAAAGCACTCAGCCACATATTCATTTCGAGCCAGTTCACGCTGCGCTCTGCCGTCTGCCGATAGCATTGTTCGCCACGCTTTCCATAGCGTCCCATCTGCGTGAAATTACATTTCCTTGGGGTGACCATCAAAAGAAAAAGCATTTCCATGACGTTTGTTTGAATACTTTTGTTTAACTTTGCTCCATCGCCAGCACTAAATGCTGCTTTGCAGAGCTTCATATATCGGCTAATCAAGTTGGTTATCAGCATAAACTTTATTGTCTTTTTACATCTATAAATGTACTGAAATTCAATGAGATAGCCGATTATATTATGTTATATTTTATTACCTAATTATCTCTTTTTTACAGACCTGTCATGTTTTCTTTCTGCCACAATACCTGTTAGCTTAGGGACGAAAGATTCGCAAACCACAAAATTTTAACGGACTATTGATTATAACAACACCATAAAAACGACCATCTTTCAATTTTCCTGTCACTCCTATCACTCCTCTCCACGTCTCAACGCATTGATAACAAAGCATTTATGTGAAATGTTAAAAGTGACAGCAACTAAAAACAAAAACTATGTTAGGGGTTTAGAGTAACAATGGAACCTCTCGTTCATTTTTCGGCATAAATAACGCCTTTCCATTAGTGAACACCAAAAACATTGTATGAGTAAGTATTCAACATGCATTATCACTTAAAGCCATCAAGTGGTTGTTCTCATCCCAGTACATTCTCCGTTCTATATTAGGAATACTATCCTGGTTGCCGTTGGCATCAGAAGTGTAATGCTTAGAATCTATCTGCATAGGTGTGAATCATTGAGCTATAAGTATACCTCAGAAAATATTAGAGTTATTTCTCCTTTATCAATATGTCCATATATCTTGCCTCTACAGAAATAAAAGGATATAGCTTTTTGTATTTCTCAAAAGAATCTACCCATAATTTACTCTGTTTTAGCGCACTCGAAGTTGCTGCTGAATAAGTGATCAGTTTAGAACTATACATATGGTTACTTAATTCACTGTATCCATCACTATATGGTTCTACAAATATATATAAGCTATCTTTAGGTACTAGAAAGATATAGGCAGTACCAATATTAGATAGTTTGAGATAATTCTTTTGAGGTGGAAGAATCCCATAATACGAATATGGTATGACAAAACATCCACTATTCGTTTTCCAAACGGTTAAAGTTCTATCTCCTATCTTATAGAAGTGTCTAGTTTCATAAAAAAATATCAGGGCTCCTATAAATATAGTTATAAGACTAATATGTTTTCTCATTTTATATCAACAACCTATTTAAAGACAGACTTAAAAAAATCAGAGATTCTTTTCCAAGTATGTTCACGCCCTTGTTGTAAAATTCTCTGTACATCGTGTTGTTCTTGCCAGTATACTTTAATTCCTCTGTTATGACCAGCCTTTTCTGCAAATTGGCTAACCATAGCTTCTTTACTTGGTATACCTTGCTGAAGACTCTCCAACGCATCAAAAGCTTTACGTGAAGCAACCCAACCTTGCCCTGCTGTTCCAGCTACGTACCCTGCGCTATAATTACCGATGTCACGAGCTGTAGCATAATAGATTCTTCCATCTTGATCCTTAAAAGGCATCCCTCTATACATATATTGATCAACACTCTGTTTGCCTCTATTAGCTATGCCTCTTTTCTTAAAATCTAACGGTCTATTTCCATATGCATTACGCATATACGTTATGACATCAATATGACTTGAAGCTATTTCAGAATCAAAGAACTTTTGTCCAGAATGATCAGATGGGTTGATTACTGCCCCATAGACAACTTTATTCTCACTACTAAAAAAAGAGTACTTGGTAAGCATTTCACCTAAAACACCTACTCTCCTGCCATCATTAATTATATATATATTCCGATCTTTGTTAATTATTCCTCCTACGACTGTATATGTATTTTTTTTATTTTTTGTAACCATTAGGGATGGGAAATGTACAACTGAAAGCGTCTTTATGGAAAAGACCATACAGTGTTGTGTATTAATCCCAATAGATAGAGTGTGGATTGAGTTTCCTTGTTATTTTAATCTCCTTATCTACATCGGCAACTAACATTCCATTAGGTTTTATGCTATAGATGCCATTTGAATAACATAATAACATGGTGTCAATCCATAACTCTAATGAATCATAAATCATAATAGGATCTACAGATAATGTTACTTGTGGACTATAATAATATAGTGCTCCAATGGTTTTACTTTTCGGCGACAAATCAATCAGTATGGGATCTTCCATGATACCATTATAAATAAAAGGAAGCATCTTTCTATGTGCAAAAAAATTATCTGTTGTTACATCTAACATGTACAAACTCGTAGTAATTGAAACTTTTGCGGGATTCCCTATTGTGGAAAGTTTTACCTGATTATTTATATTAAAAAGAATATTCTCATCTGCCCCTGTAGCCCAATCATAAAAATCAAGTACCATTTGAAGAGGGCACATTCCAAGATTTGTAAGCACATGAGCAGTTTGATCTCTGTCAAAACCATCATTACCATCTCTTAACAATCTAAGAATGGGACTCTCTATTCGAGTTAATTCATCTTCCAGTAAATTTAATTTCTCCTTTAAGTTCATCGTAAATTATCATTATATTGTTGATACTGCATTTCTATACTCATTGATATTGTTGGCGGAACTATTATTGGAGTTACAGTCCTTGGAACTATCTTTCAGCAATTGTGCCTATACTTTTAAGAATGCTACCACAGTTGTTCCTATTGCAATATTCTTAACAACATCTCGGTTGGGATGTATTTTCTCAGTGACAGGAACTGTAGAACCAATAGGAATATGCTGCTTTTCTTTTTTACTATTGTCAGGAACTAAAATAATTAGGAAATGGTCCCCTGTCTTCATATTATTACTTTTCACCAAAGTACTCAGATACTATCCATGAGATCGATTCTCTGATCTTGGAACTTGCATAACAGAAGCATTAGATCCACCTTCTTCTGTATGTGCATATGGGTATTCATCCCGATCTACTTGTGAGGAAGAAGATATTCCGCTGGCTTTCAATGCAGCAGTTCTTCTAGCAGCATTTATATTACTTGAATCATAAGTTAACAGCGTTGGATTACCTTTCGCAATACCTCTTTTATGATTCATGTATATATACTTCCATTTCTTTTCAGAGATATATACACGGACAGTTTTATTTCCTCCTTTTGAATTATTAGCATTCTCTCCTTCTTTACCAATAAGATCAATAAATCTTATAGGATTATTATCACAATATATATAGCTTGATATATTTGGATTCTTCTCCACCAACGGATCCACCCCATACCACAGGCTCGTAACTGGATTCAAGTACCTTGCACCATAATAGTACAAACCTGTTTCTTCATCGAACTGTTTGCCATTGAACTTATATGGCAGTTCTTCACTGCTACTATGCTCGTCAACCAACAGTTCACCGTATGGTAAGTAGGCATCATACTGTGTAATGTTGGCGTGATCGTCTGTGATGTAAGACGTTGAGCCGAGGTGGTCACTGTGATAGAAGAAGGTTTCTTCCTTGGTCGTGTCGTTATCCACGTAGCCATAGCCAGGCTGAGGATCCTCGGGATTGCTTGGGTCATTCCAGCTTACAGGTGGACCGGGGTTAGTATTCGGTGTAGTGTTGGGGCGTGGAGTCTGAATCCAACCCTGTGGCACATCATGGTTACCGAGTGTGTCAATGATAGAGTTATATCCTCGTTTTGTATTCTCCGGATCACCGTAAGCTCCCTTCATTGTTGGTACGCCAGGGGCAACACCCAGCTGTTTACCATAACCCTCATGCAGAATCTCGTTCTCGTAAGAAACATTTATAATAGATAATTTCAAATTTTATTTGTATGGTGTTTACACATGTTTGATGCTTTTCCTCTTGATCATTCTTCCTTTGTAATCTACATAAATATGAATTGTATCAGGCGGAGTCCTACTAGAAGTAATACTTATTATGTCATAATTTTTATTTGGTTTCAAAATAATCTTATGTGTACGAACTGTATCACCTTCTAACAGACATCCACTTAACACGAAATAGTCATCTGAAATATCTTTAATGTTTATATAATAAGCACCTTGTTTTGTTTCTTTTCTTTCTATTGAATAACACTCATCACCATCCTGACTATAAATTAGAATGTTTTCTATTTGATCATGGGTAACTGAGTAAACATACTGCCTCTGCTCACTAAGGTCTATTTTATTAACTTGATCTTTACAAGCATATATAATACAAAGCGCAAGAAGACTTATTATTTTAATAAATCTACATTTCCTTATTTTTATGTACCATATAAATATTTTTTTCATCAATAAATATTTATTATCTTCTTCCATTTTTTTGAATAGTTGTAAGATATTTTTAGGATTGAATTGATTCCACCACACATCTATCATTTTAATCTTTTGTGAATCTGTCATTTCGGTATTATTTATCAATGCAGATAAACCTCCTTTGTATTTAAGAGTTTTTGTAACAAAGTTATTAAATCTCATGAATACTTGTGATTTACTTATAGCCTCCTTTTCTTCAGGCACTTTGTCATGACCTGCATTAAAACTTCCTTCTTTAATAAAATATTTCAGATACATTTTGGCGAATTTACCTGTATATTTAAAATAGGATCCTGCCTTCTCTATATGTTTCAAGTGTCTCACTTCATGACTTAATAAATATAGCCATTCAAAAGTATTGTTAGAAAAATCGTTTTTCCCTAAGCTTTTATCTTCTTCAAAATAATTTCTAGTCATTATTGTGGATGCATACTTCGGATTGTCACCCAAAGTAATCGCACCTCCTGCCTCATCTGCTTTTGAAGAAAGAGGATACCATGGAAGTTCTTTTCCTAATCCTTTTTCCATTACATGAAGGTTTTTAACATATTCTTCTTGTACACCGCTAACCAAAGATAAAAGGTGTGCTACCGGCGCTGTTAACGTATAATAATCAGGGAGATAAAAAGGTGTTTTATGAAAGATAACCACATTTTTTGGATAAAGCCCTTCTATATCACTTAACTTTACCGGATTATCCAGTGTATACACATATCCACCCGTACTTACATACTTCTCTGCCAGCGGATCCACTCCATACCACAGACTGGTAACAGGGTTCATATACCTTGCACCGTAATAGTATAGACCTGTTTCGTCATCAAATTGTTTGCCGTTGAACTTATAAGGTAAGTCTTCACTCGATGAGTGCTCGTCTACAAGGAGTTCGCCGTATGGCAAGTAAGCGTCATACTGTGTGATGTTGGCTTTATCATCTGTGATATAAGACGTACTGCCGAGGTGGTCGCTGTGATAGAAGAAGGTTTCTTCTTTCGTAGTGTCGTTGGCAATGTAGCCATAACCAGCCTGTGGGTCATCAGGGTTACTCGGGTCATTCCAACTTACAGGTGGACCGGGGTTGGTATTCGGTGTGGTGTTGGGGTGTGGAGTCTGAATCCAACCCTGTGGCACATCATGGTTGCCGAGTTCTGTGAGAACGGCATTATAACCTACACCCGTGTTCTCCGGATCACCATACGCACCCTTCTCTGTCGGTACACCAGGGGCTACACCCACCTTCTTATAATACGCCTCCTTCTGTGTCTGAATCTGATTCATACGTTCTGCATAGTCCTGCTGACCAGCCGTTACGTATGAGCCGTTGCGTCCGTAGACGTTATTGAACATACCTGTTCCTATCCTTGAAGCGATTCGTTTGTCACCAATGAAGTAATGCTTCGTGAATCTATTCTTGTTAACAGAGAGGATACTTGCAGGATAAAGCGTGAAGTTATCCGTCTCATGGAATGTGATTCCTTGCGGTGCTCCGTTGATAAACGAAATATTGTACCAAAAGGATTGAAATAACTTTCTTCATCAGAATTCGTATATATCTGTTTATGTAACTTCCTGATGTTCAATATATAGTTTATACGCCTTATTGCCGAATAGTTACCAGATTAATTTTCGAGTCACCTGACTGTTAGATTGTTAACAGCTTCACCTTCTTTAAATAATTTATAGCCATCAGTAGCATATCCTCGCCCTATATATATAAACGACTCTGAAGAGACATCTTCCATAATATAGTCCTTAAAATAACATCCACCAAAGTCCATAGCATCCTCACAAACAACCCATAACGGATAATAAACATGGTACGAGTCTTTCGCGTACCCTGTATTTTTACATACCATGAAGCTACTTACATCAACGCCCTTTAGTGCTGGCATCGTTGTATGTAAATATATTGAATCTCCATAGCCCCCATAAATGCTGTCACCTATTCTGGTATAACCATCTATAGTTTCTCCATTTTTTAAGTGGACCCATTCTCCTTTGCTTTTATAGTTATATTTCTTTTCTTTGCAAGAAACTAAGAAAGCACATAATATGATAATTATAATGTAAAGTCTCATCTGCTTAGTCTTTTATATGTATACATCTTCAAAAATGAACTAGTCCAACTCATTGTTCCAATTCTGATACCAATATGGTTACTAATTGGAGAACGTCGATTAATTTGCCCAGTATTATAGTTATGAATAATACTTTGTATTTGAGAATCCTCAAGCTTACCTACATTTGCATAATTATGTACATGATTGTGTCTTAAATACCCAGTTTGAGTCATAAGATTACTATATAAATTAACAGTTCCATTATTTTCTATGTTTGCATCATCTAATCCTGCAGAATGCCCTAATTCATGGGGGATGGTCCGAGTGTTTGAACCATTTAGTAAACCTTTCACAGCTCTTGGTCCTACCCTAATATGTAATCCGTTTATATCACTATTAGCTAATATGGAATTACTTTTCAAACCTATTTTTGATCAACTATTTTCGAAAAACATGATCATCTTTTTTGAATATCTTCAACAGAATTGACAACCCGTAAATTAATATTAGTTTTAACATTATATTTTTTTCGAGGAGAAAGTATATCTCGATTCTATTTGTGCTTTTTATTTGATCTCTGACTTTATTAATATTTATTTTCTTATCACTGGAGTTATTATAAACTACTCCTGTAACAGTTATAAGTACATTTGTTTTACCATCTTTATTTTTCGAAGTGTGGATATCCCATTTATTACCATCAGAATCTATTAATTTAATAGGATTATCTATACAAAAGACATAACCACTACTTTCAACATACTTCTCTGCAAATGCATCCACTCCATACCAAATACTTGCCATAGGATTCATGTACCTTGCACCATAATAGTACAAACCTGTTTCTTCATCCATCTCCTTGCCGTTGAACTTATATGGTAGGTCTTCACTGCTACTATGTTCATCCACTAACAGTTCGCCGTATGGCAAGTAAGCATCATACTGGGTGATGTTGGCGTGGTCGTCTGTGATGTAAGACGTTGAGCCAAGGTGGTCACTGTGATAGAAGAAGGTTTCCTCCGTCGTAGTGTCATTTGGAATATAACCATATCCAGCCTGTGGGTCATCAGGGTTACTTGGGTCATTCCAGCTTACAGGTGGACCGGGGTTGGTGCCTGGTGTCGTGTTAGGATGTGGAGTCTGAATCCAGCCTTGTGGTACATCATGGTTGCCGAGTTCCGTAAGGACGGCATTATAACCAACACCCGTGTTCTCTGGGTCACCATATGCACCCTTCTCTGTCGGTACACCTGGGGCTACACCCACCTTCTTATAATACGCCTCCTTCTGTGTCTGGATTTGATTCATACGCTCTGCATAGTCCTGCTGACCAGCAGTTACGTATGAGTCGTTACGTCCATAAACGTTATTGAACATACCCGTTCCTATCCTTGAAGCAACTCGTTTGTCACCAATGAAGTAATGCTTCGTGAATCTATTCTTGTTAACAGAGAGGATACTTGCAGGATAAAGCGTGAAGTTATCCGTCTCGTGGAATGTGATACCCTGTGGCGCACCATTGATATACACACCCTCCATTGTTCCATAGCTCTTCATAATACGTTCACCAGCAGCGTTGTAAGTATAACGACTCGTCTTGCCGTTATCGCTTAAGACCATCAGGCGGTTATCCTCATCCCAATACATCTCACGGGTAGTATTCGCCGAATCGTTCGTTACTAATGTTGGATTACCGTTGGCATCATACGTGTAATGATCGTGACCAATCTGTGTTGGAGCCGTCGGGTGGTTACTGTCCTCATATTTATAAGCGAAGTTATAAGACTTGGCAGTTGTCGTTGAGTCCACCTTCTGAACCTTCGTCAGCGGCTCACTCATCCGTCCGAACGACATCACCATGTCATACGATGCACGCTTCGCCTTACCGCTGGCATGAATAAGACGGTTCAGCTCATCATACTCATACGTATGCGAACTCCTTCCTCCCAGCTTCGCCTTGTTGAGTTTCGTCAGCGACGTTGGGTTGGCAGCATTCGTAATACCGAGGATATTATCCACAGCATCATACTGGTACCTGTTCTCCATCACAGTCTGACCATCCGCTGTAAGGTTCATCACCTGCAGACGTTCACGCTGCTTATCATATGTATAGGTTGTCTCCGTGCCATTACCGAGTTTCGTATAGACCGTATGACCCTCCTTGTCGTAACCTATCCTGTCAACAATAACGCTCTGACGTCCCTGTTTATTGCTCGTAAGACGCTCAACCTGTCCGGCAGCATTGTAATGATAAGTCACCACCTCGCCATCAGGATAAGTCATCGTCTGCACACGGTTCCAACTATCATACGTAGCACCATAGACATAAGTCCTGATATCCGCCACGCTCGCCATGACCGTACGGACGGTCTTCGTCACCTCACCCTGTCGACCATAGTAATACGCTTCACCACCCGAGGCATCCTCAACGAGGGCAAGACGACCGGCACGGTTATACTTATCACCAGCCTTACCATAGGTATAAGTAACACGATTAAAGAGATTTTCTGGATAAAGCACCTCATGGAGCCGTTCGAAGTCGTAGGTGTAAGAGATGTAACCCTTGTCAGATATCGACTTCCTAAGCTCTGCCGTGAGTTTCGTCAGAAGGTTGCCTGCCGCATCATAGGTCATATCCGTCTCACCTGCATCAGGATGATTCACCATCAGTTTCCGACCAAGCAAGTCATAGGCATACTTCGTCTCCCTACCGTTAGGATGCTGAACTGTCATCACCTGACCGACAGGGTCATAGCTGTACTTCACCGTGATATCCTCACCACGGGCATGCTGCACCGTCTCCCGGTTACGTCCCTTGGCATCCGTATAGCTCTCCGCATGTCGTCCCAGTGCATCCGTGACTGTTGTCTGGAGCATTGGTTCACCGTCATGGCTGCCGATACTGTAGGCTGTGCGTGTCACACTGCCATCAGCAAGCGTCACACTCGTGGTACGGTCGTGCGTATCATACTCCGTCTTTGCCTGCAGATCACCCGTCGCATGGTTGTAAGTGCCGATGTTACCATAGCTCTCCGTCATTGGGTAATAAGCTGTAATGTTACGTCCGAAGGCATCGATGACAGCCCTTCCACTGACGATGGAGACCTTTTGATTGCTACCACCAGACCAGACCACACCCGTCTGCTTCGTCTGGACAGCACGCATCAGCGAGTCGGCGAAGGTATAGGTATCAATGTTTCCATCCTTAGAATAATGGATGGTATGTGCCTTACGCTCTGCAGGGAAGTATTCAAAGCGGATAGTAAACGGCTGACCGCTTTCAATCTCATACGGAGCACGAATCGTCTGCTGACGTCCTAAGGCATCGTAGGTGTATTCCATCTTCTGCCCGTTAAGGTCAGTCGTTACAGACGGAGCATTCCAAAGACCATCATAAGCCGTGCTGGAGCTATAGCCGTAGGCATCCTTGACACTTGTCACAAGACTGTGATAGAGGTCATCATAGGTATAGGCATAGAACATACGCTGATGATTGTAGTTCTCCGGCTTCGTCATCCGTGTGATGTTGCCATAGCCATCGTAAGTCATGTTATAGACTGATGGCTTGTCACCGTTATACGTTGTCAAACGGAAGTGTACAACTGCAAATATACAACTTTATTTTGTAAATGGGTATTTAGAGTATGGGAAAACGGGAAAAAGATGAAGGGTGTTGTGTGTGTAAATGTAACTAGAAGAAAAGCATCAAAACCCCTAATTAAGTTTTGTTTTTAGTTGCTATCACTTTTAACACTTCGTGTAATGGATTTATAATCAGGAGATTAAAAGCAAAAAGAGAGTGACAGAAATGACAGCAAAATCAAAAATGGTATAGGGTAGGCTTTTGTTATTGGATGGGAAAGGGCGACTGATAGTTATAAGATACGCCTGTTCATGGTAAAACGCTCCAGAGCAGGTTCGTGTAAACTTACCCGTTCCTCCACATACCTCCGCACCATTACGGAATAATCAGAATTATGTTTACAGGAAAATCGAGCTACATATCTATAAAATCACGAGATCTACCAAGAAGACAGACTTGTAGTCCATTGTTTACCAAGGACTTACAAAAGCCGTTCTAAAAGGTGCCCTTTTACGCTGCAAAAGGGCGTCTTTCACACCTCAAAAGAGCATCTTTTACCATGCGAAAGGGCATCTTTTGCCGTGTCAAAGTCCATCTGCTATTTTCAATTTATGAATCTTTATTACAACCCTTCTTATGCCCTTGTTCCTTTCATAACAAGAGAGTATCTCTCCCTCCGCATTATTATAACAACACCATAAAACGACTACTTTTCAAGTTTCCTGTCACTCCTGTCACTCCTCTCCACGTCTCAACGCATTGATAACAAGGAGCCTACACGAAATGTTAAAAGTGACAGCAACTAAAAACTAAACTTAATTAACGTGAGTTCGACGAAGTCAGAACAATGTAAGCTGTGTGTCAATGGGTTCTTTGTAAATGTTTGTATATCAACACCTTAAAATTACAACAAATTTTGATAATCACCAAATTTATAGACACTTATAATTCATCGAACTCACGTTAAATAACTACATTTGCAGTTGTGCACTTTTGTTTGACAACGTACAATGTTTGCACAACTGATGGAGGGCATCTTAAAGAAACTGGAGCGTTATTGCGCCACTGCCCGTCCGATGTTGGGTGGAGAGGTTTACCTCACTGGTGAAGAGGTTTGCAGCCAATTACAGCTCAGCACACGTACGCTCCAAGAGTACAGAAATGCAGGAATACTTCCTTTTTACAAATCGGAGGGAAGATACTTTACAAACAGAGCGACATACAGACTATACTTGAAAGGCATTATAATCCAATACCGCAAACAGGTAAGTTATGAGTTAAGTTAAGAAATCAGTCGCGACTTAAGTCAAATGGTCAGTTATGACTTTGGTCAAAAAAACAGTTTCGACCTAAGTCAAAATTAACTTTAGTCAAAAATATGTCAGCTCATAAAGTCAGTAAGTCAAGAAATTAGTCTAAACTTATCTCTTGACTTACTTCTTGAACTTTGAACTCTCTTCTATCAAAAGCACTCCAGGAAGGTTACTTTATGGGACATAACAAACTATCTCTTTCTTTATACTGGCAAGGTGTGTCTTTGTACCACAAATTGCCATTTGTACCACAAAGACCCTTGCCCCGAAAGGGGAGATTAAATCACTCCCAAGTCGTGACTTATTGTTTTACAAAATAGTACTTTCCTTTTCTAATATAACGCTCGTCCTCATATCTGCCAAAGTGATAGATAAACTTCTGTTGAGGTCTATCAGTATATCTAAGTGTAAGTTGATCATTATTTAATACATATATACCTTTTAAAATCTCTATAGAATCTTTGATTGAGTTATAATCATGAAACTCAAAAGTAGAGTCATTTTTGAAAACAATTCGTATATCAGCTGCATGTGGTATTATCCAAATACCTTGTAAATACTTGAATGCTGTAGATTTCTCTGTTTTTATGACTCTTACTTGATTTTTTTGTACAATACACTTCTTGTTAGGTGCTGATGTACAACTTACGGTGATGAAGCCAATTAAAATTAACATTTTCATTCTCATTTCTAGTATACTCCATGATTAAACAATTCAACCTCTTTTTTCCTTCTCCCTATTATTTCGCTTGGACGTCTCCAACGGAGCATCAGTGTCCCATCATAGTGCCCTTTATTTAGTTCTTTCAAAAAATCGGAAGAAGGAAATCCTCTTTCAACTCCAATATTAAATGCAAATGAGCAAATGGCATCATATTCATTTTGTGATAGAGGTACTTTTACTAAAGCGCGAATTTTAGGCTCAAATGTTTCTTTTAAATCTTTCATTAAAAGTTTTTTTGCATCGTTTTTCGTAAATCCTGCCCATGCCCTTCTATCAGCATCTGTTACTTTGCTTTTATGAAGTAAGTGTCCAACTCCAATTGTTGCAAATCCTTTAGAGTCATTATATGGATGCGTTATCATTCCTTCTCTTGCTATCAAGAAATTTATGCCTTGTTGACTAATAGACAATTCAGAAACATTTCTCCTTTGTGAAGAATTTGGAATACTTTGTGAAGATTTACTTTTGCCATGAACAACGACATCTGACAAATGAAACGTTCCGTCGAAAATTTCTTGCCCTTCCTTTAAAGACAGAATTCCATTGGAATTTATTGTCACACCATTAGCAAGTAATATAGCAAGTGCTTGATCGGTAGAATACCCTGTATATTTGGCATATGAAGCAACATTATCACCTCTTTGGGCTACTAAATTGCCATTGCTATTTCTTTCCCAATTCCCATCAGGATCTATTAATAAAATGGGATTACCTAGACAATAAGTGTAGCTTGAAACAAATGGTTTCGCTTCTATTAATGCATCAGGAGTATTCCATATACTTATCACAGGATTCATGTATCTTGCACCATAATAATACAAGCCTGTCTCAGAATCCATCTCCTTGCCGTTGAACTTGTATGGCATGTCCTCGCTACTACTATGTTCATCGACAAGTAGCTCGCCATACGGCAGGTAAGCGTCATATTGTGTGATGTTACCCTTGTCATCAGTGATGTAAGAAGTTGATCCAAGATGATCGCTGTGATAGAAGAAGGTTTCCTCCTTGGTTGTGTCATTAGGGATATAACCATAGCCCGCCTGCGGGTCATCGGGGTTTGTCGGGTCGTTCCAAGAGATGGGTGCGCCCGGCTCGGTGTTGGGCGTGTCGTTGTGTTTCGGTGTCTGCACCCAGCCTTCGGGCACAGTGTGGTCACCAAGGTTGGTGATGACCGTGTTATAGCCCACACCTGTGTTTTCAGGGTCTCCGTAGGCACCTTTCTCGGTAGGTACGCCTGGAGCAACACCCAGCTGCTTGTAGTATTCCTCCTTCTGCGCCTCTATCTGGTTCATGCGCTCGGCATAGTCCTGCTGGCCGGCAGTGACATAGCTGCCGTTGGTGCCATACACATTGTTGAACGTGCCAGTGCCGATTCTTGAAGCTATACGCTGGCTGCCGATGAAGTAGTGCTTGGTAAATCTGTTCTTATTCACAGAGAGGATACTTGCCGGATAAAGCGTAAAGTTGTCCGTCTCGTGGAATGTGATACCCTGCGGTGCACCATTGATATACACACCTTCCATTGTTCCATAGCTCTTCATAATACGTTCACCAGCAGCATTGTAGGTATAACGACTCGTCTTGCCATTGTCAGAGAGTACCATCAAGCGGTTGTCTTCATCCCAATACATCTCACGGGTAGTGTTCGTAGAGTCGTTTGTTACCAGCGTTGGATTACCATTGGCATCGTATGTGTAATGGTCGTGACCAATCTGCGTTGGAGCTGTCGGGTGGTTATTGTCCTCATATTTATAAGCGAAGTTATAAGACTTAGCAGTTGTCGTTGAATCCACCTTCTGCACCTTTGTCAGCGGTTCACTCATCCGTCCGAACGACATCACCATATCATACGATGCACGCTTAGCCTTACCGCTTGCATGAATAAGACGGTTCAGCTCATCATACTCATACGTATGCGAACTCCTTCCTCCCAGCTTCGCCTTGTTGAGTTTCGTCAGCGACGTTGGGTTGGCAGCATTCGTAATACCGAGGATATTATCCACAGCATCATACTGGTACCTGTTCTCCATCACAGTCTGACCATCCGCTGTAAGGTTCATCACCTGCAGACGTTCACGCTGCTTGTCATATGTATAGGTTGTCTCCGTGCCATTACCGAGCTTCGTATAGACCGTATGACCCTCCTTGTCGTAACCTATCCTGTCAACAATAACGCTCTGACGTCCCTGTTTATTGCCCGAAAGGCGAACTATTTGCCCTGCCGCATGTAGGTACTACTTAATCGTTACTTTACGACACATGCTTATTTACCTCTTTGTACAAATCACTACTTTGGATTTCGAGTTCTTCTTAATTTTCCCTTTGAATCTGCCCAGAAATATTCCTTGATATACACCTGACCTCCCATTCCTGAATGGATTACAACATATCTTGTATTGGGACGAAATTTAATTCTCCGAAGATTTTTAGTAATACCATAACTGTTCATTTCCTCCACAGATAATGCAGACGATACGTTTCTAAAGTTTATTGTGTCACAACTCCTAGTGTCAAATTCATTTTTCTTTGTAATGAAGAACAGATGACTTTCGCTAGGATCTAGACAGTCAGACTCTATTTCCATATGTAAAAAGTTATGTACTATCAAAAGTTGCCGGCTCTCATCAAGTGAGAAACTATGATTCTCGTTACAAGCTATTAAGAAAGGCAACACCATAAAAATACAAACAGAATATATTTTCTTCATTTCTCTTGTTCTTTATATGCGTTCCACCACTTGTCGATTTGTTTAATCTTCTCTTCTTCTGAACCTTTGCCGATAAATAATCTGTTCAGATTTGCATGAAATTTAGATTTTACAAAATCCCTAAAAGACTCAAATACTTCAGAGCCTTTTTCTGCCTCTCGTTCACGAGGGGCTTTATCGTGGCTTAGGGTCGAGACATATCCCCAAAGGGTCTTCAACAGGTATAGGCCTTCACTCCCATCCCTTTTTATCTGTTTTATGTGACCAACTTCATGTGAAAACTCTTTAAACCACCAGTCGTAATATTGCTCTTTACTAATATTTTCTTCATTGAAATATTCAGGTGACACAAGCATGCGAGTGTTTTCAGGGCTATCACCCAGTGTTATACTATTACTTTCTCTTTGAAGGTTAAATTCTTCTAACCTAACATTCTTTATATAATTTTCAGGGACTCCAGAAACCAAAGAAAGTAGATGAGTTGCCGATTTTGTAAATTTATAGTACACATATTGTGTAGGGACGTTCATTGTTGCACCTGTGATGCTTGGAGCTGTTGTTACAATGCTCCTTTCATAGTGAATTGTGACAATGCCTTTTGGGTAAAGTCCTTTTTCATCTATATAATTCATTGGAGAAGATTTACAATAAGAATAAGGGCTGATTGAAACGTATTTCTCCGCCAACGGATCCACCCCATACCAAATACTAGCCATAGGATTCAAGTACCTTGCACCATAATAGTACAAGCCGGTTTCTTCATCGAACTGTTTACCGTTGAACTTGTATGGTAGGTCTTCACTGCTACTATGCTCGTCAACTAACAGTTCACCGTATGGTAAGTAGGCATCATACTGGGTGATGTTGGCGTGGTCATCTGTGATGTAAGACGTTGAGCCGAGGTGGTCACTATGATAGAAGAAGGTCTCCTCTTTCGTTGTGTCGTTAGCAATGTAACCATAACCAGCCTGCGGGTCATCAGGGTTGCTCGGGTCGTTCCAGCTTACAGGTGGACCGGGGTTGGTATTTGGTGTGGTGTTCGGCTTCGGAGTCTGAATCCAACCCTGTGGCACATCGTGGTTGCCAAGTTCTGTGAGGACAGCATTATAACCAACACCCGTGTTCTCCGGATCACCATACGCACCCTTCTCTGTCGGTACACCAGGGGCTACACCCACCTTCTTATAGTATGCTTCCTTCTGTGTCTGAATCTGATTCATACGCTCAGCATAGTCCTGCTGACCAGCTGTTACGTATGAACCGTTGCGTCCATAGACGTTGTTAAACAGACCTGTTCCAATCCTTGAAGCTATGCGCTTGTCACCAATAAAGTAATGCTTCGTAAAGCGATTCTTGTTAATGCTGATTATCGAAGCAGGATAAAGCGTAAAGTTATCTGTTTCATGGAAGGTGATACCCTGCGGTGCACCATTGATATAAACGCCCTCCATCGTACCGTAACTCTTCATAATACGCTCACCGGCAGCGTTGTAAGTGTAACGACTCGTCTTGCCATTATCAGAGAGTACCATCAAGCGGTTGTCCTCATCCCAGTACATCTCGCGGGTAGTATTCGCCGAATCGTTCGTTACCAGTGTTGGATTACCGTTAGCATCATAGGTATAATGATCGTGACCAATCTGTGTTGGAGCCGTCGGGTGGTTACTGTCCTCATACTTATAAGCAAAGTTATAAGACTTAGCAGTTGTCGTTGAGTCCACTTTCTGCACCTTAGTCAGCGGTTCACTCATCCGTCCGAACGACATCACCATATCATACGATGCACGCTTTGCCTTACCGCTTGCATGAATAAGGCGGTTCAGCTCGTCATACTCATACGTATGCGAACTCTTTCCTCCCAGCTTCGCCTTGTTGAGTCTCGTCAGCGATGTTGGGTTGGCGGCATTCGTGATACCGAGGATATTATCCACAGCATCATAACGATACCTGTTCTCCATCACAGTCTGACCGTCCGCTGTAAGGTTCATCACCTGCAGACGTTCACGCTGCTTGTCATATGTATAGGTAGTCTCCGTACCATTACCGAGCTTCGTATAGACCGTATGACCCTCCTTATCGTAACCTATCCTGTCAACAATAACGCTCTGACGTCCCTGTTTATTGCTTGTCAGACTCTCAACCTGTCCTGCAGCATTGTAGTGATAAGTCACCACTTCACCGTCAGGATAAGTCATCGTCTGCACCCGATTCCAGCTGTCATACGTAGCACCATAGACATAAGTCCGGATATCCGCCACGCTCGCCATGACCGTACGGACGGTCTTCGTCACCTCACCCTGTCGACCATAGTAATACGCTTCACCACCCGAAGCATCCTCAACGAGGGCAAGACGACCGGCACGGTTATACTTATCGCCAGCCTTACCATAGGTATAAGTAACACGATTAAAGAGATTTCAGGATAAAGCACCTCATGGAGCCGTTCGAAGTCGTAGGTGTAAGAGATGTAACCCTTGTCAGATATCGACTTCCTAAGCTCTGCCGTGAGCTTCGTCAGGAGGTTACCCGCCGCATCATAGGTCATATCCGTCTCACCTGCATCAGGATGATTCACCATCAGCTTCCGACCAAGCAAGTCGTAGGCATACTTCGTCTCCCTACCGTTAGGATGCTGAACTGTCATCACCTGTCCGACAGGGTCATAGCTGTACTTCACCGTGATCTCCTCACCACGGGCATGCTGCACCGTCTCACGGTTGCGTCCCTTGGCATCGGTATAGCTCTCCGCATGTCGTCCCAGTGCATCCGTGACTGTTGTCTGGAGCATTGGTTCACCGTCATGGCTACCGATACTGTAGGCTGTGCGTGTCACACTGCCGTCAGCAAGCGTAACACTCATGGTACGGTCGTGTGCATCATACTCTGTCTTTGCCTGCAGATCACCTGTAGCATGGTTGTAAGTACCAATATTACCATAGCTCTCCGTCATTGGGTAATAAGCTGTAATATTACGTCCAAAGGCATCGATAACAGCTCTTCCACTGATGATGGAGACCTTTTGATTGCTTCCACCAGACCACACCACACCCGTCTGCTTCGTTTGGACGGCACGCATCAGCGAGTCGGCAAAGGTATAGGTATCTATGTTGCCTTCCTTAGAATAATGGATGGTATGTGCCTTACGTTCTGCAGGGAAGTACTCAAAGCGGATAGTAAACGGCTGACCGCTTTCTATCTCATACGGAGCACGAATCGTCTGCTGACGTCCTAAGGCATCGTAGGTGTATTCCATCTTCTGCCCGTTAAGGTCAGTCGTTACAGACGGAGCATTCCAAAGACCATCATAAGCCGTGCTGGAGCTATAGCCGTATGCATCCTTGACACTTGTCACAAGACTATGATAGCGGTCATCATACGTATAAGCATAGAACATACGCTGATGGTTATAGTTCTCCGGCTTCGTCATACGTGTGATGTTACCATAGCCATCGTAAGTCATGTTATAGACTGATGGCTTGTCACCGTTATACGTTGTCAAACGGAAGTGTACAACTGCAAATATACAACTTTATTTTGTAAATGCGTCTTTAGGATATGGGAAAACGAGGATGGATAAGGGTGCATTGTATGTTTAAATGTAACCAAACGTAAACCATCAAAAACCCTAATTAAGTTTATTTTTTAGTTGCTGTCACTTTTAACACTTCGGGTAATGGGTTTATATTCAGACGATTAAAGGCGAGAACGGAGTGACAGAAATGACAGCAAAATCAGGAATGGTATGTAATCGGCTTTTGTCGTTGGATGGGAAAGGGCGACTGATAGTTATGGGACACGCCTGTTCATGGTAAAACGCTCCGGTGCAGATTCTTGTAAACTTATCCGTCCTTCCAGATTCCCACTGCACCATTACGAGCTAATCAGAAATATATTTACAAGAGATAGAAGCTATGTGTCCACAAAATCAAAAGAAATGCACAGTATTCAGACTTGTATACCATTGTTTACCAAAGACTTACAAATGCCTTCTAAAAGGTGCCCTTTTACCGTGCAAAAGGGCATCTTTCACACCTCAAAAGAGCACCTTTTACCATGCAAAAGGGCATCTTTTACCGTATCAAAGCTCACCTGCTATTTTCAATTTATGAATCTTTATTACAACCCTTCTTATGCCCTTTTCCTTTTCATAACAAGCAAGTACTTCTCCCCCTGCATAATTAGTCGAACATCATAAAAACGACTGTTTTTCAATTTTCCTGTCACTCCCGTCACTCCTTCCCATGTCACAATACATTGATAACAAAGCATTTACATGAAATGTTAAAAGTGACAGCAACTAAAAACAAAAACTATGTTAGGAGTTTAGAGTAACAATGGAGCACCTAGTTCATTTCTTTGCATAAATAACGCCTCTCCATTAGTGAACACCAACAACATTGTAAAAGTAAGGATTCAACTTGCATTATCACTTAAAGCCATCAAGCGGTTGTCTTCATCCCAGTACATCTCACGAGTAGTATTCGTTGAGTCGTTCGTTACCAGCATTGGATTACCGTTGCATCGTAGGTGTAATGGTCATGACCAATCTGCGTTGGAGCTGTCGGATGATTACTGTCCTCGTATTTATAAGCGAAGTTATAACTCTTGGCTGTGTTCGTAGAGTCTACCTTCTGGATCTTCGTCAGCGGCTCGCTCATCCTGCCGAAGGTCATTGCCATGTCGTAACTGGCGTTCTTCGCCTTGCCTGTAGCATGAATCAGTCGGTTTAACGCCTCATAGATATAAATGCGTATTGGTCTTTCTCCAAGAGTAGTTTCTTTACCTTGTACTTGACTTTGGTTCTTCTTCATTTTTTAGTTTCCCTGTGGAATCTGTCTGATAATATTTGACACCATACACTCTTCCCATTCCCATGTGCAAGACTCTATATCGAGTGTTGGGTTTCAATACGGCACGCTTTGGATTATTTACAACCGTATCAATGTTAGGAAAGCATGCCTCCACTTGATATTTCGAAGAAATATTATTTAGATCAAGTGTGTCAATTCCTTTTTCTTTCTTTTTTTCTTTTAACTCTATATCATAGGAATAAAATAATTCTTTTTCGCCATCAGGCTCAATATAAAAACTTAACATATCATACACGTAGAAAGTCTGTTTCTCTTCGTCAAACGTGAAATCATGATTGTCGCATGCACAAAGTGTAAACACTATTGTTACCAATATTATTCTATTTTTTATTGCTTGTCTGTTTTTTGAATTCATTCCACCATTTATTGATTTGTTCGATTTTGTCTTTCTCCTTCAGTTTGTCATTCTTAAACAAATTCTCGACAGATGCTTTGAAGTGTGTCGTAACGAACTCGCGGAAATCGTTATATGTTTTAGTCCCTTGCTCAGCCTCTATTTCGCGAGTAGCATCGTCGTGGTTGCCAGCCTTAATATAACCTGCTATTGTTTTAAGCAAATATTTTGTCAGATCCTTATCGCGCGCAATCTGCTTAATGTGTCCCACCTCGTGCGAGAATTGGCGGAACCAGAGGCCATAATCCTGCCCACCTTTGCTATTATCAAGATAATATGGCCCCACAAGGATTCGTGCATTATTGGGAGAGCTGCCAATTGTAATGCTATTGCCTTCGGGTTGAGAAATGAATTCTTCAAGCCTTGCATTCTTCACATACGTAATGGGAACGTTCGCTACCAAAGACAATAAGTGAGCGGCTGATTCCGTAAAGGTATAGTATGTTACTTCATGGGGTATCCCCATTAACGTATTGGCGGAGCCTACTGCTTGGTACAGAACAACGGTTTCGACATGTTTTACAACAATGCCCTTAGGGAACATTCCCATAACATCGATATTCGCAATTGGACTCCCGTTACAATATGTATACGAACTTACCGACACATACTTTTCTGTTAACTTATCCACCCCATACCAAATACTTGCCATAGGATTCATGTACCTTGCACCGTAATAGTACAAGCCTGTTTCTTCATCGAACTGCTTGCCATTGAACTTATATGGTAGGTCTTCGGATGAAGAATGTTCATCAACGAGGAGTTCACCATACGGCAAGTAAGCATCATACTGCGTGATGTTGGCTTTGTCGTCTGTGATGTAAGATGTTGAACCAAGGTGGTCACTGTGATAGAAGAAGGTTTCCTCTTTCGTTGTGTCGTTTGGAATATATCCATAACCAGCCTGGGGATCATCAGGGTTGCTTGGGTCATTCCATGAGACTGGAGCACCGGGGTTAGTGCCTGGTGTGGTATTAGGACGTGGAGTCTGAATCCAACCCTGTGGCACATCATGGTTGCCGAGTTCTGTGAGAACGGCATTATAACCAACACCCGTGTTCTCCGGATCACCATACGCACCCTTCTCTGTTGGTACACCAGGGGCTACACCCACCTTCTTATAATACGCCTCTTTCTGTGTCTGAATCTGATTCATGCGTTCAGCATAGTCCTGCTGACCAGCCGTTACGTATGAACCGTTGCGTCCATAGACGTTATTGAACAGACCTGTTCCTATTCTTGAAGCAACTCGTTTGTCACCAAGGAAGTAATGTTTCGTAAAGCGATTCTTGTTTACAGAGAGGATACTTGCAGGATAAAGCGTAAAGTTGTCCGTCTCGTGGAATGTGATACCCTGTGGCGCACCATTGATATACACACCTTCCATCGTTCCGTAGCTCTTCATGATGCGTTCACCAGCAGCATTGTAAGTATAACGACTCGTCTTGCCGTTATCGCTTAAGACCATCAGGCGGTTATCCTCATCCCAATACATCTCACGGGTAGTGTTCGTTGAGTCATTTGTCACCAACACAGGATTACCGTTGGCATCATAGGTGTAATGATCATGACCAATCTGTGTTGGAGCCGTCGGATGATTACTGTCCTCATACTTATAAGCAAAGTTATAAGACTTAGCAGTCGTCGTTGAGTCCACTTTCTGTACCTTAGTGAGCGGTTCACTCATCCGTCCGAACGACATCACCATATCATACGATGCACGCTTCGCCTTACCGCTTGCATGAATAAGGCGGTTCAGCTCATCATACTCATACGTATGCGAACTCCTTCCTCCCAGCTTCGCCTTGTTGAGTTTTGTCAGCGACGTTGGGTTGGCGGCATTCGTAATACCGAGGATATTGTCCACAGCATCATACTGATACCTGTTCTCCATCACAGTCTGACCGTCCGCTGTAAGGTTCATCACCTGCAGACGGTCACGCTGCTTGTCGTAGGTATAGGTAGTCTCCGTACCATTACCGAGCTTTGTATAGACCGTATGACCCTCCTTATCGTAACCTATCCTGTCAACAATAACGCTCTGACGTCCCTGTTTATTGCTCGTCATACTCTCCACCTGTCCAGCAGCATTGTAATGATAAGTCACCACTTCACCGTCAGGATAAGTCATTGTCTGCACACGGTTCCAGCTGTCATACGTAGCACCATAGACATAAGTCCTGATATCCGCCACGCTCGCCATGACCGTACGGACAGTCTTTGTCACCTCACCCTGTCTGCCATAGTAATACGCTTCACCACCCGAAGCATCCTCAACGAGGGCAAGACGACCGGCACGGTTATACTTATCGCCAGCTTTACCATAGGTATAAGTAACACGATTAAAGAGATTTTCTGGATAAAGTACCTCATGGAGTCGCTCGAAGTCGTAGGTGTAAGAGATGTAACCCTTGTCAGATATCGACTTCCTAAGCTCTGCCGTGAGCTTCGTCAGGAGGTTACCTGCCGCATCATAGGTCATATCCGTCTCACCTGCATCAGGATGATTCACCATCAGTTTCCGACCAAGCAAGTCGTAGGCATACTTCGTCTCCTTGCCGTTAGGATGCTGAACCGTCATCACCTGACCGACAGGGTCATAGCCGTACTTCACCGTGATATCCTCACCACGGGCATGCTGCACCGTCTCACGGTTGCGCCCCTTGGCATCGGTATAGCTCTCCGCATGTCGTCCCAGAGCATCCGTGACCGTTGTCTGGAGCATCGGTTCACCGTCATGGCTGCCGATAGAGTAAGCCGTACGTGTCACACTACCGTCAGCAAGCGTCACACGCGTGGTACGGTCGTGCGCATCATACTCTGTCTTTGCCTGCAGATCACCCGTCGCGTGGTTGTAAGTGCCGATGTTACCATAGCTCTCCGTCATTGGATAATAAGCCGCAATATTACGTCCGAAGGCATCGATAACAGCCCTTCCACTGACGATGGAGACCTTTTGATTGCTGCCACCAGACCAAACCACGCCCGTCTGCTTCGTCTGGACGGCACGCATCAGCGAGTCGGCAAAGGTATAGGTATCTATGTTACCTTCCTTAGAATAATGAATGGTATGTGCCTTACGTTCTGCAGGGAAGTACTCAAAGCGGATAGTAAATGGCTGACCGCTCTCTATCTCATACGGAGCACGGATTGTCTGTTGTCTGCCCAGTGCATCGTAGGTGTATTCCATCTTCTGCCCGTTAAGGTCGGTCATTACAGACGGAGCATTCCAAAGACCATCATAAGCCGTGCTGGAGCTATAGCCGTATGCATCCTTGACACTTGTCACAAGACTATGATAGCGGTCATCATACGTATAAGCATAGAACATACGCTGATGATTGTAGTTCTCCGGCTTCGTCATGCGTGTGATGTTACCATAACCATCGTAAGTCATGTTATAGACAGAAGGCTTGTCACCGTTATGGAGCATGATCTCCGTTATCTCACCGTTGCCGTCCACCTTCGTGCTGCGTTCACGGTACGTCTTACCACCACTGCTGACAGTGATATGGCTCGGAACACCAACGATATACTTATCGGCAATCTTATGATAGTTGATGTTTGCCTCTAAGCTATAGCCCGTTGTCGTCTCCTTATATCCCTGTAGGTTACCATAGTCATCGTAAGTATTATTGACAGCAACCGCCAGACTATCCCCACTATTTACATCAAAGTTACTCTGAACAAGCGTCTTTAAGGCAGGGAAGACAACAGCGTCAGCCGTATTATGACCAACGGAGAGTGTCTTCAGGTCGTAGTCATATAGAGATCCCTGCAGTTTCTTTCCATCAGCGGTATAGAGATACTCACTCGTAACAAGCCCATGCGTATAGTAATCCCTGTTCTTACCATAGGTCTGTACGGAGTAACGATAGAGTCTGTCACCGTTCTCAGTGTCTATCTGATTGGTACGTACCTGCTTGAAACCATAGAAGTCACGCTCACGACGGTCACGATAGCCACCGCTATATTCAAAGGTGTTCCTGCTTCGTACCGCTCCGTTCTCCTTGTATCCACCTGTCGTCTCAACCGATGACATCACCCAGCGACGTCCCGGCAAGTCGTAACTTGGAGTTGTCTGCTCATAGTTGATATTGATATGTCCGCCAAAAGGAAGCGTCACAGAGCGCAACATGTTCGTTCTGCCCGTAAGGTTGCGACGTACATAGAGATGATTTTCGCTGTCACTATAGACAAGATCAGGAAGTCCGTCTCCATCCATATCCATAACTGCAGCTGTAGTACGGCTTATACTTTCGCTATGAGATCCCTGTACACTTGGTGTAATGCTAATTGTGAAACCGAAAGGAAGAGGAATCGTATAGGTATAGGCTGTGCTGGCATAGATGGCAACAGCGGAACCGAGATTGTCAGAAATATTACTCTGTCCGAGAGAAGTACTGCCAGACATAAATCCGCTTCCAGTATTCAAAGTAGCCTTCAGGTTGCCCTTTTCATCAAGTTGAAGGAGATCAGGGAGCCCGTCACCATTGACGTCACTAAGCTGAGAACGTGTAGAGGTCAAGCTTTCCGTATCATTCTGACCGATATTGACACTAAAAAGTCCCAAGACGGGTACCGTTATACCAAGTCCATCACCAAAGTTGCTGTTTTTAGTTGACTCAAGTTGTGTAAGAGAAGAAGCTATAGCTGGTGTGAAGTCATAGCCAAGTCCATAACGAACGGAGCCGTTGGTAACCATATCAGGAAGTCCGTCTCCATTAAGATCCTCCCAACCTCTTACTGTTTCTGAAGTTCCACTGGAGAAGTTTCCACTTGCTCCACAAGAAAATTCTGCTACTTTACCAGAGTGGCTGGCAGAATTCCCCTCTGCAGCCCGCTGCCTCATAATCTGCTTTGTGGTTGTATGCTGTGCGAAGGCAGCCTTTGCGACAGCCATCTTCTCCTTAAAGTCTTTAAAGGAATAGGCACTCTTATCTGAAGATAACCCAATATCTCCACCTATATTGCTGGCGTCACCATCTGTAGCAGCATTTTCAACATCATATTGTAGGCTTTCCTTGCCCAGTATACCTGTAGGCTGTGTCAGTTGTGCGACGACTTTCCCATCATTGTCATTCAACCAGTCAGGGTAACCGTCACCATTGAGGTCCATGGCTGATATAATATTATAGGATTGTTGTGAGGTATTACTCTTGTTGACTCCAAGGCTGACTCCCAATGAGAATCCCATATTATATGTCTTACCCTTTGATTTTGACTCTGTCAGTAACACTGGTGCTGCCAGTCCTCCACCTTGTATATTATAATCGACAGTATCCACAATGATATCATCCTCTCCCAGTCGTGATGGACGCATGACGACAGAACCGACATAGGCACTATCTGTTGCACTCACAAAGTAGTTTCTCTCTGGTAAATAAGACAGTGTAAAGAACAATTGACGGTTAATATCCATCTCATTGGCTTCTACGGCACTCTCATTGACTTTTCCATCATGATAGTACTCATTTGTCTCAGGAATCTTCATCTTGTCCTTTGGTATTGCTACATTCTTTGCTGTACCATTCCATGCAAAAGATCCCCAACCTTTGTACAGCTGTCCATAGTCAAAACGGTTAAAGCTTGAATAGACAGACGCATTGACTGTGGAAACCTTGACAGGTCTTGATACTGCAGGGCTTCCTGCTGTAGCAGGGCTGACAACAGAATCCCTAAATATCGTTAGCTTTGCAGTCGCATTTTCAAGTTCGTTCAAGATAGAATATGTCACCTGTACTTTTCCTGCAGACATCTTCTGTGCAAGTACAGAACCATCTGCAACTTTGATAGTTGATCCTGTTAGTTGATTACTACTACCAAGAGTTAATTCTTTGCGATAGAGTAAAGAGCCATGATCATCCTTAATAGTCATATAGACTGTTGCTGGTGCCGTATCCTTGTTTGACATCCTTTGAACAGAAAGCTCAGGAACAAGAGTAAGTGCTTTTCCCCATACCGGACTTTGTATAGCGACATTTCTACCTATAATGGTATCTGGACATAGAGAAATATTCTTACTAAACATCAGGCATTGTGGAGAAAGAACATATTTTACGGTGTCCGCATAAAAGACAGGTCTCCAGTCTATATGTTTCCAGTTGATAGGGCTTGCAGTACGCATAATGAAATTAACAGTAGCCTCTTCTCCTGCTGTGGCTGTTAGATTACCAGAGAAGCTACCATGACTGATCACAGTATCTGCCTTAAGTAGGAGACTGTCCATGACCATCTGATTACCATCCTTATCTGTCTTAATGATTGCCAGTATAATGTCATCAGAAGTCTTCTGTTTATTGAATGTACCTTCAAATCTATTTACAGCAGTTTCCGAAAGGGCAGCTGTTGAATATGCACCGCTTATATAATCTTCACTACTGCGATATTTTTCAAGTCTTCACCGGCATATTTATCAGTCTTGATAGATGTATAAGTTATCTCTGGATCCCATATGACATCATCACCTATACCAGAGTAGCGTGCCCCAACACGAAAAACAAAAACATCTCCAGGTTTTACGCTACGAGTTATTGCAGGTAAGGTCACAGATCCCGATTGTAACAGGGTATCCTTCCATAACACATCACTATTGAATTGCATACTAAGGCTGACACCATCTCCCTCAGAAGAGTGTTTTTCTACATGGCTCATAACAGATACTGTACCTGAATAAGGTGCTCTCCAAACACGTACGACATCATGTAGAGGGAACTCTCTCTCTCCAAAGAATCGCGAACAGTCTTGTAATCAACTTTGAAAGCAGGCGCAACATTGACTCCAGCTATTGATGGTATTGGGTTGCCCGTAGCTGTACTAGCTGGCGCAAAGGTTACATCTTTTCCGTCACTATGGTTGAAGTAAACGATTCCGTTAACTGCAATATCAACAAGACCATCACTATTAAAATCTTGGAAATAAACCTTAGTCTTATTTTGGTCCTTCGTTTTGCTGATAGCAAAGCCCATATTCGCTGGTCCAAAACCTGTAGCAACGTTAGCACTGAGAGTATAGCTAGTAGCCTTGCCAGAAGAGAAACTATTTATACCCACCAAAGCCTGTTCTTTACCAAAGACAGGATGAGAGAGAGCCTTATTCATATTGAGGCGATAATGGAGTTTACCATCGCTACCTTTCCATACTTTATCGGGCATCCCATCGCCATTTATATCTACAAGTGTCACACGGCCTTCATTGGAAGAATTGGTATGGCTATAAGAAGCACCTGCACTCGCTGTTGCCGGTCCCCAGCCAGCACCAACCATTATACCACCTCCAATGGTATTTCCCTTGGAGGAAGCTCCACCAAGAAGAGACAAGTGTTCATCGAAATGTCCAATTTTGGTTTTTACAAGCTTGCCATAATTATCTATACCAGCGGTATAGGTTGTAATACTATCTGCATAGAGTCCCTTTTTCACATCATTATAGTAGTTGAAACTCTGTGCAGCTACTACTATACCTTTACTGTCGTTCTGGTCAATGCTCTTAAGAAGTGTTTTCCCGAAGGGTCCTTTTTCATAATGGATTGTATAAGAACGAAGCTGCTGTCCATTGTTTTTGACCTCGACACTTCCCAACAGAAGAGAGTCTGTCTGAAGAACCCCAAGTCTACCACTACGAACATAGTCAACTCTGTGTACGTTACTAGTATTCCAGTTGAATTCAATGCTATACAGTCCTTCCGTCTCCCCGAATCCTGTCCATGTATAACGTTCCGGATAAAGGTTATTACCAGACTTCATGTAATGGAAAGCAGCAAAGTTTCCGTGAACATCGGTAACACGGTCAAGTGCCCATTTGATACGGTTACCTTTGGTATCGGTAAGAGAAGTAGCATCACTGACATGACCACCATGACCACCATAACTGTAGACTGTACCATCCTTGCCCGTCACTTCCCAGTAATAGTTCTTCGGGCTGTTACCCTTTCGGATAATCCTACTGAAACCACCTTCAGTCATTGGATAGAACTGCTTGTCAGCTTGTCTTGCCAGAGAATCAGTCCTACGATAGAGTCGGTCACTGAGCTGCTGCCCCATGAGAAGATAGCTCTCAGTCTCTGACTTATCATCAAAACGTGGTACACCCCAACGGGTCTCTATATCAATGCTCTGTACAGGAAGACTCCATCCATAGCCAACAAAGCTACTACCGCCCTCACTGCTGTACTGTAAGCCGGCACTTACACCAATATCATTACGCCCTGCAGGAACTTCGAAAGGATAGGACAGTGTTGCCGTACCATTCTGATTAGCTGATGGGGCTTCGATCTGCTGAATACCCGCTGCTGGGTCAGCAGCCTTCAGTTCACTGATACCTGTAGGGACATAATTCTGTGTTTCGGGACTCTCAGGAACTTTGATGATACCATTGATGACATCTGTAAAGTGAGAAGTCTCCGCCATTGCCACTTCACGTTTAGTATCAATACCTTTTGACTGGAGCATTGTCCAGCGTTGGTGCAGTTCATCATAATAATAGGTGTGGATATCATCTACGGTATAGCCTTTCGGTATCAACGTGCTGTCGTAAGGTACTGCGATACTTGCCAGATGATGGACGAAATGATTGCCATGAGGTAAGAAGCGATAACCTGACACCGTATCTGTTCTTGCCATCAATGTATCACAGCCACCTGTAACGTTTACCATACCAGTAGGCAAGGTTGGTAATTCACCTTTTCTAAGTGGTGTAATACTAAGAACTTTACCCTTTGCCATAGCCTCACGTGGTACGGCAAGCTGGGCTCGTCCAACATTGAGCGTATCGCTGTCGGAGTTGGTAAAGAACTTGCTGACGGTACGTTTGCCTAAGTCTGCAAAGTCTTGCAGATTTCCTGTTCGCCTTGTGAGTAGCTACACAATTCAACTTTTGATTTCTTACAACTTCTTTGGAAAATCTCTTCACAGAAGAGTTCTGTACACTGTTCTTGACTTGTGTTCGTAAGGAAGTAGCCTTTCGAGAAGTGCTATCTTTTTGTACAGAAGAGACTGTATCACTGGATAGAGAATCACTGGTTACAGTTTCTTTAGCAGAACGATTACTTCCACCATTACAGGAGTTTAGTATGATTCCTGCTAGCAACAGGAACGGAAGGAGGAGTGAATGTGTAGAATACTTCATTATTCTTGCTATTTTGTTTCAGGCCTAAAGGTCCTCAGTATATATACTTGCGTTGGAAAATTTTATAAAGGATAAAAAGAGAATTACTTTCTCACCAGTTTAAATGTCTTTTCTTTGCTACCACTTTGCAGTGTCAATAGGTAAACACCTGGCTGTGGAAGATAGACTTTAGTGGAGAAATATGTATCTGGCATATTTGTCTGACGACTGACAAGAGCTCCACCCGTCGTATAGAGTGCCATGTCCAATGGAGCTGCTTCGCTCAGTTCCACCTGGACACCGACATATCCATTTGCCGTTGGATTAGGACTTACACTTACATTCGCAAAGAAGTCACTATTTCCATCGGAAGGATTCATGGAAGGAATTTCTGTGATACCCGTCTTAGATATCTGAAACTCATTCTCAGACTTATTGCCCACATGATCTGTCGTTGTAAGGAGGTATTTCCCTTCTATGAGTCCGTCAGCAGACTGTATGCTGTCACTTGTGGTACGATTGAAAACAGACATGTGTTCTCTCTGTAGGGTCATCTTGTAAGGGGCGATACCACCTGTTACTCTGACAGAAAGTGTTCCTGTGCTGCCGCTCTTCTCCGTTGGCTGCTTTACTTCTATTGTCGTAAACATATCTTTGGCAGCTCGTAGCGTGAACACATCACGTTTGCCTAACGGTATATTCTTAAAGACAATACTGTCACCAACAGTCGTATTTGCCTTATGATAGCTTAGAGTTTTGACAGGAAAGCTACCCGTTCCTGTAGGGTCAACGGCAAGATAGTAGCTCTCACCTTCTGCAAGAGGCTGTATCTGGCGTAGTTGCTTACCATCAGCTACAATATCAACATTAGGCTTGTCAACCCGTGTTGCTGCATTCATCCATCGTCTACCTAGCCACTTACCGTAGGCCTTACTCTGACGGAAAGAAAGTTTGCCATTGTTGTCACCCCAAAGAAGACTCTCACCATCTTCAAGAGGCTTGCTCATACTGATTGTAAGGAAACCATCTTCCTCACAGCTCTTGGCTCTTGTCTTATGCAGGGCAGAGGCTTTGTCTGAGATAAGACCAGCTATACGGTGGCTATAGTCCTTGTTGGTATACCCATTCCAAATAACCTCACTTCTTGAATTAAGGTAACTGCTGCGAAGGCTCACACCATATTTCAAAGCAAGATAGCTTTCCACACGGCACCGTTCTGTATCAGAAAGGCGGCGATCGAAGACTGTATATTCAACAGTTCTACCATCAAGGTTCTTTACAGGCAACTTAGCGTTCCCATTCCGACCGATATGCAAAGTCTGACCATTCCCCATATTGGAAGAGGTCGTATAGCTATAAAGTCGCATTTCAGGCAATGAGTCCTTGGCATAATTCATGAAAGTACCATCGCCAAGGTTAGCAGCACGTTCAGTTGTCTGTATACGGGTAATAGCTTTTCCACTTCCAAGAGACCAAATTGCCTGCTCCTTTTCGCCATATACCTTACTTACGCCTATATAGGTAAGTCCAGCACCAGCAGAGACACGGACAGAGGTAGAATCATGTGACCATACCATTGGCTTATCTACACCACCAGGGGTCTGAGCTGTAGCAGAAAGAGTGGATAGAAAGAAGAAAACTGCTGTGAGGTATTTATGTTTCATTTAAAGACCGTTTTAATATGATTGTAGTTATGCTGCTTATTTAGCTTTGCCAATAGGAAGACTGTAACCAATGGTAAGGCTGACAGTCTGAAGATTATTCATACGCTCCTGATAGCCATAGTCATTGGCACTGGTGCGGAGCATATCATTAAATCCGAAACCGTATTCCAGTCCTGCCTCAAGACCGTTCTTTATATCAACATAGCCAATTTTTATAGTAGGAATGAATGTCACTCGTGCTTTGACAGATTCTCTCAGATGATCCTGAGTACGTTCAGCCTGCTGTCGGTATACCTCTCCAATGCGGTCATTGGTGAAGTCGATATTACGGCTACCAAACGGAATAGCGGCACTAATTCCTGCTCCCATATAGAACTTTGGGAAAACATAGAAACGAAGCAGGATTTGTGGAGTAATGAAATTATAATGAAATCGTGTAGTCTCGGTTACATTTTCAGGTTTCTTGTGTTCTGTCAATTTACTGAGAATACGGGTGTAATCAATACCTAGCTCAGCACCTAATCTGCGATATTGCCATGTGCCAAAGACACCAATACGAGGACTGATACCACCACGTTCACTCATAGTGAAAGTAGGACGTATGTCATAGTTTTCAATAATACTACTCAATCCTGAAATGCAGGAATAACCTACTCCTGCTCTGAGTCCAATCCGAAAAAGATGATGGTGAGGAAAAGAATAAGTTATCAAAGATAGTGAATCTTTCGGATTCTCCTGTACGATAGAGGGCTGACTATTCATAGAGTTGTCAAGAACATGTTCACCTGTTTTCTGATTAGTAGGTTCATTGTCTGGTTCTTTCGTCTCGTGTTTTATACTGGCTGTTTTATCGTTTAAAGATGAAACGTCAGTTGATAATGATGGAGAAAGGATAGGCTGCTCTGACGAAAAATGTTTGCCATTAGCGGTTTTCCTTGTCATGCTTGATCTTTTAATTCTCCTTGTATTGATACTTGTAACGTTTCGGGACACATTCCCCAGTTTATTATATACACAATCTGAACGTCCCGAATCTTTCTGCACATTTATCCTGTCTAAAGAAGAAGAGACTTGCGGTGTAGAAGATTGTGATGGTGCCTTATCTGCTGTCTTTTGTTCTATACGCTGCTCAGACTCTGGATCGTCATTAACACAGCGTTCTATACCAAAAAGAGTAGCTATGCCAAGAAAGATTCCTGCCAGAATATAACGTTTTTTTCTGTTGCTCTTGTCCTTCATAGATAAACTCATAAGGGTTAAAGTTTAAAAAGATAGCTGATACTTAGCTCTATGTTCTGTCCATGGGTTGAATGTTCTGCCCAGTTATAGTCATTACGCTCTGTCTTAATGGTAGAGTTCAGTCCGAGGAAGTAACGTAAGTCTATATTCCAATGCTTGCCTATTTCATATCCAAAACCACCGCCAACGGCAATATCTGGTTGTCCTGTCAACTTCTCTTTCATTAGACGTTCCGTCTCATCGACAGTGGCAAAATGATAGTTTGCAAACTTACTGTCTTCTTGATTACTATCGTAAGATATGCCCTTGCTATTAAGGTTAGCTCCCGCGCGTCCTCCAATTGAAATATTAAAGCCTTTGCGCCAAGGATAAATCTTCAACAAAGCAGATACGCCAATGTAATTATAACGAGGTGTAACCTTATAGTTTAACTCCTTATTATCATTATAGACTAGTTGTGATGCCTTCTGCCAATAGCTAAATCCGCCTTCAACACCAATGATGGAACCATTGACATGATATTGAGCAAACATACCAACCGTTGGGGTAATTTGCCACTTGTCTTTGAAATTGTAATTGGAATAATAGTCTTCTGGAACAAGGATTTTATCCATTCCTGTGTTGACAGACATTCCACCACCTAAACGGACGCCCAGCTTAAATGGTGTTTCTTGTGCAAAAAGATTAGTATTTACTAATAATAAGGTGGCGAGAATACCAATTTTAGGAGTTATATTCATTGTAGTAGTTGGTTTTAATTTCTGGAAACAAAATTATAAAAAAATAAGAGGATTTACATAAAGATTCTTGAGTTTTAACATTATATAATAAGAAAAAGTAGATAATAGTGTTATTGTAAAGAGTCTGTGTAGCTAAAAAGTAAAGAAGGTAGAGACCCTAGTTAGAAGGACATTCACATAACAATTTTTACCATCTTAGGTTAACTACCAACTATTAAAAAATACTAATCTAACGTGAGTTAGACGAAGTCAGAACAATGTAAGTTGTGTGTCAATGGTTCTTTGTAAATGTTTGTATATTAGCTCCTTAATATTACAATGAATTTCACTAATCACCAAATTTATAGACGCTTATAATTCGGCAAACTCACGTTCTGTTACTGAAAGTAGCAAAAACAAAAATAACAAAAAGGGCTGAAATCCTCTCTTGGATTTCAGCCTTTAACTTTTATTTAAAGAAGGTTTACCTAACATCTATTACCAACATAACAGGTTTAGGTAAGGAGATCTAAACTTATTATGTTTATCAGCTCTTCACAATTTTATATTTCTAAGATTTGAAAAACATAGTTCTCACTTCTATATCAGGCTTCCTCTTAAAAATAATATGAAATCTGACGAACAGTAAAAGGTGAAATACTATCTCAACTTATAGCCCTTGAATGCATAGAAAAGGATATAAGAGAAGCTGACAAAACAGATCCCATACGCATATTGAATGTTGCTAACATCCTTAATAAGTCCGAACAACACAGTGATAACAGCACCACCGATAAGTCCCATTGTCATTAGTGATGAGCCTGCCTTGGTATATTTACCCAAGTCCATAAGCGCCAAAGGCCAGAATGCAGGCCACATCAATGAGCAGCCTAATGCCATGATACCTACAGCATAAATACTATAAACACCCGGGAGTAACAATACAAGTAGCGTTCCAAACAGTGCAACGAAGCAACTGATCTGTAAGGCTTTCGTCTGTGAAAGATACTTAGGAATAAGAATAATACCTGCGATATATCCTATACTGATGCTGATTGGGGTAATCCATGAGTACGTATGAGGATGAGGAAGACCTAATTCACTTGCATAATCTATAAGTGTACCCAAGACGATGGTCTCTGAACCAACATAAAAGAATATGGCAATTGCTCCAAGAACAAGATGTGGGAACTGGAAGACAGAATGCTTACTGTTTGCATAGTCGGACACTGCTGAATCTGCATCGGCGTCATCTTCTCCAGCAGCTTTCACCTCTGGCAATGGTGATATAAGTGCTACGACACCTAAGATTACAAATAAGCAGATTATAACCAAGAACGGTTTGTCAAGATCTTCCAAGCCAACACCGCCACTATTACTTGCAAAAAGAGCAATAAACAAAGGTGATACAGGCCATGCTAACTTGTTTATCATGCCCATAATAGAGATTCTTTTTGCTGCACTCTCCGTTGGTCCAAGGATTGTTACATAAGGATTTATGGCAGATTGTAGGAACGTATTAGCTGTTCCACAAAGGAAAGATGCCAATAAAAAGATAATGAAACTCCTTTCAGCTGCAGAGAGAATAAACACTCCGAAGGCTATAGCAAACATGGCAAAAGCTGCAGCCATCGTACGCTTATATCCAATTTTACTTATCAATAAGCCTGCTGGATAACCAAAGATAAGGAACGGTAAGAACGTAGCACCTATAAGCATATAGGCTTCTGTGGACGAAACGCTTAGCGAAACCTTCAATACTGGTACTAATAAGGAATTGATTCCCAATGCAAAGCCACAAGTAAAGAACATGAAAGCAAGGAAAAGCATTGGCATAATGAAGTTGTTTTTTTCTTTCATATATAAACTTTTTTTAGTTAAGAAATAATTGTTATGTTTTAAAAATCCGCTTTTTTTGACTACAGTTATCTTGAAAATGCAAAGTTACTACTTTTTTTAATAATAACATACACTATCTTTGCGTTATTATAGACTATATTTACATTTGCAGAAAAAGATGGTAATACTTGATAGAAAGATAGTACATAATGTGCAAACCATGTGCAGTCACATTACATACACTGAGTTTAATCTACCATTTCATAGACATTCCGAGATACATCTAACCCCAAATGAATACAGACAACACATTAACGCTGAGAAAATCAGCAACCATATGAATATAACAATTGGTTCGCCGCAAGACTCAACACATAGTAAATAAGGGTGAATAACAACATAAAGCGAAGGCTATGCTGAGCTTATTTTGAAGAATCTCTGCGCTTTCTCTCCCTCGCATTAGGGCAGAACGGAGGAAGGGAGGGAGTGTTCAGATGTAAAGATTATTCCCATCTGCTTTTTAATCTACGCCCTTTTGCATTGTAAAAGATGCCCTTTTGATGTGCAAAAGGGCATGTTTTGATGTGTAAAAGGGCATGTTTTGCAATGCAAAAGGGCACCTTTTACAAGCCTCTTTGTAACCTATTGATAATCTAAAGGTTACAAAGGCGGAAAAGAAGGGATATGCTAGGGAAAGTGAAAGACGACGAAGTGGAAAGTGTAAGGATTTTTATTACTCTTCGTTCTGTTGTGCTTTTCAAGGTAAGGTCTGTGCGCTTTGTCATCAGGGCAGCGGCTTTGCCGATTCAAAAGATGGGTGAACAGACTGAGAAACGGACGAGAAGAAGACGAAAGAAACGGCGGGATTGGCAATCAAAAATGTGTCTTTCAGTAGTTGATTTTTTTATGTTCCAACGACAGTTTACAAAGAATTAATTGTATCTTTGCGACAGAACAAAGACTAATAACATTGAAAATAACTATGACAAACGTAACAAAATACTGGAAGAAGGCAGCCATGCCACTGCTTCTTTTCTATGCTATTGCGGTGGCATGCAGACTCGTTTCGCTTTACGTATTACCCCGTCTGTTCCCTGACAGTTGCTCTTCCATCATCTTGCAGCTATGTGAAGGAGTGGGTCCAGCACTGGGAGCTGTGGTGGTAATGGGCATCTTTAAGAAGAAGTTTTTCTGTTCCATAGCAGGTAAATCATGGATACGCAGCCTTGCGTGTATCGTCTTCCCCACCCTGCTCTTTCTCATTTTCGACACGCATCACGGGCTAAGAACCTCCTTGGTGTTCTTAGGTTGCACGCTCTATGCTTTCCTTGAGGAAGTGGGTTGGCGTGGTTATCTAACGGAAGAGCTTGCAGTAATGCGTCCGATAAAACGTATCCTGACCATTACTGTCTTGTGGTTTTTCTGGCATTTGAACTTCCCTTTCAACCTGAGTGGACTGATATTCTTCGCCATCTTACTGTTGGCTTCCTGGGGATTGGACCGGTTTGCCCACGACACACGGTCTCTTCTGCTATGCGCTTGTGCCCATGGCATCTTCAATCTCTTCAAACATGGCAATGGAATCTTAGACAATTACCTGACGATTTCCTTGCTTGTAATATCCATTCTGTCGTGGTTCGTCATTTGGTATTGTCCCTTCAAGAAGAAGACCACTGCGCCTTAGCCGTCTTTTTTACGAATTACAAAGCAAGGAAAGACCAAGAGCAGTACGCCCTATCGGGTCAGACTGAGTTTCAGACTGACACCGAAGTCGTGCGTCGTGGTAGGATAACTGCCCGATGACAACAGTGGAGAGTTGATCTGCAGGTCGTAATAGAGGCTTGCCGTAACCAACCTACTCAGTGTATAGTCGCCCATAAAGGAGAACTTAAAGGCAGTGTTACCACTTGATGCTGCCGACGACAGCGATGCGATGTCACGTGTCAGTGATGCCTGCTGACGATAACTCATATCGAGACGGAGGTTCAAATCACGGTTCACCCCACCATTCTTGTTCGTCGAGTTATTGTCATTCTGATTGTTATCATTCTGTTTTTTCTTGCTTTTAACCACCCTTCGTGTTCCCGTATTGAAGAGATTGAAGTTATTTATCCTGTATCCAATGCCGATAACCCAGTCCTTTGACGTTGCTTCATTGAGCTGGATACTCGTCATTGAGAGCGAAAGGACACGTGTCTGGCGGTACTCCAGACGTGCCGTAAGGTCATTCTGCAACGTCACATCTACTCCGAGCAACGGTGAGAAAGCCTCATTGATGCTCACTTGTGAGATGTTATACATTGAACTTGGCAACGGATTGCCTGTTGTAGCATCGGTGATGAAGCCCAAACCGTTCATGTATTCCTGCCAAGTACTGTAACTCTGGTAAGAGCCAATGGCGAAGATGCTACGATAAGCATGGTTGATATTGATACTCTTAAACAGTGTCTCGAAGAACGGCAGACGTGACAATCCACTGTAACGTATGGTCCAGTTCGGCAGCAAACTGCGTAAAGTAGGGAACAACTTCAGTCCGTTACCACCCATACTGGTGTAGGCATTGAGGAAAGCAGGTATCATTACGTCCGCACTATACTTGTTTACGGCTCCGTTTGCAGGGTTATATGTTCCTCCACCATAGGCTGCTGGATAGGTAGAACCTTGATATCGAGCCTCAACAAGCCCACGATATTTCTCGAGTGAACCCACAAAACGGTCGAAGGTAGCACTGTGATACCCGTTATTAGCATCCCCCTGACTCTCGAAAGCCGTACCCAGAGAGAGCGTTGTCATGGTCAGCGTACCGCTTTGTGTGGTAGGATTGCCAGCATACATATACTGAATGCTGCGTGAGGTGGTCTCTGTCCGACTGGCAGTAAGGTCAATCTTGAAGTCTCTGAAAGGCTCTAACGTAACGCGCAACTGCAGATCTTCGGTCTTATTGGTCGTTGCTGGCGTTGCAACACTGTCATTAACGAGCAGCCAATTGTTGTTACGAGCCTTGCCAATGTAGTCGTCATCAATGAGACCAAAGGCGAAATCGAGTCCCGGAGACATGGCTCCTGCTCCTCTTCTCTGCCCGAACGCCTTCCCGACAGTAGGCATGAAGCCCGGCAAAGCCATGGCATACTGGTTCCGATAAGAGACACTTGCATTACGAACCATCATCAAAGCACGTGCAACACACTGTGCCGTCTTGTACCATCCCTTGTTCTCGAGTGGTTCCTTCGGCGTCACGGTGAGCTTCATACGTACGGCAGAGTCTGCCTTGTTATAGACTTTCACCTGGTTATCGCCCATCTTCTTCCACTTTATCTGTATACTCTTTCCTGTTGCATCCTTGGCAGATACCATGAGTCGTTTGGTGTGTTTACCATGTGAGATGACAACGGCTGAGTCGGCATTGATGGTTATCTCCTGTTCAAAGCTCCGCTTATTCTTCGGCAGTTCCTTCTTCTTATTGTCCTGTTCCTCCTTCTTTTCCTTCTCTTTCTTCTTCTTTTCCTCCGGTGTCATTGGCTTCTTCGGCTGCAGACGAGGCTTTGTACGGTTGAAACGTTCGTTGGTTTTCTTAAGGAAAGGAACGTGATTATAGAGTCTTTCGAAGTTGAATGACCCGTTGATATTGAGCATACGGTTGCTCGTAATCGTATTTCCGAGTGACGTACCATCCTCCAGATCCGTTCCACGTACCCACGTGTATGCCGCAGTATAGGTGGCATCAGCATTCACCCAGTCGAAGGCTGGAATGAGATTGAGTGGCAACTGATAAGAAAGGGTGAAGTTCTGTTGATAGTCAAGTGGCGTTCCGAAGTGCTTGATACTTGTCCATACAGAGTCTTTCCACGCCGTATATCGGTCTGGATAGAGGTCCTTATTGACAGAGTATACGGCTCTTCAATCTCCGCATGGGTAGCACTCTGGAAGTTCAAGTGCAGGTTTCGTGTCAGATCCCACCGCAAAGAGAAGTCACGATTCCACAGGAATTGTGAGTTAAAGGTCAGAGGCAGCATGTTATTGACCGTTGCTTCCATGTCACGTTCCTGTAGTTCGTAGTAGTTTCGGAGCATCTCCGTATTGAAAGTGATATTCTGTGGCAACCAGTTGAGCCCAAAGTTCTTGAGAATATCAAACCATCTTGACTTCCCTTTGATGATTTTTCGGAACGGTTCCCATGTCTTATACACTGGAGTCCACGTATAGTTGACAGCTCCACGCCAGGTGTCTTCGTTCTCATAGACCGTTGTCTCACCCGTAGTATGTGAGTGCGAATGACTGTAAGAGAAGGAGAAGTTGGCAGGATCGTACGGCATTGGATGGCTCGTCGTTTGTATTCCGACACGTACATTAGACAAAGAGAAGTTCGTTGTCAGGCGTTTTGTCACCGCAATGGATTCTATGGAGTCGCGTTCCTGTCGGTTGGCAGCACCTTCCAAGGCGTCTTTCAGCTCCATATCTGTGTCGAGTGGGTTATACTTAGGACGGCTTTCGCTCTTCGTAACACTATAATATAAAGGTGCAGAGACCTTTGCTTTGTCTGGGAAGAACTTACCTAACTCAAGGCTTGTGGTGACTGAGACGTCCGTTTTGGTCTCTTGTTGCCGCTCATTGACGCCTTGTTCCAATCCACCAAAGCCATCCGTGCTGTGGCTGGCATTGATGTCTACGGTACCAAAGTCGGACAACTGGAGGTTCAACTGCCCACGTGCAGCCCATCCACCTTCGTTGTTGAACTCTAACAAACGCAATTCGTTCACCCATACCTCACCACTTTTCTGACTGCTTGCGAGGTTTCGAACACCGATGATCATCGTCTTCACCTCTCCCAACGTTGGGTTACCCATGATCGTAACACGGTTGGCAGGGTGTTCAGCGTCGTATATTGAAAACGGACGATTGTAACTTGCAGTACCTGCTCCACGTGCTTGGTTGCGTTGTTTCTTCACCGATGTGAGCAACTGCAAGGGTATATCCATCATGTTTTCCTCTGGCCATACAGCCTTACAACCCTCTGCTGTGTAGGTATCATACCATCCTGCAGGGGTTAGTTTCAGAGGTATCTCATACTCATAGTAGTTGTTTTTATAGTCGGAACCCAACCGAACGAACACTGCCAGCTGGTTATCAGTAAGGTTAGTGGTGTTCTGTTCGAAGGCATTGGCATGTACAAACATCTGCAGACGTTTGTATTGGCGCAGGTCAAGGGTTGTGTTTTTATATACAGCCTTCGACTCTCCAGTACCGAGATTGCTCACTGACATAGACAAAGCCTGCTCGTTTTGCTGAACAAGCTGTGGCTGACTTGGGTCCTGTCCACGGTCTATGCCTGGAGGAAGGGTGTAGTTTACAGGTACTTTATTGTTGTTTTCTTCAATACTAACGGCGCTTACTGCCATCGTTCCAGAGGTAGATGCAGCATTGGTAAGGTTCTGTGTGTACTGTCTCCACTTACCACTTACGAGGTCGAACGTACCAAAACGCAGTACAACAGGCTTCTCAAAGTCCGTCAGGAACATACGCATGAAACGTATACTGGTGAAGTCGCTGATGTTACCCACACGCTTTTGGAACTCCTCCAATGGGATTCTGAACTGGTACCAGGTCACTGTTTCGGACCCACCTTTGCGTAGTGGGGCAGATGCTGTACGCTTATCCACGATGAAATTCCTACCCACAACGAGGTCCTGTGGTCGGATACTGATATGATATTGATAGTATTTCTCATACTCATTCAGCGTATAATCCTGGTTGATATCCTCCACATCAGGTGTCGTTTTATAGGAAGTATCGTATCGTTCGTTGTTGTTTTCGTTGTCAGGAGAGTTGCCTTGTGGGTTGTTGATACGCTTATAACGCTCCAAGATGGATGCCTTCTTTGCATCCCAATCCGACCCACGGAAGTAATGATAGTCATCATTTGAAGGGTCAGCCCATATAGAATCGAACACAGCCTGGTTCGTTCTGGCTCTCGCAGCAGTGAGAAAGTTCTGATAAGAAGCGAACTGTTGCTCCTCTTCATTCGTCAATCCGTCCAGACCTATGTCCTGTTTGGCTCTGCTTCCCTTTGATGTTGCGAAGGCATAGGTGATGGTTGACTGTGTAGGAATGCGTCCCCACTGCGTCGTTGTCCATGAAGAGCTACCGTCAACAGGCATTCCGCTCTCGTAAAACTTCTTCCCATCCTTAAGAATATCCTCTGAAACCTCACCTAAATCGATGTAGAAATCACCGCCATAGTGGCTTGCGTCGGGCTGAAGGTTCGAATAAATGAAGGGATCTAACATCCAAAACTCAATGTATTCGATGTTAGCTGCCTGGAAATCATTGGTATCAAGCTTGCGCATCATACCTCCCCAAGTACCTCTTGGGTTAGTAAGTCTACCGTTTGCATCGATGTTTGGATTGAAGTTATAGGGTCCTCTCTCCGTTGGATAGTATGCAAGATTGAGTACATTCAGCGTTGATATGGAGCCAGTATAGTTCAGATCACGGTTCGGGAAAAGCTCTCTGACAGGCACTTCACGCACATAATGGTTCGAAAGTTGCTCAAGGTCGCTCTTGATATGCCCCGGTGTGAGTGAGCTACTACGGCGTGTGAACAACGGATCGATGTTATACCATGCCAGAAGACTGCGGTTAAAACCACTGCGAAGGCTTGTCTTATCCGTTGATTCAGGGAAGTCTGACGGTACACTTGAGATGACCCACGACTTCGGTTGACTCACGTCGATGGTGTTCTTTGTCCCCTCGAAGTCATCCAGATACGAAGCATTGTTCTGTGTTCCCTTGCTTTGTCCGGCAATAAGCTGGGCAAATTCTGCCGAGAACGTTATGTAAGAAGGCTGTGTAACATGCAAGAATGGAATCTTATTCAGCATATTCGTCAGCCATTGGCTTTCCTTTTTCCAGTTGATATTCAGTCCCCAGATGGTGTTATTGAGTGGTTCTGCACCCATATTCACCTTCGTTGTCAGTGGTTGTTCAGACAGATGCATGAACGTACCACCAATCTGGAAGTCCTTAGAGAAGTCATATTCCCAGTTCAAACCAAGCATTGTCTTGCGCTCTTGTTGGTAACTGCTCTGGCTTTCCAGCGAAACGTTGACAGCTGTTCCAGCATCAATGATACTCTGATTCAGTATCGTTACCTCTCCAGCACTGTAGTCAACGCTGTAATCAGAACCCTCTGTCAGCGTGACACCACCGGCTGTTACGACCACCGAACCTTGTGGAACGTTGTATGCACCGAGTGAGATGATGTTGGCAGCCGTACCCCGATACTGTCCAACAAGCATGTATTTATCTTTCTCTGCAATCTGTTTTGCAATGGTTTTTGTGGAGTCGTAGAGCTCGGAGAAGACGTATTTATTGGCGATATTAGCTGCTACACCTTTCGCAAGGAGTGCCTTTCGGAGTCCTTCACCAAAGGGTTCAGCCATCGGGAAGAACACTCTTCCGTTGTCAACGGTGTACCCTTCCACGTAATCAAAGTATCCATTGGCATGCGGATTATTGTTATTATCCAGGCGGTCAGCGCCAAGAAGGCGGATGATAGGCTGACTTTTCACTTGTGGTTCGGGGATATAAGAGAGATAAACACCTGTGGTATCACTCTGATACTTGACGTCTAAGCGGAATTTATCACGTTCAATGTTCGTCGAAAGGTAGTAGACGTTCTTCATCATCAGGTCCCAGTTGCCCTGTTTCGGGTTGTTACTGGTGTTCTTCAGTGACTTTACGAAGAGTGCTTCATTGATATCTGTACGGTCACTGGCGAACTCTCCCACCTGATAAGTCACTCCTCCATAGGTGTATTCATAGGCTACTGCCAGCACTTGGTCGGTCTGTAGTCCACTACGAAGTGAGATATAACCCAGCGCATTATTGACAGTATACTCCGAACTGCTGAGCAATCGGGCATTGGCAAGCTTCTCATAGTCGTTTCCACCCACCAGTCCTGCACCGTCAAGGATGCTCGTCACCTGGTCAATGTTACGTGCTGCAGGATAGCCTTGTGCGATGGTGGCATACTCGGTGTTGGCATTGTTGGCAGGAACAGGGCCTGTTCCGGCACCCCAAAGGTCGGTACGACTGACCTTTGTGTTCTCACCTAAGTCGGTCAAAGCAACGATATTACGGGTGTTACTGGTCGTTCCTGTCTTGTTAGTAACCCATATCTCCACACGGTTGATGGTTATTCCCGTGGTAAGGTTGGGCAAACTCTTCATCGCAGCATCGTAGTTGGTACGGAAATACTGCGAGAGGAAGAAGTGACGGTTGTCCTCATACTCCGTAGCATCAATCTCAAAAGGAGTGAGTTGCTTACCTCCTCGTGAGCTAACGCTTTTGTTTGAGCTCTTCTTCTGCGACAGAACGGTCTGCAGTTTCAGCTTTCCGAACTGCATATCGGTACGTATACCGAAGAGGGATGTGGCTCCCTGAACAAGCGAGTTATTGGATGGGAAGGACACGTTACCACCTTCAACGAGTTTGATGATCTCGTCTTCTTTCCCTTCATACTTCAACTTGAAGTTCTGAGTATCAAAGTCAAACGTGGCGTCAGTGTTGTAGTTGAGGTTCATATTCACCTTATCTCCCACCTTACCATTGACGTTTAAGTTGATCTTTTCATCGAAGTCCATTGCCGTAGTACGGCGGTTTCGGATTGGTAATGAGGGATTATCGATGTTCTTTATGTTTCCTCCAAACTTCAGTTCTGCCGTTCCCTGTGTCTTGATACGTACACCACCGGGACCGAAAATCTTCTCTGCCGGACCCAAAGAGAAGTGCATATCGGTGAAATCAAACTTCTCTTTGCCTTTCTTTTGGAGTATTTCCTGGTTCTTAGAGCGGTAATAATCGGAGAAACTTCGCTTCTCACTCCACTTCCGATACTCCTCTGGTGTCATCATGATAGGGGCTGTCACGTAGGTATTCCCAATCTTATTGCCAATGATGTATCGGTCGAGTGTATCGTTATATTCCACGGTCTGCCGCATGTTCTCCGGACGACTGAGGTCGGTGGAGTTCTCTTTCAGATCGTCATAGGTGACGGGTGAGGTGCGTTGCACCTTCCATCGCGGGTGTAAAAGGGAGTCTGGGATCTTCTCATCGTCAATCTCCACGTCAATTTTCTTCGCCTTTTTCACCGTGTCTGGCGGTGCGATAGTGGTCAGAATCTTCTCTATTGAAGCGACACCAAAGGCTCCACGTCCCCAGCTCAACAGACAAACGCTGCCAAGGAGGACGACAAGAAGGAGGAATATGTAATGGTATCTTTTCAAAAGCGATTGCGAATCACACTTTACTTAATCATCTTCAGAGCCATCTTTACAACCTGTTCAACAGGAAGATCGGGCTGTTCAGTCAGAATACTGACCACAACCTTTGCCGAAGGAGCAGGAGAAAAGCCCAACATTGTCAATGCACTGACGGCTTCATCCTTGATTCCTGCATCAACAGCAGGCGTCCCCGGCTGACTACTTACATGTAGTTCGTCGGCTATTCCGCTCTGCATGATCTTGTCTTTGAGGTCGACAATGATGCGCTGTGCCGTACGAAGTCCGATGCCTTTCACTGTTTTCAGCATCTTTTCGTCACCGTTTGCAATGACATTGCACAGTTCGGCAGGCGTCAATGACGAGAGAATCATACGTGCAGTGTTGGCTCCTACACCCGAAACGGTAATCAACAACTGATAAAGTGAGCGTTCCTGCTTCGTTGCAAAGCCGTAAAGCGTGTAGCTATCGTCACGCCCTCCCGTCATAATTGCCTCATGAACAAAGAGTTTCACAGCTGTTTTACCTTGTATAGCACTATAAGTATTAAGTGAAATGCTCAACGCATAACCCACGCCATGTGCTTCAACAACGGCCAAAGCAGGTGTAAGTTCGGTGAGTTCACCCTTGATGTATTCTATCATAATTCAAAATTCTTCACCTTGAGAAGCCCAAGGTGTGGTTGTATATACGGCATTTAAAACGTATATAAATAGTTTTTTATTGTAGGTTAATCACAAAAACTTCAGCTCCATTCAGTCTTTTTAAGGTCTGAATTCATGCTTTAACTGAAATAATGGTATTGCCTTTTGAAGAAATTCTCAATGTCTGTGACTAATGTTGGGTGCTCGTTGAAGTATCACTTCATCATCAAAAGGGAGGGTATCCTACTTACAAAATATAGTCATATACGGGTATTCTTCTCCTCAGAAGTTCCTCCTTAGAGACGTCTGACAGTACAAAGTCATTCTTGCTCTTTTGGCTATCTCCCTGCTGTTTTTGTCTAAGATCTACCATATCCGTATATGTTTATATCTATTTTTACGGTGCAAAGATAGGTGAAACTTGGTTTATAAGCAAGTAATATGCAGCTTACTTTATGGTTTTTAACTGTTTCTTATGCCGTTTTTGTTGCCCCAAAGTGAATCCACGGATAACTTTGTCGCATCCTTTCAACCATGCTTTCTCTCTAAAAAAGCCCACCTTAATGCGTCTTAAAGGGAGAGAAGACTAAACGGAAAGGAATTCATTATCCGCCATAACACGCTCTACACAGAGGTAAGATGTGCAGATGAAGCAAAAAGAAAGGCAACACAGTGTCCTTTCAGGACAATAAAATCATAGGGAACGGATGTGTTTTTCTGATTTAAACGATAGGGGAAAAATTACTCTTTTTCCCCTATCTTAGTTTAAAATTAGTTTGCTATCACTTTTAACATTTCATGTAATCGCCTCGTGTATAATGGGTTATAGGACTACGAAAGATGACAGGAATGACAGCAAATGTGATTCTTCTCACTGGCTTCATCTCAATCCCTTACCCATCAACGCACCTACCTTCATCATAAAAAAGACACATTAACGGCAATGCGGTTGTGACCACACAGCCTTCAGAAGGGTAAAGAACCATCCAGGAGAGGTGCTGCAACCGTTGTCTGCTCATCCTCCAACAGGCGGAGATCAGCAATATGGTGAGCCAGATCATCACGTCTACTCAACAGTTCAAGTTCCTCTCTCCTACCCCGTGACATCCTGCAAAACTCCTCTTCCTGCTCTATTCCGGCAAAACGACGACCACAAAGATTGGCTGCAATACCCGTAGTACTGGAGCCACTAAAGGGGTCGAGAACCCAGTCACCGGGGGCAGTGGAAGCAAGAATGATACGGGTCAGCACACTCAAAGGCTTCTGTGTAGGGTGCTTTCCCTGCGACTTTTCCCATCGTCCGATAGCGGGTAACCGCCACACATCCGTCATTTGCTTGTCGCCATTGAGATGTTTCATCAGTCGGTAATTGAACTTATGCGGCACACGTGGCAGCTTCCGAGCCCAGATAATAAACTCTGTTGAATAGGTAAAGAACCTACAAGAGATGTTACATGGTGGGTTTGTCTTCTGCCAAGTGATGACATTCAGAATCTTATAGCCCAGTTCCGTCAGGCAGTTAGCCACAGAGAAGATGTTATGATACGTCCCACTGATCCATATCGTACCGTTGTCTTTCAGCTTATCACGGCACAGTCTGAGCCACTCACGGTTGAAAGTCATCAGCTCTTCGGGGCTCTTTCCCTTGTCCCATGACCCTTTATCCACACACACTACATGCCCACTCTGCAACGAAATACCGCCATTGGAGAGGAAGTAAGGAGGGTCAGCAAAGATCATATCAAACTTAAAATCAAACTCACGAAGCAGCTTGAAACAATCGCCATGGGCAAGGAGAAAGTCGGAATTCGGTGATGAATAGTAGGGCTGTATCATTACATTTCATTTATTTAATCCCATATAGACCCATATAATAACTTTTTTAGTTCTTGATTTCTTTTCTCTATATTTGCATAATCCCATTGCTCGTTTCTTTTAAAAACATCTTTAGTTGTTAATAAATTAGACTTTTCCAACACTTTTGCTCGTTTCTTTTCAAACCCGTCATTACCTATTTCTGAATTTAATTCACGGTCTAAAAGTACTAGATTCCCAATATTAGGAATCCATTTAGTATCCTCTTCCTTTTTAGTCTTAGGGCATTCCGGATAAATGTGTTCAATACTTACATTTGTAAGAATCGCATTTTTATTTTGCTTTCGTTCTATCTTGTTCAATACGTATTGCACTAAAGGTTTTTGCTTTGCATGCTTACTATCATAATACAACTTCGAATCAAACTTTGAGTCAAATTCTTCGTAGGTAGGAAGCTTTTCTAATATCTTCTCTATAAATTTCTGAAGGATAATGTGTTTGTCTTGCTTTGAAGGCTCTATAGTCAATAACTGCGCTTGCTTTGAATAAAAGGAATCTAGTCCAGAGGACCTATTTGAACATATTGCGTTATTAATAAAATGGAATTTCTCCATGCAATTCAACACTCTAAGTAACATTTTTTTTGCTATTTTCTGTTCCGTATAAGCTCTCAACAGAGCAATCAAAAAGGAATGGGTTACCTCTATTCCAAAGACATCAACTATTGCATGTAAAGATTCATATATTTCATATTCATCTACGTTCCAATTATTTGCTTCCGATTTTATTATTTTAACGTAGATCTTAGAATCTTCATATAAGTAATTTAAAAATTTCTTTGCAGCCTCCGTTTCATCTCCTGATATTTTTTTAAGTTCTGTTACCACTGCTTTATATATTCTCCTATCAGAAACTTTTCTATATCTTGAAGCAAAAGAGTTATTTAGAAATTTATCTTTTCCACCTACATTATCCATGATTTCTCTCCAGGTATCATTTGGTTCATCTAACACTGGACTTGCTGGATAATTGCTAAAAATATGATATTTTACCAAATCTATCGGCTTCAGGTCTTTCCCTGTTGCATTTAAAGTCATGAAAATTGTAGACGCATCAGTTATACTTTTAGCAGTTACAAAAACGGTTTCCAGATTAAATACTTTATTTCTAAAATTTATCAATTCCTTTTTCTGGAACTTATCCAAGAAAGACTTTATTCTGTCATAAGCCTTCAGAATCTTCTTCTCTCCTATTTTATTAGCTACGATTGAATTATCCCGCTTACTTGGAACAGTTTGTACCTGTGCTTGTAATACTGGATATGGCATTTTATTTTCCAATCTACCGAACTCTTTATTTTCATTATCTTTACCAAAAATATATATTGAGTTGATAGCATCACCTAAATCTTTTTCATTAAGTTCATAAAATCTATCCCTGATAGCACACAACAATATAGTAATTGTAGTAATACGTTGTTGCCCATCTATGACTTTGAAGTCTTGTCCCTCAAACTCACCTTCAAAGACCATATGCCCTATAAAGTATTTTTCATTAGAAGGTGTCTCGTTGATATCTTCCAATAACTCATCAATATTCTCTATATCCCAATCAAACTCACGTTGAAAATTAGGAATAATAAACTTCCCTTGTTGCAGAAGTTTTGAAATAGTTATATTGTTAGCACGAACTTCCATTTTTTATTTCAGTTAACAATTTATCAATATCAGTCAAATTATAAATGTTAGGTATTATACTATACGCCTCCTGTAGTTTGTTCTTTGCGGACTTCCAACCTACACCATCGGTTATCCAAACGAACTCAAAGCCAGGCACACTATTAATCTTTGGTGCAATATCTGAATAAGAACGAGCCACTTCATTCAGTTTAGAACCACCTGTACTATAGAAGTTTACCTCTATTAAATACACCTTTTCACTCGTCTTAATAACGAAATCAAAACGTTTCTTATCCTCACCAAGAACTTTCGTTATGGTTGGCCACTCACTTGAATAAACCTCTCTACGAAACGTAATGCCATGATCAGTAAAGACGTTAGCAACTAAGTTGCCCATGATATCTCCGCTTCTGTTCTTGCGAGCATTAGTATCCAGACCTGTTTCTATACCGAAAACATAATCAACAAGGTCTTTGATCTTGCCCTCACATAACACTTTTGCAAGACCAGTTTCCTCCAAATACTCCATAACCCCATCTATACTATCAAAGTACCGATCGAGAAAAACACAGTCGCCATCAGAACTAAGCACGACCTTTTTGCCACCACTTCTTACCGCTATCAGTAGGTCCATGATTTTAAAGGCTGTTTTATCTCTCTGCCAAATCGTCTCAACACTTTGACGAAGGTTTGTAGATCCAATAAGACTGTTAAGCATACAGAGACTTAACTTAATGTCATTCACGTTGTTTTCAATCTTTTTAAAGTCGCAAAAGAAATCTAAGGTTTGATTTGTCTCCCGTAGTTGAGACATGAATTGTTCAAAGTTTTTTTCCATATTCTAATTGGTTTTCAGCTATTAAAGTTGATTGATTATTAAATGAATATTGTTCTACACATGGGTAATTGTGTACAAGTATCTCTGTTAATTTTCCTCTTTTATTAGGGTTAGCATTGATACTACGAGATGCCCATACGCGTTCTATCCGATAATCTTTATAAAGGACATCAAAGAAATTGTCACTCTCCGTCTTGCCTTTACAGTCAGAGTTACTTAGCATAAAAGAGTATCCCGCATTATTAATTCTGTCACAATACTCCTTCAACCTTATCTGTGCATCATCATTAAAGGACTCTTTCGTGTAGTCATTGAAGCTTGACGTATCACTTAAAGGGCGATAAGGAGGGTCAAAATAAAACAAAGTATTACCCTTTGCATAGTTAAATGTCTCCTCAAAATCACCATTCAGTATTTCTACACGTTGTAAAAGCTCACTATCTTTCCTAATAGTTTGTGGGTCACATATCTTTGGATTCTTGTATTTCCCAAAAGGAACATTGAACAATCCAGACTTGTTAACCCGATATAAACCATTAAAACACGTTCTATTTAAGAAGATAAACTTTGTCGTGTTATCTACAGGTGCAAGGTTCTTTTGGTTATATTGCTCACGCACAGACATGAAAAAAGATTTGCGTTCCTCCTCTTCTTTTATAGAAAGATAGTACTCTTCTATATTCTTCAATGATAAAATGAGTTCTTCTGCATTATCACGAATCGTTTGATAGCATGTTGTAAGATCCGTATTTATATCGTTTATCACAGCATGTTTGATGTTCGGGAAATGCTGAAGCATATAAAAAAGCATAGCTCCACCACCTACAAATGGCTCTATATAAGTGGTATCTTTCCAACAACAGAAGTCCTTTGGAAGCAGGTTTGTCAACTGTTCTATCAGCTGTCCCTTACCTCCTACCCACTTAATGAACGGCTTTGCATTATCTGTTTTTTTCATACTATCTTCTACTTCTTTATACAAAGGTCATCAAAAGGTGAGATAACGCCAAAGAAAGGATCATTGTTTAAGTTTTATGATCATAAAAGATCACATTTACAAAACAAACTTTAAAAAGGCGGGGCATATCGTTTGAGGTGCTTCTTATGGGCGGTGCGGTTATGTATTCATACCCATCAAAGCGGGAAAGGGGTGAGGGGAATGGGGCGGAGGACAACAGGGGGAGGACAAAGGGAGGATGAAATAAACAGGAAGGGAGGATGGAATAAACAGGAAGGGAGGGTGATGTGAGGAATAAGAAATAACATTACAAAAAGTAAAGGGGTATTGATGGTAAAACGAAGGATAATGGTGAAAAACTGGGTTTGTAACCTCCGCAATATCAAGAGGTTACAAAGAGGCTCGTAAAAGGTGCCCTTTTGCGTTGTAAAAGACGCCCTTTTACACGTCAAAAGATGCCCTTTTACATTGCAAAAGGGCATCTTTTAGAATGCAAAAGGGCGTAGATTGAAAAGTAGAAGAGAAATAAATTGACAAAGAAGGGGCAAAGACGAAAGAACAAAGGGGATAAGCATAAAACTATAAAAAGGGTGAATTGAAAAGGAAAAGGATAAGAAAGGGAGAGAGTAAAAGGTGCATTTAAAAAGGGAAAAGGGATAAAAAAGAAAGAGAGAAAAGGGGTATTTGAAAGAGAAAAGCATAAAAAGGGAAACAAAAAAGCCAGACTTGCAGGTGCAGTCTGGCTTTTTACGGTTATTGAAACACTGTAGGTGCCTTCGCCAATGGCGTTATGTGCGATGGCAGGAAGGCACTACAGGACTGATGATTATTGCAGATCCTTTGCGGTGAGAGGCTGTGAGAGGTCATCAATCTGTATGCCGCTCATCGGACATTCGATGCCCTTAGCAGCGTCTTTTATCTTGCCATTCTCCATCTTCTCCGAACCATTCATCTTGAAATAGAGCTCCAGTCCATCCGACTTAGGGTCAACGCCCAGCATGTTCTGTTTGATCTGGTTCTCCGTACGAGCCACACTCCACACGCGAACCTCGCTCATGTAACCATAGAAAGGACGTTCGCCCCATGGGAAACCAGCCAGTTTACCGATGTTGAAACCAATGTCGGAGTTCGGATCAAAGCCCGGAATGTTCCATGCAGACTCAGCCCATTTCACACCATTGAGGTACATCACCGTCTTACCCGTAGCCTGATCAAAGGTCAGAGCCACGTGATACCACTTGTTGGTCTGCAGCTTCTCGGGTGCTTCATAGTGTTGTCTGCCCGCAGCTTGCAGTATTCCAGATGGTATACCACCGCCAGTATCACCGACACGGAGTATCATTACGCCTTCAGTTCCCATGATGGTGTTGTTGCTACCCCACCATATTGAGTTGATCAGAGCCTCATAAGTGAACGACTTGAAGTGTGTTCCGGTAGGGAACTTCACGGAGATGTAACTTGAATAGAAGTTCGCTGCCTTGGCAATCTTGATGGGTTTGGCAAGGACAACATACATCACATTCTCGCCACTGATGGCTGGCACTGACCCAGCATGCAGCTGAATGGGCAGCATATAGGTCTTACCCTCCTGCAACTGGTCGAGGTTATTGAGGGTCAGTGACACCTTCTCAGCATAGACCTGACCAGCCTCAATGGTTGAAGCAGCCTTGCTGAAGGCAGCATTCTCCGGTTTAAAAGGAACGTAATTCGTACCATACCGACTGTTATATGCCGCTACCAAAGTCGTATCCGCCAAGGTATAGGACACCTCAACAGCAGCGTTCTGCTTGTTGGAGAGGCGCGATGTGATGTCAACCTCCGCAGAAGTGCCCGTGTCAGGCATGGAAACGCTCTGCAGATTGTTATCAAAATAAACCTTCTGCTTCAGCAAATCGCTCTCACTGTCTTGGCAACTCACCACACAGCATGCGGCGATTGCCACTGCAATATGTTTAAAATATGCTTTTTCATCTTCATATTCTGTTTTAAAATTATGTAGGATTAAGGGTTCTGAGGTTGTGTTGTCTGCCCCATTCTCTCCTTAAACACCTTCTGATTAATCTGTATAGCCTGTCGCATCCACTTATAGTTAGGTGTGTTGTCATAGTCGTTATCGAAACGATATGCACCTACTCCACCCTTATAACCCGTTGATGGCATGCTTGCAGCCTGCCTTAACAGCACGCCACCAGTCTTGAATGAAGCCTCAAAGTTATCGGTTGTGATGATGCTTTTCGGGTCTATTCCGAAGTTATCAAAGTTCGTTATACGCCCGTATGACTGGTCAATCCAATAGTCAACATAGCCATCCAACGCCTCAGTAAGTGCCCAGAAATGACCGTCGATACAGATCAGTCGGTGTCCCTTATGCTCTGGATCGCTCTTCGGACCGATGTATTTATTCATCTCTTTTACCAAGTAAACGAGTTGCTCATTGGTGCTTAACGTACCGTCCATATCGAACACACCGCTGCCAATCTCCCAGTCAATGTCATATCCATCCCAGTCATTGGCAACGAGAGAGTCGCACAATGCCTTTGCAAAACGAGCCAAAGCCTCCTTATGATTATCGGAACCAATGACGCCATCGAAGCCCCAGAACTTCCAACGAGCCTGCTTCTTAGCCTCTTCGACACGTGCTTTATCGGTTGCCCAGCCTTCCTCTTCAGCCTGCTTCTCTACCTTTGCATACACTGAATCAGGTGTTCTGCCTTTGCCAATGTAGGACAAGAGCGTCACTTCCAACAGCTTTGTACCCTTCACTTTCTGCACAAACTCCTTGTCAGCCTTCTGCTCTGGCGTGATAGTAAAGCGGTTTGGCGCCCCACTCCACATGGAAACGATGTCCATACTGTCGGGCATTGAGGTGAGATATCCTCTTCTGTACGTGCCGGCTGGTGACCAGTTGGAATACCAACCGAAGGCTACCGGACGCCCATAGTTGACAGCCTGCTGCTTATAAGCACGCAGTTCAGCATAATACTTCTCACTCTCGGCATTGTTCATTGTGTTGTATCCACCGATATGGTCATACGGTTTGTTCTCAATGTCAGCCGTATTGCTACATCCACAGACGATGAATCCCGTCATCAGAAGCAGCAACAAACTAATATATTTAAAGCCTTTCATTTCTTTTTCCTTTATAGATTAATGATTCTTATTGTCCCACCACAGACGTGTTCCAGCCTTATCCTGACCGCCACGTAGCATCTGTCGCGCACTCTCAAGGTTGGCAATGTCCTCTGCAGAGGTTGATTTGTTTGTCGGATAACGCATCCTTCGGATACCAATCTCACTGTCAACCTCACCGTTACTGTAGTTGGTTATTGCGCTATGGAGCTTAGGATAGCCCGTACGACGATACTCTGTCCATGCCTCTTGACCGTTAGGGAAGAGTGCAATCCACTTCTGTATCATGATCTTCTCAAGCTTTTCCTCGTCCGTTCCAGTCCATTCTGTCGTTGCTTGGGTCACTGCTGGGACGCTAACGTTGACACTTGGATTGGCAACTGACATGTTATAAGCAGCTGGTTGCAGCCCTGATTGCAGGTAAGCGGTGACCTCTGAGGTTGGAATACCATTCTCTTCGAATGACATTTCTATACCTTTCTTATATAGATCTTCGGCAGATTGCCCAACAGGGAAGCCATGTAAGGCTGCTTCAGACAGGAGGAAGTAAACCTCAGAAGCACGCATCCAGTAGGTTGGGGTCGTATTTGAGATGGCAGGACGTGATGTATTCTTGAACGTTTCGTTCGAATTGACATCATGACCAGTAGGTATTGCCATGTATTTGCCCATCGTTCCGACTGTCATAGCTTGTGAAAGCGAACTCGTATGGAAGTATTTTGCCAGTCGAGGGTCCTGATATCCGCCCAGATAAGCTAACATTGAAGAGCCCATACGGCACTCATTGTACTGATTAATGAGGTCATCAAAGTTGTTTTTGAATACCAATCCGGCTCCTTTCTCCATCTTTGCCTCATCCTCTTTGGCCTTCATCACACCGTAAGGATGGTTGATTGCCTGCATAGCATACTGACGTGAGAGCGCTGCATCAGCATAGTAGACACGCATAGCAAGGCGCAACATCAATGAATTAGCATAGACAACCCACTTCCTAACATCGCCTCCGTAAACGGCATCTGCCTTTGGTAAGAGGGAAGTAGTACCATTATCGGCATATCTTGTCAGTACATCTACGGCATCAGAAAGCTCCTTGAACATCGCTTTATACACCTCTTCCTGACTGTCATAAGGCACTGTAATGAGTCCTTTTCCTGCCTCTTTATAAGGAATAGGGCCAAACATATCCGTTGCTTTGTGCCAAGCTGATATCTTAAGTATCTGTGCCAAGGCAAAAGCTTCAGGGAATTTCGTCTCCGTTTTACCCTTTAAATCCTGCCAGAGAGGCACAACTGTTGAGTAAGCCTCGGTATATGACGATGCCACCCACCCATCTTTGAGGAAGTAATTGAGGTTATTCGGACCGCCCCAGTTGTTGTTTTGCCCGAAATAACCACTCCAACAGTCGGCTGCAAGGTTGTAAGCAGTCTGGTATCTGTTCACTACTGACGTGCCATCTGCCTGTGTTCCGACGGGGAACACACACTTTTCCATTGCCGTTATAGGCCCACCAATGGTGATTCCGTCCATCATTCCTTCCTCAGGAAGCAGCTCGAATTCGTTCGTATTGACCTTTTCGAAGTCGCAAGCAGTGAGGGAAGAGAGTGCCAGGACAGCTATTATATATTTAGATAGCTTGTGTTTATATGCTTTTGTTGTCATCATTCTATTAGAATTTGAATTTAATATTGAAACCATAACTCCTCAAACTGGGCTGCATGAAATAGTCATTGCCTTGTCCATAGGTACCCGTTGACGCCGTAAGCTCTGGGTCGAAAGGTGCCTTACAGTATATCATCCATGGGTTAGTAGCCACGAATGAGAGGGTCAAGTCCTTGACAATGTTATTGAACCAACGTGAGTTGAACTTATAACTCAGCGTGAATTCCTGTATACGAATGTTCGTTGCGCTATATGTATAATAGCCTGCGAGGTCGTTTTCTCCTGTTGCCACGAGTGTATAATACTTCTTTGCATCATACAATCCTTGGTGAGGTAGCATCACACCCCCTGCATCTCGTGCATCAGCTGACGCCTTTGAGACACCGAAACGATCGAGCAATGCCTGTGTTGATGAGGTGACAACGCCACCGAAACGAGCATTAACAAGGAAGCTAAGTCCGAAGTTCTTATACGTGAAAGTATTGTTCCAACCCATCGTAAAGTCTGGTGTTGTCTTGCCAAGGTAGATTGGTTCAACGGTCTCGAGGCTCATTCCACCAGACGGACTGACGTTAACGAAGCCCTGATTGTCCTTTGCGAGCACCTTACGAGCATAGATATCATTGATCGTTCCACCCACTTTCAGCAACACTCGACCATTGTCTTTCGACACTTCAGGGATGTTTATGGGCTTAGGACTCAATGGATGATGATAGTCTTTCACCATTTCTTTGATCTCGTTGACGTTCTTTGAGTATACCAATGATGAGTTCCACTGCACTCCACCGAAGTTTTCTGTATATCCAAGTGACATCTCTATGCCTCGGTTCTCCACGTTACCAGCCTGCAGATAGACGGCTTTATAACCTGAACTCTCAGGCAATTCACCGATGAAAGTCTGATTAAAGGTGTTTGATTTATACCATGTGAAGTCGAAAGAGAGCTTCTTCCAGAAGCGTGCTGTCAGTCCGAATTCATACGATTTCGTACGTTCTGCCTTGTAATCAGTGAAAGGATAGATATCAGTTGACTTCAAACTACCGCCCACGATAGGTGTGGTGATGGTGCCAGGGGTCATACCTGAGCGTGAGACAGGCGAACCAACCTCAGTGTAAGAACCACGAACCTTCAGGTAAGAGATGAAGGATGGCAGCTTTGTCATCTCTGAAACGATGGCTGACATACCTATTGAAGGATAGAAGAAGGATTCCTCTGACGAGTTGACAAGGCGTGAGTTCCAGTCGTTTCTACCTGTCAACGTGAGGTAAAGCATGCTCTTATAACCGATTTCAGCACTTGCGAAGGCAGCGACATTGCGTACCTTAGAGGCTCCACCGTCCTCACGTATCTTGCCATCGGTCGGTGCGATGTTGTTCAGAGAGAACTTATTAGGCACCAAGATGAGGTTACCACCGTAGCCACGGGTGAGGGATGCGTAGTCAGAATAGCTGTAACCGACGTTGGCAGCAAGGCTGATCTTACCGAAATGCTTATTGATATTGGCTATAGCATCAATGTAAGTCTGATGCTCTTTATAGTCATAATAGTCGTAAGCACCGTTCGATTTTGCGAAATAATCAAATGATGAAGCATATATCTTACGCTCACTTGTCATGAAAGTCTTATCCAAACGGATACGACCTGCCACACTTAACCAGTCGAAGATGCTATAAGTCAGACCGGCATTGAACATGAAACGGTCCTTATCATCAGGTGCAAGGTTGCGATAAGCGGTCCAGTATGGGTTCTGATTGGCGAACCTGCTGTCCATGATAGGCCAATACTGGGTTGGGAAATTGCGCACGTTGTCATAGCGTTCGAAGGTCTTGATGGCATCAAACGACTCTCCACGTGGGAAGAGATAGGCAGCAACGATAGGGTTCCAGTACTCTCCCTGCGACACCATGTTATTGTCTTTCTGCTTGATATAGGATGCTCCGAGGTCGAGTTGTACCCTGTTCTTGAACATACGTGAGGTGTTACGGATGGTGAAATTGTAACGGTCATACGTGTTGTTCGGTACGATACCACGTGAATTGGTAGCTGCAACGGAAGCGAAAGTCTGGTTAAACTCGTTACCAGTATTGACTGTCAGGGCATTGATAAAGTTCGTTCCTGTGCGGAAGAAGTCCTTCTTTGGATCGTAAGAACTTGGTGTTGCGAGCTTCTCACCCCAACTTTCATAGGAACCAAGCTTGTTTCCATACTTGTTTTGGAACTCTGGCATGAGCAAAGGGGAACTGAAATCGGCTGCACTTGAGAACGAAATCTCTACCCGACCTTCCTTTCCTTTCTTCGTTGTGATGAGGATTGCACCGTTAGCAGCGTTGCTTCCGTAGAGTGCAGCGGCTGAAGGTCCGGCAAGAACGTTGATGCTCTCAATGTCTTCTGGGTTGAGATCGGCTATGCCTTCACTGCTAACGCGACCCTCACCCATGATGCCACTGTCCGTACCACCACTGAAATTGAAGATTGGAATACCATCGATGACATAGAGAACATTGTTGTCTCCCTCGATGGACTTGGCTCCACGCATGATGACACGGGTTGCTCCTCCCACACCACTGGCGCTCTTCGAGATGTTAACACCTGCCACCTTACCGTTCAGGGAGTTAACGAAGTTGGCGTCTTTGTTGCGTGTCAGCTCGTCGGCACCCACCTTCTGAACGTTGTAACTCAATGCTTTCTCAGCACGTTTGATACCCAAAGCGGTGACAACCACCTCATTCATCGTGTTGGAAGTCTCCTTCATCGTGATGGCAAGGCTTGTCTTATCACCCACGGAAACAGTCTGTGAGGTGTATCCAACATAGGAGATGACGAGCTTTGCAGCCGACGAAACGTTGATGGTGAAGTTACCATCAATGTCGGTTACGGCACCATCCTTGGTGCCTTCCACCATGACCGTTGCGCCAATCAGGGGTTCTCCTGATGCGTCAACGACACGTCCTGTCACCTTATGCTTACCGTCTTGCTGCACAATCTGGCGCGTTGCGGCATCGGGTAAGCCTCCAGCGTTACCTACTGCATGGGCATTTGTCGGCGTCAAAGCCACAGACATGGCAAAGGCTACCGAGAAATACAGATGCTTCTGCTTTCTTTCGTAAAAATTTCTCATTAGGTTTAGGTTTTTAATTATTATATTTTAGGTTCCTAAGTTCTTGGTTATCAGGTGTAAATTACTGTGCCTAAATGGCTAAAAGAGGTGTTAGTTGGACACCATCGTTTGCAAATATAACACTTTATAAGGTTTTATCACTTACTTTATATTACTATTTAACGTTTATAAACATATTCTTTCTCCTCGCACATGATTATCTTCTGCCATCGAATCTCATGTCGGTTGAATAAAAAAAGGGGGGAAGAAATGTGGCTCTCACAAGCCTCTCCAAAGGAAGGGATGTGCCTGGCGGGATGCGAAAAGCAGTGTGTTGGGAATATAACAGGATGAAGAATAAAACCTCAAAGTGCAACGGTCGGAACTCAAAATGACACCTTATAATATATAACCGCTCTACACATGGGCTTATAAACTTGTTTTCTATAGCATGCAATTCGCCTGCATGTCAAACCGCAAACAAGTGTTTATAGCATGCAAACGCCTACTTGTTGACTCGAAATGAAATACCATTACAAAATGCGAGGGCATATTACTTGAAAATCAGACAAGGAACATTAAAAACCGCCTTTGTAACCTATAGAGAATCAATTAGTTACAAAGAGGGTTGTAAAAGGTGCCCTTTTGCATTGCAAGACATGCCCTTTTACGCATCAAAAGATGCCCTTTTACATTGCAAAAGGGCGTCTTTTACAATACAAAAGGGCATGTGTTATTTACCAACTGTGAATAGTTCTTACATTCGTTGGGCAAGTTTACGAGTGAACAAGTTGATAACCCAACAAGTTCATTGCACCATTCCGCACATCCAACAACGGTCATCATGCCCTTCTCTCTTCGGAGAAAGAACGGGCACGAGGCTACTCGTGGCTATGACGAGACACCCCTTTACTTCACCGTCACTCTCCTTTCGCGGATGAGTTTCAGCTGTCGGAGGAGGTCATAGTAGTGCATCAGGTTGATACCAGTACTGTGTGCAGCCTGCGTTTTACAGAATTTCTCAATCGTATCAAGCTGCTGTTCAGCATAAAGGAGCACATCCGACGATTGAATACGGTCGACAGTACCAGCCTTTTCAGTCTTCACGGGGTTGAGAATAGCATTCAACTGCTCAACATAAGTGCGCTCCAGCATACGGCGTGTACGTGCTTTCACCTCCGAAAGACCCGTCAATGGTTTCCAGACACTGCGGTAAACATCATTCAAGTAATCCTTGAACTGATAAGCACCCGGTGCCCTTTGGTCCTTGTAAATCTTATCCATCAGTGCAGGATTCAGCATCACCTTCAGCACACGAGCCTGCTCATTGCTGATGGCTTCCACCGCATCCGTACCCGAAATGTCGGTCATCGTCGTCGGATAGAGCCACTCTGGTGCATCGAAAAGCTGACGTGAGAGATAGTCTACGGCGTCCCTACCCTTCTGGGCAGGTGCCACCTCATACGGTTTCTGCCCTGGCATATTGTTCAGATAACGCCCACCGACATTCTTCAGTACGTGGTTTGTATAGCGATTGAACTGACTTACGACGCTCTTCCACATCTCCATACGATCCTCATATTGGTCATTGGGCTGCTTGGTCCATGCTGGTAACGCCACAATGATGCGCTTTAGGTTCTTGATACCATAATCACTTGCCTTCACATTGTCGTCTCCGAGATCCTCACGCTGGGCACGTGGGTCTTCATTCTTCCCCTCTCCACCGAACCAAAGACGTGGGTTCTTAGCCAGAATGGCTGTTGTCTCGGTCATCAAATGCTCCTTTTCGTCCTTCTCATCCTTGAATTCCGGACGGTATTGATAGCCCCAACGGATCGCCCACTTGTCATAATCGTTCACACGAGGGAACAGTCCGCGCTCTGAAATACCATCTTCTGGCTGCGCAACATAGTTGAATCGGGCGTAATCCATGATACTTGCCGTGTGACCATGCTCCTCAACCCACTTCTTATCACGTAGTTTCAACGGGAGTGGCGTGACTTGCACCCATATTATGGCGCAATCCGAGTGTATGACCCACCTCATGACTCGACACAAAGCGCACAAGTTCGCCCATAAGTTTGTCATCCATGTGCACGGTTTGTGCCCTTTTGTCGAGTGGTCCACACTGTGTCAGATACCATTTCGTCAACAGATTCATCACATTATGGTACCAACAGATGTGACTTTCGATGATTTCTCCACTACGAGGGTCGACGATTCGCGGTCCATAAGCATTCTCAATCTCTGCCGGAAGGTAACGAAGTACGTTGAAACGAGCATCATCCACACTCATCTTTGGGTCGTCTGGCCAGTCACGAGCTTGTATTGCATGCTTGAAACCAGCGGTCTCAAAGGCTGCATTCCAGTCTTCTATACCTTGCTTAAGATAAGGAACCCACTTCTTAGGTGTGGCAGGATCAATGTAGAAGACAATGGGTTTAACTGGTTCTGTGAGCTTTCCTTTGGCGTAAGCACGCTTGTCTTTCGGCTCCAAACGGAACCTTGAGATGAACTCTTCACGGTCAGTTTTCGTCTGTTCATCATTGAATATGGTGTATTTGTTGGTGAAATAGCCCACACGTTGGTCCCAAATGCGACGTTGCATAGGCGTTTCCGGCAACAGAACGATGCTCGTATTGAGCCCGATGGTCATCGATCCCGTGCGAGAAGCAGGTGCTGAACCCTCCAAACTGCCGTAAGTTCGGGTCGTAGCAACCTCCACATTGATGGGATAAACCTTCATTGTGTCAATGAAAGTACGGTCGGCTTGTAGTCCTCCGAGCTTCAACTGCTTAGCATCCGATGTAGAAACGCTTACCACATTATTATCTTTTGCGAAGAGCGGAGTTACCTCCACCATCTGTGTATGCTTCTCTTTGTTGCGTCCGATGACCTTAAAAGCGGCGATGATAGGGTCGGCTGTGGATGCAGTCAGTGTCCTTGAGATCTTGCTTTTAGGGTCTGCTACTTGCGAAAGGACGTATGCCCTGAGCAGTAAAGTATTGTTATCTCGCTGCTGAAAGTAGACCGTTTGCTCATTAACTTTCTCTCCTGCGAACTTCCCGAAGTTCTGTGGTACGGCGGTAAAACGGGTCACTGCAAGCAGATAACGGCCCAGAACGGAGTCTGGAACCTCAAAGTACCACTTGTCATCAATGTGCCTTACGGTGAAAAGACCTTCCTGAACGCTTCCTTTTTTCTTAATCAATTGCTCGTAAGACGGCGTTTTGTCGTTACCTTTAGCGTCCTTTCCATCGGTTTTTCCCGTGTTGTTTTTATTCTTGTCCGCCGTTGTCTGCTGGTCAGTAGAGTCGTTCACAGCATAGTAAACATATCTTTCTGAAGCGAGTCCTGCACCCGTTCCGAACATCAAAGCAAGCAAACAGCCGGCTAATCTCTTATTGATTGTCATATTTGGTATTTATTGTTTAGGTATGCAAAGATAGTAAATTAATATATTTTTAATGGCGTTAATAAGTTTAAAGAAGTTAAAGGAAAAGCTTCATTCTCCTTTATTTCACTACCAGTGCTCTGCGTATTCGGGTGTCATTCAACGGACGATCGTTCTTGTCACCGGGCTGACACTGAATGAGATCGACGATGTCGAGCCCTTCAATAACCTGTCCGAAGACCGTGTATTGACCGTCAAGATGGGGCGTACCACCCACTGTCTTATATGCTTCACGCATCTCTGGAGTGAGCTGAACGGTGCTGTCCGTGCGCTCATTGAGCTGTTGTTGCACCTTATCGAGCTGTGCATCAGTGAACTTATGTCCCCAGACAATATAGAATTGTGTGGCTGACGACTCCCGTTTCGGGTTGACATCATCGCCTTCACGGGCTGCTCCCAGTGCGCCACGATGGTGGAAAAACTTTGGGAAACATATCTCTGCCGGCACGGTATAGGTCTCTGGCGTGTCGCCAACTGCCTCCCCCGGCTTGGCTTTCTTCGACCCCACGTCACCCGTTTGTATCATGAAATCCTTGATAACACGATGGAACAACACACCGTCATAGGCGCCACTGCGCACCAGTCGTAGGAAGTTGTCGCGGTGTTTGGGCGTCTCGTTAAACAGTTCTATGCGTATATCACCACTGTCCGTCTCAAGTAACACCTCGTGTCGTGTCGTATCCTGCACAGTCTGTGCCTGCATAGTGACCGCCGTAAAGGCAAGGAAGATTGCCAAAAGGGTAAAGATCTTTTTCCTCATCGTAGTATTCTTTATTTTGATTAACTATAACAATGTGACAAAGATAAGTATTTCTGATTAGAAAAACAACACCTATATACAGTTTTTTCATCGAGGAGGACGACTGAAGAGGGTATGTAACGGGGGCAACGAACTCTGTAAAAAACGCAGCAAGGAACCGTCGGTAGGGACGGGAATGGCACAGGATGGGCTGTTAAGAAATAGTCTTACAAAAAGTAAAGGCATATTGATGACAAAACGAAGGGTAATGGCGAAAAACAGACTTTGTAACCTTCAAGGAATCAATAGGTTACAAAGAGGCTCGTAAAAGGTGCCCTTTTGCGTTGTAAAAGACGCCCTTTTACACATCAAAAGATGCCCTTTTACATTGCAAAAGGGCATCTTTTAGAACGCAAAAGGGCGTAGATTGAAAAACGAAAGAGAAAGAAATTGACAAAAATAACGAAGCACGCACCCAAAAGAAGCGGCCTCCCCAAGCCCCTCCGAAGGAGGGGATGTGAGAGGGAACAGTGGGATATGGGTGGCTTACTAAGCCATGAGGGGGTGCCTCCCCAAGCCCCTCCGAAGGAGGGGATGTACCTGGCGGGATACGGAATGCTGGGTGTTGGGGAGATAGAAGGATGAAGAATTAAATCTCAAAAGGTAACGTATAAATCTCGAAATTCTAAAGTTTAGGTCTCAAATTAATACCTTAAAGCACACAACCTATCTATTTGTTAACTCACAGACTTATATTCTATAGCACATAACTCGTTTAGTTGTTAATTCGTAAACATATCAACTAAACAAACAAAATTGCAAAAATGAAACCATGAACGAATGAAAAATCAGGTACAAAGGATAATGTCCAAATAGGTAATCTTAGAGGTTAAGCGTTTCATATATACCTTATAATATAAGACACATCTACTTAAACTACCATAAAGACCTATGTCCCCCACCTCAATCCACTGTATCCTATCTCACATCCCCTCCTCCGGAGGGGCTTGGGGAGGCACCCCCTTTGGGCTTGGGCAGCCCCCTTTCCCTCCCTTTTCCCTTAGAATGGCAATCCAATAGCAAGGTGGAGGGCCTGCGCGTCACGGAATCGAGTGATGTTATAGAAGCCACTTTTGCCCGTTGAATAAGGGACATGCAGACCGACACCCCAGTCGAGACGCACCATGAAATAGCCAAGGTCATAACGCAGACCGACGCCCGTTCCGAGTGCCATCTCACGCATTACGTTCTTTATTTTGAAGTAACCGCCTGGGCGATTGGGGTCATGGTGCATCGTCCACACATTACCTGCATCAAGGAAAAGAGCACCATAGAGAGATCCCATGAGGTGGGGTCGATACTCAAGATTGACCTGAAACTTGATGTCACCCGTCTGTTCTACATACGAACGGCGGCGCATTGACGACCGATAACGCCCCGGACCGATCTGTCGGGCATTGAAGGCGCGAATACTATTGGCACCTCCTACGAAGAATTGTTCCGTATAAGGAGCAAACCGACTGTTGCCATATGCCCACAAAGCACCGATGTTTCCATGGAGAGCAATACTGCTTTTCTCCGTCAATGCCCACACCTTCGTGGCGTTTGTCTCCACCTTTACGAACTGTGCAAAGGGGTTTTTGAACAGCTCTTTACCCTTCTCACTCCATTTCCTGCCCGCTATGGCATAGCCAGCAGAGAGCAGATTGGAGGCTTCACTGACCGTTGTCCACACCTTCACAGGGCTCCGATAGGATGCAGGACTCATGAAAGTGTGCTGGAACATCATCTTCGGTATGAACTGATCAGCCATGGAAACCTCAAGATAAGGCATACTGTCGACAAGATGAATGTAACGATCCGTCACCCTATGCATATACTCATAGGTAAGAACAAGTGGTGAGAAGGAGTAGCTGTTACGCTCGTTAGGTTGCCACTGATAGGTCAGTTCGCCCGAGACAACATGCCGTTTGAAGTATTTAGCACGGTTCAGCACGTCGACGGAAGCCTTCAGTGTTGTCGTAGGTGTGGTATAATAGATGCGTGGAGGTTTCGGTTTATACGTTATACCCAGTGCCTCTGCCCTTGCAATCTTCCTTTGTATACGGTCCCAACGCTTGCGTGGAGGGACGGCAAAGGGGTTGACAAGACGTGGAATCTGCAGACTTGCCTCCGCACCATACTCATAATTGTTCACGCCAAGACGGTCTCTGCCGTCGTCTTCATCGTTCCATGCCCACTCATAAGAGCCATGGAGACGCACATCAAACTTCTCTCCACCACGGAAAGCATTGCGTTTCGTCAGACCAACGATGACCTCTGGACCGAACCGTCCGCTTGTTTTGCCTTTCCCGTAAGCCTCAACATAGAAGTCATAAGGCTTGTCGAAGACACAATCTATAGCCACATCAAGCATGTGACAGGTGTCAGCAGAGTCGCGAGGGGTGAAGTTCAGACTCGTAGCAGAGAAGATTCCGCTTGCGTTAAGTTGCCTTTGGCTCTTCTCTTGTGCCTCCGCATTGTAGAGCGTTCCTGGCCACATCTTCAAGTCATTGGCTATGGTTCGCATACGCAAGGGCATCCTCTTGCCATTATAATTGACCATAAGGTCGCGGAAACGACTCTGACGTGTGAGTGAATCCATGAACTGTCGGCGCAGATTGACCGTTACCTTCCCTATATACCACCGTTGTAAGGCACGCGGATTGACCGAATCCGCCATCTGCAGGCGCATATCTGCCTGTCCATGCATGCTTACTGTATCAGCCAGATAGCTGGCATAGTTGTTCTGATAATAGTAATATCCGTTGTTACGGAAGAGGTCTGTGATGCGTTTTCGTTCCTGTTCGAGTGTCAAAACATCAAAAGGATCACCGGGATGGATGACCGCTTTATCAAGATTCCGCCTTATCAGCGAGTCATTAGCAGGTGGGAAATTGGTGTAACGGATGCTGTCAATGGTCCAGAGGTGCCCCATGTCGACACTGTATTGCAGCTTCATCTTCTTCGGATTGCGCTGTGGCACCTGCTCATAGCTTATCTTTCCCTTGAAATATCCACGTTTCTTCAGGAGGTTTTCACCCACAGTGACACGCAGATCGGGGGTGGTAGAGCTCATCAAGACGGGCGATGAGCCGAACGTTTTGACCAACCATTGAGAGAAACGGGTGGTGTCTGGAGAGAAAGCATTCCATATCCAGAGACCTACAGGGAATGGAGAACGACGGCTCGGACTACCAAACAGAGCGGCATTGGGCTTCGTTGCCAACACAACATCCAACTCTTCCTGCACGGAAGAGAAGTGTTTGTTGCGCTCATAGTCCGTATATTGCGTGGGTTCCATCCCCGTATAGAGTTGTTCACCATCAGGAATAGCAGAGGTTGTGCTACATCCTGACAGAATAGACAATAGGGATGTCAGGACCACAAGCCCTGCCATCCCTATTCCAATAAGGTGGTTATTCTTTCTTTTTCTCATTGACAAAATTGATTAACGAGTCCTTTCGCTCTTTCTTTGGTTGTGGAATGACGAGCGGACCATCGTCTTTTGAACGGAAGATGTCCTTGAAATGACGCAGCTTACGGCGCCATAGGATACCCGCACCAAACTCACTTAGATTGCCTTCCAGCCAGTCATAAGCCTCACGCTCATAGTAAAGTTTGAAGTATTTCGTCTCCTTTTGGTTCAGTCTATACTCCATTGAGAAGTTGTCGAAGTATGCTCCATTCTCCTCAGAGAAGGTAGAACCGGTGGAGACACGTCCTCCCAAGATGATACGAAGACGGTTATCCCAGAAGCGTTTGGAGAACCTGAAGGTGTAATCCGTGTGTAGATTACCATTCACATCAGCCGTACTCTCCATGTTTGCACTAAGGTCTAAGCCCATAGAGTTGAGTGCTTTGCCTGTAATAGCATTGACTTGTGTCTGCAAGAAGCTTGCTAAAGCACCGTTCATAGCCGTGTTCACGCTGGCAGAACTCTCTCCATCGAAGTACATTCCAGATGCTAACATCGTCACAGCGAGCTTCGATCGCTCCTCAGTGCTCTTGGTATTGAGGATACTTTGCATCTCTTGATCATCCGGAGCATCAATGATGAACTCGACACTTGGCTTCGGGAACTGCTTACGAAGCTTCACTCCACAGTTGAAATCGACTATCCTGCTGGTGCCAGAGGTCGTCGTTACGCTCGTTCTGACGGCTTCCGTGGCAGTGATATGTAGCTTTGGCTGCATCGGATCACCGGAGAATTCAAGGTAACTACCCTCCTTTATGGTGAAGGTTCGCAGTGGAATGACTGGCATAGAATACTTCATCTGACCGTCATTGATGGTATACCGACCACGCAATGTAGCCCCATTGGTTGGGTCATAGTTAAGAAGTAGACTGCCACCACCCACTAAATCGAGGTAATTCGACTGTTGCGGATCAAGTGCGCAGACGATGTGTGCCTGCTCATCAATGTCCACTGCAAGGCGCATTGAGAACCCTGTGATGTCTGGACGACGTACCACATGTACCACAGAATCATTGAAATTGGTGAAGCGAACAAGCTCATTCAGTTCGTCATCTGATGCCAATGTCCCGTCACGTACCACATAAGTCATGTCCGTTGTGCCCAGAACATCAAGCTTTCCTGCCAACAGTAAGTTGTTAACAGGTCCTGTCAGCTCACCCATAAAGTCGACAAATGCCTTGCCATATACCTCCGATCGTGTATTCTTCTTCGCATCAATGATCTGGAAATTCTTAGCTGTTATCTGCGTATTCAGCTGCATGTTGTCGATATTTGAGAAGTCTAAAGACCCTGAAAGGTTAAGAGGTGACCCGTTACTGGAGAACATTTCGAAGTTCTCAAACTGTATTTTACTGTCTTTTATCAGTACTGGATCATTCGCAAAGCGCATCTTCAGACCGTAAGGGACGCTGACCAGATAGGCAGAATCAAGGTAAACTTCACCATTTATATCAAGGTTCTTGAGCGGACCCTTCACTGTTAGCGTTCCTTCCCCATTCCCTTGGAGTCCTACTATTTGGTTAGGAACGAAGCCATTGACGTAGTTCAGTGGGAAATGATCCATGGTTAGCGTTGCATCAAGGTCGCCTGTACCCTTGCTATGATAGACTCCTGAGAGTTCACCTACCTCATTCCCGTTCTTTGTTATCACAGCATCAACATAGTGGGAACCGTCATCCTTTGGCATATATACGAGCTGTGTGCCCACATCTCCCATAGGATTACCTTCATAAATGAGGTTCTTTATGGTCATATCACTGGACACTGTGAGGTCTTCTTTGGTCTTTACGATGTGATAATCACCATCCAACATACCCGACATCTTCGGTGCGAACGGCAAGACTGTGAACAGTTTACCCAGCTCGAAACGGTTCATTGAGATGGTAATGTTCTGCAAAGAGCTTTCGTCAGCATCATCTGTCGACACCTGAACACCCGTCCCGTCATTGGCAAGCAGGCGCAGATTGGCTGACACACGATGGTCCCTACCGATGTAAATGTAGTTGGAATCATTCACAGCAAACGTCTTATAACCCAGTATTGACTGTGGTGATGTGACGGAAACCTTTATCCCTTGCCCCTCCATAGCTGACTGAAGGGCAAGGTCGAGACCCTTTTTCCCAGCGTTATCGAGGATGGTGATGTGGTTCTTTAAGCCGTGTTCATAGAACGAACCCTGCAGATATCCCCTATAAGGGAAGGTGTTATCGGGGTGATTCTCCAGTGCAATATCATAGTTTACACGGTCACTGTCACTGCGAAGGGTGATGCTTACGTCATCAATCCGCAGACTGTCATATACCAGAGAGTCTACTTTTATCGTACCATCCAGTCCCTTCTGGGGTGAAGAAGTGAGTTCTATATCTGCCTGACGGAACACATATCCGTTCTGTGCAAGCAGGTTACTGAAGAGATTCCCACGTCCACTGTGGAGGGTGAAATGACCCTTCGGCAGCTGATGGAGGATTGCTGGCTGGTCAATACGTTTGTTTTCAATCTGTGCTTGGAGTGTCTTTGCGATGCGCTGACCCGTCTTGACGAGTTTATTCACACTGCTATTGAAGGCTGTACTGAGGTGGAAATCACCTGCAGTGATGCTGGTATGAACCGTATCACGCCTACTCATGAGGTCAACATGGACGTCACCCGGTGCGTAACTACGCTGCTGATCCTTCACTTTCAGGTCGCCTAAGACACCCCGAAGGGTCATCCCTTCACGTCCATCTGTACCGAATGAGGCATTGGCAGCAAAGCTACTGGTGAGCGGATGGTCAACGATGCCGAGCTGATAGAGGTCCACATGCGGGAAAGACCATTGACTGAAGCATCCAAACGCTTACCATGCATCGTGGCATCTACGTTGAAACTACCTTCTGCCAGTGACACCTGACCACCCTTACGCAGCTCATTCAGGCGGAGATTGCCCACATATCCGTTGACAGCATAGGTGTTCTTGAGGTCGGAACGAAGCTCAAGATCGGCGTCAGCAGAGGTGATATAGTGTTTATCTACTATCCCAAGTGCCTGTAGATCAGCCTCTTTAAGACGACCTTTGAGGTGAGAATCAAGGTGATTTTTACGTACATTGGCTTGCACATCGAAGTTACCTGCAGCCAAGAGGCGTGCCTTTTTCCGTCCTTCCTCCGTAAGTCTGAAGTTGCGAAGAGACCCACTCACATGGTGATTTGCCTTCATATCACTGCGCACATCCATGTCTGTCCATGACGAAAGGACGTATCTCTGCTGCATCAAGCCCAACGCATGGAGGTCAACACGCCGTAGCCAGCCCCGCAAATGACCATCAACGAGCTTCTGACTGAACCTTCCTTGATACGTAAAGTCGCCTGCTATCATCCTGTTTGAGCTCTGAACATGTGCCGAAACATGGTCTCCTTTCTTCGATATGTCACCGTTCAGACCGTCAAGGTCGTACTTCTGGAATCTGAAACGGCGTATTCTGGCTGTGATATTGGCTGAAGCATGCGGACTAAGGAGGTCCGTTCCCTTTCCTTGTGCCTTCACTGTACCCGTGAAAGGCGACAGTCCCATGTGTGGAAGGAAGTTCTGTAGCGGGAAATTCGTGGCTGTTGCCGTGACACGATAGAGTGTTGTGGCTGGGTTGAAAGCACCTTCTGCACGAATCTTTCCGCCTCCTTGCGTCAGAAGAACATTGCCTGAATAGAGGTTTTTACGTACATGCACCGTGGCATTCACGCCCATTCTCCGCGGTAAAGACACTGTTTTGCGCACGTCATGGGGCAATAATGCATTGACAAAGCCCAGGTTTGTGGCTGTACCTTGCAACTTTAAGTCACTGCGGAAGGGCTTTTTACCCATGAGATCGGCTACCCAACCAGTCCCAACGAGGTTGAAATACCCCGGCATAGCAAGGTGTAACTGTCGGAAAGAGGCTGAACGGAGATTGCCTTCCAGCCTTCCTTGCACCGTAAGGCGTGCCGATGGGATGGCACGATAGAGCTGTGAAGGGAGTGAAGAGAGGAAAGGAAGGAGGTCAGACTTGCTGACATAGCCGTCCAACTGTGTTGAAAGTGTTCCCGGATGGGTGTCGGAAAAGGCATTGAGGTTCATCTGAAGACGTCCTGCCAGCTCTGTTCCGGGCATGCGAAGATAGATATTCGGCAGGTAGATGCTCGTCGAATCAAGGGTGAACGGACCGCGGAACTCACGCACAGTGAGTCCACTCTTCTCCTCCATGTGTGCCGTTCGCACCCTCAGATGCAGTCTTGGAGCAGCGTAAACCAAGGAATCAACGCCCAGATAGACGTTACGCATGGCGATATGTGCGGCATCAAAGCCTTTACGGGCTGGCTTAACGAAGTTCTGATCATAGTTCAGTGTACCGCCTTGCCAGTCCAAATCCCCCACCTTATATATATTATCATGCAACTGGAGTTCGGCTCTTTGTGCCTGAGCCTTCTCGAATCGTGCACGAATACTCATCGTATCACCGGGCATATGCAGACGGAAATCAGTCTTGACAAGGGTTGCCCGGTCAATATTAATGTTCCAAAGCGGACGTTTCTTATGCGGATCCGTCGGGACAGTGTCGCCCAATGCGATGTCAATCCATCCCCCTTCCACATCGGCTTTGTTCACTCGTATGGAGTCAGTGGCAAGGTTTACGGCATGACTCACCACATGCAGACGTTGCAGATTGCCCCGTATGCGGAGGTCACCAATGAAGTTTACGGTATTTGTCTTGAGTTGTGTGAAGGTGAGTTCGTTCACCTCTACCCTACTTTTGAGCAAGGGAAGCAGCTGAACACTTGCCACCAGACGGTGCACATCAGCCACAGTGTCTTTCTGATTGGCTATGGAATCATTCTGTCGGAGCACTTTCAAACCGTCCATCTGGAGGTCTAAGGGGAAAGAAAGGGTGACATGGTCAATACTCACATCCATGCCTGTACGGTCTGAAACGTACGCAGCAACACGCTTTACTGCCCAGTTCTGAACCGGCGGACAGTAAAGTAACGCTATCAAAAGGAGAAACAGTATGACAGGGGTTGCCACCACTGCTATCAGCCATTTCAGTCTTTTCTTCATACCTATCGTGTTGTTAATTTAGCTCTTTGAGCCACTCCGACCTTGCAAAGTAACACATTTTTTTTTAAATACAAGCGTACTAAGGGGTTAAATAATGAAATAAAGAGGTGCTTTTCTCAGTGATATAAGGTTTACAGGGGGTGGTTCTAAGTTCCCGACAGATTGTAAGAAGCGGAGATCAAGGTAGTAATATCCGCCCAGTATACGTTGGTGCAGACAACAATGATGAGACAAAGCCGCTTAATGCAGCGAAGGTTCATGCCTTCCAAAACATCTTGACGGAGGCTGGACGTAAGTATTAGGAGATGGAGGGGAGGAACTTCTTTTGTAAGGATTCTTCCCATCCGCTTTTCAATCTACGCCCTTTTAGATGCTAAAAGACGCCCTTTTGCGATGCAAAAGGGCGTCTTTTGATGTGTAAAAGGGCATGTTTTGCAACGCAAAAGGGCACCTTTTACGAGCCTATCTATAACTCATTGATAATCCAAGGGTTACAAAGTCGGTTTTCAACGGTTTTCATCTGACTGATAAACCATAAGCACACAAACTTTGTAAGGGTATTTCAGAAGCCTCATCCCCTGTCCTTTTACCGAAGGGGGGAGGCTCCTTCATCCTACCAACTCACCTTCCGAACGAGGTTGCCTGCGGCGCTATTGGTGGTAATCTTCACGATGTAAGTACCGTGAGGCAGACTGATGGTGAGGTTATTCTTGCCTGCTGCATCGACACGCTGTACCAATGCACCGTTCAGACTGTACACGCTCACCGTCTGAAGTCCCGTCTGCTGGATGTTCAGCACACCCCCTTCGAAAGTGATGTTACCCTTTGTCTCGGTGGTGTTGATACCCGTTGGCGTTATATCATCATCTGAATTATACGGTCCGTTGAGGACTCTTATGCAGTAAGGGTTCTCCCATTTCGGGAAGACATCTACGTCTTTTCCATCCAGATTCACGATCAATCCCACCTTATACCAGCGGCCGTTGACCAGCTGCACATTGTTTTTAGCCATCCAGATGCTGTATATTCCAACGCCACTCTGCCCATCAGTAAGGTTGAGTGAGGATGGGTCGGCACCCAAAGGAACCACTCTTCCTGTCACCATATCCGTCAGTTGATAGCGCACAGGCCCCACGTAGCCAGCAGCACCAACGACCTCAAGCGATGCATGTAAGCGTGCTTTCTGCAGTACTTCATAGTCAATCTCGTTTCCATGACCCACTCCGTCGGCGTCTTCTACGCTGATTATCGTCGAACCAAAGAACTTTTCATTGCCCGTTTTGGCTATTGTGACGTACCAAGGCTCACGCATCTTGTAATCTTTAACGTCTATTCGTGTGCCCACTTCTTTGTCAACGATGTAATGAGTGACGTCAGCTTTGATGCGAATCCTGCACTTCTGCCCCTTCACCTGGCGTGGAAGCGTCAGCGGAACATCGAAAACAGTGGTACCATAAGGGTAGATGATAAGGCTACGTGACACCCCTGTGGACACCAACTGCCCTTTTTCGTCAATCACTTCAGCCCTGATGGCACACTTAGCATCCCTTCCGTCGAGCTTACGAACAGCCAGATGCACCATGTTTCGTACGCCAATCTGGAGTGAATCCTCAAGGATTGGCTTCTCAACAAGCTGCAGCGCAGGTTCGTTGGAGGGTAACTCATCATAGAGAACCTTACCGTTCTGTACCTCAAGGACGATGCGTGGTGCCATCTTCATGCGTGTCCATTGTCCCCATTTGCCGTCGGCTTTGCTCTCAGCATAGACTGGTGCGAGGGTATAAGTACCGTTTTTCAGGTTGGAAAGGTCGGCTTTGAAGGCGAGTGTATCGGCTGCCAGGATGTTATGAGGTAGTTCTCCACCCTGGAAACGGGCAACAGTATAACCGCCTTTGCGTAATAAACAGACGGGCAAGTACGCATCATATTGCCTTTTTCATCGTATATCCCGAGTCCGACATCGCCCTTGAAGGGTTTATCACCACGGTTATAGAAGTGGGTATATACCACCTTTGCATCAGCCGTTGGTGCTGTTGGCTTCGCTCCAAGGAAGTGCATATCACCCCCAACATCGAACGATAGCTTTGAAGTTTGCTCTCTTAAGGCCTCCTCTATCTTAGGAACGCCTGCCTTATTAGGGTGTGCGAGGATGATAACAGGGTTGTATCTGAAGTCCAATAGTTGCTTATAATCCTCCTTTTTCTTAGCTACTAAGTTCAGAACAGACACTGCATAGTATCCATTACCATTGCCATACCATCCGAAATTCATATGAACCAGCCCGTCATGGTTGAACCCATCAGCCACCCAAGCATGTCCTCCGAGGTCTGAAGAACCTGCCATAAAGATTGGGAAGCCCTTCCTCAGCTCGCTACGCATAATGTCCAGGAAGCCAATAGGCGACTCTATGTCAAGGCTTATGGCTGCTACGTCATAGTCGAAGTAGGTCCCGAAGGCGTTCTCAGCATCGTTATCAGTAGCTCCACTGCCATCTTTTGAGTACTGCATGTTGGTTGCTATACCCAGATCTCGTAGCAGTCTGGCTACGGCATCAGCCTGTTCCGCACTGTATTGTCCCTGCTGATAGACGGGAAGCATGCTCTGCCAGGCATAGGTTGACTTGGAGAAATCAGCCGAAAGGGTCATAATGGAGTCGCCTTGTTGCTGCTTGTAGCTGTTCTGTCCACGTCCATGCTCGGGCCAACGATGGTAATACATGATCTGCGACATGGCTGTTGCGACACATCCCGTGGGCACATCATACCCGAAGTTCAGCCTGTTGTTGAACGGCGCATGCTGCCCCCAGTAGGTTTTCAGCAGCGGTCTGACCTCGTCACCCGTTGCTTTCAGTGCCACAGCACGTGTGGTGAGCGACGGATGAAGGTTCAGTTGGCGATACACCTGACGGTAAGCACGGAGGAGATCGCGCACCCCTGAATCGGCATTTGTCGTGTCTAACTTACCGTCATCACTGTAAGCCAACAGCTCTCCCATGCCGTCATGGCCTGCAACAACTACGAAACCTTTGCCCCGATCATCATTGTATATATAATAAGGAGAGAGTTTTGCGGTGCGTGTCTGTGCCATTCGGCGCACCTGTTTGTTCACTTGCACGTAGCGTTCGGCGATGGCTACGGCTTCAGCTGGCGTCACATTGCCAGCAAAGGTCAGCGTTCCAGAGAGCAGGAAAACGCCCAACGAAAGGAGCATCAGGCTGTTTTTGCGTAATGTCCTGAAAACTTTAAGGTAAATCTTCATAATATATTAAATTATTACTACTATGTAAACAATCCTCTAAACGTTGTACAAAGTTACGGAATCCCCGATAAACAACGGACTCTGCAGCCCTTCCTTTAATAAAAAATAAGTATGAGTAACATTATGTTTTCTTTGCTTACACATTTTTCACTTTGTAATAATTCCTGCAAAATTACGGTTGATTGGTCGGCGAAGGCTTCTGTCTTGTAGGGAGAAAGGGCTGCATGACGTCTGTAAAGCATCCTCTTCACGTGATTACGAAATAACCTTACAAAAAGTAAAGGCATATGGAGTGCAAAACGAACGATAAGGATGAAAAAACGGCTTTGTAACCTTCAAGGAATCAATAGGTTACAAAGAGGCTCGTAAAAGGTGCCCTTTTGCGTTGTAAAAGACGCCCTTTTACACGTCAAAAGATGCCCTTTTACATTGCAAAAGGGCATCTTTTAGAATGCAAAAGGGCGTAGATGGGAAAGTAAGAAGGAAAGAAATTGACAAAGTAGCGGCCTCCCCAAGCCCCTCCGGAGGAGGGGATGTGAGAGGATACGGTGGGATATGGTGGCTCACTAAGCCTCGAGTTACGGCCTCCCCAAGCCCCTCCAGGGGGAAGGGATGTGCCTGGCGGGATACGGAATGCTGGGTGTTGGGGATAGAAAAGGATGAAGTATTAAAGCTCATCGTTCAGTGTTTTATTCTCAAAATTATAAAGTTTAGAAGTCAAGGTATTGGCTTATAACACACAACGCATCTATTTATCAAGCCGTAAATTCCAGTTCTAAAACAAGTAATTCAGCTACTCGTCAACTTGTAAACACATCTTTTATAGCAGGCAATTCAGCTATTTGTCAACGTGTAAGCACGCTAATCGGACACATCTATCATCTACTTTTTAACTCGTAAGCACGCAGATGATGCTGGCGAACTGACACAAAAAAACCTCTCACCCCACCTTCTTTCGGTGGGATGAGAGGCTCTTTGGCAACTCCCAGTTGCGCTCCATTCATGCCCGAACGAACTGGATGACCTTCTTAACAACCACCTCATTGAGGTCATGATCATCAAAAGTGGTCTCCGTAAGTTCAAGTTCTGTCAGCGTCAACTTCGTGATGCGCAACTTCGTATAGTTCGTTCCGCCAATCTTCATATAGAAACCATCGTCGTTAAAACCGTAGGTTCCATCGTCATCTTTCTCCCATGAACCGTTCTCTTTCTGCTCAAAACTCTGCAGTTTTCCCTCTGGTTGGAACTGGATACGGAAGTATTTATCACCCAAATCCTCACGACTCAGTCCGGCAAGGGTGTCCAAATCGGCTATCTTACCATTGAGATAAGGAATGAGCTTATCGTCAAGTCGACGGTATTGTACTATCGTTTCTTTCCCTGTCTTTGGGTTTCTCAGAACAACATAACTACCATTTTCGGATGACTGCCATGTGCCGTGCAGCTTCAACTCCGTCTCTTTGTTATTTACAACGGTACTGTCACTGCCTTTATAGTCTTCCTCTTCATCGTTGCTACACGAAGCAAACGTAAATAATCCTGCGAGCATCAGGAGTGCCCATGCCGCTTTTTTAAACAAATTACTTCTTTTCATGATTTCAATATTATTGATTAAACAGTGGCAAAGATAAGTCTATTACATCCAAACAGACGAAAAAACAGCTTGCTTTTAATTGATTTTTTCTTTATAACCCACTGAATAAAGCGAGGTTAACATTATCCTCTCCAGACGCCCGTGAGACGTTAAGGGGGATTAATAAGTGTAGAGAAATAAGGCTAAGAACGGTTAGGGGGATTGCAGAAAAGTATCAACACTGGTACAAACGCCTCAATAAATTGCGTTAAAATACACCTTATTATATGTAATATGTCCAATTTTTATGTTAACTTTGTGGGTTAATAAAGAGAAAGCAAAGACATGAATAAAGACATAAAAGAGGAGAAAGGGCGCGTAAACCCCTTCTTCTTACCCTATGATACGCCGCATGACACCGTTCCTTTCGACCGCATTGAGCTTGCCGACTATGAGGAAGCGATGATGGAAGGCATACGAAGAGAGAACGAACAGATTGAGAAAATCATCAATAATCCCGATGAACCAACCTTTGAAAATACCATTATTCCAGAGGATGAGGTGAAGGGAAGAAAGCATTATTACGACCTTCTGAGCAGGGTGGAGAGTGTCTTCTTCAATATGCTAAGCGCTGAAACGAACGACGAGATGGACGCTTTGGCGCAGAAGATGAGCCTATCCTGACGAAACACAGCAATGATGTCAGTCTGAATCCAAAGGTTTTCGAACGTATCAAGTATGTTTACGAACATTACGGAGCACTTACTCCTGAGGAAAACCGCCTCTTGGAGAACAGTTATGACGGCTTTGTACGCAGTGGTGCACTACTTGATGAAGCCGGAAAGGACCGCCTTCGCAAGCTGACAGAGGAGGCTTCGATGCTCTCCCTACAGTTCTCACAGAATCTTTTGAAGGAGAATAAGGCGTATACACTGCACATTACTGACGAAAAAGACCTCGACGGACTACCCGATACCGCACGTGAAGCAGCACAAGAGGCTGCCAAAGAGCGCGGCATGGAGGGTTGGGTGTTCACCTTTGGATGCCCCCAGTTACGGTCCGTTCCTTATGTATAGCACCCGTCGGAAGCTACGTGAGGAACTCTATATGGCGCATAACACGCTCTGCATAAAGGACAATGACACGAATAACCTTAAGGTTTGTCAGCGTCTTATCAACCTTCGCAGGGAGATGGCACAGCTCTTGGGCTATGATACTTACGCCGATTACGTGATGAAATACCGCATGGCAACATCCGTAGAGAACGTATATAAACTGCTCAACGACCTCATCAAAGCCTATAAACCAACGGCGATTGAGGAACGAAACGAGGTGATTGCACTCGCAAAAGAGATGGAAGGCGACGACTTTAAGGTCATGCCGTGGGACGTAGCATACTACTCTCACCAGCTGAAGATGCGTAAATACGACCTCGATCCAGAGATGTTACGCCCTTATCTGGAGCTTAACAACGTCATCAAAGGGGTCTTCGGACTGGCTACACGCTTGTATGGTATCACCTTCAAGGAGAACAAAGATATCCCAGTATACCATCCTGATGTACGCCCATATGAGGTGTATGACAAGGACGGGAGCTACCTTGCCGTGCTGTATGTTGACTTCCACCCACGCAAAGGGAAGCGTGACGGAGCATGGATGACCGAGTTCCAAGGACAATGGATTGACCGTGAGGGGAAGAATATACGCCCACACGCCTCGCTGGTGATGAACCTATCCAAGCCAACAGAGGACAAACCGGCACTGCTAAGGTTAGGAGAAGTGGAGACATTCCTGCACGAATTCGGACATTCTCTGCATGGTATGTTTGCCAATACACGCTTCGAGAGCCTGTCAGGGACGAACGTGTGGTGGGATTTCGTTGAACTTCCGTCACAGTTTATGGAGAACTTTGCAGTGGAAAAGGACTTCCTTCGCACCTTCGCCTTCCATTATGAGACAGGTGAACCGATGCCCGATGAACTGATAGAGAAGATCATTGCCAGTCGGAACTACGGTGCTGCAACGGCTTGTCTGCGCCAAGTGAGCTTCGGATTGCTCGACATGGCTTACTATACACAGCGTGATGAGTTCACTGAAGACATCATTCCTTTCGAGAAAAAGGCATGGGCTGACGCCATTGTTGGTGAACAAATGCCCAATACTTGTATGACAGTTCAGTTCTCACACATCATGGCTGGCGGTTATGCAGCAGGCTATTACAGCTACAAATGGGCTGAGGTGCTGGATGCAGATGCCTTCAGTGTCTTCAAGAAAGAGGGTATCTTCAATCAGGAAACAGCCCAACGCTTCCGTGATAACATCCTCTCAAGGGGTGGAACGGAGCATCCAATGACCCTCTATAAACGCTTCCGTGGACAGGAACCAACCATCGATGCGCTGATAGAAAGGGACGGAATAGTACGGAAAAACTAAAAGAAAAAAGAGCAAAAGGGTAAACAAAGTAAGGTCGAACAGCAAGATTCAAGACTTGAAATCTGGGCTTTTGAGCTTGAAACGTTGAACTCTTGAACTTGGATAGTTGGACTTTTAAACTTTGGACGTTAGTCTTTCAGAAGATAAAACATCAAGCATTGAGCTTGGAACTTTAGCTTTTGGAAGATAAAACCACAAGTGTTGAGCTTGGAATGTTAGTCTTTTGGAAGATAAAACATCAAGTATTGAGCTGAGAAATTGGGACTTTAAAAGGATTGAACACGAGGTTTGGGCATTGAAGATGAGCTCTTCATTCTTTCATTCCTTCGTCTTTTCACTCTTAAAACAGTAACACTCCCAGCCTCAGACATGCCCCTTCCACACGCAATCTGCCCTCCCCTCCCCGCAGAAAGGGTGCAGAAAACAACCCAGAAGGGCTCAAAATGGCATCAGAACTACGATATATTATTACATAAATGATGACAAAACAAGATAAAAAACAGGACCTCCTCGACTATCGTTACCTACGTATGGCACGCATATGGGCAGAGAATTCTTATTGTCAACGCCGCCAAGTAGGTGCTTTAGTAGTGAAAAATAAGATGATAATCAGCGATGGTTACAACGGAACACCAAGTGGTTTCGAGAACATTTGTGAGGATGAAGCAGGTGTAACGAAGCCTTATGTGCTCCATGCAGAAGCCAATGCCATCACGAAACTCGCCCGAAGCGGGAACAACAGTGAGGATTCTACACTCTATGTCACAGCCTCTCCGTGCATAGAATGTGCTAAACTCATCATCCAAGCAGGCATACGCAGGGTCGTATATGGGGAGAAATACCGCCTCACAGATGGTATCGACCTACTCGAACGGGCAGGAATTGAAGTAGAATATAAGGAACTATGAACCAGAAAAAGAACAACCATTTCATGCCATTGGTGATGGCGCTCTGCGTTGTCATTGGTATTATGATTGGTACTTTCTATGCCAATCACTTCTCAGGGAACCGCCTTAACATCATAAACAGCGGTAGTAGCCGCCTGAGTAACCTACTTCACATCATCGATGATCAGTATGTTGACTCCGTAAACATCGATAGTCTTGTCGAAAAGGCCATCCCTCAGATCCTGGCGGAGCTTGATCCGCACTCTGTTTACATCAGTGCGAAGGACGTTCAGCTTGCTACTGACGACTTAAAGGGCTCCTTTTCGGGTGTAGGTATTGAGTTTATCATCCGTGATGATACCATTCGTGTGCAGAATGTCATCAAGGATGGACCAGCCAACCGTGCTGGTTTGCTTGCTGGAGACAAGATAGTAAGCATCAATGGCAAGCCTTTCGTTGGGAAGATCGTCACCAATGAGGAGGCGATGCACCGTCTTAAAGGTCCGAAAGACTCAAAGGTTCTGATTGGAGTGAAGCGCTTTGGAGAGAAAGGAGTGAAGGTATTCACGGTCACACGTGGTGACATCTCCGTAAATAGTATCTCTGCTTGCTACATGATTAACGACACAACGGGTTACATTCGGGTGAAGTCTTTCGGTGAAAGGACCTATGCTGAGATGCTTTCAGCACTGCAAACACTGAACATAGAAGGGGCTGATCACCTCATAATAGACCTACGTGACAACGGTGGAGGCATACTTGAAGCTGCCGTACAGATGGCAAATGAGTTCCTACCCAAGAACCGTCTGATTGTCTATACACAAGGAAGAAAGAGTCCAAGAGCCGAATATCGAAGCAATGGCAAGGGCAGTTATCAACACATTCCTATGGTTGTTCTCATCAACGAAGGTACTGCTTCAGCTGCCGAGATATTTGCTGGTGCGATGCAAGACAACGACCGTGCAACGATCGTTGGGCGCCGTTCGTTCGGTAAAGGACTTGTGCAGCAACAGATACAGTTCCCCGATGGCAGTATGATACGCCTCACAGTGGCTCGATATTACACCCCTTCAGGCCGTTGCATACAGAAACCTTTCAAGCCAGGGGACAATGCAGACTATGAAAACGACCTCCTTGCGCGTTATCGTCATGGGGAGTTCTTCTCACAAGACAGCATCAAACACGTCGGACCAGCTTACCATACACACAACGGACGCACCGTATATGGCGGTGGAGGTATCACTCCTGACATCTTCGTACCAGAGGATACGACGCACGTTACATCCTATTATAAGGAGGCAGCGATGAGCGGTTTGATCCTGCAATACGCCTTTAACTACACCGATCAGCACCGTCCGATACTGAGTAAGTTCACGGAAATGATGCCATTAGCAAACTATCTCGACCGTCAGAACCTTGTGAACGACTTCGCAAACTATGCTGCGCGCTACGGATTACGGCGTCGGAACCTGATGATTATGCGGTCACATTCATTGCTACAGAACTACATTGACAGTAGAATCATCTATAATATCCTTGACGAACAGGCATGGATTGAATACCTGAACCTCTCTGATGAGACGGTAAAGGCGGCACTGAACGTCTTCAAAAACCACACAAAGTACCTTGCAAAGCCGAGACATGCACCGGCAAGGACGGTCAGAAACACGCCACAAGCAAACCAAAGATAATGGAAAAACTATCGAAAAAAGATCTGAGAAAGCAAGTAAGGGCGGCGAAAGCACGCTACACGGCGGAGGAACTGGTCGGACAATCCGACCCACTGATCCGCCAAGTACTTGCCCATCCACAACTACAGACGGCACAAACCGTACTGCTTTATAACTCAATGGCTGATGAGGTTGCTACACACAACCTCATCAGCCATTTGGCTTTAATGGGAAAAACGGTGCTGTTACCTGTCGTTATCAGCGAAACGGAGATGGAAATACGCCGCTATACAGGTCCCGACTCACTGCGTATCAGCTCCTATGGCATCCTCGAACCTACGGGTGAGCCCTTCACACAGTATGAGAATATCGACTTCGCACTCATCCCTGGCATGGCTTTCGATGCTGATGGCAACCGCCTCGGACGTGGGAAAGGCTATTACGACCGCTTCCTTCCGCTCATGACAAGAGCCCGAAAAGTAGGCATCTGCTTCCCTTTCCAGTTCCTACCGCACATCCCCACGGAGCCAACTGACATGCCTATGGATGAGGTAATACACTAAACACCATGCCTTTTCTAGGAAGAAAAAATGGCAATATTGCCACTTTTTCTTCCTAAAACATCCCGAAAAACCTTACAATCGAAGACTATTTACGTCCGAAAGGAACTCGAATAGTCCCATTGTCAATATGCCGTTTTCGTCTCTCCAAGCCTTAATATCATCCCTGACAATGATGATCTTCTGGAAGGAATCATTGATTTTCAGCAGTGAAGCCATCTCTTGTTCACGCTTCTCGGCATCTGGAAGAGCCAAAGCAGACTGTATATAATAACGCATATTGCCCTCATTGACAACAAAATCAACCTCAAGCTGCTGGCGTTTCCACTTCCCTTCACCATCGACAGAACGCTGTTCAACAAAGCCAACATCCACCTTATAGCCACGCATACGCAGTTCGTTGTAAATCACATTCTCCATGATGTGCGACTCTTCTTGCTGCCGTAAGCCTAAGATTACGTTCCGAAGTCCGAGGTCAGAGAAGTAATATTTTGCCAGACTACCAATGTATCTCTTCCCCTTTACGTCATATCTCTCAGCCTTTTCAATCATGAAAGCATCCTGCATAAACCCGAGATAACGCTCTATTGTCACTGAGTTTATTGCGACATTCTTCACACTCTTGAACGTATTCGACAGCTTTGTGGGGTTCGTTGGCGCACCAATACCCGAAGCTATGATACGCACCAGCTCTGCAAACTCAGCCTGATTCTTAATGCGTTGCCGCTCAATAATATCAATAAGGTAAACACTTTCGAAAAGATTTGTCAGATAATCAACCTTCTTTTTCTCCGTTTCAAGTGCCAGAATATGGGGCAAACCGCCATAAGTATAGTAGTCCTTCCATGCCTCCTGGGCTGTTTGTCTGGTGCCTTCACAGTACTCCAAGAGCGAAAGAGGATACAGATGAATCTCATCACCACGCCCCCGAAACTCCGTAATGATATCAGAAGACAAGAATTTTGAGTTGCTTCCCGTCACATAAACATCGACATTATCCATGCGAAGAAGACTGTTCAGCACCTCCTCAAACTGTGGAACGAGCTGCACTTCATCAAGTAAAACATAATACAACTCCCTCATCTGCCATCCTACCCTTGATGTGTTTGTAAAGCAAAAGCGGGTCACGCAGCTCCTTACTTTCAATGTCATCCAGTGCAATTCGGATGATATGATCGTCCTGAACACCACTCGAAAGAAGATATTGCGTGAAGAGTTTGAATAAAAGATACGACTTTCCACACCGCCTGATACCTGTGATTATCTTTATCAAACCGTTTTGTTTACCGTCAATCAGCTGCTGTAAATAGAACTGTCTTTGTATCTGTTTCATCTCACTTTACGAAGAATTTTTGGCAATATTGCCACTTTTTCTTCGCAAATATACAATTTTTCGGGTACATAACAAGCCGCTTACGAAGAATTTTTGGCAATATTGCCACTTTTTCTTCCTAACCTTATAAGAACCAAAGTAGCATAAGCCCCGAACTGAATCAGTCCACATCCTGCCGTTAATGCCCCATCCTCTCTGTAGGATAGAGCGGAGAACGAGACGGTAGAGAGTGGTTATAAGAGCTTTGTAAATAACCTTACAAAAAAGAAAGGCATACTGATGAGGAATCAGACAGGAATCATGAAAAATCGACTTTGTAACCTTTGGATTATCAAGTAGTTACAAACAGGCTTGTAAAAGGTGCTCTTTTGCGTTGTAAAAGATGCCCTTTTACATGGTAAAAAGACGCCCTTTTGCAATGTAAAAGGGCGTCTTTTAGATTGCAAAAGGGCGTAGATTGAAAAACAATAAAGAAATTATCTTACAAATAAAGGTTCTCTCCCACAGTTCTTCCCACATGAGAAAGCGTGTGGAGCGGGCATCAGATGGTGTCTTTTGCACTGTCCAGTACGATGGTTTTCATCGTGTCAACCAGCGTGGTATCATAGTGATCCTCGCCACGAGAGGTGCAGGAATTGCAGGAAGTAAGGGTTGTTACCATCATCAACAAGAGGATGAAGGGTAGGATTAGCATTGTTTTCATACGCGAAAAGTGTTATTATAATAAGGTGAAAGGGGATGAGACATCAGGTTCAGACCACTGCATCATCAGACAAAAGAATATAAAGCAGCATTTAAAGAAAGATGAAGGGGAAGAGAGACCCACGTTTTCAACAGGTCTACTCTCCCCCTTTTATCTTTGTAAGAAAGTCTTTTCAGGATGCTAACAACGATACCTCCCAGCCGTTTTCAGCACATCCCCTCCTTTTCAGAAGGGTTATGGAGGTCATCAACGACTATCAACCCCCGTCGCTTTCTGCACATCCCCTCCTTCGGAGGGGCTTGGGGAGGCTCCCCTCCTCTTAGGGTTCGGGGCTCCTTTTCACCCCCACTTTCTTAGTATTCTCCCCACGCCTTGATGTCGATATCATCCATGCTGACGTTGCAGAAAGCAGTGATGAACGCACTTGCCAGTCGACTGTTAGTAATCAAAGGAACGTTAAGGTCGATAGCAGCACGGCGTATCTTATACCCGTTAGTCAGCTCACGTGGTGTGAGATCCTTCGGTATATTCACCACCATATCAATCTTCTTCTCATGCAGAAGGTCGAGTGCCTGCGGTGCTTTTCCCTCATCAGAAGGCCAGTAAACAAGCGTATTCTCAATGCCATTCTCGGTCAGATACTTCGAAGTACCACCCGTTGCATAGAGTTCATAACCATGCTGCAGGAGCATTTTGGCTGCATCAAGCATCTCAGCCTTCTGCTTTGCGCCACCCGTTGAGAGCAGAACCGTCTTCTTAGGGATGCGTTGTCCGACGGAAAGCATAGACTTCAGCAGTGCTGTTGACGAGTCATCGCCTAAGCAACCCACCTCACCCGTTGAGCTCATGTCCACTCCCAGCACAGGATCAGCCTTCTGTAGACGGTTGAAAGAGAACTGTGACGCCTTGATTCCCACGTAATCGAGGTCGAAGAGGTTCTTGTTTGGCTTCTCAACAGGTACGCCGAGCATGATCTTCGTAGCCAGATCAATGAAGTTTAGCTTCAGAACCTTGCTCACAAATGGGAACGAACGACTCGCACGGAGGTTACACTCGATGACGAGAATATCGTTGTCGCGCGCCATATACTGGATGTTGAACGGTCCGTTGATGTGCAGTTGCTTTGCAATCTGCCTACTGATGCGTTTGATACGACGCACCGTTTCCACGTAAAGCTTCTGAGGTGGGAACTGAATGGTGGCATCTCCGGAGTGAACACCAGCGAATTCGATGTGTTCAGAGATAGCATACGCCATGATTTCACCGTTCTGTGCCACGGCATCCATCTCTATTTCCTTTGCATGTTCAATGAATTTGCTTACCACAACAGGGTGATCCTCACTGACATTGGCTGCCAACTGGAGGAAGCGTGTCAGCTCATCCTTGTTTGAACAGATGTTCATCGCTGCACCAGAGAGGACGTATGAAGGACGAACGAGGACTGGGAAGCCCACCCGATCGACGAACTTATCAATATCATCCATGCTTGTCAGTGCGCTCCACTCAGGCTGATTGATGCCGTTTTCGGTGAGCATTGACGAGAATTTAGCACGGTCCTCGGCGTTATCAATGTCCTTTGCTGCCGTACCAAGGATAGGAACGTTCTGCTCATCCAGGTACATGGCAAGGTTGTTTGGTATCTGTCCGCCCGTTGAGACAATCACTCCGTGTGGCGTTTCAGCGTCGATGATGTCCATAACACGCTCGAAAGTAAGCTCATCAAAGTAGAGACGGTCGCACATGTCATAGTCGGTAGACACCGTTTCGGGGTTGTAATTGATCATAATAGACCGATATCCCTGCTTACGAATGGTGTTAAGTGCCTGCACACCACACCAGTCGAACTCCACGGAACTACCTATTCTGTAAGCTCCAGAGCCCAGAACAATGACGGAATTACGGTCGTTGCTGAACGAAACATCCGATGCTACGCCTGCATAGGTGACGTATAGATAGTTTGTTTGGGCTGGATATTCTGCTGCAAGGGTATCAATCTGCTTGACAACAGGCACGATGCCGAAGCCTTACGCAGTTGGCGTACTATCAGCATCGCCTTGTGCATGTTCTGTTCTTCGCCTTCCAAGCCCACAGCACGTGCTATCTGGAAGTCGGTAAAGCCATAAACCTTTGCTTCACGTAGGAGTTCTTTATCAAGAGTGTTAATGTTTCGGCGCTTCAAAGCCTCATCAATGTCAATGATATGCTTGAGTTTATTGAGGAACCAACGGTCAATCTTCGTCAGATCATGTATCTGATCAACGGTATAACCCTTGTGCATAGCCTTCGAAATGACGAAGACACGCTTGTCAGTAGGCTCACGGAGCGCTGCATCAAGGTCGGGAATCTGCAGCTCTTTGTTCTCAACAAAGCCGTGCATACCCTGTCCTATCATGCGCAAACCCTTCTGAATAGCCTCTTCAAAGTTACGTCCTATTGCCATAACCTCGCCCACTGACTTCATACTTGAGCCTAACTCCTTGTCAACACCACGGAATTTGCTGAGGTCCCAACGTGGAATCTTGCAGACAACATAGTCGAGTGCTGGTTCAAAGAAGGCTGAAGTGGTCTTGGTAACGGAGTTTTTCAGTTCGAAAAGACCGTATCCCATGCCTAGTTTTGCTGCCACAAAGGCCAGAGGATAGCCCGTTGCCTTACTTGCAAGGGCTGAAGAACGGGAGAGACGGGCATTGACTTCGATGACACGATAGTCCTCACTCTGTGGGTCGAAGGCGTACTGTACGTTACATTCTCCTACTATTCCGATGTGACGTACAATCTTTATAGACAGTGCACGCAGCTTGTGATACTCACTGTTGGTCAGTGTTTGTGATGGAGCAATGACTATTGACTCACCCGTATGGATACCTAATGGGTCGAAGTTCTCCATGTTACAAACCGTGATACAGTTGTCGTAACGGTCGCGTACCACCTCATATTCAATCTCTTTCCAACCCTTCAAGCTCTTTTCCACAAGCACTTGAGGTGAGAAAGAGAACGCTTTTTCACAGAGCGTGTTCAACTCTTCCTCGTTATCAGCAAAGCCACTGCCCAGTCCACCGAGTGCATATGCGGCACGAACGATGACAGGATAACCCAGTGTCTTGGCTGCTGTGCGAGCCTGTTGGATGTTTTCGCAAGCCTCACTCTTGATGGTTTTGACGTTGATCTCGTCCAATCGCTCAACGAAAAGCTCACGGTCTTCGGTGTTCATGATGGCTTTTACCGGTGTTCCAAGCACTCGTACACCATACTTTTTCAGTACTCCCGTACGGTCAAGTTCCACTCCACAGTTCAGTGCTGTTTGTCCTCCGAAGGACAAAAGGATACCATCTGGACGCTCCTTTGCTATGACGCGCTCCACGAAATAAGGCTGTACAGGTAAGAAATAGATCTGATCTGCAACGCCTTCTGAAGTCTGTACCGTAGCAATATTTGGGTTAATGAGCACTGTAGAAACACCTTCTTCACGCAATGCCTTCAACGCTTGTGAGCCAGAATAGTCGAATTCACCAGCCTCACCAATCTTCAATGCGCCTGAACCAAGTATCAGGACTTTCTTTATTGACTCGTCTTTCATTATTATTTCAGTGTTTCTACGAATTTATCAAACATAAAATCAGTATCAACCGGGCCTGAACAAGCCTCTGGATGGAACTGTGATGTGAACCAAGGGTTCTCCTTATGGCAGATACCTTCATTACTACCGTCGTTCATATTCACGAATAATTCCTTCCAATCGGTGCCCAACGTCGTTGCATCAACAGCATAACCGTGGTTCTGGGAAGTGATGTAACACTTCTCTGTTCCTACCATTCTGACAGGTTGGTTATGGCCACGATGACCGTATTTCAGCTTATATATCGTTGCACCGGCAGCCTTTGAGAGTAGCTGATTACCCATACAGATACCGCAGATAGGCTTCTTGCTCATGTTCATCTGCTTGCGAATGACCTCCACAGCATCGTTACATACGTCAGGATCGCCCGGTCCGTTGGCAAGGAATAGACCGTCATACTGCATGCCAGTATAGTCATAATTCCATGGTACACGAATCACTTCCACACCACGATTGATGAGTGAACGGATGATATTTGCCTTCACTCCACAGTCAACAAGGATAGCTTTCTTGCCTGCACCTTCATTGTAATGGATGATCTCCTTTGTAGAAACAAGGTCTACAAAGTTCACCCCCTCGTAGTCAGCCTCTGGTATATTGTCAGGCTCATCATCAAAGAGAATCTTTCCCATCATCACTCCATGCTCGCGCAAAACCTTTGTTAGTTCGCGTGTGTCGATGCCTGTTATGCCCGGCACATGCTCCCTTTTCAGCCATGAAGCAAGACTTTCTACACCGTTCCAGTGGGAATATTCCTCGGTATAGTCAGACACAATGATGGCTGAGGCATAGATTCTGTCACTCTCCATGAACGTTGGAATACCATTCTTCTCAATGGTGAAGGGTGGTACACCATAGTTTCCGACAAGCGGGAAGGTCATTGTTAGCAGCTGACCAGCGTAGGAAGGGTCGGTCAAACTCTCTGGATAACCCATCATGGCAGTGTTGAATACCACTTCACCTGCCACTGGTGCGTCATATCCAAATGACTTTCCATGGAATTTTGTCCCATCACTTAGGACTAAAGTTACGTTCCTCATTTTATTGTTTAATATTGTTGGATTGATACTTCTTTTGTGTTTTACGCCTCAAAAAGCGTGGGATGAACATGTTCATAATAGTTGATGAAGGCTTGATTGACCAATCTCATGCCGCCTGGAGTGGGGTAATTACCCGTGAAATACCAGTCACCCCGATGCTTAGGGATGGCATTATGGAGTCCTTCCACACTCTGAAAGACCAGTTCAACAGGTGTTGTCATACCCTCAGGGCGCAACATCTCAATGATTTTTCGGTTGATTTCATCAACGGTGAAGGGCTTATAGATAGCTCGAACGGCGTTTTTGATTGGGTTCTTTGCGTCATTCTTCGGCTTTTCAAGCTCCTTTTTGCATGCCTCATAGATCTCTTTCAACAGCTGTTCCATACCCCTTTCGCGGATAAGAGCTATCGTTGCACGGAAGACACAGAACTCTTCCAGACGTGGCATGTCGATGCCGTAATAGTCAGGATAGCGTATCTGGGGTGCGCTGGAGACCACAACTATCTTCTTAGGGTGCAGCCTATCGAGGATACGAAGGATGCTTTCCTTCAGTGTTGTACCACGAACGATGGAGTCATCAATGATGACAAGGTTGTCCTTATAGGGCTGAATGCACTCGTAAGTGATGTCATAGACGTGCGAAGCGAGGTCCTTTCGGGATGTACCCTCCGTGATAAACGTGCGCAACTTGATGTCTTTCCATGCCACTTTCTCTGATCTTACGTCCTGACGGATGATGTTATAGAGTTCATCTGGTGATGGATTATCGCCTAAAGCAGACAGTTGCTCCACCTTTCGGGCGTCTATCCACTCTTTAAATCCGTGTATCAGACCATAGAAAGCTACCTCCGCGGTATTCGGAATATAGGAAAGAACGGTGTGAGTGGTGTTATAATCCACTGCTTTCAACACCGGTTCCGTCAGTTGTCGACCCAGTTGCTCACGCTCTTTATAGATATCTCGGTCCGAACCACGTGAGAAATAGATGCGTTCAAACGAACAATCAGCTCGTTCTTTGGGCTCTAATATCTGCTGAAGAGAGCACTCTCCACGTCTGTTTACTATCAAAGCCTGCCCCGGTTGCAGCTCTTTTATGTCCTCACACTCAAGGTCGAAGGTGGTCTGAAGCACCGGACGCTCACTGGCAAGGGCTACTATCTCATCATCTATATAATAGAATGCGGGGCGAATAGCCCACGGGTCACGGATAGAGAACATCTCTCCCGACCCCGTCTGACCACAGATGACATATCCGCCATCGAAGTCTTCCATCGTTGTCTTGAGCACATTACTCATCTGTACATGCTCTTCTATATAATGTGTGATGTCCTTTTTCGTCAATCCGAGCTTCTGTGCATCCACGAAGTTACGCTCCACTTCACGGTCCAGGCGGTGCCCCATGAGTTCAAGGAGCAGATAAGTATCACTGTAGATACGTGGACATTGTCCCTGATCGGTCAGCTTCTCGAAGATATCCTCTATATTGGTCATGTTGAAGTTACCGCACATACAGAGGTTCTTAGCCTTCCAATTGTTCCTGCGAAGGAACGGATGGACATAAGAAAGGCCACTCTTGCCGGTAGTAGAATACCGTAGTGGCCCATATAAAGTTCGCCTGCAAAGGGAAGATTAGCTTTTACAAAAGACACATCAGACAGCTTCTCCTGTGAGAAGTCCTTATAGTGTTTGTGAACATTAGCGAAGATTTCAGTGACAGCATTCTTCCCTTCAGCCCGCTCACGGAACATATATTCATTCCCAGGTTCGGACGAAAGCTTCACGGAAGCAAGTCCTGCGCCCTCCTGACCACGGTTGTGTTGCTTCTCCATCATAAGATAAAGCTTGTTAAGACCGTACATCCAGGTCCCATATTTCTCCTGATAATACTCCAGTGGCTTCAGTAAACGGATCATCGCCACACCGCAATCCTCATGAATATTCTTTTCCATTTATAAGATGTTATGTCTTCCTTTAATATTTATTCTGCTACAGATATCAAACGTACAGGTACGCACAGATATTGTGCGTACCGTGTATGTAAGTTCTATTCTACCGTTACCGACTTGGCAAGGTTACGTGGTTGGTCAACGTCTTTGCCCTTGCAGACGGCAATATGATAAGCCAACAGCTGCAGAGGGATGGTTGCTACCAACGGTTCCAGGCAGTCCATGGTGTCGGGAAGTTCGATGACTGCATCGGCAATCTTCGATATTGTCGTGTCACCCTTGGTCACAATAGCTATCACCCTACCCTGTCTTGCCTTTATTTCCTGGATGTTACTACGTACTTTCTCATACATTCCGTTGTGCGTTGCGATAGCAACAACAGGCATATCTGAGTCGATCAGCGCGATAGGACCGTGCTTCATCTCGGCTGCTGGATAGCCTTCAGCGTGGATATAGGAGATCTCCTTCAGTTTCAAAGCACCTTCCAGAGCTACCGGATAGCTGAAACCACGACCGAGATAGAGGAAGTTTCGAGCGTAAGTAAACGTACGTGCCATGTCGGCAATCTGGTCGTTCACCTTCAGAAGGTCCTTTATCATGGCTGGGATCTGCGCCAGTTCCTTCACCGTCTTGACGTATTCGTCATGGCTGACGGTGCCCTTAGCGTCAGCAAGCGCCAAGGCAAACATCGTCAGAACAGTAACCTGACCGGTGAAAGCCTTCGTTGATGCCACACCGATCTCCGGTCCTACGTGGATATATGTACCCGTGTCTGTGGCACGAGGGATGCTCGATCCGATGGCGTTACAGATGCCATAGATGAAGGCACCACGCGACTTTGCAAGCTCAACGGCTGCCAAGGTGTCGGCTGTCTCACCACTCTGTGAGATGGCAATGACGACATCCGACTCGCCAACAACGGGGTTGCGATAGCGGAACTCACTGGCATATTCCACCTCAACGGGGATGCGGCAGAAGGTTTCTATCATCTGTTTACCAATCAATCCGGCATGCCAGCTGGTGCCACATGCCACGATGATGATGCGTTTAGCATTGAGAAGCTTGCTGCGATGGTCAATGAGTGCACTGAGTGTGACGTGGTCATGCTCAACATTGATACGTCCACGCATGCAGTTGGTCAGGCATGCTGGCTGCTCAAAGATCTCCTTGAGCATGAAGTGAGGGTATCCACCTTTCTCTATCTGACCCAAGTTCATGTCGACGGTCTGCACCTCTGGTGACAGTTCTTCATTGAGAATGTTCACCACCTTCAGCTCTTCTCCGAGTTTCATCACGGCAATGTTACCGTCATCAAGGTACACTACCTTGTCCGTATACTCAATGATTGGACTGGCATCAGAGCCTAAGAAGAACTCACCATCGCCGATTCCCACTACCAACGGACTTTGTTTGCGGGCTGCAATGATGGTATCTGGATGACGCTTGTCGAGCAATGCGATGGCATAAGCACCGATAACCTGATGCAAAGCAACCTGAACTGCCATGAGCAGACTGAGGTTTTTCTTTGTCTGTATGTAGTCAATCAACTGTACAAGTACCTCAGTGTCGGTCTCAGACTGGAACTCTATGCCCTTCTCCATGAGGTTATGCTTGATCTCTGCATAGTTCTCAATGATGCCATTATGGATGATGGCGAGGTTCTTCGACTGTGAATAATGAGGGTGAGCATTGACAGATGAAGGCTCGCCGTGCGTTGCCCAGCGGGTGTGAGCAATGCCAATGTGACCCGTTATGTCCTTATCAGCGCAGAATTCTTCCAAGTCTGCCACCTTACCTTTCGTCTTATAGACACTGAGATCACCGTCTTCATTGATCAAAGCAACACCTGCACTGTCATATCCTCTATACTCAAGACGCTTCAATCCCTTGATAAGAATGGGGTAAGCGTCGCGATTTTTCCTAAGTATCCTACAATACCACACATAAAAACTATTATCCTTTCTTTTTAAAAACGACCAAAATGGGAATATTCTCTCATCACTCTGAGCAACCGTTTCATACGGTGCTACGAGATTGGATGTTACAGAATATTCCCATTTCTTTAATATAATGCCACAGCCCAGGACGTTTTGTCCGGGGCAAGGTGTGCATGTTATTTTCTTAAAACACTTACCAGCAGCGAGGCGATGGACGTCACGATACCAATGAAAGAGAACCAGATGGTGGTTGAACTGCCGATACCGGAGTTCTTAGCCTTCACCGTGTTTGGCTCAACATAGAGGATATCGTTCTGCTGGAGATAGTAATAAGGTGAGTTGATGAGGTTTGCATCGTTGAGATTCAGGCGTACTGCATGCTTCTCACCCTTTGCATCTTCGCGTATCAACATCACGTTGTCACGTCTACCATAGATGGTTAAGTCTCCGGCTTGAGCCAATGCTTCCATCACACTCATCTTCTCTGTTGACACAGGAATGACTCCTGGCTTGCTCACTTCACCCGTCACCGTGATGCGATAACTGCTCATGCGTACCGTGACAATGGGGTTTTCGGTGCGTGCAAGGTAAGGTTGTATCTTACTCTTGATTAAGTCTTCACACTCCGACTTCGTCAGTCCACTGACGTGGATCTTACCGATTACGGGGAAATTGATGAATCCTGAGTTGTCTACAAGATACCCTTGCAATGAGCCACCACCAGCGCTCATCTGCTTGCCTGAGCCAAGCTGGTTGCGCACCTGTAGGTTAAAAGGTGCTGCTGCATCGGGATCCGTAGTGTTTACTGTAATGGTTAATTCGTCTTTTGGCATGATACGCGCATCAAACAGTCCACGTGAACCAGCCAGACTCGTTGAATCAATGTTCGTGAAATAAGGCACTCCCTTGCCGGAACCGCACCCTGTCAGGAACATGATCATAGCCGTAGCTACGAGGGAATAGATAATTTTTTTCATTTAAGTTATAGCGTGATTGTCAACTATCAACATTAATTTTTGCAAAAATACAATTATTTTTTGATAGCAACAAACGAATAATCATTTTTTCTCTATTTAACTTTTGCGAGGGTGAAATGAGTTGATTTCTACTGAAAGTGCCGCCTCTCTTGTCGTTTTTCTGGACGAAACGGGATGTGCTTTGCTGCCTTTTGGGAAAAAGGTATGGGGAGAACGGATGGGAAGGTGGCGCAGGGTGGCGACTGATGATGCTGTCGGTGAGGGATGATGGGGTATCAGCTGGGGGGTGAGGGGTGCTGTCTTCGCACGGACCGTCCGAGGGATTGCATGCGCCAAAGTAATGTTTTCCACAATAAGAAAATACCTTACAAAAAAGAAGACACGATAAACAGGAAAATGAAAGGAAATGGTGAAAAATCGGCTTTGTAACCTTTAGATTATCAAGGGGTTACAGATAGGCTTGTAAAAGACGCCCTTTTGCGTTGTAAAACATGCCCTTTTACCATGCAAAAGGTGCCCTTTTGAAACGCAAAAGGGCACCTTTTAGAATGTAAAAGAGCGTAGATTGTTTTCTCTACTGCTATTTTTCTTTACTTTATATCATCATAAGCGCGTATCGCTTGTAGGAAACGATTGTTCACATCATCGAATGTGTAGAGTCCATCGGCATTCTGTTGCAATCCTTTCAGCTTCAAAGCGTAGATCTGTGGAGCGTTCTGGAGGTCGAGAAGTGACATCTTCTTCAACTGATCAGTGCTCTGATAAACGATGTTTATACCTACATATGCCTTGCCGGAAGCGTCGACCCACTTCTCAAAGACGAGCTTTGAGCCGATTGGAGTCTTCTTCTCTATAGAGTTAGGGAGGGAGTATTCCTCAACGCCGAGTGCTGCATCAACACTTGCAATATTGGAGTCGTGACCGCAGAGGAAGGTGAATTTACGTCCTTCAGCGTTCAGTTCGTCATACATATACTGCAGAAGTGGGTGCGCAACGTTCACAGCTACGATAGGAGCAGTGAAGAGAACGTCACCGTAAACATCCTTTATCTTGGCAATCTTGGTCCAGTCGTCACGTGTGATCTTGTGTCCGAAGGCTGCCTTCAGCTCGTCTGGTTCCTCGTAATACTGCAGGATGAAGGCATCAGAAGCAGAGTTTGCATTCTTCAATGAGCCCTTCATTCCTGGCTCTTGGTTCAGTTCGAGTGTGATGCGGGTGTCGTTGTTTACGAAGTCTTTCACCTCACCTTTCTTATAATAGTCACTCTGTTTGAGGTCGAGAACCTTTGAGATGATGTCGTAACTGTCCTTCAAACTCTTGTTGATACCAACGAGTCCTTCCTTTCCACCCATTGCTTCTATCTGCTTCATAGCCTCAGCACGGAATGCTTCAGTGCTCTTTGTGAGACGTGGGAAGAAGATAGGGTCCATCTTAGATGGTACATAACGATGGTTCACACGCAGTCCTGCAACAGGCATGAAGCCGCCAGAGAAGTACTGTGCTGTGGCAATACAACGCTGCATAGAGTTGGCATAGACGTTCACTTCATCAACTGTTGGCACGTAGTTCTCGGTGAAGAGCCCTTCGTTGACCGTCCATTTGCGGAAGAACTGTCCCATTTCAGTCTCCAGAACACCGCCACGCAGTGTCAGTTCGCTGGATGCTGACGACCAGTTTGTCCACTGATGAGGAGTCATCTTGCTCAGTGCTGACCCGTTTGTTGACAACGGTGAACGGATGTTATGGCGTGACAGGATGACGACTTCCTTTAGTTTGTACTTTCCTTTGAAGTCCTGTGGGCGCTGCAACTGTGCCATTGCGAGGGGATGGACACATAATGGCAAGCACCAGAAGAAGTAATAATGAATTTAGTTTACGCATGGTTATGTATTCTTAAAAGAGCCTCCCCAAACCCCTCCAGGGTAAGGGATGTGCTGATAAGTATGGGCTTATCATGGTGTTGGGGATTACCGATTGTGTTTCCATCTATCGGTAATCCTTATGCAAATCTTGTCTCCTTTCCCTTCGGAAAGGTTGGGGGAGGCAATTATTTAAAACTTAAACTGCAAACGTGTTTCAAGCATTGAAACAGTGTTGTTAGCGAAGGCTGCGTTGTCAGTAGCACGTGTGATAGAACCACGAACACGCCAGATCATGTACTTGTTGATGTAGTAGTTGAAGGTCAGTGACCAGTCATTCACCTTACCACCATAGATGTTTGCATCCTTATCGGTCAATGTTGAGTAGTTATAAGCAGCTACAAGCTCCATTGAACCTGGGTCTGGTGTAGCGATACCGGCATCAGCTTTGGTATAGGTATAGCCCTGTCCCTTGATGAGATAACGCAGATTACTGTATGCACCCCACGCACTATAGTTAGGCATAGCATTGTCACGCTTGATGCCAACATAGTAGTATTGAGCCTCAATACCGAAGTTTCCGCATGCAGCAGTGAGTTCTGGAGAGAACTTCCAGAGCGCCTTTGCGTCAGTGATGGTAGCTTCCTGCGCCATAACACTTGCTATACGGGTTGGGAATGGAGCCTTCAAGGTGTATGAACTATGGCTCAAAGCAGCTGTCTTATTGTATCTTGGAGACTCGTAAGCACCACTGATACCAACGTGGAAGATCTTTCCGCGCTCGGTCATTGGGCGCCAAACCAGACGTGTCATCACACCCCAAGCCTCGTTACCGAGCTTGTCTGTTGACATTTTCATGGCATCATTCTCTGCAAAGACGGATGCTGTAGCATGGAATTTCTCACCAGCATGAACGTACATAGCACCGAGCAGACGGCTATTGAAGAATGCTTGGTTAGCCAAAGGCTCCTCCATTGAGATCTTGAAGCTTGATGAAGTAGCACTCTGTTGACCGAACTGATGAACGAAATAACCTAACCTTACGAGGTTCTCTTTGTTGAAGTTATAATCAATACTGATGTCCTTCAGTGACAATGCCTGGCGTGCATAACCCACGTCAACCTTTGCTTTCCACTTGCCATAGGTGGCACTTAATCCCACACGAGCATCTGGAATAGCCACACCATCATTGAGTTGTTGGTCCACAGACTCATCAGTTGAGTGCATAACACCTGCATCCATAAGGATACGTCCAGATGGTTTTACAACTAACTTCGGCTCATCTTCTTGCTGAGCGAAGGCTCCTGCACATGCCATAAGGCCACAGGTTGCGAAGAGAATTATTCTTTTCATAGGTTTAATTTTGGATAGAATAGGTGGTTCTTCATCCTTTCTTTTCTCTCCAAGGTGGGGAGAATCGTCACCGGAAGAAGCCGGTTGGGATCTGAAAGTAAGGCTTCAGAACACCTGTTACTTCATTGTTTCGATGTTGCAAATTTAGGTTTTGCTTCTTTATCCTCGCTGTTTTAACATGGAATATGTTGTTGATTACGCCCCTCTCCATGCGGAGAGGGGACGAGGATAAAGCCTTCTTTTGATTCAATGGGTTGCCTTTTTTAAATTAATTGACTGTCATCTTTTAATTAATTGGCTACCGCATATCATCTAATTGGCTGCCTTCTTTAATTGAATGGGTTACCTTTTTTGATTCAATCGGTTGCCATCTTTCAATTAATTGGGCTTCTATTTGACCTAATTGGCTGCTATTTTTAATCTAATTGACTATCTTATATGATTTAATTGGCTGCCCTATATGATTTAATTGGTTGCCTTATTCGATTTAATTGGTTGCCTTATATGACTTAATTGGCTACCTTATTCGATTTAATTGGTTGCCTTAAAGGTGCTCTTTGCTACCTTTCCTTCCTTCTGAAGTTTAGCAAATTCCTTCTTAGCCTTGGCAAGTTGAGCCTGGAAAGCAGGATCAGCATGGAGTCGAGCCACAACAGCTGCACTCACAAGGCGCGCTGCATCAACGTCACTCTGCCAGTGATAACCACAGATAACACGGCTTTGTCCCATCTGATAGCCACGCTCAAGGATCTCATTCTGGCGGTCAATGTTGATCTCAGCAAGCACTAATGCTGTCGCCCAACCTATGGCTGTGTGGCCAGAAGGGTATGAACCGTTGGTTGACAGTTCCTGCTGCTGCTCAGGATTGCAGGTCATCTCTTTATAGAAAGCGAACGGACGAACACGCATGTAATGGTTTTTAGCACTGCGAGTAGCCAAGTCTCCTGCGTCTTCACGCATGTTTAACACGAGCTTATATATCTCTGGAGTGGTCTCTTTGCTTATCTTTACACCGAAAGCCTCCGAGAAAGCGTTAGGCACACCATCACCTCCTACGCGTGCATCGGCTGCTGCCTGATCGCCACGGGGCGTGTTGCGCTGCATCTTTCCCCACTGATACTGTGCCTCATCATAGAGAAACTGAATGCTACCGGGCTGTGGTGGAGCAGGAAGAAGGTCTAATGAACTTACCTGTTGGCCATCCTGAAGATAATAAAGGTCGGGTTTCGTACGTGCATCCTTAATCTTTGTTGCTGCATTCTGTGCGAAAGTCGTTACTGAAAACATTGCCAGTAGACCGACGAATAGAGTTTTCTTTGTCATTGGGTCTTTGGTTTAAATAGGTTTAAATTTATCTTCTTTTAAATAATTGGTTGTTGCAAAGGTAAGAGAAAAGTATGAAAAAAATAGTTGCAATTGACATTTTCCTTGATAAACATCAATTGCAACTATATTAATTTACTGATAAACAGTTGGTTATATCATTCAGAAAGTTTGAGGATATAGTGCACAATACTTGCCTTTTCATGGCTGCAATATGCCTCTAATGCCTCTTTATTGTCGCCAATCTTACTGTGATAGAGTCGGCTGACAACGGGATTCAGGTTGCCATAGATGCCCAACATTCCCGGCAACAACGTGCGTTTCACTTTCGGAAGCGCCAGAAGGAGGGTCAGAACACGTACCTGCTGACTGTTGGCATTGGTAAAATGGAAGATATCATTGCACACTTCACGGTCTGTAACACTGAAAGATGCGAAGAAATCATTGATCTTCCGACTTATTTCGTCGGTGATGTCGCGTGCAGCAGACTCTATATCGGCAAAGAGTTGGGTGTTAAATTTCCTGATTCGACGCTCTTCGTTCTCCTCAACCACCTGCTCGTGCACCTCAGCATACGATTGCATCAACTCCTGCAGACGCTCCATCATGCGTATCTGCAGCACTCTTTCGTGGATGATATGCAGCGAACGAAGCAGCAGAATACGGTCTTTGCCTTCCATATCATGCTCTGTCTCAAGCAGTTCTGCCGTCAACTGTGCCGTCATGTGGGGATAAGTATTGATGCTTCCCAGCTCTTCCAGCGTACGGGTGACGAAGGTCTTGATGATGCTAAGCCCTTGTGGCGTAAAGATATTCTCGTATTCTGCCTTCACATGGGCGTAGTCTTTATACACTTCCGACATTGGTTTGCGCTGCATATTATCGATGATACGTGCCGTCAGGAGCACTATCCCGTCGTTCAATCCAGGGAGTATCAGTGCACCATCAACCGACTTCCGTATCTTCTCCACCCGTTCCGTGAGTTCTTCTATGTGGTTGATCCACATGTCATTACGACTGCATTGCTGCTGAATCTCCTCTATTTCTTCCGTCTGACGGGCAAGAAGTGAGGATTCAATCATCGTTGGACGGTCATAGACATCAAACTTCTTGATGCGTTCTATCTGCTCATTGAGGATGTTCACCATCTTCAATGCGGCGTCACGGTTCATCTTTGCGATGCTTCCCGACAGTCTTGCAAGCTGCTCATTGGCGGCATGACTGTTGCGAGAGGTAGTCTCTATGCTGTCAATCTGCTGACATATCGTGTCGATACTCTCCCTTTCTGCCTCGCTGAACTGCCCCTTCATGGCGACAAGTGGTACCAATCGGCGGTGCAGATCGTCCTTACTGGCTTGCAACTGACGCTGTTCTATGCGGCGTTGGCGCAGATATCCTGCCAGAGCAATGGTGATAATGATGATAATACCCAGTACGATGAGCCCCAAAAGGTGAAGGTTGGGGGCGTCACCATTGAACTCTATCCACGTAGCTTTGCCTTCTTTCCCTGGCTGAAGACGCAGAACACCGAGGTCGGAACCGGCATAAAGCACTCCATCACGCACGAAAGTGGCTTTGGAATTGAACCGAATATCACCGAAGAGGAGCCCCTTGTCAATGAGTTTCTTACCTCGAAGGACGTATTTATGCACACCTGTCTCGGGCAAAGTGTAGAGGATACTGTCGCCAATGGCAAAGAGTTGACTGCATCCGTCGGCTCTCAGTGAGTCGCCTCCCACGACCTGTAGCTCATGATTCGTGAGCAGAATGAGGTGCTGAGGAGAACCTTTATGGGTGGCAACACTGTTGATAAACACCTCACGAGCCGTCCCTGCGACGGGTTTCATACGGTCTCCACTGCCGATAAAGACGCCATGATTGAGCGTAGAAAGCAACAGATGACCGCCGCCAAGAGGCTGTGTGAAGGAGGTGATGTACTTATCACGCATGCAAGGAACGGTATCAACGGTCCCCTTCTGCATACTAATGGACAACAGATAGTCCTGAACTCCGAGCAGGATGCGCTGCTTTCCGGGCTGGATAGCCATCGTTGTGATGCGTGTCTCGGGCTGACAAAGCACCTTCGGGTGGGCAAAGAGCTGATTGATAAGATAGCTTTTACCCGTCGTAAGCCTACAAAGTTGGTTGTTGGTGTTGTAATAAAAGAGGTTATCCCCCACTACTCGCATCTCAATGGGTTGTTCATTCTTCTCGAAATCATACACTTTCTCAGCCACCGTGTCGCCCTTCTGCTGGCGGAAAAGCTCATGCCGATTGTTCAGATAGAACGATGTCGCCTCGTCAGAGCATGCTGCTATGACGGGATCATTGGCATTGAACACTCCCAGATGGTGTGGAATGTGCCATACGGCATACTCTGTGAGCACCACGGAGAAGCCTGTTCCGTCGTTGGGAATGACGATGTGGTGTGCACTTGAGGGAATGTTATGCAGCAAAGGGGTGTTAACGAAACGGTGCTGATCGTCGGAAAGGAGGACACCAGAGGTCGTTATATAATAATGTGTAGCCCCAACCTGATAGTAAGCCAGCGCCGATTGCGGTATGGTTGTCGTCACAGCCTTACTCCCGTCAGCCTCTTCCGTGATGAGACGGTTATCACTCAGACTGCAGAGTCTGCCGTTGTAGATACTAACCTGTCGGAAACTGGTGCCTTGATGGCGCAACGTAATCTCTCGGGAGCGCATGTTCAGTGCGATGACACCGTTCTGTGTGGCAGCAAAAAGCCACCGTCCGGCATGGCACAGACTGTTGACAAGGAACGGTTCGCCCGTCATTGCCGTTGCCGACTTTGCCGAAGGATAGAGCAACCGGAGCCGTGCTACCGCCTGATTCGTTGCCATTGAGTAGAGTCCCTGCGACGTAGCGATGAAGATAACACTGTCCGTCAGGTCGATATCATACGGTGAATAACGGTTGCCCTTGCGTGGAATGTTGAACGTAGAACGATGAATCAGCGTGTCACCAGCCATCTCCCATAGCTGTAGTCCTGCGTTGCGCGATGCTATCCACAGTCTTTGCGGATGCCGTAGGTCTCGTTCCACATCGTAGATACGGTCCAGTCCCGTGTCAAAACGTTGCCGTTTCTCCCCACTGACATGCCATATCACACCCGTCTCCGTACCCACCCAGTAGGCAGAGTCATCGGATGAGAGTGCCGAGAGCCGTTCCTCATAGTGGTATTCCTTCTCTGAGAACATGCGCACAGGAGCCTCCTGACGGCAACTGGTGATGCTGATGAGCAACAGAAACACTGCACACAACCACCACATAACCCCCATTCCCCTACTGTTATGATGGAAATTAATTGTCATTCTTTTCTTCTTTACCCTGCAAAAGTACTTAGAAAGATTGGAATAATAATGGAAGATAAAGAAAAAGAAAGCATCATAACACAGCCAAAAGCATAAACCATCACAAGCCTGAAACGCACCCGGCACAGCCTCTCCCCGGCCCTCTCCGAAGGGAGAGGGAGAACAATTAGCGAGGTTCCCCGTTGTATTTGAGAAGGCATAAAACGGTGTTTAAGGATTTTGTGGGCTAGTTTTGAAGAAGAAAAGTAGATAAGTTGCATGCTCTAAACTACGAATTTTCGAATTGAGAGATAGTTAATTGAATGCTATAAACTACGAATTTCACGAATTACATATAGTTAATTGTATGCTATAAACTACGAATTTCACGAATTACATATAGTTAATTGTATGCTATAAACTACGAATTTCACGAATTACATATAGTTAATTGTATGCTTTAAACTACGAATTTACGAATTAACAGATTGGGGAATTGTGTACGACAAAGCATATTTTGACCTCAAAAACTTTAGACTTCTGAGAATTAACCCATGAACTTTTAGCTTTAAATCTTCCCCCTACCACCTCCCCAACTCCCAGCATTCCGTATCCCGCCAGGTACATCCCCTCCTTCGGAGGGGCTTGGGGAGGCCGTATTTTTGGGGGTGTTTTTGTCAATTTCTTTCCTTCTTACTTTTCAATCTACGCCCTTTTGCGTTGTAAAAGACGCCCTTTTGCAATGTAAAAGGGCATCTTTTGATGTGTAAAAGGGCATGTTTTACAATGCAAAAGGGCACCTTTCACAACCCTCTTTGTAACCTATTGATTCCTTGATGGTTACAAAGGCGGTTTTTCGTCATTATCCTTTGTTTTGCTATCCATATACCTTCAGATTTTGTAAGGTTACGCCAGTTCGGGATAAGGGTTTGTTTAGAATAGTTCCAATTGCCTACTCTTTTCAATGCGCACGGGCAGTGCCTCGGGCTTATTCTCGAAGAAACAATATGCTGCTAATGCCGCACAGAGATTCATGAGAAAGTTATGTACGGAGCGATGGCGTGAATGGACAAGGTTGGCCTTGTTTTTGAGCAGTTCGTTGATACATTCTATTATATATCGCTTGCGCAGTATCATCTTGTCCCACAAGGGCATAAGCTTGTTTTTCATGTTTGATTTGAGCCCATGAACGAGGAGGATGACTTGATTGAAGAGATTCTCTAAGAATTCTTGCTTGATGTAGCATTCTTTATCGGCAAACACTTTGCCGTAGAGCACCTTGGTGAAGACCTGCCACACCCTAGGGTCTCTGTCGTCCACGTTTGTGGGAGTTAGGCAGAACGTGAGTACATCACCCATCTCGTTGCACAGCAGATGAAGCTTGAAACCATGACACCACCCCATCGTTCCCTTTCCGTTCTTGGCAAGTCCATCAAACACCTTGTTGAATTTCCTTCTCATGTTGTGGCATACGGGAATCATCGTACTGTCCACAAAACTAATGCCCGTGCACTTTCCAAAACCTTGGATGCACATGAAGGCCATCAGGTCGAAGAACACGCGGGGCATGAGTTCCACGAAACGCGTGTAGGACACGGCCTTAGGGAAGTAACTTGCCAGATGCCCCTTGATGAAGATGAGGTAATAGTACTTGAAGTTGCGGAAAGAGCCAAAATGATAGCAAAGCAGAATGGTCATTATTTCGCTCTTGGCCATCTGCCCTTTGCGGTTTCGCATGCGCTTATATCCCTCGTCTATGGGGGCGATGTGTAGGTTTTTAGTTAACTCGGCATCTAAATTCTTGCAGAACTCATCCAATATACAAAATATTTCAGGAGTTTCCTTGAACGAAGTGAAAAACTTTGTCTGTGGAAATCATCGCTATATATGTTCTGTAAGTTATTGATTTTCAATTATAAAGCTACAAAATAATAGCGAGATTACCAACTTTTTAGAGAACTTTTTTATCCCGAACTGGCGTACCACTTAGTCTCAACACTTTGCAAAATGGTGCAAAATACACTGCGTTTTGCAGCAAAACGCACTGCTAACTCGTGCTAAACGCAAGGCTAAATGCAGCAAAACGCAAGGCGTGTGAGCAAAGGGCGCGACCCAATTTATGCAAAAACAACTGACGTGAACCACAAAAAAAAGTGGGAAAAAGGCGCAATAAGCATAGAATTAGCACCTTTTTCTCACTAAAAACTCAAAAAGCAGCGCAAAAGTTATGATTTAAGCTCCTGCCTTTATGCAATATTCATTTTTGTGTTAGCGTGCTTATGCACAAGCACTTACACCATTTTGGTCTCGTTTGGGGCATTAAAAGCCTATTTTGGGGCATCGCCTACAGGCGTTTTTGCCTTTCTAGAAGTGGTGTAGTACTGAAATGCGTTTTGTAAAGTCTATTTACCGTAGCTTTCAATCATTACACCCAGCTTTAAACCCAAATCAATTGTAAGACCACTAATCACACAATTGATGTTGCTTACATTTCATCCAGTTCATCTTTTGTTGGCTTGTCGGCATCTTGCCTATGATATTGTTTGAGCGTAGTGCACCACATTTTCAATAACAACATCGGCAATGTGTCCAGCAATACACAAAATCAAAACAACTCTACCCACTGTTTTTGGGTAAAAAAGACATAATACCTAGTACGAAAACTTCACCCCAAGAAACAAACTGCGGGGTTGAGTAGGTCCGTAAACATAGTCGGAGGCACGCGAAGCCCCTTTATCCAAATCCTTTTGGTAAGCATCGAGCATGTTTTGCACCCCCGCACTAGCCTCCAATTTCACCTGCTTAGTTATGTAGAAATTATAGGCAAGCTTCAGGTTAAGCGTGAGAAACGCGGGAGTGTGCTCAATGATAGCAAAGTCGTTGGTGCGCTCGCTCCCCCCTTTGGGGTGGCCAACATACATTCTACCCGTGTAAACGCCCGATAACGATAGGGCAAAATCGATGGTGGGATGCACAGTGAGGGTGAAATATCCGTAGGTGTTGGGCGTTCGCAGCAGACGTTTAGTGGTTTTAAACTCGGGAGCAGCATCGTCGTCCCATTCTTCGGGCGTGCGATAACGGCTGCTTTGCCAAGTAAAACCAGCTTGCAATTGCGCCCACGACGAGAGCGAAGCCTTGCCCTCGAGGTTAATTCCATACACCGTTGCACCGTTAGAATTGAAGCGTTCTTCAACACGTGCGCCATCAATAATCACATCATCAGCCAGTTTGCGTGTAGCAAACATGTTGTTAAGGCGTGTGTAAAAGCCCTCAATAAGAACGTTGGTTTGTACTGTTCCAAAACTTTTATAGAGGTCGGCCGATGCACTAAAGCTGTGCGAACGTTCCTCTTTCAAATCCTTAGCCAACGCAATTTTCACACGGTCGCCATCAGCAATACGCGTATGAAGGTCTTCATCAAAAGCCTGTGGGGCTCTAAATCCGCCAGCGTAAGTAAGTCGGAAATTGGTGTTGGGCGTGGGATTGTAGCGCAGATTAACGCGCGGACTAAAGATAAGATGCGAGATAAGGTTGTGTTTGTCTAGTCGTCCGCCCAGAAGCAAGCCCCAATGGTTGTTTTTCCATTCGTTTTGAGCAAAGAAGCTACCAATATTCACGCGCTGTTCCATCACGCTGTTGTAGCCCAGAGAGTGGTCTTTAATGCGGTCGTAGCTATATTCGGCCCCCACAACAAGACTCGAAGGCATGAACCACAGACGGTCGAAATTGTGCACATATTGCGCACCAGCTATGTAATTGATGTTATGCGTAAGGTTATAGGCTCGTTGTGCTTTGTCGTAGGCTTGCGCATCGGCCAGCGTTTGTTGTTGGTTGGCGGGCAGCGTGGCGGCATCGTCTTCGCTCATATCGAGGTTAAGTCCCAGTTTATAGGCTTCGTTCAAGGCCTTAAGTCCATCGGCAGCGGTGGCCAGTTCGCCCAGTCCGCCGTAATAACTCTTACGGTCAACGTTTTGAAACGAGGCATAAGCACTGAAATGTCCCTTACCATTAAGGCTAAAGAGGTCATAGCCCAAACTTCCGCCGTTGATGGTATGTTCGATTTGTTCGGCAATATTGGCCTCGTGAGCAGGCAAGTAAAGTTTGTTTCCGCCACGTCTATACTCCTTCAAGCCGTGGTATTTAAGGGTTATTTTTGGAGTAATCGGTGAGTCGGAAGAAAGAGCTAAGCCCCACAGTTTTATTATCTAGCGTGGGAAGGTCGGTGTAACCATCGCCATCGCGGTCGTAAGCAGCGCGGTGTCGGCTTTGTCCATAGAGATAAAACCCAGCTCTATTATTGGTTGTAACAACCGATAGGTTGCCCGTGGTGTTGTTGTCGAAAGCAGTAGAGCCATTTGTTGCGCCTGTGATGGTGTGCGCCACATCGGCCGAATTTTCGCTAGGTTCTTTGGTAATGATGTTGATGGTGCCACCAATGGCCGAAGCACCGAAGAGCGCCGAGCCACCACCGCGAACAATTTCAACACGTTGCACCATGTTAGAGGGTATCTGTTCGAGTCCATAAACACCTTGAAGGGCCGTGAAAACGGGTCGCGAGTCGATTAATATTTGCGAATAATGACCATCAAGCCCATTGATGCGCACCTGCGAGAATCCGCAATTGGTGCAATTATCTTCGGTTCGCACGCCCGGTTGGAAGTTTAAACCCTGCGCCAAGGTTGTAGAATGGGTAGACTCGAGCAACTTCGTGTCCAGAACATTCACAACCACAGGCGACTCACGTCTAAGTGTTTGACTACGATTGGCCGACACAACAACCTCGTCGAGCGCAATTTCGTCGGGTTTGAGCATCACATTCAGCTCATGGGTATTATTTTTTTGCGTTGTCACCTCGTGTTTGTAAGCCCTATAACCAGCCGAGCGCACTTCCACAATCACCTTTCCCACAGGCAGATTTCGCAGCATAAAATGGCCATCGGCATCGGTGGTGGTAGTGATAACTGTACCCAAAACCAGCACGCTCGCGTGCGAAAGAGGATGTTGTGTTTTACTATCCACAACGCGTCCCTTAATGTTGGCTTCGGTATTAACTTTCACTTCGTTCTCGTGCCTTGCGTAAGTGGGCAGCGAAAGAACGAACGTAGCGGCGAAAACAAACGCCAATTTACATAAATCTGTTTTACGGTTCTTTTCTTTATCATTTTAAATTGTTTTAAAATCAGGCATGTTCTGTAAATCTTCGATATAGTCACAGCACGCCCCATAGGGCTTTTTGTGACCTTATCAATGATTCTAGAGCTCGCCTTTGATTTGTTAATGCAAAGGTAGGATGGTGTAAGGAATAGTGCAATACCTAGAAGTAGGGAAAAAGCCTCACCCCTCTGCCCCTCTCCAAAGGGGAGAGGGGGTGGTATGCTTGATGTCTTTCGTAGTTGTTACGCCAGTTCGGGATAAGGATTTGCTTAGAAAAGTTCCAATTGCCTAGTCTTTTCAATGCGCACGGGAAGTGCCTCGGGCTTATTCTCGAAGAAACAATATGCTGCTAATGCCGCACAGAGATTCATGAGAAAGTTATGTACGGAGCGATGGCGTGAATGGACAAGGTTGGCCTTGTTCTTGAGCAGTTCGTTGATACATTCTATTATATATCGCTTGCGCAGCATCATCTTGTCCCACAAGGGCATAAGCTTGTTTTTCATGTTTGATTTGAGCCCGTGAACGAGATGGATGCCTTGGTTGAAGAGGTTCTCAAAGAATTCTTGCTTGATGTAGCCCTTATCGGCAAATACTTTGCCGTAGAGCACCTTGGTGAAGACCTGCCATACCCTAGGGTCCCTGTCGTCCACGTTTGCGGGAGTTAGGCAGAACGTGAGTACATCGCTCATCTCGTTGCACAGCAGATGAAGCTTGAAACCATGACACCACCCCATCGTTCCCTTTCCGTTCTTGGCAAGTCCATCAAACACCTTGTTGGATTTCCTCCTCATGTTGTGGCATACGGGAACCATCGTACTGTCCACAAAGTAATGCCCGTGCACTTTCCAAAACCTTGGATGCGCATGAAGGCCATCAGGTCGAAGAACACGCGGGGCATGAGTTCCACGAAACGCGTGTAGGACACGGCCTTAGGGAAGTAACTTGCCAGATGCTCCTTGATGAAGAAGAGGTAATAGTGCTTGAAGTTGCGGAAAGAGCCAAAATGGTAGCACAGCAGGATGGTCATGATTTCGCTCTTGGACATCTGCCCTTTACGGTTTCGCATGCGCTTATATCCCTCGTCTATGGAGGCAATGTGTAGGTTTTTAGTTAACTCGGCATCTAAATTCTTGCAGAAGTCATCCAACACACAGAATATTTATGTAACTTTTTCAGTGGTAATCATCGCTATACATATTTGTAAGTTGTTGATTTTCAGAAATAAAGTTGCAAAGCAATGGCGAGATTACCAACTTTTTAGGGAATTTTCTTATCCCGAACTGGCATAAGGTTATTTCCTGCTTCTTATTCTCTTCCTCACAACAATGAAGAAAGGCATCTTCTGCAATGCAAAAGATGCCTTATGGTTCGTCAGACGGTGCCCTAAGGATAGGGACTTATCTGCTTTTTACTTAGCTTTTATGTACCGATGGCGTCATCGGATACACCCTTTAAGACTTAATGTTCCCAAGGATTATAGCCTTCATCAGCAAGGTCGAACCAGCCCGGTTTGGCTCCTACGCCGTCTTCTGGGTCTCCTTCGTCAATAGGACGTTGGTCGGTTGTTGGAAAAGCCACACTAATTTGACCCACCCTGTCAAAGTATTTTAGACCCAGTAAAACGATTTATTATTGACCCACTAAATGCCCTGGTCGGGTGGGTCATTTTATTTCGCTATTACTTGGTAATATTCTTTGCTTTTATCTTTCTAAGACTCTCTCCAGTTAGTTCTATTTGATATGAGGTATGCACAATTCTATCTAGTACAGCATCTGCCACGGTAGGGTCGCCTATTGCATCATACCAGTTGTCTACAGGAAGTTGAGAAGATATGATAATCGACTTCCTTTCATGCCTATCTTCTATAATATCAAGTAATATAGGACGCTCTTTTGCATCTACAGGTACAAGGAAGGCATCATCGAGGATTAACAAGCGACATCGCTCTATCTTCTTTAGCTCTGTTTCTAACGTTCCTTTATTCTTGGCAACCTTAAGTGTCCCCAGCAGCTTTGACATGTTAGCATACATCGTTCTAATACCATTTTTACAAGCATGATAGCCTATAGCTGTAGCGATAAAACTTTTACCAGTTCCTGATGAACCAGTAATAAATATATTGCGTCCTTGCTTGATAAAATCAAGTGAGAGTATTCTCTCCATTTTGTTTTGGCTAAGGTTGCGATTGATATTATAATCTATTTGCTCAGGATAGGCTTTATATCTAAACCCTGCTGATTTTATGAGTCTTTCAATGGCTGCTGCAGAACGATAGTCCCATTCTCGAGATAAGAGCCAAGATAAAAAAAGGCATCTGGTGTCATCGTATCTGCAATTGTAGTTGTTAGACTTTCTTCAAAGGCAGTTGCCATACCCGTAAGCCTCATTCTATGCATTAAATCAAGAGATAACTGATTCTTATCCATTTCTTGCACAATAGGTGCTGTCTTATTATTATTTAGTTCCATAGTTGTTTACTTTAATTGTTTGCTATTATTGTTATTATTGGATAATTGCTTTTGAGAAATAATCCTTGCCTCGTATGTTCTTATGAGTTTTTTTGGTTTTATATTCAGGAGATAGCTCCATATTATCTTCATCCATAGATATATAGGAAGCATCATCACCCTTCTGTAGTATATCCTTTATCTCATTATAGCCATAGCGTCGTCCTTCCGAGGCACAGTTACAAGCTGCTACTAGACGAGCCATGCCATACTTCTTCTCCAGCGACATGATACCACGGCAAGAGCGGAAGGCTTTTTGGTGGATATTTCATCTGCGTAGCGACTTCCTTGAGATAAAGCAGAAGGATGTTGTCTATTTGCCCTGCCCGTTGATATATTTCCTCCAAATCCTTTTCAAAGCTACCATGATGACCAGGAAGATTATGTGCATCTTTCTGTGAGTAGGTATAGGGAGTATCATCTCGCTGATGGATGGTAACTAACTTTAACCCATAGTAGATTTGAACATTGTCATTATCGTAAATAAGCTCCATACGTTTGCCGATATACTCTGTTGGAACACTATAACTATGCTTTCTTAGCATAACGAAGCTGTTAGCCATGACAGTAGCAGACTTTCTAGACTTCATCTGATAGCGAGCGGTAGGAAGAGGACGAAGAAAATCTTTTTCCATTTCCTCAAATAGTTCTTGACGGGATTCCTTACGCCCACTCAATCTACGGCTGTTAAATGCTTCTAAAGATGTGCGTATAGCAACATTAAGTGATTCTAGATTATGGAAAAATTTGCCCTTCAATATCTACATATACCGACCGATACATTAGCTTTTACAGCATTCTCAACCAGTGCCTTGTCCTTGGGACGGCGCACCCTAGCTGGATAAACAGCCATGTCATAAAAATTCAGCCATAGCAGCGAAGTCGTCATTGATAACAGGCTCATTACGATCACTGCGGATAACGGCTGATTTTTAAGTTGTCAGGCACAACAGCCTTGGGTACACCACCAAAGAAATGAAGAGCATTCTCGCAAGCAACGATAAGGTCTTCCTTCTTCTGCGACCACACTGCCTCGCAATAGGTGTAATGACTGCATGGAAGGGTAGCCACAAAAACCTCTACCTTCCGCACCTCACCCGTCTGTTCTTCGACTATCTCTAGCTTATCACCCTGCATAATCAATATACATCTGATCGCCAGCAAGGTGCTCTACATGTCCCTACGGCTCGTGTTTGACATCTGTAGGCATGGATTGCGTGTTTGAAAGTAGAATACTGGTAACCATTAGGATGAGTTTTGAGATACTCCGTGTGAAGAGATAAGATAGAAACACCCTTCTTGCTAAGCCGTTTCACATAATCAGGAACAAGTGCCTCTAACTCCAACTTGCGAGCAGAAGGCGGACGGTTACGAGAATGCCCATCTGAAAACAAGTCCGCCAGCTTATCATCTGAAAGCGACAGAATTTGCTCCATGGACAAGCCACTTTCTTGGAATTTACGGACATACTTGCGGAGGGTGTTACGAGATATATGGAAAGTACTAGAAATACTTCTTATTCCCATACCAGATGCGTAACAGCGCAATAAATTCTTTAATTTTGTCATATAAATAATAGTTTTATGTTTTTAATGCCGGCCAGGGCAGTAACACAAAACTACAAAATGACCCTAAAAAACTAGCGTTTCAAAGGGTCATTCTTATTTTGGTGAGGTGGGTCTCATTATTTTAACCTTACTGGGTCTAAAATACTTGCCAGGGTGGGTCAAATTAGTGTGGCTTTTCCAGTTGTACCGTCACCGTCATTGTCTACCTGTGAGAACTGTATGAGAAGTGAGCGTTCTACACCTATCTCCATCTCCTCTGTTATGGGTGTTACATATATCTTTTTCATGACTGTTCCTCCTTATTTGATCATTATTTTCTTGTGGTTAACAACATAGATTCCTCGTGGTAAGACGCCCATCTGCGATGCATCATCAGCCACTTTCTGTCCCTGCAGGTTATAGACAGCACCATGAGCAGAAGCCTCTGTGCCCTCGATGTGTAAGCCTTCGATGGCTGTCGTACTGCCCTGCAGCTCACCATCAATGGTGAAAGTGAGTGGTTTGGCAGGACTTGCCGCATTCACATTCGTTGCTATCCAGCATCTAAAGCCCTTCACTGGGAGTGCATTTGCGGTGTGATACCACTTTCCATTCTTAGCTCCCAGCACGTAAGAGTGGGCAGGAATGATGGTGGTTGTCTGATTAATCTGTGTTCCACAGAACTGAATATCGCCCGAAACGGTTGTCGTCTGGTGTGCATTCTCTCGGAAGATGGGGGAAGGAACAGTAGGAAGGACAACATTATTAATGGTGTAATAAGGTGCCTGAACCGTCACTTGCGACCCGTCATTCAGCCTTTTCGAATAGCTACCAGCCTCAACATTCGCATTACGAGTAGTCTGCATGATATAGAGTTTGCAGGGTTCTATTACCGTAGCATCGTTATTTGAGAGGTCGACTTTCTCAAAATCAATACGTGAAGGGATGGCTGTATCCTGTCCTTTCAGTCGTGCCAGCTTTGCCTGTTCACCAAAGGCTGTCTTGAACTGAGCGGCAGTAAGCGACACGGGAAGTGTGATAGAGCTCCACAATCCCGTCTTGATAGTGCGCTTTAAGATAAGAGTATAGGCATTTGTTGGTACAAGAGCCTGCTTGGTAAGATAGTCAAGTGAGGTCTGATCCTCATCCAATACCATATCATTATCCCCACAATATCGCAGCTGGAAGTTATCGAAAGCTGTCCAATCGAGTTCCTTGTCAGAGCCTGAAACCTTGATTCCAATATTCAATTCGTCACCATCAGCAGGGACATAGACGAGGATTGCGTTGTTATATATACCCGTTTCAAAGCGTTTAGCAGCCTTGATGTAAGGGCTTTCGGTCCCTACATCAACCGCTTTATACGTCTTTGTCAGCTCTTCTTTGGTGTAGTTGAACTCCTTTCCAAAGACATTCAAATCATTAGAAACCACTGAACGACCATCGGAAGAGCCTGTAACATTAGCGAAAATACTTGCTTTCAGATTGCTTCCAGCACCTGGACTGTAGAAACCATCGCATGAAACACGATACCAACCCTTCTTCAATACAGTCACTTTCTGCGTTACGGAGCCATTTGCATGGGCGTTATTACCCAGGTTTCGGATAGATGCTATCCAGTAACTTCCGTACTGTCGGGTGTATTTATCAGGCCAATCGTTCATCTGACCCATACCAACGTAATACGTATTAGGCTGTTCTTGTTTGAAAGCATACTTCGTTGAGAGGTAATCTTGCTGCAAACCAGACACTACCCACTTGCCAATTCCTTTGTGACTGCGCATGAAATCAGGGTCAGTCAGTAGGAAAGTAGCATCGGCAGGAGCCTCTGACGAAGCAAATTGAGCCTTGAAAGCGTCTTTAAGGTCCTGTAATGTGATGAATTTCCATTGTGCATTGGCACCGTAAGAGGTTGGGTCTGTAGGATAAATGAAGCTCAATCGGTTGGAACCTGACGCTGTTGGATCAACAACAAGATAACGATTGCCATGCACAATGGCTGGTGTTGCATCGTTTTTGCAGTATAAAGTATAGGTCTTACTGCCCGAACTTGTTTCTTTAATGGTCCAATCAATATAGGCATTGGTGCTTATTCGGTCGCAGAACACCCTATCCCAGCTTGATTGTTTATCAGGTACTACATCTCCAGTGTGTACATGTGGGAATCCCAACATGTGTCCATCGTCCGTTTCGAGGACGCCTTCTATGTGATATGTATCGGCTGAAATCTTCGTTAAATTTAGTCTCATACCAACGTTATAGGCTGAGATACTGGTTCCCCAGATAGACCCAACGTTCAGGTATTTGCCTGTTCCGACATTGTACAAGTACACTGCATTCATGTCAGCATTGCTGTTTCCAATCACTGTTGACAGTTCATTACCCACCCATTTGTAGTTGGCATCCTGTCCTTGTGCCATAGAACGCGTTGAGCATAGTAATAGAATCATTACTGGCAAAATGAAAAATAGGTTTATTTTCCTCATCATAAAATAGTTTATTTAGTTAATATTCGTTTTGATTTGTACATAGATTGAGGGGCATAAGGGATGCTTCCATCCGCCTATATAGGCTTATATGCTACTCGGTTTGTATGCTGTTGCCTCTGTTTCCTCGCTCTGTCCTCATCAGATGGGGCGTGATGGCGATGCCAGAAGGGCTGGAGGCAGGAGGCTGATAAACAGGGTTTAAACGATAAAGAGAGAGAAAAACACGCTCGAGGCATGCTCTTCTCTCTCTTATCATGTCATCATTTCAGTAGTGGTGCGCCAACTCTCTTGTCCATACGGCGCAGGATTAGCTTGTGATTCTCCAAGTCAATGATCAGTGCAAGGGCTGTTGTCTTACCGTCAGCACCGGCAAAGCCGTTGAAGTCCAGTACATTCCCTGTGTGTTAAAGAAAGGACTTACAACCTGATGGGGTGTCTCAAGCTGTGTGGTTCCACTCCTATAAAGGAAGTCATAATAGCCTCTTGCAGGGAGGAATATCCTTTTTGTATTGCTATTGATCCCTGGTGTACGTTCATTATCAGCGTAAGATCTGTTCAGAGGGACGGTTGCCAAGTCGGTTGTCTCGGTCTTTTTGCGGTAATCAACCATTGGTCCTCCATAGGCTTTTGTCGGCCCGATGTCTGTGAAATGTGATGCTGGTCTACCCGTTTTCTGCTTTAATGCTTCTAAAGTATCGAACCATACGCCACCATTATACAGATGATGATGGATGACATACATCTTTCCCATGTCTATGGTAGGTGTCCCCTGCCATGCAAGCCACATGGCTCCGTTTGCCGTCAGGGCATCCTTTGCGCTGCGTGTAGCGACATTTTGATAAACATTTGTGCTTGCTCCGGGTGTGGCATTGTACCATCTGGCATCTGAATCAGCATCGGGGAAGCCTTCAGTCTGCGTCAATGGGTCTTTAACAGGGAGCAGAAGCTGCTTGTCTTCATGTCCTTTCCAGAAGTATTCACCCACAGGTGCATCCCAAGTGTAGTAATCATCCTTCGAGAAATCAGCCAGTTTGATGTCGTGTTCAAGGTGACATGTCTTGCCTTCTTCCAACTTTAGCTTCTTATATATCTTCCGATAGTATCCGCAACCATTGGTAGCTTGGTCAACAAGTGCGTAGTCTATCTTGACATTTGTGTATTCCCCCGGTGGCAGAACGATGATGATTCCGTTCTTTGTCACGTCTGCTGATGCTGGGATGGGTAAGCTTTCGCTGGGTGTTCTGCTGACCAACTGGTTTCTCTCAAAGCGTTGCTTATAGTACCATATGGTTGTCTTTCGCTTGTCATTTGTGACGGTTGACACGGGACGGTCAGGTGCATTGTACTTCAATCCGTTGTCATCAAACTTGAAAGTACCGTTGATAAGCTGGTCAGCTTGTACGAAAACTGCCACTACACCAACGTCAGTTGAGAACTGATGTACTGAACTGTAGGGGTTCAGAACGAGGTAAGAGGCTTTATGGGTGAGGTTGAAAGTGTATTTACGGTCAGCCATCTTCGTTGCTACAGCCACACCACAGTCGCCATATTCGCCTATCTTTCTGGCGTCATTCGGTGCATCCTGAATCTGCTCTTTGGCAAAGACCACCTCATCAGCCTTGGTTGATTTCGAACCTGTATAGCGCACATTATAAGTGTTTGCAGAGAGGTTTTCATTGAAAAAGAACTTCGTTCGTTCCACCTTATCTGCTGCTGTGAGGTCGCTACGGTCGTTCTTCACAAGGTCGGTGCCGCCCGTTGTGCTTTTGTTCACCCATATATGGTCGTCTCCCGTCCAATAGAATTTAACGTGATTAGGGTCGGTTCCCGAACCGTTCACATATTCTCCTGCCGTGCGTGTTGGCGCATCTCCAACGGAGAATTCCGTCATATTAGCTGGTGACTGCTGCACTTTGCCTGTTGTCTCTGCATCCTCTGACGAGCAGGCAGCAAGTCCAACAACAGTCAGAAACAGAAGGAATACTCTGTTTATAAGTCTTTTCATCGTGTCGTAAAATCGTTTTTTAGTGACCGTATCGTAGTTTATTTCAGTACAATCAGGTCGTGTTAGTTAATATCCTCGCCCTCTTCCGCATCAGAGTTGTTCTGATCATAGGCGTTGTTATGCCCTGCTCCGAATTCCGTTGAGCCAGCCATCAATGACCATTCGGCATCTAAAGCCATCACCGAACATGACGGTGTGACATAGCGATGGCGTGCTGTATGCAACTCATCCAGCAGGATTCCATTTGATAATTTATGCTTTTGCATTCTTTTTTATTGGTTATATAGTCTTTGCTATCGGGTTTAATTTCGTTTCCTTGTCCCTCTCTTACGGAGTGGTTAAGCCTCTATGGCTATGCATCTTACGTATAAGTGGCGGTGCAAAGTTATGAATATTTTTCTTATAAAAAAAAGTTTAATTAACTAAACTCCCGTAGTTTGATAAATATTAACAATGCTTTCAAATGCGATAAAGCATATTTTTGAACTCCAAACCTTAACGCTTTGAGAATTAAACACAGAACTTTAAGCCCTAATTCTCTGTACTTTCCTCTGTTCACCCTCCCAATTCCTATATGCTTCAAGGCATCCATATCAACCACAAACCTTAACGCTTCGAGAATTAAACACAGAACTTTAAGCCCAATTTCTTCATCCTTCTATATCCCCAACACCCAGCATCCCATATCCCGCCAGGCACATCCCCTCCTTCGGAAGAGCTGTGGTCAACCGTCTTCTATCCCCCGTTTCCTCTCACATCCCCTCCTCCGGAGGGGCTTGGGGAGGCTTCTTTTTTGTCAATTTCTTTCCTTCTTACTTTTCAATCTACGCCCTATTGCAATGTAAAAGACGCCCTTTTGCAATGTAAAAGGGCATCTTTTGATGTGTAAAAGGGCATGTTTTACAATGCAAAAGGGCACCTTTCACAACCCTCTTTGTAACCTATTGATTCCTTGATGGTTACAAAGGCGGTTTTTATTGATTATAGTTGGGAAAGGAAGAAAATTGGGTTTACAGAATGTAAGGATATTTCGTGGTGCCTGTTATGTCCATCGGGGGATGATCAGCAGGGGCATTCAGCAGCTATAGGAGGGACGATTCGTGGGCAGTATGCGCTCACTTCAAAGTTACTCTGTGCTCACTTCACACTCAGTCTGCTCCCATATCGTTGTCAGTATGTCCATATATCCCAGTCAGTCTACCCCCACACGGCAAAGGATCCTACGGAGAAAGGCAACGGAAGCAGTGCCTTATACCTTATTATATATAATTATATATAGCCTTTTTAGGCGCATTTCGGCGTCTATTGCCAAGACTATTGTATTGACTATCCTACGTTTTCTTGACTTCGCCTTCGCAAGATAGTACCTTTGCAATGCCAATAGGGAGGAAAGGGGAAACTGACGGATGCGCCTATGGCAATCAGCCCCTGCCCGTTGATTGCTTTGTAAACTAAACTTCATCATCATTATGCAACACATAAACTACGAAGAACAGCTCTCTGAACACTTCACAGTGGGTGAGATGCTACGGTCGGGGACTGCCATAAGACTACGGATAAAGAACCTTCCGGGGTGTGATCCCTGCCAGCCGGGACTGTCGGAACAGACCGTTATCAGCAACTTGCAAGCCCTTTGTACAAAGGTTTTGGAGCCTTTGCGACGACAAATTGGGAAGGTTATTGTGACAAGTGGCTATCGTTGTACGGCGCTGAACCGTGCTCTTGAAGGCTCGGAGCAGTCGCAACACCTCTCGGGAGAGGCTGCTGACATCTACGTTTCGGGACGACAGATGTGCCAGAAGTACGTCAATATCCTTCAACATACCGACTTCGACCAGATGATTCTCGAACCTCTCGACAGTCATTTGAAACGGTGGATACACATCAGCCATCGACGAAACGGGGAGAATAGACACCAGATTATCGGCGATATATAATCATTGTGTTATATATATATGTATTCATTTCTTTATTTATTTACATTTTTAAATCTTTAATTTTATGTCAATCAATTATCGTTTGTACCAAGACAATCGTAAGAACAGTAAGAAAAAGGGGCATTGGTACGCCCGTACTGTAGTGACTAACTGCGTTGATATCAAGGCACTTGCAGCCCGCATCAGCAACAGCTGTACGGTGACGGAGCCTGACATCCTGGCTGTTATCTCGGCACTTGTCACCGAAATGAACTACGCACTGACGCAGGGCAGCAAGGTGAAAGTCGACGGATTGGGAACTTTCCGTGTGGGAATCCATTCACATGGGGTAGAGAAAGCCGACGACTTCAATGTTCAGAAGGATATCTTCAGTCCTCATGTGCTCTTCCTTCCAGCATCAATGAAGGTCGGAACGAACAAGCGTGTGGCAACGTTACTCAGCAATCTGAAGCTGCAGGAGGCGGAGAAATACGTCGGTGCACCGAAGAAAGGGAAGAAGAAAGCGGCTGAAGGGGGCGCAGAAGGTACTCCCGGTGCTGGCGGAAGTGAGACGCACAACCCTTAATCAGTTCTTTAATGTCTAACCGTCTGTCGTCATCTGCCCCTTAACGGTGGGCGCATCTCATTGAAAATGAGGACTTTCACACAAACACACCACTCGCCTTTGGGGCGGATGGGACAGACATTAATCATGCTTTAAATTATGAAACAATCAACTTGGAAACTCATTCTGCAGATCGCTGTGACGGTTATCACTGCCATCGCAACCTCTCTGGGTGTCACTTCTTGTAGGTAGACACGAAGGGAAAGGCGCTCCCCCATTGGCTCGCACACCGTACTTGACGCTCCGAAGGAGAATACACTGTGGCTCATGAGCACGCAGATGACACGGCAATCGTGATAAAAAAAACTCTAAAACAAAACCCGTCTTGGACTTAGACAGTCGTTAGTAATCTCTTATTAAAGATTAATTAGGCTGCCATATAGCATTGATTATCAGGTGATTGCAAATCCGTCGCACGACAAATGAGTAGGTTTCAGCCGACTTCTAAGGAACATTCTTCCGACAATCAAGTAAGGTGTGTGCGACAAAAAGGGAGGGTCTTTCCCACCTATTGCGACAGATTGGGAGGTAGAGGGCGACAAATAGGGAGGTAAACTCATGTTTTGTTCGTTTTATTTTACAAAACATTCGTTTTCTCTTTGTCTTTCTCTCACTTCCCAATCTTTGTTTTCTGTATTACAATCTTTTGTGTATTTTATAACCATCTGTATTCTAATGGGTTATAAACCACTGCGACAAATTAGTAGTATTGTTTCCTTATAGCATTCCATCTATATGCGACAAATATGGAGTTTGCTGAAAATAACGAAACTTTACACTTTTTTGTCGCCATTTATATATATATATATTCCCATGTTTATAGGAATAAATGTTTTTCCTTTTGTCCCCCAAAAGATTCCGTACTGCCCATCTTAACCTCCCTTTTTCTTGTCATACACATTATAAATATGTATATTTGCATACAGAAATAAAAACCAACTGATCATGAAAAAAGGAACGCCTGAGTAACCTTTTGCTTGTTAACGTTCAACGAAGTATTGTTTCCGTCCGAGGAAAACAAATTATAATCGATGCTGATGCCACTCATTTAATGATACTGACGCTACCCTTTTAATGATGCTGACGCTACCCATTTAATATGGATTAGGAACCCATCGCATCAAAGAAACAGTGTACAAGAATGCAGATAAGTTCCCTTCAGACTGTATGTTTGCTCTTAGAAAGGAGAGAATAGAGACTTTGCGGTAGAATAATTCGTCCACAAATCTTCCATCTAACATAGCTCCCTACCAAAACATTTACCAAGAAAGAACTCTATATATTGGGAATAATCCTAAAAAGAAAGAATGCGATAGCTGTTACATTTGCAACTGGGGAGTCTATCAGAAACGTACGGAAGTTAAAACGGGAACTATGATATTAACATCAAGGAAGGGCATATTTCCTAACTTTCCTGTCACTTCTGTCACACGTTATGGGGCTGTAAAGGTTTAGAATAGAGGGGATTAAGAGAAGTGTTAAAAGTGACAGCAAATGAAAACAAAACTATTTTAGGGAGTTATAGGGCTTCTGGAGGGGGGATTTTCTTGGGTTCCTAGGTTTCTTTTCTAGGACTCCTATGTTTTATCCTAGGTACTCCTAGGAGTTTTATTCTAGGACTCCTAGGGGTTAATCTAGGCTTCCTAGATTTTAATTCTGTGGCTTCCTAGGTCTCTTCTAGCCCCCCTTAGGTTTTTAATTCCTCTGTGAGTACAGGGCGCAGAGATTATCATTGTTTGCTCATATGGGGTTATATCCTTTCTTATGAGCAACCAGACAGGTCTCATAAGCCGACGGACAGGGACGAGAAAGCCCCCAAGTAGTCAGTAGTTTAAAGATTATTGATTCCTAACAGTTCTGCTTTTTTTGATGGATGATTCCTAATTATTCAACGTCTAAATAGCTTGTTTTCAGTAAAAAGATGGCTAAATGATTTGGAATATATCGAAAATAATTCATAACTTTGCACTCGGAAAGTTGAAATAATTACAAGAAACATATTCTATACGTATCCTACTGATTATCAATAGTCAGTATCGAAGCGTCGAAAAGGACATATACGTAAAAATATTAATATATAAATACAAAAACATTATGAAAGAAAAGTTTATTTGCACCGTTTGCGGTTACATCTATGAAGGTACTGAAGCACCAGAGGAGTGCCCAATCTGTCATGCTAAAGCTAATAAGTTCAAGGCTTTCAAGAGTGTAGAACTGAAGGGTACTAAGACTGAAAAGAACCTCCAGATTGCTTTCGCTGGAGAGAGCCAAGCACACACAAAATACCTCTATTATGCTTCAAAAGCAAAGAAAGATGGTTATCAGCAGATTGCTGCTTTGTTTGAGGAGACAGCAATCAACGAGCGTGAGCACGCTAAGCTTTGGTTCAAGTTCTTGCACGATGGTGGTATTCCTACAACAACAGATAACCTCGCTGACGCTGCAGCAGGTGAGAACTATGAGTGGACAGACATGTACGCTAAGATGGCTGAAGAGGCTCAGGAGGAAGGCTTCACAGGTATTGCTGCTAAGTTCCGCAAGGTTGGTAAGGTAGAGAAACACCACGAGGAGCGTTATCGCAAGCTGTTGAAGAACATCGATGATAAGGTTGTTTTCTCACGTGATGGTGATTCAATCTGGCAGTGTCGTAACTGTGGTCACATCGAGATCGGCAAGAATGCTCCTAAGGTCTGCCCAACATGTGACCACCCAGAGAGCTACTTCCAGCTCCAGGAGAACAACTTCTAAGGTTGTAAAAACATTATGAGACCGTTGACATGGGTGTTGGTTCCCATGCGATAGCTACAACAACGGATATAAGGTAAGTGCCGGAGGCGTCATGCTTTCGGCACTTTTTTCGTGTGGTTGGCGGTAGTGTACTACTTGTTTACATGCTCATCAAGACACAAAACAAGCTGCAGTCTTGCCCTATTGGGAATTATTTACCGCTAATAAACACGGAGTTCGAGCATGAGAAGACCGTATTATTCAGCATCATCGGCAAACATTTACTGTCCTCCCAAGCTACTTTTGCGTTCTACAGAAGAGCTTCTAACACCAGAAAACAGGCAGAAAAGTCTTGGTAATGACGGCTAAAAGCATCACGAATGAGCCCTGTATCTCCCCCACCCCATTGCCTATTAACCGACAATAGGGTGCAGAAAGATACAGGGCTCACGCTATATGATAAGTCGTTCTTACGCCTTCAGCTGTTCAGCCATGCTAGCTGCGGCACGCCGACCATCGCCCATTGCGAGGATAACGGTGGCACCACCACGTACGATATCACCTCCGGCGTATATCTCGGGACGGGAACTCTGCATGTTGTCATTGACAACAATGGTGTTCTTTCTGCCCAGTTCCAATCCTTCAACAGACTTAGGAACGAGCGGATTGGGCGATACTCCAACAGCAACGATGACCTGATCACAGTCCACGGTGATGGTCTTGCCCGTCTCAACAGGGCGTCTCCTGCCGCTTGCGTCAGGTTCTCCGAGTTCCATTACATCCAATACTGCAGCACAGACGCGTCCGTTTTCATCCGCTTTATACTCCTTCGGATTGTGTAATGTCAGGAAGTTGATACCCTCTTCCTTGGCATGTTTCACCTCCTCAAGGCGTGCCGGCATCTCCGCTTCAGACCTTCTGTAGACCAGAGTGACGTCAGCTCCGAGTCGTTTTGCCGTACGACAAGAGTCCATTGCAGTGTTACCACCACCAATGACGAGCACCTTCTTACCTATTATAATAGGTGTATCCGTATCCGGATTGGCTGCATCCATGAGGTTAACACGTGTAAGATACTCGTTACTTGACAGGATATTGATGGCGTTTTCGCCCGGAATACCCATGAAATTAGGCAATCCTGCACCCGAACCAACGAAGATTCCCTTGAAATCCTTTGCCTTCAGCTCGTCGATAGAGATGGTTTTACCGATGATGGTATCAGTCTGGAAGTGTACACCAAGCCGGCGAAGGTTATCTATTTCAACATCAACAATCTTGTTAGGGAGGCGGAATTCAGGGATACCATACTTCAGAACGCCACCTATCTCATGCAGTGCTTCGAAGACATACACCTCATATCCACGCTTCACCATGTCTCCTGCGAAGCTCAAACCAGATGGTCCTGAACCCACAACAGCCACCTTGATGCCATTGGATGGTGCTACTTCAGGCAGTGCAACCTGCCCACTCTCGCGCTCATAGTCGGCTGCGAAGCGTTCCAGATAGCCGATAGCGACGGCTGGCGACTTCATTTTAAGATGTATACAACGGCTCTCACACTGTTTCTCCTGTGGACAAACGCGTCCGCAAACGGCTGGTAGAGCTGATGTTTCCTTAAGAACGCGTGCTGCTTCTAGGAAGTTTCCACGTTCGATATTCTTGATAAACTTTGGTATTTGGATGTTTACCGGACAGCCTTCTACGCACGATGGCTTCTTACAGTCAAGACATCTCTTTGCCTCTTGCATAGCCATCTCGGGTGTCAAGCCGATGTTTACCTCCTCCAAACGGGTCTTGGCACGATATTCAGCATCCAGTTCCGGCATCTTAACACGCGGGATTGCCACTCTCTCCTTGGGCTTCAACGCCTCGGGTTCAGTCTCATTGACGGCAGCAGCAACGCCCTCCGACGCCTTCTTATCAGCCTCCAGAGCACATTCCTCACCGTCTTTCTTCCCCTGATCGGCAGCGGCGTGTCCTGGTTCTGCAGCCCTGTTAGCCAGTGATTCCTCGTTCTTAAACGTCCCCATGCGCTTGAACATCTCGTCCCAATCCACCTGATCACCGTTGAATTCAGGACCATCAATGCAGACGAAGCGCGTCTTTCCGCCTATCGTCAGTCGACAAGCACCGCACATTCCCGTACCATCCACCATGATGGTGTTCAATGATACATCATTAGGAATACCGTATTTCTTTGCCAGCAATGACGTGAATTTCATCATCACAGGAGGTCCGATAGCCAGCACTTTGTCCACATGTTCGCGCTGAATAACCTTCTCTACGCCCACCGTGACAACCCCTTTCTCGCCGTATGAGCCATCATCGGTCATGATGATCACCTCATCCGAATACTCCTTCACGTCATCCACCATGATAACCAGCTCCTTCGTCCTACCCGCAAGGACGGATATCACTCTGTTGCCAGCCTTCTTCAGTGCCGTGAGGATGGGGAGAATGGCAGCAATACCGATACCACCACCGGCGCAGACCACCGTTCCGTAGTTCTCAATATGTGACGGAGTACCGAGCGGACCAACGATATCAGCCACCTCATCACCCACCTTCAGGTCGCAGAGCTTCGTTGATGATCGCCCCACCTCCTGTATAACCATTGTCAGTGTGCCCTTTTCCGGGTCAGCTTTAGCAATGGTATACGGCACACGTTCACTGTTTTTATCAACGCGTACGATGATGAAATTGCCTGCACGGCAGCTCCTTGCGATGAGAGGTGCTTCCACTTCAATGCAGAAAACCTTCTCCGAAAACTGTTTCTTGCTGATAATCTTGTTCATGATATACTGTTGTTTTTTATCCGACAGACTCCACGTCGTGCCCCTTTCGGTATGAGGAAAGATGGCGGAATACTGTCTTTGTGATATGTTAGTATGATGATTTGTTATTTGTTGAGCCCTTGTTCTAAGCTCTGTAGGTTTTCGTAGTAATAAACAGATGTGTAGAATCCACTTCGGGATTAGCAAATGAAAAGCCCTCTGTCCGTACCCCTCCACTTATCAGGAGAGGACGGCAGAGGGTTTTATTCTTAGTCCATCTTGTCGTCGAGCATCTCGAATCCGCAATAAGGAACAAGCACCTTCGGCACACGGATGCCCTCTGGCGTCTGGTTGTTCTCAATGATTGCGGCAACGATACGTGGCAAAGCAAGTGCCGAACCGTTAAGAGTATGGCAGAGTTCAATCTTCTTATCCTCTGCATGACGGTACCGACAGTGCAGACGATTTGCCTGATAGCTCTCGAAATTTGAAACACTTGACACCTCCAACCAGCGTTCCTGGGCTGCACTCCACACCTCGAAGTCGTAGCAGATGGCTGATGTAAAGCTCATATCACCACCACAAAGGCGCAGGATATGATAAGGCAATTCCAGCTTCTTCAGCAGTCCTTCAACATGGTTGAGCATCTCATCGAGTGATGCATAGGAATGCTCTGGCTTATCAATGCGTACGATCTCAACCTTGTCAAACTGATGCAGACGGTTCAATCCACGTACATCCTTACCGTAACTACCTGCTTCACGACGGAAACAAGCCGAATAAGCGCAACGCTTGATAGGCAGATCCTTCTCGTCAAGGATCTCATCACGGAAGATATTCGTCACTGGAACCTCAGCCGTAGGGATAAGATAGAGGTCGTCAAGGTTGGCATGATACATCTGACCTTCCTTGTCTGGAAGCTGTCCAGTGCCCAGTCCTGAGTCCTGATTGACCACCAATGGCGGCTGCACCTCCAGATAACCGCTCTTGCGAGCCTCGTCAAGGAAGAATGCTTCCAGTGCTCTTTGGAAGCGAGCCATCTTACCAATGTATAGCGGAAAGCCTGCTCCGGTGATCTTAACACCGAGGTCGAAGTCAACAAGATTGAACTTCTTCAGCAAGTCCCAGTGGCATTGTGCGTCAGCAGGGAGGTTCGGTTTCTCTCCACCTTCCTTCACAACGACATTGTCATTGGCGTCTTTTCCCTCCGGAACATCATCGTTCGGAACGTTAGGAATGGTCAGCAACACCTCCGTCATCTCCCTTTGTGCCGTCTCCATGATCTCATGTAGCGCCTTGTCAGCCGACTTCAGCTCAGCCACCTTCTCCTTTATATCGTTAGCTTCGTTGGTCTTTCCTTCTTTCATCAGCCCTCCTATCTGCTTCGAAAGTTGGTTCTGCTGCTGCTTGTTTGTATCAAGCTTCTGCTGAGTCTCACGACGCAGACGGTCATATTCCAGTACTTTCTCAACTGCCTCACGTGCTCCATTGAAGTGTTTCTTCTCCAATCCTTTGATTACACGTTCGGTCTCTTCACTGATGAGCTTTAATGTAAGCATAATAAATTCCTTTATAATTTTGATTCTGAGAGCAAAGTTACGAAAAAAATCGATAACACGATAAAATAGCAAAAGAAAACCGTTCCATGGAAAAATTATTATCTTTCCCGCCGTTCCTTGCCCACCTGAAGGGCATAAAACCCAACAACTTGACGGCGTGACACATAACAAATCAACCATCACAGCATACCTCCCGACACATAAACACGCCCGTAAGCCGTGCGCTTAGCAAACAATTCACATCTTAAAGAACATACGTTTACGAGTTGGAAAGCCGTTGGGCTGCATGCTAAATAAACAGGTTTTACGAGTTGGAAAAACGTTGGGCTACATGCGAAACAAACAGGTTTTACGAATTGAAAAGCCATTGGGCTGCATGCTAAATAAACAGGTTTTACGAGTCAAAAAATCGACAAACCATGCATTAAAAACGCAAGTTTACGAGTTGAATACCGCATTTCTCCTAACGACTTTCACTCCTTCAACAACCCAAACTGCTCCAAAACCTTTACCCCTCAATAGGAAACACGTATCCCGCCAGGCACATCCCCTCCTTCGGCTTCCTAAGGTAAAATCCAAAGATTTTCCAAGAAAAGTTTATATTCCACTGTAATTTCTAAGTTAATGTCTTTTTATTTACATTTCCCTGCCATATTGTTTATGCTATTTCTCTCTCCATTCTTCTGACCATCTCGTGATTATACTCATAATCATAGTCATGCTTTACCAAAGAGAACATGATGTGCAGCAGTTTGTTTGCTACATTATTAAGGATCACAGCATATGGCTTACCCTTCTCCCTGAGCCTTTCACTATACTTCCTGAGTTCCGTATTGGCAAGCATGGCGCTTTTTGCAGCCATTCTTAAGTATCCCTTGAGCATCTTGCAACAGGCGTTTCTATACGGACTCTTCCTGTGTACCGATGTCCCAGAGTCTTCATAAAAAGTGAAGCATCCACAGTAGCATGACATCTTGTTAGGTGTGGTAATCTTCTTAAAATTCCCCTGTGTAAGCGATAAGAGCTGCACCATTAATCAGACCGATACCAACAATGGAAGTAAGATGCTGGTAGTTCTTTTCCATCTCCTCATCTTCTTTCATAAGGTTTCTAATCTCCTCGTCACATTCTCCGATAACCTTGTCAAGCCTCTTGATTTCTGCCTTTGACAGTCGTTCTATACATTTCCAGGCCTTACTGTTCCTGTTCACAAGTGTCTCTTTCTTATTCGCTAACCTAACCTTGCACTCCTTTCTCCGTTCAACCAGGCTGTCACGATAGCAAATGAGTTCCTTTAAGTCTGCGATAGCTTCTGCGTCAGGGACAAAGCCGTATACCGACTCTGATGTCTGGCTGCATACTGTGCTATTACTTCAGAGTCTTCCTTATCACTCTTACCTCGTTGGAAGCCCTTGGAACAGTGTATTTGCAATGCACTTTCCCGCCACACATTCAGTCCATTTTTGTGGAGCCAATGACACAGAGGTAAATCGTAACTGCCCGTCGTCTCCATGCAAAACAGAGCTTCATCCATCTGACCACGGCTCTTAATGACTTTCCTTACCCAGGCTGTCATACTCCTAAAGCCTGATGGTCTGTTGTCAAACTTACTATACCCCAGCTTCTCCACCAATTCATAGCTCTCAATGTGAATTACTGTCACATCCAATGTTTCTTTGGAAACATCTATTCCAATACAAATCTTTTTCATATCTTTGCATATTATTTTTATGGAATACATTGACCGAGAAGTTGTGTAGTGTGTCACTTTATATAGGCTATATGCCTAACTTCCTACTTACATTTTGCAGCTTCAATCCAGAGGGACTAAGACCAAGTTTAAACTCAAGGTTTAGAGGGGCTTTAGTTTATCCCTCTGGCGGTCAATTTTTCCTTACAACAACAAAGGTAAAAATTAATCGAGCTTAAAGAGAATTTCTACTCTTTTTCTTTCACTGCAAAGATAAAGAGGGGCTTGGGGAGGCTTCCTCTCAGGACTTGTTCACCCTTCTCTATCCCACCGTATCCTCTCACATCCCCTCCTTCGGAGGGGCTTGGGGAGGCTCCTTCTCTTTGGTTTTTGGGCTCGCTTCTTTGGTGTGTGCTTTTTGTTTTTTGTCAATTTCTTTCCTCCTCACTTTCCCATCTACGCCCTTTCACCTTCTAAAAGACGCCCTTTTGCATCGTAAAAGGGCGTCTTTTGCAGTGTAAAAGGGCATGTTTTACAACGCAAAAGGGCACCTTTTACAACCCCATCCGTAACCCCTTGATAATCCAATGGTTACAAACCTGAAAATCAACCATCATCCACCCAAACAAGAACAAACAGGGTTGAGATTATGTAAGGATAATTCATGCGCTCCCCTCCATCCTCTTCCCTGCCCCATTCCATCCCCCATCACTCCCTCCAACCACCAGAAACAGTAGTCCACATAGCCCCTAAAACAAAACGACTGCACACTCCGAAGAGCCTGCAGTCGCTGATATTATCTTGTTCCTAATAGCAGGAACGCATCCGTTTATTGCTTGATTGGGAGGACATTGTAACCAAAGCTAGGATTAGTATAATACTGTGCGCCTCTCTGTATCGCCAAATCATCATCATTCAAAGCATAAGCATGAACGCTATAATAGCCCCATACACCACCGCCATGTAGCTTGAGTACCTTTTCACTTGTCCAGTAATAGCCGTGATCAAGTATATAGAAAACAGGCGTTTCATGGGTAGAACCACCCTCAGGGTTCAAACATCCCATACGCAAGGCTGCTCTTCTACGGTCAGAAGTCAGCTTAGAGAAGTCAGCAGATCTTGGAACATGGAAGCCCGCAGGGCTTGGATCATAAATCGTTTTAGTGAATGCACCAGAATAAGCAGTGGTGTGATGATAATCACTCTCATACGTTTTAGCCTCTGCATCCCAAAGGTTCACATAAGTACGACCTGCGGATGGATCGCTATTCCAGTCATACATATCGCCCCAGAACGGTTTTCCACCAGGCCAGGTAGCGAGTGCACCAGCAAAGTTGCGGTTGTTACCCATAACCATCGGATGCTGTGCAGCATACGTTAAACTAATACCTCCGTTAACTATAAAGGGAGAAGAGGTAAAGCCAGTAGCCGCTGTCAATGGGTCTTTACGTCCCCACTGGAAGTACATTGCGCGTCCTTGAGCCTGCTCAACATGTGGTTTCTGAGTAAATACAACAGATGACGTCTTACCAGAACGTGGCTGTTTAAATGTTATTCTAATCTCACGATTCTCTGAATAGGTGGTACGCTTCCAGCTTGAAGGAACGAAACCGATTGGCTCATGCAGGAAGGTTTGTGACTGAACGTCGGCTACGTCAGAACCAGTTACCCATATATGCCAGCTCCAAACAATGGTTCCTCCACTCTTTACAGCTATAATAGCGTTACCAATCTCAATGTTATTCTTATCAACTTCGAAGCTAACATAACCCGTCCGGCCCTGTCCTGAGACGGTAACATTCTTGATCATGCCAGGCTTACTCTGCCAAATAACTTCAGCACCATTTATGGTTCGTTCAATATATGGATAATTAATAGCACCGAGACCATCCTGAAATTTTCCCAATGTCATGTCATTTGGACCACTGTCCTGTGTATGATTCCAGAAAGAAGCAGCGACATCATGATCGTCCACACGGCTGCTACCGTAGTATAATGGGAACTTATACGTACCTGGAGCAGACACGATATAACAGTTAGCAGTGTTCTGTTTACCATTGATCATAGAGAGGTCTTTGCCCGTTACAGGCGTAGCTGTCTTCAACTGATTATTTCTATAAGTAACGAAATCAGCCTTATAGTCATCCTTAAAGGTCAACTTATTTGCTTCAGCACTTGTACCTCCGTTACCAGAAGTCTTAAGGATTGCAGTTGCCAAAGCTGGTAAAGTTGTCCCAGCATCGTGCCAACCTTTCTCTGAATCACTTGCACTGTAAGTTCCTTCACGTGTCTCATACTTCGTAATCTCCCATGCTTCTGCCTTGTCACGGGTAGCTCCTGAGAAGCCTTTCAAGCGACTATAGCTGGTTACAGTGAATGGAAGGTCGAACTGATTGTACTCTCTTTCTGTTCCGTTTGTTGGTGTAATAGACAGTGTGAAGTCACGGTCAGAGAGGTCCTTAGAGTTTGAAATGGTGTAAGTCTTTGTGGTTCCTTCAGCCCAAACCTTACCACTTCCACCGATTTTTCCTTCCCAATACTTACCACTTGCAAAGGTAATCTTCACCTTAGCATCGTCAGGAAGGGTCTGAGGAATCATGAAGAACGTGCCATCACCGCCGTTCATCACTGTTCCAGGGTTCTGTGCAGTAGAGAAAGTAGGGTTCAACGTAAGCGTATAGCTCTTCTTTGTTGTGCCTACAGTCCATCTCTTGGTAGCGAGATCGTATGTTCCTTCACCGTAAACGTTCTGGATTTCGATCTTCTGTACCTGCTGATTATAAGAGAGGTCGTTACCTATCTTAAACTGGATAGCCGTTGTGGCGTGGCTGAACTGCAAAGGAACAGGTGTGCTAACATAGCTGTCGTAAGCCATGTCTGTAGTCTTTGCCACCATGAGGTCAGCCTGTTGCTTCACGTCACTCTTAGGACTGAACTTGATAACAGGGCTCTGTGATGCACTGTAAGTAGCTGGACTGATCTGCTGGTCAGCGTCCTGTGCTGCTGGATAAACAGCATAGAACTTCAGCGTTGAAGCCTCTGACTTGCGCCACTTCTTAGGTGTTACCATCGTTCCGTTGGCATTCACCTTCTCATTATATATATAGTCAGGTGACACTCCACCGTTCTTACATGCGAAAACAGTGAACTGTCCGTCGATAGAAGTCTTCATCGTACCACGTGTAGCAGGGCTTTGCTGCACAGGGTTAACACCCTCAACGGTGCTTTCCTCAAGTACAAAACCTTTGGCATCAGCACCTTGCAGTGCTACAGTGTGGTTCTCATAAACCTCAGGAGCTTTGGTCTTAGGCAGTGAAGCATCAGACCTGTCCTGCACATCGCTCATGTTGAACGTGATACCATCCGTTGGTTTCTGTGGATCCTGGGCTGTGTCTACATCGCTACATGCCACAAGGAAACTGGATGTCAGGGCTGTTAAGCCTAACATCATACGTGTGAATAAGTTTCTTGAATTCATTTTTGTTAGTCGTTTTCTTAATGCTTGTTAGTAACTCTCCTACTTACTTATGGCTGTGGTGTGCTGGTATCGTCACCTGATGCATCATAAGTGTCGCCATCTAAGTCCTCTTCTCCACCATCACCACGCGGAGTTACGGATGGGTTAAAGGTCGGATTTGTTCCTGAACCTGCCATGAGGATAGTCTCACATGGCACATTAAACTCCCTCATCGAGGGTGCTACATACTTTTTTCTCATATCAAATAATTATTAATAAGTTATCTCTTTGCAAATAGAATACAATATAAATTCTTTTAATTTTAAGTGGTTTGCTATGCTAAATAGCTGAAAACTTACACATTACGTGGATAATTCGGTGCAAAATTACTACTATTTTTACATCCACAAAATAAATAAATGTTAAATCTTTAGGGGCATATATTAATATTAACAAACCCCATTTGATTTCCGTAACATTATGTAACAGAATTCATTAGCTTAATAATAAGGAAAAGAAAAAAGTATATATAGAATAAAGAACGGTGTGTATTTTTTTATTAACTTTGCAAAATAACAAACTGATACATTATGACGAGAACAAACAAAGTACTGCTAATCTATACAGGTGGAACCATAGGTATGGGTCATAATAAGGTGACAGGAGCACTGGAACCACTTGACTTTAACCACCTTGTTGACAATGTTCCTGAGTTCAGACTGATACCAACTGAAGTGGACACTTACCAGTTTGACCCTCCAATAGACTCTTCTGACATGACGCCACAACGATGGGCACAGCTCGTGAACATCGTCTCTGAACGCTATGATGACTATGACGGATTCGTAATCCTGCATGGTACGGACACCATGGCATTCACTGCTTCGGCGCTATCGTTTATGTTTGAGAACCTCACCAAGCCTATTATCCTCACGGGATCACAGCTTCCCATCGGACAGTTGCGCACGGATGGGAAGGAAAACCTCATGACAAGCCTCGAACTTGCATCTGCTCATCATGCCGATGGGACGCCAATGGTGCCGGAGGTGTGCATCTATTTCAGTGGACATCTGCTGCGTGGCAACCGCTCAACGAAGCAGAATGCTGATGAATTCAATGCCTTTGACTCGTTCAACTATCCGCATCTCTGTGAGGCTGGAGTGAACTTTACCTTTGACGAACACCGTATTCTGAAGCCCGACTATACACGCCCGATGATCCCACATACGGATCTTAACGCCAATGTAGTTATCTTTTCGCTCTTCCCAGGCATTGAGGATGACATCGTGAAGCATGTCATTGACGCTCCGGAACTGCGTAGTATCGTCATGAGATCATACGGAAGTGGGAACGCACCACAGAAACCTTGGCTGATGAACATGCTCAAAGAGGCATCACGCAGGGGTATTGTCGTGGTGAATATCAGCCAATGTATCAGCGGACAGGTGGAGATGAGCCGTTACGATACGGGTTATCAGCTGAAGGATGCAGGTGTTATCAGTGGTTACGATAGCACGGTAGAGGCTGCTGTTACGAAGCTTATGTATCTTCAGGCACTCTATGATGACCCTGAAACCATACGCCAATACATGAAAAAAGCCATCGCTGGGGAGATAACAATCTCTGGTGAAAGATAAAAAGAAGCCCCGGGGGAAAGTAAAAAGAAGCCCCGGGGAAAGTAAAAACATGGAAGAGGAAAGCGGTAAGAAGCCGCTGGGGAAAGTAAAAAGGTAAAAGAGTAAAATGGTAAAGGGCTATGTTTAACATCCAAGCCAACACCTCAAGAAACACTGTTTGTTAACTTATAAACCCATAAACACATCAAAAAAGATAGAAAAACAAACGGGCACATCAGTAAAAACTGGTGCACCCGTCTCAGTTATAGTGGCCATTTAGAGTCAAATAGTTTTTAATGTGTATCGGTTTTCACACAAGAAAAAAATAACTCACTGTACTATTAATACAACCATAGATATATTAATACGTACTCGAAAAGCATTAAAATCTTTTTTTTAACATTAATAAAACTTTTGTATCAATAATGGACAACTTTCCTATTGGTACTTTTCCCGTTTGTACTTTGCTGTGTATGCCCGCTGCATACCTTATTTATTAAGGGGACAGAAAGAATGTATGAAGCAGACGGAAAGGGCGATAAACACGCTGTAGCAATAGGGCTTCGGAATTGTTCAATGGTATTACTGATCACAACCAAGCTACACGAAAAGACAATTTCAGCACCGTCTGATGCACGATTCACCATCATCCGACACCGCATCAGGGGCTGTTTTGCAAGTGAAAGGATAGGATATAAGTAGTGAACTGCTAATTTTTAACAAAAAAGATGGTGTTATTTAACACTCAACCCACCCGATTTTAACAAACAAATTGGATATCTTTGTTAAGTATGCTATACTCTTTTAACAATCAAGACAGTAAAATTTAACTTCGAAGCAACCACCTTTTAACAAATATGAGGGGTCGTTTTAACATGGCAACTACCCACTCTTCATAAACAAGGCTGTAGCGTTTGAAATGAAAATTCAGCACACACTGACAAACGAAACCATGGGGCTGGACATGAGAACCATCTCCTTCTGATAAAGAAAACGATAGGGATAAACAGGGAAGTCAGCACGCTCTCATAAACAATACAGTAAGGTTTAATATAAAAACCACGCTTTCTTGCTCAACAATACTGTAGGCTTAATAGGAGAAGGCATGCTATCTGACTGATAAAACGGCTAGCTTTAATAGGAAAAGGCACGCTATCTAACTGATAAAACGGCAGGCTTTAATAGGAAAAGGCACGCTATCTGACCAACAAGACGGTGTGATTAAAACTATCAGGGGACTGTATTTACGACAAAAGACATGCTGCTTCAGCGGAAATGATTGCATGATGTAGCAAGCCTGCTGCGCACCTTTACAATATGTCTGACGCTTCTTAAACGGTAAAAAAGAATGGAAGCCAGAGGTATAGTATATCCTCTGACTCCCATAACTATCGTTTTTCCGTGGTAATTCTTCTCCCTTCAACGATGAAAGGGCAAGAGGGAGAGCCACATTTTGAGAACTGAAGGGGACCGTTTCCATATCCCCGTGCACTCTCCCTGATTACCTTTTATTTTGCATATACAGGACGAATGCTGTACATACTCCACTTAGGATTGTTCGTACTACGGCTTCCGCTGACTGTTCCAGGGAAGAAACAACCATTCGTCATATAGTAAGCTGAGAAGGCTGTTGCCAATCTGTAGTCGCATGGTTTGCCGTCGGATGTCCAGTAAAGAGCCTGAGCACTTGGACGCTGGAGGCGTGGTGCACCGTCGTTATACTCGGTGTATGCACCTGCACATGGCAGGAATACGCCCTTGTCGATATCCTCTTTTGTGAAGTGCTTCATACGAGTACAGTTTTCTTTTCTGTAGTCTCCAACGTAGATAGCATTCGTTTGATTGGTTCTACCAATAACTCTTCCGTTCTTATCAAGTACCTTTCCTTTGAGATTCTCAGGTACTGTAGGATCGAAGAGCACACCTACTACAACGTTGCCATTGTCAACATAGTATCCCAGATACTCTCCTGTCTTAGCCATCAGCTTACGGAAATCGTTCGTTGTAGGCAACTTCCAGTCACCCTTTGATGCATAATAAGCAAGGTCACCATAGCAGTTGTTCAGCTGCTGACCCTGGATATTACCCGTATAAGTTGAGTAATAACGCATTGCATCATGGCTATAGTTGTGCGCATAAGCGATGTTTCCCCAACGGAAGTGGTCGAAAGCAACACAATTGAACGCACGTGGGAGGAACTCTGGATAGAGATTGAATGGGTCATTGTTCGTATAGAAGTAGTCCCAAGCATTCTTTGCGAGGCGATAACCTTCTACCCAACCATTCTGATGTTCTGTTGGTTCGTACTGAAGATTGTACTTTCCCCACTTCACACCGTCTATTGGAATGAATGGATCAGGGTCTTTTACAGTGATGGTGTAAGGATAATACTTCGCTTTCTCGTAGTTATACTCCTGCTCCATAGTAGCGTGGAATGTTATTCCACTCTTGGTCTGGATGATAAAGCTGGCTCTGAGATGCGCATCAGGTAGCAACGCAATGTCGAAATACTCAAGTGGCTTGTCTGCTGTAACAGTCATTTCACCCTTGTTTGTATAGGTAATCTGACCTGTTGAGAGGTTAAAGTCACCGTCAGTATAGATGTTCTTAATGGTTACCTGTGTCATATCCTTAATGGGCTTACCATTAAAGATAATGTTCAAGCGAATAAAACAGTACTGCTTATTCAGCGTAAAGTCTTCCCATGCACTGTGTCCGTCACTCTGGATATTCTTCAGTTTACCCCATATGTAGTCGAAGTACTTGAAGTTTGCTATCGTTCCGTTCTGATGTCCAGTAACAGGTTTACCATTAACGAGAATGGTATTCTCTTTCAAACCAAGCGGAACAATACCCATAGGAGTCTCCTTCGTGTTATAACGGAACGGATAGAAGAGCGCCAATTCATCGCCTTCTTTCCAATGGATATCACCTTTGAACTTAGTATAAATACTGTCGTCTGTAGCCGTCAAATAGTCATAACCCTCTGGATTTGTAATGTTATAAGCTATGAGGCGGTCGCCAGCCGTCCACTTATTACGACTTGAAATGTTCACGTCCGTACGTGTTTGTGGAGCTTCTTTAGGGGTAAGCGTGAACGCACGAGTAGATGATGTCTCTGGGTTTATCACCTGAGATTGTTCATTGTTCACCTCGGTTGAACATGCTGCCAAGCCGAGAACTGCCAGACTAATTAGGGCTGAGTAGATAGTCTTAATGGTCATGTTTTAGGATTTAATTAATTAAACATATAGTTAATTCTCTTCATTTTCGTTTCCATCTTGATCATCCTCATAATCAAAAGGATTAGTTTTGGCATGACCACCACCACCACTGCCAGGAGTTCCAGGGGTAAATCCACCATTATTGCCACCACCACTGCCACCAGCCAATAGTGCATACTCCGTTTCAACTTTCGTACATTCAATGTACGGTTTCAAATAATTTTTAATTTTCATTTGAGTAACTTTATGGTTTTAATCTTTTGAATTATATTTCAATTTATATGGTAGAATGATTATCGTTACTTGTCACATGTCGGTCGTTATACGACTTTATTAGTGGTAAGTGGCATACAATAGGAGTTATTAGCTCTCTTGTTTTGATCATTCCGTCACCTCGTTTCTTTTTTGCCTTGCCCCTTTTCATATTTTACAAGGAATGAGCTGGCATGGTGACTAAGACCAGTCGTCTTCGTTTCTTTGGGTTACATGAGTAATCACGGTGCAAAGTTAAGTAATAATTATACATAGAGTTTTAAATTTACTTATAAAATTTATTAATTAACATTGTACACAGAATAGTATAAAAATGTAACAGTTTCATAAGTGTTACACAATTAAAACTTCATTAAAACTCATATCCGACATATCGTAATTGTGGGTAAACTGACAAACACGTGGGATGCTTTCAGATCATAACAACTCGTCTTCCATAGCCCAACCCTCTCTCTCCTCTCCAACCGAAGAGGGTATGGGAGTAATACTTTTTCCCTATTTTATTTTTTATTTCATTTGCTGTCACTTTTGCCTCTTTGGTTAACTTCCACAATAACAACCCCCTACAGAACACAAAAAGGTGACAGGAGTGACAGGAAAAACAAAGAATGAGATTTTATTTGACAAGACATTGGGCTGACAAGTGGACGAATTTAGAGTTGACAAGCAAATGAATTGTGCACCATAAGATACAGATTTACGAATTGACAACTCAACGACTTGCACGTCACAGGACACAAGTTCTTAAGCTGACAAGTAACCAACTTGTGTTTCCTATGGACTGACTTGCCTACCATAGGATGTATGTCATCGAATTGACAAGCAATGAATTGCGCATCATGAAATACAAGTCAGCCATTTGACGACCGACCGACTTGCGTACCAAAAATTACAACTTTACGTCTTAACACGTAACCAACTTGCACGTTCATTAGAACAAGTTATATGTTATCGAATACAAATCGTCGAGTCAACACGTAATCAATTTGTGTGTTCAATAGAAGAGGTTATATGCTATCGAATACAAGTTCTCGAGTCAACAAGCAACCAACTTGCACGTCCATTAGAAGAAGTTATGTGTTATCGAATACAAGTTTACGACTTAACAAGCAACCAAGCTATGTGTTCCGTAGACCGACTTACCTGCACAGAATACAAGTTTATGGCTTAACAAGCAACCGAGCCATCTGTCAAATGCCATCGCCCTGCCCACTAACCTTCAGAGTTTCGAGCATTAAACATTAGACTTTGATCCATTTTCCTTCCCCTTTCCTTTATCCCAACATCCAACATCAGATCCCCGCCAGGCACATCCCCACCGCCCAAAGAGACAATCCAAGACCACCAACAGACTAACAATCCCACACTCTATCTGTACATCCCCACGGCCAAAGAGCGTGTACAAGCCAACAACAATAGACTCCCAACCAACACCCAATCTGTACATCCCCTCCTTTTGGCTTCCTAAGGTAAAATCCCAAAGATTTTCCAAGAAAAGTTTATATTCCACTGTAATTTCTAAGTTAATGTCTTTTTATTTACATTTCCCTGCCATATTGTTTATGCTATTTCTCTCTCCATTCTTCTGACCATCTCGTGATTATACTCATAATCATAGTCATGCTTTACCAAAGAGAACATGATGTGCAGCAGTTTGTTTGCTACATTATTAAGGATCACAGCATATGGCTTACCCTTCTCCCTGAGCCTTTCACTATACTTCCTGAGTTCCGTATTGGCAAGCATGGCGCTTTTTGCAGCCATTCTTAAGTATCCCTTGAGCATCTTGCAACAGGCGTTTCTATACGGACTCTTCCTGTGTACCGATGTCCCAGAGTCTTCATAAAAAGTGAAGCATCCACAGTAGCATGACATCTTGTTAGGTGTGGTAATCTTCTTAAAATTCCCTGTGTAAGCGATAAGAGCTGCACCATTAATCAGACCGATACCAACAATGGAAGTAAGATGCTGGTAGTTCTTTCCATCTCCTCATCTTCTTTCATAAGGTTTCTAATCTCCTCGTCACATTCTCCGATAACCTTGTCAAGCCTCTTGATTTCTGCCTTTGACAGTCGTTCTATACATTTCCAGGCCTTACTGTTCCTGTTCACAAGTGTCTCTTTCTTATTCGCTAACCTAACCTTGCACTCCTTTCTCCGTTCAACCAGGCTGTCACGATAGCAAATGAGTTCCTTTAAGTCTGCGATAGCTTCTGCATCAGGGACAAAAGCCGTATACCGACTCTGATGTCTGGCTGCATACTGTGCTATTACTTCAGAGTCTTCCTTATCACTCTTACCTCGTTGGAAGCCCTTGGAACAGTGTATTTGCAATGCACTTTCCCGCCACACATTCAGTCCATTTTTGTGGAGCCAATGACACAGAGGTAAATCGTAACTGCCCGTCGTCTCCATACAAAACAGTGCTTCATCCATCTGACCACGGCTCTTAATGACTTTCCTTACCCAGGCTGTCATACTCCTAAAGCCTGATGGTCTGTTGTCAAACTTACTATACCCCAGCTTCTCCACCAATTCATAGCTCTCAATGTGAATTACTGTCACATCCAATGTTTCTTTGGAAACATCTATTCCAATACAAATCTTTTTCATATCTTTGCATATTATTTTTATGGAATACATTGACCGAGAAGTTGTGTAGTGTGTCACTTTATATAGGCTATATGCCTAACTTCCTACTTACATTTTGCAGCTTCAATCCAGAGGGACTAAGACCAAGTTTAAACTCAAGGTTTAGAGGGGCTTTAGTTTATCCCTCTGGCGGTCAATTTTTCCTTACAACAACAAAGGTAAAAATTAATCGAGCTTAAAGAGAATTTCTACTCTTTTTCTTTCACTGCAAAGATAAAGAGGGGCTTGGGGAGGCTGTCACCTTCATACTGTCCCCCTATTTCTTGTAAACTCTTTTCTTAACCCTCCTTTTTTGTCGTTCAATTGCGTAACATCTCCTGCACAAAACCCTCCTTTTTTGTCAACGCTTTAGTACTGTAAATAATGTAAAACACTAATTATCAACAGTATATATACTATTATTTACAAATTAAAAACCTACTAAAAATCAGCGCATTTACGCCTATTCCACTTTAGATAACTAAAGATCACAGAGAGAAAAAGCATAAAAAGTATACATTTTGTCTACTTTCTTTATCTAATAAGCCAACTCCTTCCCTATCCGTCGCACCTAAACTCCCAACATGTCGCACCATCCCCCCTAACACTTACCTATCTGTCGCACCATACTTACCTATCTGTCGCACCATACTTACTAATATGTCGTCGCTAACTTCCCATTGTGTCGTTAGTTGTCTGTGTAACTTTCTGGATCTAAAAGAGTTACATCTTCCTAAATAATATCTTATAAAGATGTACTAATGATAATCTAATCTGAAGAAGAATTTTTGTGTTTTAAGAGAGAAGAGATTCTCTTCTGTGGGGGATGATGACTTTAACTAAGAGGTTTTGAGGCGACCCTCCCTATTTGTCGCAGTTGTCTTTTGCGCTTCGTTTTTCCGTACGTTGTCTCCCCCCTCTGCCATGGTGCTTATTAGTTTATGCGCCAGTGGGTTGCGCCATTGTCGATGATGGGCAGTACAATGAAAATCGTTTGACAGGCTGAGTGGGCTGCATCGGTAAAACGACTGACCGACTTGCGCCATGCGTTAGTCTTCTTATCGTTCACCAATTCACCTCTTTTTCGGGTCCTAATCTACGTTGTTTTGCAGTTGAGTTTTTACTCCCTTTTTGTCGTTTTTCTGTTTTTCACGCCCTGAAATTTACTTTTTTATCCCCCGTTTTACATCCTTCAACGGTGACAAAAAGGGAACATATAGACTCCTAAATACCCTTTTGTGCTATAACTTAAGTACTTGATAATTCGGATGTTATATCTTTCTGATTGAATGAAAGATTAAAATGTAAACAAAACTTGTCACTTTTTTGTCGCCGTTCGCCTTTAATGCACTATGTAAATATACTGATTTTCAATCGTTTACCATCTTTCTATAATTATATAAAATCACTTCCCTATTTGTCGCACATCCCTTTTGCCCGAAACATGTTCCTATTTTGTCGCATAGTTTGCCCCACCCTATAATTCATTTTCCTAAAAGAAACTCCCTTTTTGTCGCTTTTCTGCTTTCTTATCCATAGAGTTTTTACTCCCAATATGTCGTCGCACTGCTGCCCAGTAGCCGTCTTCTTTCTGCAGAAGAGCGGCGAAATTAGTAAAATATGCCCTGATTTTATGCCTTCATATTTGGTATTTTTTATTCCGTTACTCTCGATTTTGACGATTGATACATACACACTTTCTGTGAAATCTACTCTTAATTCGGACACTTAAAATCGAATTTTACCCCTACATTTCTTCTTGTTTTATCCTTTATTCCTCCCAATTTTTTATTAGTATCAGCCTTATTTTTGATTCTAAAATCGCATGAATTACATGCAAAATAACCTTCATCTCAGCCACTAAAAATTGAATTTTAACCCTACATTTATCCTTGTTTTATCTCTTATTTCTACCAATATTTTATCAGGAACTACCCTATTTATAACTCTTAGATCATACGATTTACAGGCAAAAAAGCATTCATTTCAGATACTAAATACAGACTTTTAACCCTGCATTTCTTCTTATTTTATCTCTTATTCCTCCCAATGTTTTATCAGGATCAGCCCTATTTATAGCTCTTAGATCACACGATTTGCAAGCAAAAAAGCATTCATTTCAGATACTAAATACAGACTTCTAACCCTGCATTTCTTCTTATTTTATCTCTTATTCCTCCCAATATTTTATCAGGAACTAGCCTATTTATAGCTCTTAGATCACACGATTTGCAAGCAAAAAAGCATTCATTTCAGATACTAAATACAGACTTCTAACCCTGCATTTCTCCTTGTTTTATCTCTTATTTCTACTAATATTTTATCGAGAACTGCCCTATTTATGCGTTTAGAATTATACGATTTGCAAGAAAAAAAAGCATATATTTCAGACGGAAAATACAGTCTTCCAAACCTCCATTTCTCCTTGTTTTCTTTTCCCAAGACTATTCACGACACCCCGCCAGGTACATCCCCTCCCTTCGGCTTCCTAAGGTAAAATCCAAAGATTTTCCAAGAAAAGTTTATATTCCACTGTAATTTCTAAGTTAATGTCTTTTTATTTACATTTCCCTGCCATATTGTTTATGCTATTTCTCTCTCCATTCTTCTGACCATCTCGTGATTATACTCATAATCATAGTCATGCTTTACCAAAGAGAACATGATGTGCAGCAGTTTGTTTGCTACATTATTAAGGATCACAGCATATGGCTTACCCTTCTCCCTGAGCCTTTCACTATACTTCCTGAGTTCCGTATTGGCAAGCATGGCGCTTTTTGCAGCCATTCTTAAGTATCCCTTGAGCATCTTGCAACAGGCGTTTCTATACGGACTCTTCCTGTGTACCGATGTCCCAGAGTCTTCATAAAAAGTGAAGCATCCACAGTAGCATGACATCTTGTTAGGTGTGGTAATCTTCTTAAAATTCCCTGTGTAAGCGATAAGAGCTGCACCATTAATCAGACCGATACCAACAATGGAAGTAAGATGCTGGTAGTTCTTTTCCATCTCCTCATCTTCTTTCATAAGGTTTCTAATCTCCTCGTCACATTCTCCGATAACCTTGTCAAGCCTCTTGATTTCTGCCTTTGACAGTCGTTCTATACATTTCCAGGCCTTACTGTTCCTGTTCACAAGTGTCTCTTTCTTATTCGCTAACCTAACCTTGCACTCCTTTCTCCGTTCAACCAGGCTGTCACGATAGCAAATGAGTTCCTTTAAGTCTGCGATAGCTTCTGCGTCAGGGACAAAAGCCGTATACCGACTCTGATGTCTGGCTGCATACTGTGCTATTACTTCAGAGTCTTCCTTATCACTCTTACCTCGTTGGAAGCCCTTGGAACAGTGTATTTGCAATGCACTTTCCCGCCACACATTCAGTCCATTTTTGTGGAGCCAATGACACAGAGGTAAATCGTAACTGCCCGTCGTCTCCATGCAAAACAGAGCTTCATCCATCTGACCACGGCTCTTAATGACTTTCCTTACCCAGGCTGTCATACTCCTAAAGCCTGATGGTCTGTTGTCAAACTTACTATACCCCAGCTTCTCCACCAATTCATAGCTCTCAATGTGAATTACTGTCACATCCAATGTTTCTTTGGAAACATCTATTCCAATACAAATCTTTTTCATATCTTTGCATATTATTTTTATGGAATACATTGACCGAGAAGTTGTGTAGTGTGTCACTTTATATAGGCTATATGCCTAACTTCCTACTTACATTTTGCAGCTTCAATCCAGAGGGACTAAGACCAAGTTTAAACTCAAGGTTTAGAGGGGCTTTAGTTTATCCCTCTGGCGGTCAATTTTTCCTTACAACAACAAAGGTAAAAATTAATCGAGCTTAAAGAGAATTTCTACTCTTTTTCTTTCACTGCAAAGATAAAGAGGGGCTTGGGGAGGCTCTGCTTCTCTCTCTATTTTATTTCGGAGGGGCTTGGGGAGGCAGCTCTTTCATTTTTCAAATATTTCCGTCCACTCCCCCACTTGCTCTCAAATATTGAAAATATGAGCACGTTTTTTTCCGTCAAAATACCCCTTTTTTGTCCCTTCACTGCAGCAGCAGCTGTTTCAGTCGACCAATTCATTACTTTTTATTTCCTCTCTTCTTTATTCCCTAATATCTTCTTGCTGTCCTTCTTCCGATGTTTATTCTTTACCAATTTCCCCCGATCATTATGCTTTTCTGTAACCGTATAATAATATAAATATATATAAACGGATTAATTTATTTACTTTTTTATAGCTTTATCTCTTGCGCTATTTATTTCTTTCTATAAAGATGTATATAGTTAAAAAAACATGATTAATTAATTATGTTGTTATATCTATATGCGAAACGTCATAAACGTAAATATATAAATATATTGTTGTATGCTTATTATTTTTTTGTTTCCTTATTTGTATCTATATTTATTTATATGATAGTATAAAAGAATAAATAATTAAATATATATAGTTTGTTTGTATCTCGTTACACTACTTGTATATATAAATATATAAACAAGTATTATTTTTGTATTTGGCATTTATGAGGCGTATTTTTTTATCCTGGTTTAGTTCCTTTTTTTCTTTCCTTCTTCGTCTTCTTTTCTCTAGCCTTTTTGGCTCATTATTGAATCGTTTATATGTGTTTTATGAGTGTTTTACTGTTTATTACTTCCCTTTTCTTGTTTTCTCCCTACTTGTTTTCTCTTTTTCTTGTTATATAGTTGCGTCTAATAGCACGTAAATATTTGGTTACATGTTTTATACATAATAATATGTTTATATATTATTGTTTAATTTTTAGGTTGTTACTGTTCTGATAGTATTGCTTTCTGCTACTTCTCTTGTGCTATTCCCTGACTCCTTGGATGCTCTTTCTTTTCTCTCTTTGTCCTGAAGTGTTTGCTGCTTCAGTTTCTATAATTACTTATAAAGTGTTTGTTATTAATATATTATATATTTATACTTTTAATTATTTATATCTTAAACATTCTTCTTTGCCATAGTTAGCTGCAGCTTCATACTGCTTTCTCAGCCATGTTCGGTTCGCTTTTAAGCTTTTCACAAGTAGTCTTCCCCCACTCCATTGCTGCTGAAACATCTTTTTTTCTTCCTCTGATCTTGTTCCCTTTCTCTGTGTTTCAGCCCTTCTTGTCTGTCTTCTCTGACTTATATGGGTCGTTATTTGTTTCTCTTTGGTGTTGCTTATCTCTTTATATTTAGTCGCTTTTTCTTCTAAAATTCTAACAATCAATTTTCTATATATTTGTTTGTTTATCTAAATATATCTGATTGGTGATTATTCTGAATGCCTTCTGGTGTGCTTTTCTGTCTCTATCATCTTACTTTTTTTGCTTTTCTTCCTGCTCACAGCAGCTTTGTCGGTGCCCTTTTGTTCTCCTTATGATCATTTGCTGGCTGCTCCTGTCATATTCCTTTGGGTATAGTGCAGGATAAGTCCCTCTTCTCGGTCTTTTCTTCCCTTGTTCCTTTTGCTCTACGAGTATGTAGATTCATATTTATTTATATGTTTAGATTAATGTATGATTATATAAAGTATGCACTATTATTTATGTTTTGGTTCTAAAATACATAAATATATAAATAAATAATACATTTTGTTTTATCATATTTCTCTTTGTTTTCAGTCTTTAATTTGCTTCGCTTTTCTCTTTGTATTTTTCCTTAATAAGATAAATATATAAAAGTATAAGTATGTGTAAATGTATTTAATCTTTTACTTTTTTCTCTTTTTATTTTTATCATTAAAAACATTTGAATGTATTTGTTTGTTTCAATAATTAAGTGTATATTTGCATGTGTATAAATATAATGGCGCATTTATGTGCTTATTTATTTGAATCTATTTAAATATAAATATATAAATGAGTATTAAAAAGTTCCTTGTTAGCGGTTTTCAGGGTGAGACATTAAACTGGGCAATAGGACTTTTGGTTGCTTTCAGTCTGGTTAGTATGATTGACCATTGGACTGGAACGCCGAATGATGGACAGAGTCCTTTCGTTGAAGCCTTTGCTACTATGCAGAGTGCATCGTTCATTCAGATTGCTGAAGCAGTGTTGCTCTTAGCCACTCAGTTGACAATGTGGGAAATGCTTCGCAGATGTTTGCATAAGTCGGGACACTTCTTCTTGCAGTTGGCAGTGATCGTTCTGATGGTTTTGTCGCTCCTTGTGACAGGCGTCTCTTGTTATCCTGTCAGCGATGTGACGGCAGATGGTAATCTTGTTCCAGCCATGTCGCACACCGAAATGGTGCTGCGTAACATCCTGGACAATAGTTATATTGCGATATTCTTTACCAATCTGTTTCTGGGAATAGGACTGATTCGGAAGTTCCGCGGTATGATTCGCCTTTACGGTTGGTCGGTTTTCGTTTGTCCGTTGCTCACTTCACTTTGTAATTTCACTTACCTCTATATATATAATAATGTGGGGGGTGTGACGATGACAGCCATTCAGACTTACGGAGCGATCTTCACTTTGATTGGTTTCGTACTTAGCTTGCTGCCATTTATTGCGCTTCGTGCTTCGATGACGACAGAGATTACGGAGGAGGAGATAGCCAATTCCGACCTGAATGCTTATCATTGATACTTTGAAGGCAGCCTCATTTTGCTCTGATTGATAAATATTGGTGATTTAAAGGCTTTTATTTCTCTCATATTTTCAGTATTTACGGGCAAATGGCGGAGCGCTTGGAAATATCGCAAAAATGAGCCTTGATAGAGTAGGGGGTACTTGACAAAATGAAAGTTTATGGTACGTTTGTTTGTGAATTGTTACATCAAATGATGCACACGAGTACTTATTAAGATATGAAACATAGCAAAAAGTTAACTTTTTTGCCTGTAAGAAGATTCGAGGAAAACCTCTCAACGGGGCTTTCAACACTCTTTTTTCTCGGTGTTTTGGTTGATTTGTTAGCACTTTTCAGTCAATCAGACATCATCAATGGTGGAATTTTCACTGCAGAACAGAACACAACAGCCGATTATATATCAGCTTCTTCCGAGCTTTTGGTCGGTTTCTCTTTGGCTGGAATCGCCTTTTTGTTGGGTCATATCACGTGTAGAGTAGGGAAAAGGAGCTTCAGATGGCGCAAAGTGAGTTGGCTTTCTTCCATTTTAGGTAGCACTTTGGCTTGCGCTTCATTGTGTAGTAAAGTTGGATTGTTCTACTTTACCGATGAAGACTCCGACCTTTTCTCTTTCTTTGATGGTGCCAGTACACTGTTCTGGATGATAAGTCTACTCGCTTATTTCCTTGTTTTGGTGATGATGAGAGGTTTATCAATCGACCGATTGTACCATTTAGCCAACCGAGCGTTGGTCTTTTCGATTCTGCTTCTACTCTTTGTGGGAGGTTTCCTGCTCCCTATACTTCTCTTTAACTTGTCCTTGGCAGTTTACTTAGTGGTAGCTTTGGTGTATGTTCTGTTACTTTCAGTACTTGGAATGACGTGGAGAAAAATCCTTTCTTTAGCCTCATGCACTCCAGAAGAGGAGGGATCGGAAGACAAAAGGTCTAAAGGAGCAGCCTATGAAGCATATACATAGGTTTTTATGTTATTACTTTAAAACGTAGAAACATAAGAATATAAAGGCTTGAAAATAAGAAAATATAAATATATAAATAATGAAAAATAGGAAAATAGTATTTGCAAACCAGAAAGGTGGAGTAGGGAAGAGCACGCTGTGCATCCTCTTTGCCAACTATCTTGCATGGAAAGGGAAGTCCGTATGCATAATAGATACCGACCTACAGAAGACCATTCTCATGCAACGCCAGAAGGATACACAGATCTATGAAGACTGGGATGAACCTTATAACGTACAGGATTTCGATGTCACCGACCCCGAAACGATGCAGCAACTCATGGATTCTGCAGCACAAGTGGATGGCTATGTGCTCTTCGATTCACCAGGTAACATCAGTGAAGACGGTCTGGCGCCACTCTTTGTGGATGCTGATTTCATCGTTTGTCCGTATGAATACGAAGACAAAACACTTGATTCTACGGGCGTTTTCGTACAGGTTCTCAACGCCTTACGCGAACATAACCCACAGATGCATGCGCAAATCTTCTTCGTTCCGAACCGCATTGACCCTCGCATCGGTACTGCTGATGAGCAGATGATGTGGCGTGAGACAGATGATCTCTTCGGAAAATTCGGAAAGGTTACACCCGTTGTGAACAGTAGGGCAGCGCTGAAAAGAACGAATACCTTCGAGCTTTTGGCAACACAACGTGATGCTGTGAAGAAAGCTTTTGAGTATATGATAAAGAAAATGAAGTAAGAATAGATAAATTAACTATGGCAAAGAAAAAAACAATGGTTGTGATGCCTGGTGGACTTGCTGGTCTGGCACATAACGCACAGAGAGGTAGCGATAGCCCATCGGCAACAAATAACGACGAGAACGCTGCAGCTGAAGAGGCTAAGAAGGCTGAGCAGGCAGCTGCTGCAGAGGCAGAACGCATGGCAGCAGAGCAGGCAGCAGCAGAAGAAGCAGCAAAGAAAGAGGTTGAAGCAAAGGCAGCTCAGCAGCCTGTTCAGGCTGAAAGCTTCACACGTCATGCTACACAGACGGCACAAAATGACGTCAAAGACCGTACAGCACCAGCTGCAAGAAGCTCCCAAAGGCTGAAGGACGACAGTTGGCACGTGAATATACGATAGCAAAAGACAGTGGTGAAGACAGCTGGCAGCTGTTTCTCGACCTCGCTCGGGACTATAAAGCACGTGATTCAAGGCTTGCAACGGTGTATATTGACTCCGATCTGAAGAGCGTTCTCGACCGTTTGAAGTCGGCATCAAGCATCAAACTGCCTTCAACAGCACTGCTTAGCGCCATCGTAGCACGCTTCGTTTTCGACCACGAGAAGGATATTAAGAACGCCATCTTTGGTGAAAGTCTGCTGTAAAAGATATGGCTGACACTGCAGGAAACAGTGATTTTTCCCTGTTTTGTCTGTAAATTTGAACAGTAAAGGTAGTGTCTGACACTGTAGGAAACAGTGAATTTTCCCTACTTTGTCTGCAAAATTGAACAGTAAAGGTAGTGTCTGATGCTGCAGGAAACAGCTTCAGAGCAGCTGACAGGGCAATCCTGACTGGTCATATCAGTCCAGAAAGCATTTAAAAGGGAAGTGGGATCTTTTGCATTATGCAAATATTTCACTACTTTTGTAACAGTAAAGAATTAAGCGAAAGATATGGAACCATTGGCTGAACGCATGCGCCCCCACACGCTCGATGAGTACATCGGACAGCAACATCTCATAGGGGAAGGAGCTGTACTGAGGCGTATGATAGACTCAGGACACATATCATCGTTCATTCTTTGGGGACCTCCCGGTGTCGGGAAGACCACCCTTGCGCAGATCATAGCACATCGTTTGGAGACACCTTTCTATACTCTCTCTGCCGTAACGAGCGGTGTGAAGGATGTACGAGACGTCATTGAGAGGGCACAGAGCGGACGTTTCTTCAACTCCGTGTCGCCCATTCTCTTCATAGATGAGATTCATCGGTTCTCCAAATCACAGCAAGATTCACTCTTAGGGGCTGTAGAAAAGGGAACGGTAACGCTCATTGGCGCCACAACAGAGAACCCTTCGTTCGAAGTTATACGCCCGTTGCTCTCCCGTTGTCAGCTTTATGTGCTGAAATCATTGGAGAAAGACGACCTCCTGAAGCTCCTTCACCGTGCTATAACGGAAGATGTTGAACTGCAGAAACGCGACATCCGCCTCATTGAGACGGCTGCTTTGTTGCGTTACAGTGGGGGAGATGCACGCAAACTGTTGAATATCCTTGACCTCATCGTCAGTGCTGAAGCTGGCAAAACAGTGGAGATCACGGACGAGATAGTTGAAGAACGCCTGCAACAGAACCCCTTGGCATACGATAAAGGGGGCGAAATGCACTACGATATCGTGTCGGCATTCATCAAATCGATACGTGGTGGCGACCCAGATGCGGCACTTTACTGGATGGCACGTATGATTGAAGGGGGCGAAGACCCACAGTTCATTGCACGACGGGTGGTCATCAGTGCCTCGGAAGACATCGGACTTGCCAATCCCAACGCCCTTCTGCTTGCCAATGCAGCCTTCGATGCCGTGATGAAGATCGGTTGGCCAGAGGGCAGGATACCCCTTGCTGAAGCCGTCGTGTACCTTGCCATGTCACCAAAAAGCACCTCTTCCTACCGTGGAATCAATGCTGCGCTGGCTGAAGTACAGAAGAGTGGCAACCTACCCGTACCTCTTCACCTGCGCAATGCACCAACAAAGCTGATGCAAGACCTCGGCTATGGCAAGGAATATAAGTATCCACCCGATTATCCGGGGCACTATGTTAAACAACAATACATGCCAGACGGACTCACAGATGTCAGCTTCTGGGAGCGACAAGAGAATGATAAAGTAAACAGAAATAATAACAAGTAAAACGTAATAACACACCCCATAAAACGTAATAGTTTCCCCACAGAATGGTGAAGGCAATCCCATGACAAGCCGCCTGACGCCCGGTTAGCGTGGAGAAGGGCAGGGGAGGGGCTCTTAATCATGAAAATAGTAATACTCGACTGCCATGCAGTCAATCCCGGAGACCTCTCTTGGGATGAGATAAAAGGTCTTGCCGACTGCACCGTCTACGAACGTAGCAAACCCGAAGAGGTGGTGCAAAGGGCGAAAGATGCCGATGCCATCCTTATTAATAAGGTCAATATCACCCGTGAACTGCTTGCACAACTGCCACGGTTGAAGTACATTGGTGAGCTGGCAACAGGTTATAATAACATTGATCTTGATGCTGCTCATGAGCGAGGCATCACAGTTACGAACATTCCGGCATACAGTACGGACAGCGTTGCACAGCATGTCTTCGCACTGTTGTTGAACGTTACCAATCGGGTTGACCACTATGCAGAGGCTACACGTGAGGGAACTTGGAGCCGACAGCTCGACTTCTGCTACTGGGATTCACCGTTGATTGAACTGTCAGGGAAGGCAATGGGCATCGTCGGACTGGGTCACATCGGCTGTAAAGTGGCTGAGATTGCCCATGCCATGGGGATGGATATCTCTGCAGCAACAAGCAAAAACAGTAGTGATCTACCAGAATGTATCCGTAAAGTGACCATGGAAGGACTCTTCAGTACATCCGATATCATCACGTTACACTGCCCTCTTACGGCTGAAAATCACCATATGATCAATGCCAAGACACTGGCAATGATGCGTCCGGGAACGATCCTTATCAATACCGGAAGGGGTGGATTGATTGATGAAGAAGCGGTGGCAGCAGCACTCGAGAGCGGACATCTGCGTGCTTACTGTGCCGATGTGATGGAACAGGAACCCCCTCGTGCCGATAATCCACTGCTCCGTCAGCCCCATGCTTACATCACTCCGCATGTTGCATGGGCTACACGTGAAGCGCGCAAACGCCTGATGGACATCTGTGTGGAGAACATCAAACGCTTCATGGCAGTGAACCACAGAACGAAGTATAGGTAAAGAGATTTTAAAAGACACTGCAGTGATGCAGCGAAATGGTTTTTCAATATATTAAATTATGGTATTATGCCACCCGTCAACCCCTGGCAAACGTGTAAGGGGAGGGAGTATCAATCATCTATAATACTGCTGATGCGTGGGAAAGGGCATCCTTGTCCAACCCACACGTAGGCAAAACCAAAGGTAGACGAGATGTCTATCCTTCCTTTATGGACATTTGATGCACCCAAAGGGGTGGCTTTTTTTCAGGATTATGATATACAACGACCCACAACTTGCACATACGCTCCAGGTCATTCTGGAGTTTCTTGGAACTTTCGCATTCGCCATTTCAGGTATCAGACATGCTGCACAGAAGCATTTCGACTGGTTCGGAGGCTACGTCTGTGGCTTTGCTGTTGCCATAGGTGGCGGTACAATCCGTGACAGTATGCTGGGTGTACGCCCGTTCTGGATGACGGATATCATGTATGTTCTCTGTACTGCACTGGCGCTTTTGCTCGTTATTCTGTCACGAAAGTGGATAAAACGACTCAGCAATGCCTGGTTTGTGTTCGACACATTGGGCTTGGCACTCTTCACCATAGCGGGTATTCAGAAGACACTTGCACTCGGTCATCCCTTCTGGGTGGCTATCATCATGGGCTGTATCACGGGTGTGGCAGGTGGAGTGATACGTGACGTACTGCTCAATAACGTGCCCGTCATCTTCCATAAGGAGATCTATGCCGTCGCAAGTGTGACCGGAGGAATCGTCTATTGGGCACTCTTCTCCCTCGGATTGAGCCTTCCGTGGGTTGTCATCATCACCTTCCTCACAGTCTCTATAATCCGTTTTGTTGCAGTAGGTTACCACATTTCCCTACCAACACTGCATGCTGAAGATGAAAAAAAATAAGTAAAAAAGATACGTAAACATTTGGTAGAACCAATAAAAAGCCATACCTTTGCACTCGCAATTCAGCAATAAGCCATCAGTTACATGCTGAATGCAACCATTAACAATGGTTCCGTAGCTCAACTGAATAGAGCACTTGACTACGGATCAAGAGGTTACAGGTTTGAATCCTGTCGGAATCACAAAAGGAACACTCGTCTTGAGTGTTCCTTTTTTTTGTGTTTTACGGTTTATGATGCTTACAAATAGGTTGTGAAAGGTCATAAACCGTGCTTCTGTAGGCGTCCTGTTCTTATCCATCGGTGTGATGTCCCGCTTCTTCGTTGTGCCCCTCTTTGCGGCTGATAGATGCGCATCAGGGGGCCATGCAGCACACTTTCTTTATTCGATGACGATGTTAATGCCTACAAGCACTGCTTTCTGGGGATTGGTAAGTAAACAGATTAAATGCGACAAAGCATATTCTTTGAACTCTAAATCTTAGATCTTTGGAATTTAACCCATGAACTTTTAGCTTTAAAACTTCCTCCCTCCATCTCTCCAACACACTTCATTCCTTATCCCGCGAGGCACATCCCCTCCTTCGGAGGGGCTTGGGGAGGCTGTAACTCGAGGCTTAGTGAGCCACCCATATCCCACCGTTTCCTCTCACATCCCCTCCTCCAGAGGGGCTTGGGTAGGCTCCTTCTCTTTGGGTCTTGGGCTGCCTTTTTTGTATGTCCTCCGCCCTTCTTTGTCAATTTCTTTCCCTTCCGTTTTTCAATCTACGCCCTTTTGCGTTCTAAAAGATGCCCTTTTGCCTTGTAAAAGGGCATCTTTTGACGTGTAAAAGGGCATGTTTTGCAATGCAAAAGGGCGTCTTTTACAACCCCCTTTGTAACCTATTGATACTGCGGAGGTTACAAAGACGGTTTTTGATGATAGTGAGTTGATTTGCGAACAATAACACCTTATGGTTTGTAAGGGTTTTTCAGAAACCTCTCCCCGACCCTCTCCGAAGGGAGAGGGGGGATAATTAGCGAGATTCCCCGTTATGTTTGAGAGGACATAAAACGGTGTTTGAGAGTTTTGGGGGCTAGTTTTGAAGAAGAAAAGTAAACAAGTTGCGTGCTATAAACTACGAATTTACGAATTGCAGATCGGTGGATAGTGTGCTTAAAACTACGAATTTACGAATTGAAGATCGGTGAATTGCGGGCTTAAAACTACGAATTTACGAATTGACAGATAGGTGGATTACGTGCTAAAAATTACGAATTTACGAATTGACAGATAGGTGGATTACGTGCTAAAAATTACGAATTTACGAATTGAGGATAGGTGAATTGTGTGCTTAAACCTACGAATTTACGAATTAACAAGTAGATGGATTACATGTTATAAGATGCGATTTTATGAGTAAAAAATAGGTAGTTTGTGTGTTTCAAGCTATTAGTTCGAGTTCTAAACTCTACAACATCGAGAATTAAACCTCACAGTTTAAGGTTTAATTCTTCATCTTTTTATCTCCCAGCCCCCAGCATTCCGTATCCCGCCAGGCACATCCCCTCCTTCGGAGGGGCTTGGGGAGGCTCCCCCTTCTGCTGTGCTTGGGCTTCCTTTCTCTCCCCCCTTTCTTATTATTTATCGCACTTCCTCCAGCTCTCCAGTCCTGGAGTCGATGATGAATCCGCGCACTGTGACATCCTTTGGGACGAGCGGATGTTGGCGAATGGCATCCACTGTGCGTCGAACACTGCGTGGTGTGTCGTGGAAACCGTCAAGATATTTGTTCAGATCGACGTGCTTTTCAGCTTCACGAATGTCCTCTTCACTTATCCCACGTTCGCGCATCAGCTGCAGGAAGTGGCTCGCATGCATGTCGCACGCACCACATCCTGAATGGTGAATGACCATAATCTCCTCGCAGTCAAGCTCATAGATAGCAACGAGAAGTGAGCGCATCACCGAGTCATAGGGTGTCAACAGTGTTCCACCGGCTACTTTTATGATTTTTGCATCACCGTTTTTCAGTCCGAGTGCACGTGGTAAAAGCTCCGTCAACCGGGTGTCCATGCAACTGACAATCGCCAGTTTCATGTCTGGTTGTCCACTTGTTTCATAAGGCTTATAGCCTTTTTCGGCAACAAACCGTTGGTTGTATTGTAATATTTCTGAAATCATAAATCTTTTAAGTGCATGTTAATGAGTAAACGGGATATCGCTAACAAGCCCCTTTTTCGGCACCTTTCCTCCTTCCGAAGAGGGCTCGGGGAGGCTGTTTTTTGCCTTCCCCAGTCCGTTTCCTGCCTACTCCGTCCTCACAATCTTTGTGGAAAGGAGTTGCATGGAGAGTGCATTTTCTATCTTAGCGAGTGTCTCTATAGAGAGGTTTCCCTTCCTTTCAGAATCTTTGAGACGTATTGCTGACTGCAGCCCATGCGTTCGGCAAGTGCCTTCTGTGTCAGATGAGATTGTTCCATCTTGTCGAGTATAGCCATTGCGATACGTTGTGAGTACCTCATCCATGACTTGTTTTCTCGTCTGTATTCAGCTTCTTCACGCCAATGTGATGGCGAATCAGACTGATAAGCCTCTAATTTTTTAATGGTTGTGTTCATTGTCTACCTCCGTTTCCTTTATGTATTACGTATGTAATCTTCGAACGAATCATCGTCAATGACATCCTTTTCTAACAGAAAACGGCGGACTTTCTCCATTTTTACAAGCTCTAATTGAGTGTGTTCTCGTTCCTCCATCTTCAGCGTTAGTTTGATCGCCCCACCTGTAATGACGTAAACACCTTCGGAAAGCCGTATGGCGTAGATGCGTAACCATGATGAATGGCGTTCTTTCCGTATGGGTTTTGCCTTCTCTTTTCCCAGCAACATTTCGGATGTTCGGAAGTTTTCTAAAGGGTGGAACAATGTTTCTATATCAGTATCAGGGGATAAATCTAATATCAAACATTGTAGTCGATCACTGTCTTCTATTGTATCTTCAATCGCTTGGTTTATGTTTGTAACCTTAAAATAGGCGGTGAGATCACTCCAATTTTCCTTAAAGAAACTACGAAGCCATACAACATCGCTCCATTTATCAAATAAATTGAAGAGAGCATTGTCAGCTTCTCTATCGTAGCGGACAGCCCATAACTTACCGTTCTCTGTTATTTTATCAAATGTCATATCTCAGATTGTATGCCACAAAGATAAGTATTATATTCGAATTTTACAACTTTTGAGTTGTAATTTGCACTTTCTTTATATGCTAAAAAAAGCAAGTAAACGAATTGTTTACTTGCTTCTATATCTTAATGAACTATCTTCTATTCTTGAGAATCAGTCTTTTTTTCTTGATTTTTATTCTTTTACCATTTTGCTTTCTCATTTTCCCCAGTCCGTTTTCCGCCTACTCCGTCCTCACAATCTTTGTGGGAGCCTGCTCTTTATTGCGTCGGTTGACAACGGTAACGACAGCCTGTGCCAGCGAGAGGAACGCCTGTCCGGTCATTGTGTCTGGCTTTGTGGCAGCTGGAGTACCCTTGTCGCCATTCTCACAGATGCTCTGTACGATAGGGATCTGTGCCAGCAGTGGACATTCCAGTTCCTTTGCAAGGTTCTTACAACCGTCCTTTCCGAAGATATAATACTTGTTTTCAGGCAGTTCGGCAGGTGTGAACCACGCCATATTCTCCACCAATCCGAGGATAGGGATGTTCACTTTGTCATTCCGATACATGTCGATACCCTTGCGTGCATCAGCCAGTGCCACGTTCTGTGGTGTCGAAACGATCACTGCTCCCGTGATGGCAAGCGTCTGCATGAGCGTCAGGTGGATATCACTTGTCCCCGGTGGCGTGTCGAGAATGAAGTAATCAAGTTCTCCCCAGTCGGCATCTGCGATGAGTTGTTTCAGTGCTGACGTCGCCATACCACCCCTCCAGAGTGTCGCAGTGTCGGGGTTTACGAAGAAACCGATGGACAAAAGCTTCACGCCATACTTCTCTACAGGCTCGATAAGCTGTCGTCCGTCCTTCTCAACACCGTATGGGCGAGCGTCCTCAACGCCAAACATCTTCGGCATACTGGGTCCGAAGATATCCGTATCCAGCAGTCCTACCTTGTAACCGAGCTTTGCCAGGGCGATAGCAAGGTTGGCAGAGACGGTGCTTTTGCCCACTCCTCCCTTGCCAGAGCTCACTGCGATGATATTTTTTACTTGTGGAAGGAGCTTCCCGACCTCTGGTCTTGGTGCGCTTTTGAATTCCGTTTCAATCGTCACTTCCACCTCTTTGCCCACAGAATAGTGTATCTGTGCCTCTGCCGCCTTGATGGTCGACTTAAGGAAAGGGTCTGTTTCGCGTGGGAAGATAAGTGTGAAGCTCACCTTATTACCGTTGATGCTCGGTGTGTCAGCAAGCATCTCACTCTCAATGATATTCTTCTTTGTGCCCGGATAGATCACCTTTTCCAGTGCATCTGTTATCAGTTTCGGATATAATGTCATAAGTTTTGTATTTATCTTGTTTGTTTTTTTACCTAATTATATGTTCTGTTTTGTTGTTCGGAAGTCATGATTCTGATGGGTAATAACCGATTCAAAAAACCTTTCGCCGATTCCTTTTCTGCAAGAAAGGGTGGGGGCGTAGGTGCTTATTTTCCGTAGTTTTCCCACTCCTCCATAGCCTTTTTCCAGTCGGTCATCTCCCCTTCAGCAATGGCTTTCTGCTCCCTTTCAGCCTCGTCGCGCGCCTTGTCACGTGCCCTTTTCGTCTTCATGTCAGCGATGGTGGCGTCATCCAGAATCTGTATTGCACCCCGTTGTATTGCCAGTTGCAGTTCCTCTTCACCGAAAGCCTTACCCGGTTCGTTGAAGTCAGAGATATTAAACTCGTATATCGTACGCAGATCATGCCTTACCAGCTTCTGTTTAGCACGGTTTCCGGCGTTCTTCAGTCGCAGGAGTTTTGCTATTTCCTTTATCTCGTTTTGTGCGAATTTATTTCTTCCCATTGTTGATGGATGTGTAATTGTTGACTGGTTGCTTGCTTATTTGCCATTTTTTCGGGTTAATAAGTAGCCATGCAGCTTGCTTATTTGCCCATTTTACGGGTTTATTAAGTAGTCGGGTAGCTTGCTAAAGGACATCGTCCCAACCGCTAACCCTTTGCTTTTTACCCTTTTACCCTTTTATTTTTTCCTTTTCAAAGGTAGCAATAATATTCTAATTCTGCAAATAATGTACCTAAACGCAGTCTTTTCATCCTGTCAAGGTTTCCTTTTCACGTCGGGAAAGAGAAGCGAGTGGGGCAGGAAAAGTTACGATATTAATGTCAATATTTTATTCTTAATTTATGCATAACCTTTCATGAAAACAGCATTTTCATCTATGAAATAAAAGAGAAGACTACCTTTTTGCAACGATTATGTAATTTTCTATATGAAAAGTTTGCGTTTATTATCAATAATTCCTAAATTTGCAATCGATGGTATTATGATATACTAATCAAGCAAAAATATCGTGAAATTGAAAGAAACACATGATCTTGACGTGAACTAGTTAAACTCTCTCTATATATAATAAGGTGAATCTCTATACTGGTGGCAGCTTAAGAAGCTATTATCACATGGAAATCCTCCTAATACAAGTTGAAGAAATTGAACACAATAAACCAAAAATGTTAAATTATTGAGATCTATGGAGAAAAGATTTACTCTCTTTTTGTTTGGACTATTGTTGTCTATTGGGACGGCTTTCGGGCAAACAAAGATTACAGGTACCGTAGTTTCTCAGGGCGATGGTGAGGCCGTTATTGGTGCATCTGTCATGGTTCAAGGAACACAGACAGGTACTGTTACCGATATTGACGGTAAATTCTCACTTGATGTCCCTGCTGGTAAGAAACTCGTAGTCAGCTACATCGGTATGGTGACACAGACATTGACACCGAAAGATGGGATGAAAGTAACTCTTGCTACCGATAACCACTCTCTGCAAGAGGTGGTTGTGACGGGTATGACACAGCAAGACAAGCGTCTCTTCTCTGGTGCTGCCACGAAGATTGACGCCTCAAAGGCTAAGATTGATGGTATGGCTGACGTCAGTCGTTCGCTTGAAGGACGCGCTGCCGGTGTGAGTGTGCAGAACGTTTCGGGTACCTTTGGTACGGCACCAAAGATCCGTGTGCGTGGTGCAACGTCTATCTTCGGCTCTTCAAAGCCGTTGTGGGTTGTTGATGGAGTCATCATGGAGGACATCACAGACGTTGATGCCAGTGCCTTATCATCAGGTGATGCCAAGACATTGATATCCTCTGCCATCGCAGGACTGAATGCTGACGATATCGAAAGCTTCCAGATTCTGAAGGACGGATCGGCAACTTCCATCTATGGTGCACGTGCTATGGCAGGTGTGATCGTTGTTACAACAAAGAAAGGTAAGTCTGGTCAGAGCCATTTAAGCTATACAGGTGAATACACGCTACGCCTGAAACCGAGCTATAAGAACTTCAATATCATGAATTCTCAGGACCAGATGGGTGTCTATCAGGAGCTGCAGCAGAAGGGATACCTTAACTATGCTGAGATTGCCAACGCTGCAACGAGTGGTGTTTATGGTAAGATGTATCAGCTGATATCACAGTATAACCTGTGACAGGTCAGTTCGGACTGGAGAATACGATAGAGGCGCGCAACGCATACCTGCGTGCTGCAGAGTATCGTAACACCAATTGGTTTGATCAGTTGTTCTCTACTGCCATCATGCACAACCACTCTGTGAGCGCATCTGGTGGTACGGACAAGGGTCAGTACTATGCTTCTCTCTCTGCAATGATGGACCCAGGATGGTATAAAGCAAGTCGGGTACAGCGTTATACAGGTAACCTCAACACCACTTATAACATCAATAAGCGGGTAGGAGTGAACCTTATTGCCAATGCTTCCTATCGTAAGCAGCGCGCGCACCAGGCTCATTGAGCCAGAATCTTGACCCAGTAACGGGTACGGTGAGCCGTGCTTTCGACATCAACCCGTACTCTTATTCGTTGAATACGTCACGTACGCTCGACCCTAACGAGTACTATACACGTAACTATGCACCGTTCAATATCTTCAACGAGTTGCAGAATAACTACATGGACCTTAATGTTCATGACTTCCGTATACAGGGAAGTATTGACTATAAGCCTATTCCTAAGGTGAAACTGACTGCTCTGGCAGCTGTCAAGAGTGCCGTTTCTTCTATGGAACACCGCATCACAGAGCGTTCAAACCAGGCGTTGGCTTATCGCGCTATGGCAACAACCACCATCCGTGATAACAACTCTTACCTCTATAAAGACCCAGATGACATCTATTCTCTGCCAGTATCTGTCCTCCCTGTAGGTGGTTTCCTGGATAAGACAGAGAACAGTTTCTATGGTTGGGACACACGTCTCTCTGCTGCATACAATGATGTTATCAATGATACACACATCATAAACCTGTACGCAGGTGTGGAGTCGAACAGTGTAGACCGTAAGCAAACATGGTTCCGTGGTGCTGGTATTCAGTATTATAATGGTGAGGTGGCATCCTTTGATTACCGTGCTTTCAAGAAATGGCAAGAGCAAGGTACGGATTACTTCGACCTCTCCAACCGTCACATCCGTAGTATAGCATACTTCGGTACAGGTACATATTCTTATAAAGGACGCTATCAGATGACTGGAACCTTCCGCTATGAGGGTACAAACTATCTGGGTAAGGCTACTTCAGCACGCTGGTTGCCAACCTATAACGTGTCTGGTGCATGGAACGCACATGAGGAAGATTGGTTCAGTAAGGTGTTCAAGACAGCCTTGACACACGCTACTTTCCGTGTGAGCTACTCTCTTACGGGTGACCGTCCACCGGTAACCAACTCGTTACCTATCTTTAGAGCATTGGTGCCTTGGCGCCCATTCACCTCTATCCAGGAGACTGGTTACAATGAGACAGTGGGTAACAAGCAACTTACTTATGAGAAGAAAAATGAGTTCAACATCGGCTTCGAGCTTGGATTCCTTAGCAACCGTATCAACCTGATAACGGACCTCTACTGGCGTCGGAACAGTGATTTGATCGGTTATGTGAACAGTCCAATCTTAGGATCTTATAACCTTGCCAACGTTGCATCAATGAAGTCGAACGGTGTCGAGGTATCTCTTACTACGCAAAACATCAAACAGAAAGACTTCTCTTGGGAAACAAACTTCATCTTCTCATGGACACATAATGAGATTACAGACCTCTTCTCACATGCTCGTATCTTAGACCTTGTGCAGGGAGAAGGCTACAGTCTCGTGGGTTATCCTGCCAATTCCATCTTTAGTATACCGTTTGCAGGACTCAGTCATGAGGGCTTGCCACAGTTCTATGATGAGAATGGAAACCTCACAACATCGGGTATCTATCTCCAGGAACGTGACCCAGACAAGGTGAGATTCCTAAAGTATGAAGGTCCAGCTGACCCAACGACAACAGGATCTCTTGGTAACGTGTTCCGTTATAAGAACTGGGATCTGAACGTCTTTATCACCTATAGCTTCGGCAATAAGGTGCGTCTCGATCCTGTCTTCAGCTCTCGTTATGATGATATGGATGCCTTACCAAAGGAATTCCGTAACCGTTTCGTACACGCAGGAGATGAATTTAAGACGAATGTACCTGTCATTGCCAGTCGCAGACAGCGTCAGAACGACCCTGATCTGAGCATTGCTTATAACTGTTATAACTATTCTGATGCGCGTATTGCTAAGGGTGACTTCATCAGAATGAAGGAGATTTCACTTGGATATAGCTTCCCTGCTTCACTGATCAACTACATTGGAGTGAACAGTATGTCACTGAAGCTACAGGCAACGAACCTCTTCCTGTTCTATGCAGATAAGAAACTGAATGGTCAGGACCCAGAGTTCTTCAATACAGGTGGTGTAGCTGCACCAACACCAAAGCAGTTTACACTGACTTTGAGATTAGGTCTTTAATACGCATAAATGAGATTTAACATGAAAATCAATAATATTATATATAAAGGTACACTACTGGCTGCATCCGTAGCCATGCTGGTTTCCTGCTCCGACTTCCTGGATACGATGCCAGATAACCGTACCACGATGGACGAACCAAGCAAGATCGCAGGACTGCTTGTTACGGCTTATCCTCAAACATCTAATGTGTTGATAAACGAACTCATGTCGGATAACATGGATTATATGGGACCTCGTAACAGTCTGGGCGACCGTGAGGGGGATCAGATGTTCTTCTGGCAGGAGGATAAGATCAATGGTAATGACTCTCCAGACCATATATGGTCAAGGCATTACAACTGTATTGAACAGGCTAACCAGGCTTTGGCATCTATTGAAGAGCTGGGTGGAGCTAAGACAGAGGAGCTTCAGAACACGAAGGGCGAGGCATTGTTGCTGCGTGCTTACAACAGTTTCCTGTTGGTAAATGAGTTCTCTATGGCTTACAATAGCAAGACCAGCGATAAGGACATGGGTGTTTATTATAGTACAAGTCCGGAGAGTCTGACTGAGATACAGACTCAGACCAACCGTGGGACAGTTGCTTCGGTCTATGAAATGATAGCGAAAGACATCGAAGCGGGTATCCCTTTGATCAATGATAACTATAAAGTGCCTAAATATCACTTCAATAAGAAGGCGGCATATGCCTTTGCTACGCGCTTCTACCTTTATTATGAGAAGTGGGATAAGGCGAAGGAATATGCAGATAAGTTGCTTGGTAGCAACCCAGGAGCTTACCTTCGCGACTATCGTGCACTGCAGGCAATACCGCTCAGTACGTCAGATCAGGCTGTGAAGATTGCTGAAGCATATTGTAATGCGAGCTTAGATTGTAACCTTCTTATCCAGACAAGCATCAGCAATGCAGGCTTTGCACTGGGTCCATGGGTCTACTATAAGCGTTATTCCCACACGAACTATCTCTCAGAGACGGAGTGTATAAAGAGTGATAACATATGGGGAGGTACCAATACCATCATCTGGAGACCGTTTACAGTCAACCAAGGCGAGGCAAACTTCGCTCTTAAGATGTGTCTTCCACTTGAGTTTGAAGTCACGAACCAGGCAGCAGGAACGGGTTATCGCCGTGCTTTGAACGTCAGTTTCTCTATGGGAGAGGCGCTTTTGAACCGTGCTGAGGCTGAAATCATGCTCGGTCAGAATGATGCAGCATGTGCTGACATGACCATTTGGATGAAGAATTACTTCAATACGACCAAGACTTTGACGCCAACCAGCGTGAAGACATTCTTTGAAGGAGTACGTTACGCCTATGATGATACGGATAAGTTAGTGCCAAGTATGAAGAAACACTTGCATCCAAGGTTCACTATCGACAAGGAAGGATCGGTACAGGAGGCACTACTTCAGTGTGTTCTCAACCTCCGTCGTGTGGAAACACTGCATCAAGGGTTGCGTTGGTTTGACATCAAACGTTACAATATTGAGATTCCTCGTCGTCTGATTGGTTCTGATGGAAAGCCATCCAAGAACCTCGATTGGCTGAAAAAGGACGACCCACGACAGGCCGTTCAGATTCCTCAGAGTGCACATGAAGCGGGAGTAGCATTGAATCCACGTAACAATTAATTAATGAGGAGGACAAAAGAATGAGAAAAAATATATTCGTTTTATCGTTATTGGCTGTAGTTGCCGTGGCCTTTACCGCTTGCTCTGAAGATGAATTGTCAGGCGAAAGCGTTATCAAGAACCCCGCAACAGCGCAGACTCCTTTCGATAATTGGTTGCATCGCAACTTTGTTATGCCGTACAATATACAGATACAGTGGCGTTATGAAGACAACGAATCAGACATGGCATACTATGATGTGCCAGCCGATTCGGCACAGTCTGTCGAACTTGCACGTATCATAAAGTACACTTGTGTTGAGGCTTATACGAAGGTTGCGGGTATAGACTTCACCCGTAAGTACTTCCCAAAGCTGTTTAGTTTCCTCGGAGAGTTCGAGTATTCAAACAATGGTTCCATGAAATTGGGTACCGCTGAAGGTGGAAAGAAGATCCGTCTCTTGGGTGTTAACCATGTTGATGAGCTCAAAAAGAGCCGTGCAGGACTGGACCAGTACTATCTGAAGACCATCCATCACGAGTTTGTACACATCGTTAACCAGACGAAAGACTATCCTCGTGATTTTGATAAGATTACTCCGAACGGCTATGTGAACGATGCTTGGTCATCAGCCGAGCGTCGAGAGGGTTATCTGCAGCGTGGTTTCATCACCGATTACTCACAGAAAGAGTCACGTGAAGACTTTGCTGAGATGGTCAGTACCTACATTGTTTCAACTCCAGAGAAGTGGGAAGCAATGATGAAACAGGCTGAAGGAACAGACAAGTCGGGCCGTGAAGCCATTGAGAAGAAGCTCGCCATCTGCAAGTTATACTATAAGGAGAACTTTGGTATCGACCTTGATAAGGTTCGCGATGCAGTCATTGAGCGTGAGAATGATGTTGTCAACGGGGCTTATGACCTACGAAGTCTTAATTAATTTAGAATGAATCAATTATGAAAGCAAACAGAATATTTATATGTCTTATGCTTGCCCTGCCGGCACTCTTCCTGCAATCATGTTTGAAAGATCAGGAGGATGTCTTTGACAAGTCCTACTCTGCTCGTATGGAAGACTTCCTTCAGCAGGCACAGGACTCATTGGTCAATGCTCCATATGGGTGGGCTTTCGACTATTATCCAGAGGAAAACCGGGCTTATGGTGGTATAGCTTACACGGTGAAGTTCACAAAGAACGATGCTTCAGTGCGTTATGAGAAGAAGCCAGACGATGGTGCTATCACCTCATTGTACAAGATGAAGAGTGACGACGGACCCGTTTTGTCCTTCGATACATACAATGCTTTTATGCATTTGTACGCTACTCCTTCTGATGGAGAGTATCAAGGAAAGCAAGGTGACTTTGAGTTTGTCATCGACAGTATCGGTAAGGGCGTCATCAAAGTCCATGGTAAGAAGTCGCTCAACACGATGTATCTTCGTAAGTTGACCGAGGATCCTGCTGAATATATGGATAAGGTGACAGAGGTTAGCAGCTTGTTCATCTTCTCTGACATTGAGTTGAACGCTGGTGGCAAGCCTTATCACTTCGTCATTACCGACCCATCAAACCGTCAGATGGCTGTCTATGACGGCAGCACATTGGTGAAAACGGTGGCTTATCTCTTTACTGATAAGGGTTTAAGACTCTATGAACCAGTATCGCTCAATGGTGTTCCTGTACAGGAATTTATCCTTGATAAGGACAATTCCACCGTCAAAGTAGAGGGTGCAGAAGTAACTAAGACTGCCGTAAACCTTGACATTATTGCCAAGATCATCGGTCGATTGAGCTTCACAAATGGTGAGAAGACCATCACAAAGACCATTCCTTTCCTCAATAAGGTTGACATCTCTTGTGATGCTTCATGGGTACATCTCTCTAAAGACGGCAACCAACTGACGATAAAGGTTGATGCTAACCCTGTCGCAGTGAATGCACGTGGCGGATGGGTGACACTCTCGAATGGTTATGTTGAGAAGAAGATACAGATCACCCAGTACGATCTTCCTGCTCTGTTGGGCAACTATCAGGTATCACTGACCTACTATAACTTCCGCAAGAATGGCTTTGCTAACGGTACGTTCAACGGTGTTATCCGTTACACTACACGTGGTGGCGAGAGACATTTCTACCTCTTGGTAGAGGGCGTCAACGGTGTTAACTACCGCTTCCCACTTATTTATATGCAGTCAATCAATGCCTTCTTGATGCAGTCTGGCCAACGTGTGACTAAGATTGAATATTCGAATGCTACTTACTTCATCGGCAATTCATTCAATATCAATGCGAAGAATGGTACGGGATACAGCACAAATGCTTACAACCTGATCAGCTTCAACATCGGTGATGACGGTAAGATCAGCACTGCACTCACTGGTGGTCCACTGTTGTTTGCCGACAAAGACGGCAACCTTGAGGTCTCTCAATACAGTATTGAGCGTATCGTTCTGAATGCATACACCTCTGAACCGTTTGGTAAAGACAACTTAGATGGCTGGTTCGACCAGTGGTTGAATGTCACTTTGGTGAAGAATCCTTCTTCTTCTGCCAAACCTTCTATCCTGGAGGAGGGCAACAATGAGAGCACTTCTCTCACCCTTCCGGCTTATGTTCCTAACCAGATCACACGTTACAACAGTAACCTTCACCTGGCACCACAGGCGAATAAACAGTTCAGAATCAAATAAGTTAATGCTTTATGAAGAAGATATTTAGTATTTGTTTAATATTAGTTGTTGCTGTGGGCTTTGTTGCCTGCAGCGACAACGACGATGCAGGAAACAGCTATCTGCAGGAGAATACTATCAAGGTTATTGCTTCTAACCTTACTTTCTCTCCTCTGGCACAGACGGGCGGTGTGAAGTTTACGGCGCCTGCAGGCTCTACGGTGAGCGTTGATGAGGAGGGAAGTGCATGGGCAAAGGCTGAGGTGCGTGGCGACTCTGTCGTTGTCAGCGTCTCTCACAACCCTCGTCTCGACTCCCGCAGTGCTATCCTGACCATCAAGAATGGTACTGATTTCGTCCATCTGTCCATCCTTCAGGCTGGTGCAGAGTTCAGTTATAAGGGTCAGAAGGTCTTCCGTTTTGCTTCTGATGATGCACAGACCATCACGTTGCCTTTCACTTCTCTCGGTGCAGACCCTGTCTTAGAGAGTCCTGACACGGCTGCTTTGGAGAGTGTTGAACGGAAGGATAGCGCCTTCATCGTGAAGGTTAAGCCTAACGAAACAAACCAACTGCGCAAGCTGAGTCTGTACATTAAGAATCAGGGACGCGTTGATACCGTGTTTGTTATGCAAGCTGTGCTGAAGGATTTTACCAGGATGCCAATAGCAATCGTGGCTTACGACCTGTTGAAGATGAATGCCAGTGTGACCGATCTTAGCCAGTTAGTAAGGGAGATACATGGTCATATCAAGATAGAGAATGCTGGTGGTAACGAGTATCCAAAGTTCGTTTGCGAAGATCCAGAGGAGGAACACATTCTCAATAACTTGGTTTTGGCTTATCGTCCAGAGACCTTTACCTTCGTTGTCTCTGCTGGTGCCGTTGTCAATCAGAGTGCTATCACGACGGGCGACGATGCTGGTAAGACGTTAGAAAGCCGTACTACCATCTGGGATAGTAATATCTATAACTACATGGGGCTATGGAGTGACAAGCTGAAAGAGGCTGTCAGCAAGGGCAAACTGACTGAGGCTCAATACCAGGAGATACTGAAGACGTATATCCCACAGGTCTACTTAGCTGCTGCAAACAGTAAGCTGACGATGCTCATCAACATGGATTACGATTTAACGAAGGGCATGACAATCGGTACGTTTGAGGATGGTGGAGCGCAGAACCTCGCCTATGCTAAGTCATTACAGGTCCTGAAGGACATCGGTTACACTCCTATTGCAGGCTTCGAAGCCAACATGATGGGTATAGATGCCTATGTTGTAGGTTCAGGTGCAAGCAAAATGAAGAGTCAGGTGGCGTTGTTAGCAAGTCCAATGCTCTTAAGTATCAATGATATGGTGAACAATGCCAAGGCTGTTCAGGCTTTCCGCGCTCGCACAGCATCGTTCTCTTTGCTGCAGGCAAAGGCTCTGGCGGCTAAGGCTCGTCGCTTGAATAGATAGAAAACCCACTTTTGAAATAACTATTTTATAATAGTTAGATACTAGATTTCGATGGAGGTCTCGCAGCGATGCGCGGCCTCCTTTTTCGTTTATGGGCGGAGAACGTGGTGCGATATGCATGCTTTCTTCCCTGATTGTACAAAGAAAAAGCAGCCTGAAACACACCCGAAGCAGCCTCTCCCCGACCCTCTCCGAAGGGAGAGGGAGGTCAATTAGCGAGATTCCCCGTTGTACTTGAGAGGACGGAATGGGGAAAGAGCAGCCTGAAACACAACCCCGAACAGCCTCTCCCCCGACCCCTCTCCGAAGGGAGAGGGGGAGTAATAAGCGGGATACCCTGATGTTTTTGAGAGTGCATAAAACGGTTTTGAGCGTTTTTGGGGGCTGGTTCTGAAGAAGAAAAATAAACGAGTTGCATGCTATAGAATACTTATTTACGAGTTAACAAGTAGATAATTTGTATACTATAGAATAAGAAATCACGAGTTAACAAGTGGATGGTTCGCGTGTATGAGATGCGATTTTATGAGTAAAAAACAGGTAGTTTGTGTGTTCCAAGCTATTAGTTCGAGTTCCACACTCTACAATATTGAGAATTAAACTTTAACCTTTGAGGTTTAATTCTTTTTTCTTTTATATCCCCAACTCCCAGCATTCCGTATCCCGCCAGGCACATCCCCTCCTTCGGAGGGGGGTGAGGAGGCTGTAACTCGAGGCTTAGTGAGCCACCCATATCCCACCGTATCCTCTCACATCCCCCTCCTTTCGGAGGGGCTTGGGGAGGCCGCTTTGTCAATTTCTTTCCTTCCTGTTTTCCCATCTACGCCCTTTTGCCTTCTAAAACATGCCCTTTTGCAATGTAAAAGGGCATCTTTTGATGTGTAAAAGGGCATGTTTTGCAATGCAAAAGGGCACCTTTTACAAGCCTCTTTGTAACTAACTGATTCTCTATAGGTTACAAAGGCGGTTTTTAATGATAATGAGCTGATTTGCGAACAATGGCGACGTATAATTTGTAAGGGTATTTCAAAAAGCCTGAACAGAAGCTCGACAGAAGCCTGTAACACACCCGATACAGCCTCTCCCCGTCCCTCTCCGAAGGGAGAGGGAGGTAAAAAGCAGCCTCTCCCCAACCCTCTCCGAAAGGAGAGGGAGAACAATTAGCGAGATTCCCTGGTGTGTTTGAGAGTGCAGAACACGGTGTTTGAGGATTTTTGTGGAGTGGTTTTGGGGTTAAAAAGTAAACGAGTTACGTGCTCTAAACTACGAATTTCCGAATTACAGATAGGTTATTTGCATGCTTTAAACTACGAATTTCCGAATTACAGATAGGTTATTTGCATGCTTTAAACTACGAATTTACGAATTAACAGATAAGTTATTTGCAAGCTAAAAACTACGAATTTCCGAATTACAGATAAGTTATTTGCATGCTATAAACCACGAATTTCCGAATTACAGATAGGTGAATTGCAAGCTAAAAACTACGAATTTACGAATTGAGAAGTAGATAAATTGCGGGCAATAGCATAAGATATTACGAGTTAACAAGTAAGTGATTTGTGTGTTTTAAGATATTGATTTGGACTCTTAACAATGGATTTTAGGATTTAAAAGTCAAGCGGATTGCGCTTTAATATTTAGAGGAGTTAAAGTTCTTTTAGTCATTAAAAACCATTCGTGGGAAACCCTTTCAGATTTCCAACAACGCTTTTGGCGTAACGGTTTTTATTCCTTTTAGAACTCTAACTCCTCCAATTATTTTATTTTTTCATCGGAAACACGTACCCCGCCAGGCACATCCCCTCCTTCGGAGGGGCTTGGGGAGGCAACTCTTCAGGCTTGGGGAGGCTCCCTCTCGAGGCTATTCAGCCACCCATATCCCACCGTATCCTCTCACATCCCCTCCTTTCGGCTTCCTAAGGTAAAATCCAAAGATTTTCCAAGAAAAGTTTATATTCCACTGTAATTTCTAAGTTAATGTCTTTTTATTTACATTTCCCTGCCATATTGTTTATGCTATTTCTCTCTCCATTCTTCTGACCATCTCGTGATTATACTCATAATCATAGTCATGCTTTACCAAAGAGAACATGATGTGCAGCAGTTTGTTTGCTACATTATTAAGGATCACAGCATATGGCTTACCCTTCTCCCTGAGCCTTTCACTATACTTCCTGAGTTCCGTATTGGCAAGCATGGCGCTTTTTGCAGCCATTCTTAAGTATCCCTTGAGCATCTTGCAACAGGCGTTTCTATACGGACTCTTCCTGTGTACCGATGTCCCAGAGTCTTCATAAAAAGTGAAGCATCCACAGTAGCATGACATCTTGTTAGGTGTGGTAATCTTCTTAAAATTCCCTGTGTAAGCGATAAGAGCTGCACCATTAATCAGACCGATACCAACAATGGAAGTAAGATGCTGGTAGTTCTTTTCCATCTCCTCATCTTCTTTCATAAGGTTTCTAATCTCCTCGTCACATTCTCCGATAACCTTGTCAAGCCTCTTGATTTCTGCCTTTGACAGTCGTTCTATACATTTCCAGGCCTTACTGTTCCTGTTCACAAGTGTCTCTTTCTTATTCGCTAACCTAACCTTGCACTCCTTTCTCCGTTCAACCAGGCTGTCACGATAGCAAATGAGTTCCTTTAAGTCTGCGATAGCTTCTGCGTCAGGGACAAAAGCCGTATACCGACTCTGATGTCTGGCTGCATACTGTGCTATTACTTCAGAGTCTTCCTTATCACTCTTACCTCGTTGGAAGCCCTTGGAACAGTGTATTTGCAATGCACTTTCCCGCCACACATTCAGTCCATTTTTGTGGAGCCAATGACACAGAGGTAAATCGTAACTGCCCGTCGTCTCCATGCAAAACAGAGCTTCATCCATCTGACCACGGCTCTTAATGACTTTCCTTACCCAGGCTGTCATACTCCTAAAGCCTGATGGTCTGTTGTCAAACTTACTATACCCCAGCTTCTCCACCAATTCATAGCTCTCAATGTGAATTACTGTCACATCCAATGTTTCTTTGGAAACATCTATTCCAATACAAATCTTTTTCATATCTTTGCATATTATTTTTATGGAATACATTGACCGAGAAGTTGTGTAGTGTGTCACTTTATATAGGCTATATGCCTAACTTCCTACTTACATTTTGCAGCTTCAATCCAGAGGGACTAAGACCAAGTTTAAACTCAAGGTTTAGAGGGGCTTTAGTTTATCCCTCTGGCGGTCAATTTTTCCTTACAACAACAAAGGTAAAAATTAATCGAGCTTAAAGAGAATTTCTACTCTTTTTCTTTCACTGCAAAGATAAAGAGGGGCTTGGGGAGGCTTTTTTCTTTACTCAAAGTAATACAAGAAGGTGGCGATACCTTCCAAAGCGGGTTTACGTTCACCCTCTATTTCAATCTGGAACTTGATACCTGCCTTACAGATACCACGCAGATTTTCGATAGAATCGAGTGATGCAACGAGGCGAATGCGTGAGTTTACAAGGACAGGACGGCCGAAGCGCATCTTATCCATACCATAATTAACCATCATTTTGAGGTTGTTCACCTCAATAATCTCCTGCCACATGTGTGGAAGAAGCGACAAAGTGAGGTATCCATGGGCGATAGTGCTCTTGTAAGGGCTCTCCACTTTCGCGCGTTCGGGCTCAACATGAATCCACTGATGGTCGAGTGTAGCATCTGCAAAGAGGTTAATTCTCTCCTGATCAACGAGCAACCACTCGCTTTCACCAATCTTTCGCCCAGTCGGGCAGCCAGTTCCTCGTAACTGTTTACTGTTAATTTTGCCATAATTGTAAATGTTGTGTGTCTGCAAAATTAATAAAAAGATTACAGATTACCAAACTGTTACCACGGAGAGGGGAGATGACGAAAGGCACGGGACAGGCGTTTTCCTTAAGTTGTAGACGGTGTTTTCCCTACCTATATATAGGTATTTTTCACGCAAGTGGCTCACATATCAACTTTTTTCAGTACTTTTGCTAATCCTCTGTGAGGCTCTATGGCATGCGGAAAGCCGATGCCTCATGTGCCCACAGACGGCAGAATAAAACATAGCGAACGAAGAAATCATAACCCAGAAAGTAGAAAAAAGAGGTTATGAAAGAGGAGAATCAACATGAAACTATCAGATTTAAAGACAGGAGAGACAGGTGTTATTGTGAAGGTTTTGGGTCATGGAGGCTTCCGAAAACGAATCATTGAAATGGGATTCATACAGGGAAAGCAGGTTGAAGTACTGCTGAATGCACCGTTGCGTGACCCTGTTAAATATAAAATCATGGGCTACGAGGTGAGCCTGAGACACAGTGAAGCCGACCAGATCGAGGTTATTAGCGCCGAAGAGGCACGCCAGTTGGAACAGACTGTGGCTGATAATGAACCGCAGCAGGGTGCCCTCTCCAATAATATCCCTGATGAATCGGACCACGCACTGACGCCTTCCGAACTCACCGATGCCGCCAATCGCAAGAGCAAAGTCATCAATGTGGCACTCGTTGGTAACCCAAACTGTGGCAAGACGTCGCTCTTCAACTTTGCTTCCGGTGCACATGAGCGTGTCGGGAACTACTCGGGTGTGACGGTAGATGCCAAGGTGGGACGCGCCAACTACGAGGGTTATGAGTTCCATCTCGTTGACCTTCCTGGCACATACAGCCTCTCTGCCTATAGTCCGGAGGAACTCTACGTGCGCAAACAGCTTGTGGAGAAGACGCCAGACGTGGTCATCAACGTCATTGATGCATCCAATCTGGAGCGTAATCTCTACCTTACGACACAGCTGATAGACATGCATGTGCGCATGGTTTGTGCTCTAAACATGTTCGATGAGACCGAACAGCGTGGCGATAACATTGATTATCAGAAGATTTCGGAGCTCTTTGGAGTGCCAATGGTGCCCACTGTGTTCACCAATGGACGTGGTGTCAAAGAGCTTTTCCGCCAGGTTATCGCCGTTTATGAGGGCAAAGAAGACGAGACATCACAGTTCCGTCACATCCATATCAACCACGGTCATGAGCTGGAAGGGGGTATAAAGAACATTCAGGAACACCTGCGTGCATATCCCGACATCTGCCAACGCTACTCAACACGGTATCTTGCCATCAAACTTCTGGAGCATGATAAGGACGTAGAGGAACTCATCAAGCCCCTCAAAGACTCGGATGAGATCTTCAAACACCGGGACATCGCCGCACAAAGGGTGAAGGAAGAGACTGGAAATGAGAGCGAAACGGCTATCATGGATGCGAAATACGGATTCATACATGGTGCCCTTGAGGAGGCAGACTACAGTACTGGACAGAAGAAAGATACCTATCAGACAACGCATTTTATAGACCAAATACTCACAAACAAGTACTTTGGCTTCCCAATCTTCTTCCTTATCCTCTTCATTATGTTCACGGCAACGTTCGTCATAGGCCAGTATCCGATGGATTGGATTGATGGTGGAGTATCGTGGTTGGGCGACTTCATCAGCTCAAACATGCCCGATGGTCCTGTGAAAGACATGCTTGTCGACGGAATCATTGGTGGTGTGGGAGCCGTTATCGTCTTCCTTCCACAGATTCTCATCCTCTATTTCTTCATCTCTTACATGGAAGACAGTGGTTATATGGCGCGTGCTGCCTTCATCATGGATAAGTTGATGCACAAGATGGGGCTGCATGGGAAGTCGTTTATCCCACTGATCATGGGCTTCGGGTGCAACGTTCCTGCCGTAATGGCTACCCGAACGATAGAGAGCAGACGCAGCAGACTGGTGACAATGCTCATCCTTCCACTGATGAGTTGCTCTGCCCGACTGCCTATCTACGTGATGATTACAGGGTCATTCTTCGCCTTGAAGTATCGTTCCCTTGCTATGTTGTCACTCTATGTCATTGGTATTCTGATGTCGGTCATCATGAGTAGGGTCTTCTCCCGCTTCCTTGTGAAAGGTGAGGACACCCCGTTTGTCATGGAGTTGCCGCCGTATCGCTTCCCAACATGGAAGGCTATAGGGCGTCATACATGGGAGAAAGGAAAACAATATCTGAAGAAAATGGGAGGAATCATCCTCGTTGCATCCATCATTGTGTGGGCCTTGGGCTACTTCCCATTGCCTGATAAGCCCGACATGGGGCAGCAGGAACGACAGGAACACAGCTTCATCGGACAAATCGGACATGCTGTTGAACCCGTCTTCCGCCCACAAGGATTCAACTGGAAGCTGGATGTTGGACTGCTTGCAGGCGTTGGTGCGAAGGAGATTGTGGCTTCAACGATGGGTGTTCTCTACTCTAATGACGACAGTTTCAAGGATGATAACAGCTTCAGTAGTGAGGGTGGAAAGTATGTAAAGCTACACAAACAAATCACACAGGACGTGGCTAACCTCCACGGTGTCAGCTATAATGAGGCAGAACCGATAGCCACTCTGACGGCATTCTGCTTCCTTCTCTTCGTCCTTCTCTACTTCCCTTGCATCGCCACCATCGCTGCCATCAAGGGCGAAACGGGCAGTTGGGGTTGGGCTTTGTTTGCTGCTGGCTACACAACGCTCCTCGCTTGGGTCGTCAGTGCCATCGTTTTCCAAGTCGGAATGCTGTTCATAGGGTAGGAGAGAGTGGGGGAAAAGAAGCCTGAACATATCCCCGAAGCAGCCTCTCCCCAACCCTCTCCGAAAGGAGAGGGGGGATAATTAACGAGATACCCCAATGTTTTTGAGAGTGCATAAAACGGTGTTTGAGAGTTTTAGTAGACTGACTTTGAGATTTAAAAGTAAACGAGTTACATGCTCTAAACTACGAATTTACGAATTAAAAAGTAGGTGAATAGCATGCGATAACTACGAATTTTCGAATTACAGATAGGGAATTGCAACCTAAAAACCACGAATTTACGAATTAAGAGATAGTCGGTCTGTGTGCGAGAAAACCTATTTTTGACCTCTAAACATTTGACCATTAAGAATAAACAAACACCCTTTAAGTCCAATTCTCCATCCTTCCATCTCCCCAACCCACAGCATTCCATATCCCGCCAGGCACATCCCCTCCCCCTGGAGGGGCTTGGGGAGGCTGTATTTTGGGGGTTGTTTTTGTCAATTTATTTCCCTCTTACTTTTCAATCTACGCCCTTTTGCGTTGTAAAAGATGCCCTTTTGCAATGCAAAAGGGCACCTTTTACCAGTCTGTTTGTAACTAACTGATTCTCTATAGGTTACAAAGGCGGTTTTTAACGATAATGGGTTGATTTGCGAACAATAGTGACGTATAATTTGTAAGGGTATTTCAAAAGCCTGAACAGAAGCTCGACAGAAGCCTCTCCCCGTCCTCTCCGAAGGGAGAGGGGGAACAATTAGCGAGATACCCCGGTGTACTTGAGAGGGCATAACACGGCGTTTGAGAGTTTTTGGGGGCTGGTTTTGAGGTTAAAAGTGAATAAGTTGCCTGCTATAAACTACGAATTTACGAATTGAAAGATAGGTGGATTGCAAGCTAAAAACTACGAATTTACGAATTAACAGATAGTGGGTTGCCTGCTCTAAACTATGAATTTACGAATTGAGAGATAGTGAATTGCCAGCTAAAAACTACGAATTTACGAATTACAGATAGGTGAATAGCATGCGATAACTATGAATTTACGAATTAAAAAGTAGGTGAATAGCATTCTATAAATACGTGTTTACAAGTTAATAAGTAGCTGATTTGCATGTAAAAGAATACGCAATCACGCGTTAACAAGTGGATGGTTCGCGTGTATAAGATGCGATTTTATGAGTAAAAAACAGATAGTTTGTGTGTTTCAAGCTATTAGTTTGAGTTCTAAACTCTACAACATTAAGAATTAAACCTTAACCTTTGAGGTTTAATTCTTTTTTCTTTTATATCCCCAACCCCCAGCAATCCGTATCCCGCCAGGCACATCCCCTCCTTCGGCTTCCTAAGGTAAAATCCAAAGATTTTCCAAGAAAAGTTTATATTCCACTGTAATTTCTAAGTTAATGTCTTTTTATTTACATTTCCCTGCCATATTGTTTATGCTATTTCTCTCTCCATTCTTCTGACCATCTCGTGATTATACTCATAATCATAGTCATGCTTTACCAAAGAGAACATGATGTGCAGCAGTTTGTTTGCTACATTATTAAGGATCACAGCATATGGCTTACCCTTCTCCCTGAGCCTTTCACTATACTTCCTGAGTTCCGTATTGGCAAGCATGGCGCTTTTTGCAGCCATTCTTAAGTATCCCTTGAGCATCTTGCAACAGGCGTTTCTATACGGACTCTTCCTGTGTACCGATGTCCCAGAGTCTTCATAAAAAGTGAAGCATCCACAGTAGCATGACATCTTGTTAGGTGTGGTAATCTTCTTAAAATTCCCTGTGTAAGCGATAAGAGCTGCACCATTAATCAGACCGATACCAACAATGGAAGTAAGATGCTGGTAGTTCTTTTTCCATCTCCTCATCTTCTTTCATAAGGTTTCTAATCTCCTCGTCACATTCTCCGATAACCTTGTCAAGCCTCTTGATTTCTGCCTTTGACAGTCGTTCTATACATTTCCAGGCCTTACTGTTCCTGTTCACAAGTGTCTCTTTCTTATTCGCTAACCTAACCTTGCACTCCTTTCTCCGTTCAACCAGGCTGTCACGATAGCAAATGAGTTCCTTTAAGTCTGCGATAGCTTCTGCGTCAGGGACAAAAAGCCGTATACCGACTCTGATGTCTGGCTGCATACTGTGCTATTACTTCAGAGTCTTCCTTATCACTCTTACCTCGTTGGAAGCCCTTGGAACAGTGTATTTGCAATGCACTTTCCCGCCACACATTCAGTCCATTTTTGTGGAGCCAATGACACAGAGGTAAATCGTAACTGCCCGTCGTCTCCATGCAAAACAGAGCTTCATCCATCTGACCACGGCTCTTAATGACTTTCCTTACCCAGGCTGTCATACTCCTAAAGCCTGATGGTCTGTTGTCAAACTTACTATACCCCAGCTTCTCCACCAATTCATAGCTCTCAATGTGAATTACTGTCACATCCAATGTTTCTTTGGAAACATCTATTCCAATACAAATCTTTTTCATATCTTTGCATATTATTTTTATGGAATACATTGACCGAGAAGTTGTGTAGTGTGTCACTTTATATAGGCTATATGCCTAACTTCCTACTTACATTTTGCAGCTTCAATCCAGAGGGACTAAGACCAAGTTTAAACTCAAGGTTTAGAGGGGCTTTAGTTTATCCCTCTGGCGGTCAATTTTTCCTTACAACAACAAAGGTAAAAATTAATCGAGCTTAAAGAGAATTTCTACTCTTTTTCTTTCACTGCAAAGATAAAGAGGGGCTTGGGGAGGCTACTCTTCAGGCTTGGGGAGGCAATTATTCAGGCTTGTGGAGACCGTATATCGAGGCTTAGTGAGCACTCATATCCCACCGTTTCCTCTCACATCCCCTCCTTTCGGAGGGGCTTGGGGAGGCCCCTACATCCCCTCTTCTTCCGCCATTTCGTCCTCCGTCTTAGGCTTTGCGGGCTGCACCTGGTCGCTACCCGTATCGAGTTCTACGGCATCCGTGATGTGCAAACGACCCTGATTATCAATCGTAACATCAATGGGGACATACTCATCACTGTTCGGATCGGGTGAACCAACACTTGCTCCAAAGAAGAGTTTGTTGCCCTCTGCACGGTCGAACATAAACCCTACGAGAGCTCCTTCACGCCCATATTGATTGTCAGTAAAGGCTCTGAAGTCGGCTTTTGTGAATGTTTTATCATAGAAAGACGAACCATCCTGGCGCAGAATCTGCAACTGTACCTTATTATCATAGTACTTCCTTCCGTCCTCATCAGTTGTTGTTTCGAGCGATTTATCAGCAAAACGGCGGATACGAATGGTGTAAACGCTGCCCATCCATTGCACCTTCTTCTCGTATTTGAAGTCGGACAGACTCTGCGGATTGCGTGGAGTCTTGGGCTTAGGGGCTATCTTTGTGATGATATCGTTTGTCTTACGCTCTTTTTTACATGCGCTGCAACACAGCAGGGCGACTCCCATGAGGAGGAAAGAAATAAGTTGTTTCGTCATAACTTGTCTAATATTCTACCTGCAAAAGTACGCATTTTATCCGAATTAAACAACAAGATGGCGCACAACTAACGCTCCATGGCTGCCTTTCACCGGCTATGTAGCCTGTGGTCCATGCTGCCTGGAGGTTGAAACCACCCGTTATGGCGTCTATGTCGAGTACTTCTCCGGCAAAGAAGAGCCCTTTGCACACCTTACTTTCAAGTGTATTCTGATCGATATTGCTAAGACTCACACCGCCACAGGTGACAAATTCGTCACGAAAACTACCCTTTCCGCCAATCGTGTATTGGTCGTTGACAAGCGTTTCAACCAATTTGTTCATAGTCTTTTTCCCTATTTCGCCCCACGGTTTGGTCACATCAACCCCTATTTTATCAATGAGATAGATCCAGAGACGAGCTGGTAAGCCGAAGGGATGCAGTGTTCCGACTTGCTTTCGTGGGTTGATCAGTGCGAGATCTGCCAACTCCTGCTCCACATCCTGCCTGCTTCTGTCGCCTGTCCAGCTGATAGCGAGGGGCGAACGGTAGTCGTTTCAGCAAGAAAGCGGGCTGCATAGGACGATAACTTCAGTGTTGCCGGACCACTTGTGCCCCAGTGTGTGATGAGCAAGGGTCCCATTGCCTTCATCTTCGTCCCTGGAATGGAGGTCACAACGGGGTCAACGACGGTGCCCATGAGGCTACAAAACGCCTTATCCTTGATGGTAAACGTGAAGAGAGAGGGCACTGGCGACTCTATTTCGTGCCCCATGCGTGCCAGATAAACCAGTCCGCGGGCATGGGGAGAGCCTCCTGTAGCAATGATAACACGGTCGAAGTAACGTTTTTCTGCGCCCCCGAAGTGCAGTTCGAAGCGTCCATCGGCGGTGTGATAGATGTCTTTCAGCTGACTTCTGCAGCTTATCTTCACTCCCAAAGAGGCTGCCTGACGTGTCAGACAGTTGATGATGGCATGTGAATCCTGCGCTTTCGGGAAGACACACTCGTCCTCTTGCGTCACCAAAGGTACTCCCTGCTGTTCGAACCAACGGTAAGTATCCTTATAATCGAAGACGTTGAAGAGTCGTTTCATCAGTTTATCCCCACGTGGATAAGCCTGTTTGAGGTCGGTGATAGCGGCAAAACTGTTCGTCACATTGCACCTTCCGCCACCCGTCACCTCGACCTTTGCCAGCACTTTCGATGCCCTTTCAAAGATCGTAACGTTTGTTTTTGCATTTGTTTTTCGGGCAGTAATGGCAGCCATGAAGCCTGCTGCACCACCGCCAATAATGGCTATGTCCATAGTAAAAAGTAGATTATAGAGAAGAAGAATTAGTCTGGTGTATGCACTTTCTTGCGCTTTCCGCTGAACTCATTGAAGTCTATTCGGATGATTTCAACGCGGTGGAAGCTCTTATGAGCATACTTATCACCAATCTCTTTGAAGTCGGCTGACAGCTTATCAATGAGCAAATGCAATGCATGCATCTTCTCTTCGTCCGACAGATGGATACGTGCTTCACCGAAGAAGATGGCACTTTCATATTCAGTTGTGAAGTTACGAGGCAACAGGTTCACGTTGCCAATGATGCAAAGTGACACCTTTGGATTCTTCTCAATGGCTTGTAGCTTGCGTCCCTCAGGTGCACAATGGATGTAAACGCTATGGTCTCCGTCCCAAACAAAGTTCACTGGGATACCGTAACCGGCGTCATCAGACACCATACTCAGTACTCCATACTCTCCATCACGTAACAATTCTAACGCCCGCTGCTCATCCATTAGACGATCCTGACGGCGTACCCGGTCATTTACATACTTCATATTAGTCTATATTTACATGTAAAAAGAAAAAACCTTGACTGATTCCCATCACCCAAGGCTTAAATACTAAAACTAAATTAACCACTAAAAAAACTTGATGCAAAGGTACGAATAAAATCCGAAAAAGCAATAAGCGCACAACCAATTATGCACAAAACTGTATATTTTTAACACAATTTAATCAGTAAATGCGGTTTTATTTCAAATCAATGCACATATGATGCAATATGGTTAGATATGTGTGCAGAAAGAAAGGAAATACATCTTAATTGAAAAAAAACGACACAGAGGAAAGTTTAAAATTACATAAACATGTGCATTTCGCACTAAAAAAATATTATATTTTCGGTGTTTTATGCAAGACAGAGGGACAGATGGTATTAGACAGAATAACCTTTTGTATTAGACAGAATGAACATAAAGACATACTTCAATGACAGATTCCTTAATGCTCCATCACGTGATGACGTGCTTGGGGGGACATATACCTTATTATATAATGACCTTGGGAAACGCACGGGACGACCTATACATTGGGTGGGGAAGACAGAAAATGTAAAAAGAAATGGTAATGAGGAAAACAATACATGCTCTTTTGCATTGTAAAAGGGCATGTTTTGCAATGCGAAAGGGCGCCTTTTACAACCCCATCTGTAACCTATTGATGTCCCGAAGGGCACAAAGTAGGTTTTCATTCCTCCCCCCCCTTGTTTTGCCGTTGTGCGTCTCTTGTTATTTGCAAAGATACTTCTTAGTACATAAGAGTTGATGTGCGGTGATCTGAAAGCGCGTAATCTAAAGTATAATAAAAAATGGTATACAGTCGGACTGTATACCATTTTCTATTTTAAAGTGATGTAATTTTATCGTCTTACCAGATCTTTAACGTGTTCTGAAGGTTCTTATAATCCTGGTCGAGTATTGGTTTGTGATTTGAATCTTCCTCACCTGATATCCAAACAGGGCGGATAGCCTTAGCCTGACCCTTAGCATTTGGAGATATTTCCCATTTTGTTGGACCAAAGAGGAAGTCTCTTGACAGAGCCACTGTATTGGCGGTTGAGGTCATATACTGTCCATATGCACCTGCTCTATACGTCATATCTCTATATCCCATCGTAGGAGAAAGGTCCATACGTCTACCCGTAATAGGCAAGAACAAGCCTTTGTTTGCACGTACAAGTGCCGTAACATTGGTGTACTTATAGAGCGAATTAACCCTTGTTGGGAAGGACTGTACTCTTATAGCACCAGCCGTTGTGAAGTATGCACCATATACAAATGTACCTTGTTCTGTCATACAGTAAGCTGGGATAGCATTGGCTTTGTTATACAAGTTAGTGATGTCTGCTTCGGTTGGCATACGATATTTCTGTTTTTTATCCGCTGTATAATAACGTACAATGTCACCAAACTCAGCTTGACTTCTGTCTACTTCTTGATGTATACCAAGCACCTTAGGAGCATAGTATTTATCTACAGTAATATCCCTAGGAGTGTATGTACCCTTGTCTAGTTTGAGGGCATTTTTAATGTCACCAAAGCGGAAAAGGTCTACATCATCAGTTGTTTGTGTAGGTGAACTCTCGAACTGTGATGACTGAAGTGTACCATTTGCTGCTGGTTTACGGTCGCTTCCGAGCTTCACCGCACGGCGTGAAATCCACCATTGTGCTGGTGCTATACCCCAGTAACCACCGGTCTCTGGACCGTAATGGATGAAGTTTCCAGTTGCCCATTTGATGCCTTGCACCTCCACATAAGGCTCTGGTAACACCTCAGACATATTCAAAAGGTCAGTGTGATATACCTTTCCTTCATCGAAAGTGATGCTTGCATACTCCTTCTTATAGCATTTATTACCCACGTAAACCATGATGAGTACATCGGTATAGGTGCCTGGGAAGAGTGAAATGTATGTATATTTCCCACCTGCAGACGATACCTTCTGACCCGTAGGAGGAGTAACAACGATGTTCATACTCTCATCAGCTGGGTTGTTCGTAACGAAGCTTCCCGTTGAGAGATTGAACACATCAGATCCCTTTACATTTGAGATGTAAACAGAATCGATGTTGGTTAGGATCTGATTATTATTGTCTGTGAAGCGCAAACCCCATAAAGAGACGATGCGTTTCATGTTCCCTATGCTCACATTCAGGTTCGAACCGACGATGCTTTTTGGCTTAACCTGCTTGTATTGGTAGTCATATAACTTGCCGATTGTCTCTGCTGTACCGTCCTGACGGGTCAGGTTCAACGCAAGAAGGTTCGATATATGGTTGACCTCATCATGGTAAGGTTTACCGTCGTCCTTGCCCGTTTCTGTAACAGGTGCAATGCTTTTCCCCACTGCATCAGCTGGATAGAAGAAGCAAAGGTCGTCCGTTGCTTTCACTTTGGCATTGCCCTTGGCTGCTATCTGACCTGTAAACGTACTACCTTTACCGCTCTTATCGGCTGCGATAGTCCAGTAAGAAGTACGCGTATTACTTGTTCCGTCACTTGAAACGAAGGCAATCAGCTTGTCACCTGCAGCCCATGTAGAGTGCAATACCTTCTTATTTGAAGCGTCAACGCTAAGCACACGACTACCAGGTTGGTTGTCTTGAGCAGCGTCAACATCAGCTGTGACATTATAAACATTCGCATTTGCGTCGCCACCTGCCGCACTGTCAATATCGTCCGACTGGCAAGCTGTGAACGCCGTTGCCATCATTCCGGTGATGGCAAGGAGCAGAATCTTTGTCTTGTTCATCTGTTATAGGTTTTTCTTCGTTGTTAATTTTCTCTTAATCTCTTAATCTTGCTCACCCCATGTCTGCACTTTGGCTGAACCAAAAGCCGTGAATGGGTTGGGACTCTGGTTGTTACCACCTGTTGGATCACCACCTTCTGTTGGGTCAGAGGTTGCTGCACTGATTGTCATCAATGAACTTTCTGCGGCAAGAAGAACCACAGTTGTGTTGGGTCTACGATAAGTTTTCTTCGTTGTCATAGAGCAATTATTTTTTAATTTCCGCTTTTTAAATCCTGAATCCTTAGTAAATATGTATATAGAATATACGTTTTCTGTGATAATTTAGCACTATTTATCAAAATAGCGGTGCAAAGGTACGAATAAAAATCGAATCTGAGATAATTTCAATCAACAATCTTCTTGACGCAAATCAAAAAGTGTTTTGAACCTAAAAAACACACGTTCGTCATGAATATGACGACCCCTGCAGATGTTAATCACTTAAGCCTAAGGGAGAAACACTCGCCGTTGCCCTTGCAGAGGAGCGTGTCCTCACAAACGGTTTGCACCCTTCCCCATCACAAACCACGGACGTGAATCCACCGCATTTTGCCCTCTCCCGGCGTTAACAGTAGGTAACAGGAATTAATAAAATAATCTTACAATCCGCAAGGGCTTATTGATTACAAAACGAAGGATAATCGTTAAAAACCGCCTTTGTAACCATCAAGGAATCAATAGGTTACAAAGAGGCTTGTAAAAGGTGCCCTTTTGCATTGCAAAACATGCCCTTTTACACATCAAAAGATGCCCTTTTACATTGCAAAAGGGCATCTTTTACAACGCAAAAGGGCGTAGATGGGAAAGTAAGAAGGAAAGAAATTGACAAAAAGAAGCGGCCTCCCCAAGCCCCTCCGAAGGAGGGGATGTGAGAGGATACGGTGGGATATGGGTGGCTCACTAAGCCATGAAGGGAAGCCTCCCCAAGCCCTTCCGAAGGAGGGGATGTGCCTGGCGGGATACGGAATGCTGGGAGTTGGGGAGGTGGTAGGGGGAAGTTTTAAAGCTAAATGTTCATGGGTTAATTCTCAAAGTCTAAAGTTTTTGAGGTCAAAATATGCTTTATCACATGCAGACTGACTATCTCTTAATTCGTAAATTCGTAGTTTAAAGCATACAATTAACTATATGTAATTCGTGAAATTCGTGGTTTAAAGTATACAATTAACTATATGTAATTCGTGAAATTCGTAGTTTATAGCATACAATTAACTATATGTAATTCGTGAAATTCGTGGTTTTTATCTTGCAATTCATCTATCTGTAATTCGTGAAATTCGTAGTTTATAGCATACAATTAACTATATGTAATTCGTGAAATTCGTAGTTTATAGCATACAATTAACTATATGTAATTCGTGAAATTCGTAGTTTATAGCATACAATTAACTATATGTAATTCGTGAAATTCGTAGTTTTTAGCATTCAATTCACTGTCTCTCAATTCGTAAATTCGTAGTTTATATCTTGCAATTAACCTATTTGGTAATTCGTAAATTCGTGGTTTGGGGCACGCAATGCGTACGGTTGGGGAGGCGATTGTTTGTCAATTGAAACAAAAAATCACATAGATAAAAAGTAATTTAATCTTATTAACAATAGCGCAGCCAGTGCTGTGGCACACAGATTTATGCATAAATGAATAAAAAAAGATTTAACATTAAATAGTGATAGTGTACTTTTGAAACTCAAAAAGAGGGCGTAAAACGCTGTGAGAAAGGATTGTTCATGGTTTAAATGAATATGTTAAACAACATTAATAACACTGTGTTGGTACATATAATACGCAATTTTATTCATAATTTTGCAACCGAATAACTTGCTTCTTGACTAATAACACATTTACTTTTTTTATAAATAACATTTAAACGAAGATTAAAAAATGAAACCAAAAAGGACATTTTTAGGCTTGCATCATTGCAAGTTGTATGCCCTTACATTCTTGCTGGTCATAGGATGTATCAACTCCTTTGCGCAAACAGGCAGTAAGGCTGTAAAAGTAACCATTAGTCCTAAATCAGGAAACATCATCTCGACGCGCTCAGAAAGTGCACTTGAGGCTGGTTCGGAAGGTGGCTATGGATCGCTTTTTATCCACAATCAAGCCCCACTTACGTACACAACAACCGACCAACCAGTGTTTTCTGCCGACGGATTGATGCGTAATCACACGGGAAACATTCGTTTCTACGATCACAACACCACCAGTATTGACGATGACAGGGTGGTACACATCACGGGTATCTTTAACTCTTTCGCTGCTCTGGCAGTGCCAAAAGGATACCGCATCACGAAGTACACCATCCGCATCAAGAACAATCTCAAAGGTAGCTATGGGCAGGCTGACTACGAAATCTTGAACAAATCCTTCCAATTCGCCAATGGAACACAGAAGCTAACATGGCTACAGACGTCGGATTGGTACTTCGGTGAGATTCCACAATCGGACGTTGCGGCGGAGAATGCACGTAAAGGCAATTCCGATATGAACTGGATTGGTACGCCAATCAGAATCTATCACACTGGTGATGGTAAGACAAAGACCTACGAACTGACGCGTGGTAACGGGACAACGGATAACCTTGGCAACGTGATTTACTTCACTTTCATTGGTGATCATAGCACTTCCAACACGCTCGCAGGCTTTGAATACGAGTCATTCGAGGTTGATATCGCTCCGGATGTGGAGTTCCCAGTGTCTATTTCACCGTCAAACGTGTCGGAAGAGTTGACCAATCTCGTGGAGAATGGCTTCGAAACACGTAAGATTGATGTAGGAGAAATCAAACGAATAGAGAAGAATGGCAAGAAGTTCCTGGCTTATATGCCCAGCAATATCAAGCAGATGGAAGCCACGGTGAAGCTCTTTCACGAGTCAGCCGTTGAGAACGGAACATGGAAAAAGACAACAGGAAGCAATCAATACATTTCTGCTTTACAGTCGGGAAGCACCAACTGGAATGCGCTGAAGAGCGGAGTTTACTACATAGAAGCACCTACAAAGATTGTGAATACATACGCTGACGGGAAAACAAACACCGTCCCTGTAGGCTATCGTATCACTGGTGCAACCTTTAAATATACGTATGGTACGAGTCAATCTGGTAGTCAACGGGGCTTCAGAATCAAGAGAAGTAAGGATAATACATACCTCGACAGGGACCTGCAATGGACCTCTTCACCCTCCAGTTGGGAGCAAGATGCCTTGGGACGTATCTACATGCAGGATGGAAGTGGGGCGAAAACCTATCTCACAGTAGGGTCACGCACAACGTCATACGACTACACCATCACGACAACAACAAACAGTTCAGCTGCCAGTATGAACTGGTTCTTCGATACAGAAGGTAGACTTTACAACCTCAACTATGGTTCAAGATACTATCTAACGTATGTTCCTGCAAAAGGTTCTACCGCTGCACAGACCGTACTTACCTATTATTCACGTGGCGAATACCCCAAACGTGAGGCTGCAGGGTCGTCTTTCACACCGCAGAACTTCACCTTGAAGATATACGATAAGACCGGAACGACGGTTGAAAGGACTGAAAACGTGTCGGCAACCAACAGCAATGGCACTGTCAGCATTGATGGTTTGAACAACGATGCAGTGAAGTTTGCAATTGAAAACACCACCGGTATGGCGTTAGTGAACGTAGATGTGAAGATGGAACCATTGAATCCGTATGTCAGTACGGCTGATATCGTGTGCACAGGAGCGCAAGGTGAGGAGATGACACGTACGTTTACGAATGCAACAGACTTCAAAATGGGTGGCGATCTCTTTGTATATAAAGTGCCACTGGGCTTCTCAACGCCTTCACAAGGTACCTTCTCCTTCCGCAATCTGAAGTCACTCTTTGCCGATGAGACTTACCTTAACTGTGATCCTCGTGATGGAAAGGTGCGTTATAGCTTTGTAGGTTCGAAGTATACACCCGTCAATGGCAACGACCTTTACGGTAGTGGATATGACCCGAACCACTCTTATCTCGACAAAATAGACGTGAATGTGGCTGGTAATAAGGCTTTCTTGTTCAATAATTCAGCGGAGCTCGATCGTAACAGGAACACCCTTTCGACGCTTTACCTTACTGAAACGCCGTTCAGTGCAGCTGCTTATACAGCACAAGGGGGTAACTTCAACGCTGCAAACGCTGTGGTACAGATAGGCGAAACGAAGACTCTTTACCTCTTCACAAAGGACGAAACGAGATACAACATTGCTCCAACGAAGAAGGAACAGCACGATGCTTATGCTTATTACACCACGAATATCGAGCTGACAACGGGCAATTACACACCGAAAGTGGAGTGGACGAAGATCTATGACAAGACCAATTACTACAAGACGGCTGCTGATCAGGACAACGAAGAGGCAATGTATGGAGCGAAGATCACAACCACTGACGCCGGATTTGATACGGAAGGCAACGCTTCCTATGGCTATCTGACACTCTCACAGATAAAAGATGCCATGACAACAGCACTCGGTGGAAGCAATGCTCCAGCGTCATTCGACCAGGTATTGTACGTTGATAACTCCGAACTCTTCAGTGTTATAGGTAGCACAAATGATGCTTCAACGGGCATAATGAGCATGAACACGTTCCGTAACCCATTGGCTAAGAACGCTATCATATACCTCCCTTACCGTTCAGCAGCACAGGCAACGACACACAATGTGGCTGTTATGAAGGAAGGAAGTACAACGGATTTCACCTCACCTGTCGACTTCCAGCTCATTGATAAGAATCCTTTCTTTGCGCCATTCAGCATCCAGCTGGCTGCAGATAAGTATGCTACATACGCACGTCAGGTGACTTATCAGGGCTATGGTACCGACACTTATGCATCTATTGTACTGCCTTTCGCACTATCAGTGGACGCCAATGGCGAGCATAAGACGACCTCGGCGGCTTCTATGAGTTCACCGTTGGAAAGATGAAAGACAACGGACTGACTTACACCAGTACGCCATCCATGCAGGGAACGGACTATCAAGCCACGGCACAGTTCAGTAAACTGACGGCTGATGCAGCTGCAAACACGGATTACATGGTGCGCCTTCCTCGTACAAATGCCACTCCGCAGGTGCTCTTCACAGTACGTCAGAAGGGAGCTTTCATTGAGAAAACAAACTCGAAAAACCAACTCATAGCGGGTGAAACGGTGCAGAATACACTCGACGGGGCGGCAGCAAACCTCACAAGTTACCACACTTATTCGGGTGTAAGGATGAACAAAGCAACGAATCAGGACGTGTTCTACTTCTCATATAATAAGTTTGTTGCCCTTCGAAACCTGCGCAAAGACGTGCTCTATCAGTGGCCTTTCCGTGCCGTTTATAAGTTTAACGGGTCGCCAGCAGCGGCAGCTAAGGCGTTCACAACAATGGAAATAGCCTTCGATGATACCACGGATGACAAGACACCAACGGGTATTGACGAACTGAACAACGATGTGACGCTGGCTGTTACCACAACTGATAACACCATCATCACCAAGAGTAAGAAGGATACGGAGGTGAGAATACACAGTCTGACGGGACAGATGGTGGCAAGAACAACAGTGAAAGCTGGTGAGACACGTGCCTTCCACGTGCCGACAGGCATATACATCGTAAATGGAAAGAAGATAACCGTAAAATAAAAAGATAGCAATGAAGAAGATATATATACAGCCTTTGGCTACCATTCATCATGTAAATATTGAATCAATCATGATTGAAGCGTCCGACCAGGGTGACCATGCGGAAAGTAAACCCAACCCGTTTGAGGATGAACAGGTAAGTGATTGGGACGAATGGGAGCGTGAAGAGTAAGGGAAGAAGGAGCCTCCCCAAGCCCCTCCGAAAGGAGGGGATGTGAGAGGATACGGTGGGATATGGAGGCTCACTAAGCCCCGAGAGTGACCTCGTCAAGCCCCTTTGGAAGGAGGGATGTGCAGAAAAAGGGTGGGGTTGTTAGTCTATTAACCGCCTCACTAAGCCTCGAGAGTGACCTCTTCAAGCCTCTTTGGAAGGAGGGGATGTACTGAAAAAGGGTGAGGTTGTTAGTCTATTAACAGCCTCCCCAAGCTCTTCCGGAGGAGGGGATGTACCTGGCGGGGTACGTGTTTCCGATGAAAAGTTAGAATAATTGGAGGAGTTAGAGTAGTAAAAGGAATAAAAACCGTTACGCCAAAGGCGTTGTCGGAAATCCGAAAGGGTTTCCCATGAATGGTTTTTAATGACTAAACGACTTTAACTCCTCTAAATATTAAAGCGCAATCCGCTTGACTTTTAAATCCTAAAATCCATTGTTAAGAGTCCAAACCAATACCTTAAAACACACAAATCATCTACTTGTTAACTCGTGATATCTTATGCTATTGCCCGCAATTCGCCTACTTATGAATTCGTAAATTCGTAGTTTAAAGCACAGAATTCACTATCTCTCAATTCGTAAATTCTTGTTCTATAGCATACAACTAACCTATCTCTCAATTCGTAAATTCGTAGTTTTTAGCTTGCAATTTATTATCTCTTAATTCGTAAATTCGTGGTTTTGAGCTTGCAATTCATTATCTATGAATTCGTAAATTCGTAGTTTAGAGCAGGCAACTCGTTTACTTTTTAATCTCAAAGTCAGTCTACTAAAACTCTTAAACACCCAGTTATGCCTCTTTAAACATACCGGGGTATCCCGCTAATTGTTCTCCCTCTCCCTTCGGAGAGGGCTGGAGAGAGGCTGCTTTTTCCTCATTCCGTCCTCTCAAATACAACGGGGTATCTCGCTAATTGTTCTCCCTCTCCCTTCGGAGAGGGCCGGGGAGAGGCTTCTTTTTATCTATAACGGAAAACCCCTAAGGGCCTGTGAGCGGCTCTTAGGGGTTGTTTCATTACCCGAAAGACTGTCTGTTCCGACAGAAAAGAGAGTCTGTCACAGTCCTGAGGGGCGGAGAGACAAAGTCGTTATATGCCTCTCCTTGTTTTAATCACTTAAAAAGGATCATATTATTTATTGAAAAATTTCATATCAAGCACCTTCACATAGGTGTGAATCTTGACGTTCTTGTTGTTGCTTTCCAGCACGAATATTGGGTCATCACCCTTGTATTTCGTGTAGAGAGTACCCAGCGTATGGGTAAAGGTAGTACGTCCGAAGTTGTAATTGTAAATACTTCTTGTTGAATGTAGGTCGCTAACAAATGTCATCTTCTGGTGGTCAACAAAGTCTTCAAGGCTCTCGTTAGGGTCTTTATCGAACTCAACGGTAACGATTCCACCAAAGCCTATTGGGTGCATGGTCTCCTTTTTCTCACGATAACTGAAGTAGAACGGGTTAGCTTGACTGATCTTTACCAGCTCATTGTCCTGTCCGTTGAGAGAAAGACTGATGCTTCCCCACAGTCCAGCCTCACGGTCAAGGTTAGGGAATGGACCCGTGTTCGTACCAGAGAAGCCAAGAACCTGCAGCTGCATGCGTACTTTCTTGAACTCAGGAACGAAGTCGCGCTGTGTAACAGTGAACTCATTGCTTGTTACAACACGTGCCTGTGAGTTGTCAAGTGCGTAACGTAGTGAGAAACTGATAGGAGACATCTGTTCCATTGGTATGTCTGCGTTGAGGAATTTCTGGAAAGCATCGATGTCACCCTTGAGCACTTCCTTCTGAATTGTCTGTCCTCCACCGAGTATAGTGATGCGGATATCACAGTTAGCAAGTACCTTACGATAGTGCAGAGACTGGTCGGCTGATACGCTTACGTCCACACCTTTGATCTGATTCATCGCAAAGTTGATGGCTTCATCCACAACTTTCTCGTCCTCATCTGACTCTACAGAGAGGTAGATGATGCGTCCATAGTTGATGTTAGAGATGTAAACTGGCTGGTAACCGTCCAGCGCTTCTTTGTCGATTGACTCAAAGATGTTACCTTTCTTAGGTGCATCTGTTGACACGGAGAAGTACTTCTGGATCAGACGAGCAAGGATATGGTTCTTCTTTTTGTTAAAGTTGAACCCAAAGTTCAGCGATCCATTGGCAACAGGAGAGTTCACTGCGACACCCAGTTTGGTGGCAAGTTCCTCCTGAGAGTTGATCTTTTCAACGCTCTCAATGGTCGTAATAGGTGACTCTTTCCACTGCATGTTCGCCCACTTGTTCCATACTTCTTGGTATTCACTCTTACGAATGTTGTGAACAGTAGCCGATGTTTCCCTTGCTTCTTGTGGGTTTGCAGGGCTCAAATTGATTGAGAAAGTCACGTCACCTGTCTCGTGTGAAGTGATGATAGCATAGGTACCGTTAGCGATAGTACCACCTTTGAGCACACAACCAGGGTAGACAATGTCGCTTGTTGGGTCGAAAAGGAAGCTCTCATCGAACGCTTGCGTCATCTTATACCTACGTGTTGTCTTTACCCAACTACCTGGAATGCCGTTCAGTACGCCCTTTTCTTCAGTCTTCGAAGTACCTTCGTCAACTGGAACTGTCGTACCATCATCGGACGGAACAGGGTCCGATGCACGTGACATCATCGGCGCTAATGGTAGCGTCCGCAGATAGTTTTGAATCTCTCGGGTGTTGTCAAGTACCCTTTCTCCTGTGTCTTCCTTGGTTCCAGTGAGTTGTCCGTCCTGCGAACATGAACCGAATGTGACGGCAAACAGTGCCAATGTGGCTGGCAATACCGCCTTTAAAAGATTCTTTTTCATTCTTGTGTAATTTTAGGTTATCATAAAAAGTAAATAAAACTATATAAAATCCTTGGCCACCACAGTTACTTTTAACGACTGTCTGCTCTGCGTTGAAACTATTAATGTTCACATGATATCATTACAGAGAGACTATCTCGTCACTGCGATTGTGCAAATTTATATAATTATCCTTTACCTTCCACGTCTTAGGGGCTTGTTTTCCAGTTTTTTACGTTACGTTAATCAAACTTCATTTAAAAAGCCTTTTTTACTTATATAATGTTAAAAAAGTATGCGTATCGTCTGCGATAGTTGGAAAATTTTTGTACCTTTGCACCAGATGTGAGAATTATTAACTTATTAATCCGGCAACTATGTGAATAGGAACCGGCGGTTTATGCACAAGACACAAGAAAGATTTGTATTATGGTATACGACCAACTAAAGCTTCAAAACCAGCTTTGTTTTAGACTTTACACGGCGAGTCGCCTTGTAACACAGACTTATTTCCCGATTCTTGAGAACATCGGGATCACTTATCCACAGTATCTTGTCCTCATGGCGCTATGGGAAGAGGACGGAATGAAGGTGATGGAACTGGCTCACAAACTGTTCCTTGACTCGAATACCGTTACCCCTCTCGTGCAGCGTATGGACAAACTCGGGATCGTAAAACGGCAGAAAGGAAAGGTTGATGGCCGTGAAACGTATGTCCACCTTACTGAAAAGGGCAAGGAACTGCAGGAGAAAGCTAAGGATGTTCCATCTTGTATGCTCGAAAGAATACTTACTGAAGCCATGCAGATGGACGATATTAAGGTTCTCTCAACGCAACTTGACAACCTCATTGATAATCTTTCTGAACAGAGAGAGCAGATGAAGCAGGCTGCGAAAGAGGAAAGAAAGGTGAGGAGATAACAACAGCACAGACGCTTAACGACTAAGTATCTGCAGCCTATAGCGGGCAGATTGAAAAGCCATTGAATGTAGATAAGTGTAAAACTATTTCTCATTTGCTTTTCAATCTACGCCCTTTTGCTTTCTAAAAGGTGCCCTTTTGCAATGTAAAAGATGCCCTTTTGATGTGTAAAAGACGCCCTTTTGCAATGCAAAAGGGCGTCTTTTACTTTGCTATTTGTAACTCATTGATTCTCTTTTTGTTACGAATGGCGTTTTAAACGGTTTTTCCTTGAATTACAGAGAATCATGGTTTGTTTTCTGTAAGGATATTTCTTAGCTTGCACAGGTTCGGCTTTTGTAGGCTGAAACTAGGATGCCTAGGATAACTAGGATGGTCACTAGGGCGTTGAAACTAGGGTGCCTAGGATAGCTAGGATGCCCATTAGGGTGCTGGAAACTAGGGCGCCTAGGATAGCTAGGATGCCCATTAGGGTGCTGGAACTAGGGTTCCTAGGATGGCTAGGACGCCTACTAGTACACTGAAAGATACATATTATCCCAAAAAACCTTAAAAAAAGTGCAGTCAAACGGCAGTCGTTCATTCTTTTTTCTTAATTTTGTAACATACCTTATTACGTGTATTGCTCCCTGCAGCAGGGACAATCGTTGTACAGACCGTGATACATAACAAACAAAAAAGAAATATGAAGAAGATTCTACTGCTTATCATGACACTCATCGTCAGCATGACAACCTTCGCACAAAGCGACATAGTATCAGTTGCTGACGCAATAAAGATTTTCCAAACCAAGACCCTCTACACCGGACAACAGGTGCTGGAGAAACAAGGTTATATATATAAAGGTATATCAACAGACAGCTATGGCAAGGATTATAACTGGGTTAAGAACATGAATCTGACGAAGGATTTCGTGCCAACTGCCTTTGCTAAGGGCAATTCCAGTATGGTTCAGCTTGATAATACTGGGAAGACAGTCTATGTTTATGTCTTCAATCGCACAGCCTTTGCCGGTCTTCAGGCACAGGTAAGGGCTATGGGATACGACATGGGAAAGGCTGCCAAGTCATCAAAGGTACGCTCATCTGCACCAAAGACAACCAGCCTACCATCACTTTCATGACCCTTCAGATGCCATTACCTTTCTGTATGCAGATCACTGAATAAGAATAATGAAGCAAAAACCAACCTATAAGAAACCCGTTGCAGCGTGTGCCATCATCCTTTTTGTTGGTGCAATAACCCTTGCTGTGCTCATGGAGACGCGCCAGATGGCACCTCCTCGGAAGTATGAAGTGGACATGTCGGGTGAGGTTATTGGTATCGACCATGGTCCGAAGACGCCTGTTCTGACGAAAGAAGAGGTGAAAGACGAAGAAGTAAAGGAGGAACGTAAGTCGGAATCTACCGGGGAAAAGAAGCCGAAAGAGGAGGATCAATCTTCTGAAACGGATGAACCAATCATCGTGCCGACTGTTCCTGGCGACCGTCCCGACGCTACTCCGTCTGTCAAAGTGCCGAAACCCGAAATCAAAAAACCTACGGTTGAGTCGATAGAAAACTAAAAAAGAGAGCCTCTGATGGGCTCTCTTTCTTTTTTATACCTTCTCTTTTTCCTTTTATTCTCAGCCTTTTCTCTCGTTTATTCCTCTATTTTCTGCACGTCTTCGGGCAGTGAATCCCTTTATGCAGGCAGCCAGTTTGTTGAGCAGGGTGTGGCGGATGAAGTTCTTGGAGGTGGCAAAGACGATGTCACGTGTGGGCATTGGATGGGCAAAAGGACGCACCAGCGCATGCTGCTCCGTGGACAGTTGGGATACAGCAAGCTGTGGAATGAACGTCACACCCTTGCCATGTTCAACGATACGCATAAATGTTTCGATGCTTCCAAGGTTATAACTTCGCTTGCTGCGGGCAGCCGATTTAAGTTGACAAAACTTCACTAACTGGTCGCGAAAGCAGTGTCCTTCATCCAAAAGCCATAGGAATTCGCCCGAGAGATCAGCTGGTTTGATGTATTTTTTCTTATAGAGTGGGTCGTTTTCTGCCACATATCCCATGAATTGTTCACGGTAAAGTGGGGTGATATTCAGCTCCTCTAACCCCTCTACCTGTGCCAGGATGCCAGCGTCAATGCCCCCACTTCGCAGTGCTTTGAGCATCCCTTCCGTCTTCATCTCCGTGATACGAATATCCATTTCGGGGTGTTCGTTCATCAATTGTGGGAAGAATCGCGGGATGAGATACGGTGCTATGGTGGGCAGAACACCCACATTGAAGGTCCCTGTGAGCGACTGTCGTTCCTCTTCAACTGTCTGTTTGAGCTTCTTTGCCCTGTTGATTACCTTCCAGGCTTCCTCTATCACCGTCATACCAGCAGGTGTTGGGCGAATCGGTTGGCGCTTCCTGTCGAAGATCTTCACGCCCAGTTCGTCCTCCAACTTCTGTATCATAGAGCTGAGAGTGGGCTGTGTTACGTCGCAATAGTCGGCTGCCTTGGCGAAATGTTTCAGTCGATAGACTGCCATTACATATTCTAATTGTTGTAGTGTCATCGTCTTTTGGGGATAAATAGGTCCTTACAAAGATAAATAAAAACATTCGAATGACCATGAAAAGTCCAGGATTTATAAGGCTTAGGACCACCTTGATAGATTTTTTCTATTGGCTAATAGATTTTATCTGTTGGTGAGAAAAGATATAGATAGTACCTTTGCATCATCAAATAAATAATTCATCAATAATTAAAAAACAGAATATAATGGAACCAATCATTAATGCACACGCACCAGAGTTTACTGTTCAGGCCTTTCAGAATGGCGAGTTCAGAACCGTATCAAACAAAGATATCGAGGGCAAATGGGCTCTTTTCTTCTTCTATCCAGCTGACTTCACCTTCGTTTGTCCTACAGAATTGGAAGATCTTGCAGACAAATACGAGCAGTTAAAGGGCATGGGTGTAGAGGTTTTCTCAGTTAGTACCGACACACATTTCGTACATAAGGCATGGCATGATGCATCTGATACAATCAAAAAGATTAAGTATACGATGCTTGCTGACCCTACTGGCGTATTGAGTAGAGGCTTCGGAGTGTACAAAGAGGACGAAGGTGTGGCTTATCGTGGTACCTTCCTCGTTAACCCAGAGGGCTTGATTAAGATTGCAGAGGTGCAGGATAACAGCATCGGACGTAATGCTGACGAGCTCGTTCGTAAGATAGAAGCAGCGCAGTTCGTGGCTACTCACGACGGCGAAGTTTGTCCTGCGAAGTGGAAGCAGGGTGGTGCAACCCTCAAACCAAGCATCGATCTCGTTGGAAAGATCTAAGCATTTTGACTAAACTAACATAATATAAAAACATTATTAGTAAGGGTGGAGGGAAGAATCACACGTGGTTCAACTCTCCACTCATCATAAATAAGCAAGCCTATGTTGGATTCAAACATCTTAAACCAGGTGAGGGAAGTCTTCAGTTCGCTCACCTCTGATATAACACTCAGCGTCATTCGTAACAGTGCCGACGCACAATCAAAGGAGTTTACAGCCTTCATTGATGACATAGCATCCACCTCTGACAAGGTAAAGGCTACCTACACAGAGGGTGATCACTTCTCTTTCAGCATCTTACATGACGGCAAAGAGACGGGAATCAGCTTCCGTGGCATACCGAACGGACATGAGTTCACGTCGCTTCTCTTGGCTGTTCTCAACGCTGATGGGAAGGGAAAGAACCTCCCCGACAGTGCTATCACGGCACGAATAAAGGCATTGAAAGGTAAGGAGATACGTCTTCAGACTTACGTTTCACTGACCTGTACGAACTGTCCTGACGTGGTTCAGGCACTGAATGTCATGGCTTTGGCTAATCCGAACATCACACATGAGATGATTGATGGCGGACTTTGGCAGGATGAAGTGACGAGATTGAACATACAGGGTGTACCTTCTGTCTTCCTGAACGGTGAACCTTTCCACACGGGAAGGGGCGATCTGGGTACGCTTCTTGGGAAATTAGAGGACAAACTCGGTACGGATCACGATGCTGAAGCAGGTGGTGTAGAGCACAATTATGATGTTGTTGTACTCGGAGGTGGACCTGCTGGCGCATCAGCGGCTATCTATTCGGCACGCAAAGGACTGCGTGTGGCGGTCGTTGCAGAGTGCATTGGCGGACAGGTCAACGACACAACGGAGATTGCAAACGTCACTTCTGTGCCAAAAACAACGGGTACGAAGCTGGCTGCCGACCTCAGGACGCATCTCAATGACTATCCTATCGACATCTTCGACAACCGTAAAGTGATGGCTGTCAACCTGCAGGAAGCAGTGAAAAGGGTGTCTGTAAGGGGCGGAGAAACCTTCCTTGCACCAGCAGTCATCGTGGCAACGGGTGCTAACTGGCGACGTTTAGGACTGCCAGACGAGGAGAAATACATCGGACATGGTGAACATTTCTGTCCGCATTGTGACGGTCCTTTCTATAAAGACAAGGACATTGCGGTCATCGGAGGTGGTAATTCGGGTATCGAAGCTGCCATCGATCTGGCTGGAATATGCCGACATGTGACGGTGCTGGAGTTTGCCGATTCACTGCGTGCTGACGATGTTCTGCAACAGAAAATGGCAAGTCTGCCGAATGTGGAGCTCTTCACTTCAACACAGACAACGGCACTTCTCGGTGACGGAACACGCCTGACGGGTATCCGAGTAAAGGACCGTAAGACCGAGGAGGAGCGTGACATAACGCTCGATGGTATCTTTGTTCAGATCGGGTTGATGCCGAACAGTGATGTTGTCAGCGGTCAGGTGGAACTCTCACCACGCAAGGAAATCATCATTGATGCCACCAATCGCACCAACGTCAGTGGTGTTTATGCAGCTGGAGACGTGACAACGGTCCCTTATAAGCAGATTACCATCGCCATGGGCGAGGGTGCGAAAGCGGCTCTTTCAGCCTTTGATGACAGGGTAAGGGGCGTTATTCAATAAGGAAGGGAGAACCTTTTTCATAGTACAAACAAGGGGTAGACGAATGTGTCTACCCCTCTTTTTATGTCCGTCGGTGATAAAATGGAAGTTATGAAATAACCTTACAGAATATGAAGCACCCTTGGTGCCGAAATGAGGGATAATCAAGAAAAACCGACTTTGTAACCTTTAGGTTATCAAGTAGTTACAAAGAGGCTTGTAAAAGACGCCCTTTTGCATTGTAAAAGACGCCCTTTTACAACGCAATAGGTGCCCTTTGACAATGCAAAAGGGCACCTTTCACGATGCAAAAGGGCATCTATTAAATCCTGAACGCGAATTTTTCTTACAGTGAGCTATTACTTTTTCTTGGCGATAGCCTCCTTAATCATTATGATAACGGTCTTCTCGCCCAGTCCAGAACGCTCCCCAGCATCATGAATAGTAGCCTTCTTCAACATGATTTTTCCCAATGGTGTCTTCAGCATCTTAAAGGGTAGATAGCGTGAAGCCAGCTCATCTTTCACGTGAGGATAAGCCTCGAAGACATCAGCAAGGCGTGTCTCGGGGGTTATTTCTATGTCTTTTATTACTGTTTTCGGTGTTTCTTCTTCCTTTTCAGGTGCCTGTTCAGCTGTCTCTGCAGGCTTTTCTTCGTCCTTTCCAGCCCATGTGAGCAGTGTCTGTGAGCCTTCCAACGCACGGATATGCGTACAATCTTGCATCATTTCCAGTACACCACGGAACTTACCTTGGGCATCTCGCACGGCAAAATAGATGATATAGATGAACATTCCTGGCTTGTTGATCCAGAATTCAGCCTTACTCTGTTCGCCACTACGGAACTTTTCAACGATCTCTTTTACGATGTGTACACTCTTACGGGGGTGACAATTCTCCACTTTTCTGCCGATAACGTTCTTCGAACGAGGGAAGACACGATGGTCAGTATCGGAATAGAACTTCACCAACTCATTCTCATCAACGAACGAAATGTCGACAGGTAGGTGCTGATAGATGAGGTTTATCTGCTCCAATGTGAGCTTTCCCGTTGTCACATCCAGCTCCTGTTGTGGTCCGGCAGTGTATCCGTACTTGCTGAGAAGTGCCTGAAGATCAGCTGCAAAACCGTCTGTTGAGGCTGCAGGTGCCGTTGTTGTGGTTGTTGGTTTAGCCACATCAATGAATGCAAAGCCAATCTCTTGGTCGCCATGTTTCATGTCTTCGAACTCAGCCGGTGTGATCAGCGCCAGCGAAGTAGGGTAGAGGATGGTCTCTTCCTTCTCCATCAGGTCGCGTGTATGTGCTATAATCTCCTGCTGAGCAGCGATAAACTCATCGTCTTTGTCGTCCAGCAGCAACTGATAAGCAGCCTTTATCTCGTCCCGAATGAGGTCATCAAAGTTCCACATCGTCGTTGTTGGACGGTCGAAACCCTTCTTTTCGAGCAGCGGATAGAGCTGATTCTGCTTGCGTTGGTAGTGTATTGGATACTCACGCAGCTTGTCATAAAGCTCCAACCATTGGTTCTTGATGAGCGGATATTGCACCAGATCCTCCACAGAGAGGAGCAGTTTGCGCATCTCATCATTCTCTTTATAATAATGTGCGATAGGATGATCGGCAGGAAGTTCGGGTCTACTGTTGTCCATAAAACCGTCCATGAGGTCGATAACCTTACGCATATCCACACGTATACACTCGTCTTCCGACTCTGGTTTGAGGGTCTGTTCCACGTAAGCAAGGTGATACGGACGCACCGTTCCCACCTTTTCACGCATCAGTTTATGCGCCTCTTCAAGCGAAATCTGTCCTGATTCGTATTGATTTTCAATCTCTAATAGGCGTTGCATCTTCTCCATATCAATCTTGGGAAGATGGTCTTTCATCTTATTTGTCATAGTCTTTTCGTCACTGATTATAATTCTTTCTGGTGCAAAGATACGAAGGATAATGCAGGCGAAAGATAACAAATGTTACCTGATAATGTTAAAAATGAATAGTAATTAGTTAAAAGATGTTTTTCATTCGTTAGCTTTTTGTAACATGACACTCCCTTTTATCCATAAAATATGCTTACCTTTGCGGCAATAAAAAGAAGTAAAATAATGATTCATTCGCTCCGAGCAAGGCTCCAGAAGCTCTCCTTCCGAACGGGAGTTATCATCCTTTTGTGTTGTATTCCTTTCTATATTCTGTCGTTTGCACAGATGCTTTTACCCCTGTCAGTGGGCACAAAAGGGGTGTTATGGGCTGTGTTCTTCGGCTTGGCAAAGGCTGTCCAGTACACGGGAGTAGCCGTTCTGGGAGTGGAAGGATACCGACGAGTGAAGGATTACATAAGAGGTAAAAAGACAAAAACAGGGAAAATGGACGGAATAAAACTGGTGATTTTCGACTTTGATGGGACCCTTGGCGACTCACAACGGCTCATCACTGACACGATGTTGGCTACTATTGAACGGCTGAAGCTGCCCCGTCGGTCACGGGAAGAGTGTGCCCGAACCATCGGACTGCCGCTTGCTGAGTGTTTCTCAAGCATCATTCCCATGACAGATGAGCAGGCTGAGGAGTGCGCAGAGGTGTATAGTGAGATCTTCAACGTGAAGAATGTGCCCGGTGCAGTGCCTCCTTTCCCTGGCGTTTCGGAGACGATTAAGGCGCTGACAGCCAAGAAAATCCATGTCTCCATAGCCAGTAACAGGAGCCATCATTCGTTGCATACGCTGGTAAAGGATATGAAACTCAGCGAACACATCACCTTTCTTGTTGGTGCAGACGATGTTGTGCGGCGCAAACCAGATACTGAACCCATTGAGAAGACCCTCGATCACTTCCATGTAGCACCTCATGAGACGCTCGTTGTGGGTGATACGGAGTTCGATATCATCATGGGTCGTCGTGCAGGAACCCACACTTGCGGTGTCAGTTATGGTAACGGGACGCGTGAAGAGCTTGAGAAAGCAGGTGCTGAGCGCATCATTGACTCGTTGAAAGAGTTGGTGTAGGGCGGCCTCCCCAAGCCCCTCCGAAAGGAGGGGATGTGCTGATGACAGTGGGATTATTAGTCTATGTAGGTGTGTTCCCACGTCCTTCTGAAGGAGGGGATGTGCTGATGACAGTGGGATTATTAGTCTATGTAGGTGTTTATTAAGTCTTACGGGGGTGCCTATCGTGGAGCAGTTCTTCATCAAAATCATATTCAATGACGACAGGATTACCGCCAGTCAGCTCCACTCGTGCCATGGCAAGTTCCTCAGCTTGCTGCCGTGTATCAGATAAATAGAACCCTTGTCCAAAGTCTTTGTTGGGCTTCGACATCTTCAGGTCTATGTTATCGAAGTCTATATTCGTCCCATGAAACAGCTTCATGATAACTGTCCTCCCTTCCTTCTGCACAGTCCGGCAATGTCCTCTACCATACTTTCGAAGGATTGAGTATGGACATATCCGTAATGTTTGTCTATAAAATCAATCCCACTGAACCGATTTAGATAATTGAAAGCCTGCTTCATCGTGAGTCCAAACCTCTTCCCGAACTCATGAATGAAGATGATAGTCCATTCTAATTTCTCTTCTTTGCAGTATTCCATTGTGCCCCTCCTTAATTATAAATAGGTGTAAAACGAACCGCAACCGTCTGTCTGTGGATGCTGACAGGAGGCTCTCTCGTGCCGCAAACCAACGTGAACAGAAAGGTCATCAACCGATAAACACGGTTGTCACTGTGGACAAAGTTACATAAATATTCTGTATAATTGGTGTCTTATCTTACATTTTCCTATAATAAAGGTGTTAGGTTTTATCCTTTAACTCTCCTGCCTTATCTATCTATCATAGGTCTTTAACCTTTTAATTGTTAAAATCCGTTATTTCCTTTCGGTATCTTTGGTTAATTAAGATGAAATGCTTAACTTTGCACTCGCAATTCAGTAATAGAGCGATTTATCTACGAATTGTTTTGGTTATTTAATATCGCGGGTTGGAGCAGTTGGTAGCTCGCCAGGCTCATAACCTGGAGGTCGCATGTTCGAGTCCTGCACCCGCAACTTATTTCGCAGGAGTTCTTGTTTCACAAGAGCTCCTTTTTTTTGTTTAATAGCATTCCTCCGCACTGCTATCTCTGCTCTAATCAGCATGTTATCCTTATGCTTCTCCTCTGTCAGTGGGTATGAAACGGTGGGTTTTTCTTGTGTTTTTCATCGCTCAACAGATGTAAAACGGTGGATTTTTCCTGTCTTTTTATTCAGAAAGGGTGATGTTTTCGTACTCGAAGGAGGGGGAGTGGGGGGCGGTTGGTAGGTGATGGCGGGTGGAGGGGTTTAGATATTTTTGTTGTTTTGACGGCTCTTTTTCTTTAAAAGTTGTATCTTTGCACGATAGTGAAGGGGGAAAGCCCCTTTGAAAGTAAAGCAAAAGAATTATCAACAATACCTGATAGTATGAAAAGAATATCTACTCTTTGTGCTGCATTGCTGATGGCAGCGTCATCGTTTGCCATTCCTGCACTACCAATATGGCGACTCGTGAGACAGGCTGACGGTACTTTCCTGAAGGTGAAAGCCGTTGGTGACGAACATTTTAACTACTGTGTGACGCAGGATGGTATACCCGTCGTTCCGCGTGGGGGCAGTTATTACTATGCACAGGCTAAGGAGGGCAGACTCGTGGCATCGACAGTGCTGGCGCATGAGGAGGGTCTTCGACAGGGCAATGAGGCGCAGACGGCTGTTGACATGGCTACTGTCAGAGGACTGGAAGCTAAGGCGCTGACGCGCTCAACACCCTTCGGACAACCGCGAACGGAGCCGTGGGCAGGGAAGAAAAAGGGCTTGGTGATCCTCGTTCAGTTCCAGGATACGAAGTTCAGGAACCCTGCTGACATCCGGACAAAGTCTACTTCGGAGAAGGATGTCAAGACTTTGTATGACCATATGTTGAATATGCCGGGCTATAAGGATGAGAAAAGCAACGCCATAGGTAGTGTTCACGACTATTTCCTCGACCAGAGTAACGGTACGTTCGACCTCTCGTTCGATGTCGTTGGTCCTGTTACGCTCCCTCAGCCATCGGAGTTTTACGGTGGACGGACCGAGGATAGCAATGATAAAAACCCTGCACAGATGATCATTGACGCCTGTAACGCCGTGAAAGGACAGGTGAACTTTGCTGATTATGACTGGGATGGCGACAAGGAAGTGGAGCAGGTTTATGTGCTTTATGCCGGTCAGGGTGAGGCAACGGGGGGTGATCCGAACACCATCTGGCCTCATAAGTTCGCGTTAAGTGACGCCGGAAAGTCGCCAATGACCATTGATGGCATCAAGATCAACACCTATGCATGCAGCAATGAGATTCTCCGTGCCGACGATAACGGTAGAGACAGAATCTTCTACATGGGTATCGGGACCATCTGTCATGAGTTTTCTCACTGTCTGGGGTTGCCCGATTTCTATGATACAAGGGGTGGAAAGAATGTCGGAACGGGCAAATACGACCTCATGTCAGCAGGAAGTTACAACGGTGGACCAGCCAGTTTGAGCAACGCTTATGAGGGTTCGGGCATCGGAACAGTGCCTGCAGGATACAATTCCTACGAGAAATCGTTCATGGGATGGCTCAAACCGAAGGAGCTGAAGGCGGAGAAGGTTGACGTTCAGGCGCTGAAAGGACTTGCTGAGGGCGGAGATGCTTACGTCATCTACAATCCTGAACGGGAGAATGAATACTATCTGCTGGAGAACCGGTCGGCTTATCGGTGGGACAAAGCACTGCCTAAGCATGGCTTACTGGTGCTGCATGTCGACTATGATGCTGCCTCATGGGCTCAGAACACCGTCAATGCACAGAAGTACCAACGCCATCCGAGGTTCACAACGGTGCCTGCCGACAATCTCCTGAGTAACCAGACGGAGGACAATGACACCTATCCTACGGCGCTGAACAACGCCTTGACGGCAACGATCAGCCCTGCTTTCAGCTTCTATACAGGCTATCCTGTAGCTGACAAGGGCGGTGTGACGGGTATCACAGCGCATGCTGACGGCACTGTATCGTTCCGTTTCGCACCGCTAAACACCTCAACGGGCATCGCAACAGTGGGCATCGGAGCCGCCGAACCCGTAGGATTCTATACGCTGGACGGTACCTATCTCGGTACGAAAGCACCCGAAACCAGCACGCCACAGGTGCTGATTGTGAAGGATAAGGAAGGAAAAAACAGGAAGGTTGTTCGGTAATTCAGTGCTTAAGGCATGGGCTGGTGGGGCTTAAACATCAGTCAACCATTGCTTACGGCATGGTCAACCCGTGTTTACAGCATGGTGACCAAGCCGTTTGAAGGGCGTTAACATTACTCTACGCAACAGTGGTTTTTAAACTTTTATGATACTTTTATGATTTGTAGACAGATTAGATGGAAATGTGTATAATATTACCTTGCAATCTATTCTGTCTACATGCGTTATCTGCAAGTTTTACCTTTGAAACATAAAAGATGATGAAGAAAAACGCAATACACAATCATTTGAAAGTGTCTATGAATCAAATATATTTGCCTTTATATCTGACTAAACAAGTATTTATAGTTAAATATGTTTAAGAAAGTGCACCTATTGAAGAAAAAACTCTCATTATATGCAAGGTTATCATGGAAAAGACTTACTTTTACCAAAAATATTTTGAGGCCTATGAATGAGATAAAATTAATAGCATTTGATGCTGATGATACACTGTGGGGCTGTCAAAGTTATTTTGATACCGTTGAAAGAGCTTACTGCGAGGTGCTTGCTCCTTATGCTGATGCTGCTAAAGTTTCAAAGGCTCTCTTTGCAACTGAGTCGGCAAACATGCCTCTATTGGGTTACGGTAGTAAGGCTTTCTTGATTTCGCTAATAGAAAACGCAATCAATATAAGTGATGGTAAGGTGAAAGGGGACGAACTCGCGCTGATCCTCGGAGTAGGGAAAGAGTTGCTTCGGTTGCCTGGTAGACCTTTTGATGGGGTACGGGCGACGCTTGCTAAACTGAAGGATCTGGGGAATTATCACCTCGTTGTCTTCACGAAAGGTGAACTGCTCGACCAGGAAAGTAAGTTTGAACGGTCGGGGTTGAGGTCTTATTTCGATGACATCGTCATCGTTTCGGACAAGACAACGGATGCTTACTTCAAGCTTTGTGAACGGTTTAACACCCGAGTGGATCAGTTCCTGATGGTTGGAAACTCCTTCCGGTCAGACATAGAACCAGTTCTGAAGCTCGGAGGATGGGCTGCTCACATCCCTTCCGACTCCATTTGGAAACATGAAGTGGTGGAGGAATATGACCATCCGAACCTTATCCGACTGAATAACTTTGCGCAGTTACAGAGCCATCTGTCAGCTACAGGAACGATACTGAACGACTATAAGCCCTCATAAGGCAATGGTCTTTTGTGAAATAAACTCTTAAAAGGGTTTCAAGTGATGCCCTTTTGCTTTCTAAAAGGTGCCCTTTCGCAATGTGAAAGGGCACCTTTTGATGTGTAAAAGGGGATGGTTCGCAATGCAACTAATCCTTGAAAAGGAAGCCATTATCTATTGTAAAAATGGTATACTCCAGGAAATAGCATTTGACTTTATGACAATACGTAAGGTACAAACAGGAAAATATAAAGTTCAACTAAACAAAAATAGCATCCGACAAATGCCTAAAGCTGTTACTTTTGGGTTTAATGTCCCTGATGGAATATCTACTGTTGTAATAACTTTTAAATAATGTGAGCTTGTCGGACTCACGTTACTTTAGTCAATTTAATGGCGTTGAGACTTATTTCAGGCTCAGATTATAAATTAAAATAACGTACAGATATTATACTTTATATTATACTTTAATGTTGTATTTTTAAGAATACCGTAAGTCCTATAAGCTATTTTTGCTTCTATCGATTGACATTTCTAACATTGTTTTCTTCAACTTCTTTGGTATATGCCCTCTCTATAGGATCTTTACCATCTAACTTTTCAAAGATCTCTCTAAGTTTTGTCACATGCTTACGGTCTCGTCTTAGGCGCTTATCAAGCATTGTAGCAACATCATAACTTCCATTTATAAGTTTCTTTACAGGTGCTATATAACCAAAATCTTTCAAATCTCTCCTTGGCATGTTACTTGAAATTTGGTCAACATTAACCCTATATTTCCCCCATACTACTACCTCGTTGAGAGTATTTTCTGATGGATATAGGAACATTGTGTCGCGTGGTACTTCATTTCGGTAAAGAGTTTCTAGTAAATAACCATTAGATCTAAAACTCACAACATTAAATGTTTTTGGTAAAATTATTTCTCCTAAATAAGATGTTCTTCCAACTAATATTCTATCAGCCTTTACTTCCACATCTTTTATTGGGAATCTAGTAACAGCATCACAAATTAATATTTTCTGAGCATTTACTTCTGATGAGAAGGAGCAAATCAAACATAATATCAATGTGAAGATTCTGACCTTTTTGAATAAAGTATTCTTAGTCTGATTTGAAAGAGCAGGAATATAAGCCTTTGGTGGAGGAAACTTATATGATGTTAACTTATCCTTTACCATAATCCTCAATTTTTATAAACTCCTAAATTATGATCTTTGCAGATTTCTCACTTCTATGATTACATCAAATTTATCCACACCTTTCTTCTCAATTATACGAGGCAAATCATAAGTTATAGCACTTCCATGAACCACTGCCAAAGGGTGCTCACCTTTTATCATTACTTCAGGAAGCTGCCTGATAAGACTATCAGCCCCCAGCGAATCTACTACGTTTTGTGCAGAAACTGATTGACAATATATAAATATTATCGAAGATACAAATATGATTACACCCTTTCTCATCTTCACTTTCCCATTTACATACTATAGTCTCTATAAGATGGTGTATCGAAAGAGGTACACCATCTTATACTATTTAAAATTTATAAGACGTAATTTCATAACGATATGGATATAAATTTTAACCTACTCATATAGCTTTTCGGCTTCCTCTCCTTTTTATAGTATGGTCTGTTAGATAATTATACTAGTAGTGTGGCATTTTTCTTTTGTTATCGCAAATATAGGAATCTATATTGTGTAAAGCAAGAAAAACAATGATTTTTTTTTCAGATTTCGTGTTTTCTTAGTGTTTCTCGTTATATTTGTAGTCTTAATTAACGTTAGTTCGACGAATCCAGAACAATGCGAGCCGTGTGTCAATGGTCCTTTGTACATTGATGCACGGCTTCTTTGGGAACAGATAATAGGCAGCAATTGCCCCGAATAAGTTGACGATGAAATTGTCAAAGCATCTATGTTTGGAGTATTCCACCTGCGCAATGCTCTTAAGTTCATCATTCACCGTTTCAATAATGGCTCTTTTTCTGAGTAAAAGCCTGTCTGAAACACTCATTAAAGCTCCTTTCATGCTTTCGGCGTAATGGACATTTGGTAGACTGATCATTCCAGCCTACCAAATGTCCATTACTAGAACCCGAGAGAGTTTTCAGTCTACCAAATGTCCATTACGCCTTAAATTCTATTATCAATCAGCTTCTTAGAGACAATTATTTTTCATTCTCTAGATAGCTAGAATGTTGGAGAATCTGTATCTCTATTATTCAACCTGCGGGTAAATGATTTGTTTTTCCCTGCATTGAAGTTATACTCTACCCCTATTGCAAACATCGAATTATTGTCTTTTATTCTGCGCTCTTCGTAATAGTTTACAATAGAAGAAGAATTCGTCTTTGTAATGTATTTCGCATCTTTGCCAATAAAAAATACTGATGCTGAGAAAGTCCAATTATTTACTCTATAGCTTGCTGTAAAATCATTATTATTTTCAGTACTACTCTTAAAGCTTCCGTTGGCAGTATATACAGGGATTACCAAATGATAATGTGCATTGAAATTCTTATAATTAAAGTCTATATCGAACAGATTATCTACGGAGAAGATTTTATTGACATCATCCTCATTATATACTTTCTCCATTTGAGGTGCACCAACCAAGGAGAAAGACAACAAGTCATTTCCAAATGGCTTATACTGGAGCATAACAAATCCACCATAGCTATTTACATGCTTACAATTTTTATAACCTAATATCAGGTCATTGTTATCGGTATAAAAATATTGATAGATAGCTTTTGACTGATAGGAATAGGTTGCCCTCATCATTAAGTCTATATATTTACTATTGTGATTCAGCATAAGCGTTACTCTAGTATCCTGTCCATTCTTTAAATGAGGGTTACCTTTCTTATAAATATCTCTTGTTAGCATGGTAACATTACTACTAAGCATATTTAAAGAAGGAATAATAGGGTTAGAAGTAAGTTCAAATCTCAGTGATGTGTTATTCGACACATTATAACCTAATTCTGCCTTAGGGGTAAACATCATCTCTGAATGAGACGCAAGTGGTGAATTAATTCTTAATGTTGTAACTCCCACATTTGCTTTATACATAAGTTTACCTTTACCCCCTACTAATTCTGCATAAAGATAATGTTGTGACTGGTTGGTGGAATATACATCTTGACCTGATAAATTATTCAAGTTGGATCTTGAATGTGAAAATTCTGTATGGTAACCTGTATTCAGTTTGATATTTGCAAACTGATGCGAATAATCAATCTCACCGATGATGCTATTCTTTCTATTCTTCAGCCTCATATCATCTACATATGGCACTGTCCCATTTGAAATTTTCTCATCTTCATAGGAAGTGCTATGCGTACCAAAGGTAGCTGCATTAATATTTACAGCTAAATTATTTTTATCATCAAACTGTCTATCAAAGTAGAGATCTAAAGAAGGATTAAACGTATGAATATTTTCATGAGAATTACGAGTAATATCGTCTTTATGTCCTAACACTCCATACACACCATTTTGAATACTTTTACTATGTTCCCAGAGAATATTAGGCTCAAAGGAAATCTGGAAGATAGACTTCATATTTGGGATATAAGCATATTTCACGCTAATATCTTGATTAATATATCCGAATTTCTCCTTTCCTGAAGACTTATCAATATAATTATCCACACCCTTCGTATATTCATACGAACGGCTATTTACCACATCCTTGTAATCACGTAAGCTAAAATCATAAGAAAGATCAAACTTACTCTTACCTTGTGTGATTGAAAGGTAAAACTCATCATCTGAGAATCCTGTGCTGAATGCATCCCTCGTCTTTAGTCCGAAGCTGTAACCTTTTTCTAATGTTTTTGTAACAACATTTATAACAGAACTAGCTGTAGCATATCGCGCTGGTGGTATATCATAATATTCTATATACTTTATATTACTTGGTTTTAGGGCTTTAAGATCCACTTCAGAAGAACGAATGTTATTGATAAGGATAAAAGGAGCTTTTCCATCAACATTCTTTAAAGTTCCTGTTAAGGCATCTTCTCTTATTTCTGGAATATCCTTGACCAAGTCTCTACCCACCTGAGCATGTTTTATTTGCTCACTGGTAAAAGTGATAGTTCTATGATCGATATGTTGTATATTTCTATTTGCTGTTACTACTGTCTCCTTTAATTCTACAGCTAATGGTTGTAAAGAATAATTTCTGTTTAAACGAGAGGAATCTGATAAAGCGATATTTTCTTTTATTGTCTTATACCCCAAATAAGACACGACAATTCTATAAGGTTTCGTAGGAACATTATCTAAAGAGAAATTTCCTTCTAAATCCGTTAATGATCCAGAATAGTTCTTTGTTGTATCGGCCTGTAATTGCAAAATCACATTTGCAAAAGCAATATTTTTACCTGTCTGAGAATCCTTCACATTGCCTTCTATTTTTCTTTGAGCATGTATCCCCATACTACAAAGGAAAAAGCAAATCAAAGAAAATATTATTTTATCGTTCATAATACTAATCCTATTAAAATTAATTTATCATTTTATACGTCCAATATTACTTGTTGGTTTTTAAAAACGATCGATTTCTTTCAACATGGACTCATCAAGGAGCTTTTTTTAATTAATTTCTGCCATAAGGCTAAAAGTATTTAATAACGTCTACTCTTTTAAAGATTTTCGACATCCTCTTTATCTGTACGTGAATTTATATTTATCTGCTACTTCGTTGTTGGCACAATGCCTGCATCCGTATCAGAGTTATGAATACGTTTGTTCACCTCAGAGCCATGCTTTCCAAAGTTCAGGTTGAAATGAAAGTCTATGCCGAAAACTTTACATAGATTTCTCGACCATACCATTTGATTATAAGGAGCAAGGTGGGAAAGATTTTCTACTGACATTTCATAACGTGAACTGAAGATGTTCTGCAACTGGAGTTCTACACCCCATTTTTCCCTATTGTACCCAAAGACTATACTATGTGATTTCTCATCTTTGTTAAGTGTCTCCCCCCACAGTCTATGAAAACTTGTCTCAAGATTGGCGCCTACATACCAATTCTTGTACATTCCCATTAAGTTGGCACGCAAGCCCCAGTTGGTATGTGTATGCGTATAAGTATTGCCATTGCTGATATAGCGATTGACAAATGGGGTTAATTGAATGGATATATAATCTTTCCAAGGTTGTACTTTTAGGTTTATTTGAGAGTTCAGACGATGGAAGCCTCTTTGATTGGCATAACTCCTAATATAGAAGCCATTCGAATAGGTCGTTTCTTCCATATATGGCTTGTCGTCATAGCTGTAACGGGTAAACCATTCTGCACTAATATACTTTGTTCCTACGCTAATTGACAGTTCATTAGAGAAAAATCTGACCGCCTGTAGATTTGGATTTCCACGGCGTATTTGGTAAATGTCTATGTGCTGTTCAACATCGCTTAATTCGGCAAGTGAGGGTGCGTACCCTCCCATGTAGGCTTTGTAGCGTATTGACAGATAATTGTTGAAACGGTACCCCAGCTGAATAGTCGGGCGAAATATATATTTTACCTGTTTTGCATTTTCTTGGCTGGCATAGGTTCTCATTACACCAACACCTAACATATAATCCAACTTCCCTAACGTTGAAGCCCATTCTCCAAAAGCATAACTCTCACCTGTATTCATCTTTACACTTGAGGATGTATTTCCATCGTATGCATTTTTTGTGTACATCTGCTGATGTCGCAGACCGAATGACAACCGCGAATCCTTGATTTTCTGCTCGTAAATAACCTCAGCTATAGCCGAATATTTATTGCCATTGACATGGGAAGTTATTTCCTGCACAGCATTCCCCAGAGATTGGCGATATAAACGGTCGTTTTTAGTATTGATATATGTTCCTATCAGGTCAAAGAAAAGATGCTTATCCTTGGTAAATTCATGTTGATAATAAATATCTAACGAAGGATTGTTGCTCCTTGACTTGGTGCGGTCCATGATATCGAATGTGTTGCTATCCTGAATAAGTTTGGAATTTCTATCAGATACCGCATGAGGTGTATTGTTATATAAATCACGAAAAGTAACACTCAATATGTTTCCGCTATTTATGTAATCGTATCCTATGGATAGATTGATGTCGTCATATTGTGCCTTTGTCTTTTGCCCTATCTCATAGTTACTGATACTGGGGGCGTTGCATGGAAAGCCTCCATGTTTTCACGTAACCAGTTTACATCACGTCGAATCCAGTTTACAGATGCCTTGAAGTTTGACTTACCTACATGATAATTACCCGATAACTGATAATCTCCTATACCTAAGGGATTGATAGTGTTCATAAACTCTCCGGAGATGCTTCCACCATTCTTCTTTTCTTTTAAGATAATGTCAATTACGGCAGCTACATTTCCGTATCTTAGACCAGGATTATCATGATATTCTATTCTCAATACGTCTGCCGGCAAGAGAGCCTTCACCTCCTGAATCTCTGCCTTTACACCATTAATACGTAACTCTATGGCATCCCCCATAGTGGTAGTCACCTTACTGTCAAGCGTATTTACCGAGATTCGTGAAAGCTGAAGATGCTGCAACAAACTTAAACCATTGCTTGATGTTTTTTGCTGAAGCAGATTAGGGATAATTATTTGGCGGTCAGCTTTTTGTATTACGTTGTTGGCGGTCACTGTAACGTCATTAAGCTGCTTACTTTCTGGCTCCAACACGATTGTACCCACCGAAAGGTGCTTAGAAATTTTTTGGCATTTAATTTCCTGTGTAGAATACCCAACAAAAGATATCCTTATTTTATAACTCTCTCCTTCATGCGTATTCAGTTCAAAGCCGCCATTCATATCAGTTACCACTCCACTAATCATCTTATTTTCGCTTTCACGAAATAACGAAACTGTTGCAGCTGGTAATGGTTGCTTGTTTTCATCTACTACCGTTCCCGTAGTTTGTGCAGCAAGAATACCATAGCAGCCAGACATGAGCAACGTGAGAATTTTCTTTTTCATAAACATTATATTATTTATTATATGTATTGTCTTATTATATTTTTGGAGTCAACATCATGATATGCCGACAACTTTTTTTGTCTTTCGATGTTGCAAATGTATTGATTTCTCCAAATCTTTTCACTACACAAAAGTGTAATTCCAAGTTTACTGGCTTAAATATTACACAAAAGTGTAATCATACAGCCTTGCAGAGTTCACCATACTTGGAAAAGGAGCCCATAATACCTTTTTTGCTGGAACACACAGGAATGGTCTCCGATGTAAGGCAGTCTATGGATTTCCCGATCTGACGTGTGCCAAATCCCAAGGCTTTCATTACTTTCAATAGTTTGCTGTCAATCTCTGCAATCATATAACTGTACTTGTCTTCTACTATCGGCTTTACTGCCAATGCCATTAATCGCTTGAATAATGTCAATGTTGATATTCCCGAATCCTTTGCAACGGCAAAGCGTCCGATATGCCAAAAACTATATTTACTTTCCTGGTGAATAGCATTTAGTGGGTTTATCCCATATATTTTTTCGATAGGAAGAATCTTGTGTTTATCCCAATGAAAACTCCTGATGCAGCCAATCATTTTCCCAAAGGCATCCCTTGCAATATAGATATGAGATTTGTTATCATACAGATATTCCTCTTCTTCAAGCACAGATTTGATATCTTTGTTTATCTCTTCCTCTGTAAATGAAGATAAGTGATGAGAGTAATTTTCCTTGACCACAAACTGTGCTATTTCCAACAGACTCGTTTTGTCTGCCATGAAGATAGCGTAGTCCTTAAATGTTGCAATCTGTTTTTCCATAATGCTTTTTGTTTCTTGATTTATATGGCAAAAATACTTCTTATAGAAATATCACCTATTACACTTTTGTGTAATTTGGCATCTCTCTCTTTGTTTTTTACACTTTTGTGTAATCTTTTTGCGGTATTCCACATTAAAAATGTACTTTTGTAGTGAAATATATCAGAGAGTCTTAGCATGTTTAGCATATATGACAGACATAAAAGATTTCTTTATAGCATCGAACACCGTGCGTAATGCACCAGATTACGATTCAAATGTATTGTCAACATTGATTCATACAGTAGAGTCCTTTGCACGTGTAACCTATCAGAGCATTTATTTGATAGACTATTATAAGCAGGAGTTTCTTTATGTGTCGGACAACCCTTTGTTTCTTTGTGGTCATACAGCAAAGGAGGTGAAGGAATTGGGGTATAGTTTTTATTTGAAATATGTACCAGAGGAAGAACTAAAAATGCTTGTTGAGTTGAACAGAAGTGGTTTTAAGTTCTTTGATACTTTCGACAATGTTGATAAATACCAGTGTTCTATGTCCTGTCACTTTCATCTGAAGAGTGGAACAAAAAGTAAGTTGATTAATCACCAGCTTACTCCCATTCTATTGACAGATGAGGGCAAGATATGGATTGGAATGTGTGTGTAGTTTCTCTGTCTTCACATAAAACAGTGGGACATGCAGAGTTCCACAAAAAGGGTAATCTTAACTATTGGAAATATTCTTTCGAAGGACATCGATGGAAGGAATGTGAAGGGGTATCGCTCAAAGAAGAAGAAATTGAGGTGCTGCGGTTATCTGCAGCAGGGCTTACCATGACGGAAATTGCGAACAGAATGTGCCGCTCATTGGACTCCATTAAATTCTACAAACGCCACGCCTTTGAAAAATTAGGTGTGACGAATATCACCGAAGCTATTTCAAGGGCAACTTTAAACAAGTTGTTCTGAAAAGACTAAACTTATTGCAAAAGTGAAGAAAAATAGAATTTTGGGAAATAGTTTACAGGTTTTCCTGTAGCAAGATTGTACATTGCCGTTGTACATAAGCCTGCTGCAATCCATGATGCTATGGACAGTTGTGGAGGTGGGAGCATTTCGCTTTCTTCTCTATATTGAGTAACGATTTTATCTAACCATTCTTTAGGTTGATTCCAAAAAGCCCCGTGTCCGGTAACATACTCAGCTACCTTTAATTCAAATCCCTTTGGCTCTTCAGTCAGTTCAGACAAGGAGTGCCCCAATGGGTCTACAACCGTAACAAAGCCAGCCCAACCAAAGTTGTATGGGTGCAGTACGGGGATTTTTCTTTCCTTGCAAATTTCATCAAAGACGAATGGAGTTATATCCTTAAAGTCCAATGCATTGATAGCTACATCATATCCATTCAGCATCTCTTCGATGTTATCAGGAGTCAAGAACTCTGTATGAAAGTCTATCTGCGCATCAGGATTGATACTTTGCAAACGCTCAGCCAAACATTCCGCCTTGTATCTGCCAATGTCATTCTCTGTATAGTTCTGCCTGTTCAGGTTGCTTTCCTCCACCTTGTCTCCATCAACGATGGTGATATGTTCGAAACCAAATCTTAAAGCGCATTCAGCAATAATACTGCCAATACCAGCACCACCAAGGAATATCTTATAATCCTTGATGATGCTTTGTTCTCTTTCGCTCACATAGAGCCTGTTTCTGCTGTATCTTTCTTCCATAACGAAATAATGATTTTGGGCAAAAGTAGATGTAATAAAGCATATATGCATTACACAAAAGTGTAATAATCAATCACATTGTTGATTATTTTAATTTTTTTAATATAATGTCAGTTCAATGAATTCAGAACAATGCAAGCTGTGTGTTAATGGTCCTTTGCACATTGATGTACGGCTTCTTTGGAAACAAGTAATAGGCAGCAATTGCCCCGAATAAGTTGACGATGAAATAGTCAAAGCATCTATGTCTGGAGTGTTCCACCTGCACAATATTCTTAAGTTCATCATTCACCGTTTCTATAATGGCTCTTTTTCGGAGTAAAAAGCCACCTTCTCCGACTGCAGACAATACACTTCCTATGCACGGAGATCACGGTAAAACACGATTACCGGATAGTTGTCATCAGTCAGAAGGGGATGGTTTGCACGTGTTATACACGTTGCTTAGTGGTAATGAAGTCCCCAAAGCACACGACACCTATATATATAATGGTGAGAAAGTAATCAGTTGAGAATTTCTTTTCTCATATTTTGACGATCCAATAGGGGGATTCCGTCTGATGGGTAACCGCTGGTAGGGTACTGAGTAGCAGTATGTAACGATGAAAAAAACTTATAAAATGGATACAGGTTGAGGCTTTACCGTCCTTTGATAAGTAGCCTTTCAGACAACATTATTTTGTATTTTTTACAAAAAATGTTTGTATTATTCGTGAATAAACATTACCTTTGCTCTCCGTAAATAACGAGTATTTCGTGAACGATTCGACTTTTTTTCTGCGTGCCGATACTTCCTTTTATGGATTAACAAGGGCTTAAGACAAAGGGAACGGCTATGATGTGAGCACTGTGAGTTGACGGTAAGCGTACTTTCTCAGCTTCATTGCAGATTAAATTAACCCCCTATTCGGATTAACGCAAGTAATTATTCAGATAACAAAAACGAAAATGAAAAAGAAAATGTATGTAACTCCAGTCGTGGAGTTAGTATCCCTTGCGGCTGAACGTCAGCTGTTGGCAGGGTCTGGAGTGACTGTTTCAAATCAGAATTTACAGAACATGGGCAGTCAGACTATTGGTGGTGGCGGTACAACAACAACTCCTACTCCTTCAAATCCTTACAGTTCGAGCGCAGGACAACAGAGCGGTAGCCAGTCGGCAGGTGCTAAATTCAGCGGCGGGATAACATGGTTTGGTGAGTAACGGCGCGCGCTACTCAAGTGAAAACGAAATTAATTTAACGACAAATGAACAAGATTAAATCCTCAGTGCATTCCTTTGTGCACTTTTAATGGGCTTTACCTCATGTGCTAACGACACAGAAGAAAGTACTAACGACTATCAGCCTAATGTCTCAGCAGCACGCGAGCTGACTGTGGGAATGGCAGATAATGCTACAAACAGTAAATCAAAATCTACAACATCACGTTCTATCGTCAATCCAACGTTGGGCAATATGTGGCAATATGGCGATGCTTTTCTTGCTTATAACCTTACGGATGGTGGCGAACACAGTATGCTGACAGCTGAAAACGCTGGTATTCAGACCAAGATAAGAGGTAAGGTTACCTGCAAGCAGGGCGATGATATTGCAATGTTCTTCCCTTATATGAATGCTTCAACAGTGACGGAGGTGACGGGCGACAAGTCAAAACTGAGCCTGGAGCTCAGTGGTCAGACGGGTGATCTCAACGAAACCGTCGGTGATTACAACACGATTACAAACTATGACTTCAGTTGGGGCAAGATTGAAAACGTCAAGGCGGTAGGTAGTAAGGCATCAGGCAATGTCCAGATGCAGAAGCGTTACGCCGTTCTTCACCTGAAGTTTGAGTGTGAAGGACAGCAGGTGAAGAACATCACGAGCGTGAGACTCACGAATATCGCAGGTAAGGCAGTGATGAATCTGCAGACAGGTGAGTTGGAGAATACCACTGACAAGGCAGGATTCACTGTTACTCCGAAGACCGCAGTTAATGAATTGAATGTCATTGTGTTTGCACAGAGTAACTTCAACCCTACTTTCTCAGTTGAGACAAACAGTGGTAAGACTTACGGAGTGAAGATAACCCACAACCCACAAATTATCAATGGAGGATATTATGACCTCAATGTGTTGGTTGATGACACCACACCATGGATTGATATCCACGGTATTAAGTGGGGACGATACAACCTTCAGTATGACCCATCAGTAACTGAAGAGGGATGGGTGAGCGGATATTCACTTACAAAGAACCCATGGGATTACTTCTATACAGAGCCATCTGGATTGGCAGGACAAGGTTTGACGATGTCAACAGACTTTGAGAACGCTAAGTTCGACCACTTCCGTTGGGGCGATATAGCTGCTGCACATAACTATGGGGATAGTGGTCGTGATAAGTTTTACACAGGAACAGGTAATATTCAGGCGCAGAACATATCCAATAATCAGTACGGTGACCTTCCTTACTATGTATCTAAAGGGAAGTGGAAACTGCCTACAAAGGCTGACTTTGACGACCTGATGGCTCATTCAGGACAGTATGTTGGCTATTACTATGATGGATTGAATACGGTCTATGGTGTCCTCTTCGATCCTACCGTATCAGAGAGTCTGAAGGGACAGGTGCTGGATAAGAATGACAATGTGCTGAAAGCATCAAATACAAATGTCTCAGCTGTCAGCGTTGGGAAGATTAATACAAGTGGAAACAAACTGAAACAGTTTACAATCAGCGATATGAAGCGAGGCATATTCTTCCCATTCGCAGGAACATACACTGATTATAATGTTGGTAATCCAGTACTGAACAAACCTGGAAGCTGGGGTTCTTACTGGACAGCAAATGGTACAAATGCTAATCAGGCACAGTCCTTTACAGGGCAATACCTGAATAATGGACAGTTCTTCCCATGTACAACAGTAGGTGTAAGTGCCCAGAATCCTAAGAAGAACATGTATAGCATCCGTCCTATCTATGCTAAATAATACAGGCTTATAGTAGGTTTGTAAATCTTTATAAAAACCAATGCGGGGAAAGAAAGGCTGCAAGCGCCATTTCTTTCCCCGCTTTTCTTATCGTTTTTTCAGTATCCTCTGTGCGCAATCGGCTAACACTACGATGGCGGAAGCAAGGATACACGTGTCTTTAATGACCAACCTTCCCGCACCAGTTAGTAGTGGGAAACCATGCTCACCACTGCCAAGATCGGGCACCCAAGCCTCTGGTGTGGTGACGAGGAACGACAGTGTACCTATCGTCATGAGGATGACTAAACCCGAACCAACGAAGCCAATCTTTGGGAACCATATGCCCAAGAGGGTTAAAATACCGAACGACATGATGGCAATACCCAGTCCGTGAGAGAAGGTGTAAGTGTTGTTCTCAACGTGCCACTGGTGCTTCTCCTTGTTGAACTCGCCTTCCTTCAACTTATAATCCTTGTATTCTGGAGCATTCTTCGTATAGAAGAAACTCATGAAAGGACTGTTGGCAACGAAAGGAACGATGCCTTCTGCCTCATAATTCCAGAATTTTAAACCACCAATCCATACGAAAATGATGAAGATGGCAATACGAATCAGGTTGATACCTGTAGCCTTCAATGACGCAGATACCTCAAGTACCCAATGTACTAACGATGTAATTTTATCCATAAAATAATTCTTTTTTTCTTTAGTCGACTGTTTTAGTCATGTTAATAATTTGTATTCTCGGCTGCAAAGATAGGCAATACTTTCGGATGTTCAGCATGAAAGTTGTAAAAATTTCAATCTTTTTGCATTAATGTTTTTTATACTTTGTAAAAGGTTTATTTATTATTTTTCTCCTAACTTTGCACATATATTCAATAAATAATACGGATGAGACTCAAAAAAAAATCATGTTTTATAGTGCTCTTGGTGCTCTTCGTCTGCTCTTCTTGTACGGAGGAGAAACGCCCAACACCACAACCTAAGGCACGCATAAACGTGACGCCGCAAACGAAAGAGGCTGCTGCCATCAGCCAGCTGACGGCTTCTATCGATGAGATATCAGCCAATCTGGATGTCATTTCGGCACGAGAAGGGTTGTTATACAAGACGACGGAGCATACAAACAAGAAGACGAAGATCATCCAACAGATACGAAGCCTGGGTGCATTGCTGGCAAAAAAGCAGCTGCAGATTGAAGAATTGCAACACAAGGCAAAGCAAGTCAGTGCATCAGTGGGCGACAATGCCACAGTTGATAACCTTAATAAGATGATCAGTTTCCTCTCTGGACAGCTGAAAGAGAAGGGAGAACGTGTGACAAAACTTGAGAAAGTGGCTGTCAGAAAGGATGTCAGCGTGGCACAACTGAAGTATATCATTCAGAATCAAGCCAACAGTGTTGATGCATTACGCTATAGATTCAATATGTCTTCACTTGAACAAGAACTATCAAGGCTTAAGGCTAAGGAACGACAACGTAATGATGAACAAGGTGAAGTGTTCTATATCATGGCAGACAAGCAGACGCTTAAGGAACAAGGACTGCTGAAAACGTCGCTCTTCTCTAAGCGATTGGACAATAATAACATAACACAAGAGCATTTTACTAAGGCTGATAAGAAGGAATTAAAGCAACTTACGATAAACTCAAAATCGCCGAAAATCCTGTCGATGAACCCTGAAGGGAGTTACACACTGACGGAGAATGAAGACGGAACAACGACGCTGACCATCACGGATGCGGATAAGTTTTGGAACGTTTCACGCTATCTCATCATCCAGGAGTAAGGCTGTAAGATATTTAATTTTACCCATTTAACAATACGTAGGGGGCTGTTGGTGTCTTAATCCGTGTTTCCCAAGGCATCGGCGGTCCCCGATTTCTATAACATTTGTTCCCAAGCAAGGTTTTATTTTCCCCTCATCAACTTTTACTTTGTTCCAAATCAAATTCTAATTAGTTGTTGATTAGACCTTGATTTGTTGCTGTCTCAATTATAATTCGGTTCTGATTAGTTCTTAATTTGTTGCTGATCCAATTTTAATTCGGTTCTGATTACTTCTTAATTTAACGTGAGTTCGACGAATTATAAGTGTCTATAAATTTGTTGTAATATTAAGGAGCTAATATACAAACATTTACAAAGAACCCATTGACACACAGCTTACATTGTTCTGACTTCGTCGAAATCACGTTAAGATAGTTTTTGTTTTTAGTTGCTGTCACTTTTAACATTTCGTGTAAGCTACTTGTTATCAATGCGTTGTGATGTGTGGAAGAGTGATAGGAGTGACAGGAAAATTGAAAGGTGGTTGTTTTTATGGTGTTGTTATAATAATGCAAGGGGAGAGATACTCGCTTGTTATGAAAGGGAACAGGGCATTAGAAGGGCTGTAATAAAGATTCATAAATTGAGAATAATAGGTGGTTTTTTGTAAAGTGAAAGATGCCCTTTTGCAATGTAAAAGGTGCTCTTTTGAGGTGTGAAAGACGCCCTTTTGCACGGTAAAAGGGCACCTTTTAGAAGGGCTTTTGTAAGTCTTTGGTAAACAATGGTATACAAGTCTGAATGCTTGGTATATCTTGTGATTTTATAGACATGTAGCTTGATTTTCCTGTAAATATATTTCTGTTTATTCCGTAATGGTTCTGTGGTATACATCGGGATGGATAATCTTACAAGGATCTGCGCCGGAGCGTTTTACCACAAACAGGCGTATCCCATAACTATCAGTTCCCCTTTCCACCCAAGAACAAAAGTCAATTACATCCCATTCCTGATTTTGCTGTCATTTCTGTCACTCTTCTTATGCCTTTAATCTCCTGATTATAAATTCATTACACGAAGTGTTAAAAGTGACAGCAACTAAAAACAAAACTTAATTAACGTGAGTTCGATGAATTCAGAACAATGAAAGCTGTGTGTCAATGGGTTCTTTGTAAATGTTTGTATATTAGTTCTTTAAAGTTACAACAAATTTCGCTAATCACCAAATTTATAGACACTTATAATTCGTCGAACTCACGTTAATTATACTACCATTTAATGGAGTTTAAGAAGTAAGTATTTAGCTTTTAAATGTTAAACTTATGTTATTTTATGCCTTTAATTTGCTTTTACAGAATTATATCTTTACTTTTGGCATCGTAAACAACAGATTGCAAATCTTCCTCTTCTTCCAAGAGCAAGACTGTTTAACAGCCGTACAGAGGGGACTTCAAGAAGTTGTTGAGGTTTTCTCTTTTTTGTTTTCTGGTAAAGGAGATGATAAGGGTGCCTCGTTTATCATTTTTTTTCTAACAACTTAAAAAATTATCAATTATGAGTTCATTTAGAGCAACTTTGGAATTGGGTGGTAAGGAGTATGATGTACTCTACTCTAACTACGAGTTCAGCCGTACAACTGACAAGAAGGGTCAGCCTGCATCAAGCATCTCTGGCGGTCGTATCAGTGTAACTATCGAGTCAACTGATGACACTTCTACTATCGAGGCTATGCTTAACAGTCAGTTTAAGCCTGTTGAGGGTAAGATCGTTTACAAGAAGAGCGAAGAGGATGCTAAGATGAAGGAGATTTCTTTCAAGAATGCTTACATCGTTCACTACAAGGAGACACTCGACGTTAACAACGAGGCTCCTATGACCATCGCTATGACTTTCTCAGCTGAGAATATCACCGTTGGCAATGCTGAGCTTGACAACCGTTGGCTCGCACATAAGTCTGAGAAACATCAGGACTATGCAGAGCTTTCGTACTCGGCATAGTCCTTTTCGCTTTCAACACTCAAAGGGGACTTAAATCAGCTTTATATTGCAGTTATCGTCTGTCTTCTAAGACTAAAGATATAATACCCCAGCACGCCTATTAGCTTTATTTTATCTCAAAACAAACAACCAATGTCAATTCCTTTCAACCCCATTACTGTCAGCGTAGGAAAGAGGTCTCTTTCTTCTTTTATTTCTCTGCAAATCGAACAAAACATAGGTAAGCACCACCGATTCCAAATGGCTGTTGAATTGGAAACGGGTAGCAATAGATATGTACATAATATCAATAGCAGCAAGAAATGGCTCGGAGAAAGCATCGTTGTGAAGGCTGCAAATACTCCTATCTTCGTTGGTGTGGTGACAAATGTACAGCTACACAGAGAAGGAAGTGACTTTGGATGTATCATCGTTTCTGGCTATTCTGCTACATACAGAATGGAAACGGCACACAGCTGCTTCTCATGGAATGATACAACGATTGGGGATGTGGTTAAGAAACTATGCGCAGAAGCTAAGGTGCAGTTGGAGTTAAATCCTGCATACAAGGAAAATAAGGACTATATCTGCCAGTACGAAGAGTCAGACTTCGACTTTATCCGCCGTCTTGCATACCAGTATCAGGAGTGGATGTATTTCGATGGAACCAAACTCATCTTTGGTAAACCACGGAAATTGGCTGACCCTATAATATTGGAATATGGAACGACACTGTCTTCACTTGACATTGGTTTACAGACCCTTGCACGCTCTGAACAGGTGTTCTCTTATCACTCTGGTGCAGACCGTGAGATGCAACGTATGACACCCGACCTGGCTTATGGCCATGACAAACTTTCGGGCGATGCTTTCCGTGCATCACTTGGAATGTTCTCCAAACCCGCACGACAGCATGCGCTGCCACGTATCAGCGATGAATCAGAACTTATTAATTACATGGGGCGTAAGCAGGCGGCAGAGACGGCAGAGACACATTATATTACGGCTGAGAGTCAGGTGCCAACGCTGCGTGTAGGCTCTGTCGTAAGTCTCTACAGTTCATTCTTAGAGCGTGTAGGGAACATATCAAAAGAGAGTTTGGGTAACTTTATCATTATTGAGATAACGCATGAGGTAAGCCAAGGAAGCTACTACAAAAACCGCTTCAAGGCTATCCCGGCAACAATAAAGGCACTGCCAAGTCCAAAGGTTCGTATGCCACTGGCTGAGACACAGATGGCAACGGTGCTTAGTAATGCTGACCCACAGGGTAAGGGCCGTGTTCGTGTACGTATGAACTGGCAGACGGATGGTATGCAGACAGGCTGGGTACGTGTGATGACCCCAGATGGTGGTAGCAGTAGTGACGTAAAGAGCAACCGTGGTTTTGTGTTTATCCCAGAGGTAGGCGACCAAGTCCTCCTCGGCTTCCGCCATGGTGACCCAGCAAGACCATATGTTATGGGTAGCCTGTTTAACGGAACGACTGGTAACGGTGGAGGTTCAAATAATAGTATTAAAAGTCTTAAGACACGTAGTGGTATTTCTGTTATCCTCAACGATGATAATAAGTCACTTGAGATAAAAGATGCAGGCGGTAGTTCCATTCATTTGGATGGAAATGGAAACATCTTGATTAATGCCCCTAAGAACATACAGCTCCATGCTGGTAATGATATGTCCTTTAATGGTAGGTCACGACCTACAAGTTAATGTTGGAAACTCACAAACAATGAACATCGGTAATATGCTGCTGACCAATGTGATGCAGAAGATATTGGTAAACACACCTTTCATGCAGCAGCTTGTTGCAGACTTCTTCCACACACAGGCAGGAAAAGCATTGCTCAACTCTCAGAAGCAAATAAAGATTGAGGCTCCAGAAACGAATGTAGTTGGTGAGCAGGAACTTTTTATACATTCTGCAAACAAAACGGTGGTGAATTCGCAAGGTACGATGGAGATGCGTGGAGAGCAGGGTATGCACGAACTGAATACGGCTAAAGAATATGAAACAGTAAAAGAGGAAATAGGAACAAAGGTGTGCGTACAGTTTAGAACATCAGAAAGTTATAGCGGCGAGTTTGGCTTTGACTGGGTACGTTTTGCAGACTCAAACAGAGCTGGGGATATAGAAGAGAATCGCTATGACAAGATAATCGGTACTTGTGAGGAGGAAGGTGAAAACTTCAAACAAGATACGGGCAGATATAAGCAGTTCCTGTTTGAATACAAGCAACAGTATATCATACCTTGGAAAAAGAAAGAAGCAGAAGATGCTACTCTTAATACGGGAATTAATAACGGTAAAAAAACAATAGACTATCTCTATGTGGTACCTGTGATGACTTTATTAAAAGATCAATGTGCTGATTTGACCTTGAATATCGATGTTCATAAAAAAGCTCAACGGTTAGAATATGAGTATGATAAGGATTTATTTACTTTGAATCAAAGTTCTGCACCTATTCTTGATATCGGTCATTATCCATCGGCTGATGACCTTTCTATAACGTGTAATAAGGAACTTTCGGAAGATAAGGAGATATGTCTTTATGCCTATGACGAACAGGGCAATAAATCGCTGGCAGGTAAATTAATTGTAAATGCTAACGATGATAAGCATCGGTATGCCTTGGATGTGGTAATGGTGAGGGTGAAAACAGATCTTAGAAATAATAGAAAAAGTAAAGGGAAACAGCCTTCTGAAAATCCTTCTCGTAAAATAATGTTGGAGAAATATTTTTCTCAATGTTATATAGATGCCAATATAGAAGAATGTGAGCTTGACTTGACAACTCCAGATCGGAAAGAGGCTTTCCTTGCCTATACAGATGAAGAATTATTAAAAAGGAAAGATTTAAGTAATTTGAAAATATATGATTATTTGACAAGTGTGCTAAGTAGTAATTCAGATACAGCAAAGTATGCTTCTTATCATAAAATATATTTAATAAATGAGGATGCTAATGGAGATTCGTCTTTATATGGGCGTGCCCGTAAAATACGCTCTAAAGAAGTAATCGTGTTGAGTCCAGGTCTTGATGATACCACCTGTGCACATGAGCTATTTCATGCATTGGGATTATATCATTCATTTAGTAGTTCAAACTTACATACTTTTGAGCAGAATAAAACAGATAATATTATGGACTATTCTGATGTTGGACCAGAAAAAATACCAGTGATAGCCACATGGCAGTTCCAATGGAACATTCTTCATGAGAACTTACCGACGGTAGAGCAGTGGAAAGAGAATAAGAGAAGGGAGAGGAAAAGGAAAAAACAAATCAACAAATAACGAAAAAGTAATAAAAAGATGGTAAGGCTAATAATGATTTCATTGGCAACGCTTATGATAATAAGCAGTTGCAAAGCACAGAACACAAGTAGTAATGATTTTAAAAAGAATAAGAATATGGAAAGAACAACAGAGAGATTTGACACATCTACCTATTATATGGAAAGGCAAGGACATGAATATCAATTTGAGCATTACTTGCGAGGTAAAGTGAGGCAGTTTGGGGGCAACAATGGCTCTAATTATATAGAATATGCTAAAAAAGAGAAAGATTTGTTTGGTACTTATAAGGAGTATTACAATAGAACAGCAACTCTTAAATTAGTAGGAAAATATTATTATAATGATTTTGATTGTGGCATCTGGAAAGAGTATGACGAGAATGGTTATTTAATAGATGAATACGACCAAGATGCCCCTTATAAAAACTACCCATGGGAAAAGGTGGAGAAGTTTGTTAAAGAAGAACTGAAACTGGATTTGTTTGATAATAAAGTCTTTATTCATCGTTATGTGAGCAAACATAGTAAAATTCCTATATGGCGAATTCGGTGGCAAGTTGGTATTAAGGTATATACAATTAAAATAAATGCTAATACCGGCAAGATAATTAATCAAGTAGAAGGTGAGGTAGAGAAATAGAACGGGATAGTTTACAGCGTCTTATTGTAAAGAAGTTGTTTCAAGAAAATAACAGTGCTACCTTTAGGGCTTGATGATGCAATCTGTACGTATGGATTATTAATCACAAGGTAGGACAAAATATAGTTTCTATTAAAATGAATGCTAATACTGAAGAAGTTATAAAGAAAGGTACAAATCCTATAATAAAGTAGAATGGTGAAAATTGTAACTAATGGTGCTTTAATGTGTTGTACTTTAGGAACAGAACAAGCCAAGTTGACAGTTCTTAGTCAAAGTTTCCGAAGTATTTCGGGAGAATTGGTAGCTACAGAGGAGGATAAAAGTGGTTTAGATAATATCTCCAGTTTTGGAGTTTGCAAATGTAGTTCTCCGAATCCTCCTTGTATTCCACAGCCACAAGGCTGGCAGCAAACAACACAGAAAGACAGTATCAATGGGATGAAGAAGCTGACGGAGCAGTCATTCTGTACGTGTGCTAAAGGAGGAAGAATATCATTCGTTGATACAGGAAGTAATTCTTTTGTTGAAAGTGAATAAAACTCAATCGGTCATTAGACAACAATATGTATAACTCTTATATGCTATTGTTTCCTAACATATTTTATTATCGAGCATCTTGCTTGTCTTTGTGACTTGACGTAACCCGCTACGCCTGCGCCCTAAAGTCAAACAATCTGTTCGATAATAAAACAAAATATGTTTAGGCTCTAATAACCGATTCGGCTTAATTTTATCTCAAAACAAACAACCAATGTCAATTCCTTTCAACCCCATCACTATCAGCATAGGAAAGAAGACTCTTTCTTCTTTTATTTCTCTACAAATCGAACAAAATATAGGTAAACACCACCGATTCCAAATGGCTGTTGAATTGGAAACGGGTAGCAATAGATATGTACATAATATCAATAGCAGCAAGAAATGGCTCGGAGAAAGCATCGTTGTGAAGGCTGCAAATACTCCTATCTTTGTTGGTGTGGTGACAAATGTACAGCTACACAGAGAAGGAAGTGACTTTGGATGTATCATCGTTTCTGGCTACTCCGCTACTTACAGAATGGAAACGGCACATAGCTGCTTCTCATGGAATGATAGAACCATTGGGGATGTAGTGAAAAAGCTGTGTGAACAAGCTAAGGTGCAATTAGAGTTGAATCCTGCATTCAAGGAAACCAAAGACTTTATCTGCCAGTACGAAGAGTCAGACTTCGACTTTATCCGCCGTCTTGCATACCAGTATCAGGAGTGGATGTATTTCGATGGAACCAAACTCATCTTTGGTAAACCAAGGAAATTGGCTGACCCTATAATATTGGAATATGGAACGACACTGTCTTCACTTGACATTGGTTTACAGACCCTTGCACGCTCTGAACAGGTGTTCTCTTATCACTCTGGTGCAGACCGTGAGATGCAACGTATGACACCCGACCTGGCTTATGGCCATGACAAACTTTCGGGCGATGCTTTCCGTGCATCACTTGGAATGTTCTCCAAACCCGCACGACAGCATGCGCTGCCACGTATCAGCGATGAATCAGAACTTATTAATTACATGGGGCGTAAGCAGGCGGCAGAGACGGCAGAGACACATTATATTACGGCTGAGAGTCAGGTGCCAACGCTGCGTGTAGGCTCTGTCGTAAGTCTCTACAGTTCATTCTTAGAGCGTGTAGGGAACATATCAAAAGAGAGTTTGGGTAACTTTATCATTATTGAGATAACGCATGAGGTAAGCCAAGGAAGCTACTACAAAAACCGCTTCAAGGCTATCCCGGCAACAATAAAGGCACTGCCAAGTCCAAAGGTTCGTATGCCACTGGCTGAGACACAGATGGCAACGGTGCTTAGTAATGCTGACCCACAGGGTAAGGGCCGTGTTCGTGTACGTATGAACTGGCAGACGGATGGTATGCAGACAGGCTGGGTACGTGTGATGACCCCAGATGGTGGTAGCAGTAGTGACGTAAAGAGCAACCGTGGTTTTGTGTTTATCCCAGAGGTAGGCGACCAAGTCCTCCTCGGCTTCCGTCATGGTGACCCTGCCCGCCCTTACGTTATGGGTAGCTTGTTTAATGGAACAACAGGTAGCGGAGGCTTTGCTGCCAACCACAAGAAAAGTCTTACCACCCGAAGCGGTTCGACCGTTACCTTTGATGATACAGCCCATACAATCCTCCTACAGACAACTCGAGCTAATAAAATCTTCATTGATGAATTAAATGGCACCATTACCATATCTTCTGCCGAAGAAGTAAATGTCAATACAAAGAATGTCAACATTAATGCTTCAGAGAACATGAATGTAAATGTGGGTAAGAACTTTACAATGCAGGTGGGGGAGAATGCTGCGTTGTCTATAGGAGGTGATTCTTCTTTGATTGTACAGGGAAATTTAAGTAATAGTGTTTCAAAGGATGCTTCGTCTCTGGTTGAGGGTGATGCTACACATCATATTAATGGCTTATTGAACATTACAAGCGATAATGATACTTCAATACATTCTTCTGCAGAAATTAAAATGGAATCTGAAGCTGAGACTAATATAGCATCAAAGAAAAATATGTATATTAAAAGTGGAATAAAAGTTGATATTGCAAAAGGATGATGAATCGTTATATATTTTTTAAACAAACATTGTTATGTGTAACCCTATTTTCAAGTATGGCTTGCAGTAGTTTAGGGAATAAAACTTCAAACTTTTCTAAAGATATGGATACAGCATTTAATTGGCAACCTCAACTCTCCTCACCAAGGAATTATCCAATGGAAGTAATGTTTGCTAAGGTAAGATTAGGAAACACAGATAATTGGATTGGCGCTATGGGACGTTTTACGGGGGCAGGATTAGGAAAGTCAGACGGGAGTGCTGATATAGATAATGATTCTGAAGATGGGAAATTGGAAATCCCAAGTGGTATTGATGTAGTTTGGCTATCTTATCTTGAGAAGAAGTTTTATAGACTTAAAGCCAAGCTATCACCTGACTTACAATGCAGAATGCTAAAATTATTTAGAGAAGGATATTATGATTATCCACTTGAAAGATACTGGACCTATAACAGTTTTGTAATCAACTTACTCCCTAATGGTCATGTGTGGCTCTATCTTACAGGAATTGGTCGTAGCACATTAGTTTGTGACTCTCTTATAGGCGAGGAGGTATCAATGTCTTTAAAGGAATTCGATGAAGACGGGTATAATTTTCATAAGACATTAGATGCCTTTTGCAGAGGTCGCCTTAGAGATTATCCCAAAGCTGAAGCGAATTTCAAACAATACGGAATCCCAGATAGTCTATGGGAAAAATATAGCCAACGTTATCGTTATCAAATTGACTATGACTTTGAAGATCCTAAAGCTATTTTAGGCAATGATTATGTTTATCATTTCATCACGGGGGAATTCTTCCATAAGGATAAAGAAGAGAGATTCGACTCGTTTCCTTGTATCCAAAATATTGAAATGTTATGGAATGTAGGGACAACAAAATACGCTGGTTATTTCTTTTTTGATGAAGATGAGATTATCAAAACTTTTGCGAGAGCTTTTAATCCGCACAACAAGGTGGGGAAATTAATTATATATGTCAGTAAATATAATAATCGATTTAACATCTATTTATTGGTGAACGGAGAAAAATATCCTTTATTAAAAACAAAAATTCATGTATTTTATTACACGCCACAAAATAAAAATAAAAAAGACCACCTTTATTATTGGAATTATGACGGCGAAGTAATTAAAGATTATATAGGAGGGTAAACATATGTATACTTATACTAAAAAGAAAATGTACGGTAAATTCTATAAATTCTCAAACGTCAAGACCTTCTGATACTCTACGTTTAACAATAGGTGTTTTTTTTGATGGAACTCGCAATAATAAATACAATATTAATTTCTGGGAGGCAGGCCATACTATAAAAGATACTGATAAAGAAAATTATAAAAAATATAAGAAGATAGCAGATTCGAATAGTAGTAGTTATGACAGCTATAAAAAAAATAAAAGAACAAATGTTGCAAAGTTATGGTATATTTATGATACTATAAATTCGCCTAATAGTATAAAAGTTTATGTAGAGGGGCCTGGTACATATCAGTCTTCCCCACAAAAAAAAGAAGGCACCCGATATAATGATGAAGAAGGAAAAGTCTCTTCAGGAAAAAGTGATGCAACATTAGGTTTGGCAACTGCAAAGGGAGAAACTGGTATTAATGCAAAAATAGAGACAGGATGTCAACTTGTCGCAGAACAGATCTCTTCAAAGTTAAATGAAAGAACTAATACACAAGAACTTCACCTCACCTTTGATGTTTTTGGATTTAGCCGTGGTGCGGCAGCAGCTCGTAGCTTTGTAAGTAGAATGTTTTTGGGAAAAGTAAAGGACGATTCAACGGATTCAAAGGAGGTCTGTTTGGAACAACACCTCCGTAAATATGGAATAAACAGAAAATGTTCAAAAATTTATATGAGTGTAAGATTCTTAGGATTATTTGACACGGTGTCTTCTTATGGAATAAACTTTAGTGATGATGTACAGGAACTGGCTTTAAAAGTCCCATTCTATGTTAGCAAGACTGTCCATCTTGTTGCTGCTGATGAATATAGAGATAACTTTGATTTAACTAATGTTGCCTCAGCTGGAGAGAAAGCACATGAAATAATTATACCAGGGGCACATGGCGATGTCGGTGGAGGTTACTGTACGCAGGAATCAGAATATATGTTTGTATATGACTATACCACAGGGATATATTATAATCGTGGTAATATTTCAAGGGAAGAACTGCATAAAAGGAAATGGATATCTGATGATCTTTATAAAAAATGGGAAAATGGGGAAAAGAATTTTTGGGGCGTCCCTAAAGGAATAATTCGTGAAGTAAAAAATGATTATGCAAAAATTCCACTATTCATGATGGGTGAATATGCAACAAACACAAAGATCTTATTAAAAAAAGACGTTTCTGATGTTTCAACAGCATTGTCAAATCCTATTCTGTTAAAGCTTAGGAATGTATTATTGACAAAAAGATTATACAAATTATCTAATATGAAAATTACAAAAAGTAAAGATTATGCGAACTATGAAGGTATTGTTGACTCCATTCGAGCAGATTATATTCACTTATCAGCTGCTAATAATGACATGGTTAATAAAGCTGCGAAAAACAATATAAGAACAATACACAATGGGTAGATAATTATATGAAGGGGAGGTTCTTTTTTCTTTCTGAGAATATAATAACAAATGGATGTAAGCAGAGGTGCGAACGAATATTGATTCTGGATCGAAAAGATTATCATCAAGGCTCTGCTCTCATCATAAACCAGGAAAATGGTTGTAACATTAACAGGCGCTCTCCCGAAGAATTTGATCTTATAATGTCATGGTTAGGTAATGCGCTCTATCCTATGACAGTACGTATGGATGACTCGGGAGAAGCGAAAGGGATTGAGAATATTGACGAGGTGAGGGAGCGATATGCTACAGAGGGACAGAAAATTATAGATTACTATGAGCAGGATTCGCTGGTAGCTGAATATGTCAAAGGCTGTATTAAGAAAGTGCAAGACGAGAAAGAAGTACTGCAGTGTATTTTGCAGAGTAATATCTATCAACTTGCAACGCTGTACATGGCGATTACTGCTCGTGAGTACAGATTGGTTGATTTCCCCTTTGTAGGAGATGTTATAACCTTTTGTCTATCAATAGAAGATGAGGATGAAGAAGAAATACTTTTGAGCATTCCAGAGATAAAAACAGAACGGAAGGTTCTTTCGCATGTGGGGAAAGCATACGTACATAAAACAGAGAAAGGAACGTTTGACCATATCCAGCTTATGTTAGAGGTTGAAATAAAAGATGAGGGATATTACACCAGAAAACTTGAATTAAAACAAATCAATGAGGAAGAATGGAAGACGAATATGTAGTAAACAGAGCTATCTGTAGCTGTCAGTTTGGAACAGCACCAGGTTTTCTGAAAGTTACGGACAATGATGCCGTATGCATGAACGGTAAATTAGTAGCAACAGACAAGACACTTGGTAATGTGTTTGAAGGTGTAGGTTTTGCCATGTGTAACAAATCTTACCCATCAAAGCCTTGTACACCAGTTGTTACAGATTGGATAGGAGCATACGAAGGAGTAAGTATCAATGGCTCGTCATCCCCTTTACTTGGAACTTGTAAAGGAACTTGCGCTTTGGGAATGAAAGATTGTATTACTTTCCAAACTACAGGACAGATTGCCATACCAAACACAGAGCAGATTAAGCAAGCTGCACTCTGTCTACAAGCGGATATTAACCCATTGGGGAGAAATATGATTGGGTAGTAAATAACCCCCAAACTGTTACGAGGTAAGTCAAGGAAGCTACTACAAGAACCGCTTTAAGGCTATCCCTGCAACGATAAAGGCACTGCCAAGTCCTAAGGTGCGTATGCCGCTGGCTGAGACACAGATGGCAACGGTGCTTAGTAATGCTGACCCACAGGGTAAGGGTCGTGTTCGTGTACGTATGAACTGGCAGACGGATGGTATGCAGACAGGCTGGGTGCGTGTGATGACACCAGATGGCGGTAGTAGTAGTGACGTAAAGAGTAACCGTGGTTTTGTGTTTATCCCAGAGGTAGGCGACCAAGTCCTCCTCGGCTTCCGTCATGGTGATCCTGCAAGACCATATGTTATGGGTAGCCTGTTTAATGGAACGACAGGTGGTGGTGGTCTCGAAGGAAATCACATGAAGAGTCTCACAACTCGTAGTGGGCATACAATAAAGTTATATCCAGAGTTCTGAAAAAGTAAATCTGTTCTAAACTATGTATGTTCCTTTTAAAGCACTGACAGGGTCATGCAAGGTGCATGGAGTCAGGACAGAAGTTATGCCAGACGGGGTGAGTGAGACCAAATGTGAGGTTTCTATAGAGTTTGTTCCGCTTTCTAAAGATAGCAAAGTCAAAGCTGTAGTGTATCTACATGCCATTGCAGATGAAGACGATGCCACGGCGGCATTTGTGCATGATATAGAATCTACTCTTAATCCAATATGTATGGAATTAGACAGTAGAGGGAAATGTCTTGGGATTTCAGACCATGACGAACTCTGTAGACGTTGGGATGACAGTCTCTTTCTTTTGCGTGCCAAGTATGAAGGAGAATGGGTTGAAAGGAGCAACAGTTGTTGACTGATAGGGTTCATGACAAGAACCTTCTACTTAACATGATGAGAAGATATTACGTACTTTCAGAGTGGCTGGAAGCCGACTGGTCAGGCATAGAATTCACAGAAGGGAAAGGACACAGAGAGCACGAAGAGGTAGCCTTGGGAGTACCGCTTCTCTTCTCACCAGATTGTTCCATTGAGGACACAGAAGAAGGAATATCTCTACACATTGTTGGAAATGCTGACTTGAAAAAGAATGAAGTACAGCTTGAAAAGATTTCCCTCCTTGGTGAGGGCCATATAGAAGATATAGTATCTATAGAACAACATTGTGTTGTAAAGATAACCAACCTTACAGAAGGTCCTCAGACTATATATAGTCATTATATAGTTAAAGGGCAGGAGCAGATACTTAAGGATATTGAAATAAGTCTAACCTTTCAATAAAGAAGAATGGAAACAGGCAAAAACACATCAGCAGATCGTAATCGTAAACAGACTGGGAACAGTGAGGAGATTGTTGCAGATAGTGCAATTTGCACATGTGACAAAGGTTCCAAACCAGGAACTTTCCGTGTTACCAGCCAGCAGAAGATTTACTGTAACGGCGCAAGAAAACTTGTTGCCACAGACCAAGACAAGGATATAAAGTCCTTAAATTTTGGAAGTTGTGCAGCAAAGAATAATGGTCCTTGTTTTCCGAATATCGTTTGGAGTAACACGTATAATAAGATTGCCATAAAGGGTAAGATGTATCCCCTGACGGTCAAGAGTTCTGGTACTTGTAAAGCTGGAGGCGGTAGAATCAATATACAGACATCTGGTCAACAGGTTGTAGTAAAGCCTTCTGTTTCACCGCGTAAGGCAAACAGTACGGCACATAAGAGTCCGGTATTTACAGAAGAAGACTGGAAGCATTTGCCACAGGAGGACGAAAAGAGTCAGAACAAACGTGTACCAGCAGCGGTGCAAGTAAACAATGTTCTTGTCAATGGTAAGAGGGAGATAACCATACCCCCCTACGACCAAGAAGAACTCCTATTCACTACATCACTTACGACAGGAAGTATGCGGGGGACTGGTGTCAAGTGGGATGTCTGTCATGGCAATCGTGTGATTGCAAAAGGGTTGACAGAAGCTCCAGCACGTACTTACTTTACTAAAGAAGGTACGTACTCTGTATATGCTTATGTTCATAAACCAGGCTCACCCAAAGGCAAAGGTGTGGTCAGGATAACCGTATCCTACCCTAAGTTTAAAAGTATAGAATGGAAGGACGAGAATGGGAAACCTGTTACTTACATAGGGTTGCGTAATAAAGTCTTTGCACATGTATCTTTGCCGGGCTGTAAAGGTATACCTGTAAATTGTCGCTTTTACTATAATGGATATGAAGGAAAAACATATCTATCAGCTCTTACTCCAATGACCTTGTCTGCTGCAGGGAAAGTAAAGATTGCCCTTTCCCTTTCAGGCGACCAGTTAAAGAAGATAAAGGAAGACCGTAAGCGTTTCAGCAATGGGCAGAAAATAAGGATATATCTGGAACTGAGTTCTCGACATTGGATAGAAAACCTTACAAAGGCTTCACAGCACCCTATCCTGTTCAATGACACGATAGAGTTCCGTAGCTTAGTCATTTATAAAGATTCTGATTGCAAAGAAAAACTGCAGGGTGGCATTGCTGACAGCGGGAGTACGGTATACGTGCGTGTCTCTACCTCCAATATGGAAACCGGCAAGATACGTCTGGATGTATATAAGCACGAAACAGGCAACCAAGAAGAGAAAAGTTCCAAACCATCACCTGTATATAGTACCAGTTGCCCTGTCAATAGTACGGGTGTCTATAAGTTCTCTTTGACGTTGGCAGCGCCTCCATATAAGGAAGGTGTAGCCTACAAGGTTGTTGTCTCATGGATTTTTAGTAGTAATCAATCTTCCAACGGAAATGTAAATAATAATACTAACAGACAGACCTCAAAGGAACCCAAACAATACATACTTAAAGGGAAGGAAGTTCTTTTCTCTGTCAAGCGGCATATCCCCACGCCAAAGGCAGAATCCAGCAAGGCGAATGTCAATCGCACAGAGCCTGAAAAGGGTGGATGTCCACGCTGTAATAAGGATGTTACATTAGAGGAAATCAAACGTATCTGTGTTGATGAAAAAGGTAATTGTCTCATTAAAGACACTACAATGATTGCCGCTGCAATTCCATATCTTAATCAATATAGGAAAAAAGTAGGCATCGACACTTGTGTTTCAAAAGCGCATTTCTTGGCGCAAATAGCGGGTGAGACAAAGTTTTACCGATTACAAGAAGATTTTACATATCGGAATTGGAAAAGCATGCTGACTCATTTCTCAGCATATTTTGAAAGTTTTGCATCTATAGAGGAGCGGGAAAGGGAGGCACAACGACTCTCAAATATATCTATACAAAAAGGAGAGAAATATCAAAAGATAGTTGCGAATACTGTATATGGACCAAGACATAAATATGGTAAGCAACATCCTAATAAAGATGACGGATGGCGATATAGCGGAAAGGGATTTAAACAAATTACTTGGAAGGGAAACTATAAAGGGTTACAAGATTACACGCAAAAGAATTTTGGCGTGAGTGTAACATGGGTAGGCAATGACAATCCCTTTTTGTTGAAAATAGATCCAAGAGATTCTATTCTCTCAGCACTGGCATATTGGAAGAAAAAAGGGATTAATGAAATAGCACACGGCATCACAGATCAAAATGTTGATAACGTAACATCAAAGATTAATGAGTCAAAAGGAGAATCAATACGAGCTCCACGTCGTTTCTTTTTTCATAATGCTATTAAAGTTTTACATGTAAAAGAGTGTCTGACAGGAAACCATCTACAAGAAAAATATAAAAACTGTACTTTTGATGGGAAATTCACCGCGCATGAGAACGAAGTATATATTGATGTCATTACACCTAAAAATAGAGATAAAGAAGGGCCATTAGTTGTCTTTGACAATAAAAAAATCCTATTTATAACTCATTCACTGTGTAGAGGAACAAATACCAATCGGTTAAAAAAAGGAGGTAATGGTGATACACCTACAGGAAAAACCAGAACAACATATGAACCTAAAAAACATGTAGGATCGACTAGTTTTGGTAAGTATGGTTTAATTTTATTGGAAGGAATTCAAGGGGAATTTTTAACAGCAACAAAAAATGGAAGGTCTGGTATTGCAATCCATAGTGGCCATACTGTAGGTTTTGCGGATAAAATTAACGACAATGGTATGTTAATGTCTACCTATGGATGTATTAGAGTATACAACTCGGCTATGAAAAAACTTGGCGAATTATATACAAAATATAAAAAAGAGGGAAAGAAAATCTTTTGTTACATAGAAGATTATAATGGTGACATTAATGATGTATATAGCTTCTATGAATTTAAAAGAGACGGAAAAGATAGAAAAAGGAATGCAAGAAGTAAAAAGCAATGAAAATGAACAGATATATATTATTTTGTCTTTCCCATATACTTTTACTTTCCTGTCAAGGTCAGAGTAAAAGTAGTAATGTGTCAAAAGATAGTATTTATGTAAATAGTAAAATGATGGATCAACAAGAATTAATGCAGACTTCTATTTTGTCAAAGTATGGAAAGGATAATGGTTATAACCCCCTTTCATATCAGGATTTCCAAAATAGATGTATGGAATATTGGGGACTCTCCCTGCATAAAGAGCCCAAAGATTATGTTCTCAGCATAGGAGGATACACAGAGTATACAATCAATGAATGGGGGCGGTTCTTGTATACAGAAGCAGAGAATCTTTTTTATCAGCCGGAAATAGATGGAGAACCAACCAAAGAAGATGCAAGGAAAATGCTCTATGATAAAGAAAACGGTATTGCCGATAAATTTCTGGCGTATAATAAGTTGTTATTCAATGATAACATAACAACTCTCTCCTTTTTTATAAGAAATCCTGAATATGCGATAGATGTTGTCTTTAATCATGATTATGAAAGAAATAAGATACTCATCGCAAGAAGTATTGATTTCTCAAAGAAGACAACTGATTATTCTGTTTATAGGGATAATACTGAAAAAGTGTTGTTCTATAATAACAGAAAAAGAGGCTTTCGCCGTAATCTCATAAATGAGATATACTTGTCTTGTAATAAAACACAAGAAACCATGGCCCCATTTGATGATTTAGTTTATGCCTATTTTAAACAATTCAAGCAACTAAACTATCCGCAGGATGTGAAAGATAAATGCTTGGTACATTTATTAAAATGCCTAATTGAGTATGATAGAAATCATAAAGATGCAATAATAGGGATTGAAGACGAAAAATCATACCAGCATTTAAGTAATTTCATGTCTAAAGATAAGCATTTAGTAGACCGTCTTAAAAAACAAGATTATTATGGAGTCATGCGATTAAAAGAATTAGTAGACATTGTTTTAGTAATGGAAAATGATATCAATCCCAATGATATTTATTTTGTTGACGACCCCGATGGGTATACCAATCTACGTGAGAAAGGTATGTTGTCATCAAAAGTTCTTAAACATGTTCCCACCAATGAAATGATAACTATCTTGGACAATAATGGAAACTGGTGGAAAGTACAAGTTAAAGATGGGACAGTAGGATATATACATAAGAGTAGGATCAGACGCGCTTTACAAAATGTATGTCAATAAGGTGTGCCTATATAACTTATAAAGTAGATATCAGAAAGTAAGTATAGGAAAAATATCTTACTGATTTTGCACCACTTCGTATAGGACAAGATGGTATGACAAAGATAGAACTTTCACTGACAAACAGTCAAGTAGAAGAGATAAAGAAAGTGCCGATATAAAAGACACCAATCTATATGGAACTCTTTTCTAAAGAATGGGTTAAGGATCTTAAATTGTCAAAAAAGACACCAATAGAATATACTGATAAAGAGGATATTACAAGTATTGCTTTCTATCGTGACAAGGATTGCAAAGAAGCAATCAAGGGATTTGTGGAAAGTGGACAGACGATTTATGCAAGGGTAACTACCCGTGGACTTGATGACAGCGATATTGCACTATTTATATATAAGCATGGTACGGTGACAGAGGAAGAAACAAGTACCAAAGGCGGTGTATATAAGGTGTCAGGAGAAACGGATGCCAAAGGGATTACTGTCTTGAAAATTAAAACCGATACCAGTTGGTTGAAGGAAAAACAATCGGAGACCTTTGATATCTTTGTATTAGAAGGTGGTGCTAAAGAGACAGCGGTTATTCGGTTCAATAGGAGGAATTAAAATCTTCTTGACAGCAGGTACAGTCTTTGCCTCTCTTGTAGGTGCACCACTATTTATTTATATGACAGTAAATTCAAAGAAGAAGATTTTAATATGACACGTGATATAGTTTCACAATTACAAGACCTACAAGAACAAGATGTGGCAAAAAATAAAATAGTATCAGATGGGAAGTAGCAAAGGAAATTGGGGAAGGTACGGATTACAAGCATTTGGAATTTCAGTGCTTGGACCCCTCTTTTTGGATGTATCATCGTTTCTGGCTACTCTGCAACCTACAAAATGGAGACTGCACATAGCTGCTTCTCATGGAATGATAGAACCATTGGGGATGTAGTGAAAAAGCTGTGTGAACAAGCTAAGGTGCAATTAGAGTTGAATCCTGCATTCAAGGAAACCAAAGACTTTATCTGCCAGTATGAAGAGTCTGACTTTGACTTTATCCGTCGTCTTGCTCATCAGTATCAGGAGTGGATGTATTTCGATGGAACTAAACTCATCTTTGGTAAACCAAGGAAATTGGCTGACCCTATAAGATTAGAATATGGAACAACACTGTCTTCACTTGACATTGGTTTACAGACCCTCGCACGCTCAGAGCAGGTGTTCTCTTATCACTCTGGTGCTGACCGTGAGATGCAACGTATGACGCCAGACTTGGCATATGGTCATGACAAACTTGCGGGTGAGGCTTTCCGTGCATCATTAGGTATGTTCTCAAAACCTGCACGACAGCATGCACTGCCACGTATCAGCAATGAGACAGAGCTCATTAACTACATGGGGCGTAAGCAGGCGGCTGAGACGGCTGAGACACATTATATCACAGCTGAGAGTCAGGTGCCAACCCTGCGTGTAGGTTCCGTTATAAGTCTCTACAGTTCATTCTTGGAACGTGTAGGGAACCTATCAGAAGAGAGCTTGGGTAACTTTATCATTATCGAGATAACCCCCGAGGTGAGCCAAGGCAGCTACTACAAAAACCGCTTCAAGGCTATCCCTGCTACAATAAAGGCACTGCCAAGTCCAAAGGTTCGTATGCCATTGGCTGAAACGCAGATGGCAACCGTGCTTAGTAATGCTGACCCTGAGGGTAAGGGCCGTGTTCGTGTACGTATGAACTGGCAGACGGATGGTATGCAGACTGGTTGGGTGCGTGTGATGACCCCAGATGGTGGTAGCAGTAGTGACGTAAAGAGCAACCGTGGTTTTGTTTTCATCCCAGAGGTAGGCGACCAAGTCCTCCTCGGTTTCCGCCATGGTGACCCAGCAAGACCTTACGTTATGGGTAGCCTGTTTAATGGAACAACTGGTAGGGGTGGTCTTGAAGATAATCACAAGAAAAGTCTAATAACCAGAAGTGGGCATACACTATCATTCAATGATAACGTAAATGGTGATTGGAGTATTATTATCAAAGATGTTGCTGGTAATCGTATTTGCCTGAATTCAGCCAATAGAACAATAAACATTTCGGCAATAGAAGAAATTAATTTAACTTCCAAAAATATAAATATAAAAGCTAAAGAGAATGTGACTATAACTGCTGGTAAGGATTATTCTTCTTCTGTAGACGGAAATTATACTAATTATGTTATGGGAGAACTGCAGCAAAATATTGAAAAAAACAAAAATGAGATTATTTCTGGTGATACATCCGTACTTATGGAAGGAAACTTAGATATGAAAATTTCAAAAGACCTTACAAGTGATATTGGTGGTGATATCACTCACCGAAATGGTGGAGAGACCACCATGCATGCTGATGGTAAAACAGATATAACAAGCAATACAATTGTCAATATATCAAAGAAATAAGATGTATGTCTAAAGTACAAAACCAGCCCGAAGATAGGAAAAAAACCATCCCCTCTAAAGTCGTTAATATTCATTTGGGAGTATTCTTTGATGGTACATCTAATAATAAACTGAATATTAGGGAATATCGAAATAATAAATACCCATGGTATAGCCCAAGTAGGTGGAGAGTAGGGATATCAGATAGTTATAAGAGTGACTTCTCAAATGTAGCTATTTTATCAGATTACTATATTAAAGATTGGAAAAACGGCAGATTTTATGGTAAAGTTTATATAGAAGGTATCGCTACAGCTCCACGAGAGAAAGAGACAGATTCTGGAGGCTTAGATAATATTCTATCTGCAGCTAATGGTACAGGAGAATACGGAATCAATGGAAAAGTTGAAAGGGGGTGTAAGCTTGTAACAAGTAAAATCTGTGAGATACTAAAATCAATAAATAAAACAGGAGCTACTATAGATTCCTTGTACTTAGATGTCTTTGGTTTTAGCCGTGGAGCAGCTGCGGCAAGAAGGTTTATTAGCTGTATAGATAACCCGCATGGGGATTGTGTGGAGGGTTTTGATAGAATCCGTTTGTCTTTTAACGTATGCCTTAGAAAACACTTTAGGGGGAAGGGTCTATATGTAAAAAATATAATTCCATGCTTCCTTGGACTTTTCGATACAGTTTCCTCCTATGGATATAATTTCAAGGATGACGTACAGGAGTTAACGTTACAAGTTCCACGACCACAAAAGGTTGTTCAACTTGTAGCAGGTGACGAATATCGCAAGAATTTTGCTTTGACACGTATAAATACTGGAAACAAAACTCGAGAAGAGATTATCCTACCTGGTGCACATTCAGATATTGGTGGAAGTTATTGTAGAACTGAAAAAGAAGATCTAATACTTTATAGGTTACTTGGTAAAAGAGGAGTCTTTTATATCTATAGTGGCTGTAAGTCGTTAGATCAACTAATTGATGAAGGCTGGTTCTTAAATAAAACAGAGCAGACGAGAACTATTAGCAATGAATATAGCCGTATACCACTACATATAATGTATGGATATAAGAAAGAAGTATTCAACAATCATTTTCTTAAGTGGAAAAGTATTCCTCCTGCGTTACAACCCATTAAGAAACGATTAGAGTCTATACGTACAGTCCCCCTATATGGGTTCACTACATCACCTCATACCACGATTAAACCTCTTTTTAAAAAAGGGAGTAAGGATTATGCATTAGTGAAATCTATCAGACACAGCTATTTGCATCTATCTGCTGTAGGAGGAATAGCACATGGTCCTGCTAAAAATAATAACCGCATAATAATAGATGATAATGGAAAAAAATAGAATCCAAATAGCAACAGTCCTTGTTTTAATAGCACTAAGTTTATTTAATATATCTTGTAGCAATATGATTATAACAAAGAAATACGCATGGTCTCCAACATCCAGCGCTCCAATTTTATATCCCGTCGAAATCCATGCAGCCTATATGCGCTATGGAAGTAATAGTGCATTAGCAGTACCCTCTTCTGCTGTAGAGAATGGTGGTTTAGCAATGCCTGGAGATACCTATGGACTCAATGATGATGGTAAATATCCTTTGCCAACAGGCCTGGATATAGTGTGGTTTTCTAATGTTGATAGAAAGTTTTATAAAGCAGAAGTTGATTTCCCCATTGAAAAAATCAAGGATTTATTTGAAGAAGGTTATATCAATGAAAAAGGAGAAAAGATAACCTATGATAAAGTAAATGTTGGACTGATTCCCGGCGGACGTATCATTATATTTTTAGAGAGTGAGGAAAGAGACATAGAGTTATGTAGCTATGAAGGTAAAGATACCTTGCTGTCATTGAAAGATTTTGTTCCAGATGCATATTGGGACTATAAAAACCTTGATAGCTTTATAGATACCCTGTTCGCCGATAAGGACGAAGACTGGGTGAAGGCTTATGAAAAGTATGGACCTAACCATGGGCTTTGGGATAGATATCGAAAGCGGTATAATTATGATATAAAAGTTAATTTTGAAGATAAAAACTCGAAGCAGGGATATTCACTTTATCGTTTTGCTAACAGCGAACGATGTGCTACTACGACCTATAATCCACAAATCTATTTTAAGAACCCTGCTGCATTACGATACTTCGTTCTTTCGTGGACAAACGGCGGCTATGAATATTCCGGCTATTTTTATCTAAATGAGGATGAAGTTATGCAAATCTTCCCTGAGGCTTTCAAAAATAGTGGAGCAAAAGGAAGATTAGAGGTGAATATTGATAAATACAATAAGGGCGTTTCCATTAGTCTACATGTAGATGGTAAGGAATACCTTATCAAACAAACGAAAATAGAAATAGATAAGAATACGATAGGTTCTGATGATGCAGAAATTATCTATATGAATTACCAGCGTGCGGATAGACCTCCTTATTTTATAGGTGAATAATATACTCAGTGTTAGACATATTGATTGTTGGTAAGTATTTTGAATAGAAATGTGTAACATGCGCTTTAAGTATATTTCATCCATAATCTTTCCAGACGGACATACCTCTACACTCACATGTGTTGATGGTGTACATTTTGAGAAATTTGAAAATGCACCTCTGAAAGTTGTTTTTCTCGGTTCAAAAGATATTTTATGGAATAATAAACCCTTAGACGCTGCATGTAAAGTTGCATTTGACTTAGGGCAATCTGTTTATCCTTTATCTTTTCAGGAGAATGATTATGGGTATGAGCTGTTAAACTTTAAGGAGACAAAAGCGCAATGGAATAAATATAGTAAAATCGCTTGTTCAGGAGAAGAATTAAAATACGTGAAAGAATATATAGAGAGTAGCTCTCTATGGATGAAAGATGAGAGAACATTCCTTAAAGCAATTATGCAACGTATATTCCTGCAACTTATGCTTTTTAAGGATGATCAAGATTATCTCATGACACCAAATTTTCCTAATCCAAATACGCCACTACAATGGAAGCTTAAAAGAACCTCTACATATTCTAATCCCAGTACTTGGAACTTAAAAGCACAGTTGTCTGGAAGTAATCCATATTTTCTTGAGGGGAAGGGGATTCTTGAAGTAGAAAAAACAAATCATGATATCCCTAAAGATATTCATTTGGAATTTGGAGTAGAGATGTCTAACGAAGGCTACTACCGTAAGATGGTGGATATAAACATAATAGAAAAGTAATATGGGAGAATATATTGTCAAAGGAGCAAAAGCAATCTGCAAGTATGGAAAGTCTGTAGGCCAATTACAAGTAAATGATAATACAGGCGTTACGATGAATGGTAATCGCACTGCTACAACAAATACATTAGGAAACACCTTCTTCCCTAATTTTGGGACGTGCAGTTTACACAACAACTGTCCCTGCACTCCTGCTATAGTCAAATGGGAGAAATACTATGATGGAGTGAGCATCAATGGTACATGCTACCCTTTACTTGATGATAGTGTTGGAACTTGTGCCTTAGGTTCACCTAATTGTATTAGTTTTCAACATACTGGACAATATAAAGTCTTAGGAGTATTTGATTTTACTAAAATCCCTGTTGAACATATTGCAGATATTTGTCCGATAGCTCCAATATAATACTACGTTCTGCTTTATCTGTAAACTTGTCCAAAGGTACGTATGCCATTAGCTGAAACACAGATGGCAACTGTGCTTAGTAATGCTGACCCAGAGGGTAAGGGCCGTGTGCGTGTACGTATGAACTGGCAGACAGATGGTATGCAGACAGGCTGGGTGCGTGTGATGACACCTGATGGCGGTAGCAGTAGTGACGTAAAGAGCAACCGTGGTTTTGTATTTATCCCAGAGGTAGGCGACCAAGTTCTCCTCGGCTTCCGCCATGGTGACCCAGCAAGACCATACGTTATGGGTAGCTTGTTTAACGGAACAACTGGTGGTGGCGGTGGTAATAGTAATGCTATAAAGAGTATAACCACGCGAAGTGGTATCCAGATTAAACTTGATGATAATGGTAAGTCGTTGCACATTCAGGATGCCAGTGGCAATGTCGTTGATATGGATGGTAAAGGTAGCATGGTGGTCAATGCTCCAAATAACATACAATTAAATGCAACAAACATTGATATTACCGCAAGTAATAATATTAATATGAGTTCTGGTGGCAACCTTATAACTAATGTTGGTGCTAATTGGTTGATAAATGTTGGAAAGATCATTAATAGCATAGCAAGTTATATGCGTAGTACTGTGGCTTTCTCCCAAAAAATGTTCTCTGGAACTTCATTGTGGAGTTCCAGAGAAGAGATGAGGCTTCAGTCTGAAGATATGACAGCCATCGGTACAAAGAAGATGTTTCTACATTCTGAAAAAGAATTTCTTGCAAATAGCCGTGGGACGCTTGATATGAAAAGTGATGGAGCTTTGTCATTATTACCTAAGGCTGATAAAGCAAAGACAGAAGATCATGCTTCGATAACTATGGCTTTGGTTGAGTTTCGAACAACTAAAGAGTATGATGGTAGTTTTGGATTCGACTGGCTGAGAGTTGATGACAACGGCTTGGAGAAAGAGGGACATTATTTATATGAAGAACCGTATGATAAAATAATAGAAGGTGGCTATAATGATGGTAAAACAGATTTAACAAAGGATGAAGCATATAAGAAACTAATGGAAGAATATGAAACAATTGTTGTTAATATGCCCGATATAGCTAAAAATAAGAAACGAGCAAAAGAATATTTTGTTCCTTATCTAACACTTTACCCTAAGCCTTACGTTGATTCACTTAAAGATGTAGAAGAGTATGCAAAGCCTAAATACGAGGCAAAGTTACGTGTGTTAGTTGATATTGCAGTAGATGAGGTTGACAGTTTGGAATTTAAGTATAATAAAGATATCTTTGATTTGGATAATACAAAGTTGTCCGATAAGAATAAAACACCTGAAGGAAAGGTTCAATCCATTAATAAGACAGTTAAGATTACTTGTAAAAAAGAAATAATCAAAGCCAGTGAAGGAGAAATATTTGTTTATGCCTATCCGAAAGAAGCTGCAGGAAAAACAGTAGCAGAACGTGAGTCTATGAGGACACTGGCAGGAAAAATAAGGGTGTTGCCAAATGGAAAGGAAGAAAGGAAAAGACAAAATATTGTTTTAGTACAGGTAAAGACAAAACCTTTATCAACAGATATAATTCCAAGAGTAGGAAAATTTGATGAAAATGAGATAATCTTATTGCATAAAATTATGCATCAATCACTTATAGAATGTGATATTCTACGCGTGAAAAAGGGACCAGATGGGAAAGATATTATTAATCCTAATAGTGGTAAAAAAATGAAGATAGAATTAGATTTAACCTCTGATAGTAACTTTAAAGTTGAATCTATCCAAAAGAAAGGTAGATATATATCAAAAGATGGAAACTTTTTGTTGAAATATGACCCTTATGGAAGTGAGAATTTAGTTAAGTATTTACGGCGTGAATTCTTAAAAGTTTCTGATAACCATGCTTATCAAAATAGTTTCACAGTCTTTGCTGTAGACCATTATGGTGGAACAGCACAAAGTAAAATATTAGGTTATACGGATGCTGTTTGGAAATTGAAAATTAACAAATATATCCTTTTAAAATTTCTCAAGAATATTATACTTTAAGAATAGAAATACTGCAGATTATTCTACACTTCCGCATGAGACGCTACATGGGTTGGGGCTATCTCATACACATAGAAATGATAGCCCAATATCAGAAAAGAGCAGAAAGTACATTTATGTGAAAAATGAAACAGACAATGTAATGAGTTATAATACTAATAATATGATTTCAACATGGAAATGGCAATGGGAATTCGTAAAAGGAAATATCTAATAATGAGTAAATTATTTGTAAGTTTATTGTTATTGTTATTTACGATAACTTGTGTTGGACAACATAATATAGAGAAGAATAATAAAATTGACAAGAATATGTTAAGATATAAAAGATTTGATATTGAAGAATATAAGAAGTTAGTAAGCAATAATCCTACTGCTTATCATATATACAAAGAAGGGCAGCCAGGTGAACTTATAGAGTTGGATGATGAATATGTTGATAACTCATTTTCAGGTTTTCGAGAATCTCATACATATAGAGACTCTCCATACGAGTATATATATATATATAATACAGAAGGGTATATAACTGCGTATTGTGCATATTTTCACCAAATGCCTGTAGGAAAAGGCTATCAATTTGATGGTCATGGAAATGAAATAAAATGTATAGATTATGATTTGCCCTATAAGTTTAACATAGATGCATTAAAAATAAGATGTTACATCAGTATGGCATTAATCTCATGGATATGAAACAAGTGTTTAGTATGATACGTTATGAAGAACAAAAGTACATTAAAAGACCTGTTTATATAATCTCTGCTCGTCGGAAAGATAATAGGAATGACATTTATCTTATTAATGGGATTACTGGAGAAACATTATATATCCAGAAGAATGTTGAAATAAGTCGGGATGAAGATTCTCCTGCTAATAAGAAAAGCATAGAGGAAATGTATCACGATTTTCAGAAATCCTCATCAACGTCACCCCATCAATAATAGATTCTATAAACAATGTCAAAAATAGTAACTGACGGAGCTTTGATGTCATGCACATTAGGCGATATAGATAGTGCATTAATTGTTGATAGTCAATCTTTCGTAAGCATCTCCAGTAAGTTTATTGGAACGGAAACAGACAACCAAGGGCTTAAGAATATTCCATCATTTGGACTTTGTAAGTGTGGTTCTCCGAATCCTCCTTGTATTCCTCAGCCACAAGGCTGGCAGCATACAACACAGAAAGACAGCATCAATGGAATGAAAAAACTGACGGAACAGTCATTCTGTATGTGTGCTAAAGGAGGAAGAATATCATTCGTTAATACAGGAAGTAATTCTTTTGTTGAAAGCGAATAAAACTCAATCGGTCATTAGACCACAATATATATAAGTCTTATATGCTATTGTTTCCTAACATATTTTATTATCGAGCATCTTGCTTGTCTTTGTAACTCGCCCAAAAGCCAAACAATCTGCTCGATCATAAAATATGTTTAGGCTCTAATAACCGATTCGGCTTTATTTTAACGTGAGTTCGACGAAGTCAGAACAATGCAAGCAGTGTGTTAATAGTTCTTTGTACATTGATGCACGGCTTCTTTGGGAACAGGCAATAGGCAGCAATTGCCCCTAATAAGTTGACGATGAAATTGTCAAAGCATCTATGTCTGGAGTGTTCCACCTGCGCAATGTTCTTAAGTTCATCATTCACCGTCTCTATAATGGCTCTTTTTCTGAGTAAAAGTCTGTCTGAAACACTCATTAACGCTCCTTTCATGTTACTCTTCAATTTGGTAATAAGCTGTATTCCATCAGCGGAAAGCCTTTGAAAGGGCTCTTGCTGATGTAGCCTTTGTCTGCATAACGTCTACCTTTGACATCATAGAATTACGATGATATTTTCTTTTTCTGGTAGGTATTAGCGTGTATTTGCTGTCATTGTATCAAAAAACTTGCAGAAGTCATCTGCCATACAAAATATTTCAGTAACTTTGTCCTCGGTGATCATAGCGATTTTTGTTTGTAACTGTTTGTTTATTAGCTCCTTAAATTTATAACAAATTTCGCTAATCACCAAATTTATAGACACTAATAATTCGTCGAACTCACGTTAATATAAAAATACTATGTAATATGATAATGGTAAAATCTTTACATTCAATTTTGCAGTTCACACCTATAAGTTTTATGTTTCTTTTACTATCGAGCCAGCCTATGTATGCCCAGCAATGGCAGCTGAAGGGGAGGCTGGTGGAGAAGGTCGACAGGACTACTCCTTTGGATGCCGCCGAGATATTAGTAAGCCCTCTTGGCGGGGATGTCACTTCCAGCAGCTTATCGGATGAAGAAGGCAGGTTTGCTCTTTCGCTTTCTTCGGGCAAGTATGTGTTCAGATACCGACAGTTGGGCGATATTCTAAAGACCGACACCCTCGATGTGCAAGCCGACACCGATTTGGGTGATATTCCTTTAATAATAAAGAAATACACAATGAAGGAGGTAACGGTTACCTCTCAGCGCAGAATGCTTAGTCAGAAAGCCGGAAAACTTGTATATTTAGTTCAGAACAGTCCTTTGCCCAGGGGTTCAGTACACGCGATTTACTTCATAATATCCCTCGCATAGACCCGACAAGCGAGGAGATAAAGATAATAGGCAAGAGCAATGTTCTTGTATTGGTGGACGGACACAGGGTTAATTTGGAGGGAAAGGATTTGGATATGTATTTGCGTACGTTACCCTCTGAGAACATTAGTAAAATAGAACTCATTACAAATCCTTCAGCCAGATTTGATGCTGCGGGTAACAGCGGAGTGCTGAACATTATCCTAAAGAGCAAGCCAGTAGGTTTTGATGGAAAAATTCACACCTTTCTGACACAACGCACTCATTTTGCAGCCGAGGAGGGAGCTGACTTGTCGTTCTCATCAGGTAATTTTTCGGTAGAGTACAAAGTCGACAACTCCAACGAGAAACGCCCTCAGAAGATGAAAAGCTCTTACATCTATCCGACATACACACGTGTTACGAACGATTATACTCTTAACCGCTATGACATATTGAGCCAGAATCTTAATAGCAGCTATCAAATAGGGCATGTAAAAATAGGATTCTTTTCCACTCTCAACCGTTCCCGTAATAAGGGCTTTCACAAGGGCGAAATGAACTTCAGTGATGGTTCTTATCCGTCGAACACCTATTCGGAGCAGACTCACGACAAGTATCATTTGGAAACGATTTCCCCTTATGTGGAATGGAAGCTGGACAGCATAGGTAAGAAGCTAACGCTGAATTATAATTACATTCATTTAAGCGATGATGTCAACCAAGTGTACGATTCTGGCTCGGCTCACCTCTTTTCGAGCAGTTGGGACAATTACAGCAATGTGGTGAATACTCTCAGCGCAGACTTAAACCTTCCCTTTACGTGGCTGAGCTTTGAGGTGGGTGGCAAGTACTCCCATTTCAGGACGAACAATATTTCGGATTACGGAGGCAGCAATGGTTTCTTGTTCAAGGAAACAATAACGGCCCTCTATGCAGATGTTCACCGGAACTTTGGTCCTTTTTATGCCAAGGCAGGGTTGCGCTATGAGCATACAAGCAATAATGGGATAACGCTTGGCGGTTTAACCGTTTCCAATAAATATCATCATTGGTTTCCGTTCGCAGAGTTTTCCTATAATCCTTCCGACGACCATTCCTTCTCTTTAGGATATAGCAAGCGAATCGACCGGCCAAGTATGAACAATATGGATCCCACAAAGGTTTATAGCGACACTTATTCTTACTCGGAAGGAAATGACAGGCTTGTTCCGTCCATCATGGATAATTTAGAGTTTAACTATGTCTTTAAGGGAAACCTTAATGTAGATCTGTACTACTATCACACCTCTGACGCCATACAGAGCCTGAGACAAGTGGTTGATGATTTATATACCAAGTATTATCCCAAGAACTGCCTAACCATAAACACCTACGGCGGAGATGTTAGTTATAATTTCTCGTGGGGTAAATTCAACTTGTATACAAGTGCCTCTATGTACTATCTGAAGGCCAAGTCTATGGCAGAAGAACTGGATGATTCGGATTTGAAGAGTTTGAACACGACTCTCTCTGCAAATCTTAGTTATCGCTACAAGGCTATGACCATTTTTGCAAATTATTATCATGTATTTCCAGGAGTGGAAGAATCTTTTCATACCGGGAATATCGATTGCTTAGGTTTGGGCTGCAAAATCAATCTCCTAAAGAATAAGCTCTTGCTGAATGTTCTGGCGCAGGATATCTTTGGAGGTACCAAAGCTCATAACCGAGTGGCATACAACGATTATATGTTCAGAAATAACATAGATAATGACAATACTTCGTTACGTGTAGGGTTAACGTATAATTTTGGAAAGCATAAAGCCAAACGAACGGATGTAAATATCAATAACAGCGAAATGAATCGCCTGCCGGATATTAAGAAATAAAAATAAGAGAGATGAAAATTATTCAAAGTTTTTGGACTGGGTAGATTCAAGTACCAATTGCGAATTTACTGAATCTTTTTGTTAAAAACAAATATTGGTGATTTAAACATTAATTTTTCTCTTGGTCTCCTATTAATTTGTTCTGTATATATGCCAAATACTGTATAGATATCGTGTTTATATTGAATCCTTTTGGTACATATTGTTTTACTTTCATAATCTTAGATGATTTTTATATTATACTCTCTTTATAAATGTGTTCTCTACATTCTTATTCAATAAAGGTTCCAGATGAAAAAAGAGAGGCTTGGTATTGTTTCCAGCCTCTCTTTTACTTACATTATTGTGGGAACCTATTCAAATGCCTGTACCTGCATGCCTACATAACGTTCATAGTAATTACGTACATAGACATTATTTAATTGCGTATCTATCCCAAAGCGAAGACAGTTGGCTGATATGACATTACCATAACCTGCACTTCTGGGACCATTGTTAACTGGATTTGGTGTACTTGCCCAGTAATAGCCTTTTTTTCCTAAATCGGTTAATTTCCCATCCTTATATTGTCCAAGTGCTGGAAGATAGAAATAATCACTTCTTACTGATGATTCTGGTTTGCCAGAGATTGCTACAGTAAATTTAATATCTTCACCTGAATCCCACGTATTTGTACCTGGATAGTTATGCTCAGAACTAAATTGTGAAATTTTGCTCTGTTTCTTTAGCCAGATGCCTCCTACATAAAGATGGTTTGCAAATACCCATAAAGTTGTTTTATCCACCTGTGGAGATCCTCCACCAATATACCATGTAAGTGCTTCGAAGGTCGGCTCATCCTTGCATGAGTTTATAGCCTTTGTCTGGACCTTATACGTGAATGCAGTATTGTACCATCGTGTGTCCGCTGATGATGTTGCATAGTTTGTATTTACAGCGTTGTTGAGTAAAGGCTGACTGCTCTCATACCCATTCCAATAATTGCTCTTTGCATCCCACATGTAATAATTGGTCTTGCGAGAAGTATATGTCGCCATGCCAAGGTCAGTCTTGATTACCTGATTCTTTCCAGCAATACAATTTATACCACTATATGTATATGAAATAGTGCTTTTTGTACCAGTTACGGAATCATATAGAGTATAAGTAACCTTAAAGGTTGAGTAAGTTCCTGGAGCTACAACCATTATGGCTGCATTCTTAGATGCTGTAGCGGTAGTAGGAATAGGGAAACCAGTTGTTGAACTTGTTCCGTTCAAAGTCAAGGTTACGCTGTTAGAAGAACTATTTGCAGTTCCTAAACCGCTGTCGCTAAAATTGAACGTTCCAGCAAGGCTTTCACCATTAGCCGCTGTAACATTGATTTGTGTTACTACAGCAGAAGCATCCAACGCCTCTTTTGAGTAGTATGGCATAAATGTTATGTACGAAGCCTTATGACTGAGAGTAAACTCATAGGATCCATCTGTTTTGCGTGTTGCAGTACCGACACCGCAGTCTCCAACAGTTCCTAACTGAGTCGCATTGTTGGCTTCGTCCTGATTCTGACTTGTTGCTATTGTAACAGTGTTACCTGAAGTGTTTGCGTTTCCTGTGTATCTAACAGGATAGCTCTCTGCCGTATAAGTTCCATCGAAATAGAACTTTGCAGAAGCTGTTGTTGATGTAATATTATTTGAACTACTTGCTGTTAGTGTAGGAGATGTTGCAGAGCCACTATTTACCCAAATATTGTCGTTTGTAGTCCAGTAGAAATCTACTCCTGAACCATCATAAACGCCTGAGGTACGTGTCTTAGCCTCCGAAGTAATAGAGAAAGAAGTCTTACCTGTTAAATCCTTATCCTTAGCACTATTGCTAGAATCCGCGTCACTTATATTGTCATTAGAACAAGCCGTCAGCCCCATAAGCAAGCATGTAGCAAACAAACTTGTGAACTTGTTAATCTTCATAATTCTTATTGATAATTATTTTGGGTTAATCTGGTTCAACATCAAACGTGTTACTGTTGTCATCATCTGCCTTTTTGTGATCAGACTTAAAGGGTGAGTTTGTACCCATGATTGGTTCTGCCGATACAGGAATAACTGAAAGCTCGGGGCAACAGTATTCCTTTTTTACATAATTTTTTCTTTGCATATCTGTTTTTTATATGATTATATCCTCTCTAATCTACATGCGGCATCTCTGTAAATCACATTATTTATTGATAGATGTCATCGAATTAATAGGGCAAAAGTATTTATACTTTTTTAGATAAACAAGTTTACCCCCCCCGATTTAGATAATAAAAATTATATTTATAAAATATTAGCTTAGACTTCTTATCTTCTGCTACATTTTTGGCGTATAGGTCACAGTTTTTGCTAAGAAAGACAGGGTAATAGAAAGACAAGGTAACAGATGAACAAGTTTTTAGTTAACAAGTAAACCAGTTGATAAGTTAACTGTTATATGCTTTGTTTACTATTAACTGGTTTATTCTTTTTCAAAACCTCAAGAAAACAGACAATTAAGAATAATTAATGCACAAAAACATTTTGTATGTAAGAGAAAGACTATCTTTACGCTTAAATAATAATTTAACACCAATAACTTATGAAGAATGAAGTACTTATTAGAATAACAGGAGAGCAGACAGGCGATAGTTATTTAGCAAAATCTTATCCTGACAATGACTATGACAATGATGGCTGGGGAGAGTTATATGCTGTTCCCGTTTATTACATTAATATTATCAATATTAGCACTCCATCTATTGAGCGCAGATGGAAATGCTTAAGATTCATGCCTTATTGGAACGACCCTGTCTTACCCTCTCCCCATTATAGGTTGCGAAAGTGGACGGTTGCAGGGTTGAGTGATGGTAAAGAACGCTTTAAGGTAGCATATTACGATGCGACATACGGAACTAGAAACAGTTATTCCCCTCATAAAGGTGCAATCCAAATCCAGAATAGTTTTCTTATTCATAGCGGTCCTCCTACCTTGGAGGATAGTGGGTGGGGAAGTGCTGGATGTGTTGAGATTATTGGAGATTTTTCCGAATTTAAGGAAGATATCAAGACTGTATCGGGAATAGGAGGATATTTGCCGAGCGATGAAGTTATTCACAGATTGACAAAGGCAGGAAAGTTATATATAGAGATTGAGGCAGCTCCAAAGCCTTCTATTACTCCAATGTCAAATCGGTATAGGTTTAAAATATAACAATAATATGAAGAGATTAGCATTATATTTCGCAGGTCTGGTTTGCATACTTTGTAATTGTACGGCGCAAACAGTATTATCGTCGGCAAAAGACAATACACAACAAAATCAGAATAAGCAACTGCAACAAAACGCCAAAGGGCAGGAATCTACCCCTACTTACAGCATTATATCTGTAGAGAACACTTATAAACTACGATGGACTGGTAAGGCTTTTACTGGTGTTCACAAAGACAAAGCAAATACATGGCTTATCAAGGCAGTGGTGAAAGGCTTGGATGCCAAATGGCTCAAACATCCTCTTTCGATTACAACAAAGGATGTAAGGTTGCTTAAAGACAGCCTACGAAAAGAAGTAGTAACAATCATAGCCTTGGAGTCAGCAGAGGCGGGATGGAGTTTTACTACCTTCAACAAAGAATATTTCATGATAGAAGAATGCAAGGCACCCTTGTATGCTGTTCCATACTTTATAAACGGCAGTGTCTACATCCTTTGTATTACCCCATCATTTAAAATCATAGGCAACGAGATGCGCCCCGCTATTGACAAAAAAACATTGCAAGAAAGCGTATTGATACCACTGATGAACGTATTTAGTTGACGAGTTGCTTGCTAAGAAAGACAGGGTAATAGAGAGACAAAGTAACAGAGGAACAAAGTTCTTTTGAGTAACAAATTTACGAGTGGACAAGTTAACGAGTTGTTTGTCTACTTGCTGACTTGTGCACTCAAAAACTCGTCACAAAAACGTTCTTATGTTACTTTGTATTTTAACGTGTGTTCGACGAATTCAGAACAATGCAAGCTGTGTGTCAATGGTCCTTTTTACATTGATGCATGCCTTTTTGGGGAACAGGCAATAGGCAGCAATTGCCCCTAATAAGTTGACGATGAAATAGTCAAAGCATCTATGTCTGTAGTGTTCCACCTGCGCAATGTTCTTAAGTTCATCATTCACCGTCTCAATAATGGCTCTTTTTCTGAGTAAAAGTCTGTCCGAAACACTCATTAACGTTCCTTTCATGTTACTCTTTAATTTGGTAATAAGCTGTATTCCATCAGCGGAAAGCCTTTGAAAGGGCTCTTGCTGATGTAGCCTTTGTCTGCATAACGTCTACCTTTGACATCATAGAATTACGATGATACTTTCTTTTTCTGGTAGGTATTAGCGTGTATTTGCTGTCATTGCATCAAAAAACTTGCAGAAGTCATCTGCCATACAAAATATTTCAGTAACTTTGTCTTCGGTGGTCATAGCGATTTTTGTTTGTATATTAGTTCTTTAAAGTTACAACAATTTCCGCTAATCACCAAATTTATAGACACTTATAATTCGTCGAACTCACGTTAAATACAATATCTTGTAAGGACAGAATATTAGACTCATAATAAAGCTATGTGTTGAGTAGTAGCATGAGTGTACAAGCTTCGCTCTGCTCTTTAGAAAGTCATTACTACATAATATTCCTATAACTTTGTCTTTGGTTATCATCGCCAAGTTGTTTTGTTAGTTATTTGTTTTCAGCTATAAGATTGGGGAAAGCTAATGATATGACCCGCTTTTATATGAACTTTCTTAATCCGAACTCATGTATAATTTGAAAAAAAGAAGTAAGTTTGTATCATTTAAGTAATAAGATGATCAGAACTGAACTTGAAATGATCCTTAAAACGATGAGATAATAAGCTCCTATAATAGAGTGGTTTGCTTAATCGTGAAGTTGAAAGGTGAATAGATAGTGAGAGAAAAGAATAAAAATAAAACAACGGAATGATGAAAAAATATCTGTTACTCCTACCCATCTTAATTTTATTTGGCTGCAAAAATAATCCAAGTACAAAGGAAAATAATTCTGATAACAACGATTCGACTAAGGTGCTTAATACGGAGAACAAAACCTCTTTGCCTTTAGCAATTCAACAACAGTTGGGCATATCGGAAGATATGATATTGCCTTTCGATTCTTTAAGTATGGATTCGCTGCTACAAGAATATAAAAAAGATTTGGCTTCGTTCAAAGAGTCTGAAGGCGATGATTATGAAGAACCAGAGTGGTTTCCAAATAATGAGAAGTACATAAAGACTTTAATTCCTTATGCTTTTAATGATTTGATAAAGCGAGGATTTGTGCCTGTGTCTGCAATTCAATTTCAGAATAAACTAAAAATATTGGGCTTGGAGATGCAAGAAAGGAAGAAAATTCCAATAATCAATGAGACGAAACACTATTTTTCTATGCCAACTCTTGGGGCTGGGTGGTATGATGAGGTTGCTAAAGATGGTATAGATAAAAAGGAACTTAATTATATTAGATATGGAATTTCAAATAATATATATGTAAAAGGATACAATTTTATTTTGCCTACAACAGATTTTACGGATTACGTTAAAGAAAAGAAGCATAATGTCGTGTTTAGTTTAAACGACGAGATAGTGCATCTTAATAAGTTCTTCTTAAACGATGATAAAGCCAGTTTTGCATGGTTGCAACGAAATAGACCAGGCACTATAATCAATTTTCTTAAGACTTATGGTTACGACACGAACGAAAAGATTAATAATGTTGTTCTGGCGGATATATTAAATAGATATGACCAAGACGGAAGTGTATCTGGTATGTTAGACACCTTCATACGTAAAATATTTTATAACAAACCACATATGGAGCTTAGAGAAGGCTTATTAAAGTCTCTTCTGCGCTTACCAGTAAATGAAAAGAATAGTTTATGGTTAGCAATGCTTGATAATTATATAGAATTCCTCATTAAAGATGGAACCAAAGACACTTATGCTTGGTATTTCGACTTTACAAAAAAGGAACGATATAAGGCAGCAGCTTATTTCGGATATTATTTGTATAAACTAAGGGCAAAGTATAAAGAAACGAATCCAGTCTTTTTTGGGGAAGAGCTATATTACAATAAAAACTTCTACAAATATCTTTACGAGCAGAAGTATTTCAATCTTCCAAAATTCAAGGAGATATGCGATTCTGTCTACGAAGAATATGATGTAGATGTTAAAACGTACCTTAATAGGGTGGGGAATAATGGATGAACAAAAGAAAAATCTCGAAGGAGAAATACGTTTGGCAAGTCGGGAAGATACTGTAAAAGTTCATGAGTTGGCTGTATGTCATTGTGCAAAGATATCTTTATGTTATTCTGTCTATAGAATGGAGACTCTATTAGTGACTGGATAGGGAGAATTGCAAGATTAGGATGCTGAAAGTTTAAGGATTAATTTTCAAACAGACAGAAGACCTTTTCTGCCGATCCATCTCCTTATATAATATAAGGTGTAATCCACTTTAGAGCCTCCCTAAGGAAGAAAAATAATATTTTTATTAAAATTTTCCTTAGAAACGTTTGGAGGTTTGTAGAAAAGTCCATACCTTTGCATTGCTTTTCGGATATAACGTGATATTTAATCTAACTATACGATAAGCCGGGACATCTCGGAGTGAGAATTGTCGCCGATAAAGAAAGAGTTCTTTGAAAAGATTTACATAAACAGAGAAGTAGTACAAGAAGCGTCTGTTTGATTTTATATCAGATAGATGGGTAAAAGAAACGAACCGATCAATTCATTGTCTGTACTTTTGTAGTATTACTACGAAGTATGGATTAAAGATAAAGGTGCTTTTTACTTGATATTATTTAGGATAAGCGTTCTGAAACAGAGATTATTCGGTGAAAGTGTTTTGGTTAGTGGTATTCATTATCACTTATCATCCATCACTTATCACCAAACCATATTTTACAATGGAGAGTTTGATCCTGGCTCAGGATGAACGCTAGCTACAGGCTTAACACATGCAAGTCGAGGGGAAACGGCATTAAGTGCTTGCACTTTTTGGACGTCGACCGGCGCACGGGTGAGTAACGCGTATCCAACCTTCCCATGACTAAGGGATAACCTGCCGAAAGGCAGACTAATACCTTATGGTCTTCACTGACGGCATCAGATGTGAAGTAAAGATTTATCGGTTATGGATGGGGATGCGTCTGATTAGCTTGTTGGCGGGGTAACGGCCCACCAAGGCAACGATCAGTAGGGGTTCTGAGAGGAAGGTCCCCCACATTGGAACTGAGACACGGTCCAAACTCCTACGGGAGGCAGCAGTGAGGAATATTGGTCAATGGGCGAGAGCCTGAACCAGCCAAGTAGCGTGCAGGATGACGGCCCTATGGGTTGTAAACTGCTTTGTATGGGGATAAAGTCAATCACGTGTGATTGTTTGCAGGTACCATACGAATAAGGACCGGCTAATTCCGTGCCAGCAGCCGCGGTAATACGGAAGGTCCGGGCGTTATCCGGATTTATTGGGTTTAAAGGGAGCGTAGGCTGGAGATTAAGTGTGTTGTGAAATGTAGACGCTCAACGTCTGACTTGCAGCGCATACTGGTTTCCTTGAGTACGCACAACGTTGGCGGAATTCGTCGTGTTAGCGGTGAAATGCTTAGATATGACGAAGAACTCCGATTGCGAAGGCAGCTGACGGGAGCGCAACTGACGCTGAAGCTCGAAGGTGCGGGTATCGAACAGGATTAGATACCCTGGTAGTCCGCACAGTAAACGATGGATGCCCGCTGTTGGTACGTGGTATCAGCGGCTAAGCGAAAGCATTAAGCATCCCACCTGGGGAGTACGCCGGCAACGGTGAAACTCAAAGGAATTGACGGGGGCCCGCACAAGCGGAGGAACATGTGGTTTAATTCGATGATACGCGAGGAACCTTACCCGGGCTTGAATTGCAGAGGAAGGATTTAGAGATAATGACGCCCTTCGGGGTCTCTGTGAAGGTGCTGCATGGTTGTCGTCAGCTCGTGCCGTGAGGTGTCGGCTTAAGTGCCATAACGAGCGCAACCCCTGTCTTTAGTTGCCATCAGGTGATGCTGGGCACTCTGGAGATACTGCCACCGTAAGGTGTGAGGAAGGTGGGGATGACGTCAAATCAGCACGGCCCTTACGTCCGGGGCTACACACGTGTTACAATGGCCGGTACAGAGGGACGGTGTAATGTAAATTGCATCCAATCTTGAAAGCCGGTCCCAGTTCGGACTGGGGTCTGCAACCCGACCCCACGAAGCTGGATTCGCTAGTAATCGCGCATCAGCCATGGCGCGGTGAATACGTTCCCGGGCCTTGTACACACCGCCCGTCAAGCCATGAAAGCCGGGGGTGCCTGAAGTCCGTGACCGCAAGGATCGGCCTAGGGCAAAACTGGTGATTGGGGCTAAGTCGTAACAAGGTAGCCGTACCGGAAGGTGCGGCTGGAACACCTCCTTTCTGGAGAGGATGTTTATCTGTTGAATAGTGACGAGTATCTTGAGATAATTTCTTAAGTATATCAGTTTGTAATTTGACGGTAATATCAGGACTTGAAGAAGAACCTTGGTTCGTTTTTCTTCTTGTACTGCACTGACTCTGTTTTCAAGAATAAGAGAAAGGGAAGTCTGATAAGATAGCCTCAGTGCTTTCTTCCAACTCAGTCCTATAGCTCAGTTGGTTAGAGCGCCACACTGATAATGTGGAGGTCGGCAGTTCAAGTCTGCCTGGGACTACACATCGGCTCGGTCGGATGTGCTCCAGGCTTCAGTTCCTTGAAGGGGACATAAGCTCATGCAGATGTTTCTTTAGGATTTCTTCTCTCTTTTCCCTTGGGGGATTAGCTCAGTTGGCTAGAGCACCTGCTTTGCAAGCAGGGGGTCAACGGTTCGAATCCGTTATTCTCCACCATTAAAGGTAATCATTTGTTTTAAGGTTCTTCCTTATTCATTTTCGATTTTTCCTTTATCCGATCTTTGACATATTGACACAAGCAAGACTGTAATGTAGAGCTGGTCTTTTTTTAGACCAGTATTCTAAAAGAGGTTTTACTTCTTTAAATTAGAATCACACAACAGCTGAAAGTATGAGCTACATTCTTTGTAAGGAATTACAGAGAAGGCGAAGAAAGTAAGAAAAGGGCGCATGGCGGATGCCTTGGCTCACGGAGGCGATGAAGGACGTGATAAGCTGCGATAAGCCTTGGGTAGGTGCAAATAACCTTTGATCCAGGGATTTCCGAATGGGACAACCCGGCAGGCTGAAGGCCTGTCATCACTGCTAATGCAGTGAGGCGAACGGAGGGAACTGAAACATCTTAGTACCTCCAGGAAGAGAAAATAATTTAATGATTCCCCTAGTAGTGGCGAGCGAACGGGGAAGAGCCCAAACCTGTGACGTAGCAATGCGCCGCAGGGGTTGTAGGACCACGCTGTCGTACTTTGATTGTGAGGCGAATATACTGGAAAGTATAATCATAGAGGGTGATAATCCCGTATCCGAAGCATGATGAGACGTAGTGGTATCCTGAGTAACGCGGAACACGTGTAATTCTGCGCGAATCCGCCGGGACCATCCGGTAAGGCTAAATACTCCCGTGAGACCGATAGTGAACGAGTACCGTGAGGGAAAGGTGAAAAGCACTCCGATGAGGAGAGTGAAATAGTTCCTGAAACCATGCGCCTACAAGCGGTCGGAGCTGTTAATTCAGTGACGGCGTGCCTTTTGCATAATGAACCTACGAGTTACCATGTCTGGCAAGGATAAGTGCCATTAGTCACGTATCCGCAGTGAAAGCGAGCCTGAAGAGGGCGTCGAGTCAGATGGGGTAGACGCGAAACCAAGTGATCTACACTTGCCCAGGTTGAAGTCCGGGTAACACCGGATGGAGGACCGCACGGATAAGCGTTGAAAAGCTTCCCGATGAGGTGAGTGTAGGAGTGAAAGGCCAATCAAACTTGGAGATAGCTCGTACTCCCCGAAAGGCATTTAGGTGCCGCGTGCATCGATCTCCATGAGAGGTAGAGCGACCGATAGGTCAAGAGGGCTTCACCGCCTATCGAGACCTGACGAACTCCGAATGCTTATGGATAGCAGATGTGCAGTAAGGGGGCGGGTGCTAAGGTCCGTCCCCGAGAGGAGAAGAATCCAGACCGCCGTCTAAGGTCCCGAAATTCTGTCTAAGTTAGTCTAACGAAGTCTGGTCCCCGTGACAGCTAGGATGTTGGCTTGGAAGCAGCCATTCATTCAAAGAGTGCGTAACAGCTCACTAGTCGAGGGTCCGGGCATGGATAATAATCGGGTATAAGTCAGATACCGAAGGCGCGGGATAGTAATGTAAATTAAAAGTATCGGTAGGGGAGCATTCCATCGGCGTTGAATGGTGAAGGTAACTGATCCTGGAGCTTATGGAAAAGCAAATGTAGGTATAAGTAACGATAAAAAGGGTGAGATTCCCTTTCGCCGAAAGACCGAGGTTTCCCGGGCGATGCCAATCAGCCCGGGGTTAGTCGGGTCCTAAGTCTCAGCCGAACGGCGAAGGCGATGGCAGATGCGGTTAATATTCCGCAACTCGCATATTCAGTGATGTGGAGACGGAGCAGTGACACTGCCGCGCCCTGACGGAATAGGGCGTTTAAGTCTGTAGGCTATGAGGATGGCAGGCAAATCCACCATCCGAGCTGAACGACGAAAGTACAGGTTGTCCTTCGGGACGACTTGAGTGCAGGTAATCATACTTCCGAGAAATCCGCTAAACTTAATGTTTATGCGACCCGTACCGCAAACGGACACACGTGGTCGGGTAGAATATACTAAGGCGTTGAGAGATTCATGGTTAAGGAACTAGGCAAATTGACCCCGTAACTTCGGGATAAGGGGTCCTCATGTATAATGAGGCGCAGAGAATAGGTCCAGGCAACTGTTTAACAAAAACACAGGGCTGTGCAAACTCGAAAGATGACGTATACAGCCTGACACCTGCCCGGTGCTGGAAGGTTAAGAGGAGATGTCACCATTAATGGGAAGCATTGAATTGAAGCCCCAGTAAACGGCGGCCGTAACTATAACGGTCCTAAGGTAGCGAAATTCCTTGTCGGGTAAGTTCCGACCTGCACGAATGGTGTAATGATCCGGACGCTGTCTCAACCATGATCTCAGTGAAATTGTAGTATCGGTGAAGATGCCGATTACCCGCGATGGGACGAAAAGACCCCGTGAACCTTTACTACAGCTTAGCATTGACCTTGGTCATCCGATGTGTAGGATAGGCCGGAGGCTTTGAATCGGGTGCGCCAGCATTCGTGGAGCCATCCTTGAAATACGGCCCTTTGGCTGTCTGAGGTCTAACGCGCCTGAGGTGCGGACACTGCTTGGTGGGTAGTTTGACTGGGGTGGTCGCCTCCAAAAGCGTAACGGAGGCTTCCAAAGGTGCCCTCGGGCCGATTGGTAACCGGCCTTACAGAGTGCAATGGCATAAGGGCGCTTGACTGGGAGGGAGACATCCCGAGCAGGCAGGAAACTGGGGCATAGTGATCCGGCGGATGTGTATGGAAACTCCGTCGCTCAAAGGATAAAAGGTACTCCGGGGATAACAGGCTGATCCCCCCCAAGAGCTCATATCGACGGGGTGGTTTGGCACCTCGATGTCGGCTCGTCACATCCTGGGGCTGGAGAAGGTCCCAAGGGTTGGGCTGTTCGCCCATTAAAGTGGCACGCGAGCTGGGTTCAGAACGTCGTGAGACAGTTCGGTCTCTATCTATCGTGGGCGTTGGAGTTTTGAGTGGTGCCGTCACTAGTACGAGAGGACCGTGATGGACAGACCTCCGGTTTACCAGTTGTGCCGCCAGGTGCACCGCTGGGTATCTGAGTCTGGACTGGATAAGCGCTGAAAGCATCTAAGTGCGAAGCCATCCGCGAGATGAGAACTCCTCATAAGGGTCGTCATAGACGATGACGTTGATAGGGTGCAGGTGTAAAGACGGTGACGTCAAAGCCGAGCACTACTAATTGCCCGAAACTTTCTTCGGTCCTGCCCGATTTCTGTAAGGAGCGGGCAGGACTGGTGACTCACACTTTGAGCTGTGTTGCTCTTCATTCTTTTTTGCTTGTGGAAATAGGTCACCTTATACTGTTGATGTTTAATGGTCAACTTGAAAAGAATTATCAGGTGGTTATTGCGGCGGGGTCCCACCTCTTCCCATTCCGAACAGAGAAGTTAAGCCCGTTTGCGCCGATGGTACTGCAATGCAATGCGGGAGAGTAGGTAGCCGCCTTCTTTTATAGAGAGAGCTTTGAAGAGAAATCTTCGAGGCTCTCTTTTTTTGTTTTCTCTTTGGGATCAGTCCAGCCTCCGACTTATCCTATCTGCAATCCCTACCTGCAAATCCTTGCCTTAGCCTTATTCCTAACCCGATTATAACCAACACATCCAAATATACAATACATCCAATAACCAACACATCCAAATATACAACACATCCAACACATACAGCTTTTCTTCTTTGTACGGATACATTTACAAAATAATGTTGTATATTTGCCTTAAAATAACACATGACATAGGAGTCTGCGGACATTAGGTCTTACGGTGGAGGAGGTGTTGTGGTGTAGGAGATATGAGTACTGTTGGTACAACTAAACTGGAACAATACACTAATGTAGGCCATGAATTATATAATCATGTTTTATTTATTTAATGGGACGTGATCCGACGCATAATAATAAAGATCTTAACAGGCATGAGGAAGGGACTTTAAATGATATTTATAAATATAACCCAATCCTATTGAGAAATGATAAGAATAAATTTGAATAAAATAATGAGGTGCTTAAGTCATATATTGCTAATATGGATAATTCTTTTTTTGTTTAGTTGTAGGACGACTCAACTACCAAAAGAAAATTCTTATACAATTTCTCCTAAAGACGTCCACTACAACTACATCACTGGAGTATACTCGCCGACTTTATCTTTCAGAAACCAAATAGAAAAATACATATATCGGAATTTTTCATGGAATAGAGCTGGTTATGTATATAAGAATAGTATACAAGGGCAGAGTATTATTCAAGTTGATTATGATTTGTTGAACAGTAATATAAAAGGTATACGTATTCTAATGTCTACAAATATAGCATCTGTAGATGAAGAGCTAATTTATTGTGTTAGGAAACTACACTTTGTTAATGTAATGAAAGGAAATCAAAATATGGTACTTAGATTTTTATTAAGAGTAAGGTATAATAAAATTAGAAATTAAACCATAAACCTATATTGGTTCTGTCGACTTAGTTCATAGGGATTGATTTTTAGATACGATATGTGAAGTCGGGTTAAGAATGTTCTTATAAAAGTTGCTAATCTCGTTAGTTATTAACAAAATTTTTGCAGGACTTACCAATAATATCCTCGGTATTACGAATGCTGCCAACCCAACATCGCTGACGAAACTCAGCAAGGCGAAGCTGGGAGGAAGGAGTTCGCATACGTATGAGTATGATGAGCTGAACCGCCTTATTCATGCCAGCGGTAAGACTAAGCGTGCATCGTGTGATATGGTGATGTCGTTTCCCTCATGGAGACAAGGATCATGCAGATTTGGAAAATAATAATTTATCAAATATAGGAGTTGTCAATTATCTAAACACAATGAAAGAGATGGGATTTAACCCTATAAAACAAGTAAAAGAATAAAATGAAAAATCTCAAATCACACCTTTTACAGTTTTCTATTGCTTGGGAGGCTATAGGAGTATGTATGCTGTTTTGTTTTATCTCATGTAACCAGCAAAATAAAGAGATATTTATAGGAGAAGTGAAGAATCAAATTGAGGTAGAATATTTTAGAGATTCTATTTTAATAAAATCCTTGGATAAAAATGGGAAAGAGGAAGAATTCGTCCGTAGAACCAAATTACCAAGGAGAGGTAACACATACCTTGATGAAGAACATCATGTAATCTTTTCTCTCAAGGATACTACCTATACTTATAGGAGTTCACCTTTAGACGAGGTGACTGTTTTTATTAAGAAAGAAAAACGAAATATGTTCTCTTCCACGAGAATGGAAACTGTTAAAATGTCTCTTAAGAAGTATGAACTTATCGAGGGTATATACTATACTTCAGATTTCCACATTAAATCATTTGTCGCAAATCAATATATAACATTTAACGATAAATAATACTTACGATGTCAACAGTAATCCGATGTTGGTAACGAATGAATCAGCGAATAAGAAAAAATGTCTATAGATAACATAACGAAAACGTTTTTTGTTCTGGTTCTCTTTTTTGTACTTTCGGGTTGTACAATCAAAAAGGAACCATTTTCTCCATCTCTACAATATGTGCTTAACCAATTCTCTAAAGAGCATCCAGAGTATAATGTGATACAAATACAAGTGTCTAAAATTAATAATTATAACTTGTTATTTATGACAGGGTTAGGTGCTTATGACCCGGACATGATTGATGGTTATTATATCTATAATGGAAAGTTAATAACATATTTCCAGACGGATAGTTTAGGTCGGACACATATAGTAGACACAAAAGTCTTAAAGAAATATAGTGGCAAGATAGATGGCTACAGAAATGTTTTCCAATCAAAGGGTATAACGGAGCCAATTCAACGAGCATTTCTTATCACTAATGAAAATAAAATCGTTAGAATTCCCAAAGATTTCTCCTTATTATCTAAGGGAGGAAGATATGTTGATACAAATGTTATAAAGAATGCGGGATTAAAGAAATTTCTTCATAACTATATTGAAAACGACCCTTCAGTATTATATGAGCTTCGTTTTAAACAAGAGAAGGGTAAGCAGTATGTTATCTTCCGTCCAATGATTTTTTATGATTCTTCAAAGCTTAATGGTTATTTCTTTTGGAATGGGCACTTGATAGTGTTGTATAATCTAAAACAATCAGGAGATTTATTGAACAAACAGAATATTTTGCATAGTCATACGATACTCAATTATCGAAGTCTATTGATTGACGATTGGAACTTCCCTTATCCCATCAAGTTAGAAATAATAAATGATAAGGCGCTAAAAGAACTCTCATTAGACGAAGGATACTCCTTATGATCAGGTGATTGGGACTTGAATCTCCCAATCTAATAAATGTAAAGCCCCGAAATGTATAACATCTCGGGGCTTTACTCTTATCTCGTTCTGGACTATCTCTTTCCGTTAGCAGTCCATATTTTCCCGTCTTTAGTGTATAGAATATGCAATGAAGAAGCATCGATCCTAATTATTTTTAGACCTTCTTTCAAGTCGATATTCACTAAAGTGTGGTCACCTTCCTTCTTAAAACTTACGCCTTTCAGGTCAGGGATGCCGTCTGAAAACCTAAAATAATAACTGCCAGCAGCTTTAATGACGGTTATAGAACCATTATCGGCACTTTTCTTTATTCCATTACCAGAATAAGTGATTCTTCCTTTGTATGTTCCTATAAATATTTCATTGTCTGTTGGGTCATCTGTCTTACTACAAGAGATTGAAGTAAGAGCTACTATGAATAAGCAAATCAAAGTAGCTAAACTGAAGATTCTTTTCATACTTATTTCCTTATTTTGATTTTAGTGATTCCTAATTACCTAATTTTATTTCTTAGCTTTTTCTTTCAAATAAGCTAATTTCTTTTCTAATAGTTTGATAAGATCTTCTGGTTTATTGTCTGAATCTGATAAAAGTGAGTCTACCTTTTCTTCTAAAGAGCCCTTTAACTCCATTGATTTATCACGCATCTTTCTGGTAAGACTATCTAACTGATCTTTCAAGCCATCAACTTTATCGCCTATAGAATTCTTTTTACATAAGGTTTTATCTTTGTCAAGTACAAAAAGTATACCTATACTTGCAACTGTGCCAGCTGCTACTCCTAATACAATACTTCCAAATTTTGACATAGCTTTTCTGTTTTAATTATGTTATAAAGTGTAAGACTTACGTAGCAAAAATATGTTTGTTGTGATGACCTTTGTCACATAAGCCAACTAAACTCTGATATAAAGATACAACATAATGATGATAAGAACAAACCTTATACGAGAATTCCGGTAGAATGATACAAAAAATAACATTCAACCTGTTTATCTTATGATAATGTTATGTATGTTAACTTTTTTTTATCTGATAAATAGAGTCTACTAAAAGGTAATATTTATCTGACAGTTATAAAATTTATAACAGTCAGTGTTAGGTATAACTAAGTGCTTGTATGAGGATAATTTATGTGTCAACGAGCATTTCAGCTGCTTCTGAAAGTATAATACTCTTTGCTGCTGGGCATACAACTTTAAGTTCTTCTGTTTATGTTTGGTTCTTGTTTTGTCCCTTTATGAAACCCAACCATACCCCTGCACAGCCATATCCACAAAATGGTCTAAGAGTAGATTCGTTTTATCAGAGAAGGCTTTACGGTCGTAAGTAGCAGGGAGATCTTTATCGAGCGACCGTTGTATCAGTCCTAACACCTTTATCTTGGGTTGTGGATCTTTATACCAATCAACAACTAATAGATTCTCCTTTTCCTCCATCAATTTCTTATATAGGTTCTTTGCTGCAAGTATCACCTTCTTTTCCTCTTCCTTTGTCAGCTTTCTCCCTTGTGTCAGTAGGTCGTATATCTCAAGTTCTTCTTCTTCCAACCCCATATCTTTCGATCGTCCCTGCTCCTTCTTCAGTTCGTCAATCAGCTGCAGCAACTTCTCATAGTAGTCCTCATTCTCCGTACCACCTGCATTATAGGTGTCAATGATATTCTTGTATCTTTGGGAGAAAGGCACTCTCGTACAGTTCTTATTAATCAACTGTTCCAATGCCGTTTCTATAAAGGTGCGAAGGTCATCAATCTCCATTGACTTGTAAGGAGTTGCATTGATAGACTTCCCGAATACTCTCTACGTCCAGTTTACTCAAGTCAATCACCTTACTCTGATGGATATTATATTGTGGCTTGTCTTCTGCAACCATCACTGTAACGCTATCGTCCAGTGTGTAGCTCATCCTCTCTTTTGCCCGTCTTAGTTTCTCATCATCTATTCTGTTACAGAACAGTCCATTGAGATAACTCAGTGGAGAGAACTTCTCATTCTTCCATCCAAGCTCAAATATCTCTGGCTTTGCAGCATCATGTAGGTTCATCATAAGGTTACTCATCACCTTAAACCTGTTTTTACTTTCGTCTTTCTCAAGGATTTTGTCGTATGCCAATCGTAAAGACTCCAGTTTATCCAGTGTGTCACCATCGGTAATAATCTTATCCAACCTTATCCCTAAACCTTTTAAGAACGAGTCACACTCCTCAATACAAGCGTCAATGGTTGCGATTAACTGCGTAATATCCTTTGCAGGGAACTCCGTACCTTCCTCACCATTTGAGGCATAGTCAGACAGTGCTTGCTGCATATACTTAAACACATTGACATAATCTACCACGATACCACAGCTCTTACCAGGGAATACACGGTTAGCACGAGCAATGGCTTGCATCAGTGTATGTCCCTTCATTGGCTTGTCTAAATAAAGGGTTGAGAGGGAAGGAACGTCAAAGCCTGTGAGCCACATCGCACATACAAAGACCAGACTCAGCGGATCGTCCTTATCTTTAAATCTGTCTTCTATATCCTTTCCCTCAGGTGTTATCTCGTTCATCTTGTTGCGATGAACAGTGATGTCTAATCCTTGCGCTTTGAACTTCTCTACTTCGTCAGCCTCTTCGCTGATAATGACAGCCATCTCCACCTTATTCATATAGTCCAGTCGTGCCGTCAGTTCGTCACGTTCTTCCTTTGTCTTGGCATTATTGCGCTCCTTGATGAGGGCTTTCTTTTCTTCTCCCCAGTAGTGTTGCACCTTCTCATACATCTTCACAGCCGTGTATTTATCCACACTGACTACCATACCTTTTCCCAAGAAACCTCGTCTTGGGAAGTGGTGGGCGATGTCTTGTGCAATACGGTCAAGGCGTCCGTCGCGTTTTATTACCTCTAAGATACGTGAGGAGGAGTTCTCTAAGAGTTCTCTTTCTCTGTCGTTGAGTTCCTCTTCTTCAACAATCTTGTCAATGTCTGAGTCAAGCCAGTTGTTCTCCAGTCCCACCTCTGGCACTCGTCGGCTATAGTACAAACGCACCGTACTACCGTCTTCAATGGCTTGTGCAAAGTTATATTCTGACACATAGTCGCCAAACCATTGGTTGGTCAGTCGCTTTGAACCTAACAAGGGAGTTCCTGTAAAGGCGATGTAGTTAGCATTAGGCAGACCAGTATGCATGTTCTCTGCCAACTGCTTATACTGTGTTCTGTGTGCTTCGTCTACTAAGACAAAGATATCGTTACGCTCGGAGAGTAGGGGATATTTCTTCGTCTTATCATACTGGAACTTTTGTATCAGAGTGAAGACCATCGGTTTATTACCACTAAGGAACTCACGCAGCTGGACTGCATTCTTTGGTTGGCACTCTTCTTTCTCGCCGATAACCTCACTACGCACAAAGGTCTTATGTATCTGTGTATCGAGGTCGTCTCTGTCGGTAATGACGAGGAAGGTGAAGTTACCCTTTAGCTTGCGCCTTACCTTTCTTACAAACATCACCATCGAATAGCTCTTGCCCGAACCTTGCGTATGCCAGAACACACCTAACTTTCCTTTAGTTCTTCTCTGCGTTCCACGCTCTTCATGAGGTTGTTTACGCCTAAGTATTGGTGGTTCTTAGCGATAATCTTCACACGCTTATTGTCAAAGAAGACAAAGTTCTCGATATAGTCCAACAGGCGTTCCTTGCGGAAAAGACCGTCAATGAGGTTAATGATAGAGAGTCCATACTCGGCTATATGTTCTCTGTCGAGTTTCTCATGTTCGTCATTGACCTTTAGCCAGTCGAAGAAGAATTCATATCCTGACTTCCATGCACCCAACTTCGTCTGCATACCATTTGAGAGTACGCATATCTGGTTTAGTGCAAAGATGTTGGGTATATCCTCTCGGTAGCTAACGAGGTTTTTGTTATAGGCTTCCTTTATCTTTACGGTTGAGTTCTTCAGTTCGATGAAGACCATTGGCAAACCATTGACAAACAAGAGGACATCAGGGCGACGATAACGAAACCTACCCTTTATCCACATCTGGTTAACACAGTGGAAGTCGTTGTTCTCTACATTGTCAAAGTCTATCAGTCGAACGATGTCAAAGTCGTCTTTGCCGTTCTTCTTTACCTTTACATTGATGCCATTGCGCAGCTGGTTATAGAAACGATAGTTCGTGTCTATCATGTCCGTACCCGTATAGTCCTTGCGGAAGTCGGCTACTACCTGTGCTAAGATGCTCTTGTCAATCTGTGGGTTAAGTCGTTCTAAGGCAGAGAGGAACACCTTTGGTAAGATGCACTCTGATGAATTGCGACGTCCCGTCTTGCTAACGTCATCTTGTGCTTCCACACTTGGGTCACACTCAATGCGCTTCCATCCAAACTCTGGTTGCGATAGTCGGGTGCAAAGGGTCTGCTCTATGTCGTCTTCGCTGATAAACGATTTCATAATACAATGGGTTGATTAAGATTTTACTTCAAGTTTGCCACTCATCAAACGGGGAAGGAGTAAGTCACGTTGGCGAGTGAGGAGTTGGTTCTGTGAATATAATGCTAATATGTTTGAAAATAATGGATTACAAGTCTTGTTATACATACTTATAATATCATGATTCCCTAATATCTTAATCTTTTCAATCTGTTCAGGGCTTATATTTGGTTGAGCACTGCTTGAGTTTGAAAGGTTTACTATATTTGAAACCATAGATTCTTGCTTGAAAAGACAATATAGAAAGGGTAGTTTTTCCATAGGCTTATCTCCAAGGAAGAACTTTCCAAGTCGTTGATTTGTATAAATATTGCCTTTATGTTTAGGTACAATACTTATTTTACCAATAGTTGCACCTGTTAGCGCTATTGTCAAATCGCCTGTAGTTAATAAAAACTTTTTAGCCTTGATACAATTTTCTTTATCTACATATGAGAAACTTGATGTATCCATTAAGATATTCCCAATGTCTTTAATTTTAGCTACAGCTTCTCCTTCTTCTACAAACCATTCACTTTTAAAAGCATATCCAGATTTTAACTGTGCTAACTCTTTTATATGAATAGTTTCCCACCCTTTAGGCAATCCATTTACCATTTCTACTTTCTCGTGTTCAGGGAATCGGAAACGGACGAACCATTCTTTATAAAGGTTCTCTGCCATCTGCTCTAACAGACGGATACGACGAGTGTTGTTCTCGATAAGGCGGTCATAGGCGGAGAGGATAGTGGCTATCTTCTGCTGGGTGGGGAGAGAGGGTAAATCAAACTTTATTTTCTTTATGAATTTCAAATCTGCTCTTTGCCTTCCACTCGCACCAGTCATACTATTTGCAGCAAGATTTCTAATGTAACTTTGTTTAAGAAAGTAATACACGAAGTCATTATCTGTAATACCTTTCTTACCACGAAAAACAAATAGCTCTGTTGAACCAATGCCTTTATCAGGAATTGATGCCATTGCCATTTTACCATTTTCAAGACAAGGTGTAATCCTTGCCATCAATGTATCACCATTCTGAAATTTACATCCACTTTGTTTTTCGTACACAATTGTATCTTTGTTAGTAACGAGTTTTCTGCCTACTGTTATTTTATCAATATCAATAAGCGGATATTCATTTCCTTTTACTAACTTGACAGTTGGGTTGCATTCTATACTATCTCCTATTCTTACTTCCATATCACTCCCCCAACAACTCCTTTAAGTTCTTCTCAATCTCACTCTCCAAGTCCTTAGCTTCAGCGGATAGCTTTGCAAACTCCGAGTTTAGCGATAGCATTTCGGTACGGAATTCTTCTTCGGTCATTCCGTCGTCTTCAATCACTACGCCCACATATCGTCCTGCGTTGAGGCTATAATCGTTGTCGATAATACCGTCTTCACCTTCAAGCTTCGCTACCTTGCATAGCCCGACAATGTCTTGATATTTGCCGTCTGGCCAGCGTTCTAAGAGCCATTCTACCTCGCTTTGTTTGCCTTCTGCCTTATACTCATTGACCAATGCCCAGAAAGCATCGCTGTCTCCCTCGTAAAGGCGAGAGATGATTCCGAGGTTTTTCACCTGCTCTTCAGAGAACTTACGGTGTGCACGGTCTACCTGTGTGAAGATGTTACGAGCGTCAATAAAGAGGATCTCGTCTTTCTTTGGTCGTTTTTTATTGAAGAACCAGAGTGTGGCAGGGAGGGTTACGGTAGAGAACATATTGCTGGGGAGGGTCACCATCTGACTGATAATGCCGTCCTCAATCATCTTCTTACGTATCTCCAGCTCGCTACCTCCTGCATCACTAGCAGAGTTTGCCATGACAAGTGCAGCACGTCCCTCGTCGTTTAGGGCTGTAGCAAAGTATCCAATCCATAAGTAGTTGGCATTAGGTACGGTCTCCTTCTTGTCTGAAGCCTTCTTTGTCGACTTGGTCTTATTACGTGGTACACCGTAGGTATTAAAGCGTGCATCGTCCGTCACCTTATCAACAACCACCTCATCGACATTAAACGGAGGGTTAGCCATGACGTAATCAAACTGTCCGACGGCATTGTAAGGATCGCTATAGAAGGAGTTAGCCTCCGTAATCTCGCCACGCACATTGTTGAGTAGAAGGTTCATCTTTGCCAACTTCACCGTGTCAGGCTCTTTCTCCACACCATAGCAACGGAAGTTCATCATCTGTTCGTTGGTGGCATTGTGGCGGTGCATATAGCGTGCTGCCTGTACGAACATACCGCCCGAACCACAGGCAGGATCAAGAAACTTCTTGTCGCCAGTGGCAGGTTGTAAGACCTCAACCATATACTGTACAACGCTGGCTGGCGTATAGAAGGCTCCTCCTCCCTGACCTTCAGCAAGGGCGAAGTTGCCAAGGAAGTATTCGTAAATCTGTCCGAAGATGTCAATATTGATGTTCTCAGGGATGTCTTTGAATACACGTACGATGCGACTCAGTAGCTCAGGTTCTTCCTCTGGTACCAACTGTCCGTAGACCTCCTTTGGCAGAACACCCTCCATACGTGGGTTTTCATGCTCAATAGCCTCCATCGCAGTCTTTACCAACAACGCCTTTTGGGCATCGTCGGGAGCATCATTGAGAGAGTCGAAATAAGCACATTCAGGCAAGAAGAAGCCACATTTCTCAATGGCTATGTCCTTATAGCTACGCTCCATGCGTGTGCCTTTATACTCGTTATAGGCTGCATCAATCTCCTCCTTATGCTGCTTAAATAACACATCAGCATAACGGAGGAAGATAAGTCCAAGGATAGGCTGACTATACTTGTTGGCTGCAAGGTGTGCACCAGCACGTAACATGTCGGCAGATTGCCACAGTCGGCCTTCAAGGTCTTTGAGTTCGGTATTTGTCATCGTCTTTCACACTTTATAATAATACTGCAAAGATATCAAAAATAAGCAAGAAATCCTTATCTTTTGTGAATAAAGAATGAAAGTGTTGTGGGTTTGTAGCGACTAAGACTGCGGCAGGAATGGCAGCAGTGTGTGGGAGAGACGGTTCTCTTTCACCATTCCCCACCTCTTTTTTGAGATAAAAAAGCTGTGGAGAAGTGTTTGATATAGACCGTAATACGTTGATGCGGTGGGGATAAAACCCGTGTGAATCAGGGGGTAAGGAGGGTGGGTTAGTGGTTTAATTTCTTCGTAATTTCATCCATATAAGAATAGAAAAGGGGTGCAGGAACGTGGGCAGTTGTGCCTGTTTGGTAGACACTGTTGCAGATGTAAAGCAGGTCGGCGGTGTCGCCATGCAGCTCCATGATTCTTCTTGTGAGTTGGTTTCGGGCAAACATACGTTTCATGAAACGGGCAGAAAGACAGGCAGGTAACTTGTAAAACCACAGTTCGTTGTAATATTTTGACAATGTAACACCCCGTGAAGCGACTATCTTTGTAGTCTCTCGGATGACTTTTATGACATTTTTGAGTAAGGAAACCGAGTTCATCAGACGGCGTGCAGCCTCCGAACTGTTGGTGATATCCCCGTGTTTTCCAGCCACACTAATGACTGCAGCATTCACTGCCATGTGTATCCATGTCCATTCCAGCATGTCATGTGGATGCTCTAATTTGATATTACAAGAAATAAATAACTGGTAAATATTTTGATAATTGGGGATGGTTGTATGGTCTTCTCTCTCTAACATGAAATGATTGAACAGACAAGCGTCCAACTTCATGTCCTCTTCTGTGTCCCCTTTACGGAGAGAACCACCTGCAACAGGGAATCCGAGTACGTAATGATATCCCGTCATCATCTCATGAAGCTGCTGTTTGTCATACCATATATTACAACATAACAGTACCGTTCCCGTTATTCCTGCATGCTTTATCTCCTGCATAACATCAGCAATTTTCCCTTGTGTGATGCTGATGATGATCATGTCATACGCCCGTTTTGAGCATGCCTTTACCGTGTATTCACTTGTCGTCTCAATGCCTTTCGTCGTCTTCCGCCCATCGAGCAGAGAGACCGTGAGGCGTTTTATGTTCCTCTTCCTGCTCCCTTCCCTTATGTAATGTTCAACATTGTGTCCTGCCTGTTTGAAGACAAGCCCGTAAGTAGTGCCAATAACTCCCAATCCTACTACTAAAACATCCATGTTGTGATACGTTTTTATTTTACAAATTAATAGCTGTTATTCCCACATTCCTCCCCAATCTGTCCGTATTTCGTGCATAAAACAGAGTCGGAACGTCGATACAAAGGTAATTGTTATGGGTAGAAAAGTAGCGTTCTTAAGCGTTAATTAATATTACTCCTTGCGTCAGAAACATCTATAACATCAGGCTTTCAGAAGATTACCGACAGACGGAACGCATCTAAAGCGAGTATGATATGAGAAAAAGTAAAAAACCGATTGAAATATTTGTCCATATGATTTATTTGATGTACTTTAGCCAACAAAATAACATAAATATGGACTTTAAATCTCAAACACCCAATTCCGAATTCCTAACAGAGGACCAAGAAAAGCTTTTTTGGGCACAGCGTGCTATGGAAAAGTTCAAGGAATATGACAAGAAACGCACTGCCTATGTGCACCAATTAGAGCATGATTACCAGGCATTAAGGAAGAGTTATGATGAATTGGAGAATGATATGTACGGTGATGTACACGACATGACAAAGGCAGAGCAGCGGAGGCGCAAGAAAATTCAGGCTTATGATAAGATCATGTCGGGCTACAGTGCGTTGCAGTTCATGCAAAAACGTTACATGGTTGACGGTGAATACACAGAAGAGTTTCAGGCTTTTATGCGTAATTACGATGCTGCTTCGATGAAAGAACGGATAAAAAGTCTCGTGGAAGAAAACAAGAAACTCAAGAGCGACAACAGAGAGTTGATTTGTAAATTGGTGCAATGTCGTGAACAAATAGCTCAGTTGGAGCTTGGCGAGCATAACCAAAAAGGAACAGAGGAATAAAGGAACGGACTGTTTGAAATACTTTTACGAAATCTGAATGCTGATGACTGACGAAAGCAGCTGAATCCTTCTTTTGCTCACTCTGTAACATGCTGATATTTAATAGCTTATAAAACGCTTTGTAAAAGGGCATCTTTTGCGTTGCAAAAGGGCGTCTTTTACACTTCAAAAGGGCATCTTTTACCATGCAAAAGGTGCCCTTTTACGATGCAAAAGAGCACCGTTTGTTTTGCAAGAGTGAATTAATTTTACAGTTAGAGATGCTTTCATGCCGTGTGGGAAAGGATACCGTACCCTTCCTTTTCCGCTTCCTAATGCCTTTTGTGGTTATCAACCGTTGGTTTAGAGACGATGTCTAAACCCTTATAAGTCAGTTTTATACATAAAAATGAGAGAAGGTACACCTCACGATGCACCTTCTCTCCGTTCTTAGTCATTCTATTATTTTGAGCCTCTTGTCGGATTCGAACCAACGACCCCGAGATTACAAATCACGTGCTCTGGCCAACTGAGCTAAAGAGGCGGGTGGACAAGCGATTCCTATCGCACCGCTACAACCTTCTACCCTTGCTCCGTTCCCGACCTGGGGGGTTCGAAAGGAGCTGGTCGTAGGAGACTTGTCCATGTTTACTTTGCACACTATTGCGAAAGCGAGTGCAAAGATACATAATTTATTTAATAATGGCAAATGTGCCAGTATCTTTTCTTGTTTTTAACAAAAAAACGTAATTTAGACGTTCTTATACCTTATTTATAATAATAAATCTGTAATTTTGTATCATGATTTATGAGGAATATAAACAACTCTCGGCATACGCTCGCTATGATGGCTTTTACCTTTCCATCCTTTGGGTAGCGAGTTTTGCTTGCACACTGGGTGCTTCATTGTTGCCGTTATTAGGACATTTCAGTACTTTACTACTGTTTTCCAGCCCCTTTTTTGTGGCTTATCGGCTCAGACTCTTTCGTGATGAGGGTCGTAATGGCATCATAAGCTATGGGCGAGGACTGTTTTATTGCTTGCGTGTTTTCTTCAATGCGTCGGTTCTTTTTAGCCTTTTGCAGTGGCTTTATATGAGTTATTTAGACAACGGGCGCATCTATCGGATGATGACAACGCTCTTCTCATCTCAGGAAGGACGGCAAGCACTTACCGATTTCGGACTGTCTTACGATCAGTTCCAGTCCACTCTGCCCGATATTCTTCAGCCCACTTTCTTTGCATCCGTGAGCTTTATCTATTCAATCATCATCGGTGTCTTCTGCAGTTTGATTATTGCTGCCGTGATGACCAAGACTGTTAAGCGAGCAGGATAGGGCAGAAAGAACGAAATAAACAAGAAAAAACGACATACCTATTTATCAAGCGATGGATATATCAGTGATCATACCCCCTCTATAACGAGGAAGAAAGTTTACCAGAATTACATGCATGGATACGTCGTGTGATGCAAGCTAACGGCTTCACATACGAGATAATATTCATTAACGATGGCTCAACCGACAACAGTTGGGGCATCATTGAGGAGCTTCGGAGCAAGGACGAGAACGTTCATGGCATAAAGTTCCGTCGTAATTATGGCAAGAGTCCTGCCCTATACTGTGGCTTTAAGGCAGCCCAAGGTGACGTTGTCATCACGATGGATGCCGACCTTCAGGATTCACCTGACGAGATTCCAGAGCTTTATCGGATGATAACCGAGGAGCATTACGACCTTGTCAGTGGTTACAAACAGAAGCGTTACGACCCTTTGACGAAGACCATTCCGACGAAACTCTTCAATGCTACGGCACGTAAGATCAGTGGTGTGCATAATCTTCACGACTTCAATTGTGGGTTAAAAGCCTATCGGAGTGATGTTGTAAAGAACATTGAGGTGTACGGAGAGATGCACCGTTACATCCCTTACCTTGCCAAAGAGGCAGGATTCGGGCGTATCGGTGAGAAAGTTGTGCACCATCAGGCACGCAAATATGGCAAATCGAAGTTTGGAATCAACCGTTTCTTTAATGGTTATCTCGACCTTCTAACGCTTTGGTTCCTCACTAATTTCGGTAAGAAACCAATGCATGTCTTCGGTCTGATGGGTAGTTTCGTGTTCTTCATTGGCTTTATTGCGCTGATATGGCTCATCGTTGAGAAGGTCATTATGCTCGTCAATGGCGTTTATGGCGACCTCCTTTCCAATCATGCTTCCTTCTTTATAGCCCTTGCAGCCATATTGTTGGGAACGCAACTCTTCCTTGCCGGCTTCATTGGCGACCTCATCAGTAGGAGCAATCCACGCAGGAATGATTATCAGATAGAGAAGGAGTTCTAATCTTTCTTACGACTCTTCTGGCATGAAGGGTTGTGAAGTGCATGGAGTGGGGTGGTGATGTCATCATAGATAGTTGATGAAGAACGACTTACATCTCACTATTAAACAACGAATAAAACATGAATCAACAGTTTATCAAACAGATAACAGGGACGAATAAGGACGGAGAATCACGTGTTTTCACGATGCTTAGAGGTAGTAGAGTACAGCTTCTGTTGCTCTTTGCAGTGCTCCTTTCTCCCTTCTTTTTCACATCTTGTTCGGACATAGACTGTCCTGTTACCAACGGCGTGTCAGCCAAATACGTGCTGAAAGGCGACAGTTTGCATGACACTCTTACGATATCCGCCATCCGTGATGGGCAGACTGATACCGTTTTGGTCAATCGGTTGGTTGGAAGTAAGTCTTTCCAGCTACCTATGAGTTATGCTGGTGCAAGCGATAAGTTGCGTTTTGTCTTTACAGACACACTGGGTCATACCACTGTTGACACGTTAACCATTGCGAAAACCAGTGTCAGTCACTTTGAAAGTGTTGACTGTCAGCCTGTTTTCTTTCATACCATAACAGGTGCAACAACGACAGGACGGATCGTAAACAGGATAGAAATCAACAATCCAAATGTAGATTATGATGGATCGAAAGAGAATTTCCACCTATATATTAGTCGTCATTAGCAGTCTTCTGCTGCTTCCTTCGGTAGCTTCAGCACAGCGTCGGAAGCCCGTTGCGACGGTGAATGAGGACAGCATTGCCTTCTTTCGGGGTATTGCAGTAGGTACAGATGTGGTTGGACCTGCCATGCGTTTGCTTGCCAATTACGGTCAATATGAAGCAATGGTACGTGTAAACATCAAGGATCGGTACTATCCCATCGTTGAAATAGGTGTCGGACAGGCTGATAAAACCGATGAAACGACAGGTGTAAGGTTCAAGACCAGTGCTCCTTATGCCCGTGTGGGTGTCGATTTCAATGTCTTGAAGAACAAACATGACATCTATCGGTTTCTTGTAGGAGGCCGTTTGGGCTACACATCTTTTAAATATGACGTGACAAGTCCAGGTACTTTCGATCCCGTTTGGCATGTTCAGGTACCTTATGAAGCCAATGGCGTCAGCAATAATCAGCTGTGGGTTGAAGCCGTTGGAGGGGTTGATGCCAAGATATGGGGTCCGTTGCGCATGGGGTGGAGTGTCCGTTACAAGACGCGTTTGTATCAGAAAGCAGGTGCAAATGGCGAGGCATGGTATGTTCCCGGCTATGGTCGGGGTGGTACGTCACGCCTTGGTGCTACGTTCAATGTCCTGCTTGAATTCTGATTCAGTCCCTTTTTTTTTAACTCTAAAGAAACAAACATTATGATTAAAAAGAAACTATATTGGCAGATTCCATTCCTTATCATTCTTATCGTTGGCTCGATATGGATTGTACGTTGTCAGCGTTCCATGCCTTATCAGCACAATACGGGAATGATTTTCGGAACGGTTTATCATATTACTTACCAATATAATGAAGACCTGCAACCCGCTATTGAAGCTGAATTGCAGAAGGTGAACATGACATTCTCCACCTTTGAGAAGAACTCACTCATCTCACAGATCAACCAAAACAAGCCTGTTAAGGTCAACGACATGTTTGCTGATGTCTTCAATCTCGCTGAAAAAGTGTCGAAAGAGACCAATGGTGCCTTTGATATTACCGTTGCTCCAATGGTTAATATGTGGGGATTCGGGTTTAAAACAGGGCAACATCCATCAAAGAAAGAGATTGATAAACTACGTAGAATTGTTGGTTATCAGAAGGTTAAGCTTGTTGGTAACACCATTAAAAAGGCTGATCCACGTATCATGCTCGACTGTTCTGCCATTGCTAAGGGCTACGGTTCAGATGTTGTTGCACGTTTCCTGAAGCGCAATGGTATTCATAATTTTATGATAGAGATAGGTGGTGAAATCGTAACGATGGGCAATAGTGAGCAGCGTTTGCCATGGAAGATTGGTGTTACGAAGCCTACTGACGATAAGTTGAACAATAATCAGGAGCTTGAAACCGTGCTGAATGTTACGGATAAGGCGATGGCGACAAGTGGCAATTACCGTAACTTCTATTATAAAGGTGGGAAGAAATATGCGCATACCATTGACCCTAAGACGGGTTATCCGGTGCAACATTCACTGCTATCAGCCACTGTCTTGGCAAAGAACTGTGCTACGGCAGATGCCTATGCCACCTCTTTTATGGTGATGGGGATTGACAAAGCACGTGCACTTCTTGAGAAACATCCAGAACTGATGGCGTATTTCATCTATTCAGATACAAAGGGTAAGCTGAAGGTATGGTATAGTGAAGGTCTTAAACCACAGGCACCAGGTGTCTGATGGTTAAACATTGGGGATCAGAAATGGGGATTTGAAGATTACAATCTGGGACTTTGGTGGTTACTGTCAGCCCTTTCTTCTCTTCAAATCTTCATTCTTTCACTCCTCATTTCATCCTTTCTTCATCTTCCATCCGTGCACGATGAAGTGTTGAAAGATGCGTTTTCAGGTAGACAAGTAAATGAGTTGTGGCTTATAAAGCATATGTCTTGAGTTCAGAATATCGTACATTGCGCTTTAATTTCCATTGTTTTCACCCTTTCATTTTTTAATTTTAAACTGTTGATTTGCCCCTTCAACGGCTCTAAATCCTCTAAAGAGAGCCTCCGTTTATGCTCCAAATGTATAATAAACTCCTTGAGTTACCCCTGTTTATCGGTATCAGTAATGCCGAACTGGCAGACATTGTAGGGAACACGAAGTTCGGGTTTCATAAGCTGTCAGAGGGTAAAATACTCGTAAAGGAAGATGAAAAATGCGAACAACTCTACTTCCTTGTAAGCGGTTCGCTACGTGTTTTTGAGTCGTGCTGACAATCATCGGTATAGTATTGAGGAGCAACTGAGAGCACCAGCTGTCATACAACCAGAACATTTCTTCGGTCTTATTCAGCATCACACCAAGACTTTCTCGGCAGCAACAGCCTGCAGTCTGCTCTCTTTGGATAAGACAGAGGTGCTCCGATTGATGGATGAATCGTTTATTTTTCGGCTTAATTTCCTCAATACTGTCTCTATGCAAGCCCAGAAGGGGAGCCATTATCCATGGCGGCAGCAGCCTACGGACATTCGTGATCAGTTCATTTCTTTTCTTCGTCTCCGCTGTATGACACAAGCCGGACCGAAGGTTTTACGCATCAAGATGGAGGATCTTGGACATGAACTGCACCAAAGTCGGATTAATGTTTCCCACATGTTGAACGCTATGGAGGCTGAATCTCAGCTTACCATATCACGTGGTATCATCACAATTCCTCTGTTAGAGAACCTCAGATAATCTGTTTTTCTTTCTTAAGGCTTATGCTATAGGGTTTCACTCTGATATTTGTTCACCTTGGAAAGGGGCTATTTGAGAGTTTCTTCATCTGTAGAACCACTGGTAACACCCAACTGTTCTCCTTCTCTTTTCCCCTCCTTACCTTACCTTTTTCCTCTTTTCCCTTTTTGTTTTGACAAAAAGAAACCTGCCCCTTTGTCTGCAGGAAACCCTCGTATAATGCTATAATACCGCAGGATCTCCTCTGAGAAAGAGGCAGGAGAAACGAAAATTAAAACTCGAGAGACGCTTCTCCCATCCGTAGCTGCATCACGCAGCCTATGTTATTAAAGTTACTCATCATAATAATGGGTCGTTGGTAAAGCTCTCAAGAATACTTTTCTGTGTTGTATTCTCCACTTCACCCTGACCTTAACTACCGTATCTCTGTACTCATCCACGCAACGTTATTGTGCATGAAGACCGAGGTGTGTGGTTTGTTAGACTATTTGTTCCAGAACCTCCGTTTGTCAACAGAAGGCTTTCTTTCTCTACAGAGATCACAGATATGGTGGGTCTTCGGTAGTATTCTTTAATTATATGTTTCATAGTCATTATAAGTTAATATTATATTATTTTCCGCAAAGATAATCAAAATAAAGATAATACAACGCTAAAAAGCAAAAAAAACACAAGAAAAGATAATATTTTGCCGAATAAGATAGTGTGTATACTTTCCTTTTTTAGTTAATTTTCGCCTGTACTCGTCTTGTTGTCGCCTGTTGAGGCTAGTCTTTGGGGCAATCATCATCCGTTTAGAACCTTCTTTGTTGTAGATGTTTACTTGGTTAACAAGCGTGAGAAGCGTCTTGCAGAAGCATACGTTTTGTTATTATTCAGGACTTTTCTTTGCGTTATAGTGTGTGGGAAGATCGTTTTTCTGTGGTTCTTTTGTTCTGAAAGGCTATTTATTTCTTGCATGACCTACTACTTATCCAACTCTCCATATACAGTCTGTTATACAATAATAGTTTTATTTTTTGTTTCCTGTCACTTTTAACATTTCGCGTAAGTTGCACGTTGTTAGGAGCTTATGAAGCTATTTGGAGTGACAGAAATGACAGGAAATTCAGAAATGAAACATGGCTGTTCCTTCTCCATTGTGCAGGAGAAGAAGGCGCAAAGGATTGCTAAGTAACGTCCCTTTAGTGTGTATTAATGGGGTAATCGTCCTTGATAAGTTCAAGTAAATTGATAGGAGGAAGGATGATACCATTCAATACAGTCCCTTCCGTTTTGTCATGTATTATTCCACGTATTGTACCCGTTACGATGGTCGCAATATATCTAAGGTATTCAACAGGTATCTTTTTGTCTTTCTTGATTTCATTGATTCCCTCTGGCGCAATACCAAAGTTACACTGTACTTGAGTTTTTAATAAGAGCTCATCTGCTTGTGCGTAACTCACTTCCATGATGCATCTTACATCACTAAGATCGTTTTTGACAGCAAAACTCACATTCGTATGTACATTTATGTCGTTCTTGTTGTCGTATTTTTCAGGAAAGATGACAAACTGTACTGTGCGTATTTGATTGATTCTATATGGAATTTTCATGTTTATGCTGCTACTGTTCCGTCGATAATAGGTACTACCGGTTGGAAGTTTTGTTGGCTTGCTACCCCTTGTATTGTAAATGAATATGAAAGTTCTTTACTCTCATTTTCAATGTATTCGTTTACATCTGTGAAAGTAAACTCAGGTATTTTACCAATGAGAAGTGATAATTCAACAAACTTACTGAGCTTATGATCGAAGTCGCCATTCAGTAATTGAGTTACATAACTCTTAGAACATCCCAGCCTTTCGGCTAATTGTGCTTTGTTAAGGTTATGCAGTTTCATATATGTAGCAATCTCTTCATAAAGATGTTGTTGAATCTCTGCTGTCCAATATTCAGGACTCGACAATAATTCTTCACGTGTCATAAGCCTTCGTTTTATTTCTTTATGGAATCCAAGTATAGCTTTTTCAAACGGCGAAACTCTGATTCATCATTTTTCTGTTTTGACTTCATTCCTCCTAATACGACTATTTTTCCATTGGGTTGTTCTATGCAATAGAGTCGTAAATGTTTGGTTTTGAACTCGTATTCGAGAACGGTATTCTTATTTCTCTGTCGTTCCTTTTTGTTGTATAGATGAAATTTGGTCTCTGGGAGTGATCTTAAATTAGCAACCATATTCATGTATGCATATAAAGTTTTAACCTCACTCTTGTATTGTATCATCGTTTTCTCAAACTCATCAAAGGGGCAAGTGCCATCCACGATGAGCTTGTCGAATTGTTGTTTTCCAACAACTGCTTCTATTCTCTTAAGTGCAAATGTAGGCATATTTTAGTTAAGTTACAACTAAACTATCGTTATTAACATTTGTATACAGTGTGTATGGGTGTAATTCTGTATTATCATGTTGTTTTGAATGTATGGGTACAACAGGTTATATGTCCTGGAGATTAGTTTGAAAATAACAGTGGATGAGGAGGTTAACGAGTAGAAACAATTCTTTCCCTACCTGATATCAGAGGATCAGGATCATAGATTAAGAGGGAAGAGTGTCTACCGCTTAAGGTCGGGATCATCAGGTGAAACAGGACCGCAGAGAGTGTTTATTCCATCGATAGTATTATTTTCATTCGCAAAGATACGGAAAAGTTTTCATGAATTAAAGCGTAATTGACATATCTTTCCAATATATTCTCATTGTGATGTATAGCAGGAAACGATGCTATACGTTGCCTTCAGGCTTCTTTTATAAGGGAGATTAAGTAAATGGGAAAGCGAAAAATAAGCCTTTACTGCGGTATGAATAGGGGTGAAATAATAAGGTGTTAGCATGCGAGAGTGCCATGTATGGAGTGTAAAGGTTAAAATACTAAAGCTGTAATGGAGTTATGAGGGGACGGGATAGGAGGACGTTTCATGTAAAGTAATTTCCCAATTGCTTTTTAATAGATGGTCTTTTGCATTGCAAAAGATGCCCTTTTGCGTGGTAAAAGGTGCTCTTTTGAGGTGTAAAAGACGCCCTTTTGCAATGTAAAAGGGCGTCTTTTACAAGGGCGTTTGTAACCATTTGTATTTCTGATAGTTACAAAGCCAGAAATAAGAGGAAATCAGTTGTTTTTCGATTTGGCGTGGATAGAAAGTGTAAAGATTTTGTTAAGTAGGCGATTAGATGGTTTGATGCGTGAGAAAGTAGGTGAGTTCATGGGTTGATAGCTGTACAGGCTGAGTGCTATAGATACGGTTTCATGGGTAGGGAGGTGTATGGGTTGGATGCTATAGATACGTGTTCATGGGTTGGGAAGTGTAGGGGTTGGGTACTAAAAGTATTGCCTTCGGGCGTTGAACATTGCGCTTTGAGCCTAAGTTTTTATTCTTTTATTCCGTCATTTTTTAGTCTTAAACGGTTGGTTTACCTGCTTTTAACTCCTTCAGCAGCTATGATGTCATCGTAAAAATGCGCCTATTCCCACCGTCTAAATAAACAAACGATGTGCGGAATGTGAATTTTTATTTGTAAGTTTGTAGGTGAAAATAACACTTATAAGGAAGAATATAACTTTATATGAAACGCAGAACGTGGCGCAAATATCATAAATGGACGGGACTTATCATCAGTTTCTTCTTGGTAATGTTTGTCTTTCGGGAATCGTTTTGAACCATCGTCGGTGCTTTGCTGACGTCAATGTGAGCAGAGCAGTGCTACCTGGTCGGTATGATTTCAAGCATTGGAACAACGGATTGTTGCGTGGAACACTGCGTTGTAAGGATGATAAGGGGCACGACATGGTGCTCATCTATGGTGCTGCAGGCGTTATTCGGACAGATACGGCAGCGTCAATCTTCATTGATTATAACCAGGGATTGCCTTCAGGTGCTGATTATCGGCAGATGAGAGGACTGGTTCAGACGAAGAACGGACAGGTTTTTGCAGCAAGTGTCATGGGTCTTTATCAACTCAAACCCCGCCATGGCTGGCAGTCGGTGGCGCTTCCTGAGATGGATTCGGATGATCTGTTGAGCGACATTACCACACGGGGTGACACGCTGGTGGTGCTCTCGCGTTCCTATCTTTACTATGCTACAGCCCCTTATCAACTGTTCCATAAGGTAGATATACAGCCTGCTGTGGGCGACGATGGTAAGGTTTCACTCTTCCGACAGGTATGGTTGCTGCATAGCGGCGGACTTTTCGGAACCGTGGGGAAGCTGGTTGTCGACCTCATAGCACTCATTCTCATTGCTCTTTGTGTGACGGGTGTGTGGTTCTGGGTGCGTCCGAAGCATATGAAAGTTCTGGATTGGCATAATAAGATAGGTGTGTTTACCATCGTATTGACGCTCTTCACGGCGATAACAGGGTGGGCTTTGCGTCCTCCAGTGATGATCCCACTGACCATGAACAACACCCATCCGCTGCCTGGAACAGTCTTGGCAAGCGATAACGCATGGTACGATTGTCTGCGGATGATACGTTATGACGAGCAGAATCACGACTGGTTACTGTCTACATCAAAGGGCTTTTGCTCCTTATCCTCGCTGACATCAAAGCCACAACCCATCACCATTGCACCGCCCGTCAGCGTGATGGGGCAGACGGTATGGCAACGTGACGAGAGTGGAATGTGGCTTGTGGGCTCTTTCGATGGGCTTTTCCGGTGGAACAGACAGGCTGGACAGATTGAGCCTTACAATAATATGATGGTCGCAAGGGCTACTATTCCGGGTACGGCAGCCGCCGGTCAGATGGTAGTAGGCTATAGTTCCGACTTCACAGGTGAGGAATGTGTGGCTGATTATTACGATGGTACGTTCTTCTCTGCCCAACCTGAAGAGTTGAGAAACATGCCAATGTCATTGTGGAGTCTTGCCTTAGAGGTGCATACGGGTCGTATCTATGCTGGTGCTATAGGCTCTTTCCTCTTTATCTTTGTTGCCGGATTGTTCGTAATCATCGCACTGTGGTCGGGTAAGAAGAGCTAAAAAGCTTCTTACCTTATCTATAATAGGCGTGAAAAAGAGGTATAACAGGGATAAAGAAGATATAAAATACGAGTAAAAAAGTACGAGGAATAAAAAAGCTTAAGCCCATGGCTTAAGGCTGGAAGGTTGAAAGAATGAAGCAATGAAAGTTGTAGTTTCAGTGGTTAACGTTCTGTTTTTAATGTGCAAAAGTATGGAATTTAAGACCAAGAGCTTATGATATTCAATCCGTTTACTCGTCTACTTATCAACCAGAAAGCCTAATCCTGAGTATTGAAAGATTGAAAAAATAAAAGAATAAAAGTTCAAATCATAATGTCTTAGAGACGATATTCTTTCGTATTATGCGCCTAAGATGTTCAGCATAATTCGTCTTTGCTTTATGCGTTGGGCATCAACTCGGATGTCTTCAACCCTTATTTTTGCCCTACAAGCACTGTCGGGGTCATATCCCTCACGTGCTTTTCGCCAGGAATATTCGCCATGTGAAAGCGTACTTAAGCTCCATGAGTCTTTCGGTGCATAGGAAGAGAAGACCTTATCAAATACCTTTTTGTACTTTCCGATAGTCTCTTCACTGAGCATTTCACCATGAAGTTTGTCAGTTTGGAATGCTTTATGAACAGAATAGAGCACTGGACCATATTTCCAAGCCTCGAATTGATCCTCAAATAGAGGCTCTCCTGTCTCAATGATAGCCTCACGTTGGGTGAGATAAAGTAGCTTATGCAACTTCATCTCATCAATCTGTCTGCCATACTCTTTCTCATATCGCTGACTGATATAGGATGCTATCTGCTGTACATCTTCCATTCTTCTGCCTTTCTTTGCTGCAAATTTATGATTATTTCCCTAATGAAACAAATAAATGAGTGGGTTTCTTGGGGTTTGTACCTTGACCTTTGAGGTTGGGAAAGATACTAAGGGGTATAAAAAAAGAAACGGCTGAGCAATTGCCCTTCCGTTATCTCCGAATAATTACCGTCTCCCGACGTTAATCTTTCTACAATCTTTACCTAAAATATAACTAAAAACCTAAATCTATTACTAACCTAAACAAATCTCTTATCGAATAATCCTGAGCAATCTTTAATACCCTTTGAAGGTGTAATACCTTATTGTGTGTATTTGATTCTCTTGAATTGCGATGCAAAGGTACGGATAACTTAACTTCTAAACAAGAGAAACATTAAATAATATCTTAGGTTTAAAGTTTTTTTGATTTAGGTCAAATATATTTCAGATTCATTACATTTCTCACCACAAACGGCGTCTTCTGCCTCTGCGAATCTCAAGTCGCATGGGGTCGGATACCTCTGCCTGCGTGATGAGGTTGCAGTAACGGTGGGTCAATGGGCTTGACTTGACATTCTTGCGCGACCTCACTTCCGAGACGACACATGACGGATTGCAGGGTTCATTGACGTGAAGTACCCTGCAGATGTGGTGAACAATGGATTTGAAACACATCGGATTGCCGTTCATTTCCAGTATCTGACCGCTCTCCCATACGATGTGAGCCAGTTCAATAAGGTCGCGTTGTGTTCCGGTCCAGTATAATTCTTCCTCCTCACTGCGGTTAAGTAGTTCGCGGAAGTTGTCGATAATAATAGATTTGAGTTTATGCTCATCGTCTTTTGTCCACTCTTCGGACGCTCTCAAAACAATGTTTTTCTTCATTTTCATAGGACTCTTCTACGTTAATTGCTTTTCTTTTTATGATAATGTGTGCATCATGCTGCCTTCACTCAGTTGTCAGATTGGGGCCAGTAGGAGAAGTTACGGGCGACAGCAGGGGTGATATGCTGAAGAGCTTACTGGGGAAATGCTACTTCAAATATCGCTGCAAATATACAAAACAGTTGTGCACAGGAAGTTCAATCGTGAAAAAATTTTTATTAAATAAACGTAAACAGGAGTTTGCTCTATGTGTGTTGGGATTGTATTAACGTATCGAAGCGGTGTTCACCAGCTCTTATTCTGATCGGTAAGGGTGGTAGTGGAGGTGGTGATAGGGCGGATAATGCCTGCCATGAAACAATCTTACGAAAAACAAAGGACTATTGATGCTAAAACGAATGATAATGGAGAAAAACCGTCTTTGTAACTTATCGTATATCAATGGGTTACAAAACGCGAAGGAGATGGGGAAGTTTTATTGTAAAACAAATTCACGATTGGAAAACAGAAGACGCCCTTTCGCATGGTAAAAGACGCCCTTTTACACATCAAAAGATGCCCTTTTACCATGCAAAAGAGCATCTTTTACAACGCAAAAGGGCATCTTTTACAACCCTCTTCATAACCTCTTGTATTCCAAAAGGTTACAAACCCGAAAATAACACATAATCACTTATATGGCAGTAAACCATCAAAGAAAAACCGTAAAGATATTTCATACGCCCACATTCCCCCTCCAACCCATCGCAGAAACAGCCCACCCAAACCCGCATCCGCCCACCTCCACCATCCCACTGCCCCCTTTACGCTTTCCGCTTTACAGCTAGCTTACCCATAAAGGACAACATAATTCAGCAGAAATCATCATAAAAAATTAGATAAAAGCTTGTTTTATCACTAAAATTACCTATCTTTGTAGTCGGAAAAATATGCAATAATTCCGACCAAATAAAAGTTAAAAAGATAATGCAAAGTACTGTTATAGATAGAGTTAAGAGCAGAATATCTCACAGTAAGTTCGGAGAAGTCTTCTTCGTATCATCTTTTCCTGAATATGATGTAGAATATGTTACGAAACTTTTGTCTATTCTTGAAAAGGAAGGAACTATCACACGCATATCCAAAGGTGTGTATGTCAAGGCTCGCAAGACTCGCTTTGGCACCCTCTACCCTTCTGCTTCTGAGTTGGTAAGAGAGATAGCTAAAAGGGATAAAGCCGCTGTAATAGCAACTGGCGATACTGCTGCAAACCAATTAGGATTGTCCACACAAGTACCAATGAACAGTACTTTCTTGACTACAGGGTCCAGTAGGAAACTGACATTAGGCAAACGTACGGTCACATTAAAGCATGGAGCACCAAAGAATTTTGCGTTCAAAGGAAAGTTAATACAGGACATTGTCCAAGCATTACGCAGTATTGGAGAGCAGAATTTAACACCTGAGAATGAGAGACAGATAGCGAAGTTGTTAGCAGAATCCCCTGAAAAGGAGACCATAGAACATGACTTGCGCCTCGCACCTGTATGGATGAGAAACATCATTAACCGAAACAAACCAAAAGAATATCATGACTAAATGGACTGATTTTACCGTAGATGAGCGCAAAGCTATGATTCAAACGGTAAGTGAGACCAAGCAAATTGACGAGCCTTCTGCCGAAAAGGACTGGTGGGTAACGGCTGTTCTCTATGCTATGTTTCACACAAGTATTAGTGATTACCTGCTTTTTAAAGGAGGTACAAGCCTTAGTAAAGGGTGGAATATCATACACCGTTTCAGTGAAGACATTGACCTTGCACTAAGTAGGGACTATTTCTTAAACGTAAAACAACTTCCTTGTGCCCGTTGTAAGACTAACACTCAGATTCATAATTTGAGGGAAAAAGCACAGGATTTCTTCTTTGGAGAATTTAAAAAGGAGCTGGATGAAAAGCTAAAAGAGTTAGGACTCGATGTTACTGTCGTTGCTGACAATGAAGTATTAGACGATGAAGGACAGCCCCGTAAAGTCCCACATGACAAAGACCCGTCGGTGATATACGTACATTACCCAACACTTTACACTGATAATTCTTCTTATACTGTCCCGACAATCAAGATTGAAATTAGTGTATTATCTATGGATGAACCTTCTGAACCGAGAAGAATCTCCTCTTTAATAGAAGAGGTGTACTCGGATGAAGATGTTGATTCTGATTTCATTCAAACCATTCGCACGGTCAGTCCTGCCAGAACTTTCTTGGAAAAAGCATTCCTATTATGCGAAGAATATCAAAAGCTTAAACCAAGAACTTACCGTATGTCACGTCATTTTTATGACCTTGAGAAGCTGATGCATACACCTTATGTAGACTTAGCACTCAAAGATCTTGCTTTATACCGTGATGTTGTGGAGCATAGACGGTACTTCTATCATGTAGGATCTGTTGATTATGACAAGGAATTACCAGACAAAATACAGATCATTCCAGATGAAAAACTCCTCTCATACTTCGAGACTGATTACAACGACATGAAGAATGGTTTTATCTATGGCGCTCCATTGGACTTTAAAGAACTAATGGAAAAGATAAAGGAACTGCAAGATCGCTTTCGCTCATTGGCTTAGATTGCAACCTGAGAATTTAAGAAACAAAATTAAAAAGTCTATCTAATTGATATGAATTTCCTCATATCTTATATTTATATACTGTTCAAATAGATAGACATTCATAGAAAGAGGGAGAAGTGAAGAGCTTTCCAAAGAAAAGATTTTCCACTCTTTCAAACTTCCAAAGAGTGAAAACGAAACTTTAAAATGCTTGCAACCACAGGCAGAAAGACAACGAAAAAGCCCCTAAGCCATTATGACTTAGGGGCTTTATGCGCCACATTTTGCGGAAAGAGGGGGATTCGAACCCCCGAAACGCTTTAGGCGTTTACACGCTTTCCAGGCGTGCCTCTTCAACCACTCGAGCATCTTTCCTTATAGATTCCCATGCAGTAAGGACTGCGAGAGGCTCTAAAAAGTTGTACAAAATTAGTTCTTTCCTTTTATAATTCAGTAGTAACGCAACAGATTTTAAACTTCTTTAAGGAACACCCTTGCCACATTTTCATTCGTCCGTCGTGCTATTTCAGCCTCATCAACACCGTAGCTTTGGGCAAGTGTGCGCATCACTTCAACAATGAAAGCACTCTCATTGCGCTTCCCACGATGAGGGACGGGCGCCATATAAGGGCTGTCTGTCTCAAGAACAATACGGTCTAAGGGCACTGCTGCAGGCAGATCTTCGCGCAGATGACTGCTCTTAAACGTTGAGACACCACCTATTCCGAGGCAGAATCGGTCGAAACGGAGGAAGGCTTCTGCCTCCTTTTGGTTGCCCGTAAAGCAATGGAACACACCGCCAGGCAGCTCTTTCTCATACGGACGCATGATGTGTAACATCTCATTCTGTGCCTTCCGACAGTGTATCATCAGTGGTAATCGTGTCTCAACGCTCCACTTCACCGCCTCTTCAAAGGCTGCCAGCTGCTCCTTTTCATACTCACGTGACCAATAAAAGTCGAGCCCCACCTCACCAATAGCAATGAAAGTCTCACCCGGTTGGGCTATCCCTTTACGCTTACATGCGATGGATTCCATCAGTCGACGGTACATCTCGGCAAGCACTTCCTGCCAGTCGGCACGTACTTCTTCGGGCTGTAAGCCAATCATTGGGTAACAGGTATCAGGAAAACGGCGACATACTGCCAGCACCGTGTCCACAGAAGGGAGGTCGATAGCAGGTATAAATATCTTCTCAACCCCTGCTTCTCGGGCACGGGTGATCACTTCTGGAAGATCTTCCTTGAAGTCTTCAACATCTAAATGTGCGTGTGTGTCGATTATCATTGTTATAAAAAGAGAGCCTGAAGGGGGGCTGGGTAAGCTTTTTTTAGCGTTGTCTGTTCAGCAATCTGACGGCATAAGCCTTCATTTCTGCCTTACGTTCTTCGGGTAAACTGACATCATTAAGATACTTACTTGCCACCTCAAAGTAATGATTTATCTTATCCTGTGCCAGCTTATCTACACCTATCTTATTATATAAAGCCGTCACTGCAGCCACCTTTTCATCACGGTTGAAGTTCTCACATGCCACCCATCGCTCCAGTTCTTTGCGCTGTTTAGCATCCGCTTTGTTAAAGGCATTGATGAGCATGTAGGTCTTTTTGTTCGAAGTAATGTCTCCTCCAATCTTCTTTCCGAACACTTTCGGATCGCCATAGACGTCAAGATAATCATCTTGAAGCTGGAAAGCAAGACCTATTTGTTCACCAAACTTATATAATTTGTCGGCATCTTCCTTCGGTGCATCAGCCAGAATAGCTCCAGTTTTCATAGCACATGCCAGCAGAACACTCGTCTTGAGGCGTATCATCTCAATGTATTCCTCTTCCCGAACATCGTTTCTGTGCTCAAACTCCATGTCATATTGCTGTCCTTCACCTATCTCTAACGCCGTCTCAGCAAACAAACTCAACACCTCATGCAGGTGTTTATCACCGCAACGTGCCATGCGTTCGAATGCCAAAACAAGCATAGAATCACCTGAAAGGATGGCAGTATTAGCATCCCAACGCACATGAACAGTCTGCTGACCACGCCTAAGTGGTGCGTCATCCATGAGATCATCGTGCAGAAGTGTGTAGTTATGATAGGTCTCAAGGGCACATGCCGGAGAGAGAATGGTCTCTGGATCGTCCTTAAAGAGGTTGTATGAGAGCAGCATCAGCGTTGGTCGGATGCGCTTTCCACCCAGTTCCAACACGTATTTGATGGGTTCATACAGGCTTTGTGGCTTACGATCGTAAGTCAGATTATTGATGTATGCGTTTACTTTCGCGAGTATTTCGTCAGCAGTATACATTGATAAAAGTACTAAAAGATTGTTTTATTCGTTCGTTATTATCCCCACAGACATCGTCTATGAGAGCTTGAAGACCACTGGTATCTCCACCATTGAGCGGCAAGGCTTGTTCTTTGCGATGCCAGGTTTCCATGTTCCCATTGTCTTCAGTACGCGAAGTACCTCGGCATTGAGCACCGGTACCTTCCCACTTCGGATGGTAACGTCACTCACAGAGCCATCAACATTGATGATAAAGGTGATGTTCACCGTACCAGAAAGTTGGTTTTCCTTCGCAGAAGCAGGGTATTGCAGGGTCTTTGTGAGCCATTTCATGAACTCAACCCAGCCCCCTGGAGGTGTAGGAGTCTCTGAAAGAATACGCTTACTGACCTTGTCATCATAGCGTTCCACCTCCACTTGCGACGGGTCATCAGTCATTTTCTCCGTCACTTTCTTCCCATCTTCTTTCACTTTAGGCGGATCTGGCAGCGTATTGATGGTCGGCATGATGATAGGAACATCACTAACCTGTGGCGCAGCAGTCTTCTTATCATTCGAATTCATGCTTCCTGCATCGTGAGGAGTAACCTTATTCGGTGTGTCACTACGCTTAAGATTCAGCATATCATCCACCGTTGGCTTCTTCTCATCCTTCGTTTTGGCAAGATTCTGCTGGTCAATGGCAGGCAACATCTCCATGTCGTGGAGTGTGACATCATGCAATGAACGCTTCGTATTGCTGTCATCATCAGTCCCAGAGCTGTTATATTCCATTGCAACAAAGAAGATAGACAGTGCCAAAATGACTCCCAAGAGGAAGCCAACCCACCGTTTATTCTCCAAGTCTGCCCTATTTGACTTCTTTATTTCCAATATAAGATACTAAACAATAGCAAATACCGTTATACTAATCACTGTGACTTATCAGACAAAAGACCGTCTGATGCACAGAACTTCAGAAGACAAAAGTAATAAGATATTCGGAAAAAGATGTATCTTTGCCGAGAAATTAATTTAGATTAGATGAAAAAAGTCGTTTTAACCCTCCTCACTCTGCTGCTCGTTATGGGCACAAAGGCACAGGAGAGTCAGACTGAATATAATTTTCTTCGCCTCCCTGTGAGTGCGCATGCGGCAGCTTTGGGTGGTGAAAACATTACGATTATTGAGGATGACCCTGCCCTTATGTTCTCTAATCCAGCCCTTGCATCGTCCGTAAGTGACAATACTGTGGGGCTGAACTATATGAATTACATGCACGGAGCCAACTACATGGGTGCTTCTTACACCAAAGCGCTTGGCGAAAAGGCCACGATTGCGGGCGGAATACTGTACATGAACTATGGAAAGATGAAGCAGGTGGATGAGAATAACGTACAGACGGGAACGTTCAACGCCAGCGATATTGCTCTGGAAGGAATCTTTTCGTATGAGCTGGCACGCAATCTCGTGGGTGGTATCACGGCAAAATTCATTACTTCTTACATCGGAAACTACAACTCAATGGCTGTTGGTGTAGACCTCGGATTGAACTGGTATGAGCCTGAACGCCAATGGTCAGTGTCTGTTGTTGCAAAGAATCTCGGTGGACAGGTCAAGGCTTACGAGGAAGATTACGGTAAGATGCCGTTCGATCTGCAGCTTGGTGTGAGCAAAACCTTTGCTGCTCTGCCTGTCAGAGTGTCTGCAACACTCGTTGATATGACGCATTACAACTATCGTTTCATCAATCATCTCAACCTTGGAGCTGATGTTTTGCTCTCTGATAACATATGGATTGGTGGCGGATACAACTTCCGTAAGTCCGACGAGATGACCATTGGCAAGGGCGATGACGCCGGTGCACACGGTGCAGGACTGAGTCTTGGAGCAGGAATCAACCTCGAACGCTTCAAGCTCAACCTCGCTTACGGAAAGTATCATGCGACAAGTAGTTCGATATTGGTCAACTTAGCCTATTCATTTTAGCATCTTTCAGAACTTTCGAAATTTACTGTAATATTACAATAAATTTCGAAAGTTCTTTTATTCTACCCCTTCTCAGTCTGCATTCTGCTTTTTTTTACTAACTTTGTGGTCATCCTAAAGAAGATGACATATAACATACTATATTAATAAGGTATACAGAATGAAGAAAATAACCATAGCCATTGACGGCTTTTCATCATGCGGTAAGAGTACGATGGCAAAGGATCTTGCCAAGGAAATAGGCTATATCTATGTTGACACGGGTGCTATGTACCGCTCGGTAACGCTCTATGCACTGCGTCATAACCTCTTCAATGCCGACGGAAGCATACGGGAGGAAGAGCTGAAGGCACAGATGAAGAATATAAACATCAGCTTCCAACTGAACAAAACGACAGGTAGACCCGACACTTTCCTCAATGGTGAGAACGTGGAGAAGGACATCCGAAGCATGGAAGTATCATCACACGTCAGCCCCATCGCTGCCTTATCCTTCGTCCGTGCAGCCCTCGTGGCACAACAACAGCGCATGGGAGCAGGGAAAGGAATCGTCATGGACGGTCGAGACATTGGTACGGTGGTCTTCCCAGATGCTGAACTGAAGATCTTTGTAACGGCATCTGCTGAGGTACGTGCCCAACGTCGGTATGACGAACTGAAGGCAAAAGGGATGGAAGCGAACTTTAATGACATTCTGAAGAACGTTGAGGAACGCGACTATATCGACTCTCATCGCGCCACTTCTCCACTCCGCAAAGCACCTGATGCCATCGAACTCGATAACAGCAACCTCACCATTGCGCAGCAACAGCAGTGGCTTTACGAGCAATATCGTAAGGTGGCAGAATGAGCCATTAGCCTTTTTGCAGGTCCAATTATCTTAACCCTTCAGACGTTTCATCTCCTTATCAAAGTCTGAAAGGTACTCAATATCTTGTTTACGGCGGAATGTTTCATACTCACATTCCGCCTTTATCTTTGCTTCTAATGCTGAAACACTCCCCGGACCATCTAAGATTGGTCTGCCAGCAACCGTTAAAAAGCCATCCAAAAGATTACTCCAATCCTTCATTGTCATGACAATTTGCTGCTCTATCAAGTGTCTTTGTTGTCCATTGACGAAATCTTGTAGCCTGCTCAGAGTTAACTCGATAGCCTACAGCAATGATGGCTTCCAAAGCATAAAAAGCTACATTGCGCTCTACTTGTCGGTTTCCTTCTGTTTGAACTATCCGAATTTTCCGGATAGTTCCCTCTTCTGTACGCTTTTCGAATACTTACCTTACACCATGATCATTACTGTATAATAAGATAATTCATTCACCATTGCGCAGCAACAGCAGTGGCTTTACGAGCAATATCGTAAGGTGGCAGAATAAGGAAGAATAGGTAATATTGTAAAAGAATATACAAAACGCAATTCAAAAGAGGCTCTTTTGGATTGTAAGAGACGTTCTTTTGGATTGTAAAAAACGCCCTTTTGCGTTGTAAAAGATGCCCTTTTACCATGCGAAAGGGCGTCTTTTGTTTTCTAATAGTGGATTTGTTTTACTATAAAAACTTCCCCATCTCCTTTGCAGGGGGTGGGGAAGCGGGGTTAAGTTTTTAATGGTCAATCGGTTTTTTGGCTATGTCTGATTATTTAATAATCGTTTTCTTACCATTGATAACATAGATGCCTTTGGCAAGTTTCTGTAGGCTTCGTGCAGCCTTCAATACTTGTTTGCCATCGAGGGTATAGACATCATAAGTAACGGGAGAGGTGCCATCAACGTTCTGGATACCCGTGGTGACGGTGAGCATAACGGGCTCTGACTCCGTGCCATCAGCATAAACGGCAGTCACACTGTACTGATGATTCTGCCCGTCGTTGGCTATCTCGTTGCTAAGGGTGGTGTAGGTTTTGCCTACATAGGTGCCATCCCGATAGATATTGTACAAGATTGGACCTGTACCCGACTCAAAAGTGGCATCGTCAACCATGAAGACAAAGACGTTATCTTTCTTTGTTATGTGGTGAATAGCAAAGAACTTTGTACCCTCAGGAACGGTCACTGCCACCTCAGTCCATTTGCCTGAACCCTGCACATGTGTGTCTCCAACCTTCTTGAAGGCAGTAATCTCGTTGTTCGTCATTGAGGTAAGCACATCGAAACGCTCCGTCCCGTAGCTTCCGTCTTGTGATGGAAGATTGTTCACCCAGAAGTGTATGGTCTGTGCTTTTCCTGACAGTTGTGGACTGATGAGCCAGTTGTCAGCATCAATATAGTCGTTACCCATGTTGTCAACCTGGTAGATTGCGGCTGCAGCCTTCTCTCCTGAGTGTGGCAGAACATTGCTGTCAGCTCCCTCGAAGATGTCAGCTGGTTCCCAATTGATGAATGCGAACGCCTCACCTTGGTGGTTATACTGTACTCCATCGACGAGATTTCCTGCGAAACCATGGTCGTTATCAACCGTTGTCCATGCACCAAAGCTGGTTCCCCAAGCCTCATATTGCTCGAAGTCATCGTTAACATCGGTTGTTGATGAGGATGGTGCATCCCATGAAAGCTTCATTGTTGCGGCTGTATTGTCCACAACCCGCAGGTTCTGAGGCGTAAGTACATCGGCTTTCTCCAGTTTCATGCTCTCTTCAGCAGTGTTGTTTTCTGGGTCATAGTCGTTCTCATAGTCAACAGTTGCCTTGATATTCAGATTGTCTGAAGCCTCAAGACTCGTTGTTTTGTAGTCTACTTTGAAGGTCTCATCTTGTAGGAGAGAGAGCGTTTTCGTGAGTTCTAACTCCTTGATGACCTTATCATTGGCAGTCAAAGTGACCTTTGCATGTTCCATTTCTCCATTCCAAGGTTGGTAACCTTGACCGTTAGCTGAGCCGTCTGTCCCTTTTTCACCTTCTCAGGCACTGACAAATCAATGCTTGCATCCCTCTCTAATGGGTCAGCAATGTTGATATTGTCAATGAATACGGGGTCGTCTGTGATGACATCAGCCTTTCCGATGATGCGCATGAGTACGTAATCTTCACCTATCAGTTCGGTAGGAATGTTGACAACCTGGGTCTTCCATGTTCCATTTGTTGATGGAACGGTATTCGTCCATAGTGGTTCTGTGACTTCACCGTCCTTCTTTTCGAATCGTATTTCCACCTTTTCTTTTGGTGCTCCATCACCTCTATAGTCGAAGATGAGCTTCGGACTCGTTGCCCCTTGTAGGTCCATCTTACCACAAAGGATGGTTGAGACGCCAGGTACAGAGGGTCGGAAGAGGAGTGAACCGAAGTCGTTATCGGATGAAACATCGTTGGTTACGGTCCATGAAGCGTTCTTGTCAGACCGCTCCAGACCTATGAACAGGTTTTCGATGGTTCCATTCTTGAAACTGTTATGGTATGGAATGGCGTAAGGACTACCAACAAGTACGGTCCCAGCAACCCAGTTGCTGAGTCCGGAAGGGTTCTCGGCGATGATAGCCCAGCGCTGATAGCGTTGTTCACCCTTGTTAGTATTGAGTCCGGTGATGGTGAATTCGGTCTTACCTTTTACTGATCCTACCTCTTCATCAACCCTTCCTTCCTCGGTGATGTTGTGGATTCGGTACGTAATCTGCTCTGGAAGGATGACGCCATTGTGCACACCAGCAGGAACATCCCACCTCAATTGAACTGAAGTAGTCTGATCCTTAGCTTTTACTTTGCCCATTACAGGCACGTCTTGTCCTACATAAACCGTGACAGAAGCTTTCTCTCCGAAGTCGAAACTGTTGTAGGCTATGATGTCATAGGTGTTCTCTCCGCTCGCAGCAGCATCATCCGTAACCGTCAGGACACTGCCTGGTGCGGGGTTCTCGATGGTCTTTACGGTGCGTTTACCATTGAGAACGACCATCTTAGTGATGTTTGTCAGTGCCGAACCATCGATGGCTTTCGTTGGAGCATGGAATGAAATGGTAGCCTTAAGCGCTGCTGTTGCGTCTGGGGTAGCCGTCAGCTGGGTAGCGGCAGCAGGTGCTTTCGCCTCTGCAGCACCCTCAACAGAGATGGAGTCGAGGACAATCATGTATCTGTCAGGAGCTGAAAGGGCATGGAAACCGATGCAATAATCACCGTCAGCAGTGGGCTTTAAGGTACCGGAATAGGTCTTGAGGTCAGCCCCTTTGAGGTCAGTAGCAGGAAGAAGCACGCCCTTCATGGCATCAATCGTCTTCCCTTTGCCCCATAGAACCTCCATACGCTCATCGAAATCCTTCAATCCTGCGGCTGCTTTGAACGATACTTTGTAAGTCTTTCCTTGCTTCATTTGTATCGGAGGAGTCATCAACCAGTCGTCAGCAGTATTCTCTTTGCTGAAGTTATATTGGTATTGTCCACCCTTGGCAGCGCTCCATTTCCAGGTGCTCTGGTCCTTGTTGTTATCTATAACGGTGTAGAGGTCGGCACTGTTAACCGTCGACAGGTCATCGAAGAACGGCACATTGAGCGCATTACCAAACACTTCACCATTGGTTGTCACCTTAACGCTGCGCTTATCTCTATTGATTGCCTGCACAGAATACGAATAAGCTGACAGTGAATCCTTGTGAATCACTTCGCTGAAGTCTGTTACTGACAGTCCTTCAGCCACTGTCTTGCTCTGTCCGTTGACGTTTCGGATGACGTCATAGGTGAGTGTTCCGAGGTAACCCTTGTGTGTTCCTTGTAGCGGTTTGTCCCATTTGAGGCTGACATTTCCCGTCTCGTCAAGGTTGAACGACACGTTCCTGACTGCCTCTGGGGTGTCATAGCCAACGTAAGTAGTGATCTTACTGCGCGGACCGGTGCCTGCCTCGTTTGCCAGAAGGACCACGAAATTGTTAAGACCTTCGCCGACTGTGATGTCGAGTGTGGCTTGCTTGCCAGCTCCGATGCTACCTTTCGTAATCTCTTTCTCGTTGGCATAGAGTGTATACGAGACGTTACCCGTGAGCGAAGAGCCGTCAAACGTCTTGTCAGGTGCCGTAAACTGGAACGTACCCTGCAGCTTCCCGTCCTTGAAGTCAGCCTTCAGACCGCTTGCAGCAGCTGGTGCTGCAGGCGCAGTAGGCGTCTTTGGGAAGGTAAGAGCCATGAGTGAAGCCTCCGTTGAGTAGCCTCCTACGGGCGTAACCTTTCCGTTTTCAAGGTTGATCGTATAGAGTTGGAACTTCCCGTCCCTGTCTGTTGATGCCCAGAAGAACTCATTTGTGCGTGGGTCAAACTCTCCACTCTGTGTGAAGTATTGTCCATTGTTATCGGAAACCACCACTCCCGTAGAGCCTTTCAGCGTCTCTGCACCCGTCGTACGGTCAATCTGATAGAAGTCACCTTCCTTCGTTACACCGTATGCAAAGCCGTCATCGGCTATGCCCAAGGCTACATATACGTGCTGTGCAGGGGCTATCGTGGTGCGCTTCAGTGTGGTATAATCAATCACACCCCACTCATGTCCATTCAAATCAGGAGCGTAAAACTCACCGAAGATCTCACCCGTTACGGGGTCTACAGCCGTCTCTGTGGCAGTCAGACTGAGGTCGTTTACCTCTACAGGCTGGTCAATGAGCTGCCATGTTTTGGTGTCGTAGGCATAATATTTCAGTTTTATGACGCCCAGACTCGCGTAACTCGTGTCGAGGAACATACCGTGCAGGATGCCATCAACAAGTCCACTTCCCGCATTGAAGTAGCCATTATAGAAGGAAGAGAGGCTCTCGAAGTTGATGTTTGCAGTGGGATGGAAGGCGTACATGCCCAGTAAATCGTCCGTCAGGAGGTTTCCCCACATTGTAAGTGACGGGTTAACGCTTACCAAGTTCTTTGGGGTTACCGTCTGAAGGGGGATAGAAGCTGCGAAGAAAGGTGTCTTTCCGCCCCTTGGTAGTGTCTTTGCGAGCAAGGTGGGGAACGTCTTCAGCAGGTTGTTTGTTGGTTTTTCCGTTTTCTGTCGTGGCAGATTTCTGGAAGGATAACGTGGTGTTTTGTTCACTGGCAACACTTGTGCAGATGCTGAAAATACTGCCATGGTTGCAGTAAACAATGCAATCAGCTTAGTAAATCTTTTACTCATATTTAATAGTTTTAATTAATAGAAAGGTCGTTTCAGCGTTCATGATCGATTCATTCACAAATATATGAAAAGTCCGTGATGGACGCAAACACTTTCAGTCATTATTTTATGTCTGTTGAATAATTTTGTTATGGGGTTCAAACGACGGAGTCTCCGTGTGTGAAGAAGGGTCCTTCTGTTATTATGAAATATCTTTACGGTTTTTCTTTGATGGTTTACTGTCATATAAGTGATTATGTGTTATTTTCGGGTTTGTAACCTTTTGGGATACAAGAGGTTACAAAGAGGGTTGTAAAAGGTGCCCTTTTGCGTTGTAAAACATGCCCTTTTGTACAGTAAAAGATGCTCTTTTGCATGGTAAAAGGGCGTCTTTTACCATGCGAAAGGGCGTCTTCTGTTTTCTGATCGTGAATTTGTTTTACAATAAAACTTCCCCATCACCTTTGCAGGGGGTGGGGAAGTGCTTTTTGAGTTATTTAACTATCAGCTTCTTACCATTGACGAAGTAAACGCCCTTGGCAAGGCCTTTGAGGCTGGTTACACCCTTGGCAACGCAGGTACCGTTGAGGCTATAGACATCAAAGGTAGCTGTTGTCGCATTGCGTGATGTGCTGTTGATGCCGTTGGCAGTAGACTTAACGGTGAGAACGGCAGGAGAATAGTTGAACTTATAGTTCTTTGCTTCAGCTCCACTCACCTCAATGGTGTACTTACCTGGTGCATCGAAGGTAGTAATCGTCTTGCCTTCGCTGTCCTTAACGGTGAAGACTGGCTCCTTGGTCAGTGTGACTGTCGTCTCATTGTTCTGCAGACTGTCCACGGTATATCCGAATGTTGGCGTCTGACCTGTCTCTATCGTCACGTCCTTAGCATGCATTTCAGCCAATGCTTTCTGCACAATGAGGAAGCCATTGGAGAACTCCACTTGCTCTTCCGTTATCGTTCCGCGCTTCACAACAATGGTATATCTACCTGCAGGAGAGGTCTTTGTAGCCTCGCATGTCAGTTCTGGCGTACCTTCAACATAGTCGCCCTTGAGCTGCCAACCGAACTTTGGATTCTCACTTCCGTATGGACGAACGGTGCTACGAGCCTTTACTGTGGTACCAAACTCAACAATGTCGAAGTCCTTCCACTGTGCATTGCGCTTGTAGAGGTTCTTTGTTCCAGAAGGAATCTGCAGTTTCACCTCGCTCTTGCTGATGTCTGTGAAGGCATTACGGCCCAATGTAGGTACTGTCTTGCTGTAAAGACGGATGACAGCGAGGGCGTTATTGCCAGAGAAAACCTGATCACCAATGGTTGTAATGGTGTTCGGGAGGACAATCTTCGTCAGCTTACTGCATCCAGAGAAAGCATAGTCATGAACCTTCGTGATGCCCTTTGCCACAGCATAGTCGCCCTTGTTGTTTGGCAGAACAGCGATGACCTCAGTCCCATCGGTTGTTGTCAGCGCCTTACCATCAAAGAGATAGCTCTTGTCAGCACCTGTTGGGATGTCTAAAGAGTCGAGTCTGCTCAGTCTTCCGAAGGCTCCATCGCCGATGGAAGTGATTGTTTTCGGTAAGATAAGGTTACGTATTGACCTGCAATTGAAGAATGCCCGCTCTGGAATCTCATTGTCTTTCGTTGTCAACTCGCGTTTGCCGTCAACGATATAAGGCTCTCCACCGCTTACGATAACGGCATCGCTGAGGTCGAGTGTAGCCAAAGAGCTGCGCTGAATAGTCCCGTCAGCATTGTTACCAGCTATCTGGCGGATGGTACGGAGGTCGGAAGAGTTGATCTTACCATTGACCTTCAACAGAGAAATCATACTCTTTGTGCTGTCAGCAATGAGCGTATCGAGTGTTCCAGGAGTCTCAACTGTGACGGTATCCTGCACGAGTTCAGCCTTTTCACCTTCAAGACCGATGATCATATCCTGGTCATCTGAGAACTTCATTGAGTGTGGATTGAGGAGTGCAATGTCATAGAATCCGTCGGCAGAGCCTTCCCATCCCCAGTTGACCCATACCTTTCCGGCTTCATCATATCCACAAACAACGAAGGCATGACCGCCATTCTTGAGGTCAACACCCGTATACAGGATGGCACGACGCTCATTCAGCTCGTTGTATATAATGTCCATCCATGCCTTTTCGGTGTATCTGCGGCGCTTCAACATCTGTATTGTCTCTGGGAAACCGAAGTTTCTCTTTAGACCTTGGCAGGCATTCTCGGTGTAAGTTCCCGAACCATCGGTGGCATAATTCATGTCTGCTGCCACACCACAGTCCAACATCAGTCTGGCAACAGCCTCACCTTGCTCCTTAGAGTAGTGTCCTCTGTAGCTGTCTATCATGTTTCCCCAGTCGTAAACACTCTCTTCGAAGTTGACAGTTAGCTTCTTTTTGTTGCCATCAGCCTGCTTTACGTTTACGGAATGGGTCCCAATGCCATGCTCAGGCCACCCGATGTAATACAGGATCTGCGCCATTGCAGTGGCAACACACCCTGTTAAGGTTCGTCCAGTGCTGCCATATCCTTGCCAACTACCCGTTCCTGACGTTGTACCTTCAGGACAAAGGTCGTTGTAAGGCTTCTCTTGTCCCCATCGAGCAGTGAGGAATGACGGTATTTCAGCCGCATATTTGCTCTGGTCGGGAGGTACCATGGTGCGTGGTTTACCAGATTTCACAATGTCTTTGATAGCCTCTTCCGCTGCAGAGAGGTACCATTTGAAGTTCTCGTTGTTTGTGTTCTTGTCGAAAACCGTGTTTGAATAGGCGATGACATCAGGCAGAAGGTCATCGTTACTGACGATGACAAAGCCGCCATTGTCGTATCCCATGACTGTGAAAGCCTTGTTTGCGAGGAGCGCTCTGGGCTCATCTTTACTTGCACGTGTCGTCATCAGCGTTGGAGATTGCTTGAAGACTTTGGCTGCTATGGCTTTATGGCAGCCTTAGATCTCGGTGCTGCCGTTACTGTGAGTGCTGCTGTGAGTGTGAATAGCAGTCCTACAAATAATCGTTTCTTGAAGTCCATAATATCGTATGGTTGTTTGTTATGTCTGGCTTCGGTGTCTTTAGCACGCTGAAAGATAATCATTGTCCGGTGACAAGCCAGTTTTTCTCTTACTTAATGTATATAAAAACACAGATACGGAACCGCAACCCTTGTGAGGTTCCGGCTCCGTTTTTATCAATCCTGTTGTATGGATCGCGTTCTGTTCATTATCTTATGATGGTCTTTTTGCCGTTGATGACATAGACGCCCTTGCCCAATGACTTCAGACTCTTCGCATCTTTGAGAACCTGTTTGCCGTCGAGTGTGTAGACATCATATAGAATCTCGCCGTTAGCACCTACCTTCTGGATGATCGTTGTCACGTCAACAGAAACAGGATCAGACTCTGCTCCGTCAGCATATACGGCAGTTACGCTGTAGTTATGCTTTGTTCCGTCAACGGTAACATCACCACTCTCCAGCTTGATGCTGTTAGATAGATATTCACCATCACGATAGATGTTGTATGAAACAGGACCTGTGCTGCTTTCGAAGGTGATATCATCAATCATAAAGACGAATGCCTGGTCCTTAGAAGTGTTGTGATGTATAGCGAAATATCTTGTTCCTTCAGGTACATCTACCTTCACTTCATTCCATTTAGCATCACCTTGTTCGTGTGTTTCTCCCACCTTCTGGAAGCTTGCTACTTGGTTGTCAGTGTTGGAAATGAGGACATCGAAGCTCTCTTTACCATATGACTTATCCTTTGAGTTGACGTTGTTAACCCAGAAGCTGATGGTCTGTGCCTTACCAGAAAGCATTGGAGTGATGAGCCAGTTGCTTGAAGCAGTGAGCTTTTTGTCTGCTCCTGTCTGGTAAATGGCTACGAGTGACTTGTTACCAGAGTGTGGATCGAGGCCTTGACCAGTCTTGAATATGTCTGAAGGCTGCCAGTTCATGAATGCGAACTGCTCACCTTGGTGTCTGTATTCAGCTCCCTTGGCAAGCGGAGCAGCAATACCATGATCTTCATCAACGGTAGTCCAGTTGCCGAAAGTAGTACTCCAAGCCTCGTAACTCTCAAAGTCGTCGGTCTTTTGTTCGATGGTTGATGCTGGAGCATCCCATGTAAGTTTCACCTTATTGTCGTCAACCTTGACGTTCTTGAGGTTCCTTGGTGCTGCAACATCAGCTGCAGTGCAGTTGATAACAGCCTCTGACTCGTTGTTATCTGGGTCGAGATCGTCCTCATAAGTAACCGAAGCCTTCACGTTAAGAGCGTCAGACTTGTCGAGAGTAGTGGTTCTGTAGTCCACCTTATACTCCTTCTTCTGTAGCAGATTGAGCCCATCAAGGTTCTCTTCCTTGATTGTTTTACCGTTAACGGTGAGCTCCAGCTTGGCATTCTCCAGCTTATCGAGACCGATATTGGTCACTTTAACCTTGATTTCTGCCATCTGTCCCTTCTTAACATTGTCTGTTGCAGACACTTCAACGGTCGCATCTTTCTGCAATGGGTCAACGATGTTGATGTTATCCATGTACACTGGCACCTTATTAATGCTGTCTGCAATACCTATGATGCGCAGGAATACGAAGTCTTCGTTGGTCAATTCAGAAGGAACATCAACGATAAAGCTCTTCCATTCACCATTGGTTGTGGTGGCATTAGCCTTTTCACTGGTCCAAACAGGGTCTGTTACCTCACCATTCTTCTTGGTAAAGCGCAGTTCAACCTTCTGTTGCGCATCCTTATCTGCACGATAGTAGAATACCAACTTCGGTGCATCGGCTCCGTGTAGACTGATCTTTCCAGTTACAAGTGCTGATGTTCCAGGCTTTGAAGGTTTGAATATGAGTGCTCCGTTGTCATCATCACAGGATACATCCTTGGTCAATGACCATGAAGTACTGCTGCTTGAGCGTTCCAAACCAATGAATTGTCCTTCGATAGAACCGTTCTTGAAGCTGTTATGGAATGGCAATGTGTAAGGTTTACCAACGACGATTCCGCCAGCAACCCACTTGCTTTCACCTGCAGCGTTTGATGCTTTGATAGCCCAGTGCTTATAGTTCTGTTCACCTTCGTTAGTGTTCAGACCCGTAACCGTGTACTCCGTATGACCCTTTATCTTAGCAAGTTCGTCGCCAAGGTCGCCATCGTCGGTCACATTATTAATCTGATAGGTCACCTCATCAGGGAGGATCACACCCTTATGGGCACCTGTTGGAACGTCCCACTTGAGGTTAGCAGATGTCACAAGGTCGGTTGTTGCGATCTTACCCATCACTGGAATGTCCTGTCCAACATATACTGTTACAGTTGCTTTCTCACCAAAGTCAGCATCATTGTAAGCCACAATGTCGTACGTGTTCACACCTTGAGCAGCTGAATCATCAACAACTTCCAGTGCACTACCAGGTGTTGGGTTAGCAATCTCCTTAACAAGACGCTCGTTACTACGGATAACAATCTTCGTAATGCTGGTCAAATCAGTCTTGTTGACAGCCTTTGTAGGTGCATTGAACTTCAATGTAGCCTTCAAAGCAGCGGTAGGATCAGCCGTAGCGGTGAGGTTCTGAACCATCTGAGGTGCTCTTTCGTCAGCTGCAGCCTCAATCTCTAATGAGTCAAGGAAGATAGAGAACATGTTAGGATCTGATATACCGTGGAAGCCAACATAGTATTTTCCGTCGGTAGTAGCCTTTATCTTACCCGTGAATGTTCTGTAATTGCTGCTGTTGAGTACTGTTGGAGGAAGAATTTCTCCTGTCATTGCCTCGGCAGTATTGTCCGTTCCCCACTTTGCTTCCAGGCGTTCTGGATAAGTAGAGCCGCCAATAGCCATTGCTTTGAACGACACATTGTAAGTCTTACCAGGCTTCATGTGGATTGGAGGAGTGATCAACCAGTCGTCACCATGGTTCTTTGAGTGGTATTTACATTTGAAGACACCACCCTTTGAGTTGCTCCAGTACCATGTGCTATTGTCATTATTAGCATCGATAATGGTGTAAAGCTTAGAGCTCTCCTGTGTTGTGAAGTCATCGAAGAACGGTACTTCCAATGCGTTACCATATATCTTTCCGTCGGTAGTAGCCAATGCACTCTTCTTCGTTGAGTTGATAGCCTGTACGGAATAAGAGTAAGATGAGAGCTTACCCTTGGTGATTGTCTCGCTGAACTGGGTTGCTGTCTGACCTGAAGAAACCTTTTCAGACTTGCCACCTACGTTGCGGAAGACGTCATAAGTAAGCTGACCGAGGTATCCATTGTGCATACCTCCTGTTGGAGCCTTCCATGTTACGGTGGCAAGACCAGCATCATCAAGTGTCAATGTCAGACTGTCTACGATGTCAGGTGTATCGTTTCCTGCGTAAATAGATACTTTCGCGCGTGGTCCTTTACCTGCTTCATTGTTGAGAATGACGATGAAGTTAACCACACCTTCATCAACTGTTACGTCAGTTGATATCTCCTTGCCAGGCTCGGCAGTACCCTTTGCCACTTCCGAACTGTTGGCATAGATGACGTAATCAACGTTACCTGTCAGTGTACTACCATCGAATTTCTTGGTTGGAACATTGAATTTCACCTTACCAGAGAGTGCTCCTGCGGTGAATTCTGTGCGCAGACTGTCTGCTGCAGCAGGTGCTCCGCTGGCTGTAGGAACGGCTGGGAAGCTCAGTGCCATGAGCGTAAGCGGTGTTGGATAACTACCAACAGGTGTCACATGAGCCGTCTTGAGGTCGACCGTATAGAGCTGGAACTTACCGTCTTTATCTGTAGATGCCCAGTAGAACTCATTGGTACGGGTGTCGAACTCACCACTCTGATGATAGTAACGACCATCATCATCGGTGACCTTCACACCTGTTGAGCCCTTCAAAGTTTCGGCACCTGTCTTGCGATCAATCTGATAAAGGTCGCCTTCCTTGCTGATACCGTATGCGAAACCATCATCGGCAATACCCAGTGCTACGTAAGAATGCTGCGCAGTAGCAATGGTTGTACGGGTCAGATTGGTGTAATCAATCACACCCCACTCGAAGTGATCGAGGTCAGAAGTATAGAATTCGCCGAACACTTCACCCGTCTTTGGGTCGTTAGCAGTCTCAAGAGCGAGGAGCGCAAAGTCGCTTACATACGCTGGTTCCTCCGTTATCTGCCAGTTTGTAATGTTGAAAGCGAAGTGCTTAAGAAGAATGATACCGAGTGAAGACATACTGGTATCAAGGAACATACCGTGGAGTTCGTTGCCGACGAGTCCACTACCACCGTTGAAGAAAGCTTGTGAGTAGTCAGCCAACTGCGTAAAGTTGATAGGCTCTACAGGGTGGAAAGAGAACATACCACCGAGGTCTTTTGATACAATGTTAGCCCACATGACAGCCTCAGGGTTAACCGTTACCAGGTTCTTCGGCATCTTTTGGCGGATATTCACCATTGGAGTGAAGAACGGCGATGGGCTTTCCTTGGGCAGTGTCTTTCCTAATAATGTAGGGAAAGCCTTGAGTTGGTCTACTTTCTGTTGTTCTGTTTCCTGTCCAGATTGTGACTTTGCAATGAGGAATGGCTTCTTTCCCTCTTGCTTCACTTGTGCGGAAACTTGCAATACTGCCATGGCTGCAGCGAAAATTGCAATAAGTTTAGTAAATCTTTTACTCATCTTTTGATGGTTTTAATTAATAATAAGGGTTTTTCAAGACTCACAAAAGAGTTTTTCAAGACTCATAATAGAGTTGTTCGCAAATATATTAAAATTCCCCAATGAAAGCAAACGTTATTAAGATTTATTTGAAATTAATTAATGAATTAAACTATTTATTGCACAAAAATGATGATTTATGCAATTTACTTGTACGAGAAGTGAGAAATGAAAAGTTAGGCTTTGAGAGGTAAAAAAGCAAAATTGGGAGGTAAAAACAGCCTGTCAAGCACCCCAAAAGGGTTTTCCCCGACCCTCAGAAGGGAAGACTGTGCAGATGAAGCGTGGGGGAGGGACAGTCTCCTCAAGCATCTTCGGTGGAGTGGATATGTCTGTCGGGAGATGTAGTGTTGGGTGTTGGGAAAATGAAACAACCAATGCTTCAACTGCAAAAGTTAATGTTTAAATATGTAATCACAAAGGTTAAGCGTTTTAAGAAATATACCTTATAATATATACCTTATCTCCTTATAATATGTACCTTATCTCCTTTAATAACCCTAAAAGCTCAAACTCCCACCACAAACCACTGTATCCTATCTGACATCCCCTCCTCTGGCTTCCTAAGGTAAAATCCAAAGATTTTCCAAGAAAAGTTTATATTCCACTGTAATTTCTAAGTTAATGTCTTTTTATTTACATTTCCCTGCCATATTGTTTATGCTATTTCTCTCTCCATTCTTCTGACCATCTCGTGATTATACTCATAATCATAGTCATGCTTTACCAAAGAGAACATGATGTGCAGCAGTTTGTTTGCTACATTATTAAGGATCACAGCATATGGCTTACCCTTCTCCCTGAGCCTTTCACTATACTTCCTGAGTTCCGTATTGGCAAGCATGGCGCTTTTTGCAGCCATTCTTAAGTATCCCTTGAGCATCTTGCAACAGGCGTTTCTATACGGACTCTTCCTGTGTACCGATGTCCCAGAGTCTTCATAAAAAGTGAAGCATCCACAGTAGCATGACATCTTGTTAGGTGTGGTAATCTTCTTAAAATTCCCCTGTGTAAGCGATAAGAGCTGCACCATTAATCAGACCGATACCAACAATGGAAGTAAGATGCTGGTAGTTCTTTTCCATCTCCTCATCTTCTTTCATAAGGTTTCTAATCTCCTCGTCACATTCTCCGATAACCTTGTCAAGCCTCTTGATTTCTGCCTTTGACAGTCGTTCTATACATTTCCAGGCCTTACTGTTCCTGTTCACAAGTGTCTCTTTCTTATTCGCTAACCTAACCTTGCACTCCTTTCTCCGTTCAACCAGGCTGTCACGATAGCAAATGAGTTCCTTTAAGTCTGCGATAGCTTCTGCGTCAGGGACAAAAGCCGTATACCGACTCTGATGTCTGGCTGCATACTGTGCTATTACTTCAGAGTCTTCCTTATCACTCTTACCTCGTTGGAAGCCCTTGGAACAGTGTATTTGCAATGCACTTTCCCGCCACACATTCAGTCCATTTTTGTGGAGCCAATGACACAGAGGTAAATCGTAACTGCCCGTCGTCTCCATACAAAACAGTGCTTCATCCATCTGACCACGGCTCTTAATGACTTTCCTTACCCAGGCTGTCATACTCCTAAAGCCTGATGGTCTGTTGTCAAACTTACTATACCCCAGCTTCTCCACCAATTCATAGCTCTCAATGTGAATTACTGTCACATCCAATGTTTCTTTGGAAACATCTATTCCAATACAAATCTTTTTCATATCTTTGCATATTATTTTTATGGAATACATTGACCGAGAAGTTGTGTAGTGTGTCACTTTATATAGGCTATATGCCTAACTTCCTACTTACATTTTGCAGCTTCAATCCAGAGGGACTAAGACCAAGTTTAAACTCAAGGTTTAGAGGGGCTTTAGTTTATCCCTCTGGCGGTCAATTTTTCCTTACAACAACAAAGGTAAAAATTAATCGAGCTTAAAGAGAATTTCTACTCTTTTTCTTTCACTGCAAAGATAAAGAGGGGCTTGGGGAGGCCGCTCCTCTTTGGTGCTTGCCGCCCTCTCTTTGTCAAATTCTTTCCCTTCTGCTTTTCAATCTACGCCCTTTTGCCTTCTAAAAGACGCCCTTTTACATTGCAAAAGGGCATCTTTTGATGTGTAAAAGGGCATGTTTTGCAATGCAAAAGGGCACCTTTTACAAGCCACTCTGTAACCTATTGATATCTTGATGGTTACAAAGTCGGTTTTTTCATGTTTCCTTTGATTTTGCATTTTATCAGCCCTTAATTTTGTAAAGATACTTCATGGTTCGCAAGATGAGGCTGAATGCAGCATTATGATATAAAGACATTGCGTATAATGGAAGCTGATTCCTGTTTGCACATGTATGGAATTCATAGAGCCTTGTGGGCGACAGAACATCTGAACACCCTGGATACTTTGCTAATACATGGCATTGATGCCTGCGATATGTGTCGATCGCAAGCTATTTATGAGTTCTCCCTGTAGCTAAAAAGGCATCTGTTGTACATGTAAACTTAATCTTATAGGCGTAACTTAGTAACTACTTCTCTCTCCAGTCATAGGGGGATTGGTGCTGAATCCACCTCTCTTTTTTCCCCATTCACCTTGTTTGTTAAGGAAATAAAACGTATATTTGCGGAAAAACTAACTTTGACAATATGTGGAAAAGGCAATGGAAATGGCTGAAAGAACATATACAAGGTAGGGAACTATCTATTGTAATGGTGATACACTTTGGTTCGATGCTGCTCTGCGGACTAATTTTTGTGCTTTTACCAGACGATGTACACCTGCGTTGGGGACTGACTTACGGACTGATATGGGCTGCACTATTGTCGCCTATCGCCCTGATGATTGCCGCACGGAAGAGTAGACGGAAACTAGTTATACGTCTTTACAGTGCGTTGATAGGGATAGCACTGTGGCTATTGGCTGTTTTCCTACAATTTATGGGGGGTGATATTTTTCTCCCTGCCACCTGTTTTTGTAAGGATGGCGACTACCTTGTAAGGCGAGTGTTCGACTTCTTCGACGATAATATGATAGGGATTTACAAGGTGTGGGGACCCATAGAGAGGCGAGTTTCTATCTACAGTTATCATATTCCCGACTCTATTAAGGTGTACGAGTCGCTGAATGCCATTGTCCTCTACTGTCCTTCTTACATAGTGGAAGACTTCTCAGTCAGAGATACGATAGGTCCTGTCCGTGTTATCGAACGGCTCTATGACAGTCCGATGAATCCTAAACAGATGAAAGAGGTGGAACAACTAGCCCACAAACTCAATCTTAAACTTGGCTACACGTTGAAAGATTACAAATTAGAAAACAAACGACAATGAATTGTCATGTACTTAAATAGCGTGCCTACCTGAAGTGTCACTCCTCACACAGACCCTTCTCGGCAGTAGTTTCAGAAGTGGTAAGGCGGATACGGACGAATCAATAAGCTGCTGAAGTTCGACTTAAAGAAGAATAGAAAGCATAGTGAGCTGTTTACATGCTTTATGTTTTCACTCCTCTGTCATTGTGTTTTCTGTCTTTTGTCATTGTATTTTTGTCTTTATGTCATTCTGTCTTTAACCTTATGTCATTGTGTTTTTGTCTTTCTGTCCTTCTGTCTTTAGTCCTTTGTCATTGTGTTTTTGTCTTTATGTCATTCTGTCTTTAAACCTTTGTCATTCTGTATTAACCATTGAAAAAGCAACGTAAAGGGTTGTTTATATCGTCAAAAAAATGTATTTTTGTACGAAAATTATTGAAGAAAGCAAAGACAATGAATGAATATATACACAAGGTGAAGTACTACGAGTGCGACAGAATGGGTATCACACATCACTCTAATTACATCCGAATCATGGAAGAAGCACGTGTTGATATGCTCGACAGACTGGGCTATGGGTTCGAGAAGATGGAGGCGGAAGGCGTGGTGTCACCAGTGATGGAGGTGAAATGTCAATACCGTAAACCCACAACCTTTCAGGATGAGATACGTGTGGAGATACATTTAAAGGCAGTGTCAGTCTTTAAGTTCACCTATGGTTACATCGGCAGAAAGGGTGATGACATTGTCTTTACAGGTGAGTCAACCCACTGTCTGACGGAGAATGGCCGTCCCTTGAAGCTGCGTGAGCGTTATCCGAAACTGTTTGTGACGGATTAAACCATCGTCTGTAGACCGACACCTGATAACTAAAAACAAATCATTTAAGTAACGAACAATAAACCATGGATTTAAGATCTTTATTACTATCTGTCTCCTTGTGTGCAGCGACATACGGTGTGGGACAGGCTCAACGTTTACAAACCAACCCGTCTGATACTACTGTTAGCACCGTCGTACGGACGGATATTCAGCAGAATAAGGTGAACTATGCACCGGGTGAGGCGGTTCGCTTCACGCTTGAAGGGACTCTCCCTGATGGTGCGCACGTGCGTTATCGATACGGGAACACCATCATCGGAGACGAGACACTCAGCCTTCCGCAGTGGACATGGACTCCACCAAAGGATGATTATCGGGGCTATCTCGTTGAATTATATACGAAAAAAGAGTCGGGCGAACCCACCGTCCTTGCCACAACAGCCGTGGATGTGTCGAGTGATTGGGGACGATTCCCACGTTATGGGTTCGTGTCAGACTATGACAAAAGCAAGACAAAGGACGTGATTGAGCGGGAAATGGCATTCCTCAATCGCTGTCATGTGAACGGAATCCAGTTCTATGACTGGCAGTACAAGCAACATTCGCCCCTAGGAATAGACAAGAAAGGAAGACTCTTCACGACGTATAAGGACATTGCCAACCGACAGATCGTGACACAGGTGCTACAGGATTACATAGCTACACAGCATGCCTACGGCATGAAAGCAATGTATTATGACCTCTGTTTCGGTACTTTTCGGGATGCAGCAAAGGACGGAGTGAGCGACAGATGGTACATCTTCAAGGACAAAGAGCACCGTGTGAAGGACGGATATAACCTGCCGAAGGATTGGAAAAGCGACATTCTGATCGTCAATCCGGGGAACAAGAGCTGGCAATCTTATTTTGCCGACCGTAGCAATGACGTCTATCAGCATCTTGATTTTGATGGTTTCCACATTGATCAGTTGGGGAAACGCGGTGATGTTTATGATTATTACGGTGAGCCAGTGGACCTCCCTGCAGGCTATGCCACCTTCATTGAAGCCATGAAAGCAAAGAATCCCGACCGCCGACTGGTGATGAATTCCGTGTCAAGCTTCGGTGCAAAGGAGATTGCCGAGGCTGAAAAGACCGACTTTCTGTATAATGAACTGTGGGAAGAGCAGGATAAGTTCAGTGATATTCACAATGTTATCAAGGCAAATAGTGACTTCAGTAAGGGCAAGAAGAACACCGTTCTGGCAGCATATATGAACTATCGGAAGGGCTTTCCGTTCTTTAATACACCGGGAGTGCTGCTGACGGATGCCGTGATATTTGCCCTTGGAGGTGCACATATAGAGCTGAGTGGTGACCATATGCTCTACAGTGAGTACTTCCCCGACCATAAAACGCAGATGGACAGTAGCTTACGCAAGGCTATTGTGGGCTATTACGACTTCATGACAGCCTATCAGAACTTGCTTCGTGACGGTGGAAAGGAGACAAACGTGGATGTTTCGGCTGCTGATCCGGCGGTAAGTATCAACGCATGGCCTCCTCGTCAGGGTGCAGTTGCAGCCTATGCAAAGACATTCGATGGTAAGGAAGTCATCCAACTGCTGAACTTCCGACAGGCAAACAGCATGTCATGGCGTGATCTTGACGGTACAATGCCTGAACCACAACAGCTTCAGAACCTCACATTGCGCATCAAAACATCCGGGATGATGAGCAAAGTGTGGACCGCTTCACCCGATGTCAACGGTGGATCACCCCAATCTCTCGACTTCCATCAGGCTGATGGTTACCTCACCGTCACCCTTCCGTCCCTCAAATACTGGACAATACTGGTGTTGGAGAGGTAGGATTACAGGTTCACTTCCGCCCCTTTACATCCTTGTCCCGTCCCTTTTAGAGGCTCCCCCCTGTCTCTTCTCCGAGTGGAAGGGGACGTAATCAGCGAAAATCCCTAATGTTTTGGAGTGCGAAATCAACTCTTCGAATTTGAATTCGAGGGTTGATTTCTCATTCTTCCGTATCCTTATCCCTTCATTCCTGCATGCTATCACTCTTCACTTGTTCTTTTATCATTTTCAATTTTGCTGTCATTTCTGTCACTCCTTATCCCTCTCTAACCCGTTAACCGCCAACAAGTTGCCTGAAATGTTAAATGTGACAGCAAATAAAAAACAAAAAAACATAGGGGTTTAGCGTTGTTTTTTGAGGCAGATGAGGAGCATCTATGATTATAAAACCTGCTTTCTTTTTCATTGCTTGAGAAAAAATCGATAACTTTGTAGTTAGGTTTTACACATAGAAATGCTCCGTTTCAATATTTATTTGTGTGGGATTACTACAGAAGAATAGGAGAAGGTACGATTAACAAAGGGCTCCTATGCGTGTGTTTATAAAATAATATACGAACAAAAATAGATATAAGATGAAGGAAATAGATTACAAAACGATGAAGTTTAATCCGTTCAATCTGTTGGGAAAGGAATGGATGTTGGCATCAGCAGGGAATGAAAAGGATGGTTGTAACACCATGACTGTCAGCTGGGGACACCTCGGTTGTATGTGGGGACATAATGATCCAACGGCTGTTATATACCTTCGTCCGTCACGTTACACAAAGACTTTCGTGGATAAAGAGGATTACTTCACACTCTGTGTCATGGATAAAAGCTTCAAAAAGCAGATGGCTTACCTCGGAACAGTGTCTGGAAGGGATGAAAATAAGATAGAGAAAGCAGGGTTGACAACGGTGTTTGCCGATGGAACAGTCTACTTCAAAGAGGCGAAAATGGTGCTGATTTGTAAGAAGATGTATGCTGCCGAACTGCAGGAAAGTGGCTTTGTTTATCCCGAAACACTCGATGAAAGTTATCCAAACCGTGACCTCCATACCATGTATGTTGGTAAGATTGAGAAGGTCTTGGTGCGTGATGACGAGTATGTTGGGTAATATTTCTACAGACGACTATAAACAAACGATGATTATTTTGTGAACAATAGGTATATCTCCCATCTGCTTTCAGGATACAACAACGCCTGAAAAGACAGAAGAAAGATATACCTTTTTATTTTAAAGTATTTGCTTTACGTAATAATATAACAATAAAAGAATATGGAAAATGCCGTTAATCTACAACTTGGTGTAACGACTATTGGGGATTTGTTGGTACATAAAAAGATATCACAGAGCCATAATGGGAGTTCGTTAGAGGATGTTGAACTAAGAATACCAGACTATCAACGCCCTTATAAGTGGACAGCACGTAATTCAATTCAGCTTCTTGATGACATTATCGAGGCTCGGAATAATAACAAAGAGGTGTATCGTGTCGGTACACTTATCCTGCATAGAGAAAAAAATAACGATGGTAAGACAATCTATAACATTGTTGATGGACAGCAAAGAACCATCACTTTCTCCCTCTTACTTCATGCTCTACATGAACTTGATACCAAAGAAGAAGGCTTTAAAATAGACCTTTTAGAGCAGGAAGTCTTTGATAATGCTTTCAGTAGGCATAATATTCCCAACAATTTAAATGCGTTTAGACGGAGAGTTTATAAGGAGAATAGAGAAGAAAACATTGACTTCATTAGAGATATGAAGCGTTTACGGGACTACATAGAGAAGCAATGTGAACTGATTGTTGTCATAACTGATAATCTATCAGAGGCTTTCCAATTCTTTGATTCACAGAATGCGAGGGGAAAAGCGTTGTATCCTCACGACTTATTAAAGGCGTATCATCTGCGTGAGATGGCAAATATTGATGATGCGAAAACCGAACAAATCGTTAAAGGATGGGAGAAAATTCCGCAAAAATATTTAGCTGAATTCTTCGGTGATTACCTGTATCGAATAAAAGAATGGGTCAATGGTAATTGGGCATATACGCTGAATGAACATAACATCTACAAGTTTAAAGGCATTACGAAGTCGGATCGTACTCCTTATTCACAGTTCTATAAGAGTGCATTCTCCTATGCAGAGCTTGTCAATTCATCAGCAATGCCTTTTGTTTCTGGTACAAGAGAGGTCAATGCTTTCCAACTAAACACACCTATAATAGCTGGAAAACCATTCTTCGATTATACTAAACATTATTATAATCTCCTTGCAGACATACGAGATAACAGTCAATATGAAGGCTTTTATATTAAAGGTGACACGATAGTCAAGACCTTAGATAAGTATTATTCAAGAGGAACTGGAAACCAAATAGCGCGCTTGTTATTTGATACAGCTTTGCTTTTATATGTTGATCGGTTCAGTCCTGCTACCTATCCAACAAAGGTTGATACAGAATTATTCCAACAATTTGTTCTTTATACATTTATTTGGGCATACTCACTGCGTGCTCAATACTATCATTTAGGATGGCTTTCTGCACAAAACTACATACTTGGTAGAGGCGGTAAAGGCAATGTAAACTCCTTAAACATGTATAAACTCATCGCAGATTCAGATACTCCTGTCTCCTTATTAAGTTTGTTGGCAGATAAATTAAGACCCTTATCAGATGGTAATCTCAGTAAGAATGTAGCGAAAGGGATTGCAGAAAGGACTGTTGATCATATAGAAGGAGGAATTTATACTGACTATTTTCATTTCTTTAAAGCAAATACTTTTTATTCAAAATAACCTTATGAGCAATACATTACCACTTGAAGAGTGTTCTATCAATCAGATTTATTTAGATAGTTCAGACGTAAAAACCTACATGATTCCCATCTATCAGCGTAATTATGCATGGGAAGAAGATGAGATAAGAGCGCTGATTAAGGACATCCATGATTCTTTTGTGAAGGATCCAAAGGCACCTTATTATATAGGAACCTTGGTGACTTATAAGCGGGGAGATACAGAATATGAGGTAATTGATGGTCAGCAACGCCTGACTACCATCTATATCATCTTGAAAGTATTGGGCATTAATAACCTAAAAACAAACTTACCTATAGTGCCAGACAAGTATCTGCATCAACAATAGCGAACTTAGACAACTATCCTAACTTGGGAGAGAATGTTGATAATGGTATTAAGAATGGCTATAAGTATGCTGAAAACGCTTATATTGAGTTTGTTGAGGATTCCGAGCAGGATGCTTTTAGACAGTATTTCCTCAATAATGTACATTTGATACGTTATGAAGTACCTAAAGATGTAGACTTGAATCATTACTTTGAAGTGATGAATTCTCGTGGCGAACAGTTAGAAAAGCATGAGATTGTTAAGTCTCTTCTCAGTAACTGTTTGAAAAATAAGACGGAAAGAGCAACGTTTAGTCGTGTATGGGAAGCCTGCAGTGAGATGGATATGTACATACAACAGTGCTTCTCTGATAAGTCGGTGTTTGGTAATTCTATGCGTTATTTCAAGATAAAGGACTTTGAAGGTATCCCAAAACAAGAGGGTTCAGAGGGTAAAAAGTCAATTTCGAAATTTCTAAAAGGCACAATCGATGAGGCTGAAGATGATACTTATATAGAAAGAAATGATAAGTTTCAGCCAATAATTGACTTCCCTAACTTCTTGCTGATAGTCTTAAAACTTACGAGAATGAGCTATTATGGCTTTGATCCAACAGATTTCACACTTGATGATAAAGAGTTACTTAATGAGTTTACCGAGGCTATTAAAGATGTAGAAGGCAAGACTGAGTTTGCTAAATTGTTCTGTTTTAACTTGCTGAAGGCTAAATACTTTCTTGATAATTACGTTGTTCACCATACTCTTAGTGCTACAGAAACGGTAGGAGATAACCCTTGGAAGCTGCAATACTATTACAAAGAGTCGGCAGATAGGCAGTATCCTAAGAACTTATCAACTGATGATAATGATGTGCAGAAAGAGCTTGTTCATCTGCTATCTATGTTTGAAGTGTCATTTACTCCTAAGCAACGCAAGAACTATCTCTTCTATTGTATGTTGTTCCTCTTTAAGAAATGTAAAGTAAAAGACTATTTAGAGTTCCTCCAGCGTCTTGCAAATAAGTATTTCGTTGATGTCTATATGAATCCTGATAATCTTACTGATAGGAATCAACCTAAGCCAAATGCGTTTGATTATGCTGTGTTGAGAGATGGTGAATTGAATGTATATGACTTTGATGGAGCTGGTTATAGAGAACGGTTTGAGAAGATTTATCAACAAGGTAGGGCTGATATACCTTTGTTTGTGTTTAACTTTACTGATTATTTGATATGGAGGAAATATGCAAATGATATTCGTGGAGAAAAGACAAAGAAAGATTCTTTGAGTCGTAAGAAGTTCTTTAACGCATTGGGATGTAGTGATTTCGAACTCAATCCTTTCAATAATTTCTATTTTTCACGTACTCGTAAGTCGTTAGAGCACTTCTATCCACAAGCGAAAGTTGGAGATGATAAGCCTCTTAAGGCGTATGATATCAACTGCTTTGGCAACTTTGCCATGATAGGAGCTGATGTAAACAGCTCTGGTTCATGCTGGGATCCAAGGGCAAAGCTCGATCATTATAGTGACAGTAGGGCTAATCAGATAAGTGTTGCATCGTTGAAGTTTAAGATAATGGTGCAGATGTGCAAAGATAATTGCAACAAAATACTTAGCAAAAAGTTAGAAAGACCTGATGGGATGGAGTGGAATAAAGAAGATATGCAGACCCATCAAGAGAAAATGCTTGATATAATCTTTGCTGGAATAGAATAAAGCGCCTCGTTATTTACCAATACAGAAGTGCTGGAAGATGTTGCCGAGAACCTCATGGGTGGTGATTTGACCACCCGTGATGTCGGCAAGTTGGTCGAGACAGATGCGGAGATCCTCACTGATAAGGTCGCCACTGAGTTGCATGTTCATGCCATCAATGACACGAAGGATGGACTCATCGGCACGGGTGAGGGCTTCATAATGGCGGGCAGAAGTGATGATCACACTGTTTTCGTTGATCTCTGGGATGTCAGCTGCCTCATAAATAGCCGTCTCCAAAGCATCAATGTTCTGCTTCAGTTTGGCTGATATATATATATAAGGTGTAACCTCGTCTGATGGTTGAGGCTTTTCTGTCTTGTTATCAATCTTATTGAATATCGCAATCAGCTTCTTTCCTTCCGTGAGATGTTGCATCTCTGCCAGCTCTTCAGCCGTTGGTTGCTGGTCAACGACCCACAGAACGATGGCTGCTTCATCCATTTTCTGATAAGCACGTTCGATACCTAACTGTTCAACCTGGTCGGTTGTGCGTCGTATTCCGGCTGTGTCAATGAAGCGGAAGGTGATGCCATGGATCTCGGTTGTGTCTTCAATGACGTCACGAGTGGTACCGTGGATATCGGAGACGATGGCTTTCTCTTCATGAAGCAGGCAGTTGAGCAGGGTTGACTTCCCCACATTTGTCTTGCCAACGATAGCTACTGGTACTCCTTTCTTCAATGCATTGCCCGTTTCGAACGACTTTCTGAGCCCTGCTATACGCTCATGAATGGTCTCAGCAAGCGCTTTCAGTTCCGAACGGTCGGCAAACTCCAGCTCTTCATGGTCTGAAAAGTCGAGCTCAAGTTCGAGTAATGAGGTTATTTTCAGCAGTTGTTCGCGCAATAAGGACAACTCTGAGCTGAAATGTCCTTTGAGTTGACTCATCGCTACTTGGTGTGATGCACGGTTAGAAGCGCTGATGAGGTCGGCAACAGCCTCTGCCTGACTGAGGTCCATCTTCCCATTCAGATAGGCACGTTGCGTATATTCACCTGGGAGAGCCTGTCGGCAACCAGCGTCAATGAGTGCTTTCACAACCTGATTGAGGATATATGCCGAGCCATGACATGCTATCTCCGTACTGTTTTCACCCGTATAACTATGTGGAGAGAGGAACACACTCACCAGGACATCGTCTATTGTGTTGCCCGTTTTGTCATGTATCTCCCCGTAATGCAGCGTGTTGCCCTTGGCACCGGTCAGTTTTTTCCCACTTCTACTATGGAAGATCCTGTCCGTAATCTCTATTGCCTGCTGACCACTTACCCTCACAATGCCTATTGCTCCACCCGGTTGTGTAGCAAATGCACAGATGGTTTCGCCCACAGTCTGGCGTGTTGTTGAAATGATTTGTTGTGCCTGTTGTGGGGTAAGTGTCTCTTTTTCCATTCTTTTTCTTTATGATGATTGATGTGACGGAGCGTTTATATTCTGTCAAGCACCGTCTTAACGAGTCCGTCAATCGTGTTCTTATATCCTGCATTTGCCTTCTTTGCCAGTCGGTTTGCGATGACCATGCAGCATGTTACAGCCCGATGTCCCATGAGTGTAGCCAGTCCGGCGAGTGCAGAAGACTCCATTTCGAAGTTCGTTATCTGTAGCCCATTGTAGGAGAACTTCTCTATTTTCTCGTTCAGATGTGGGTCTTGCAATGGCAACCGAAGCTCCCTTCCCTGTGGACCGAAGAATCCTCCGCAGGCTATGGTGACACCTCTCACCATGTCGTCCTGTGCAATCTGCTCGGTAAGTTGCTCATCAGCGCAAGCCACGTATGGGTTTCCGAGTTGTGAATCCCACTTCACTTGCCGCTTGAATTCTGCTTCAAAGTCAAGGTCGGAAGCCTTGTCACGTCCGGCATAGAAGTTCAATAGTCCGTCGAAACCAATGCTTTTTACCGATGCAATGTATGTTCCTGTCGGCGTATAAGGCTGCAATCCGCCACAAGTACCAATACGCACAAGGGTGAGCTGCCGCAGTTGGTCCTTCTCAGTGCGTGTTTCGAAGTCGATATTTGCCAACGCATCCAACTCATTGAGTACGATATCGATGTTGTCACAACCAATGCCCGTGCTCACAACCGTGATGCGTTTGCGGTGATAGGTTCCTGTAATTGTTCGGAACTCACGGCTTTCCACTTCACATTCTATGTCCTCAAAGTGGGAAGCTACGAGTGCTACGCGCCCCGGATCGCCCACGAGAATCACCTTGTCTGCAAGGTTTTCTGGTTTCAGATGCAGATGAAAGATACTTCCGTCCTCATTGATAATCAGTTCTGACGGTGCAAAATACTTCTTCTCCATAGGTCTTGAGATATTTGGGTAAATGTGTTCTTATATAATGTTTAGGAGACAAAGATAAGAAGAAATATGCAGATGACCAAATGAAGAAGAAAGAATGATTGTAAGATAAATTCACTATTGATTTTCAAACGGTGCTCTTTTGCCTTCTAAAAGGTGCCCTTTTACATTGCAAAAGGGCATCTTTTGATGTTCAAAAGGGCATCTTTTACAACGCAAAAGGGCGTCTTTTGAAAGCCTGTTTGTAACCTCTTGATATACTATGGGTTACAAAGGCAGTTTTACATGGTTATTGTTTGCTTTTCGGTCTGCGCCTCTTCTGTTTCTGTAAAGTTATTTCGTTATGCCTGATTGTCTGTGATCAGGTTCCTTCACAGGGCTCTTCCCCTCTATGCTTCTTCAGCTTCTGTATCACGGAAAGCCTGAAGCGGAAAGGGCAGTGGGCGAGAGTCGGTTGGCAGTTAGTGCTTGGTTATTTGTCTAAATACGTAATAACATATTTTCTTATACCATAATATACATCGTTCTCCATCAACTCAATGGGGCGTCCTTTATCATCAAATTTATAAGAATCGGTATTCGTTTTCCCCAATTTATTATCATAAAAGACGTGCCTTTTGGCAACAAGATGAGCAGAACGGATGCCCGTTTGCGTTGTCCATATACCTTCATTGCGGTTGAAAATGGAAGGATACACGCGGAAGATGTTTAAGTCTGGGAAGGTTCTGTTGGGCACATTGGTATATTCGAAACGAACGAATGTATTTCCATATGTTATCTTTCCTTTTCCTCCAACGGTGGCTTTGACGAGGTCATTGTTGTTCCACTCAAAGGTATTCTTTAAGTTTATTTCATGAATATAGGATGAAGTCAGGTGCCCGTCAGCATCATATATAAGACTATCCTTTGTGTGTGGCGCCGTTACAGGCTCATCTGTCAGAGGGTCTTTATAAGGAGCTTCGTTGATAAACTTCGTTGCTCTGCCTTGTTTATCTAAGTACATAGCACCTCTATGGTCCTCAAGAACGATCCTACCGATGATGTATCCCTTTGTTGTATACGAGTAGATGGAGTCCGTATAGGTCACCGTTGCCACTCGAGGAGGCCCATATGTGTTGTGGAACAGGTCGTTAGAAAACGTTAGAAGGCGCTTCTGATTGTCATAAGTGAAGACATATTCCCCTTGCTTATAGCCCGCTGGATAGACGTAAACCTCAATCTTTGAGATGTAATCGTAGCCTTTTTTCGCAAGAGTATCAGAAGAATTATCCACCGGATCATCGCTTGAACAGGAGAAAAACGCGAAAGAAATCGCTAAGAGTAGAAAGAAATGTTTCATTAAAACCTAATTTTTTATGTATTGAGGTGCAAAGGTAAAAAAGATGAAAGAAAATACATGACGATGAAAGTTATAGTCTGTGATTAAAAACAAACACATCGAAAGTTATATATATAAATCCTAAAATCAACGTGAAAAGCAGGAGCAGATGCCTAAAAAGTGTAAATTGTGAAAGAGGAAAGGACTTGCTGAAAGCTCTAATCATACACATATTAGCAACTTACGAAGTATGGGAAAAGTAGGACTGAAAGGTGCTTTTGAGGAAGAAAAGTATGGTGAAAGGTATTAGAAAGGGGAGAAAATCGCATGAAGAAGAATGTCTTTTAGCACTGATTCTGCCCTATATCGGTGAATATTCAGTACGTAATAAACACAAAAACGGCGCAGTGCAGAGTTGCACTACGCCGTTTTTTCTGTTCTAAAAGAGACGCTTTACTTTCGCCAAAAGCGTGATGTTATGTCTTCAAACGTACCGTCTGCGCATCGCCGAAGCATCCGTTGATTGGTCCGAGGAGAGTTAAGTGCACCGAGATGCTTGAGGTATGGACCTATTTTTATGTAGTCGAAACGCTCCTGATGGATATGAGGTGATACGGCAGTACGCCCTGTGTACCATCCAATCTTCAGTCTGGGATGCTGCTTTCGGATATGTTCTGCTAACTCATCAACCCTCTCCGGTGCTATATCACCTCCCATAAAACCCACGCAAGTGATGGGATTTCCTGCTTCAAAGATGAGCTTGTCGAGTGTCTCTGTGGTCAGATCGTTGCCTTCATCCTTCCAAAGAAAACTGCTATGGCAGCCCGGACAACGACAAGGACAGCCGGAAATGTTGATGGCAAGCGTCACTTCGTCAGGGAATTCCTGAAAGACTATGTCTGTGTTGATATAGTGTAGCATCTTAATTGATGGCGGGTGACGGTGTTCGGGAGCCTTGTTTCTTCCTCTCTTGTCACCCGCTTGCTAATCATTATGCCTCCTGTTTGCACTCTTTCGTCTGTTTCCCAGCTTCGGAAGGAGCAGTAGTCTTTATCGTATACTTGTTCTGTCCAGCATAGAAACGGCGGTGTGCCTCATCCTGACGTGGTGCTGAGAAGTTGCTAACACGCTTCATGTAGCCAATGACACGTGTGAGATAATCCACGTTTGTAGAGTGACAATGAGGACATTCGTGCAGATAACGCTTGTCGATATGCCCACAATCGTTACATACAGTGTTAGGAATATTGAACGTAAAGTAGTTACATCCCTCTTGTGCTGCCGTACGTAAGAGCTGTCGATACTGTGCTTCTGACAGGTGTTCCTCAAGGTTCATGTGCAGTGCAGAGCCTCCAGTGAGGTGCTCGATATAGGGTGCACCATGCAATTTGAACTTGTCGAGAATGGTCAGAGAGTTGTCTTCTACACGATAGAAGTAGCTGTTGTAACAGTCACGTGGTACGAAATAGCCGTCCTCACGGTCCCATTTTGCGTGCTTCACTCCGACGTTTTCGGCAGGAATCATCTCACAATTAAACATTGCTTCCTTAGTGCGGAAAGCCTTGTTGTGCTTCTCTATCAGTCCGAGAACACCCTGAACGAACTTCTTGTAATCCTCGTTTGGAGTGATATCGAGCCCCATGAACTCTGCAGACTCAACCAGTCCGTTGATTCCAATGGTGAGATATTGACGGTCAATGTTGATGTATCCTGCATCAAAGAGTGGCAACATGTGATTGCGCAGCAGCTCTTTGAGGTTCTCATTGTATGCCATCTGCACCTTATGACACAGTACGATGACGTGCTCAAGATATTCCTTATAGTCTAAGTCATGGTTAACAGCATACTGGATACAGCGGTTGAGGTTGATAGTCAGCACACTCTTTGAACCAGTTGACACACCTCCGGCACCTAAAGTATAGGAGAATCCGTTGTCTTGTATCTCATTACGGAGTCGGCAACATGAACTCAGAGAGTCGGCATTGTCGCTCATGTAAGTGAAGAAACTGTGTCCTTCAGCATACATCTTAGCTGCATAATCGCCCCATTCCTTGTCCTTGCACTCTCCGTTCTCAGCCAACAGCGCCATCGTTTCGACTGGGAAAGTGAGCACAGTCTTGAGTCTTTCCTGGTTAAACCACTTCATAAAACGCTTCTGAAGCCATGAGAGACTCTCCCAGTCTGGCTGTGATCCATCAGGGAAATAGAAGTTTCCGAAGAGTGATTCGAAGTAAGGACGGTCGTAATAAGAGATGTTCCAGAACACAGCCTGGTAGTTACGAGCACCTGTTGGTTGGTTAAGTGAATAGACAATCTGCTCGAAATCGTCCGTGATAACCTTATCTATTGTACGCTTTCTGAGGCTGAGGTCGACCACTTCATCAGCTCGTTTCCAGTAGTCTTTACCGTATTCTTTCTGTATGAAGTAGTTCATGTACATTAGGAACTCTGGTGTTGCACAGGCTCCGGCAAGCATGGATGATACCATGAAGACCATGTTGATAAACCCACCACAGAAGCTCTTGAGGTTGGTTGGGGCTGTAGAGTTACCGCCAATGGATGTTGTTCCACCGATGAGCCATGGGTACATGGTGATGGAAGCACAGTAGTTGGCAAGGTTCGTCTCGTCATTCTTATATATAAAATGGTGGGTGAGGAGGTTGATATATTCGTCAGCCAGCTCCTTACCATACATCTTTTTGATACGATCTACCAGCATTCGACGATTCAAACGGATGAAACCTTGCTTGGGAAGTTCGCCGATAAGCGTCGCGATATTCTTGTTTTCAACGTTCGCATTGGCGTCAAACTTAGAACCAGTTGCAGCATTCTGCGCTACACAATAGTCTGTGAGGAATTTTATTTTCTCAACTGTTTCGCGGTCTTCTGTGTGCTGTTGGCGATATACAATGAAGCTCTTTGCCACCTTATAGAAGCCCTCTTTCATCAAAGCTTCCTCAACTTGATTCTGTATATCCTCAACTTTTATGTCGTTATGTATGTTAAGGTCAGATAAAATCTTCGATACCATACCGAGGTCGGTAGGCTCATTGACACTCTCGAATGCTTTTAAGATAGCATTCATAATCTTGTCGAGGGAGAACTTTTCCTTCGAACCGTCACGCTTAGTGATTGTAAAGTTTTTGATTTCCATTGCTATATTTTCTATGTCTTTATTGTTGTTTTAAATTAAATAGCTCATAGCTCATAGTCTTGATGGTCTTCTGATGCCCTGATTTCAATGCTCAAACCACAAGGTTAGTCACGTTTTAGCTTGTGTGAAGTTATCCATTTTGGGAAACTTTTTTCTGTTTTTAATCTTCAAAGTTGTCCGTTTTGGAAAACTTTAGTGGTGCAAAGATAGATAAAAGGATTCACTTCCCCAAAGATAATCTGGTTAAAAAAGAACTAAATTTTCTGCTGTTTTTCATCGTATATTATTATAATCTCCTATCCCATTGTCATTTATAAATGTCTGGTTTTAGTGCCACTTTATTTCCTGGTTTCATCCCTATTTCTTTCCGTTTTGTCTATGACAACCTTTGCCTTTGTCTTCTTTCCCGTTTATTTTCCTATAGCGCTGTACCATTGTCTGTCATAGAAGGAACCGCCAGTTCCTTATGCCTGGATTCAAATGTGCTTAACAGTCTTCTTCAGTTCAGGACAAAATAACTTTTTTGTGCAGCCCCTCTCTTCTGTACGTCTATATATATAATAAGGTGTAATGGGATAGAAAGAAAAGTAAAGTTACCTCTTTAAAGGAAGCTAATATACCCTTCTGCTTCACAAAATACGAAAGAATGCATTACTGGATACAGAAAAAAAATCACTAAATAGGCGTAATGGACATTTGGTAGGCTGGTTATTCCAGCCTACTTTTTTGTATTTATGAATCCATCTATAAACTTCTTCTTGTTAGCTTCATTTAATCCATTATGATTATGTAATGCTCTTTTAAGTTGTGAGTTAAATCCTTCCAACAGGTTTGTTGTATTAGGTATTTGCATATCGGGATGCTCCTCACACGTATAGAGCCATGGCAGATGTGTCTTAATAGAGCGTCTTGCCGTTCTCAGTCTTCTGTGTGTATAAGTTGTCTTACCCGAGATTAGGATAATCTCTATTGGTTTCGTTCTTGACGAACTTACGATAGAGTATTTTGCCCGATGAAGCATCCTGAAACAGCATCACACCAAATGTTTTGGAAAAGTATGTTGTGTCTAGTATTATTACTGCAGATTTGGGGTAAGTAGCAGTAAAGCTATCTACTACTAAGCTCAACCTACGTCGTATGGTTCGCTCTGAACATTTATAAAGAGTGGAGAGATCAGATATCGTTCGATTTGCCGTCAGATAGTCATTCCATAGAGAAATATTATTTATACGGAGACCACCTTGAAATTGTCTACCACAATCCTTGCAGGAATACATCTGAACAGAACGTCGATGCCCATTCTTTTTAACATTTGACCTATTGCAGAAGATACAGTTTTTTTATTCATAGGTTTTCAAATGCTGCAAAAGTAGTAAATAAAAGTGTTCCGAGAGGTTTTCAGCCTACCAAATGTCCATTATGCCGACTATTTCATCGTCAACTTATTAGGGGCAATTGCTGCTTATTGCCTGTTTCCAAAGAAGTCGTGCATCAATGTACAAAGGACCATTTACACATAGCTTACATTGTTCTAAATTCGTCGAACTCACGTTAATATAAGACAGACAGGAAAAGAAAAAGAATAATAAGGACAACAGCAATAACTTGCCTCTCCCCCAAAGGGAGGGAAATAGAATGCGATATACCCCTATGAATATGGAGTGGGCGAGTGAACGGGTGGACAAGTAAAATAGAGTTAAAGAACCTTATACTTTAATTCTTATGTTCGTTATAGTTTTGTCAAAAGCAGTAAATTTCATAATTAATCCCTCTTTTTGTAAGGTCCCTATTATTTTGCTTGTTGGAGAATTTATAGTTGATGATGTCAATGTTTTTATAATAGTAAAGGTCTTCTTATCTGATTCTTTATTTACTATGATCTTTCCCCCGGGCAAAGTATTTGTTTTTACAAGAAACATGCGGTTTTTGCTACGCACATTAATTATATGGAAGCCATCTTCGGTTTCTTCTATCATGTATTTACCTGAACAGAAGGGCTTGCTCAATATAGAAAACTGATGCTTGGTAATGAACTCTTTCTCTTCTGATTGGAATGACTCTATTGAGTTACATGGATCTGTGTTTGATGAAGAGTTTAGGAGTATGGGGATATCTTGAATAAGAATCATATCCTCGTTCCCTTCGCTTATATCTACTTCAACATAATCATGTATACTTTGTGTTTGCCTCAAAGTACTCCTTTGAACATTGATATTCTTCTCTTCTCCGTAAAAGTATGACTCCCAATCGTGCTCTTCATCAGGTAATCCAAATTGAGAGTACATACCGACATTGTCCAATATGATACATTGTTTGTTTCCATTCTTACGCAAACCTCTTCCAACTTGTTGTATATACTTAACTAAAGACTTTGTTGGTCTAGCCAATTGTATGAACTCTATATCTGGACAATCGAAGCCTTCCGAAAATATGTCTACGTTAACAATGATATCAATGTCACCATTCTTAAAAGCTTGGATTATATTATAACGGTGTTGTGGTGGAGTTTTACTATCTATTTTTTCGATTCTTACACCATGGCTTCTGTATTGCTCACAAATATGTTCGCTGTGTGAGCGGGAAATACTATAGATTATACCTTTTTTACCAAATGCGATTTTTGTATAGCTATCATATAGTTGGGCACGAATTTTAGAAGTATCTATAACATCTATAAGCGCTTTTGTCTTATAGTCTCCATCAATATCAAACTCTCTAATGGTATTAATTGATTCAATAACTTTAGAATTTATGGGGATAGAGTAGTACTGATATGATGCAAGCCATCCTTTTTCTATAAAATCCTTGATAGGCATAGAAGGGATATATGCATCAAATAGGCTTGAGAAACCGCAGTTGTTCATTCTCCATGGAGAAGCCGTTACACCGAGTTTCTTTGCGTCGGGACAGTAGTGCCAAAGTTTCTTGTATGAGTGTGCAATGGCGTGGTGTGCCTCATCAATGATTATAAAATTAAAGCTTAAATCATTAATAATACTCCTGTTAGAAGCATGTGTTATTGTTTGTATGGATGCAACCTGTATAGGTTTTGTCGGGTCACGCATCTCTTTCATAGTTCCGGCTAATACTCCATGGTCAATTCTGTATTTTGATAGGCTATTAGAACATTGTTCTATAAGTTCGCTTCTATGAGCTATTATGAGTATACGGAAAAAGATATTATGACGAAGTCCCCATACATTGATGTCCCGAATGATGGATGTAAATAAACGAGTTTTACCTGTACCAGTAGGCATCTGGTACAAAATGTTGTTGGCAATATTCCATCGGCTAAAGATTTCTTCTTTAGCTTTTAGCTGGTAATCACGTAATGTGATGTCTTGTTGATAAAACTCCTTATAATCCATGTTATACCTCGTCTGTAGGGGCAAGTGATTGCAAAATAATATTCATCTCATTAACCTCAGCTCGGGTTAGAGCACGCCCTTTGGTTGTGGTCCAGGATTTACTAAAAGAAATAAGGTCGTTTAACCATTTTATCTTATCTGACTTTGTCCTAAAAGCTTCAGCTATTTTAATAGAGAACTCCTGTTCAAATGTCTTAAAATTCTCATCATTCTCTTTTTGGGTATGCCATTTATTATCTATGATTTCCTTGAGATCTTGCATGTTCAAATACTCTGTCCATTCTTGATCTTCATCTTCACTATCACCCATTCGCATAAGACATTTCCCTTTTATGGATTTTATCTGATTTTCCCATGTACTTCCATATAAATCTTCCAATTTCGACAATACTTTAGATTTTATATGTCTTTCTATCTCTTTGCCACGTAATTTACCTTGCTCTTGAAGATCTTTGTCCTGAGTTTCAATCCATTCGATCAAGCCTTCAGGATTGTAAGATGATATCTTTTGGCGAATTGCATTTTGATATTTTCTGAGCCATAAAGTGTCTGCTCCCGCTCCCTTTATGAGTAGAATCTGGTTCTTGTCCTCTGCAGGTATATTGCATATATAGTCTATTAAGGCATCAAAATAGGGAACCATCTTCTCTTTCTGCTCCTTCGTGCTTGAATCTTGAGTAAGAGCATGTTGATGAATGAGGCATTCATTAAATGAAGATATAAGGGATATGAACGCATACGTACCTCGGTTACATTCTATAAACTGCTCATACTCTTCAGAATACTCTTCATTCATTTTATAGTAGACATAGGCATAGCACTCCTTAATGAGATTTGATATGCGTTTTTGAGACTCGTTCATAGCTTTATTATGCTCTATACACTTTGTGTTATAGAGACAAACATCGGTATGCTTGGTAAACTCTTTTGATGTTGCTTTGGGAAGTAGAGATGACTGTGATAATGCAGTGTCAAAGGGCTTGAAAGTAAGCTTGGCAGTATCCTCACCAATAGAAATTTTTCTTGTTAAAACACTATTATTTCCTGTAGCTAATTGTTTGATAATAGATGATCGTAAGGCTTTGAGTCTAGAATCAAGACGTGGAGAGTTCCAGTTTAAGTCTTCATTTAAGTCAAGACGTAAGCCTGGGCTTACAGATTTCTGGTGCTCATTGATATCCATAAAAATTTTCAACTGCTCATCAGATGGTAAGCCATTAAAAGCTACTACGGGTATTGTATTTGTATCCTTATACTTTGAGCCTGCGTACCCATAAACGCGATGTTGTCCGTCTATAATATATGCAATACAATATGCATTTGGAATAGTAAGGTATCCCAATTTTGTTTTTGTGTTATCACTTCCTCCGGCAGCTTGTTCAAACTGTACTCTGTTCTTTTTATTTGAATCGTCGAAATTAACGATAACTGTGTTAGGGAAATATCCCCCCTTATCTATAAACTCACCAATTCCTTTGAGTCTTGAAGGAACGAGTAGTCGTTGGTACGTAGGCATTGAGATCTGGGTGTTTACTTTTGTTCGATGTAGTACGAATCCGATTTTAAGCAATTTAGCTGGTTCTATAGATAGCATGTAGTATTCATGTCCTCCCATACTACCTCGAAGTGCAGGGATACGAATCTTCTCGTTGTTTATTCTTTCATGCTGGAACATGAGTCCATAGAACTGATATATTACGGTGGATTTGTAGGACTTGATCAAACTGTTCACATAGTCATAGGTGTTATCTGTAAACTGAAATATTTTATTATCAATTAAGCGTCTTTCATCGTAGCAATCTTCAGGATATGTATAGTTTCTTGTGGCGAAGATGAACTTCACCTTTTTCTCTTGACCATAGATTTCTTTTAAAACACGCATTACCCCATCTTTGTAGTGGCAAATTTCTTCTATCTCTTTCTTGAAAGAAACTTGTTTTATGTTTTCAGTAGCTTTGCATTCTACAACGAAAATAGCTTCTTCACCAACTGCTACGACATCAATTTGATGCCTTTCTTCTGAACTTTTACCCCATTGTATGACCAATTTCTCGTCATAATTTAATATTCTGAAGCCGAGGTTATAGAACATACACCAGATATCATCTTCAAAACGGATGTCTATAGGTTTAAGTTTTTGAATCTTTGCTTTGTGTTTAGAAGTAGAAACCTCTTCCCAACCTTCACTAAGATAGTCATCTAATTCATTCAAAGAAATACTTCTTGTTTCATAAGGAGTTTTCTTTGCTTTGAACTTCTTTGTAAGAACAGAGAGATCGTCTGTCATGTGTTCTTTAATACTCTGGATTTGAGTAGGTGTTAATAGTGCCATATCTTTATACTTATTTATTGTCCGTTGTTATAGTTCTTTATAAGTAACTCTATTTCTTTTTTTCTTTTGCCTACATGAGCATTTATGTATCTGTGAGCTTCTATCTGAGTTATATGATATCCCTGATAGAGTTTTGTAAAATAAGATTCTCCATGATTATCCATAGAGTTTGAGTTACTCTGCATTATTTTACACCCTCTATCTGTCATTATATCGCAGAATTCTTTTAATCTTTCCTGCTCTTTGTCATCAAATATGTTATGAGAATACTCTTTAAAGTAAGCTGTCCCCGATAGTGGGCGATACGGTGGATCTATATAAATGTAATTATAGTTGTGTCCCAAGTATTTTGTAATATTACTATAGTCCCCAGTATAGATTTCAACCTTTTTAAGCAGTTTATGGTCAGCCAATATAAGTTTCTCATCACATATTGTAGGATTCTTGTATTTACCAAATGGAACGTTAAACTTTCCACTGGTATTAACTCTATATAAACCATTAAAGCAGGTCTTATTTAGGAATATAAAAAATGCTGCTTTTTCTTTATCTATTATTTCCTTGTTATTGTAATCATCACGTACCTTATAATAATAGCGTGACTTCTCATCCATATTTGGCAACTGCAAATATTCTTTTTCTATCAGCTTCAGTTGTTTAATAAGAGTTTGAGGATTGTTCTTTATGAGTTTGTAGCAGAAAATCAAATCTTTATTTACATCGTTGATAACAACTCTGTGTATATTAGTAAAATGCGTAAGCATATAAAATAGCATTGCACCGCCACCAACAAAAGGCTCAATATATGTAATACTATCTTGCTTGTAGAAATCATTAGGTAAATGAGTCGAAAGAAGCTTCACAAGTGAACCTTTCCCTCCAGCCCATTTTACAAATGGTTTTGTAACTTTTGTTATTTGCGGCTTATCTTTTATTGCCATAATTCTTTAGAATTAGAGTTGAAGAAATTTGGTTTAATCATCACTTTCCAGGTCATAGTGATTTTTTATTAACTTCAAGGTTTATGCTTTTTTGTAAACATTCCTATTGGCAGCTGATTTATATTTGTAGACCATTTATTTACCGTAGTAGGTGATAATTCAAGTTGACCCAATAGATCTTTAGTTGTTCTTTTCCATCGAGAAGAACTCCTTTTGTATAATTTCCCATTGTTTTCTATGTCAAAAACCTCCAATATTTCTTATTTTAACTATTTATTTAACGTGAGTTCGGCGAATTATAAGTGTTTATAAATTTGGTGATTAGTGAAATTTGTCGTAACTTTAAGGATCTAATATACAAACAGTTACAAACGAAAACCGCTATGAATACCGAGGACAAAGTTACTGAAATATTTTGTATGGCAGATGACTTCTGCAAGTTTTTTGATGCAATGACAACAAAATATACGCTAAAACCTACTGGAAAAAGATAATATCATCGAAATTCTACAATGTCAAGGGGTAGAAGTTATGCTTATAATGATTCTTTTCCACGATTCTAGTAAACGCGGCTTTATAGAAATGGTGAACTTAAGAACATTGTACAAATGGAATACTCTAGACATAAATGCTTTGACCATTTTATCGTCAACTTATTAGAGGGCAGTCGCTGCCTATTGCCGGTTACCGAAGAAGCCGTGTATCAATGTACAAAGGATCGTTGATACACAGCTTGCATTGTACTGAATTCGTCGAACTCACGTTATATTATTATATGTGATAAAGTTCTTTTAATCTGTTTTCTCTATCTATGGAAGTACCATTGTGGTTACACCACTTCATCATTTTCCATAGAGAGTTTATAGTTTTCGATTTCTTTCTGGAGGTTCTTTGCATGTTCCTCAAACATAAAGGTCAGGAAAGGGACCTCGTTTTCTTTCTCTTGTGAAGCTTTTAATGCTTTTATATAATCATCCTTATTCTCTTTTAGCACTTTACTTTGGAGCAGTCCGAATTCATTCTGAAGATGATTCATGATTAATCTCGCCATTCTTCCATTTCCATCTACCCATGGATGTATCGTAACGAGTTTCAGGTGAGCAATAAAACTCAACTTATACTGTTCGTATATATCAGGACTTTCTAACAGTTCTTTCCTTCTTTCATTGACTTCTCTACAGAGATCTTCCATCTTATGTGGAACCTTCTGGAAATTCATATATGTCTTTCCTCCAGCCCCAGCTGTCACATTCACAAGACGTAAATCTCCTTTTGAAGAATCAAATAAACCATTCAATCCATGAATCTGCCCACCTGTTCTTCTCATAACAAGCGCAGCCAACTGTTTAAGTATTCCAATAGAGAAAGGTGTATGCCCTTCCGCCAGTTCCATACTCCTCTCGTAAGCTGCTTTTAAGTCAAGGTTCATATTGTGTTCTATGATGTTTTTTCCTTTAGCAGTAAGACCTTCATCGAAGAGCAGTTGATTGTCTACTTCTGTCATTGTTGATCCTTCAATGGCAGTTGAATGCGTTATAATGGAATATAGATAATACTTATTATAGTCTATTTGTTTCTGAAAGTCCAATCGGTTATGTTCTTCCAGTATATTCAAGAAGTCTTTCTGATTTATATTCATAAGCATATTCCTTTTGTAACAGGAAATAGACCTTACAAGTATTTTGTATATTACTGTTCTATTGGGATGTAAGAATCAGTAATATCAGAGGTCTTTTCCATGGTCGTGGAACCAAGAAGGAGCATCGTGGTAGTCTGATTTCTTACGTTTTTTACCTTTTTTCTTCTTTCCACCTGTGAGGATTGTGTCAACGGTTTTGTAGCCGATGTAGGCTGCGAATAATGTTTCTAACATAGTTTTGTCTTTTTGTTTAGTTATATTTTATGATACAAAGGTATTCATTTATCAATCAAATAACAAATTTTAAAGGATAAATAATTATAGAAAATAAGATTGTAAAGGTGTCTTGTTGGGTGATAAAAGCGATTGATTCAGGGCTTGTGGAGATATTCTAATCAATGTTTAGTGAAAATAAAAGCTATTGTTCACCTTGTCATCAAACAATATATATTAATAGTTTAGGATAGGATCAAAAAGCTATGTATTTGCAAAGAGGTACTCCTTTGCGATCTTATTTCTTTAAATAATAAGCTTTGCTTTACGCCTTAGGGTACAGATTAAATCTTTGTTGGGTAATGCTTAACCCCCTAATAGAGTTTTGTTTTAATTTGCTGTCACTTTTAACACTTCGTGTAATGGGCTTATTTTTAGGAGTTTGTATGCCCAAAAGCTGTGACGGAAGTGACAGCAAATTTGTTTTTTGTCCCTTATATTCATTTTATTTTTTCATTTTTGGCATGCTATTTTCCGCATGTAATTAACATTTTTATGGTAAAAAAAATGTGTTGATAGTTGTTTGCTAAAAGATAAAATACTATATTTGCGGCATAAATTTCTATTTACCGAGTTCGAAAATTACTATTTGAGCGGTTTTATACTGCCAATCTATTACTAATATCTAAACAATGTTGACGATGAGTCCATTAGACTATGTAAAGACTTTTAATGAGTTTCTGTGGAACAGTTTTCTCATGTATGCGCTTTTAGGAGTTGGTATTTTCTATACTGTCTACCTTGGCTTCCCACAAATTCGCCATTTGAATTTGGCGTTCAAGTATGCTTTTGGTCCCGTTTTTAAGAAGAGAAAGCCAGGTGAAAAGAAGGTAAACTCTTTCCAGGCATTGGCTACTGCCGTAGCAGCTCAGGTCGGTACGGGTAATATTGGTGGTGTTGCTACTGCCGTTGCCACTGGTGGTTTGGGTGCTATTTTCTGGATGTGGGTATCAGCTTTGTTGGGTATGAGTACTATCTTCTCCGAGGCTGTGCTTGCCCAGAAGTACAAGAAAGAGTTTCATGGTGAGACGGTTGGTGGTTCAGCTTACTATCTTTACTATGGTCTTGGCAGTAAGTGGCTGGCAGTTTTCTTCTCTGTTGCCATTGTCATAGCCCTTGGTTTTGTGGGTAATATGGTGCAAGCCAACTCCATTTCTATTGCTTTGACGAATGCTTTCCACATCCCATCTTATATAATAGGTATTATTCTTGCAGCTGTTGTGGCAGTGGTTGTCATTGGTGGACAGCGTCGAATCACTGCTATTGCAGAGCTTTTAGTACCTTTCATGGCTATTGTTTACATTATCGGTTCACTGATTATCATCTATATGTTTGCTGATCAGTTGCCTTCAGTCATCCGTACCATCTTCCACGATGCCTTCTCTCTCCAGTCAGCAGCCGGTGGTGCAGCTGGTACAGTGATGAAGTATGCCATTCGTTATGGTGTTGCCCGTGGTTTGTTCTCTAATGAGGCAGGTATGGGTTCCACCCCACATGCGCATGCTTTGGCTGATGTTAAGGATCCTTCAGAGCAGGGTTTCGTTGCCATGGCAGGTGTATTTGTTGACACAGTACTCATTTGTACCTCAACAGCTTTCGTCATCATGCTTACCGGTTCTTATCATAATACAGCATTGAAGTCGGTTGCTATTACGCAGCAAGGCTTCGAGATAGCTTTTGGTGAAGGTGGTATCATCTTCCTTGCCATCAGTCTTATCTTCTTTGCTTTCACCACGATTATCGGCTGGTATATGTTTGCTGAGATGAACATCAAGTTCATGTTTGGTAAGAAGGGAATCCTTGCTTATCGTGCATTGGTAGTAGGATTCGTCTTCTTGGGCTGTCTTTTCGCAGCTGATTTGGTATGGGAGTTAGCCGACACCTTCAATGGTTTGATGGTTATTCCTAACCTTATAGGTATCATCTTCCTTGCTCCACAGGTGAAGAAGATATACTCTAACTTCTTAGCAAACCGTAAAAAGAAAAGTTCTTAAGGTTTTTAGCCATTATTTTTGTTATTCCTTGTTCATTGCAAAGCTTATAGCGATGAGTCTGAACAATGGACTTATTTAGGGGGGAATAATCCATGGTGAGTTGCGATAGTATTGCAACTCACCGCTTTTTTGTTGTTATTTCTTATGCTTTATAAGATTATTCCTGGTTCTCTTTATTGTCATTTACTAATCATTGCACACTCATGTGCACTCTACTGTTTAATTTACAACAAAGTGAAGGATAATCTTTGGGTTAGTTGTTTACAATCATCAAAAAAAAGCGATGACCTTCACAGGCGATCGCTTTATCTTTTGATAGGCATTAGTCTTCTAAGGTAAAAAGATTGTTTTCAGGATAACGATACAAAGATATGGTATTTTTTCGTTACACACAAACTTTATTTCGTCTTTTTTTCGTTGTTTTTTTTGTGTGCGAACACATTGTAACTCTTTGACTATCTGTCGTGTATGAGATAAAATTTTATTGATATTTTGCGCCTATTTTGCTCACTTTTGCTTCTGCTTTCTTGCTCTTTCGTTCCTTACGAGGGGGTGGATGGAGTAATGGGGTAGGGCTTTCTATTATTTATTCTTTGGTGTTTTGTCTTTCACGTTTATAGTCTCTGCAATGCCAGTTCTGTGTCTTTGCTTTTCATGTTTATAATCTTTGCAATGCCAGTTCTGTGTCTTTGCTTTTCATGTTTATAATCTTTGCTATCCTTGTACGGTGTCTTTGCCTTTTATGTTTATAATCTTTGCCATCCTTGTTCTGTGTCTTTGCTTTTCATGTTTATAATCTTTGTCCTCCCAGTTCTGTGTCTTTGCTTTTCATGTTTATAGTCTTTGTAATGCCAGTTCTGTGTCTTTGTCTTTCACGTTTATAGTCTTTGCAATGCCAGTTCTGTGTCTTTGCTTTTCATGTTTATAATCTTTGCCATCCTTGTTCGGCGTCTTTGTCTGTCACGATCCCGGCTCTTTGTAGGATTGGCGCATGAAGTAATAGCATGTAGGAGTGATGAAGATAGCGAGTAAAGCCATGGCGCCAGTGAGGAAGAACGAACTCCATAGCAGGTCAACGTTACCAAATATAGCGATGAGAGTGATGTATATGAGATTTAAACCGTTGGCAAACATGATTTCCAGAAAAGCCATTACCGCCCAGTGGTGATTGCTCCACCGCCATGTCAACAGACTGCTTACAAGATAGAATCCAGCGATAGGTGCGGCGTAGAGAAGCATCTCTCCGTCCACCAGCGCATGCAGATCAGCGTTTAGAAAAGCAATGATTGCCTGATTGATAATAACCAACAGAGCAACCATCACAAGGTTTATGCGTATGAAACCCTTGAATGGTTGCCCCCATTTAATAGTTCTTTTGCCCATAGGCATACGATTGTGTAAGCCCTTAACGCCAGTTTACTTGTGTTATTCTGTTGCCCTTGATCGTAGCAGAGATAACATAATTGCGTTTCGACTTACCACCTTGACGGTCGATATCCAGCGTTGCAGGAACCTTTACCTTCAGCTCTTCGTCGTTGTCACCTTCCTTTGTTACTTCAGCAGGTGAGCCCAGATGCCAGTTAATGGTCTTCACGTCAGCCTGGTAAAGCTTGTCTTTCATATACTTCTGAATATCTTTTGCCGTTGCACCACCTGCTCCGAGGAAGTTCAGTTGTGATGCTACAGCCCCTGCAATCTTATCACTGCTCTTGCTGTTCATACCCTGCAACAACTGACGCAGCACGCTAACCGCCTTTGATTTGTCACCTTCTGTTGCCGTATGTACAAGCAAAACCTTCAGTTTCTCGTCTGCTTCCTTGCTATGTGCACCATTTGGATGTTGTGCTTTATAGCCTAAGAAAGCGTCTTCGCTGCCCTTTGCCACTGCAGCAGCCCAGTCAATCTCGTCAATCTTAGCAAGTAATTCCTTGCGATGAGGCGTGTTAGGGTGCTTGGAGAGATATTCCTGATAAGCCTCCTTAGAGTTACTTGTCATCATGCTTGTCCACTCCTGCGTGTCATTCTGTAGCGAATTCAACCGTGCAGAGATACTGTCACGATGCGTTTTCGGTGCATCCAGATTGTTTTCCAGGTAATCCTGCAACACGGTTGGTTCATTACTGCCAATCGCCTGTGCGTAAGCATCCTGCTCTTCGTTGGTTCTGTTCTTGTTAACTCCCTGATTATAGAGGAACAACAGTATACCTGCCGTGATGATAGCGATGAGCAGAGAGATGGCAAGCGAGCTGTGACTGCGCTTCTGTTGCTTCTGTTTCTCGTCGTCGTCATGCTTCTTTACAACTCTTTCAGCAGCTGCTATGACCTCCTCATCGGCGTTATCGTCCATGATGAAGTCGGCATCCACCGTCTCTTCCTCGTCTTCATTCTCCTTCTGGGGAGCCTCTTCGTTGTCCGTTGGTTCGGTCATTACGACCTCCATTGGTATCTGTTCTTCAGTTGAATCAGTTGGTTCTACGGGTTTCTGCATGGGCTCTTCCTGTGAAGCTGACCCCATGTCATGGTGCCCTGTCTCCGTATGGTGGCAGTTCGGACACATCCCTTCCTCCTTGAGATAGAGCTCTCCACAGTTGGAACATTTGATGAGATGTCCGGCAATCTCTACGCCACAGCTTGGGCATACAGGTGCCTTATCGCTCACTTGATGGCCACATTCAGGACATTTAATTATCATTTTCTTTAGAGTATCTTATTCGTTAGTGTGATGGTTAAAAAAGTCTGATGATGCCAGACGGCGTGTCTTATCGCCGTCGTCGGTATCTTAGTTCGCGCATACTGTGCTTTCCCATGAGTCGGCTCTTGTCCACATAGCCGTTCACACCGTTGATTCTGCCTTTCCCGGTGTACTGCCATGCAAAGATGTCTCTGCCGTCCTGCAGCACGGGTTCGCGTGTTGTGTACTGCGCAATGAATAGTTTATATCCGTCCAATGCCCCACTGAGGTATCGGTCATAGAAGTTCGTGTAAGTGTAAACGAGCGGTCGTACACCGTATTCCTGCGTCATGAGCACGAGGAATTTCTGCAGACTGTCTCGTAAGTCCTCCCTGCTTAGTCCGCCCGTTGTCTCTATGTCGACCATAGGAATGAGGTCTTGATCCTGCGGACGGCACTGCATGCGGAAGTTCCTAAGCTGTTCTGCCTGTGGCTGAGCAGGCCGATAGAAATGGTATGAACCCACGTTCATGCCGTATCGTTGTGCTGCCTCGATGTTATCAAGGTAACGTTGGTCGATTCTTGAGCCTCCTTCTGAAGCTTTCAGATATACGTAATTAAGCTTATGGTTGCTGTTTTGAGCCACTGTCTCCCACCATACATCACCCTGATAATGACTCATATCCAGTCCGTGGATATGGCTGCAGGTGTCTTCACATTGTATGTTGTATTGTGCCTTTGCGTTGTTGAATGTGAGCAGACAAGTTATGATAATTAATATATATTTAATCTTCATACATGCAAAGTTACTGATTTCTATTGAAATAGACGTAGTAAAGGTGGGTATATTTGGTTTTTTTAAGCCACTGGCAGCCTCTTCTGTATGAATGAGGTGGGTCGGAGGCAACGGGAATATGCGTTTTTCTGCCTCTGTTTCCGTAGGGAAGAGCGTGGGGAAGACTGATAAAATGCGGCTGAATGGTTATTTGTTATGTGTGATGAAATAACCTTACAAATATCAGAAGGATAATGATTGTAAAATGAAGGATAACCGTGAAAAACCGCCTTTGTAACCTTCAAGATATCAAGGGGTTATAAAGTGGCTTGTAAAAGGTGCCCTTTTGCGTTGCAAAACATGCCCTTTTACACATCAAAAGATGCCCTTTTGCAATGTAAAAGGGCATCTTTTAGAAGGCAAAAAGGCGTAGATTGAAAAACGAAAGGGAAAGAACTTTACAAATAAAGCCTCCCCAACCCCCTCCGAAGGAGGGGATGTGAGAGAGGAAACGGTGGGATAAGAAAGGAGGGGATGTGCCTGGCGGGATACGGAATGATGTGTGTTGGGGATATAAAAGGGTGGAGAAAACGGAGTTATAGAGTATTTATCCATTCGCAAAAGTCAAAAGTTTAGAATCTAACCTATTGGCTTATCACATTTAGATAGTCTGTTTGTCAATTTGTAAACACGTCAACTGAACATATAACTCGTCTGCTTGTGAACTTGTAAACACGTCAACTGAACACATAACTCGTCTGCTTGTCAACTTGTAAACACGTCAACTGAAACTTCAAATTTGAACATATAGAAAGATAAAAAAGCAACTCGGAAGGAAAAAAGGTAAGCGAGAGGAGTGGTAAAAAGCTGCTTTGAAGGGTAAAAAAATAAAAGAGTAAAAAGGCAAAACAGTGTGCCCTATTACTCTTTATGGGATGTAACCAAGTTGGTTATGTTGTGTAAACACGCTGGTTCTACGATGAAAACACGCGCAATGTGTCACGTAAAAATGCCTGTACCCCATATGATGATGGCGTAACGGATGGCTTTTCCGATGGTCATACTGAGGATGGTGATGACGATATTGGAACGTGTCAAACCCAGAACGACAGTGATGGCACTACCGATGATGGGCAGAAAAGCAAAGAATCCCATCCATGAACCACGCCCCGCCATGAACCGTTGGGCACGATCGAGCGACTTCTGACTCACGTGGAAGTAACGTTGTAACCACTCCAACTTGCCCATTCTGCCTAAGCCATAGTTGATTAAGCCGCCCAAGACATTACCCGTTGTACCATAGATGAGTAGGAGAATGGGGTCGAGTCCGCTTGCTATCAGACCCACCAATACCACCTCACTGCTGAAAGGGAGTACACTTCCGGCAAGCAAAGCCGAGAGAAACATACCCCAATAGCCGTAGTCTAAAAGGATGTGTGTAAGAAAATCCATAAGTTATAGAGCGTTATGAGGATGGCAGAGACTGATAGAATCTTGAACATCCAGTTTGTTATCCTTCCGTGTGTCAGTGCAAAGAAATGGGCTATGAGAGGTGCCGTGGCAACAATCAGTACGCCGATAAGGGCATCATAATGCTGTGGTTGCAGGAAAAGAAAGGCTGTCGCAATAAGGAAGATATTGATGAAAACCTGATAAAAGAGTCGGGTTCGGATACTGTCACTTCGCTTCTGGTTGAGGAAATGGATGATACCTATCAGTCCACAAAGCAACACATAAACCAGAAGTATTATCCTGTTGGGTGTCAGTATGGTTAGGTCGAATGGCTTACCGAACACTGCCAGCTTGCAGAAATGGTCTATGAAGGTCATCAGGTCGCCCCTCATGGCAAGGTAAGCAGTGTAGAACCAATAAGGAAGAATGATGCCTAAGAGAGATGCAACGAAGTTCCGAAGACTCATCGAGAGCAGGTTTACGCGCATGATAAGCCACAGGAAGGGGAGGAAGAAAAGCACCTGTACCCATTCAATGCTTGCTACTCCGATGCAAAGGAAGGCATAAAACGTGTGTCCGGGAGACTGAATGTCTTGATAAGAACGGAAGGCGAGGGTGTAAAACCCAACGAATCCGAGCATGACAAACGCCATCTGGTGGGACGGAAACAGGAAGACGGGTATGGTTGCCATCACCGCAAAGGCACAAGAAACCATCCTACTATAGATGCGGATGAGGGCATTGGCATTGTTCAACTCCACCATCAGATAGGTTGAAAGGAGTGCTGTGCCGCCTGATATGACGACGTTTCGGGTGTGTAATGCCGCTATTAACCAAACAATAAAAGCCGTTGACACTACTATGGGTAGTGTCCAACGGCTTTCGGATATCCTGTTTTGTATTCTTTTCTTTTGCATAATCGTAAGCGGAATGTGGCTGCTCACGGTGTCATCTGCCCTCTGCAGACCCTCAGCAATGTGCCCATCCCATAGTCAGAGAGCGCTCTCTATAGATCCTGACCAATGTCTCTTCTGAAGTATTTATCCTTAAAATCAATCTTCTGTGCGGCATCAAAGCTCTTGCTCAGTGCCTCTTCTTTGTTGTTTCCATAGGAAGAAACGGCGATGACACGCCCTCCTGCAGTGACGATGTTACCGTCTTTGAGAGCTGTACCACTATGGAAGACAACGGAATCTGTCACGTTCTCAATGCCAGTGATGGGGTAACCCTTGGCGTATTTCTCTGGGTAACCACCGCTGACGAGCATCACACAGACGGCAGAACGACTGTCGAATTCCACCTTCCGGTCGTTGAGATTGCCTTCTGCAACCCCTTCGAAGAGGTCGACAAGGTCGCTCTTCAGTCGGAGCATGACGCTTTCTGTCTCTGGATCGCCCATCCGACAGTTGTATTCGATGACCATTGGCTCGCCTTCTACATTGATAAGACCGAAGAAAATGAAGCCTTTGTAATCTATGTTCTCGGCTTTCAAGCCCTCAACAGTAGGGCGGATGATGCGATCTTCCACCTTCTTCATCCACTCTTTCGTGGCAAAAGGAACGGGAGTAACGCTGCCCATACCACCTGTGTTGAGCCCTGTGTCATGCTCACCGATGCGCTTATAGTCCTTAGCCTCAGGCAGAATCTGATAGTGAGAACCATCCGTCAGGACGAAAACAGAACATTCTATACCAGAAAGGAACTCCTCTATGACGACTTTAGCAGACGCATTGCCGAACATTCCACCCAGCATCTCACGCAATTCGTGCTTTGCCTCTTCCAGAGTTGGTAGGATAAGAACACCCTTTCCGGCTGCCAGTCCGTCTGCTTTCAGTACGTATGGCGCCTTCAAAGTCTCTAAAAAGCGCATTCCTTCTTCGATGGTTGTACCGTCAAAGGTCTCGTAAGCAGCTGTAGGAATACCATGTCGCTTCATGAAAGCCTTGGCAAAGTCCTTCGAACCTTCCAATACTGCGCCTGCTTTCGATGGTCCGATGACAGGGATTGTGGCTGTGCGAGCATCTTCCTTGAAGGCATCATAGATACCATTTACCAATGGATCCTCCGGTCCAACGACCACCATGTCGACCTTTTCCTTGATGGTAAAGTCCTTGAGACGGTCGAATTCGTTTACACCAATGGCTATATTCTTGCCAACTTCAGCCGTTCCAGCGTTTCCTGGAGCGATGAATAGCTTGCTACACTTTGCACTTTGTGCGATCTTCCATGCTAAGGCGTGCTCTCTGCCGCCGCTTCCTAAAAGCAGTATTTTCATAAATCGTCGTCCCAACCCTCTGACATGGAGGTGTACAGGCTTACTGTACGTGGGCTGTTATATTGTTGTTAATATTAAGATGTGTCCTTGTTTGTAATGTCTGGCGGGGTATGGAACACCGCCAGACAGTCTTTGATTGACTATTCAGCCTTCTTTTCTGCAGGTGCAGAGAGCGGCTTGAGATAGTCCTCGAAGTACTGAGTGATACGGTCATGTAGGTGTACACTCTGATGACCACGCATGTTATGCGGTTCACCCGGATAGACAAAGAAGTCGGGTTGTGTACCAGCTGCGATGCATGCCTTGAGGAATGAGTAGGCATGCTGTGGTACTACGACAGGGTCATTCAGTCCGATGATGATCTGAAGCTTACCCTTCAGGTCCTTAGCCTTGGGCAGAAGAGAGGTCTGCGCATAGCCTTCTGGATTGGTCTGTGGGGTATCCATGTAACGTTCTCCATACATAACCTCATACCATTTCCAGTCAATTACTGGTCCACCAGCCACTGCTACCTTGAAGACATCAGGATAATTGGTGATAAGAGAGATTGTCATGAAACCGCCAAAGGACCATCCGTGTACGCCAATACGGTTCTGATCAACGTATGGAAGAGACTTAAGATACTTCACACCTTCCATCTGATCCTTCATTTCCTGTTGTCCAAGATGGCGGAAAGTAGCCTGTTCGAAAGCCTTTCCACGGTTATCACTGCCTCTGTTGTCCAATATAAAGAGTAAATAACCTTTCTGTGCCATGTATGTTTCCCATCCTCTTGAGCCCCAATGCCACGTTGCATCTACGTTATGAGCATGTGGTCCGCCATATACATAGATAACTGTTGGGTACTTCTTTGTAGGGTCGAAGTCGACAGGTTTCACCATTCTCCAGTAGAGATCGGTCGTTCCGTCAGCTGCTTTGATGGTTCCATTGCTGTATTCAGGCACCTTATATCCCTTCCAAGGGTCTGGAGCCGTGAAATAATGATGGCGTTGTGGCTTCGTGTTCAGTGTGATGAACTCGTAAGCATGGGGCACTGTAGGCTCGCTGTAACTGTCAATCAGTGCATCGCCAGCCGCATTGAGGCGTGCATAATGGTATCCCTTGCCATTGTCAAGGAGTGTTCTCTTGCCCGAATTGACGTCAACCATCCACGTGTTACGCTGTATTGGGTTGCATTCACTGGATGCATAGACGATGCTTTTCAGCTTTTTGTTGAAGCCCAAGACGTCTAATACAACCCATTTTCCGCTTGTTAACTGTTTGATCTGGCGTCCTTCTTTATCGAAAAGATAGATGTGATTGTAGCCATCCTTCTGAGTTTGCAGGATAAACTGGTCCTTGTTCCATGGTAAGAACTGGATAGGATGAAGTGGTTCAACGAACTTCTCATCCGTCTCATGGTACAGTTCTTTCAGCTTAGCACCTGTTGTTGCATCGTAAGAAACCAGTCTGCAATCGTTCTGATCACGGTTTACTTCAAACATATAGATGGTCTTCTCATCTGGACTCCATGCTATATTCGTGAAGTAACGGTCGGTAGGATCACCTGCTTGGAGGTAGATTGTCTTGCCAGTTGACAGGTCATAGACACCCACAGTGACCTTGTGTGAGGTCTCTCCTGCCATAGGATATTTGATAGGATCAGCCTTTGCAGCACGTGATTCGCCCTTGGCTGGCTTCCAATCAAGCTCTGGAATGTCAACAAGTGGATAGTCATTAACCATGCTTTGGTCCATGCGGTAGAAGGCAAGACGGTTGCCTTTCGGACTCCAGAAGAGTCCTCCGTTGATACCAAACTCATCCCTGTGGACGCTTTGTCCATAGACAATATCACGTGAACCATCCTTTGTCAGCTGATGATCTGTGCCATTGGGGTCGGTAACATAGAGCTGATGATCCAGAACATAAGCTGTTGCCGCCGATGAATGGTTCCAATCACGAGCCTGTGTGTTCTGCTTTCGCTCCTGTTTCTTCTCTGTTTTATGAGTCTTGAAGTTGACAAATATATTCTCATGACCGTTCTGTACAAGTGCAATAGGACGGTCAGCATATGGGAATTCGACGTTGTAAAGGTGGCGGATCTTGTCCTCTGATGCTGTCAAACCAGCCCATTCATTGATCTCATCGAGGGTAAATAGTGTTGTTTCTTTGCCATTGGCAGGGTCAATCAGTGAGCAACTGTTGAGCTCCTGACGCACAGGTTTGCTGCCCCACCACGTCAGATAGCGTGCCTCAGGGCGCATACTGTAGAAGTTTTTACCACCAAAGTTCAGGTCTTCGAGCGTAAATTGTTTCTGTGCCATACTATTAGTAGGACTGAAAAGTCCCGTAAGAGCAATGAGCCCTACGAGACTAATAAAAGGTTTAATCTTCATCATGATATATGTTTTTGTTACGGAATCCTCCGCGTTTGTTAGCCTTATCAAAGCGTTTGCCACCAAACTTACGGTCGTCATCACGGCTGAAAGAGCGCCGATTGTCTCGTCCTTCCTTGTCCCATTTGCCGTTACGTCTGTCGTCATGTCTATCATCATTGCGGTCGAAGCGTGGCTTTCTGCCACCCCGATCATCACGGAATTTACTTCCAGAGAGTCTGTTTCGCTCTAGACTATGGAACGTAAAGGAGCGTATATCAGCCTCTGCATTCTCTTCATTCTCGTCAAGTCGCTTCTTAAAGTCGCGTTCTTTCTTGAACCGATGCTTCTGTGCCATCTCCTTTTTCTCCTCTTCTGTCTTGATGATGCCGCCCTCTTGGCGGAATTCTTTCATCTTTCCATCAAAGAGTTGATAGCGTCTGAACTCACATTCCAGCGATCCGTTGTATACAGGAATCTTGATACTGGGCTTCAATCCAATCTGTCTGAAGCATTCTTCACGGTAGGATAGGATCCAAGCTTCGTTTCCCATGAACTCATGTTTGAGTCTTTCACCTATCATTTTATATGTTCCAAGGAGGTTAGGAGTGGATATTCTTTCGCCATAAGGAGGGTTCATGATGATGATACTCTTCTCTTTTGGCTGTGTAAAGTCCTTGAAATCCTGCTGTTCGATGGTCACATAACGTGAGAAACCTGCTGCAGCGACATTCATTCGGGCTGTGTTGACAGCTTTCATATCCGTGTCGTAGCCATAGATATGGTGTGTAAACTCACGTTCCTGTGAGTCATCATTATATATACTGTCGAACAAATCCTGATCAAAGTCAGGCCATTTCTCGAATGCGAACTCCTTGCGGAACACGCCAGGGGATATGTTTCGTGCTATGAGAGCAGCCTCAATGGGTAGCGTACCAGACCCACACATAGGGTCAATGAAGTCTGTTTCACCCTTCCAACCCGTCATTAGAATCATTCCTGCAGCCAAAACCTCGTTCAAAGGAGCCTCTACGCTTTCCTGACGGTAGCCCCTGCGGTGCAGAGATTCCCCACTTGAGTCGAGTGAAAGGGTAGCATTGTCTTCAGCAACGTGTATATTCAGGCGAATATCTGGGTTACTAACAGAGATATTTGGGCGTTCTCCGGTGTTCTCACGGAACTGATCAACGATGGCATCCTTCACCTTATATGTTACGAAACGTGAGTTCGTGAATTCTTCCGAGTACACTACTGAGTCCACAGAGAAGGTCTTTCCCTTCAGAATATACTTACTCCCAATCAATCTTCTTCACCTCCTCATACATGTCTTCAGCACTGCGTGCCTTGAAGTGTGCGATAGGTTTCAGAACGCGGATAGCGGTATGTAACTGGAAGTTTGCCCTATACATCATCTCCTTGTCGCCAGTGAATGATACCATTCTGCGACCGATCTGTACGTTGTTTGCTCCTAATTGTGTCAGCTCTTTGGCCAAGACTTGCTCCAAGCCCATGAAGGTCTTGGCGATGAGTTCAAATTCTTGCATTAATGTTTTGTTTTATTTGGATAGGCATTTGTTAGTAAAATACGGTGTATTTCATATGCCTCCGCCATAATCATAGTTAATATCGAGGATATCGTTTTTGTTCTGTTTGTATTTTTTCGACCGTGGTTTCATGTCGCGTGTCACCCAAACATTGGCGCCAATGACAGCCCCTTTGCCTATGGTGATACGTCCTAAGATCGTTGCATTGGCGTATACAATGACGTTATCTTCCAATATTGGATGGCGTGGAATACCCTTGATAGGCTTTCCTTCCTTATCTAATGGGAAGCTTTTTGCCCCGAGTGTCACACCCTGATAGAGCTTTACATGATTGCCAATGACGCATGTAGCCCCGATAACGACGCCCGTCCCATGGTCAATAGTGAAGTGTGTCCCGATGGTTGCAGCCGGATGAATGTCTATTCCAGTCTCAGAATGTGCCATTTCAGTGATCATTCTTGGGATGAGTGGTACGTTCTCCAGCACCAATTCGTGTGCCAATCGGTAGTTTGTGAGTGCTTTGATGGCAGGATAACAGTCTATTACTTCCCCCAGATTGGCTGCTGCCGGGTCACCATCAAAGGCTGCCTGCACATCAGTTGACAGTATCTTGCGCAGTTTAGGGAGCTTTAGGATGATTTTTTCAGCAATCCTTTCTGCCTCTTCCTGTAGGCAATGGCGTGTGTCAGCAGCATTGGCGCAGTGGCAATCCTCGTTGAAACAGAGTCCAGCCATCACCTGTCTGCAGAGCAGTTTGTTCAGTCTCTCCGTGTCAACTCCTATGCGATACCTTATGGTTTGTATGTTTACGGATGTCATTCCATAGAATCCTGGGAAGAGAATAGAGCGTGTCAACTCAATAATCTCTTCCAATTCCTTTGACGAAGGAAGTGGATCTCCATCACGATGCTCGTGGAAGAGCCCTTGAAGTGTTTGTGGTTTGGAAAGCTCATCCACTGTTTTGGTGAGTTGCTGAGTGAAGTTCTGGCTACTCATTGACTATTATATAAAATATATAACTACTCTGCAAAGATAATGATTATTATTGGATATTTGTGTTTTCGTTCGGGAAAAATGTACTAATTTTGCAGTTACTTCCACTGAGGAAACGTATTTAGGTGATAACATTCATAGTAAATCAATGAAGTCAATATTTCTTTCTCGCCCTCTCGGCGTACTGGTGTTTCTTTTTGTTTGTATTGTTTCAATGGCTCATACGGGCTCCCGTCGGTCGGAAAAGGCGGTAACTCGGCATTATGATGGTATTGATGTGTCGCATCATCAGGGCATCATCAACTGGAAGGAAGTGGGTCGTGACAAGCAGATTCGCTTTGTTTATGTGAAGGCAACGCAGGGTACTTCGATAACGGATGAGTATTATCTTCGTAATATGAGGGGTGCTCGTGAGCAGGGATTGCGCTGTGGTTCTTATCATTTTATGTCTTCCCGATCGTCTGTCCGGGCACAGTTTCGCCATTTCAGGGCTATGATGAAGCGTTGCCGACAGGACCTTATACCGATGGTTGATGTGGAACGTGAAGGTGTAAAGGGCTGGTCACGCAAGCAGGTGCAGGACAGTGTGGCTCTCTTTGCACGACTTGTAAAGAAGTATTATGGTAAGAAACCACTTATCTACTCGCAGGTAAACTTCTATAATTCACATCTTGCTCCACGCTTCAATACGTACTTTCTTTTCCTTGGAAAGTACAATTCGCGTCGTCCAGAGATAAAAGGTGCAGGCAGACATAACATCTGGCAGTTCACGGAACGAGGCAAAGTGCGTGGCATAAAGGGGCATGTGGACCTCGATAGGTTTATGTCTGGTACCTCGTTGAGGGATATTAGGTTGTGAAAGGGCGGCCTCTGCACCAAAAAAAGGGCGGCCTTCACACCAAAAGATGCGGCCTCCCCAAGCCCCTCTTTATCTTTGCAGTGAAAGAAAAAGAGTAGAAATTCTCTTTAAGCTCGATTAATTTTTACCTTTGTTGTTGTAAGGAAAAATTGACCGCCAGAGGGATAAACTAAAGCCCCTCTAAACCTTGAGTTTAAACTTGGTCTTAGTCCCTCTGGATTGAAGCTGCAAAATGTAAGTAGGAAGTTAGGCATATAGCCTATATAAAGTGACACACTACACAACTTCTCGGTCAATGTATTCCATAAAAATAATATGCAAAGATATGAAAAAGATTTGTATTGGAATAGATGTTTCCAAAGAAACATTGGATGTGACAGTAATTCACATTGAGAGCTATGAATTGGTGGAGAAGCTGGGGTATAGTAAGTTTGACAACAGACCATCAGGCTTTAGGAGTATGACAGCCTGGGTAAGGAAAGTCATTAAGAGCCGTGGTCAGATGGATGAAGCTCTGTTTTGCATGGAGACGACGGGCAGTTACGATTTACCTCTGTGTCATTGGCTCCACAAAAATGGACTGAATGTGTGGCGGGAAAGTGCATTGCAAATACACTGTTCCAAGGGCTTCCAACGAGGTAAGAGTGATAAGGAAGACTCTGAAGTAATAGCACAGTATGCAGCCAGACATCAGAGTCGGTATACGGCTTTTGTCCCTGACGCAGAAGCTATCGCAGACTTAAAGGAACTCATTTGCTATCGTGACAGCCTGGTTGAACGGAGAAAGGAGTGCAAGGTTAGGTTAGCGAATAAGAAAGAGACACTTGTGAACAGGAACAGTAAGGCCTGGAAATGTATAGAACGACTGTCAAAGGCAGAAATCAAGAGGCTTGACAAGGTTATCGGAGAATGTGACGAGGAGATTAGAAACCTTATGAAAGAAGATGAGGAGATGGAAAAGAACTACCAGCATCTTACTTCCATTGTTGGTATCGGTCTGATTAATGGTGCAGCTCTTATCGCTTACACAGGAATTTTTAAGAAGATTACCACACCTAACAAGATGTCATGCTACTGTGGATGCTTCACTTTTTATGAAGACTCTGGGACATCGGTACACAGGAAGAGTCCGTATAGAAACGCCTGTTGCAAGATGCTCAAGGGATACTTAAGAATGGCTGCAAAAAGCGCCATGCTTGCCAATACGGAACTCAGGAAGTATAGTGAAAGGCTCAGGGAGAAGGGTAAGCCATATGCTGTGATCCTTAATAATGTAGCAAACAAACTGCTGCACATCATGTTCTCTTTGGTAAAGCATGACTATGATTATGAGTATAATCACGAGATGGTCAGAAGAATGGAGAGAGAAATAGCATAAACAATATGGCAGGGAAATGTAAATAAAAAGACATTAACTTAGAAATTACAGTGGAATATAAACTTTTCTTGGAAAATCTTTGGATTTTACCTTAGGAAGCCAAAGGAGGGGATGTCCAATTAGATGAGGCTGTTTGAACGTGGAAAGGTGAGGGGTTAAAAGTGAAAAATGAGCTTTTGAACGATGGAAAAGTAAAAGTGTAAGAGGTTAAAATGGTTTCTTGAACAGTCGAAAGGTGAAAGGATAAAAGTGTATTGTGAGCTTCCGAATAGCTATAAGGTGAAAGAATAGAACAGTAAAAGGCAGGGAAGGGGAGGTAAAAGAGTAAAGCGGAACGATGAAGAGTCATCGTTCCGCTTTTTATTTTGTTGAATGTGAGAGTCGTATTTGACTGTGTTCTTGTTGTTTATGTGTCTCTTTTAAAGCACAGTTAGCAACAAACTCGTTGGGACATTCGCTCCTCTAAAGGGATTAGGATAGACTGTTTTTAGCCCAGATACTTCATCAGCACACGTGCATTGCCACTCTCGCGAATCTTTTCGATGGCTTTTTCACGTATCTGACGCACACGTTCGCGGGTTAATCCCATCTCTGTACCGATCTCTTCGAGTCCTTTTTCCTGGCAACCGATGCCGAAACACTCCGTAACAATCTTTATTTCGCGGTCTTTAAGTGTGTTCTGAAGAACGGCACGCAGGTCGTCAGACATTGATTCAAAGTCTACTCCACGGTCAGTACGTGAGTCATCACCTGATGAAAGCATGTCACTCATTGAGTTATCATCGTCATCGCTGAACGGTGCATCAATGCTCATGTGGTGGTTATCAGCACTCTGACTCTGTCGGATCCGTGCTTCGTCAATGCCAGTTAGCTCTGCCAGCTCATGTATAGAAGGCCTACGGTTGTGCTTTTGCACGAACTCATTGGTCACTTGATTAATCTTTGAGATAGCTCCAACTTGGTTTAGTGGGAGACGAACGATACGACTCTGCTCAGCAATAGCTTGCAGAATACTCTGTCTGATCCACCAAACTGCATAAGAGATGAACTTAAAACCGCGTGTTTCGTCAAACTTCTCAGCAGCTTTTACCAGTCCAATGTTCCCTTCATCAATAAGGTCTGTAAGCGAAAGTCCTTGGTGTTGATACTGTTTAGCTACGGAAACGACGAAGCGAAGATTAGCTTTTATCAGTTTCTCCTTGGCACGTTCACCTTTACGGCCGCCCTTATGGATCTCCTGAGCCAGTTCAATCTCCTCATCAACGGTAATCATTGGTTCACGACCAATCTCTACAAGGTACTTGTCAAGAGCCTCACTTGATCGGTTGGTGATACTTTTTGAAATCTTAAGTTGTCTCATGAATTGTTTACTATTTCCTCCTTAAATATAGCTGGTTTCCGTTATCCTAATTCTCGATACGGCGTGCAAAGGTACATATAAAGAGGTGAAAAACCAAATATAACAGGTCTGAATTTGTATCTTTTATGCTTTTTTATGTATAAATAGACCTAAATGCCCTTCATACTTTATCTCAGATGATGAAATACCCATGCGACTGTTTTTAACAAATGATTTTACTTTCAGCAAATAATTAACGAACGTTTGTGGTGTTTATTGTGGTGAAGTGAGATTTTATTCTTTATTATTTGTTTTTCAATCGTTGCTTCCTCTTCTTGCGTTCTGTGGTCTTGTCATGCTGAATTGAGAATGGATTTTGATGTTATGAAATATGCTTACACTTTTCGGTATGCCTTTTCGTGAAAATCAAAGGATTATGTGTTTTTATTGGGTTTGTAATCTTCTGTGATTCAAATACTTACAAAGTGGGAAGTGAAAGACGCCCTTTTGCATTGTAAAAGGGCGTCTTTTACATGTCAAAAGGGCATGTTTTGCAATGCAAAAGGGCATCTTTTACAATGCAAAAGAGCCTCTTTTGTTTTCCGATTCTGATTTTTTCTTACAATGAAGGAATCTCTTTTGGTTGTCCGTCTGTGCCTACTTGGTTTTCCATCGAGCGTGGGTCGTAAGGTGGGATAGGGTGCTATATGTATAAATAAGGTGTAGAAACAGTAATTCTTAACATATATTTTGTATAAAATTACATCTTTCTTTGCCGTCATATAAGGTAAAACCACTAACTTTGCAACTGCTACTAACATCAGATACCATATCCTTTTGCATTGTGAAAGGATGACTGAAAACGACATACAAGACCAATAACTCAGTGTAATTGAAGGTTTTATTTTGAAGCACTACATGCTCTTCGGCATTGAGATTGTGGAACGGTGACACAAGCGTTTAATACGTTTTGAAGAATTATTTATCACTTATTTAATAGTATCACTATGAAAAGAATTTTACTATCAGTAACGTTGCTGTTAGCATTCTGTGCGGTAAATGCCCGTCCCATAGGGCAGACGGAAGCGCAGGAGTTGGCAACACGGTTCATGAAACGATGGGTCAAACGCCCTGTTATGCGTATGTTGCCTTCGTCGGCTATGCCTGCAGGTACACGCAGTAGTAACGGACAAGCACCGTTCTACATCTATAACAACGATGGTGGAAAGGGCTTTGTCATTGTCTCAGGTGACGATGCTATCGGGACCATCCTGGGCTATTCGGACCATGGGACATTCACGTTTAAGGATGCGCCAGACAACCTCTTGTTCTGGATGAAGACCTATGCAAAGCGCATCGCGGCTATCCGTGTTGATGAAAAGACGGAAGAGAGAATGGCTGAAGCACCTCATCCCGTGGTGAAACCATTGTTGGGCGACATCAAATGGGGGCAGGATGCACCTTACAACAATGACGGTCCGACATGGACAGATGGGCAGGACACGTATCATTACTACGTGGGTTGTGTGGCTACGGCAGCCTCACAGATCATGCGTTACTATAAATACCCACTGCACGGAACGGGTAGTCACTCGTACACAACGACTTTTGTTGACGAGAATGGTAAGCCCCTGAAGAAGAACGTTACGCTCTCTGCCGACTTCAGCAAGGACACTTACGAGTGGGATAAGATGTTACCCGACTATCGGAACGTGAACTATACGGCTGAACAGGCTAAGGCTGTGGCTCTCCTCAATGCACATGTTGCCATCTCAGTGGATATGGAATACGGACTGACGGGTAGTGGAACGTACTCTCCGCTGGTGCCTTATGCCATGCGTACCTACTTCGGTTATGATAAGTCGGTGCAGTATCTGAAGCGTGAACATTACTCAACCAATGAGTGGATGACACTGATAAAGCACGAGCTTGACGCCCGTCGACCTGTTTATTATTCGGCAAGTTCGGAGGATGGACTCGGTGGTCACGCCTTCGTTTGTGATGGTTATGACAGTCGGGACTTCGTACATATCAACTGGGGATGGCATGGTGACAGTGATGGTTTCTTCATGGTGAACCATCTAAACCCTGAGAAACTCGGCATTGGAGCAGATAAAAGCGGATTCAATGTAGGGCAGGAGATCCTCATCAACTTCGTTCCTGCAGGGTCACAAGTATCTGAAGTACCTCTTAGTGTGTCGTCGCCTACACGCTTAAGCGTGATGTTATTCAATACGGAGAAGTTCGTCAACAAGTCCATGTCATTGGCAAGTTTCATTGAGAACTACGATGTTGAACCCGCTCAGTTCCGCATCTCTGCCGTGCTGATGAAGGACGGTCAGATCCTGAAACATCTGAAGGATGACAACCAGAAGCTGGCTGGTTACACGGACGGCAAGGCTGGTCATGCTTATTACATCATGCGTGATATCCCGTTGGAGGTGGCAGGTGTTGCTGACGGCGAGTATCAAGTGTGCTTCGCGATATGCCCTGTCGGACAGGACAAGTGGACGGTTCTTCGTCATCCTGTGGGCAATTCTGCTTATGGAGTAGTGAAGGTTGAGAAGGGAGTGATCGTTGCTGACATGGAATATAAGCCTACACCTGACGTTAAACTGCTGTCGAAAATCAACTTTGATGGTCCTCTTTATGCTGAAGGAGCTGGTCTTGTACGGGTCAAACTGCAGAACAAGAGCAAGGACTTCAACCTCAGTAAGCTCATCTTTAAGTTCACTTCAACGGCTGATCCGCAGAAGGTTTACACCAGTGATACGCTTCAGGCAAGCATCTATGGTGACTGTACCGAGAACTATGAGACGGTATTTGCTTTGCCCGAACAGCTCCCTGCAGGACGTTATGCGGTGAAGCTTTATCATGCAAAATATGACGCTTTGACATTTGATGATTCGGAAGTTGGAACGACAGAGGTGGACGTTCGTCCTGCTGCTGCTCATCCAGTGCTGCGTCAGGTGTCGGAGATGGGATGGCTCAATGCCGATACAAAGGATCAGACTGCCGTACCACAAGGAAAGAAGATTGTGCTTGCCTGCGACATGCGTAACTATGGTAAGGACGGTAATGCCAGTGTTGTCACCTGCTTCAAGAGCACGCTGACGGGTAAGGAATACGTCTTTATGGAGGATTCAAAGGACTTTGATAAGGGTGAGAAGCAGACGATGAAGTTCTATAAACCACTGCCTTTCGAACCTGGAACCTATAAGGTAGGAACGAAATATGTGGCTGAGGATGTGTTGGAGGACATGCCTTGCGCATTTGATTCAGCAACGGTGACGATTGAAAAGAATGCCGAATTGCCGTTAGAGTGTGCTGCTCTCGACTTCCCAACGACGCTTGAACTGGGGAAAGCAGCAACCGGTTCTTTCTCTCTCAAGGCTCTGAAGGATGTAAAGAACATGATGGTGAAGGTTGCTTTGCGCACGTTTACTGGTCGTGGCGGTGTGCTTCTGGCCATGACAAGAGTGTCGGGACAGACTGGAACACAGTCGGACGGTAAGTTGAACTATACGCCACGTGAGGGCGATATAGCACCGGGATTCTATCTGATGCAGATCACTTGCAAGGCTGGTCTGGGTAAAAACGCTGTTGAAATGCCTGTCGGTGGTTGTGATAACTACTATAAACTTGTGCGTATTGTCAATTCAACAACGGGTATCAATGAGGTTCGTGGCAATGCAGCAGAGTATGATCTGACGGTTAGAATAGAAGGTAACCGACTCCGTTTGCAGCCAGAATCGGATGCAGTACAGGTTCGTGAAGTGAGTGTTTATACGCTCTCTGGCATGCTTGTAAGTCGCATTTCGGGTGACGTTCGTGATGTTGAACTTCCACGAAAGGCATCTACTTACATCCTGAAGGTCGTTACGAACAAGGGAATTGTGGTGAAGAAGTTTATCACAGAATAATCTTCTGATACGAAAATTGCCACCAATTGGAAGGGAAACCTCCAGTTGGTGGCAATGTTTTTTTGATGGTTCAGCAACGCATCGGGGGTGTTGAACCTTTCTTATAACCCGTTGAAAGCAGACGATTAGTGCATGTCAGAAACCAACTTTACGCTGGTGTTGATCTCCATCTGCATACCCATCATCTTCATTTTACCTGAGCTAACCACGTCATTGACCCATCCGCTCTTTGTGAAATGATAGGTAGTCGTATCGTTCATGTCGATACTTGCCATGCCCATAGCCTTAAGTTGACCCCAGTTCTGCTCAATTTGTGAACTTATCTCATCGCCCAATCCCATCTTCTTGATATTGTTAATGAAGAACGCTTTGGTCTCATTCTCTGTCATGTTAGCCTTGCTTTTTGCCACAACAGTGAGCATACCGAGAACGTTGCTGACGTCATAAGTGGTGTTAACCTTGATGCCTTGTATCTCTTTGTCCTCTTTGTCACCCGTCTTCAGGGTCTTACCATAGAGCTGGAAGACACTCTTGTTCTTGAAGTTCTCCATGATATTCTTCTCGGTGAAGAGGTCGTTGAGTGCCATAATCACCTTGGCTTTTGGTGCCATCTCCTCTATCTTAGGATTCTTTTTGTACATACTGTCAATCTGCGTGATGGCTACTTTGCTCATTTTCCCAACCACTTCTTCGTAGTTTAGCAGCTTCTGCAGGCAACCATTCTTATCAGTCTGGAAGAGAGCAGGTACTCCATCGAGGTACCGACTGAGCTGATCGCCAAACTGTTGTGCCGCCTCTTCGTTCCCTTCTATCTTGGAATCTTTGGTCAGGAACTCAACTTTAAAACCGTCAGCAGTGGCATCTTTCACCTCAACAGTGGTCGTGTTGGTTATCTTAATGTTCTGATTTCCAGCACCCATAGGCAGTGCTGCATTGACAGTGTTTACGTTTCATAAACGGCTTTGTCACCTTTCTTGAGGTTGACCTTGATGAGTGTCTGCGCATTCAGTACCGTTACGGTAAGTAATAATGCAAATGTGATGAGTGTCTTCTTCATAATTTCTTTCGTTTAAAATTGTACTTTAAATGGTTAGTTGTTCTCTTTCACATCCTTGTTATGGATGTTATGCTCGATGTTCCATGGGCTAGCAGTTGCCGTTCTATGGCATAGAATGCGTCGTGCCATGGTAGGGAAAAACAAAAAGGTGGCTGATGACCTTCTGAATCATCAACCACCTTATTATATATTAGTAGGATCTTGCAATGATAACACGGTATTTAGCAGGCTTGCCACTTACCATGTCGGTGCCAGGAGTCTGTTCGAACATGAACGGAACACAACGGATTGTAGCCTGTGTGTCCTCCTTTATCTTGGCTTCTGTCTCTTCTGTACCATCCCAATGGCAGAGGAAGAAACCGCCATCCTTAACCTTCTCCTTGAATTCTTCGTAGTTTTCACACTCGTAGATGTGCGCATCACGGAAGTCTTTTGCCTTCTTGAAGATGTTGTTCTGTATGTCATCGAGGAGATTTTTCACGTAGTCAACGATGCCATCGAAGCTTACACTGTCCTTTTCGAGCGTGTCTCGGCGCATAACCTCAATGGTATTGTTCTCCAAATCACGACCACCCATCGCCAAACGGACTGGTACTCCCTTCAATTCATAGTCTGCAAACTTGAAGCCTGGGCGCTTATTGTCAGCATCATCATACTTCACTGTGATGCCCAATGCCCTCAACTGGTCGATAACAGGCTGTAACTTGGCTGTGATTTCCTTCAGTTGTTCCTCGCCTTTGAAGATAGGTATGATGGCAACCTGTATAGGAGCGATCTTCGGAGGCAACACTAAACCGTTGTCATCAGAGTGTGTCATGATCAAAGCTCCTATCAATCGGGTGCTCACACCCCATGATGTAGCCCATACATACTCTGGTTTGTTGTCCTTATTAAGGAAGGTTACATCGAAAGACTTAGCAAAATTCTGCCCTAAGAAGTGTGAAGTACCACTCTGGAGAGCCTTACCGTCCTGCATCATAGCCTCGATGGTGTAAGTGTCAAGTGCTCCTGCAAAGCGTTCAGTCTCACTCTTCACACCCTGAACAACAGGCACTGCAAGCCATTTTTCCGCAAAATCAGCATATACGTGCAGCATTGTCTGTGCCTCTTTCTCTGCCTCCTCACGTGTAGCATGTGCTGTATGACCTTCTTGCCAGAGGAACTCTGAGGTGCGAAGGAACGGACGAGTACGCATCTCCCAGCGCATAACGTTACACCATTGGTTACACATCAATGGCAGATCGCGCCAAGAGTGAATCCAGTTCTTATATGTATTCCAGATGATTGTCTCACTTGTAGGACGTATTATCAGCTCTTCTTCAAGCTTAGCGTTAGGGTCTACCTCAACAGCATTGCCGTCTTCGCTTGCTTTTAAGCGATAGTGAGTAACCACAGCACACTCTTTGGCAAATCCCTTTACGTGCTCAGCCTCACGAGAGAGGAAGCTTTTCGGAATCAAAAGTGGGAAGTAAGCATTCTGAACGCCTGTCTCTTTGAACATTTTATCAAGCTGAGCCTGCATCTTTTCCCATATAGCATAGCCGTAAGGCTTGATAACCATACATCCACGTACGGCAGACTGCTCAGCCAATTCAGCTTTTACTACAAGGTCATTGTACCATTGAGAGTAGTTCTCTGCTCTCTTGGTCATGTGTTTTAGTTCTTTTGCCATAATATATTTATCTGTTTCTTTTCTTTTAGGGGAAATCCCAAGCATTGTAGGCAATTCCCTTTTGTGTTTGTAACAGGAACACCTAACTTTGCGATAGAGTAATACAAGCAAGTGCAAATGAAGTTTACTTCGGCATTGCCAAGCACTGCTTATTTTGTGCAAAATTACAAAAAAATGTTGGCAAATAGTGCTTTACACCATAATTTGTTTATCTTTGCACGGATTAGAAACAACGGGTGAGCCATCAGGAAGGCTCCATTTGAAATTAAAGGATAATATTATAACATAAACATTACAGGTTATGAAGAATATGAAAGTAATGGCAGCAGGCATGTGTATGCTGACTGTCGTAAGTTGTCAGACCAAACAAGGAACAGGTGCTTTAGCTGGTGGTGGTGCCGGAGCGGTACTGGGCGGCATCGTTGGTAACATCATAGGAAAGAATACAAAGAGTACTGCTATCGGTGCAGCTATCGGTGGTGTGATTGGTTCAGGTGCTGGTGCACTCATCGGTCGTCACATGGATAAGGTGGCACGTGAGGCTTCTCAGCAGCTTCCTAACGCTCGAGTTGATAAGGTAACAGATGCAAATGGTCTGGATTGTGTGAAGGTAACCTTCGATTCTGGTATCCTTTTCCCTCTTAACAAGTCTACTTTGAGTGCTTCAGCTAAGAAGGATTTGACGAAGTTCGCTGGTCTGATGAAGCGCAATTCAAACTGTGACGTTGCTATTCAGGGCTACACTGACGCTTCTGGTAACGATAATATCAACATCCCTCTGTCACAGAGTCGTGCCAATGCAGTGTCTTCTTATCTGAAGGCAAACGGTGTTTCTAACCGTCAGATTCGTTCAGTTGAGGGCTTTGGTAGTGCTAATCCTATCGAGAATAAGACTGTCAGCCAGGCTAACCGTCGTGTAGAAGTTTATCTCTATGCTTCATCTGAGATGATCCGTCAGGCTAACAACGGTTCGCTTTAATCATTGATTCTGCAGTGCACAGTACTTATGTGCACTCTTAAATAAGTAAGCAGGTAATCTGTTCCATCCAGGTTTCCTGCTTCTTCTTTTGTTAATACCATCGTAAAACAGCTTTATAGCTTTCGTTTTCTTTGGGATTTATCCGTTGATGCACCATTTATTTGAGTTGATAAGGTGTATAGTATTCAACTTATATCAGCTCTTTATCCCAAGGATAGCGCCTTGAAAGTTTACCGATAAATACTAAGATAACTTTTAAATTACTTTGCTGTTACTTTTAACATTTCGCTTAATAGCCTGTGAAAGAGGAAATTATGAGAGAAGAATGGGTGACAGTAGTGACAGGAAAGTTAGAGAGTTGCGAAAAAGTAGGTTTACTTTATAGATGTAGACAAGCGATTTTTGGTGTTCTTTTCAGGGTCTTCTTAAACTTTTCAGATACAAAAACAGAGAACCTCTCCAGCTCTTCCGACGAAGAGAGGGGGAGGTTCTTTGTTTACCTTCATTAGTATTTGAAGGTTGCTGTGAGCGTGATGTTGCGCCCATCAGCATGAGCATATTCAGCATTACGTGCCATTAACATGGATGAAGGTGTATAATATGTATAATTCAGTAGGTTCGATACTGCGAGGCTGAAGTCCCATGCTTTCAGCTTCATTCCTGCCATAAAGTTCAGCAGGTTGATACGGTTTACGATTCCTTCTCCCTCATTGTAAGCACCTGTAGCATTAGGTGTGAAGCGGTTGCGCTTACCTGTGTGGATGTATTGTAGCTGTAGATACGTATTCTTAATAGGGGAGTAGTTCACGTACATTCCCAACTTTGCTGCAGGAATAGATATGTTCGACATGTATGTATCCCATTCTCCTGAGGCTGATTTCAGTTTGCCTTCGAACCATGAAAGGTTTGCTCCTGCCTTGAGATTGTCAAGGATCTTGGCGTCAGCACTCAGTTCAATACCATACACTTTCTGTGGTGTCCGGTTGACAACCCAGAAGCCATTCTCTATCTTCAGGTCACTACCGAACTTTGAATAGGTATAGAAGAACGAGCCATTCAGCTGCAACCAGTCACCAATCTGTGAGTAAGCACCAATCTCATAGTTGTTTGTCTTGACTGGTTCTGTTGATATTTTTGATAGCACATCAGCCTTTGCAGCACGTAACGTACGACCCAAATCGAAGATTGAGAAGCCCTGTGAGAAGGCTACGAAAGGCTGGAATTCACGGATCTTGTTATAAGACAGTCCGACATTGAATGAGAGATTGTTGTAATGAAGTGATCCTCCTTGCACATGAACCTGTGGGTCAGAGAGTTTATTACGCAACACATCATAGTCGGGAACGCTCACATTGATGAAGTCATATCGTCCTCCCAGCTTCACGTTGAACCATTGCCACAGTGTAGCTTTCATCTGTACGAACGGTGCATGGTTGTTACTTCTGAGCCAAGGCATCCACAAACGACCGTCAACAAGGGGTTGTGCCGTCTTGTTGAAGAGGTAATCATAACCGTAAACAAGGCGTGCGAAGGCGTTTTCAGAGAGTGTCAGACGAGACGTGAACTGTGTACGGAAGCCGAACTTACGGTCTTTCACTGCTGACTGTCCGCTGGTCTCCTCCCATCGGGGTTGTGCTGGGTTGGCTTTACGGAAGTCGAAGATGGTGTAAGGCTTGACCCATAGATGTCAGCCTCTAAGTCTGTATGTTTGAAAATGTCATGTGAAGTGAACTTCAAGTAAGCATTGTGGTTGTATCGTGTACCTTCATCAACAGCCTGTGGGTCTCTGTTCCCAATGACACCGATGGCTGGGCGCTGCAGATATTTACCTGCTGAAGGAATCAGTTTCGTGTCCTGCAGACTGCGATAGAAGTTATACATCAGTTCAATTCGGCTTTTTGTTGACAGTGCATAGCCCAGTTTCACGAGTGTATTGGTGGTATATGTGTCGCCAAGTCCGTATCTTGGGAGAGATGAATTGTCCGTCACCATCAACGCTACTGCCTGTTCTTCCGAAGGTTCCACTGATGAGATAGTCAAACTGTCCAGCCTTTCCGTAAAGCTGTTGGTTGATACGATAACCCTGACCCTTGCCCTGTCGGAAGAAGTTATAGGTTGATCCAGCCAGCGTTGTCTGTCCTGCAATGGCTCTGTTGGTGGTGTTTTTCTTAGTGATGATGTTGATCAAACCACCGATAGCACCGTTTCCATACAGTGCCGTTGACCCTTTCACAATCTCGATATGGTCGATGGCAGAGACGTCAATCGTACGGATATCACGGTCGGTAGAGCGTAGCGGAGTCGACTGGGGTATACCGTCAATCAGTATTAATGCGCTTCTTCCGCGGAGAGATTGTGCACGTGAACTTGTCGTATTACTTGACAATGCCATGCCCGGGGTGAGCAATCCAAGGAGATGCGACATGTCTGGAGCAATCTTACTCATTGCTTCTATCTGTTTATTGTCGATGATTGTGACCGTAGCAGCCGCATTCGACTTCAGTTCAGGGATACGTGTCGTACTGATGGTCACCTCCTGCAGATGCTGCGTAGAGTCCAGTGCGTTCTCTGTCTGTGCGTTACAAGGTGCAACAACTGTTGCCAGAATAAACACAAGTGGGGTAAATTTCTTTCTCATTATGTATACAATTTTTTATCGATAATCCATTATTTTGTGCAAAAGTATGTAAATTTTAGAATTTATACAATACCTAAAATAAGGTAATTTGATCGTCTCTTTCGCCTTAATCGTCCGTGTCCTCTCCCGTATATATCATAAAATGTCTCTTGTATATGGTTAAGAAGTCTCAGCTGTGTATCGCGCTTTCTGTTGGTAGAATAGTATCACTAATAATCGCCTTTAGTAGTGTGTGTTGTCAGGATTTTTATTACTCGCAAATCAAGAGGTGCTCTTTCGCCGTGTAAAAGACGCCCTTTTGCATTGTAAAAGATGCCCTTTTGAAGTGTAAAAGGTGCCCTTTTGCACCGTAAAAGATGCCCTTTTGCGAGGCGTTTTGTAAGCCTTTGATTGTCTGATGGTTACAAAGTCGTTTTCCATCCATATTCTTTCATTTTTCAGAATACCATGGCGTGCTATCTGTAAGGATAATTCACGGACAATAAAAAAGGCATCAAGCTGTGATAGCCTGATGCCTTATATTATTTAGATGATTGTAACAAGGATTACTTGTCACCCTCCATCTTCTTCTTCAAGTCAGCGAGTACGTCGAGATCACCAAGTGAAGTACCAGCAGCAACGTTGTTGATCTGTGCTGACTGATCCTGTTTGCGTGCGCCATTAGCTGCATGACGTGGGCGACGTGGCTCTTCCTTAACCTCCTCGAAAGTACGAGAGTGAGAGAGGATGATGCGCTTTGTGTCCTTAACGAACTCAATAACCATGAATGGGAGTTCCTCGCCAAGCTGTGCCTGTGTGCCATCCTGCTTAACAAGATGCTTAGGTGTAGCGAAGCCTTCACCACCTTCATCAAGAGTAATCACTGCACCCTTGTCCATAGACTCGGTGATCTTACCATTGTGGATAGTACCTGGCTTGTAGATTTCCTCGTACTCATCCCATGGATTTGACTCGAGTTGCTTGTGACCAAGGCTCAAACGACGGTTCTCTTTGTCGATTTCGAGAACAACAACCTCAATCTCTGCACCCTGTGATGTGAACTCTGAAGGATGCTTAACCTTCTTAGTCCAAGAGAGATCGCTGATGTGGATAAGACCGTCAACACCTTCCTCAAGCTCTACGAAGATACCGAAGTTAGTGAAGTTACGAACCTTAGCGATGTGCTTAGAACCTACTGGGTACTTCACTTCGATAGTCTCCCATGGGTCTTCCTTCAGCTGTTTGATGCCAAGAGACATCTTACGCTCGTCGCGATCGAGGGTGAGGATCACTGCCTCTACCTCATCACCAACCTTCATAAACTCTTGTGCTGAACGCAAGTGCTGGCTCCAGCTCATCTCAGATACGTGGATGAGACCCTCAACGCCTGGCTGAATCTCAACGAATGCACCATAGTCAGCCATAACAACTACCTTACCCTTAACGTGGTCACCAACCTTAAGGTTAGGATCAAGAGAATCCCATGGGTGTGGAGTGAGCTGCTTGATACCAAGAGCGATACGCTTCTTATCCTCATCAAAGTCGAGGATTACAACGTTGATCTTCTCATCGAGTGTTACAACCTCGTGTGGATCACTTACGCGACCCCATGAGAGGTCAGTGATATGTACGAGTCCGTCAACACCACCGAGGTCAACGAATACACCGTAAGAGGTGATGTTCTTAACAGTACCCTCGAGGATCTGACCCTTCTCAAGATGAGAGATGATCTCCTTGCGCTGTGCTTCAAGCTCTGCCTCGATGAGTGCTTTGTGTGATACGACAACGTTGCGGAACTCCTGATTGATCTTAACAATCTTGAACTCCATAGTCTTACCAACGAATACATCGTAGTCACGTATAGGGTGAACGTCAATCTGGCTTCCTGGAAGGAATGCTTCAATACCGAATACATCAACGATCATACCACCCTTTGTGCGGCTCTTGATGTAGCCCTGGACAATCTCATCGTTCTCCAAAGCCTTGTTGATGTTCTCCCAGCTCTTCTGCAGGCGTGCCTTCTTGTGTGAGAGTACGAGCTGGCCACGCTTGTCTTCCTGGCTCTCTACGTAAACCTCAACCTTGTCGCCTGGCTTGAGATCTGGATTGTAACGGAATTCTGAAGCAGGGATAATACCATCGCTCTTGTAACCGATGTTTACTACTACTTCCTTCTTGTCAACTGAGATTACAGTACCTTCAACAACCTGATGCTCCTGGATCTTGTTGAGTGTCTCATCGTAAGCCTTAGTAAGATCGCTCTTGCTAGCGCCATTCTGTGTTCCGTTCTCGAACTCGTCCCAGTTGAAGTCAGCTAAAGGCTGTACATTCTTGACGTCTTCAATTTTTGTCATAAAGTGTTTAAAAAAATAATTTAATTAATAAAGTTTGACTTTATATGAACTCTAATGGGGCTTAATATCCCCAAATCGAGCGCAAAGTTACTAATAATATTCTGAACATCAATGCTTTTGCGGATCTTTTTTAACCTTTCTTCTCTTTGCACCGAAAATATCCCAGATGTGATTAAAGTCCTTTTTCAGGATGATACCCACACCTTGTGTGGTCAGTGAATTGCGAGAGAAGTAGCGGTCGTTGGTCTGATTATAGACACGGAAGGCTACGTTCCCGCTTGGGAAGAGGAGGTATCTGATGTCGAAATCTCCGATGAATGAGGAGCTGTTTTTAGCAACATTGTCACGATAACCGAACTGTCCGTTGAAGAGTAGACGGTTGTTGAGCATGCTACCAGAGAGGAGTCCTTCGTATTCAGCATTGCTAAAGCCTTCGTTTCCTGTGGCAATATTCGCTCCAAAGTTCCAGTTTCGGTTGTTTACTAAGTTGGAAAGGACTGTGTTGATCTGCTGGGAGATTGTCCCGGAGAGCAGACTCTGCATGGCAAGTGAGGTCTGACTTGGTCCTAAGTCTTTCTGTGCCATGTTGCTATTGTTGTTGCTTTGGGGATAGAACCTACCGACAGCAAGCAGATAAAGCACCTGATTATTCATCTCCTGTTCGGAGTTGAGGATGGAACGTACCATCTGTTGTGCGTCGGAGGAGAGTGTCGGGAGATCCAAATCAAAGGATACTGTTGGTGCTGCTGGTGTCCCTTCGATGTTCAGAAGACAGTTTACTTTCGTGTTGTTATGTGCAAACGAATTGCCCAACCCTAAGTCGCTGAGTGGTACGGAATTGATGGTGTATATTCCTTTTAAGTTGAGTGCGGCATTGAAAGGGTCACCTCCAAAGGCAATTGTTGACCCTGGCTGGAAGGAGAATTGCTTCTTGATGATGTTCTGTATGGTCAGACTGTAGAGTCCATGGTCTACGTTATAGTTGCCAAAAAGCTGGAATGCACCTTTATTATAATAGGTGGCACGAAGAATACCTGAGCCGTTCAGTGTGATATTATCGCCAGTTGCTTCATCGAGGAGTACTCCTAACGTGAGGTTAGGATTGGTCTTCAGGAGGAAATTGATGTGCAGATTGCTCGGTATATCTGCAAAGCTATTATTATTGTTGGCGTCAGATGGTGTGTGTGTAGTGGCTGGTGCCGTTACGGAAGAAGGGTTGCCCGTCTCTGGAATCAGTACTGTATTGCTGTCTACGGGTGTGGAAATCCAGTGGATAAAGTTGTTTGTCCCTACGTCACCTGCCGTTGCTGCGTTGTAAGTAATAAAGGTATTCTTCTCTGGTTCCAGCTCAACATTCATCGTTGTCTCACCCGGTCCACCTTTAATGTCACAGTTTCCTGTACCGTAGACAACACCCCAGAATGTCTCTTTACTGGTGTGTCTTGGGAAGTAATAAGACAGAAGGTTATGTGCTTCGACGTTGATGTCATAAGTAAGGTGGGTGAGGGATTTGTGGTGTAAGCCTCCCGTGACAATACCGATGTTTCCTTTGGGATCATAAACGGTATCTGTCGCAAATGTTATCTCATTCGGTATGAGTCTGACACGACAGTCTTTAATGTATAGGTAACGCCAATAGGTTTGATGTGGATGGGACCGTTGGCAATCATATCGCCCTCAAGGTTTATGTCATCCAGTGGTCCTACCACCTTACACCAGCCTTCAGCCTGTGCGTTTATATCACTCATGAAGGAACCACAGAAGCTCTTTAGGAAGTAAAGGTGTGTTCCGTGGGCGTAAATAGGTAAGTTGATATAACTGTTTTTGATGTCAACATACCCTTTTATGTCCGTATATGAGTCTGCACCAGCATCTGCTTTAGCATCTATATTGATTTTTCCTTCTTGTTCTTTGTAGTTTACTTTCGCTTGTAATGTCCCCATGTCGCCCCCTTGGAACGTGAAATCACGCACGGTAAGGGTTGCATTTGCCTGCGGATGAGAGAAGACAGAGTGGATGGAAGCCGTTCCTGACGCTATACCAGAGAAGTCTACGCTGTGGGAAATTGACAATATCTAATATGTACGGGACGTCGATATCCTTCAGTGTTACCATGAGAGAATCCTCTGGATTGCCTGATGTCTGTCCGTTGACAACGATGTGTTGGTTACGGTTTGATATCTCAAAATGGTCTATAGACAGGTTGTTGTGATAGTAAGACAAGTCGGATGGCTGTAGCTGTAACGTGATTGTGTCTACAGTTATCTTGGAAGGATTGAAGTGTAAGTCTGTCTGTAATGCTCCATGATGATGACTGAAAGCTGCCAATGTGTTGATATTACCATGTAGAACGGTGCTCCCTGGCATCTGGAAAGCAATGTCCGAGGCTACTTTATCATTGGCAATACTCCCCTTTGCTTTGACAATTACGTGTGGTCCTTGTGCTCCTGCACGTTCTCCAAGAGGTTGACGAGGAGTCCTTCAGGATGCGTGTCTACTGAGAGGGACACATGTCTGAGCTTATGACCATCGTATGTGAGCGATGGTGCAGACGCATCCATAGTGATAGTATGTGCCTGATCATTCACCCTACCAGCAATACTGATAGGATAATGAGAGGTGAGGGACGTCTTAAAAAGTGTATTGAGGAGTTTTGTATCATCCATGCGGAAGGAGAAAACATAATTGTTTTTGCTTCTTGTCAACTGATAAGAAGGTTTCTGGCGGATGACACTTGGTAAGTAATGGCTCAGAATATTTGTGATGCTTTGTGGCAATGAGGAGTAAGTATACTGTCCGTTGAGATGTATTTCACCAAGTTCTGACGTGACATCCAGCGACTTCATGAGTACACCACTGCTGGCTTTGGCATTCAGATGGTCTATGTTGATGTCTTGTCCTTCACCCCTCATGAAGAATGATGACACTTGGAACGTTCCGTTTAGGTTGTCTACGGAAGAGTAATGACCATTAATCTGTGAGTTGAAGGAGATATATCTATCTCCCAAAGCATCTGAAAGTTGCAGTTTATGGAGGTTTACATTATCAGCATTGATATTGATGTTTGCTGAGAGTACACCTTTTTTGTTTATGAAAGCGGAGATATTTGAAGCTTTTCCACTTACTTCTAACTTGCCATTGGGGTCGTTTATTGCTATTTCTCCATTGAAAGCATCATGCTGAAGAAGTCCATCTACATGGATATTCTTGTAGGTGTAACCCTTATAGAAGAAAGAAAAGACATCCCCTTTGGCTAAGATGCGTGTGAGATCGGTACTACCATCAACGGCAATCTTGGCAACAACCTTTCCAAAATCAGGGTTTGCTAATAGCTCACCGATGTTGAATCCTGGTGTGATAACAGTGCCACGGAGGTTTTTACCATGCATAGAAGCAGCCAGTCGGGCACTACCTGCGTTGGTATTTAGGTCACCACGTGCCGTATAAGTATTGCTTTGCTGACTGATAACGCCCTTATAGTAAATGTTCCCAAGGTTGTTTATGGGGGCGGGGAGTGGCTTTTTTGCTACTTTTGCAAGGTTTATGAGGGTGTTGTGTCCAATCTTTAATGGTGCGAAAGTAATGTTCCACGAAGGTTTCGTGTCATAGTCCTTTATCCAACCTCTGGCTTTTAGAAGTGTTGACTCGGTGGGAGAGGAGACGGTTAGTTGCCGAATTGCTACAGAACGGTTCGTTCCTCGCGCACTTAAAACGATTCTATAAGGGTTCCTGAGGAGGTGTAAGTCTGGTAAAAATGTGGAGAGATCCGATGGTTGTAGTGTACTATTAAAACCTTTAATGTCAAATCTTAAACTGTTGTTTATCAGTCTTTTGTCCTTTAACTCATAATGTGCTTTTATCTCTTCCAGAGCTACTTTGCTGTTAGGAAGTTGCAGGTTGAAGGCTGTAAGACTTGCTTGTCGTTGGTTGGCATTGACTTCAAAGGTCAGCTGTTGTACATCTAAGCCTGCCGATTCCTTGCATGAGAAACTCCTTAAGTTGGCAATAACACTGTTATCGTCAAGCTTATCAAGGACGATATGGGTGGAGATATTGGTTATGTCCAGGTGATGAAGGTTGAAGCGGTGGGGTGTTTGTGGTGCATCATATTGATTATATCGTATGGAACCATTGCGTATGACAAGACTATTGATGGACAAGTGCAATGGCTTTTTGTTACTTTGGTCCTTTGAAGCCAGTGAGTCCAGCACGAATTGATAGTTGGGCTTGCTGTCTTTTGTTGTTTTGTAGAGGTCAGCCTTCAGTCCAAAGAGTTGTGCAGAGGATATATTGATAGCTCCAGATTGAAGGAGTGGAATGAGATCTACCTTTGCTCCGATGCGTGAAGCAGATAACATCTTCTTGTGGTGCTGGTCATAAATGAGTAAATCGTCAATGATAACGCGGTTCAGAAAGCCTAAATCAACATGTCCAATACGTACCTCTGTACCAAGTTTTTCGGATGCTAAGTCCGCTATTTTAGCCCCAATACCCCCCTGTACTGCTGGTATATGTAGCAGCACAATGGTGACGATGTATAAACTTATAATCGTCCATACAATCCAACGGATGGTAGTTCTAATTCTCTTCAATGCGTTTACAAAACTACAAAAAAAACGTTTTATACTGAAATTATTATATATAAATGTGCCAAATGTACTTAATTTTTGCTACATTTGCAGAAAATAAGCTGCGCTCGGCAATCCGAAAGCATTCCTTTCATTGCTCTTGCTTGCATTATTTTTGCAGAAAATAAGCTGCGCTCGGCAATCCGAAAGCATTCCTTTCATTGCTCTTGCCTGCACAATCTATCGATGAAATAATATAAAAACTCGCAATAATATCATTTTTATGGCAAATGTAATTAAGTTACGAAAGGGCTTAGACATTAACCTGATTGGATGCGCACAGGAGCAATTGCTGCCAGTTAAGCCATCGAAGGAGTACGCTTTAGTACCTGATGACTTCACTGGATTGACTCCTAAGGTGGTTGTCCGTGAGGGAGATCATGTCCGGGCTGGTGACCCTTTGTTTGTTGATAAGGGTTGTCCAGAGGTAAGTTTCGCTTCACCTGTGAGCGGTTCGGTCACAAGTGTCGAACGTGGAGAGAGGCGTAAGGTGTTACGTGTGAAGGTTGTTGCTGATGAGCAGCAAGAATTTGTTGACTTTGGAATAAAGGATTTGGCTGGTTTGTCAGCAGACGAGGTAAAGGATTGTCTGTTGAAAGCCGGTCTTTTTGGTTTTATAAACCAGCTTCCTTACGCTGTCAGCACACGTCCTGATACTACACCGAAGGCAATCTTTGTATCTGCACTGCGTGATAAGCCACTGCAGGGCGACTTTGAATTTGAGTTGAAAGGACAGGAAAGGGATTTCCAGACGGGCCTTTCTGCATTGGCAAAGATTGCTAAAGTCTATTTAGGTATCGGTGTTAAGCAGACTGCTGAAGCGTTGGTAAATGCCAAAGACGTTGAGCTTAACGTCTTCGATGGACCTTGTCCAGCTGGAAACGTTGGTGTTCAGGTGAATCATATCTCACCTGTCAACAAGGGAGAGACTGTCTGGACCGTTGATCCAACAGCTGTTATCTTCTTCGGTCGGTTGTTCAATACGGGTAAAGTCAACCTTACTCGTCGTGTAGCTGTAGCTGGTAGCATGGTGAAGAACACAGGTTACGTGGATGTTCTTGTTGGTACTCCGCTGCAGGATATTCTTGCAGACAACGTGAAAGGTGGCTGTCATGTCCGCATCTTGAATGGTAATCCTCTTATAGGGACCATCGCTACAGATGAAACAGTCCTTGGTGCACACACTTCAGAGGTAACAGTGATCCCTGAAGGAGATGATGTTAACGAGCTTGCAGGTTGGATAATGCCACGTTTCAATGATTTCTCAACCTCCCATAGTTACTTCACTTGGTTGCAGGGAAAGAAAGCATACAACCTCGATGCACGTATCAAGGGTGGTGAACGCCACATGATCATGAGTGGAGAGTACGACAAGGTGTTGCCAATGGATATCTATGGCGAATACCTTATCAAGTCTATTATCTCAGGAAACATAGACAGTCAAGAGCAATTAGGTATCTATGAGGTAAGTCCAGAGGACTTTGCTTTAGCTGAATTCGTTGACAGTTCAAAGCTACCACTGCAGAAAATTGTTCGTGAAGGTCTTGATATTCTCAGAAAAGAAAATGCGTAGGGTTCAGTGATTCCTACATAAAATTTAAGAACCCTATAACGATTAATAATATGAGTTTAAGAAATTATCTCGATAAGATACGCCCAAACTTTGAAGAGGGTGGTAAGCTTCATGCTTTCAAGAGTGTCTTTGATGGTTTCGATACTTTCTTGTATGTTCCGAACGAAACATCCAAGAGCGGTGTCTCTATTCACGATGCGATTGACTCGAAGCGTATTATGAGTATTGTGGTAATCTCTCTGTTGCCAGCATTGTTGTTCGGTATGTATAACATCGGATACCAGAATGCTGTAGCTGCAGGGAAGTTAGCCGATGCAACATGCTGGGGAATGTTCCTCTATGGATTGCTGGCATTGTTGCCAAAGATTCTTGTTTCTTACATTGTTGGCTTGGGTATTGAGTTTACCTGGGCACAGTGGAAGGGAGAAGAGATACAGGAAGGTTACCTCGTGTCAGGTATTCTCATCCCATTGATAATCCCTGTTACCACACCATTGTGGATCCTTGTCCTTGCCATTGCCTTTGCTGTTATCTTCACAAAGGAAATCTTTGGCGGAACGGGTATGAACATTTTCAATGTTGCTTTAGCAGCCCGCGCCTTCCTCTTCTTCTCTTATCCAAGCAGAATGACAGGTGATAGTATCTGGGTAGCAAGCGATTCTATCTGTGGATTGGGCTATACCTTACCTGACGGATTCACCATGGCAACGCCACTGGGACAGATTGCTCAGGGTGTAAATGTTAACCATTCCGTTTGCGATATGGTATTAGGATTAATCCCAGGATCAGTTGGTGAGACATCAGTCATTGCCATTGCCATTGGTGCTGTCATCCTTTTGTGGACGAATATAGCCAGTTGGAAGACAATGCTCAGCGTCTTCATTGGTGGAACAGTTATGGGATTGCTCTTCCACTCTACTGGTGCAACTCCAATACAGTGGTATGAACACCTCGTATTGGGTGGCTTCTGCTTTGGTGCAGTGTTCATGGCAACCGACCCTGTTACCTCTTCTCGCACAGAGACAGGTAAGTGGGTTTATGGCTTCTTCATCGGTGCGATGGCTATCATCATCCGTGTTCTGAATCCAGGTTATCCAGAGGGTATGATGCTCGCCATCCTCTTTGGTAACATGTTTGCCCCACTTATCGACTACTGTGTAATACAGTCAAACATCAGCAAGCGTGCTAAGCGTGCTAAATAAATAAGGAGGAGAAAGATATGAAGACAAATAGTAATTCTTATACAATTGTTTATTCTGTCATCCTCGTGTTGATAGTAGCTTTCTTGCTTGCGTTCGTTTTCCAGGCATTGAAGCCCATGCAGGATGCTAATGTGCAGCTCGACCAGCAGAAACAGATTCTTTTTGCACTCAATCAGGATCGTAATATGACCAACGAACAGGCTGTTCAGCTGTGGAAGAAGATTATCATTGCTGACGATGTCATCAATGCTGACGGTAAAGTTACCGAAGCTGGAAAGCAAGGAGGCGTTGATGCTGGCTTCAAACTGACCAGCAAAGACGCGAAGGAAGGTAAACTGGCACTGTATCGTTGTAAAGTAAACGGTGAGGATAAGTATGTTATTCCTGTTTATGGTAATGGTCTTTGGGGTCCTATCAATGGCTTTATTGCCATCAACGGTGACAAGCAGACGGTGTTTGGAGCCTACTTCAATCATGAGAGTGAAACTGCCGGTTTAGGTGCAGAAATCAAGGATAATGCCTCTTGGCAGGCTAAGTTCAAGGGAAAGAAGCTCTTCTCTGGTGCAGACAAGCAGAAGATAGCGTTGGCTGTAGAGAAGAAGATTTCCGACCCATCAACGCAGGTTGATGCCGTGACAGGTGCTACTCTGACCAGTAATGGTGTTACGGAGATGTTCCAGGCTGATAAGGGTGGACTTCAGCCTTATGTCAAATTCCTGATCAGCAAATAACTGTCTAACCGTTTAATGCAATAAGAAAATGAATTTATTTTCAAAACAAAATAGAGAGGTTCTCAGTAATCCGCTGAACTTGGACAACCCTATTATGGTCCAGGTACTCGGAATCTGTTCAGCCCTTGCCGTCACCTCACAGTTGAAACCGGCAATTGTTATGGGTCTTGCCGTAACGATTATCACGGCATTCTCCAATGTTATTATCTCACTTATTCGTAACACGATTCCTAATCGTATCCGTATCATCGTGCAGTTGGTGGTTGTTGCAGCTCTTGTGACCATCGTTAGCCAGATATTGAAGGCTGTTGCATACGACGTAAGCGTACAGCTTTCAGTCTATGTCGGGCTTATCATCACCAACTGTATCCTCATGGGACGTCTGGAAGCATTCGCTATGACCAACAAACCATGGCCAAGTTTCCTCGATGGTATTGGTAACGGACTCGGATATGCCATGATTCTCGTTATCGTTGGTGCTGTCCGCGAGTTCTTCGGTCGTGGTTCTCTGTTAGGCTTCAAGCTAATCCCACAGAGTTTCTATGATGCTGGATACATGGATAACGGTATGATGTCCATGCCAGCCATGGCCCTTATCCTGTTAGGATGTGTTATTTGGATTCATCGTTCATATTTCTATAAAGAAGACAAGAAGTAGTTATGGAACATCTTATTAGTTTATTCTTCAGGTCCATCTTTGTGGACAATATGATTTTCGCATTCTTTTTGGGAATGTGTTCATTCCTTGCTGTATCGAAGAATGTGAAGACTTCGCTTGGACTTGGTGCTGCGGTAACCTTCGTTTTGCTTGTTACCACACCAGCCAACTATCTCCTGTTGACAAAGCTTTTAGGTCCCGACTGTCTTGCAGATGGTGTCGACCTTACTTATCTTAGTTTCATTCTTTTCATCGCAGTCATTGCAGGTATCGTGCAGATAGTGGAGATGGCGGTAGAGAAATTCTCTCCTTCACTCTATGGTGCATTAGGTATCTTCCTTCCATTGATTGCCGTTAACTGTGCCATCATGGGTGCTTCACTCTTTATGCAGCAGCGTATTGGTCTTGATCCATCCAGCACACAGTACATTGGGTCCGTATGGGACGCTCTCATCTACGGTCTCGGATCGGGTATTGGTTGGACTTTAGCCATCGTCGCAATGGGTGCTATCCGTGAGAAGATGGAGTATTCTGACGTGCCAAAGCCATTGCAGGGTCTTGGTATCACATTTATCACAGTAGGACTGATGGCCATGGCAATGATGTGCTTCTCAGGTCTTAAAATCTAAGTAATCAAATGGGACAATTCATAACAACAAGTATTGTAGTATTCCTGATTACCATCCTGGTGCTGGTAATCCTCCTGCTTGTGGCTAAAAAGTACCTTAGTCCGAGTGGAAAGGTGACGATAACGATTAATGGCGATAAGGAGATGACCGTTGACCAAGGTAGTTCCGTCATGGCAACGCTGAACGAAAACGGTGTCTTCCTGCCTTCTGCATGTGGTGGTAAGGCAAGCTGTGGACAGTGTAAGGTGCAGGTTGTTGAAGGAGGAGGTGAGATTCTCGATTCCGAACGACCACACTTCAGTCGTAAAGAGATAAAGGATCATTGGCGACTCGGCTGCCAGTGTAAGGTGAAAGGTGACATGGCACTGAAAGTTCCTGAGGCTGTCATGGGCGTAAAGGAGTGGGAATGCACGGTTATCTCCAACAAACGTGTCAAGTTTCATCAAAGAGTACAAGGTTGCTTTGCCTCCTGGCGAGCACATGGACTTCATTCCTGGTTCGTATGCACAGATTAAGATTCCTGCTTACGACTGTATTGACTATGACAAGGACTTCGATAAGAATGATATTGGTGAGGAATATCTGGGTCCATGGAAGCAATTCAATCTTCTTTCATTGAAGGCTCACAACCCAGAAGACACCATTCGTGCTTATTCTATGGCGAACTATCCTGATGAGGGTGATATCATTACGCTGACGGTTCGTATTGCTACACCACCGTTCTTGCCACGCCCTCAGGTTGGTTTCCAGGATGTACCAACGGGTATTGGTTCGTCTTATATCTTCTCACTCAAGCCAGGTGACAAGGTGATGATGAGTGGTCCTTATGGTGATTTCCATCCTAATTTCACCTCAGGGAAGGAGATGATATGGATTGGTGGTGGTGCCGGAATGGCTCCTCTACGCTCTCAGATCATGTATATGACCAAGACGTTGCACACACGTGACCGTGAAATGCACTTCTTCTATGGTGCTCGTTCACTCAGTGAGGCGTTCTTCCTTGAGGATTTCTGGGAACTTGAGAAGGAATATCCTAACTTCCACTTCCATCTTTCACTTGACCGTCAGGATCCAAAGGCTGATGAAGCTGGCGTAAAATACTATACTGGCTTTGCCGTTAACTGCATTCGTGATGAGTATCTTAAGGACCATGAGGCTCCAGAAGATTGTGAATATTATCTCTGTGGACCTCCTATGCTTATCAAGACTGTTACCGATTATCTTGATAGTCTTGGTGTTGACAAGGATGCTATCATGTATGATAACTTCGGATAATCCACCTCTTAATATATTTATAACGGGAATATCAGTCATGGTATTCCCGTTTTTTTGTTCCTATATATATAATAAGGTGTAGAAATGGCAGATGAAGTTCACTCCGATGCTTGCTTGTGAAGGGGACAAGCGGGGGAGTTTGCAGGATGATCAGTAGGCGTCCTGCGTGCTAAAGGCATTGGCTCTTGGGGGCTAGAACTCCTAGGGTGCCTAGGATTCCTAGGCTTTAAAGGCTATTAGCTGGGGGATTCTTAGGGGCTAGGAGTCCTATGATTCCTAGGAATCCTAGGCTTTAAAGCTATTAGCTGGAAGCCCTTTTTGTCAATATTCTTCCCATCTGCTTTTCAATCTACGCCCTTTTGCCTTGTAAAAGGGCATGTTTTGCATTGCAAAAGGGCATCTTTTGACGTGTAAAAGGGCGTCTTTTACAATGCAAAAGGGCACCTTTTAAAACCCTCTTTGTAACCTTTTGATAATCTGATGGTTATAAAGTCGGATTTTAAAGGATTTCTTTGGAAAATTAAAAGATGAACCTTTAAATTATGTAATGATGTTTCAATGAAGCCACTTTACCTCCCTTCGTGAAGAAAGATGTATAGTTGACATCATGATACACCCACTATGATTGGAAGAAAGAGCAAAAATTGTGGAAAAAAAGATACATGTTTTCCTTGTATTATCAAAAGATATGTTTAAATTTGCAGAGAAAATTCATTTTGGAATCATTGTTAACTTAAGAATGGGAGACGGTGGCTTTCCCATGATTATGATACCATCAAGTATGGTGATTTAGCAATATTACCATATAGAACATACGATTTATAAAATTATTCATTTAATAACAAACCTATCATGAAGTATCATCATGTGTTTAGTTTCACCCGAAGGTTACCGTCCGTAGTAATCCTGATGACCTTTTTCCTGGTCTTCATAGGGACTACTCCGGCGTTCTCACAGGTGCCGGGCAAGCCGTTCTCAATCTCATTTAAGGACAAGAGCGTGGCTGATATCCTGGATTTCCTTGCAACAAAGGGCGACTACAAGATTAATTATTCCGACGATGTGAAGAATGATTCTCTGCTTCTCACCATCTCATTCGATGACGTCGACGAGCTGAGTGCAGTGGAGAGCCTTTTGTCACATACGCATTTCATGCATAATGTTGATGGAAAAGTCATCAACGTCTTTAAGATGCAGGATGCCAAACAAGGACAGTACACCCTCAAAGGTACCGTTAAGGACAAGGACGGACTGGGTGTCCCCTTTGCCATTGTACAGATAAAAGGAACTTCAAAGGGTGTGACTGCCGACATAGACGGTAACTTCTCCATGCCAATGGACCAACAGGAAGGCAACATAACCATATCAAGTGTGGGCTATGAACCCAAGACTCTGAAGTATAATACGGCAAAAGACCTGAATGTTATCCTTGCTTCTTCAGCCCATTCCTTGGGAGAAGTGACGGTAGTTGCCTATGGTAAGCGTAACACACGTGAGCAAGTTGGTGCGATAGCATCCGTTAAACCAGAGGATTTACAGAAGACTCCGTCAGCAAGTATAGAAAACTTGCTGCAGGGACGCATGGCAGGTGTGGATGTAAGTAACCTCTCTGGCTCACCAGGTGGTGGTGGTGCAAAGATTACAATACGTGGTTTCAGCTCGTTGAACCAGAACGGTATCAACGACGGAACGCCTCTTTACGTCATTGATGGTATCCCTGTGTCAGGTAGTGCAGGCGAGGCTACGGGTGGTATCAACCCACTTGCTGGTCTTGATCCCGCAAGTATAGAGTCGGTTCAGGTACTGAAAGATGCTGCTTCTGCCTCTCTTTATGGTTCACGTGCAGGTAATGGTGTCATCCTTATCACGACAAAGAAAGGAAAATCGGGCAAGTCTGAGGTAAGTGTCAACGTCTCTCAGTCACTCTCTTGGTTGCCAAAGTACCCCAATGCAGACCATGGGTAAGGGCGAGCGTGACATCGCTTTGCTTCTTGCAAAGAGCCAGCGTGGCGCACATTATGACTATCTCACGGATAAGATTGTTTTTCCTGGATCCTATAAAGATTCGTATGGATGGGACGCTGATAACGATGGTGCATATGACTATCTGTGGCGCAATGGTAGAGTTCTCGACCCTGATCGCCGTTTACCAGCCATCGCTCAGGACTCTCTGAACACCTTCTATAATAACAAAACCAACTGGTGGAAATACGTTTTCCGTGTTGGTCGCGTGACAAAAGCCGACCTTCAGTTGGCTGGTGGTACGGATAATATAAGGTATATGGTCAATGGTGGTGTCTATGATGAGACCGGTATCATGATCAGTTCCAACTTCCGCCGCTTCAGTTTGTTGAGTAATCTCGACTTCAACCTGTCTACAAAGCTCAGTGTTTTCACACGTATCAACCTCGCTTATGCCACACAGAAGGCTGGTTCGGGTGGTGGTCGAGTGCAGGGATTGACCTTTGACCCGAAACGAACGTCGACACTTCTGCCAGGAAAGGGGAGTACTGCAGAGCAGATTGCACTGCGTCAGTTGAGGGATATCGACAAGACAAACTCTAATTATAACGTCCGATTGAGTCTCGGTTTGAACTATGACATCATCAAAGGGTTGCGGTTCTCATCCACATACTCACTCGATCACTACTTCACAAGAGTATATACCTTCACGCCAGACTATCTGAAGTACGACCTCAAGTCGGCTGTTGAAGCATCGAACATCGCAATGACGAATATTCAGACAGAGAATATTCTGACTTATAACGTACCACTGTCAACTGATCATAAACTGGAGTTGATGGCAGGTATGACCTATAATTACGACCTGTTACAGAACCTTAGCGGTACTGCAAAGGGTGGTCCGACGAACTCAATCAAGTACGCTGGTGAGGGATGGCCTTCTCTTTTGAATGATGGAGGTACGATAAGAGCAGCGCAAAGCTTCCTTACCAACCAGCAGGAACAGTCGTTGGTCAGCTTCTTAGGCCGTGCTGTATATAACTATAAGAAACGTTACATGGCTGAAGTATCCGTTCGTTCGGATGGATCCAGCGTCTTCGGAAAAGATGTTCGTTGGGGTACCTTCCCTTCAGTGGGCCTTGGTTGGGCATTCAGTGAGGAACGTTTCATGAAGAAACTCTGGTGGTTAAGCTTCGGAAAGCTGCGTGCTTCATGGGGAAAATCAGGTCAGAAATTCCAGGAACCTTACCTTGCGCTGGGCGTAATGGAGGAGAGTAACATCTTCAATGGCTCCTTAGGCTTGATACCACAGTCCATGGCAAACAAGAGACTGACGTGGGAAGAGAGCGATCAGTATGATGTTGGTCTCGATCTTCAGCTCTTAGACTATCGTTTGAAGTTCAAGTTGGATTATTATTATAAGTATTCCAGCAAGCTGTTGATGCAGTCTTACCTCCCTGGTAACGTCTTCTTGGCAACGAGCATGTGGGACAATGCTTCAGCAATATCCAATGAAGGTATTGAGTTTGAGGCTCAGTATGACATCATTCGTAAGAAGAACTGGAACTGGAGTGTGGGCTTGAATCTCTCACACAATAAGAATATGCTGCGTAAGACCTATAACGGTGAGGACCTCAATGACAAGGTGTTGGGTCGCCCGGTATATGGTATCTATACCTTCAAGGACGAGGGTATCGTGCAGAAAGAGGAGGATATCCCAATGTATCCGAATGCCTCTGGAAAGCTCACACCGCTCTACTTCCAGTCTGTTAACAACCCATTGCGTGTGGGTGGACGTAAGATCAAGGACCAGAACTTTGACGGTGTGATTGATGATAAGGACCTTTACTATGCTGGTAGTACGCTGCCTGCAGTGTATGGTGGTCTGAACAGCCACTTGGAATGGAAGGGATTGAGCCTTGATGTATTGTTCAGTTACACCATAGGACGTAAGGTAATGAACATGTATAAGAATAGTGCTTTCACCTTTACCAAGGACTTTGGTGTTATCATGAACTACTTCCACGCCAATGATTTCTGGACTCCAGATAACCGCGGAGCCAAGTATCCTTCCCTCGAATTTGCTGATAAGGATTACATCGGACAGTTTGATGGTAACGTAGACTCGAACATTGAGAACATCAGCTTCCTGCGTTTGAAGCAGTTAGTCATTGGTTATCAGTTCCCAAAGACATGGTTGAAGGGCACATTCATTAAGGATGCAAACATCTATCTCAGTGGTGAGAACCTCTTCTTGATAACTAATTATTCTGGAGTTGACCCTGAAGTCATCAATCCTTATACAGGAAAAGACGACGGAACACAGTATCCTTTGAACAGAAAGGTGACCTTGGGACTTAATTTAAAATTCTAATTGAGAATGAAAAGAATCATATATCTTTCGTTATGTGCCTGCCTTCTCACTTCCTGCAGCCTCGATCTGCAGCCAGAGAACGGTCTTACATATAGCAATTCCTTCAATACTGAGAAGGAATTGAACGCCACAACGACATCCATACAGTATTATATAAACACTACAGTGGGCAATAACTATGACTTTGCAACGGCTGGTGTGTTGGCTGATAACATCTTGGATGGCAATCAATTACGTGAGTGGAACCCACGAACGGTGATAACAAGTGAGTATTCTTGGAAGGGTTTCTATGATATTATCTTTGAGTCTAACCTGTTGTTGGATAACATTGACAGGACGAAAGACTTGTCTCCTGAGCGTCGGAACTACCACGTTGGACAGGCAGAGTTCGGTCTTGGACTGTCTTATTTCCTCTTGGCTCAACGTTATGGGGATGCTATCATCACAGAGAACTCTTCGGTTATCAAACCTTATCAGCAGTCGTCTCAGGAGCAAGTGCTCGCTGCGGCAATTGAACATGCAAAGAAAGCGTATGACGTTTTGCCTACTTGGGACAAGCTGACTGACCTCAATGGCAATGCAATAACCAATCGGCAGACGGCTTCAAAGGGTACTGCTACTGCTTTGTTGGCACAGATTTATGCGTGGAAAGGTAGTGTTACAGAGCTTTATCATCTGAAAGGTAATGCGCAGGAGGACTACCAGAACGCTGTTAAGTATGCCACTGAGCTGATTGATAATAAGGTGGGTAGCTATCAGTTGTGTGCTTCTCCAGAAGTACTTGCACCTATCTGTCAAATGAGAAAAGCCCTAATCCAGAGGCAATCTTCAGCCTTTACTTTGATAAGACACGTTCTGAGAATGTCGTTTCACCCAATGAAATAGCACAGAACTACGTGAGCTGGCCTGTAAGAGAAGATCAGACATTGGCTGATCTGACATCAAGTACCACTTATCAGCTGTACAAATCAACGGTGGAGACGCTCTTCCCTGATACAACAGACAAGCGTTTGCAGGCGTTTTTCTATCAGTGGGGAACTCAACATGACGTAGATGGCACGGATTATGCTATTATGTATAAGTTCAGAAAGGCTATCTTCGATCCTGACCAGTACTCTCCAAGTGGTAAAAGTTACCGTACTGTAGATGCTGATTACGTGTATTGGAGACTGGCAGACATCTATCTTTTGCGGGCAGAATGCAATCAGAAGTTGGGCAATGAAGCACCAGCTATTGCCGACTTGAATGTTATCCGCAATCGTGCAGGTGTCCTTTCTTATCCTTCAACCTATGATACTGAAGGTCTGAAGAAGGCCATCTTCCTCGAAAGAGAGAAGGAGTTTATAGGTGAAAATGATGCTCGTTATGCTGATATCATCCGTAATGGATATGTCAAAGAAGAGCTACAAGGTAAGTTTAAGGTGCTCACCAACCAGGATATACAGAATGGTGCACTCTTCTTACCATTGCCAAAAGACGCATGGCAGGATAAGGATGGACACGTCATTAACAACCAATTGCGCCAGAAACCATATTGGCAGGCATACAACTAATGGTATGCTGGGTTACGAATCTATAATAACTCTGATATAAAGATGAAGAAGATAATATTTCTTGTGGCGTTGTCTCTGGCTATATTGAGCCTCGGCAGCTGTACACAATACAACTTTGATGATACCGGAGTAGCCAATGGTAAGCATGAAACAACCATGTGGGACTACTTCAAAGGTGATAAATATAACTGGCAATTGCTATGTGAGATGGCTGAAAGGGCTGACCTTGTGAGTGTCTTCCAGGGCACAAGCCAGTATGGAAAGAACTTCACTTTCTTCGGACCTACCAGCAATAGTATCCGTAGATACCTCTATGCGAATGGTATGGATAAGGTTTCTGACATCCCAGTAGCCGACTGTAAGAAGTTTATCCTCGACTGTTTGCTGCCAGGTAAGCGTGTTATGCTGGACGATTTCAAGGAAGGTGTGAAGTCAACTGACCCCTCTACGCCAGTAGGAAAGGGTGGTGAGATGCTCACAATGGCGTCTGGTAAGCAGTTATGGGTATATTCTTTCCGTGAATCTTACAATGGTGTGGCACATGCAGGACCACTTCAGATCTATCTTGTGTCACCTTCTACGACGAAAACATCGCACGTTGCCTCATGTAACATTGAGACATTGACGGGTGTTGTACACTCTCTTGATTATAACTTCACGCTGGGTGACTTCTAAAGTCACGCTGGCTGAAGAGCTAAAAGCATACTGCTTGACGATCCAAAGTATATGACTTGATTGTCCAAAGTGCATCACTTGAATATCTAAAGTAGATAGCTTGAAGGTTCAAAGCGCATTACTTGAATATCAAAAGTAGCTTACTTGACAGTCTAAAGTATATAGTTTGAAGGTTCAATGTATCTTACTTGAATATCCAAAGTAGATAGCTTGACAAACCAAAGCATATTACTTGAAGGTTCAAAGCAGATTATTTGAAGGTCTAAAGCAAATTAGTTGAATATCCCAATCATATAAAATGAATATTAAACGATGATGAAGATAAAGAAAAAAAACATACTGATGCTCTCTCTTATGGCGCTTGTCATAGGCTTTACAGCATCATGCAGCAAGATGGATGTGGGTTATCTCCGAACAGAAGGAGCCTCATTCACTCCTGATTCATTGAATGTTTTCCACAACATTGACTCTACCAGCGTGCAGGCAACAGACAATTTGCCGTTTGTTTCCATACGCATTCAGGGTGTAGCAGGTACCAATCCTGTTAATTATGAGCTATCAAGTGTCAAGGCTGACAGCCCTTCTGCTTCCGAACTCTTTATGAAACTCTATAAAGAAGGGAAGATTTCAGTGGCTGGTGGACTGATCGTTGTCTCACAGAATGCTTCCCGTCAGCTTCCTAACGGGCGTTATGTGCTCTCTCTTAAGGTGTATAATGAGGACCACGAGGCCATCCTGAAAGATGTGTTTAAGATTGTAGTAACAGACGATGAGTTGCCTACAGCTTAACTCCCGTGGGTTTCTCACACAACAATAAGAACAATATAATAAGGTATTACTTATGAAAATGAAAAGATATATCTATGCGCTTGTAGCGCTTCTCATGTTCGTTTCTCCGCTATATGCTCAGGAGAATACAACGGGTATCAGCTTCTTTAAAGGCACATTTGAGGAAGCATTGGTCAAGGCAAAGCAGGAAAACAAACCGTTGTTTGTCGACTTTTACGCCGTATGGTGCGTCCCTTGCAAGAAGATGGCTAAGACAGTCTTCACCCAAGAGGCGGTAGGTAAGTACTTCAATGAGCACTTTATCAGTCTACAACTTGATGCTGAGAAGGGCGAAAACGTACAGATTGCGAAGAATTATAAGGTTGTTGCCTATCCAACAGTAGCTTTTATCGCTCCAGACGGTAAGGCTTTGTCAGTCAATACAGGTGCTATGAATGCCGATGAGCTCATGGAAGCAGCCAAGATTGTTGCTGGTGAGAGTGTTAGTTTTGAGGAACTTTACAATAAGTACAAGGCAGATAACAATGACCTCGACGTACAACAGCAACTTCTTCTCAAAGCTCCTTCCTTCCTACAGGCGCAGGAAGGCATGGAAGCAGACAAGTGGGTGACACGTCTACAGAAGCTTTATAAGAACTATGTTGCTGCCAAAGCACCAACGAAAATCATCAATGAGAATGACTATAAGATTATTCTTACCCTCGAAGGGGACGATGATAAGGAGCACAAACAGTACATCGTAGACCTCATCAACGACCATCTTGACGACTGGATGAAGGCTATCGGCAAGGCACCAGCTTACTATATCGCTGAAGCTAACGACATCCTGGCTGAGGATTTGGCAAAGGATGGCAACATAAAGTATAAGGATTATGTTGAGAAAGTAAAGAATCAGTATGCCAAAGCCTATGATGTTATAGGCTTGAAGGGCATCACTCCTTATGAGAAGTCAAAGCTTTACTTCGATGCTCTCTACAATCTTTATAAGAATAAGGATGTAGATGGGTATGTAAAGCCATGCAAACTTACTTCTCAAAGATGCAGGACAACCTCCGTGCAGCCGACTATGGAAAGGCAGCACAGAACCTTTACATGGCAGCGGGCAAGAGTTTGAAGCCTAAAGATCATGAGGTTGCTATCCAATGGTCGCAGAAAGCACTTTCACAAGAGGATGCTGTCATGGATAGAGTGAACTACATGGTGATGATAGGCGACTCTTATCGTGAGCTGAAGAACTATGCTAAGGCACGCGAATTCTATAACCAAGCGTATGCAGAGACGCTGCGTTTGGAGAATATGGAGATGCCTCAAGCCATGCTTCAGGACGCCATCAAGCAGAAACTTGCTACTATCGAACTCCTTGAAAAATAAACAATGACAATGTTCAAGAATATCATTAAACAGCTTACGGGCGTGCCTATGGCATTGCTCGTGGGCTTTTTCTTTTTATCGCTGGCCCCTGCTCATGCACAGATGAAGGGGCTTCGGCAGGGGGAAACTACCCAATGGCTTGACTTATTACATCTACAATGACGGCTCTGATGTTGGTGAGGCACAGTATTATCTCTACCAGAATGTGGGTGCTATCATGGAGAATAAGGACGAGATGGGGCTTGCCCACGTGCTCGAACACTTGGCTTTTAATGCCACAGACCACTTCCCTGACGGTGTGATGAACTTCCTTCGCAGTCATAATCTCAATGATTTTGAGGCGTTCACGGGCGTTGATGACACACGTTATGCCGTTCATAACGTCCCAACAAAGGATGCAAAGCTCAATGAACAGATGCTTTGGATACTTCGTGACTGGTGCCATGGCATCAAGATAAACCCACAGGATGTTGAGAAAGAACGCAGTATTATCCTTGAAGAGTGGCGCCATCGTGCTGGTGTCAACCGTCGTCTGACAGATGCCATAGCACCTGTTGTCTATAACAACTCTGGTTATGCAACACATAATGTCATTGGTTCACAGGATTTCTTACGCTCATTCCAGCAGAAACAGGTAAAGCAATTCTATGATAAATGGTATCGTCCGAACCTGCAGTTCATTGCTATCATCGGCGATGTAGACCTTGATCAGACGGAGAAGAACATCCAGGCGGTGTTCAAGACGTTGCCTAACAAGCTCGCACCAGCCGTTGATCCACAGGTTCGTAATATCCCTGACAATGCCGATCCACTCTATCTTCGCTTCATAGATCCCGAGAATAAGAGTGCTTCCTTTGGTCTTTATCAACGTTATAACGTGAAGGGTAACGCTCCAGAAGAGGACAGAGTGCGTCAGTTTATCTTCACAAAATTCTTCAATACACTTGCTCCTAAGCGCTTTGTCATGCTGAAGAATGCTGATAAAGAGAACTTTATAGCAGCTGAGGTGAGCCTTTCTCCGTTGGTGAGGGATTACTATCAGATGGCGTGGGACATGGTTCCTTATGAGGGTAAGGAACAGAAAGCACTGCAACAGATGCTTGCTGTGCGTGCTAACCTGCGTGACAATGGTTTCACGGCAGCTGAGTTTAATGCTGAAAAGGAGAAGATGTACAGTGGAATGAAGGATGTTCTGGAAGCCAAAGGGCTTGGAACACCTGACAATGCACTGATGCTTTTCCGTCAGAACTACCTCTTTGGGATTCCCGTAGCCGACTTCCGTACACAGATAAGTCGTAACATTGAGACGCTTGTAGAGTTGGAAGTAGAGGATATCAATGCGTGGATGAAGTCACTCCTGACGGATAAGAACCTTGCTTTGTTACTTATTCTAAGTCGAAAGATGAGATGAATATTACGAAAGAGGCGTTTGAGAGCGCACTGAAAACAGAGCAAAAGGACGAGCAGATGGCGCAGACAAACGATGTTCAGCCCATCACGAAGCTCATAGACTTCAATATTGTACCGGGTAAGATAGTTGCTGAGAAACAGCTCAAGACGCTACAGTCGAAGGAATGGACCCTCAGTAACGGGGCTAAAGTCATCTATAAATACTTGCCCGAAGCCAAGGGACGCTTCTTCTTTGCGGGCTCATCAGTAGGTGGAAAGTCGGTCGTTCCTGCTAAAAACCTGGCTGATTACATGGCAATGCGCGCCCTGCTGATGCAGTCGGGGGTATATAAGTACAACCGAAACCAGTTGGCTCAGTGGTTACAAGGTAAGGACTTGAATCTCTCATTGTCCTTGGAAGACTACAGTGATGGCGTTGGTGGCAATGCGGCAGTAGCCAATGCAGATGATTTCTTTGCTTATCTGTATCTCGTTTTGTCACGTCAGAACTTCTCAAAGAGTGTCTTCGACAAGTATATCCAGCGCAGTCTCTATCTGTATGACAACCGTCCTACAACGGGTATGGATGCTGTTCAGGACTCCATCCGCCAGCTTCTTTATCCTGCAACGGCTGAGAATCCTCTTCAGAACGAGGCTTTCTATAAGTCAGTACAGTTCGATGGACTGAGCAAACAGTTCGATGAGCACTTCGGAAATGCCGCTCAATTCACTTATTGTCTTATCGGTGACATCCCAGAGGCACGTGCCAAGGAGCTTGTTACACGCTATATTGGTTCGCTGAAGGGCGATGCTAAAGTGGCAAAACGTACGGTTCGTCCACTTGATTTTGCATCCGATAAGCCACTGATTAAGCGTACTTTCGAAACCGAATCAGATGATGGGATGGCTGAAATAGAGATCTCTTACGATAACAAGGTTGCCCTTTCCGACAAGGAGCAGGCTGCTTTGGAAGTGATGCGTGCTCTGTTGGAGCGTCGTTACTTCGATGTGTTGCGTGAGAAAGAGCATCTCACTTATACCGTTGGTGTGCAGAGTGTCTATACGGCACAGCCCAAAGAGAACGAGAGTCTCAGCATTCATCTGCAGACATCACGTGAGAATGTGGACAAAGCCATCACCCTTGTCTATCAGATCCTTGATGACGTGAAGGCACAACGCTTCTCTCTTGACGATTTCAAGGCAGCAATGGTACCACTGGCAGTTGATGAAGAGCGCACTGATGCACCGCAAGACAACAGTGATCCGTCCCTTTGGTTGAGTCTGCTGAACGTCTATGCGGAGACGGGTAATGAGCTTTCGCCAACAGCATCAACAGCTTCAACACCAGTCTTTAGTACGCTGACACCACAGGATATAGCTGCTGTAGCAAAGAAGATCACCAACAATGCCAAGCAACGTGAGATTGTTGTGAAGCCTGTTGTACACGAAGGTAAGCGCACAAACTTCTAATATTATAAGCTGAAAACTGCCGTAGTATCATCCAATACTACGGCAGTTTTCTTTTTCTCTGTCTCTTCCTGCATCCTCAATATCGGTTATCTTGTTCTTTCCCGTTAGCCTTAGGCAATGCGCTGATACGTCGTTTGGCTTTTGTGATATTATCCTTACATTTATTAACCGTTGCCAAACCCGTTTTTAAGTCATTTTCTTTAAAAACTGCCTTTGTAACTGTTTCTTTCACAGATAGTTATATGTGGCATTGTAAAAGGGCGTCTTTTACCATGCAAAAGGGGCACCTTTTACACGTCAAAAGGGCATCTTTTACAATGCAAAAGGGCGTCTTTTGCAATGCAATATACGCCCTCCTACAATCCAGTGTGTCATTTTCCTTTACATGACAGTACTCCCTTCTGCCTTCCGAAGTTCCTATAAAGTAAAACCCCATCTTACTTATTGCGTAAGATGGGGGTGTCAGTTGAAAAGTATAATCAGTAATCTTTTCTTTGTAATAACGTGTCTTTGTGTTTATTCTGCTACTGGTCGTACAGCGAAACCATACGTACGAACGTTGCGATATAGCGGATAAACCTTGTCAATCTGTATACCCATGACACATCCATTGTTGACATCATTAGGGTCAGCTGACCAATAGTCACCTATTGTTCTACCATAGAACCAAGCACCATACTTAGAATCACGGTATCCGAAAGCCGGGAATCTGACCGTTGCAGTCTTACTGCTGTTTGTCCAGAAGACGTGCCCATAGTTTGCGGTATAAGCTGCCTGAACATCAGTTCCGTTCACGTTCATAGTACCTTCGTTGAGTCCGTTGGCAGTGAAACCAGTGAAAGCAGCGTTTGAAGGAACACTGAATCCTACAGGAGAAGGGTCATAAATCGTCTTCACAACAGGAGTACTGTTTACCTGGTTAAGGTTACTTGCCGTTCTGTTGTTGATTGACCAGAGGTTATAGAAGTAATAATACTTTGTCAAACCAGCATCCGTGTTAATGATACCTGCGGCATTTGTACCTGTTGTATAGAAGAAACCGGGGTTCTTAATGATGTTCTGCATGTAGATTTGGTCGCCTGCATTCGGTGTGATAGAGCCCTGTGCAAGGGTTATATTTGTGCCAGGGAATGGGTCTTTACGTCCCCATTGATACATGTTTGCACTACCTTCGTTCTTCTCTACACCGTCATTTTGTGTGATAGTAACCACTGCCTCTTGCTTATTACCACCATTACCAATAGCCTGTTCAACCCTGATCTTTACAGTACGAGGCGCAGAATAGGATGTTCCTTTCCATGCTGTTGGCTTCCAACCGAGTGTCTCCTCTGTGAAGTTGAACACCTTTCCCTGCTTATTGGTTACTGGAATCTTGGTTAAAGCATTCTTAGGTGCAAACCATAAGTGCCATGACCAGAGGATAGTGTTACCCTTCTTGACAGCTATAACGGCGTTACCACTCTTGAGATTTGCCTTTGTTACTTCGAATTTCACAAATGCATTGCCACTTGCATCACGATAGATCGGTGCTGAAGGGAGGGTAACGAGGTTAGCGCCATCAGCCCAAACAACCTGTGCACCATTAATACCATTGTTGGCATTACCATTGGTTTTCTCAATCCAAGGATCTGAGATTGGACTTCCATCATGGTCTACGAGCGTATGAAGAATGACATCCCTTGTTGTTGCAGGACTACCAAACGTAACGTTTGTTACGGGTGCTGAACTCTTATAAGCACTGGCATTTGTTACTCCATTCTTAATGGCATTACCATAAACTAACGGTATACTGTAGTATCCTGGAGCTGAAATCACATAGCAGTTGGCTGTGTTCTGCACAGCATCGGCACCTGTGTTGTTTGACAGGTTATATGGATTTGCAGCCGAACCCAGCGGTGTTGCATCCTGAAGTTCCTTGTTACGCTTAGCTGCAAGGTCGATGACGTCATTGCTGAGTGATGCTACTCCTTGTTCAGCAGCAGTACCTCCGTTGCCTGATTCCTTGGTAAGTGATCTCAACCAAGCAGGCTTGTTCATTGTCCATGTTGCTCCATTGTCCTCGCTATAACCAGTGATCTTCCACGCAATTGGCTTCTTTGTTCCGTCAGGAGCAGTGCGATAACTTGTTATACCATAGTTACCTGATGTTGTTTTGTTGTATGCAACAGCCTCAGGACTGGTAGCTTCCAGCGTGTAAGTCCAGGTTGATGTCTTCTCACTTAGCTTGTAAGTACGTGTTGTTCCCTGCTCCCATGAACCCTTGAGAGGGATGGAAATGGATGTATTATCAGTGAATGTGATTACCGCAGTAACCTTGTTTGTCAGCTCCTGTGGTATCAAATAGAAGGTATAATTGTCCTTAAGATTCTCGAAACGAACGCCAGTTGAATACTTCGTTACGTCCCTTATGATGCTGTTAGGGTTCTCGTTGGTTCTGTAATTCAGGTTATCTAACTTGACATCTCCACGTGTGTTATACCCCGTAGACACCCATTGAGCACCTGTACCATCATACTTATTAGAGATGATATACTTACTTTTCAGCAATACATTCTTAAGGGTAATCTCTTTAATGGTCTTGTCGAACGACAGATTTTGCCCTACTGCAAAGCGTATAGCAGTAAGTGCATGACGGAAGTTAAGACTTGTTTTGGGCGCTTGGAAGCGTGTTGCATATTGCACATCACCAGAACATGCCGTCATAAAGTCTACCTGTTGTCTTACATCTGGGTTCGTTGTGAACTCAACAGTTACGTTACCTGAAGCATCAGGGTAGGCGATGTTCGACTCCGGATAGGCTGCATAGAAACGGCCAAAAGGCTTATACCATGACCAACGGATAGGAGTATATAGCTCACCGGAGTTCTTTGTCTTTGCACTATTGAACCAATTCTCGTTGATATTGCTAACTGCTGTACCGCGAATACCTGTTGTTGAGAAGTCGCCAAGCGACATTCTGTTTACGATATTGGCACGTGTGCCAGCATCAACCTTGACCGGATTGACACCTTCTACAGTCGTTTCAATCAAACAAACATCAAGTCCTGCTGCGTTCTGAGCCTCTAACTTGCGTCCCATTAGCTCTTGTTGAGACTGTGATGAGCCGTTGGCAGCACGTGTCAAAACGCCTCCACGACTAAGAATCTCCTCTTGGGCATCGTTAATTTCGAAGTGTACAACGGCGTCGTTATCGCCATTGTTTGCGTTATCTCCTAATGTCTCGTCCGAGCATGAAGCCACAGTCAAGGCAAATGTTCCTGCAAATAATGGCAGTAAAGTGTGTAGAAAAAATATCTTTTTCATTCCTTTTATTCTTTTATTATCTGAGTATTTCTATCCTTCGAGGTTGTCATCCTCACCTCCATCAACTGGTCTTAGAGGTTCAATCGTAACACTTCCAGCGGGATTACCACCTGCTCCGGGGCGCACATTAGGGCTTGAGACTAAGATATGACTATCTTCCGCTACATCAAAGACGGCAACATGCGGTCTGATGTAGTCTTTTTTAAATTGAGTTTTAATTTCCTTCATTTTTTTAGTTATCATAAACTCATCACCAACCTCTTGTTAAAATGATCCTGAAAAGGAGGTGTTGATGTTGTAAATATTGACTTGCATGATGATAAATCATGCACTGTTATCCAGGGATTTATCCCATATTATGATTAATTCGGCTGCAAAGTTACTAATAATATATATCACTTCCGTTTTTATTTTGTTAATTTTATTATTAATTAACTGTATAAATTCCAATTTAAGATGTGGCTTTTCGCGTCTCTTTTTATGGTATTAGAGGGTGAAATCCTTTGTTTTAGGGGCTGATAGACAGGTTGTTTCGCGTTTTGAACGGTACTGACTTTTATATTGAAAGGCTTTCTTTCATTCCATAAAGTATTGTTGATGGAAGTTTAAAAACTCATAAAAGGAGTTTAGTCTCATCATGGGTAATGTTCGTTTCATCATGGATTTGGAGACACGGGGATGTCTTTCTGTGGTTACAATGGCTGCAATGGGGGAGTGGATAGTGGGGTGCTGTCTTACGGATTAGGCTTTATTTACATGCTTTTTGGGCTGATTCTATAGTTTTTTCTTTACCTTTGCAATACTTCTTTCTTGCTTTTAGCAAAGGAAAAGAGGGCAGGAGAGAGGATATTATTAAGGAGAATGATGATGAAAAAAGGATTGGTATTAGAGGGAGGAGCCATGCGTGGACTGTTTACTGCAGGTGTATTGGATGTTCTGATGGAGCATGAGATATGGCCCGATGGCGTTATTGGGGTTTCGGCAGGTGCCGCTTTCGGGTGTAATATGAAGTCGAAACAACCGGGACGTGCGCTCAGATATAACAAGAACCTGGTCAATGACTGGCGTTATTCATCCTTACGTTCCCTCCTTACGACGGGTGATTACTTCGGAGGAGACTATGCTTATCACTATGTACCACGCCATATTGACTATTTTGACGTTGACACTTTCTCCAAAAATCCTATGGAATTCTGGGTTGTTTGTACGAATGTAGACACGGGAAAGGCTGAATATAAACGGCTGACGGAGGTAGATTACGACAGTTTAGAGTATATTCGGGCTTCTGCTTCCATGCCTATTGCTGCCCGTATCGTCACTGTTGATGGGAAAAAGATGCTTGATGGCGGTATTGCAGACTCTATTCCGCTTCGTTTTTTCCAGCAACAAGGCTATGAAAAGAACCTTGTTATACTCACCCAACCAGCTGGTTACGTGAAGAAACGTAGTCCGTTGATGCCGCTCATGCGCATGTGGCTGCGTCGTCATCCACGTATTGTGCAGGCTTTGGAAGACCGTCCTGCCATGTATAATGCCGAGTTAGACTATGTAAAAGAGGAGGAATCGAAGGGCGAGACACTCGTTCTTCGTCCGCGAAACAAGCTGACGATTGGGCACATCTCCCACAATCCTGATGATATGCAGATGACATATGACCAGGGAAGGGAGGTTGCTTTGGAGCATTTAGAGGAGATAAAAGCCTTCTTTCAGTCGTAAATTACAACGTAAGAAGTCCGCGACAGCCGTCTTCAATCAGGTCAAGTGCCAGCTCAAAGTCGGCTGATCCGCCGTAATAAGGGTCTGGAACACAGGTGGCATGTGGATGTTCAGTGAAGAAATCAGCCATACGAAGCACCTTTGCACGTGCCTTTTCGTCCGTAGTTTGTGATGTTATGTTGCGGAAATTGTCCTCATCCATCACGATTATATGGTCGAATCGGTCGAAATCTACGCTGGAATCGAACTGACGGGCATGATGATCGATGCGGTAACCACGCCGATTACCATGCTCACGCATGCGTTTATCGGGCAATTGTCCTATGTGCCAGCCTCCGATACCAGCTGAATCAATCTCGTATTGACTGCTCAGTCCACGTTCATCTACCATGTGTTGCATGACAGCATGGGCTGCCGGAGAGCGACAGATGTTACCTAAACAAATAAAGAGGATGCGTTTCTTATTGTCTGTTGTAGTCTTCATATTTCCTGTTTGATACTGTTTCAGCAGGCAAAGTAACGAAAAAAAACTGGAAATAAAGGCGTATCTCGATAAAACATAGAGAACATTCATTCATTAATAATATGACATTCGTTCATTAATAATATGACATTCATTCATTAATAATATGTCAATCACTCATTAATAATATGACAATCATTCATTAATAATATGTCAATCGTTCATTAATAATATGATAATCGTTCATTAATAATATGACAATCATTCATTAATAATATGACAATCGTTCATTAATAATACGATAATCACTCATTAATAATATAACAAATGAAAAGAATCTTACTATCACTTACCTGCGTTATGACAGCCTCTACGGGCTTTGCACAGCAGGCTTTATCATGGGACAAAGCACCTTTGGCGTCGCCAGTTGTCAATGCTGACAACACAGTTACCTTCAATATCGTAGCTCCAGAAGCACAGAAAGTGGAGATAACGGGCGACTTTCTGCCTGTGGAAAAGGTGAAAACATCTCATGGAGAGCAGGAAACTCCGGGCGTGGAGCAGCTGAAAAAGAACGAGAAAGGGGTGTGGTCATACACCTCATCAGCCCTTTCTCCCGAGCTTTATACCTACAATCTGATCGTTGATGGTGTGAAAATCACTGATCCACTGAACGTTTCTGCAGTGCGCGACATCGCCAGTATGTTCAATATCTTTATGATTGGAGGGGGTGTAAAGGGGCTTTATCAGGTGAAAAACGTACCCCATGGAACGGTAGCAAAGGTATGGTACAACAGTCCAACGGCTGGTTTGACACGTCGGATGACGGTCTATACGCCTGCAGGATATGAGACAAGCGGCACGAAAAGGTACCCTGTTCTCTATCTGTTGCACGGCATTGGCGGTGACGAAAACGCCTGGTCCGAGTTAGGAAGAGCCACTCAGATACTCGACAACCTCATTGCTGAGGGCAAAGCAGAGCCTATGATAGTGGTCATGACGAATGGAAATATATCTCAGGAAGCGGCACCTGGCGAGACCTCTGAGGGCTTTAAGACACCGACAATGATGCTTCCCAAGACCATGGATGGCAACTTTGAGACTGCATTCCCTGATGTTATCAAGTTTGTTGAACATACTTATCGTGTGCAATCAGACAAGAATCACCGTGCTATTGCGGGTTTGTCGATGGGCGGTTTCCACTCTTTGTACATCTCAATCAATAACCCTGACACCTTCGGATACGTTGGTTTGTTCTCTGCAGCAGTGGATAGACAACAGGCAGGTGGCGTCATCTCGGTCTATGAGAACCGTAATCAGAAGATTGATAAGCTCTTCAGTAAGTCGCCAAAGCTATTCTGGATAGGTATAGGAAGTACTGATTTCCTCTATCAAAGCAATGTTGATTTGCGCAAATACCTTGACAGTAAGCATTATAAATACACCTATATGGAGACAGAAGGTGGACATATCTGGCGCAATTGGCGTATCTATCTGAGCGAATTTGTACAGAAACTGTTCAAATAAAGACGGTGTTATCACCTTACAAAGACTGTGAATAACGGGCTTAAAAAGGTTTATATAAGCGCTTAAAGATAGCTATATAAGAGTTTAAAGATAGCTATTAAAGTATCTTCCGATAGTTATTAGAACGCTGAGAGCTATACTGATTACGCACTTAAAGACGGTTGTTCACAGTCTTAAAGATAGCATTTTATGGTCTAAAAGATGATTAAGAACGCTTCCTCTGCATGGTGCGTGAGGGTTTAAAAGGAAATGAGAAAGGTCCCGACATATCGTAATGATAATGTCGGGACCTTCTTTTTATGTGTCAAGGAATGAGTGGAGTGGAAGAGCGTTAAGCCAACATCCCGTCCTTAAACCCCATTGTTCAGTTTTAAAACATCAAAACCATAGATCTCAAACCTCAAACTTTCATGTCATTAATATGCGAAGAGAGGATAATCACCCATGGTTGTATTCACCTTCTCACGTACACGTTTGATAACCTGTTCGTTCTCAGGATCAGCAAGAACCTCGTCGATTAACTCTGCTGTGAGGCGCATCATATCCTCCTTGCAGCCACGTGTTGTCATGGCAGCAGTACCGAGACGCAGACCACTTGTCTGGAAAGCAGAACGCTCATCATAAGGAACTTTGTTCTTATTGGCTGTGATGTCAGCAGCAACAAGTGCTGTTTCAGCCACCTTACCAGTAAGATCTGGATACTTCTGGCGCAGGTCTAGCAACATAGAATGGTTGTCAGTACCACCACTAACGATGCTGAATCCCTTGTCAACAAGAGCCTGTGCGAGTACAGAAGCATTCTTCTTCACCTGTGTAGCATACTCTTTCCAGCTTGGAAGGAGGTTTTCACCGAAGCCAACAGCCTTTGCTGCGATGACATGCTCCAATGGTCCACCCTGGTTTCCAGGGAAGACTGCAGAGTTAATGAGCATAGACATAGGCTTTACATCGCCCTTCTTGGTTGTCAATCCCCAAGGGTTATCAAAGTCTTTACCCATCATGATGACACCACCACGTGGTCCGCGCAGCGTCTTATGTGTAGTAGTTGTAACGATATGTGCGTACTTCACTGGGTTCTCCAAGAGTCCGGCAGCAATCAGTCCAGCAGGGTGAGCCATGTCAATAAGCAGCAATGCACCAACTTCATCAGCTATAGCACGCATGCGTTTGTAGTCCCACTCACGGCTATAAGCCGATCCGCCACCGATAATCAGTTTTGGTTTGTGCTCACGTGCGAGGCGTTCCATCTCGTCATAGTCCACACGTCCTGTCTCACGGTTCAGTGTATAACCAATGTGGTTATAGAGAATACCTGATGTATTTACCTCACTACCATGTGACAAGTGACCACCTTGATCAAGGTCTAAGCCCATGAAAGTATCACCAGGCTTCAGTACAGCGAGGAATACAGCTTGGTTAGCTTGTGCGCCAGAGTGTGGCTGCACGTTAGCATACTCAGCCCCAAAGAGCTGCTTTACACGCTCAATGGCGAGTGTTTCAACTTGGTCTACGACTTGGCATCCTCCATAGTAACGTTTGCCTGGGTAACCTTCAGCGTACTTATTGGTTAGGTATGACCCCATGGCCTGCATAACCTCATCACTGACAAAATTCTCTGATGCAATCAACTCCATGCCCTTTAGCTGGCGCTGGTGTTCCATTTCGATAAGATCGAAGATTTCTTGGTCTCTTCTCATGTGTATTTGTAATGTTTAGGGGGTTCGTATATCTCTACAAACCCGTTGGTTAGTGTTATGGCGCAAATATACGAATTAAGTTTCTAACATGCAAGCGTAACGGAAAAAATTATGTAACTTTGCAGAAAAGCTAATAATAAAATGAAACTGAAAGAATTATTCCAAGCCTACGAGTTTGATGAGATTTATCCTCAGATTGGGCTGATGTTCCCTAAGGGAAGGCACTTGCGTGAGGAGTTCCGCAATGCTTATAATCTTCTTTTAGACATCAAACCGGTGATGTCGAAGAAGCAGATACGTTATGAACTCATGGAAGATCCTGACTCAAACGAGATGTTTTTTGGTGCTGATGACCATGATTTCAATGGTCCATGGGACGTTCTCTTGGGCAAGGAGTTAAAGAAAGGACCGAAAGTTGACCTTACCAGTGAGGAGTTAGTGGCTAACTGCTTGCTGAATGTGGTGCTCATTGGGCGTCATCCAAGGGCTTTCGACAAGGATTTTGAGAAGATTACGCGATAAGAAACATAGCTCCCTATAATATAATAAGGTGTAGGGAGAGAAAAAAACGGGGGAGTTAAGTCAACTGTTTCCACGTTCTTTGCATTGGCAGGACGGGTGGAGGACAGTTGATTTAGCTCTCTTTTTCGTTTCTATGAAATAACTTTACTAATTCAGAACCATGCTTTCTTCGTTTTCTAAGGATATGGTCTTATTTTTGCCTTTGTAACCTCTTGTTATCCAAAGGTTTACAGATGGGGTTGTAAAAGGTGCCCTTTTGCGATGTAAAAGACGCCCTTTTACATGGTAAAAGATGCCCTTTTGCAATGCAAAACATGCCCTTTTACAAGCCAAAAGGGCGTCTTCTGTTTTTCAATACTGAATATACTTTACATTATACGGTCTGTATCTGTCGTCTGGACCTTCGTTTCCTGCGTTCTGATACGTTGGTCTGATGCTGTCTGAACCGTGCCGAAGGGCGATCCCGAGATGTGATGATGAAGACGGCAACCGTCGTAAAGATTAAGCCGAGAGCGGGGAGAACCGACTGAAAACAAAAAGGTCAGACGGAAGAATCCGCCTGACCCCGACTCATAAATTGACCACTATATGCACCACCGTTGCGGCATTATAATGCGAGTTGTGCCAACCATGCATCAATGCGATCGTCTGTTTTCTCCGGCTCATTGACATCATCAAGAGCAAGACCAACAAACTTTCCGTCGACAACGGCTTCTGAGTCGTCATATGTATAACTGCTTGCGTCTACCGCGCCAACAACGTTTGCGCCAGCATCCACCGCAGCATCATGGAGTTCCTTCATACCTCCGCAGAAGGTATCGCTATAACTTTCGGAGTCACCACAGCCGAAAATGGCAACTGTCTTACCACTAAGACCAGTCTCTTTCAGCACTTTCACTCCGTCATACCAGTCGTCCTGCATCTCACCTGCACCCCATGTAGATGTTCCAAGGAACAAGGTGTCATAGCCAGAGAGCTTCTCTGCCGTGAGATCAGTAACGTTAATACAGTCGGCACCAGCCTTTTCTGCAATCTTTCCTGCTATCTCTTCACACATACCCGTGGAAGAACCAAATACTACAAGTTTCATGATTCCTTTTGTTTGTCAGTTCTCAATAATGAATGGTAACACTTGTTACCCTCTGATCATGGTGATAATCATCTTGAAACGTTCTGGTGCATTGACAGAATGGCGTGCTCCAGAAGGGATAATAAACAGTTCGCCAGCACTGATGACATGCTTTGTATCCTCAACAGTCAGCTCCATCTTACCGTCAATGACCTGGATGAGTGCATCGAAAGGTGCTGAATGTTCGGACAAACCCTGTCCTGCATCAAAGCTGAAGAGCGTCACACTCCCTGCATTGTTATGTACAAGTTCCTTGCTGACAACGCCACCATCAGCGTAATCAATTACTTCTTTTGCTGGGAAAACCGTACCTTTTTCTAACTTTGCCATATTCTATTGTCTTTTAATTGTATTAATAATTATGTTCTGACAATAGTGAAACAAATGCAATGCCAAAGCAGATAAGAGTAACAAATGTTACCTGTTTCGGGACTAAAGACAAAAAAGGCTGTGATGAAAGAACATCACAGCCACCTTATTATATTAATAGAAGAATCCTCGATAGGCATCAATCAGTGTGGAAATCTGCTGGAGTTGTGTGTCGATAAGCTCCGTCTGACAGTCCAACTGCTCACGTTCACTGTCTAACACCTCCAGGTATGTGGCACGATTGTAAGCATAAAGCTGTTGAGCAGCCGTCACTGCACGCGTCAGAGATTGCACTTGTTTGTTTTTCAATGCTTGATATTGCGACAGGTTATGTGCACGCGACTGCAGCGTACTCATATCACTATATGCCGTGAGCAATGCCTTGTCATAGTTATAAAGAGCCTCCAACTGCATAGCATTGGCTTGATCGAAGTTCGTCTGTATGGCTTTCTTATTGATCAATGGAGCTGTCAATCCACCCAAAACGCTGAATGCGACAGACTCCGGAAGGCGTAGAAGATACTTCGGACTGAAGGCATCTAAGCCTAATGTAGCCGACAGATTGAGCGACGGAAGGAAAGCTCTTCGAGCAGCTTCCACGTCCCATTTGGCAGCTTGCAGCTCATGTTCGGCACGAAGAATGTCGGGACGTTGCAATAGAAGACGGGCTGGAATAGCTTGTAATGTGGGCAACGACTGATGGTCGAGTGCATCCTTGTCACGTTTGATGGGTGTAGGATATCGACCAAGAAGGAGGTTCAGACTGTTCTCCGTTTCCGTTATTGACTGTCTCAACTGATACTCATTAGCCGATGCTTTGGCAAGTTCAGCTTCGAATTTCTCAACAGCCAACTGTGTATCTGCATCTGCTTCCTTCTGAATACGGGCTATCTGAACAGCCTTTTTCTGCAGTTCTATATACTTTAACGTGATGTTGAGCTTGTTATCTAACGCCACTAAAGCATAGTAATTCTCTGCAATATCGGCTACCAACTGGCTCTTTAGCGTGCGTTGTCCTTCTGCTGTAGCAAGGTAACGTTCAACTGCTGCACGCTTACTGCTATTGAGTTGCTTCCAAAGATCAATACTCCAATCAAGCTGAAGGTTCGGTGCTATATCGGGAATGACGGTAGGGATGTTATGTCCCGGTGTGAGTTCTGTTCCGACATTACCAGCTCCTTCGCTCGTATAGCGCCCCACTTTCGACACACCAATAGTGGCATTGGCAGTCACAGTAGGCAACATCTGTCCACGTTTTGCCGTGATAGCACTCTTAGCAATAGCCATTTCCTGTAGTGTTATCTTCAGGTCTTGATTGTTATTGAGTGCTGTGTCAATGAGAGCACACAGTGCCGGATCCTTGAAAAAAAGTCGCGCCATACGTGCACATTGGTCACCGTGTCGGCAGTCACTGTTGGCAATGTTGCTTTTATGTTGTCCTTAGGCAGTGTTGCTTGAGGCGTTTTACATGCCATCAGCGTCAGCAACGAGATAGCTGTAAGAACAGTGAATATGCTTAGTTTATGCGTTGTCATCTGCTTTATTTTCAATAGATTCTTTGTGATATCGTTTGTCTTTCTCTTCGCTCAAAGGCTTTTCTTTCTGATAATTCACAATCTTATCAGCCATAGAGGCAAAGATATAATAGAGTCCGGGGATGATGATTAATCCTCCCATCGTACCAATCAACATACCGCCTACGGCTGCTGTACCAATCGTTCGGTTACCAATTGCACCCGCACCCGATGCAAACACAAGTGGAATAAGGCCCGCTATGAAAGCAATACTCGTCATAAGAATAGGGCGGAAACGTGCTACTGCACCCTCAATGGCTGCCTCTGCGATGGTCTGACCCATGTTTTTGCGTTGTACAGAGTACTCAACCATTAGCACAGCGTTCTTTCCCAGCAAGCCAATGAGCATCACTAAGGCTATCTGTGCATAGATATTATTCTCCAATCCGCATAGTTTTAGCAAGAGGAAAGCACCGAAAATACCCACAGGTAGGAAGATAATAACAGGCAAAGGAAGGAGGAAGTTCTCGTATTGGGCAGCCAAAATGAGATAAACAAACACCAAACAAACAATGAAAATGATGATGGCAGTGTTGCCTTGGTCCACCTCATCCTTCGAAATACCAGCCCAATCGTAGTCATAACCCTTAGGAAGTGACTTCTCTGCAACCTCTTGTATTGCTTTCAAAGCCTGTCCACTGGAGTATCCAGGGGCTGGTGCTCCCGTTACTTCTGACGAGTTATAGAGGTTATGGCGTGTGATTTCGCTCATTCCATAGGTCTTGCTGAGGGTCATAAAGTCGGCATACGGCACCATTTGTCCTGCATCATTCTTCGTGTAAAGATGCAGAAGATCTTCAGGAAAGGCACGATATTGTGGTGCTGCCTGTACGATAACCTTATACGGTTTGCCAAACTTTATGAAGCCAGTTTGGTAGTCTGAACCCACAAGTACAGACAAACTGTTGAGTGCTTTGCCTGGTTCTACACCCTTTTGGAGTGCCAATGCATCATTAACATTGAGCATATACTGTGGAAAACTGGCTGAATAGAATGTGAAAGCATTGCCAATTTCGGGTCGTTTGTTAACCTCTCGCACGAAATCTTTGCTCACTTTCTCCATCTGATGGTAGTCATTGTTACCTGTTTTATCAAGCAATCGCATCTCAAAACCACTCGCTGCACCATATCCAGGGATCGATGGTGGTTCGAAAAAGTCGATGTTTGCAGTTGTGATAGCTTTACATTTATCTTCCAAATCACGAATAATCTCCTTTGCAGTGCGCTTCCTGTGCTTCCAATCTTTTAGGTTTATAAGACAACTTCCAGAGTTAGCACTGGTGCCTTCGGATAGGATTTCGAAGCCTGCTAATGATGAAACACTCTCTACACCATCTTCTTTTTCTGCAATTTTCAGCAACTGATGCGCCACTTCATTGGTACGTTCTATCGTCGAACCCGGCGGTGTTTCAATAACAGCATATATCATTCCCTGGTCTTCTTGTGGGATAAATCCTGACGGTAAGCCCATATTTACCCAATAAGCTAAGGCACAAAAGACGAGTACAGCACCCATTGTTAGTAGCTTATGCTTCACTGTATGCTGTAATACATGGGCATATTTCTTACTGCCAACATTAAACTGTTGATTGAAACGTTGCAGCATTCTGCCCAGCCAACCCAGCTTAACATGGTTCTCTTGTTCCTTAGTTAAGATGAGAGCACACAGTGCTGGAGTAAGTGTAAGGGCTACGAATCCAGAGAAAAGAATACTAGATGCCATCGTTATAGAGAACTGTCTGTAGAACATTCCCTCTGGTCCTCCCATAAAAGCAACGGGTATGAACACTGAAGCCATCACCAAAGAGATAGCAATAATAGCACCACTGATTTCTTTCATAGCTTTCTCTGTAGCCTCAACTGGCAACAGTTTATTGCGCGATATTTCTACATTTACTGCCTCAATTACCACTATGGCATCATCAACAACAATACCAATAGCCATAACAAGGGCAAAGAGTGAAATCATATTGAGTGTGATGTTGAATGCCAACATCGCAATGAAACTACCTAACAGGGACACAGGTACTGCCATAATAGGTATGACTGCCGACCTCCAATCGCCCAAGAATATGAACACAACGATGGCTACAAGGATGAAAGCTTCAAACAGTGTGTGTATTACTTTCTCAATACTTGCATCAAGAAAGCGGCTGATATCGTAGCTAATCTCGTAGTGCATACCTTTCGGCATGTCCTTCTGGAGGTGCTTCATAGCCTGCTTTACCTGTTTGATAACGTTGCTTGCATTACTTCCGTAAGCTTGTTTCAGGGTTACAGCTGCTGATGGACGACCGTTAAGAGTAGAATAAATATCATACACTTCACTACCCAAATGAATGTCGGCAACATCCTTCAGACGAACCGTCTGCCCATTGGCATTGCTCTTAAGGATGATGTTTCCATACTCTTCTGCCGTGGTGTAACGTCCGGGATACTTCAAAACGAACTCCTTAACCTGCGGTCTTGTACCACCACTTTCGCCTAATTTACCTGGTGAAACCTCAATGTTCTGATCTTCCAAAGCATCACTCACGTCGTCAGTCGACAGTCCGTAAGATATCATCTTGTCTGGATGTAGCCACACACGCATGGCATAACTGCGTGTACCTAATATGTCAAGATCACCCACACCATCAACACGTAGCAGCTCAGGAGATATATTTATATCGAAATAGTTAAACAGAAAGTCCTGATTAACATTAGGATCATCACTGTAAAGGTTGATATACATGAGGATATTTGGCTCTTCGCGCGATATCTTTACACCCTCACGAATCACCTCAGGTGGCAACTTGTTTGTTGCTGCCGACACACGGTTTTGCACATTTACGGCGTCAACATTAGGGTCAGTACCCAACTTGAAGACAACGTTTATCTCTGCTTCACCATCGTTTCCGGCATCACTTTCAATGTATTTCATGCCCGGAACACCATTCAATGCCTGCTCCAGCGGGATGATCACCGACTTAATAAGCAACTCATTGTTTGCTCCTGGATAGTCAGCAATGACATTTACCTTCGGAGGAGAGATGGAAGGGAACTGTGTAATAGGGAGATTAAACAGTGAGAGGATACCGATAAAGGCAATAACCAGTGCTATCACAATGGATAGAACCGGACGTCGAATGAAGATTTTGAACATCTTTTAAATGCCTATTTTGTTCAACTTGATTGATTCACGGGGTGATACGAAGCGTGTACGGACGTGGTCGCCGTCGTTAACCTTTTGTATTCCGTCCGTCAGATAGTGGTCATTGGCACTCAAACCAGAGCCAATAACGTATATTCCTGTCAGTTCTGCAGCTATCTGTATCTGCCTTTGATGAACGACATTGTTCTTGTCTACAACGAAAACATACTTCCTATCTTGTAGCTCATAGACTGCTTCTTGTGGAATAACAATGGCATGTTTCTTCTGTAAGAGTAACTGAATAGTGCCTGTCTGGCCATTGCGCAGCAGATTATGTGCATTCGTAAAGAGCGAACGAACAGATATTGTACCCGACGCACTGTCGAATTGTCCTGATATATCAGCAATCTTTCCACGTGCTGGAAATGTGCTTCCATTTGCCAAAATCAGCTTCAATGGTAGCTGCATGTAGCGGTCCGGATGCTCTTGGAAGTCGAGATAATCCGTCTCAGAGATGTTGAAATAAACCTGCATCTGCGTGTTATCCGATAGGGTTGTCAGTAAATCGTCTTGCTGAATATAGCTTCCTAGCTTCTGAGGTATGCGACCTAAGACACCAGAGAAGGGCGCACGGATAACGGAAAGACGCTTGCGCTGAACAGCAAGACGATAGTCTGCCACTGCCGACTGCAACTTTGCCTTTGCCATACGGCGTGCATTGGGCGAGATAACATTGTTTTCTGTGAGCTTACTCGTGTTCTGCAGCTCTATTTGTGCCTGCTCTTGAGCCGATTTCGACTTGGTAATCTCTTCGTCAGCACCAACAATGGCAAGGCGAAAGAGCGGTTGCCCAGCCTTGACATACTGTCCTTCGTTGACGTAAACCTGCTGAAGAATACCTTCTTGTTGGGAACGTACCTCAATATTCTTTAGTGATTGAATGTTTGCCACATAGGTTTCAGGGAGGTCTATGTCGGTAACCAACGGGGTCGTTGATGTATAGACAGCGACCGTCTCCTGGTCGTTTTTCTTAGAGTGGCAGCTCCATAGCAGCAGTGCCATGAGCAGTGTAATACCAAAAACTCTCTTCATTTATATATAATGTAGTGTTATCTCTATTAGAGGTCGTAAACTTGACCCTATCAAAAAAGTAATGCAAAGATAGTAATTTGATTCGATAGCGTTACGCTTCTGCCGACTTTTTTTCTTCTATCATAGATAAAATATAAGGTGAAGGGCGAAAGGTTGAAGAATCAAGGGGGTGTAAAGGTGGGATAGGAGAGAACCCATCGCCTTGCAGTACGTATGGAAATCGCTATAAAGAAATAATCTTACAAAAAATGAAGGGCAATAGATTGAAAAACAGACAGAAGTTGTTAAAAACCGACTTTGTAACCCTTAGTATATCAAGTAGTTACAAACAGGCTTCTAAAAGGGCATCTTTTGCACTCTAAAAGACGCCCTTTTACCATGCAAAAGGGCACCTTTTACAATGCAAACAGGCATCTTTTACAACGCAAAAGACGCCCTTCTAAAATCCACTTCATAAAAAATTTTACTTTTTTTGATGCCCCATGGCTTCTCAATAGTCCGTAAAGTGGCTCTCAATAGGGATAGGATGTCATACTCTTCCATCCTTATTCATCCCTCCCATGTATCCCTTCCCCGGATGGATATTTTATCTATTGACTCAAGAAAATCCATGAATTATTTGGTGCAATCAGAAAATCTTATTACCTTTGCACTCGCTTTTGATAAAGCAATAGGGAGATCCGCTAGCTCAGCTGGTAGAGCACAACACTTTTAATGTTGGGGTCATGGGTTCGAGCCCCATGCGGATCACCAAGTAAAAAGAGGAATAGTCATTATGATTATTCCTCTTTTTGCATTTCGTTCATCATACCATTGTCTTTTTATTCTTTCCCTTTTGCGTTTCAATCATCTGAAGATTTCATTTTAATCGTTCCCTCTTTTGCATTCAGTTCATCTTACTATTACATTTCAATTCTTCCCTTTTTGGGTTCTGTTTATCTCACGATTCATGGTGAAAGTGACATGCTACTGTTGTTAGAAAGGATGGTTAAGCCACAGATAAAAGGGCAGATGATGGAGTAAAAGTATTGTTAGTAATAAGTGAATCATAGGGGAATGGAGGACTTTCCTGTTCCTATTATCAGTCCAAAGGTTCTGGTTTGTCAGATTGATTCATATCAATAAATGCATATATGATCGAAAAAAAGAATGAAAAAGCTTTGATGTGTGCGCAAACAGTATTACCTTTGCATCGTCAAAAGACAAATTAAGATTGTTTAGGTTAGTAGTAATAGATTTAGATTTTTTAGTTCAAAGTTAGGACAAAAGAGATTGTTCAGATAATAGAAGATAGGTTTAGTTTAGGTAAAAGAAGGTTAGTTTAAGGATAACAACAATGCAAGATGATTGGTGAACGCCGTGAGGCGTGAACCAAAAGTCAAGCTCAAACACAACTTTCCTTTATGGAAATGAACAAAGGGTGCAGCAAAATGCTGCACCCTTTGTTCATTTTTATATATCCTTTGTTCGTTTCTTTTTCTCCTCCTTCTTTCCTTTTATTCTCTTGAAGGGCTTCATCTGATGGTTTTTGTGTTCTCTTCAACTTCTTGAAAATGAGTTCTTAAAAGCAGAAAGTATTATCCTCTCAGGTGTTAAATCATTGTTTTTAGGTATTGTTCACAGTGTTTATTTTTATTAATTTTGCCACCAAATAAAGACCTATGACTAAATTTATATATGCTATGAGCTTGTTTTTGCTTGCAGCAATATCAATAAAAGCACAACCAATCCAGAAGACATCAAGTTGCCTTTTGCATGGTTCAGTGGTATCTTCCACCGATGCTACAGCCATTGCGGGTGCCACTGTACGCCTTTATCAACTGAAGAAATTAGTTAGAGGGACGGTATCTGATGCTTCAGGTAACTTCAATGTGAAGTGTCCTTCATCAGGTTCTTTGCAGCTTCGTATCACTGCTGTCGGCTTCAAAGAGGTCGATACGACTCTGAATGTGCCCACAGTTACACCTATATATATATACATGCGAGCTGGGAGACACACCATGGACGAGGTCACAGTGACGGCTTCGGAGAAGCGAGGTATGACCAGTACGACCGTCATAGGACAAACGGCAATGGAGCATTTGCAGCCCTCTTCATTCGCTGATCTGCTGGCATTGTTGCCCGGAGGCATGACAAAGATCCCCGCATTGGGCAGTGCTAACGTCATAACCTTACGTGAAGCAGGACCGCCAAGTTCGCAATATGCCACTTCATCATTGGGTACGAAGTTTGTCATTGACGGTCAGGCGATTGGTACAGATGCCAATATGCAATACATTGCAGGCAGCTTTCAGGGGGATGCAGACAACAGTAGGAACCACGTTAGCTATGGTGTTGACATGCGAGAGATACCGACTGACAATATAGAAAGGTGGAAGTGGTACGCGGAATACCATCTGTTAAGTATGGAGAGTTGACCAGTGGACTGATAAACATCACTCGGAAGCGCAGCCAATCACCCCTGTTGCTTCGGCTAAAAGCTGATGAATACGGTAAATTAGTGTCCGTTGGGAAAGGATTTCTGCTCTCTAGCAAGTGGAATCTGAATGTAGATGGAGGCTTATTGGATGCCAGAAAAGAGCCAAGAAACCGTTTCGAGACCTATCGAAGACTCACTTTCTCAGCCCGTTTGCGTAGGAAATGGAATCTGGGAGAGCACTATGTACTTGAGTGGAGTGGGGCAACTGACTATTCCTTGAATATAGATAATGTGAAAACCGACCCCGAAATACAGATTCATAGAGAAGACAGTTACCGTTCATCTTACCTTAAAATGGGGATGAACCATCGGCTATTGCTTCGCAGAAAGGCATTGGTGGGACTCCAGAGTGTGTCTTTGGCATACTCGGCAAGCCTTGCTTCCGACAGAATACACCAGACTGAAGCCGTCGCTTTACAGCGTGATTACGTCGTACCGTTGGCATATGAGAGTGGAGAATACGATGGATTGTTCCTTCCCATGCAGTATATCTGTGACTATAGGGTGGAAGGAAAGCCCTTTTACAGTACTCTTAGAGGAGAGACAGAATGGTTGGCACGGACGTCATTCATCAGCCATCACATCACGGCAGGTGGTGAATTCCTGTTGAATAAGAACTATGGTAGAGGGCAGATCTTCGATATTACCAAGCCACTTCACGCCTCTACAGCCCGCAGGCCACGGGCATATAAAGACATACCAGCCACAGATATCCTCTCTTTCTATGCCGAAGACAAAGCCACAATGCCCATTGGTAAACACCAACTGACGGTGATGGCAGGACTTCGTACCACCCAAATGCTGAATATTCCAGCATATTATGCCGTCCATGGGAAGCTCTTTACGGATACAAGAGTTAATGTTCAGTGGGATTTCCCATCCTTTCTGGGCTTCAAAAGCTTTGTTTCCGGAGGCTTTGGGATGATGACCAAGATGCCGACAGTGCTGGATTTATATCCCGATTACGTGTATAAGGACATCACGGAGATGAACTATTGGGATGTCAGACCAGCCTATAAGCGTATCCATATACGTACATATAAACTCAATCAGGTTAACCCTGACCTCCGTCCGGCACGTAATAAGAAGTGGGAAATACGTCTGGGAATGGACAAAGGAGCACACCATTTCAGTGTAACTTACTTCCATGAGGACATGAAAGACGGCTTCAGAAGTACCACAACGATGCGTCCTTTCATCTATAAGAGGTATGATACCTCGGTGATTAACCCTTCTGCACTTACGGGTCCACCGTCTTTGGCATCCCTACCTGTGGTCACTGACACCCTGTTAGATGGTTATGGACGAACCGAAAACGGCTCACGAATAATGAAACAAGGCATAGAATTCCAGTATTCCTCCCCTCGAATACCCATCATTCAGACCCGTATCACGGTGAATGGGGCGTGGTTCCGAACCCTATATGAGAACAGTATACCCTTGTTTCGGTCGGCTCCTAACGTCGTAGTGGGCACTGTTGCCATAGCAGACAGGTATGCCGGATACTATATGAGTACGGATAAATACGACAAACAGATATTCACTTCGAACTTCATCTTCGACTCTTATGTGGACAAACTGGGGTTGATTCTGTCGGCAACAGCGGAGTGTTTCTGGATGAGTAACACCAAACGACCTGCCACATCGAGTGTTCCTATGGGCTATATGGACATCACTGGCACCGTACATCCGTATGTTGAGGCTGACCAGAGTGACCCTTATCTGCGGTGGTTGGTGCTGACAGGCACTGCAGGACAGGACATGGACTATCGGGAAAGAAGCTATATGCTCGTCAATTTCAAGGCTACAAAGCGTTTCGGACAGCATCTATCACTGTCGTTTCGCGGATAGAGTGTTCTATGTAGCCCCTGATTACGAAGTCAATGGCTTCATCGTGCGCCGTACTTTCTCCCCTTATTTCGGCATGGAGATAGGGTTGAAGATATGAAATGAGTATTTATAATATAACAAATAGATGATGAAAAAACTCTTAAAGACCATCTCTGTGATGGCATTGGCATTGCTTCTGGGTAATGCTTGTACCAATGATGACGTCCCATCGGGCAAGGTTTCGATTAAATATGCCAAACTTGTGCTTAAGATAGGCTTACCTCAAGGCTTCCAGGATGTCGACTCTCTCGTGGCATTTCATGTGAAAGTACATAATGTTTCTACGGGAAGAGACAGCTCTTACACCGTTCCGAACATTACTCGGGAGGCTGTTACGGAAGGGATTCCACCCACAGTAACACTTGATACCCTGACCATTGCCGAAGGACTTTACAATGTTGAGCTTGAGGCAAAGGCTGTTTATCACAGTCGATTGAAGACCCCAAGCACCGTCAGAGGTAACCTTATGAACCATACTATCGTACAAGATGGCACTGATGTGGCGTCTTCTGTCATCGTAAACCTCTTCTCTCCCAACATGGATAACGGCTTTGTGATAGCTGAAATACATGCTGCACGCACGTTAAGACCATCTGGTGACCCGTATACAGGCGACCAATACTTCCGAATCACAAACAATTCGGACACTGTTATGTATGCTGATGGGTTGTTTATAGGCGAGAGTGCGTTCCAACAGATGATACATCAGGACTATAAACCTTATATATTAGATAAGGAGACACCACTCCAATATCTCACGAAAGTACCTGGAATACATGGTAAAGACAAGAAATATCCTGTGCAACCAGGGGCTTCTCTCATCATCTGCGACAATGCTATAGACCATACAACGGCTGATCGTAACCCTAATTCGTTCGATCTTTCAAAGGCTGATTGGGAATGGTTTGATGAGTCAACAAACCCCAGAGTGACGGATATTGATAACCCTGCAGTACCGAATATGGAGCGTCTCTACACCTATTCACGTACCATCTGGGGTCCACATGACCGTGGCTTCTATGCTTATGTCATTGGTTTTCTGGGCGTAGACAGTCGTACTTACCTTACGGATAAGGCTTATCAGTATGATTATTCCTATCGGTTTGTGTATGGATCAACGTCCAAGGACATGAAGTTCCATGCTGTTAAGGTTCCTAACACATGGATTCTTGATGCCGTGGTGTTGGCTATAAGGGATATGAAGAAGTGGAATGTCATCAGTCCAACATTGGACAATGGCTATGCATGGTTCTCTGAAGTAGACCATGATAAGAACCGTTATGGCAAGTCAGTACGCAGGAAATACAATTCAAGAACGCATAAACTGATTGATACAAACGACTCTCAGCACGACTTTGAGACGGTAAAAGCCAATCCATGGTATGTCTTTAAGTAGGTTATATCACTGCTTTCACATCGTAATCTGCTGTTGTCTGCCGCTCACGGGGGCTGCTCAGGAGAGCGAAAGGGATTCTCTTCCCTCACATTCGTTGGTGTATGTGAGGGAGGCTGATACCTATTTGCGTTATTTCAGTCGATTGATTGGGACGGATATCACATCAAATCTGGATGAATTCCACCATGGTTTCTCTCAGATAAAGGCTGGTTATCAGCATGATAACACCTCACTTCCCCTTGATGCACAGCAGGGCTCGGGAACTGAACTGATGTTTTTCAGGGCACAATCCCACATGAAAACCAGTAAGAATGCTGTGGCTTGGGGAGAGGCTTGCTATGAGAATGGACGGCGAATGGGTATCTCCTGGAATCTGAACAGTGATTATAAACGTGTCTTTCCATACGTTATTGCCGACACAACAACGCTCTCTATGCTGCGAGAATACTATCTTTTCCGTGGCGGATACGCTCATCAGCTGAACAAACTGGCGTTAGGAGCAGAGTTGAGTTACCGTTCTACGACGGAATATCGCGATGTTGACCCTCGTCCGAAGAATACTTCACTTGATGTTCAGATACGTTTGGGTGCTGGATATGCCGTGTCGGCGCAGCGGATGGTTGGTCTGACGGCTGGTGCAGGCAGATATAATCAGCAGAGTAACGTACTGTTTATGAACCCACAAGGCAACCGTGTGCTCTATCATCTCATGGGACTTGGTATGCAATACTTCCGCTTCAAGGGACTGCAGAATGCTGTTAAATACGAAGGGAGTAACTATCTGATAGGGCTTTCTACGTACACGAAGAACCGAATGGGGCTGCAGGCATCAGCGGATATGGCGTATGAGACGGTACAGAAACGCCTTGCTTCGGAGCGGGATGTCCCCATTTGCGATGCTTTTCAGACGACATGGCGAGGTGATGTCTCATGGATTGGGCAGCGGAAGCAATGGACTTACAAGGTGACACTCAATGTTGAGGCTGTTGAAAGGGATGGACAGGAGCGCTTTTATGACAGTGGTTTGACCAATTATCAGCAGATAGCGAGTGCCAGACCCTTTGTTTTCCAGCGGCAAATGATGTGCTTGTCGGTCACGGCATTACGTCGTTTCTCACCTCTGACGTGGTTGATCATTCAGCCCAACGTGGCTTATGAGGTGCAGAACACCCAGTATATAATGCCCGTAAGACAGTTGAAGACGGCTTTCATGATACCTTCTTTGCAAATGAAAGTGTCGAGATTGTTCTCAAAAAGTCTGTTGTCAGTGGGGCTACAGACGGCAGTTGGACGACAAATGCACCATCATTTCGTGTTTGATGAGCCCGAACTGTTTGACAAATCGGTTGAGATGTTTCGTAACAATGCTGCTATGCAGCAGGCAAACTACTGTGATGCGGCGTTGGAAGTGCGGTATGACGTACAGCTTATCAAGGCTCTTTCTTCCGTCTTTGTGCAGATAACGGCTGGTCATCGGTGGTTTGATAACCATCAGAAAGCCTATAACACAGAACTATCAGTTGGTGTTACGCTCTGATAATAACCATGTTATGATATATGATTCAATATCTAATTAATAATTAAAAAATAAACTTTTATGAAGAAAATTCTACTTACAATGTTCCTGATTTTGTGCAATGTGCTGGCTCTTTCTGCACAGAATGGTGGGGCAATCAAGGGCGATGCCTACTTCAATCAGCGTGTCGTAGGACTGAAAAAGGCTGGTATGCTGGAGCAAGAGGTGACATCTCATTTCAGTGACGTGTATGTTCAGGGTATCAAAGTCATTGGTCCGATGAACGAAAAGGACCTCCGTTATCTGGCAAAGTTGGCAAAAGGCGGAACACTGAACGACCTTCACTCTGCCAATCTCACTGATGCTGTGGTGGAAAACATCCCAGAAGGGTGCTTCAAGGACCTCACTTATTTCATGTATATCTACTTCCCGTCATCATTGAAAAGCATCTCTGACAATGCGTTTAAGAACTGTAACCTACTTGCCGTGCTTCTGAATGACGGACTTGAGACGATTGGGAACAGTGCGTTCTATGGTGTTCACAGCAAGAGTCTGACTATCCCTGCCTCGGTAAAGCACATCGGTGATGCTGCTTTTGCTGGTAATAAGGACTATAAAACGGTGACTGTTGACGCTGCGAATACGAACTTCAAGATGGTTCAGAACATGCTTTGCGATGTGAAAGAGCAGAAGGTGCTGCAGTGTTTCGACATGGCTGAGGGTACAATCGATATTCCTCAGGGGATGAAGAGCATTGGGGATGAGGCTTTCTCTCCGCTTCATAACGTCACAACAGTGCGTATCCCTTCTTCCGTTACACGTGTTGGTAATGAGGCGTTCAGTGCTGCTTACGGATTGAAGAACATTGAAGTGGCTGCTGAAAACCCTTCTTTCACAGCCGTTGAGAGTGTATTGTTCAGCAAGGATCAGACGGATTTGATTACTTATCCTGCCTCAAAGGATGGACAGTCTTACACCGTTCCTACCACCGTAAAGCACATTCTCGACGGTGCTTTCGCACAGGCAGGTGGGCAAAACGCACATAAAGGCATGAAAGGTGCAGAGAAAAGGAAGAATGATTTGACTAAGGTTACGGTGCCAGAAGGTGTGGAGAGCATAGGGAAGGATGCTTTCCTCTTCAGTGGACTGTCAGAGATCAGTCTACCAAAGACGTTGAAGAGCATCGGCAGCAACTGTTTCTATTATAGTGATCTGACGCAGATCGTCATCCCAGAGGGTGTAACCCGATTGGAAGATGCTACCTTTGGCGCATGCGCAGGATTGGAGAAAGTGACGTTACCCAGTACGTTGAACTATATAGGACGTGACATTTTCGCTGTTTATAATCCTGCTTTGACGGACATTCTCCTCTATGCTGAGGTGCCACCAGTATGTGATGATGAGGCTTTCCATACGTTCGACAATTCCGTTACATTGCATGTTGTGGGCAGCGCAGTGAAGAAATACAAGCAGAACAGTGCTTGGGGCAATGGTCCCTTCGACTCTATTGTAGGCGACTTGACACCAACGGGTGTGGCACACGTGGTGCAATCGGCTGATAATGTGACTGTTGTTGGGATATATGATATCCATGGTATGAAGCTCCAACACAAGGTGAAAGGGTTGAATATACTGAAGATGAGCGATGGAAGTGTACGTAAAGTAATGCTAAATACACTCAACTAAATGGCACTTCTAATGTGGTATTAAGTTTTCGGGATGTATATTTTGGTTCGGAGCATGGCAGCTTTTGTCATGCTCCTTTTTTGTTTTCTGATGTTATGAAAAGCCTTTACACAAACTGAAGGGTGATAGTTGACTTTTTCAAAGAAAAGGGTTCATTTCTCGGTTTGTAATCATCAGATAATCAAAGGGTTGCAGACAGGCTTGTAAAAGACGCCCTTTTGCGTTGTAAAAGATGCCCTTTTACTCATCAAAAGATGCCCTTTTGCAATGCAAAAGGGCATCTTTTAGAATGCAAAAGGGCACCTATTGGAATCCTAATGTGAATTTATTTGACGTTATGTGGTCCTTGCCTCATTGTCCTTCGGTCATTCCGAAGACGTGAGTCCTGCATGCTTTGATGCGATTGATGGCTTCTACATACACTTGGAAGTCATATTTCGTCTCCCCTCTGAATGATAATGCGATGGCATAAGGGCTACCGTCATTGCCGTTTTTGGGGCGTGCACTTGAGCTATAGAAGTATCCGCTGAAGCCAACATTTACCATTCTACCAATGTAACTGTAGCCTAAAGCAGGCAGGAAGAAGTAATCTGACAGACGTGCAGAGGCTGGTGGCGTTGCCACGGGAGCGGAGTTATGATAGTAAGTATTCGCCACAAGGAGTCTGCAATCCTTACCATCGGGTGTCTGTTCGGTACTGAATCCGCTGATTTTCTCCTTCTTCAAGAACCACATACCACCTTTCCAAAGGTGTCCGACGAAGGAGTATAACTTGTCTTTGTCGATGTGTGGGTCGCCTTTCAGGCAGTACCAAGCCATCTCATTGGCGTTGGGCAGTTGTTTGAAGAGTGCCGTTTGTGCATCATTCCGAATGTTCTCGCCAGGATAACTGTCGTTGTACCAGCGGTCTGGGGCAGTATCTTTCTCTCTAGGGTAGTTATTATTATATGAGTCACCAGGCAGTTTAGCATAGCTACTCATGATCTCTGCTGACACTTTTGGCTGCCATACATCTGTTGTTCCCCACTGATGAGGGTACCAATAATTCTGTTTCGCATCCCACATGTAGTACATTGGACTGTAATTCAGTATCTTCAGATTGGCTGGCATGGGGTAGTAGGTGTTCTCTTTATAGTCAAAAGAAGGGTAATGCTTCGTGATTACATCTGAAACTTTTGTGAAAACGTCCTGGATATAATACTTGATCGTCAGCTTATGTACACCGGGTTTCATGACGACATACGTACCATTATCATCGATATTTGCTGTTATTTCCTTGATAGGGAAGCCGTTAGGATATTGATTTAGGGCGCTGTTCTTAGAGTTGGTATTGACCGTTATCACCTTACCAGTACCATCATTCTTGAGCGTTTCGGTAGAGTGGTCGATGCTATAAGTGCCCACGACATCATTATCCGAGGATATTTCCACCTTATATATATAGCAGTCTTCAAGACGGGAGTTGGCATTGTAGGGTTGCAAGACAAGTATCGTCGACTTGTGTTTGATGCGGAATTCATAGGCTATGCCCGTCCCTTTCTTCGCAATAGCAGTGCCCCAGTCGCCTGATTTACCAAGATGTGAAGACGAATTGGGCATGTCCTGCTGCTGAATATTGGGGTAAACTACTTGGTTACTGTTCGTGTTTTCGCCGAGATAGAGCACTTTATAGCTGTTCTTTCCGCCGAATTTCCCCGGTACTTTGAACTTAAAGGAAGCCACATTGTCCTCATCTACGGCGTTAGTGCTTTGTTGCCAGATGCCATTATCGTCCTGAACAAAGATCCGATCACCCTTGGTCCACTTGTATTTCCCGTTGTTATAATCGATTGAAATACGTGTGGAAGGTGATGAAACAAAGGTAGTTAGGTTCTTATCCTCCGCACTATTCAACCGTTTCCTGTTGTTGTCTGAAAGGTCTTCGTTGGTGCATGAAGATGCAATGATTGTCAAGATAAAGGTCAAAATAAGGTAAAGTGAACACTTCTTGTATATCTTCTGGTTATTCATAAAATGTTGTTTAGTTGGTTATTAACTAAAATATTACAAATCACGGAATGCCGATTAGTCTGCTTTCTATAAATGTTTTGTATTATTTTCTGTCGTTGATTCTATCATTTTTGTCATTGATTAAATCATTTTCCGTTGTTGATTAAATCACTTTGAGTTGTTGATTCTATCATTTTCCGTTGTTGATTAAATCACTTTCAGTTGTTGATTGTATCATTTCCCGTTGCTGATTCTATCATTTTCCGTTGCTGATTCTATCATTTTCCGTTGTTGATTCTATCATTTTCAGTTGTTGATTCTATCATTTTCCGTTGTTGATTAAATCATTTTCAGTCGTTGATTAATAGATTCATTCCTCCCATTTGTCCCATAAATTAACGGTATCTAATTCGAATAACGGTACGGGTTTGGCATCAAGCGGCTCTGGACCGGTACCTTTGTTACTATCCTCCTGATCACCCTCAAAGGGTGAATTGTCCATCAAAGGATAATTGTCTACCAACAGGACCTCCATCATTGGCTTTAAATAACACACTTTTAAACTTTTCGTTTCATTTGGTTTCATGTTTTTTTAGTTTAAGAAAGATGCAGCATAGAAGTAGGTTTTCTTATGTACATACTTTGAAATTATTTGTAGATTTTATGTAAAACTTCGGTTTATAGCGGGCACAAAGGTATTCATTCTTTCGTAAATCACAAACGATTTGATGAAAAAAATGTTCATAAAAATACTACTCATACGTGGGATTATGGGGCATTTTGCATCAAAAAGTGGCTTTTTTGTACATATAAAGGTAGTACTTTGTTGCGAGGATGATAGTGTGTAACTGTCATGTATATAGTATTTTACGAGCTAAAAGACAATGTTTAAAAACGTAAAAAACAAGAAAAATCATAATTAATGATGATTTTTTCTGCTTTTCATACATAATATATAAAATAAAAAACCTATCTTTACAGACGAACAGAACATTATGTATATGCAACTAAAAACCTACCTAAACAAGCTGCAAAAGATGTGGACAGGCTTCTTGTCAAAGATGTCATATCGGCAGAAAGTAACACTTTCCGTGCTATGTGGCGTCATTGTCGGGTTGACAGGTCTGTTTTTCTATTTGCTACGTATGCATACATATATAATAGGTGACGACCCTGCAGCATGTATTAACTGCCATATCATGTCGCCATATTACGCTACTTGGGCGCATTCAGCCCACGCTCGTAACACAACATGCAACGATTGCCATGTTCCTAACAACAATATGGCAGCGCATTATGCCTTTAAAGGCATGGATGGTATGAAGCATGTCGCCTATTTGTGACCTTTAGCGAGAGACAATCCATAGAAGCTGAAGACGCATCGGCTGAAGTTATCATGGATAACTGTATCCGTTGTCATAAACAACTCAACCAAGAGTTTGTTAATACAGGCCGAATTGACTACATGGAAGCCAAGAGAGGAGAAGGAAAAGCATGTTGGGACTGTCACAGAGACGTTGCTCACATGAATAAAAACTCACTCTCAAGCGCACCAAATGCTGAGTTCGTAGAACCAATGCCACCTTCTCCGGTACCGCATTGGCTGCAGAAAGCGTTGGGAAGAGAATGATAATACAACAAAAACAAGAGCAAGAAATAAGAAAATAAATAAACTAAAACCTATATAATTATGGCAAAGACATTAAAGAAATGGCAAGGCTGGTTGATCTTCGGAGGCGCAATGGTCATTGTGTTTGTCCTTGGTCTGCTCTGTTCATCAATGCTTGAGAGAAGAGCTGAGGTGGTTAGCATCTTCAATAATAGGCAAACTAAGATGACAGACTCCATCGTCTCACAGAACGAAAAGTTCGCTCAGGACTTCCCAAGGGAGTATGAGACATGGTCAATGACCGAAGATACAACCTTCAAGAGCAAATACAACTCTTCACAAGAGCAGGATGTGTTGGCTGAAAGACCAGAGATGGTGATCCTATGGGATGGATATTCCTTTGCTCGTGGCTACAATACACCACGTGGTCACCGCCATTGTATTGAAGACTTACGCAAGATTATGCGTACAGGTAGCCCTGGTGTAGATGGTCAAGAAGACCTCCAGCCAGGTACTTGTTGGACATGTAAGGGTCCGGATGTAATGCGTTTGATGCGTGAAAAAGGAACAGATAAATTCTATGCTGCCAAGTGGAGCGACTGGGGACCAGAGGTCATGAACACCGTCGGTTGCTCTGACTGCCATGATGCAAGGACTATGAAGCTCCGTCCTGCTCGTCCTGCGCTCTATGAAGCATGGGCTCGTGTCGGTAAAGACGTGAGAAAAGCCAGTCATCAAGAGATGCGTAGCCTGGTCTGCGCACAGTGCCATACGGAATATTACTTCGAGAAAGAGAATGGAAACTATCTCCATTTCCCACAAGAAAAGGGTATGACGTGTGAGGCAGCAGAGGAATATTACGATAGTATTGGCTTCTATGACTATATCCATCCACTGTCTAAAACGAAGATTTTAAAGGCACAGCATCCTGGATATGAGCTCTCTTTGCAGGGTATTCATGCGCAACGTGGTGTCTCATGTGCCGACTGTCACATGCCATATATCTCTGAAGGCGGTGTGAAATACACTGATCACCACATCACAAGTCCATTGGCTAACATCAATCGTACGTGCCAGACCTGTCACAGACAGGATGCTGAGACCCTCAGACAGAACGTTTATGAGCGTCAACAGAAGATCTATGACTTCCGTACACACGTAGAAAAGGAACTTTCAGCAGCACATATCGAGGCGAAATTTGCTTGGGATAAGGGTGCAACAGCAGCTGAAATGGAGCCAGTTCTTAAGGATTTGCGCAAAGGACAGTGGCGTTGGGACTATGCAGTAGCCAGCCATGGTGCAGCATTCCATGCTCCTCAGGAGGTAATGCGCCTACTTGCGAGTGCTATGGAGTATGCTAAAGACGCACGATTGCAGATAGCTCGTGTCGTAGCACGTCACGGTTTCACGGGTCAGATACCACTTCCTGACATCTCAACTAAGGCGAAGGCTCAGGCTTATATTGGTCTTGACATGCCTAAACTGAATGGTCAGAAGAAGCAGTTCCTTGACACTATCGTTCCAAAGTGGATTGAAATTGCAAAGAAGAACAAGCGTTTCATCACTAAACCTATGTAAGGTTAGTTGATGGTTAACAATAGATAGTTGATGGTTTAAGGGCTGTCAACTATCTTTTTGTGAACACTTCATGACCTTCTTGTCTGACTTTGATGCAGAAAGTAAGGATGACTTCCTATGCGAGCGTGCATAAAATCTTCCACAAGAGACGGTCTGCAGTTGGTTGATACGCATGGAATACTGGGCTGATAGGTGGTAATCATTGGGCGTATTACGCGTAGATGATCTTTAGCTTTGGGATGTTCTTTTATGAAATCAGCCTACTTTCAAAGATCAATTGTAAGCTTTTAGCAGTTTAAAAGATAAGCTATCGGGCACTAACCATAGGTTTCGGGCGGTTCAAACGATATGTAATCCCGTGCCAAGCATGGGCTTTGGGCGGTTTAACGGATAAGCAAATCCATGCCAATCGTGGATTTTGATGGTTTAAATTGTAAACTATTACATGTTAATCACATGGCTTGATATAGTTTCAACCATCAGCAATCAGGTAGCAACTACGGGCTTTGAATGGTTTAAAATGCAAGCAAATCCTGTGTCAACTGTGGGCTTTTGTTGGTTTAAATGATAAGCAATCACGTGCTAACCGTGGGTTTTTGGTGGTTTAAATGGTAAACTGTTACATGTTAATCACATGGCTTGATATAGTTTTAACCATCAGCAATCAAGTGCTAACCGTGGTCTTCGAGCGGTTTAAAGGACAAGCAAATTCGTGGTAACCGCGAGCTTTTAGGGGGGTGAATGGTAAACTATTACATGTTAATCACATGGCTTGATATAGTTTTAACCATCAGCAATTAAGTGCTAACCGTGGTCTTCGGGCGGTTTAACGGACAAGCAAATCCATGCTAACCGTGGGCTTTGGGTGGCTTAAGGAACAAGCAAATGCATACTAACCGTGGGCTTTTGGTGGTTTGAAAGGTAAACTATTACATGTTAATCACATGGTTTGATATAGTTTCAACCGTCAGCAATTAGATGCCAAAATAGACTTTGGGTGGTTTAAACGATAAGCTATCGGGCACTAACCATAGGCTTTGGGCGGTTTAAAAGACAAGCAAATTCGTGCCAACCATGAGCTTTGAATGGTTTAAAGGGCAAGCAAATTCGTGCCAACCGTGGGCTTCGGGCGGTTTAAAGAACAAGTAAATTCGTGGTAACCGTGGGCTTTTGGTGGTTTGAAAGGTAAACTATTACATGTTAATCACATGGCTTGATATAGTTTCAACCATAAACAATCGAGTGCTAACCACGGGCTTCGGGTGGTTAAAAAGACAAGCAAATGCATGCCAACCGTGGGTTTTTGATGGTTTAAATGGTAAACTATTACATGTTAATCACGTGGCTTGAGATAGTTTCAACCATAAGCAATCGGGTGCCAACCATGAGCTTTGAGCGGTTTAAAGGACAAACAAATCCATACCAGTCATAGGCTTTAAGCGGTTTAAACGATAAGCTATCGGACACTAACCATAGACTTTGGGCGGTTCAAGCGATATGTAATTCCATGGCAATCATGGGCTTCGGGTGGTTTAAAGGACAAGCAAATTCATGGTAACCGCGAGGTTTTAGGGGGTTGAATGGTAAACTATTACATGTTAATCACATGGTTTGAGATAGTTTCAACCATAAGCAATCGGGTGCCAACCATGAGCTTTGATCGGTTTAAAGGACAAACAAATCCATACCCGTCATAGGCTTTAAGCGTTTTAAAAGATAAGCTATCGGACACTAACCATAGACTTCGGACGGCTCAAACGATATGTAATCCCGTGCCAATCACGGGCTTTGAATGGTTTAAAAGACAAGCAAATGCATGCCAACCGTGGGCTTTAAATGGTTTAAAAGATAAGCTATCAGGTGCCAACCATGGGCTATAAACGGGTTGGGGCATGAGCTTTAAAATATTAGAAAAGGGTTTTCAACACTTTTATCAGTGAACATTTTAGTATCAAATATCAATAGTATCTATGTGGAATAAGCCTTATACTCTGAAAGAAGGTACAGCAATCGTCGCTGGATTATTGGTTACAGGCGGATTATTACAGGTAACATTAGGTCCCTTAGAGTGGGGACTCTTCGCTTGGCCAGCCAATTTTATCACTCTTATCTTATTCGTTTTCCTTCTTATCGTAGCATATTTGTTACGTAAGCGGTCGTATTTCTGCCTCTTCATGTCCACCATGCAAGCGGCGATACCTGCTATTGCAGCTGCGGCAATACTCACTCTTATCATGGGAGTTACCAAGCAAGTGGCAGAAGGAAAGCGTCCTATGGATCCTCTCGGACTAACGAAAATGCTCAGTTTCTGGCCATTTATCTTAGTCTATGTATGGATGACAGCTATCTTAGGAGAGGTTACTATCAACCAGATAGTACGTTTCTCATGGCGTCGTTTCCCCACATTGGTAAGCCATGTCGGGTTGTTTCTCATTCTGACATGCGGCACACTCGGTAGTGCAGACATGCTTCGTGTGAAGATGTATTGCGAAACTGGTCAGCCAGAGTGGCGTGGTTTGGATGCGTTTAACAATGTTCATCAGCTTCCTGTGGCTATACAATTGGAGAAATTCACCATTGATGAGTATCCTCCCAAGCTCATGTTGATTGACAAGACAGGGCGTCCTCTTCCTCAGGACAAGCCCGAAAACCTACTTGTTGATAATGGAATGAAGAGCGGTCAACTGCTTGATTGCAAGATAGAAATACTCAAACGCATTGACAATGCAGTACCTGTTATGCTCAGTAAGATGATCGGTAAGATGCCCGAAGGCATGATGGGTAACATCCGTATGGACTCTTTAGGTCAGGCAAGGAACAAGGATGGCTACATTGCCAGTGATGCTTCCGGTTCAGCTTGTGCGTTATTGGTAAGAGTGACGAGAGGTGTCAATGCCAACGGCAGTAGTGATTCGAATCTGATAAAAGGTCAGAAGCAAGTTGTGACGGGCTGGATTACCAGTGGCAGTTACCTCTTCCCTTATCAAGCATTGCGCCTGAAAAACGGCCGAATGTTAGCCATGCCCAACCGTGAACCACGTCGTTTCGCTTCACTTGTTAATATTTACACCCAAAGTGGACAAAACATTCAGACAGAGATTGAGGTCAACAAGCCTTTCACCATTGAGGGTTGGAAGATTTATCAGCTCAGTTATAACGAGCAGATGGGCAAATGGAGCAATCTGAGTGTCTTCGAATTAGTGACCGATCCTTGGTTACCAGTAGTTTATATAGGTATATTCATGTTATTAATAGGTGCCGTTGGGATGTTCCTGACAGCAAGTCGTAAGAAGGAGGTAGAGCCATGATCTGGAGTTATTTCATTATTTTCGCATTGGTGTCAGTAGTCTTGTGGGCAACAGGCGCATGGGCTGCATGGCGCAATCGTCGTGCTTTGGCTTTTGCCACCACAGGCTTTGGACTCGCCATTTTCTTTGCTTACATCCTAATTATGTGGATAACTCTGGAGCGTCCACCGCTCCGTACGATGGGAGAGACGCGTCTTTGGTACAGCTTCTTCCTTCCTTTGGCAGGCGTCATTGTCTACAGTCGTTGGCAATACAAGTGGATATTGAGTTTCTCAACACTCCTTGCAACTGTCTTTGTATGCGTCAATCTCTTCAAACCAGAGATTCATTCCAAGACCCTTATGCCTGCTTTGCAGAGTCCATGGTTTGCTCCTCACGTCATAGTCTACATGATGGCGTATGCACTTTTGGGTGCTGCGGTGGTCATGTCAGTGTATCTGCTCTTCTTCAAGAAAGGCGATGACACTACGAAAGAGATGGAGATCACTGATAATCTCACCTATGTTGGGTTGTCTTTCATGACCCTTGGCATGCTCATGGGTGCCCTTTGGGCGAAAGAAGCATGGGGACATTACTGGTCATGGGACCCTAAAGAGACGTGGGCAGCCATCACCTGGCTTTCCTATCTGGTCTATGTACACTATCGTCAGTACCGTTCACGCGACATTCGTCCTGCGTTGTGGGTGCTTATCATTGCCTTCTGTCTGCTTCAGATGTGCTGGTGGGGAATCAATTACCTTCCTTCTGCACAGGGTGTGAGTGTACATACGTATAACTTAAGCTAAGTATTGTTGTGCTAAGAATTACCTTTACAAAACTAACATATATATAAATTCTAAAATCAAACGAAAGCGTTCATTTTCTGATTTGTAACTTTAAGACTATCAGTAGGTTATGAATAGGGTTGTAAAAGACGCCCTTTTGACCTGCGAAAGGTGCCCTTTTACACTTCAAAAGGGCACCTTTTACAATGCAAAACATGCCCTTTTGGAATGCAAAAGGGCATGTATTGTTTTATACACTACGATTTTTTATTACATAATGTCTTCTCCCTGCCTTGCCAGGTACTCCAGTCTGCCGATTGAAAGCAGCGTATCCCATGCTTTCTTCTGCAATGTTACAGCATGTAGTTTTGTGTCGTGTAATCTGTGGAAGAAGCCCATCAATCGGTATTTTTCCATAAAACGCTTTGTCTTTTCATATCTTTTTTATACTTTTGACACCTGAAAAAGAATACATATTATGCGACAAATTATCCAATATTTCACAGATGATGACCTCTACAAGTTGACCATGTGCTGTGCCGTCATTGACAATTTCCCACGTGCACACGTATGTTATCAGTTCGTAGACCGTGATGATACGGTTTATCCAGAGGGCTTTGCGCGTGAAGTGGAACACCAGATAGCATTGCTTGAGTCCGTCATTATCACCGATGAAGAGATCCGTTTCCTCCGCAGAAAATGCAATTATCTTCCAGAATGGTTCCTTACTTACCTCCGAGGATTCCGCTTTTCACGTGATTGGGTGAAGGTTTGGCAAAGCGAAGAAGGCCATTTGCACATTGAGTTTGAGGGCTTATGGGCAGATACAATCCTACTTGAAGTGAAGGTTTTGGCTATTGTTTCAGAGTTGTTTTACCTCTTTAATGAGCAAGCACAAGGCTTTGACTATCAGGAACTATATGATAAGACCTATCATAAGGCTGAACGTTTGCTTGAAGCAGGGTGTGTTTTCTCCGACTTTGGTACACGTCGTCGTGCCAGTTTAGTGGCTGAAGACACTGCCGTCCGTGCTATGAAAGACTGCTATGAGAGCCGTAAGTGGAAGGGAAGGTTCGTTGGAACGAGTAATATCCACCTTGCAATGAAGTATGATCTGATGCCTGTTGGCACCATGGCGCATGAGTTTATCTGTGCAATCGGTGGTATGTTCGGTCCGCAAATGGCGAATTACATGGCTATGGAAGCATGGCGTAAGACCTATCGTGGTGCACTTGGAACTTATCTTTACGATTCTTTCGGTTGGGATATCTTCTCTTATAACTTCTCAGAGGACTTTGCCAACCAGTTCAAAGGGCTTCGTGTTGACTCTGGAGACAACATTGAGCAGTTGGAAAAGATCATTGATAAGTATAAATCCTTCGGCATTGACGCCCGTGACAAACAGGTGTTGTTCTCCAATGCGTTGGACACTGACCGTGCGATAGAGATACAGAAGTATGCTGAAAGTAAGGTGAAACCATCCTTCGGCATCGGTACTCACTTCACGAATGACTTCCCTCACGTGAAGCCAATGAATATTGTTATCAAGCTGGTGTCGGTGAAAATAACGGAGTTATGGCCTTTCTATAACGATACTTGCAAGATATCAGAGGACAATGGCAAGCATACTGGAAAGCCAGAAGTCATCCAACGGTTCATGGAAGCAATCCATTACAAGGGTTAAAACCGTCAGAAAACAGTTACTCCCAGCGTCTTTCCTTTCGGAGAGGAGCTGGGGGTAATTTGTTTTATCGTGCTTCTATCTGTCTTAATCCCTTCTTATAATAGAGGTAATAGAGCACGCCTGCCGTTGTAAGACCAAACGGGAAGGCAAACCATATACCTACTAATCCATAGCCTAACTGTATTCCCAGCAAGTAACCTAAGGGTAGGGAAACAATGAAAAAGGCAATGAAAGCAATCCAAATCAGTGGTTTCACATAGGCTATTCCACGCATGGCGTTGGCGTAATTGCACTGCAATCCGTCGCCAAACTGATATACCATAAAGGGTATAACGGTCAAAGAAACCATGGATGTAACGGCTGCATTGTCGGTAAACAACCCTCCAATGCTGTTTCGGAGCAGGAAGATTGGGACCGAAGTAGCCACAGCAAGCAGCAGAACAAGGTGGAATCCAGCTGTGACATTGCGTCTTACGGCTTCATAATCACGCTGTCCCATGAAGTTGCTGACGCGTACTGCCACAGCAGAAGCCAGTCCGTAGTAGATCATATAACCCAACTGTGAGATGGTCAACATCACCTGATGCGCTGCCAAAGCCGTCGTTCCGATCCATCCAACCATAAGACTTGACAGGCTGAAGGCTGCCGTCTCCATACCCATCTGCAGTGCAAGCGGTAGTCCGATAGATGTGATCTGTCTGAAATCAGTACGGTTAATCTTGCCTTGTTGCCATCCCTTGTGATATTCTTTATACCTTTTACTAAAGAAAAAGATGGTAGCCATTACGACAGTCATCATGATTCTGGATGCCATAGTGGACAGTCCTGCACCATCAAGTCCCATCTCTGGGAAGCCGAATTTACCATATATAAGCACCCAGTTGCCGCATACGTTCATCACGTTTCCTGCTATCAGTACCCACATAGGGAGCCTTGTGTCGGTTATTCCATCAGCAAACTGCTTGAAAGTATTGAACCAACACACGAAAGGCAACGACACTAACTGTATCAGAAAGTAGGAACGCATCAGTGGAAGAAGCTCCTCCGGCTGTCCTAAACGGTACAGATTAAGGTAGAGTAGGGACATTCCCGCTACCAAGATCAGTGCCATACACGTGTTAGCAGCTACTGCACTCTTCATCAATTCACCAATTCTTCCCGTCTTTTCCTGCCCATATAGGTTGCCAACAAGCGCTGTTACGGCATAAGTAAAGCCCAAAGCGAAGATGATAACGAGGTTGAACATGTTGTTAACGAAGGCTGCTGCCGCCAATTCCTGTGTACTATGATGCCCGATCATCAGTGTATCGGCAAAGCTAAGGATGATGTTTCCCAGCTGACCAATGATGATTGGGACGCCTAAATAAGTGAGATTACGATAGTGGGTTGCGTATTTCGCAAACTGATAACTCATAAAGTTAATTTAAATGGACTGATACAATCGGCCGCAAAGGTACGAAAAAAAACTGTATTTTCATACAAATAGAGCCTTATTTAGTCTCATTCGTGTGTTATTCATTGACTTAAAACAAAAAAGAGGACGATAAATCGTCCCCCTCTTTTATTGTTTATGATGTGTAATCCTGATTACAAATCGAACTTATAACCAAGTGTAATCTGGAATACACTGTTCTTGCTTTTACCGTTCTCAAATACCTTTGTGAGGCCCAAGTTGTAACGAGCGTCAAGCTGGAAGTTGCTGTATTCGTAAGAAATACCTACTGGAATTGAGAAATCAACAGACTGTGCTTTGATGTCATGGCTAGTAGTTCCTGTGCCAACAAGACTGCTAGTGTCTGTCTTTTTAGTACTACTAACCTTGAAACCAGGCTGAATACCCAACTTAACAGCAAGACCTTTGACAACATAAACGTTTGCCATGATAGGTACATTGATGTAATCAAGCTTCGTAGTAGCTGTTGCTGACTGGCCTAAAGCTGATATTGTGCTCTTTGCACCCTGCATAGAATAAAGTGCACCAGCGCTAATTGAGAAGATATCGCTAACCTGATACTCTCCTTCAACACCTGCAACGAGACCTACACGTGGGTCAGAATCCTTTATATCAGTAAGGTTTGCGATACTAACACCAATCTTTGGCTGAAGATTAAATGAACCAACTGCGTGCTGAGCGAATGCTCCTACTGATGAAAACATCATCAATGCTGCGAATAAAACCTTTTTCATAACTTTCTTTTTTTAGTTTAGTAAATATCTAATGAATACAATTTACTGATTTCTTATTACTCTTTAAAACGGCGCAAAGATATAGTAATAAATATAATCTTCAAAGAATTGCGCGTTAAATAGTATTTATTATCGTTATCTAAGGTAATTACATATACGAATGCTTTACGTGTATTACGTGATAAGGTGGGCACTTTGCCATACTGCATGTGCCCACCTTATTATATATATGCATGATGATACATTATATATATGTGCAACGAAACTGTTGAAAGAAGCGGTGATTTACACCTAAAGAACAGTCCGTTTGAAGTTTTTAAAGCCTTATTTCGAGTTCAAAACTTTACTTCCTTGAAGTTCTTAATACCTCATTTTCAAGTTCAAAAGCTTATCTTCTTGAAGTTTCAATCACTTCATTTCGAGCCCAGACCCTTGCTTTCTTCAAGCTCTTAATGCTTCACTTCACAACTCAGTTCCTTGCCTTCTTCAAGCTCTTTCACGCTGTTGAGCGTTGAAACGGCAATGTTATAGAGAGCCTCTTTGGTGAAGAATGCCTGGTGAGAGGTGAGAACAACGTTTGGAACCATGAGCAAACGAGCCAGGACATCATCGTCAATCATCTTGTCACTCTTGTCCTCATAGAAGTATTCTTTCTCCTCTTCGTACACGTCAAGACCAGCTGATCCAACCTGTTTGTGCGCAATCCCTCGATAAGATCCTCTGTATGAATGAGCTGACCACGCCCAGTATTGATAATCATCACGCCCTTTTTCATCTTGGCGATGCTGTCTTTGTTGACCAAGAACTTCGTATCTGGCGTCAACGGACAGTGTAATGAGATGATATCACTGTTGGCATAGAGTTCATCCAACTGTACAACCTTCACGCCATATTGCTTTGCAAACTCCTCATCCGGGTACAAGTCGTACGCCATCACATTCATTCCGAAGCCGTGAAGAATCTTGATCAGCTCCTTGGCAATGCGTCCCATACCGATGACACCAGCCGTCTTGCCGTACATATCAAAGCCTAACAGACCGTGCAAGGTGAAGTTTCCGTCACGTGTACGGTTCACAGCACGATAGATTTTACGGTTCAGACTCAGCATCAATGCCACTGCATACTCTGCAACAGCATGTGGTGAATACGCAGGAACACGTGTTACTCTGATGCGACCCTCGGCTGCTTTGAGGTCAACATTGTTGAAACCAGCACAACGAAGTGCAATCAGTTTAACACCATTTGCCACCAACTCATCAATCACTTGTGCGTCACACTCAGCGTTAACGAAGATACATACCACGTCAGCTCCCTTTGCCAAGGGTACAGTACTGATACTTAAACGCTCCTCGTAGTAGCGAATATCGAAATTAAAATCTTTGTTTACCTCATCAAATGACTCTCTGTCATACGATTTTGCATCGAAAAAAGCTATCCTTGTTGCCATGAAACCTGTTTGTTTTTAATAATTATAATTGTGTTTTAGATAATCCCTTGCATCTTAATGTCTAAGAGAGTTCTTTACATTTTCTAATGTCTCAGGTAATCTACTATCTTCAAGTTATCCAGTGTCTTGCGTAAGACTCTACAAAGTTACGTATTATTTGTAATATTTGCAAGTATAGAATTAGAAAAAATAGGGAGGGAAATGGGCTATAAATAACGTGGGTTATCTACATTTATAATGATTCTATAGATATTAAAGAACCAGTCTGTTAGACTCAAAAAGAACAAAAGCGTAAAGCAGGAAACTGAAAAATTCACTGCAGGGGTTGCTTCTTTCTTTTCATACTTATATAGAACCAGAGAGCGAGGAAGGACAGTGTATGTAATAGAATTTCATGGTCTGCTAACCAATACATGCTCTTTTGCAATGCAAAAGGTGCCCTTTTGCATTGTAAAAGGGCACCTTTTGATGAGTAAAAGGGCATGTTTTGCAACGCAAAAGGGCACCTTTTACAAGCCTCTTTGTAACCTTTTGATTCCTTGATAGTTACAAAGCCTGTTTTAATAGGATTTACTTGGATTTTCAATCAATGGCGAGTTGAAATATGTAAGGTTATTTCAAAAGCACCATTTCCGTATCATTCTTCTTTCAGGAGCAAACCATGAAGATGAGCCTTACAGCTCCCTTGCAATCGTAACTGTCAGAGTTTTCCCACCTCGGAGAGCACTTCAGCCACGTCTTCAGGCGTATTAAAGAGCATACCTTCCTCCAGTTCTTCATCTGAAAGTTGGCGAAGAAGCTCCTTAGCTGATGCTTCATCAAAGCGTGGTTCGCCCTTTTTGTTCTTTACATTGAGGAGTATTGAGAGGATTTCTTGGCGATATTCTTCTATTGACATGATGTGAATTGATATTTAAGAATTGACTTTTGCGGTTGGGATCTGTTATGCTCTTAAGATGAAATGTGGGTGTTCGGCGTCGCCATAGTTGGCTTGATACGTAAAGCCTTCGTACTCAAAACCCAGCAAATCAGCTGGTGAGGAGAGTCGGTTGCGCAGGATGAAGCTCGTCATTGCTCCCCGACAACTCTTTGCATAGACGCTGACAGCCTTCAACCGAGTACCCTGGTCGACCATGAAAAGCGGCTGGATGACATGCACTTCCTTCAGGATTCTTTTCCAATCGAAAAGATGTTGAAACTCCTCCGTAGCCAGATGAACAAGCGTTCCGTCGTCCTTCTTCACCGCATCGATCAGCATATCCGTCAGTCGGGGTTTCCAATACGCAAACATATTAGCACCATCAGCCGATGGAAGTTTCGTCTTTCCTTCCAGCCGATAGGGATGAATAAGGTCTAAAGGACGCAGCAAACCATAGAGAAAACTCGTTATCCAAAGATGAGAATCAGCATAACGAAGGTCGTCTTTACTGTATTCCTGTGCCTTCAGACACTTGTATGCCTGTCCATAATACGCCAATATTGCAGGTAAAGATGCTTTCGTTGAAGAAATCCTGGTATCGCAGCTTGTTCTCCACAGCTATCTTCTTGTTGCAATGCAGTTCTGTGGCAAGCTCTTCTGCAGACATCTCACCCAATTCCAGCGCCAATTGTCCCGCTTCTTGTCGGAAACAAGGCTGATGAGTATTGGGTACTTGCACCTCAGTGGTGCTGTTCATTATCTTTGCTGATGCCAGTATGATTTGCATTTCTTTCTTTTTAGTGTGTTAGAAGGAGCTTGTTTATCAATATTTTAGCCCCATGTTATAAAGGATAAAGCCGTAGATGTCAGCCTGTTCCTCCAACTGTTTCGACAGAGGTTTCCCACTTCCGTGTCCTGCTTTGGTGTCAATACGGATGAGCGTTGGCGTGTTTCCTGCATTATCAGCTTGCAAAGTAGCTGCAAATTTGAAGGAGTGTGCAGGTACAACACGGTCATCATGGTCCGCAGTAGTAATGAGTGTAGCAGGATAATGAGTACCTGGTCGGAGGTTATGGAGTGGGGAATAGCCCTTCAGATACTCGAACATCTCCTTCGAGTCAGCACTTGTTCCATAGTCAGGAGCCCAGTTCCAACCGATGGTGAACTTATGATAGCGCAGCATATCCATTACTCCCACCTCTGGAATACATACTTTGAAGAGGTCAGGACGCTGTGTCATGCAGGCTCCAACGAGCAATCCGCCGTTCGAACCACCCACGATAGCGAGGTAATCCTTGCTTGTATATTTGTTCTTTATCAGCCATTCGCCAGCTGAGATGAAGTCATCAAAGACATTCTGCTTGTTCATCTTCGTTCCAGCAAGATGCCATTCCTCTCCGTATTCACTACCACCACGCAGACAAGCCTGGGCATATATGCCACCAATCTCAAGGAAAGGAATGCGATTTGATGAGAAATAAGGAGGCATAGCGATGTTGAATCCACCGTAACCATATAGATAAACAGGGTTCTTACCATTGCGTTTCAAACCTTTCTTATAGGTGATGAAGAGTGGAATACGTGTGCCATCCTTGCTTGGATAGAACACTTGTTCGCTGACATAGTCGCTCTCATTGAACTTAACCTTTGGTGAAACATACACCTTACTGGTGTTAGTTGCGAGGTCATATTGGTAGATTGAACCAGGAACGGTGAAGGATGAGAAGTAGAAGAACACTTCCTTACGGTCCTTTTCACCATAGAAGCCCGCGCTACCAAAGGTTGGGAACTTGATTTCCGACAGTTGTTTACCATCTAAAGAGTAGACAAAAGCATGGCTTGAAGCGTCTTTCATGTAGTTAAGAATCATCTTTCCGTCGGCAAACGTCACACTTTCAAGCATGTCTTTAGCCTCTGGAACAAGCGTTTTCCACTCGTTGAAGCCCGGATGAGCAAGGTCTGTGACCATCAAACGGTTCTTTGGAGCACCGTCATTGGTAAGGAAATACATCTTATCTCCGATGGTTTCAACCAGACTATACTGTAGATCGAGGTTGGATGTCATCTGAATGAACTGGCTGTTGGGCTGGCGTAGGTCGCGAACATATACGTTATTACCCGATCCGGCACCGCTTTCCGTGAGGAACATCATCGTCTCTTCCTGGTTTACATACACCGAATAGAAACGCATTGGGTTAGCAGGATTCTGATAGAAGAGGACATCCTGCGACTGTGGAGTGCCTATTTTGTGATAGTAAATCTTCTGAATTGAGTTGACATTGCTGAACTCTCGCCCCTTCTGTGGTGCGTCATAAGCACTGTAATAGAAGCCATCTCCCTGCCAGGAAGCACCCGAGAACTTCGCCCAAACAATGTGATCATCAAGCAATTTGCCCGTCTTTGCATCCATAACGTAGAACTCTTGCCAGTCACTTCCGCTGCGTGAGATACTGTAAGCGGCGTATTTCCCGTTGTGAGAGAAGCTGATTCCCTTCAAAGCTACCGTACCATCATCTGACAGTTTGTTAGGGTCGAGGAAGACACGGGCGTTCTTTTCATCGCCCAAACGGTCCATAACGTACATCACACTTTGGTTTTGTAGACCGCTATTCCTATAGAAATACCACTTACCTGTTTGCTTTATGTATGACGGAGCAGACACTTTCTCGTAGTTTACAAGCTCTTTCATGCGCTTAAGGAGCTTAGAACGGAAGGTAATACGGGACAGATAATCCTGTGTTATCTTGTTTTCTGCCTTCACCCAGTCGGCAGTTGCGCGTGAACTATCGTTCTCTAAAGGACGGTAAGGGTCAGGAACTTGCACGCCAAAGTACGTATCTACTGTGCCATCTTTGGGTGCTTGAGGATAAATAATCTTCTGTGCTACCATGTTTGTTGCGGTTAATATTGCCGCTGTTAACAATAGATGTTTTCTCATAATAGTAATAGTTTTTGTGAAATTATAGGTAGATGTTATGATTATCGGCATTGAAAAGCATCGTATTCCCTTGTAAGAGAGGGTTGATTTCATGTGTTTGGGCATTGCGAAAGACCATCAGCAACACTCGCAACTTCAATACTTTATCGAGTATTTCATGTGTGTGGGCATTGTGAAAGCCCATCAGTAACACTCGCAACTTCAATACTTTATCGCGTATTACATGTGTGTGGGCAAGGAGAAAGCCCTTCAGCAACACCATGAAAAGTATGAAAACAAGATGTCTTCCACCCCTTCTCATGCGATGAAAAAGGATAGAAGACACTTCATTTTACTTCAAACTTTGTTGATACCATTCGTAAAGTTTCTCCACACCATCGGCTATTTCAACCTTATGTGTCCACCCTAAGCGATGGAGTTTCTCAACATCAATGAGCTTACGGGGCGTTCCGTTGGGCTTATCTGCATCCCAAATGATGTCTCCAGTGAAGTGAACTGTCTTCTTAACAAGCTCTGCCAGCTCCTTAATGGTCAGTTCTTTACCCGTTCCAACATTGATGTGACAGTTGCGGATCTCGCCCAATGAAGGGATAGCACCACCTCTTCCTTCCGAGTTATTACGGTCTACAGCACCATCAATCTTTGCTCCATAGAAGACACTTGAGTACTTCTCGATACCTATGATGTCCTTAAAATCGACATTCAACAGCACATATACGCTGGCATCAGCCATGTCTTCACTCCACAGGAACTCACGAAGTGGACTGCCATCGCCCCACAGTGTCACCTTATTATCTTCTATTCCGTAGAAGGCAAGAGCCTTTAGTATGCGCTCTTCCGTGTTCTTTCCGTCCACATTTCCTTCTCCAATCTCAGCCCGAAGCTTGTCAGTTGGGTTGATAGGACGCTTGTTCATGTCGTTACGAATAGCCTCCCAATCATGCTCATGGATAAGTTTTGCGAGATAAATCTTGCGCATCATCGCTGGCATAACATGTGAATTCTCCAGATGGAAGTTGTCATTCGGACCGTAGAGGTTGGTTGGCATGACAGCGATATAGTTCGTTCCATACTGCAGATTATAGCTTTCACACATCTTCAGTCCGGCAATCTTTGCAATGGCATACTCCTCATTGGTATATTCAAGAGGTGATGTGAGCAACGAATCTTCCTTCATTGGCTGTGGAGCATTCTTAGGATAGATGCACGTACTACCAAGGAATAGCAGCTTTTCTACGCCATGTAGATAGCTTTGTTCAATGACATTGCACTGCATTTTCATGTTTTGCATGATGAAATCAGCGCGATATAGCGAGTTAGCCATGATACCTCCGACGAAGGCTGCAGCCAAAACGACAGCGTCAGGACGCTCTTCATCGAAGAATTTCTTTACTGCCTGCTGATCAGTCAGGTCGAGTTCTTTGTGGCTTTTGCCCACAAGATTGGTGTAACCTCTTTGCTTTAGGTTGTTCCAAATGGCTGATCCAACCAGCCCATGGTGCCCAGCAATGTATATTTTACTATTCTTATCCATAAGAAAAAAGCCCCGTCTCAACCCTCCCTGTGGAGAGAAAGCGCCTAAGGGGATGTGGTTTCACTTTACGAATGTCCCATATATAGGTGCTGTAACCTTCTATATCAGAAGCGGAAAGATGGCGGAATATACCTTATTATATTATTGTTTAAAACTTACATGCGTTCGAAGTGCTATCTGAGTCAGTTTGATGTTGCCCGTATGAAACCCTCCATCGACTCCAATCAGCATCTTCTTCCGAAGACAAAAGAGCCCAATGAAGTGTTCTGTTGCTTAGTCTTCAACAGTCCATACCTCAGCACATCACCCTCCCAAAGGGGAGGGATGGCGCTGCACTCCGAGCCTTCTTGCTACTTCACGATACCTTTTTCCAGATACTCTTCAAGGTTCGTTCTAACCTTTTCAGCGGCACCTTCAGATGCAACCTTAGCCATATCACTGTCTACCATCAGGTTGACAAGCTCCTCAAAGCTGGTACTGTTAGGATTCCAACCAAGCTTTGCCTTAGCCTTTGTTGGGTCACCCCAGAGGTTCACCACGTCAGTTGGGCGATAGAAATCAGGACTTACCTCGATGAGAACATTACCTGTTGCCTTGTCAATACCCTTCTCATCCATGCCTTCACCTTTGAATTCGAGTTCTATTCCGACACGTTTGAAGGCGTGATAGCAGAACTCACGTACACTGTGTTGCACACCTGTAGCAATCACAAAGTCCTCTGGTTTGTCCTGCTGAAGTATCAACCACATACATTCTACATAGTCCTTGGCATATCCCCAGTCGCGAAGTGAACCGAGATTACCCAAATAAAGCTTATCCTGTTTCCCTTGTTTGATGCGTGCAGCAGCAAGTGTTATCTTACGGGTAACGAAGGTTTCGCCGCGACGTTCGCTCTCATGATTGAACAAAATACCTGAGCAGCAATACATGTTGTAAGCCTCACGGTACTCTTTCACAATCCAAAAGCCATACTGTTTAGCCACAGCGTAAGGGCTATAGGGATGGAATGGGGTGTTCTCGTTCTGTGGAACTTCCTCCACTTTACCATAGAGTTCGGATGTGGAAGCCTGATAAATGCGGCATTTCTCCGTCATTCCGAGCTGGCGAACAGCCTCAAGGATACGCAGAACGCCCACTGCATCAACGTCAGCAGTGAACTCTGGAGAGTCGAAACTAACCTGAACATGGCTCTGAGCAGCGAGGTTGTAAATCTCAGTTGGGCGTACCTTGCTGATCACACCGAGGATACTCATTGAGTCGCCAAGGTCGGCATAATGCAAGTGGAAGTGTGGTTTTCCTTCCAGATGAGCGATACGTTCACGATAATCAACCGATGAGCGACGAATCGTACCATGTACTTCATAACCTTTACTGAGTAATAACTCTGCTAAATACGAGCCATCCTGACCAGTTACGCCAGTGATAAGAGCAATCTTTCCCATTCTATGTGATGTTTATATATTATGTTTCTTTCGTTAGTTATATTCCCTAAAGAATGCACAAAGATACGAATTAAATTTAAATATCATACTATACGATGGGGATATTCTTTCATGTTTACACCTTATTATATAATATAGGGGAGTGGCGAAGTGGTTTTTGGGCAGTGCAGGAAAGGGTGTATCCAATGCTGATGGATATCCAATGAAAGCAGGGAAGGCATGGGATGATTGTAAGATAAATTCCTATTCGGAAAATAAAAGAGGCTCTTTTGCATAGTAAAAGATGCCCTTTTGCAATGTAAAAGGGCATCTTTTGAAGTGTAAAAGGGCATGTTTTGCAACGCAAAAGGGCACCTTTTACAAGCCTATCTGTAACTGCTTGATACTCCAAAGGTTACAAAGACGTTTTTTAATGATTATTGTCTGATTTGGGAACAATACCCCTTTCATTTTTGTAAGGGTATTTCAAGACAAAAAAAACTGCGCCTGTTGCATTCGTTGCAGGCGCAGTAATCTGTGACGAGAGACAGTAGATTAGAAGTGAGAAGAGATCTTCTCTTGTTTTAATCTATGCCCCTTCTCATCCTTTCCTTGGGTTTCCTTTATATCTTCGGTGGGTTTTTCCGCTCGTGTTCTGTGAGGAATCCCGATCGATAAGCATAGAGAAGCTCCTTCAAAGCATCAATCTGGTGACGTAATTCCCGCCCCTTATCAGTGTCCTCAACACGCAGACGACGTTCGTTCATCTCCACAATCTGCATCGTAGAAACAATGTCCGTTCCACGCTCAATGGCATCTTCTGTGGAGGTAAACGGTTCGTGCTGAACGAGCTGGAAGCCACGTGAGTGGAACACAAGGGTGTATCCCGCAATACCAGTTTCCTTGTGGTAAGCCTGTGAGAAGCCCCCATCAATGACCATCAGTTTACCGTTTGCCTTGATAGGGTTCTCTCCTTTCACCACATGTACAGGCACATGGCCGTTGATGATGTGGCGGTTAGGCTGTTCAACACCGAACTCATCGAGTATCATATCTACTACTTTCTCATCGTCACGCATGCTGAAGTAATAGCCTTTCTCCTCTTGATGTGTCTCTTTGTCAGCAATGAAATAGCGTTCAAAGGTAGCCATCTTATCCTTATCGAAGAGTGGACTGTCTGGTCCACACCACAGATAAAGGAAGTAATCAATGGCATAATCACGTTCTTCCTCGCCCTCTTCATCCGTCGGAACCTGGAAAGCTGATCGGATAAGCATACCCGTCTGGTACATCAGTTCCTTACCTTTCAGTTTCAATCCGGGCTTCAGTTCAACCTCTTTCAGCTCCCCTTCCTTCGTCAAAGGGATGGAAGCATGATAGAGCAGGTTATGATTGAAGATGTTATACATACAGCCATGCCGCAGCAAAGAGCGTATATGTCCACGCAGTTTCTCACTTGATGTGAACGACTGGTGCAGTTTCAATGATAGCCTCTTCCTCTTTCGTCAGCTTATCAGGGTTCTTCGGATCGATAGTAGGGAAGTTGCACGACCGCATGGTGTATTCTTTCCCGTTTATTTTGATTGTTCCTTTCTTGTAATCAATGCTGTTCAGCAGTCGTCTGTCGTCCATTTTCCATTCAGGATGCCTACTGATGATCTGCGATTCAATCTTGAATTGCATGATACTGATGGCTTTGTGCATCTGTGCAGTAAGTGTTTTACTGCGTTCATCGAGTGGGTTATCCTTTGAAACCTTCGGCATGAACTCCTCACAAGGGTCGTTTGCATACGCATCCATAGCGAAAGTAGCCAACTGAATGAGGTTGATACCGTATCCATCCTCAATGGTTGTCATGTTAGCATAGCGTAGTGCGATACGGATAACGTTGCATATGCAGGCATCATTTCCGGCATAAGCCCCCATCCACAGTACGTCATGATTACCCCATGTGATGTCCCATGTGTGGTAAGCCTTCAGTGTATCCATGACGATATGTGCCCCTGGACCACGGTCATAGACGTCGCCAAGGATGTGAAGTTGGTCGATTACCAACCGTTGTATCACCTCACAGATGGCTATAATGAAGTCATCTGCGCGCCTTGTCGATATGATTGTGGAGATGATAGCACTGATATAGTCGGTTGTCCTTGTCGTCAGCATGCTCATGCAGTAGCTCCTGGATGATATAAGAGAAGTCAACAGGCAACGCCTTGCGTACCTTTGACCGTGTATACTTGCTTGATACGTCTCTACAAACCTCTACTAAGCGGTATATTGTGATGTGATACCAGTCCTTGATGTCCTTCTCCTCGCGCTTCACCAGCGCCAATTTCTGTTCCGGATAATAGATAAGTGTGCACAATTCCCGCTTCTCCGTGCTTCGCAAAGTGTCTCCAAAGAGTTCGTTAACTTTACGTTTTATGTTTCCCGAAGCGTTCTTCAGCACATGCTGGAACGCCTGATATTCACCGTGAATATCGGCAAGGAAGTGTTCAGTTCCTTTGGGAAGGTTGGCTATTGCCTCAAGGTTTATGATCTCAGTACTGGCATCTGCTATCGTAGGAAACGACTGTGAGAGCAGCTGTAAGTAACGTTCGTCTTTCTTTAAGTCGTATTTCTTATATGTCATTGAATAATCTTTCTTTTTCTTGTTCGTAATGTTTTAGTCCTTCTTTCTTAGTGTCTTTGTGTGAAGTTCTGCCTGATGATGCCCCTTGTTGTACGGTCATTCAGAGGTTTGATGGGCATGTATCCTTCTTCCAACCGCAGCTTATCAGCAAGTAACTGGATGATACGCCGTGCGAAACTGTATAACCTCATGTGGCGCAAAACATCAGCCAGTCGGTCCTCATCGTAGTCATTGTACTTGATGATTGTGTACAGATCAGCCAGATGACGGAGTGATAACATGCGCTTCTTCTGCACCTGTTGGATGTTAGCTATCATGATAGCAATCTGTCGAATGAGCTTTTCTTCCCGCTTGGTGTTGTCATTCAGTCGTTGTTTTGTCAGTGGTCGTCTGCCCACAAGCTTCTTGTCTTCAATCGCTTTTGCCTCCTTTGGTGCCATCAAGGCATAGCGTTGTATGCGTTCAGTATCAATGTTCGGGGCGTTGAGTTGCATCATTTCAATGCCTTTATCAATGATATCTCTTATTCCTTCATCATCCGCATAAAGCAGAATGCGGCGCCATTGTTCCGGCTTCAGACTACGAAGGTTCAGCAGTTGGTCGCTTGGTAGGATGTTATGTATCGACTCTTGCGTCAGACCTACGTGTAGTAGAGCTGGTATAGCATCCTGTTCCATGCTGCCCATAGCCGACTGATAACGTGTGTCAAGCACCTTTTTATAAAAGGCAACAGCGCTTTTTGCCATGTCATCATCGCTGAATTGACTGTTGAGAATACTGTCCGGAACCACGTCAATACGCTTTTTCCATCCCAGACGGTTGATGGTTTGCTTCTCACGTTCCGTACTTACCATGATTGCATCGACCTTATGTACCATCTTATATTGGTAGATCATGGACTTCATAAACTTCCTTATCTTCTGTTCTTTGGTACGAATACGCTCCTCAAGTCCCCAGTGTGGGGAGAGAACGACGGCAGTTCCTGTCGCCAAAGCCCATCGTGTGCGCAGTGAAGCCTGATAATCCCAGCAGGCATGGATGTGCACTACGTCGGGTTTTTCCTTAGAAATGATCTTCTTGAAGTCGTCATTGCGTGTGACAGTCAGCACATCAGCGTATTCCTTCTCAGCCGTTGTGAGTCGCAGAATACTGTCTGATAGTAGGTCACCTGCCTTTAATCTGTCAATGTAATGGATGATTCGCATTTATATTTTATGTGATATGAAGTCGTTTTTATCCGCTTTGTGATACATCATCTTGTAACTTATGTAGTGCCAAATGATGGCTATCTCGTAAGGAACAACCCTCCATGTGGGGATATTCTCATTGAATTGGTTCAGCTTTTTCTTTGCTATCACCGTGCGAAGGACCATCGTCAGCAGTAGTGATAACGCCGCTGCAACAACGATTGTCAGCTGGTTGAGCAGCAAACCAGTGATGATTGCAGCTATCTCTATGAGGTAATTGAGATGCAGTACCACCTGGTCAAGACATGGAAGGAGCCTGTGTCGTGCTGTTCGTAACATGTGTTGACGGTTCTCCATATAGAAAAGATGTTTGTTTTTCCATATCTTTTCCGTTGGAATCTCCTCTATAAGCGTTCCTTCTGGTGTGTTTTCGAAGGCAAGGTTACGCCCTTTGGCGTATTTGTTCACCATGAAATCATATTCACCCCGTAGGTATTTGAGGTTTCCACGGAAGCCTTCTTCCTTCAAGAAGATACCTTTTCGGAAGAGAAGAGCAGTGAAACAGCAACGGTAAGCCTTGTCTTTCTGATACTCACGCATGATATATAACGCACGAAAGAGTCGTTCGAAGCGTCGATAAGCAGGTGTTTCATCCTCGTAACGGGTGTAACCAACGACGAGATCCTTGTCTTTTGTACAGTTTCTGGCTATGGTTTGCAACCAATTCTCCGTCTGTGGATAGCTGCAGATGTCTGCCATGAGTATCCAATCATACCTTGCTGCCTTGACACCTAAGGTGATTGCGAGCTTCTTTCTGCTCATGTATCGAGACGATTGGGGTATGAATGTGGTGTAAAGATGCTCATTATCGGCAAACCTTTTCAGCACATCTTCGGTCTCATTGTCCTTCTGTGGCGCCACAACAATGACCTGAAAGGGAGCTTCATATTGCTGATTCAGGTAGAGTGGGAGGTACTTTGATAGTTCTTCAGCATTGTCATCAGGTGCGAAGATGATGGAGATTGGGGGTAGTTTTGCCTCATTCTTCTCCTCTTCTGTGTCTGTTTCATCCTCCAAAACAGGCTCTGTCATCCTCACTTTTCTAAAGAAAGGACTGACAAGAGGCGTCAACAATGCCATGATAAGCAGCACTGCTGAGAGGATGATGGTCGTATTGTCAAAGGTAAACATTCGTATTTTTTATTCTTTTCTTCTCGTCTTTTGTGGGTATAAGGTGCTGATGCGCCATCTTTCCCGTATTGTTTTGGATGCCGACTGGCAGCATCCTGTGTAGCGTTTAGAGTTCGTCCGACATGTAGCCAATGGGTAGTTTCCTACAGTTATACTGTGAAGCCATGATCTCACCATAAGCTCCTGCAGAGCGAAGTGCTATGAAATCGCCGCGATGGACCATATTTAAGTCTACAGCCTTAGCGAAAACGTCACTCGATTCACAGATAGGACCGACGACATCGTAGGTCTGTTTGGGGTCATCATTGGATATATTCTGAATCTTATGATACGCCTGATAGAGTGCAGGACGTATGAGATCGGTCATTCCAGCATCCACAATGGCGAACTGTTTGGCTGTTCCTTGCTTCACATAGAGTGTCCTTGTGATGAGTGAACCCATCTGTCCTACCACGGAACGACCCAACTCGAAGTGCAGTTTCTGACCTTCTCTCAGCTTCAAATGATGTGCATAAGTATTGAAATATGCCTTGAAATCAGGGATAGGTATGCGGTCCGGATGTTGATAATCAATACCTAATCCACCGCCAACGTTGATGTTTTCAACCCTGATATGCTGCTTTTCCAAGTTGTCTTGTATGTCATTGATGCGGTTACAGAGTGCTTGAAAGTCGCTCATGTCCAATATTTGCGAGCCAATATGGAAGTGTAAGCCAACGAAACGGACGTTATCCATATCCAAAGCAGTATGGATTGCTGCCTCCATGTCCTGCATTGCGATGCCAAACTTGTTCTCTGCGAGTCCTGTAGTAATCTTTGCATGGGTGTGAGCACCGACGTTTGGATTGATGCGGAAGCATATATTAGCCACCTTTCCTTTCTTTCCTGCCAGTTCATTGATGACCTCAAGCTCTGCAATACTCTCTACATTGAAGCAGAAGATGTTACGATCAAGTCCTAAGTTTATCTCCCAATCAGCCTTACCAACACCTGCATAGACAATCTTTTTGGCTGGGAATCCACTGTCAAGGCTGCGTTGTATCTCACCGCCACTAACACAATCAGCCCCTAAACCAGCATGATTGATGATGCTAAGTACACGTGGGTTGGCATTAGCCTTTATGGCATAATGCACCACAAAGCCCTCATGTCGTTTTACTTCTTCGTTGATTTTCTCTAATGTCTCGTGTAGAAGATCACTGTCATAATAGTAAAATGGTGTCTCAATATCCTTGAATTTGTCAGTGGGAAATATCTTTTGCATCTGTCTTGTGTCGTATTTTGAAATATTACCGGGTGCACTTTCATGTGCACCCAGCCTGTTTTTTTGTCTGTTATCCTTCTGCTTTTCTCTTGTTTAGAAGAGCACTTTTGACAGTGATTGCAGTGCACGTTTCTTGTCAGAGTCCTTGATGAGGAATGAGATATTATAGTTACTACCACCGTAACTGATCATTCTTACAGGGATATCCTTCATTGCATCGGTGGCTAAAGTCTCAAAACCGAGGTTGCTCCAGTCAAGATCTCCTACCACACAGACGATGCACATGTTTGTATCTACAGTCACTGTACCATACTTTTTCAGCTCATCAACGATCTCATTCAGATGAGTTGCGCTCTCAATAGTCATGGAAACGCCCACCTCACTGGTAGCGATCATGTCGATAGAGGTCTGATAACTCTCAAAGATTTCAAACACTTTGCGTAGGAAACCAGATGCTCCGAGCATGCGACTGGACTTTATTTTGATGGCAGTGATGTTGTCTTTGGCTGCGACAGCTTTGATTTTGCCTCTTACCAGTACGTTGTCAATGATGGTTCCTTCGGCATCTGGCTCCATGGTATTCTTCAGTCTGACGGGTATTCCAGCGTATTTAGCAGGCTGAACACAGGTAGGATGGAGGATTTTAGCACCGAAGTAAGCCAGCTCTGATGCTTCTTCGAAGTTCAGTTGGCGTACGGCTTCCGTGTTTTCTACCACCCGTGGGTCGTTGTTATGCATTCCATCGATATCTGTCCATATCTGTATTTCCTCGGCATTGATGGCTGCTCCCACCAGAGAAGCGGTGTAATCAGACCCTCCACGCTGCAGGTTGTCAATCTCGCCATAGGCATTCCGACAGATGAACCCTTGTGTGATATATACCTGATAGCCCTCATTCTGCTGCATGATGGCGGTCAGTTTCTCCTTAATATATTGTGCATCGGGTTCTGCATTCTTATCTGTGCGCATGAAATCGAGTGCAGAAAGTAATGTAGCCTTTACCCCTTGCTCCTGCAGATAGTTCACAACCATGTTTGTTGAGATGACTTCTCCTTGTGCAACGATGCTCTTTTCTTCGAAGGAAGTGAAGAGATCCTTGGTGAAGGAACGCAGGTAATTGAACTCCTCTACAATGAAATCGTGTGTCTTCTGCTTGTATTCCTCTGTTGAATACAGCTCTTCAATGTGCCCGAGGTACTTCCTTTCAAGATTGTTGATTACCTCGTTAGCCCCTTCTGGGTTCTTTCTGTAAAGGTAATCGGATATCTCAATGAGTGTATTAGTTGTACCACTCATGGCTGAGAGTACTACGAAAGTAGGCTCTCCTGACTTTGTTACTAATGAAGCTACACCCTTCATGCGCTCTGGAGAGCCAACGGATGTTCCTCCGAATTTCATTACTTTCATAATCTTCTATTGTTTTCTTTGTAGATTTCCAGTATGTTTATTCTTTCGAATCCTCTGCCTGTGCCTCTTCTTCGAGCACGGGTTCAATCAGCGGTTCAACTGAAGTGCTGTCTTCCTCAAGGTCTTTTGTCTGTGCTTCATTCGTCACTGGGACCAGTGCCTGCTCCATGCAGCGATACACTTTACCTGGGAATTGACTCAGAAGGTTGATGTTATGGGTTGACATGATGACCGTTGTACCGTTCTTACAGGTATCTTTCAGGATGCTGACGATGTTTGATGCCGTCTCAGGGTCGAGGTTTCCCGTTGGCTCATCCGCAAGAATGATCTTTGGATTGTTGAGGAATGCACGTGCAATGGCGATGCGTTGCTGCTCACCACCCGACAGTTCGCTTGGCATTTTGGCTGCTTTGTCAATCATACCCACCTGCTCCAGCACTTCTCTGATGCGTTGTTTGATTTTCTCTTTGTCCTTCCATCCTGTTGCCTGAAGCACGAACTTGAGGTTCTTAGCTACTGAACGGTCATGTAAGAGTTGGAAGTCTTGGAAGATAATACCCATCTGTCGGCGCAGTGCTGGGATGCGTTTCTGCTTGATATCAAGTACACTCTCGCCCAGCACCTCAGCCTTTTCGGCATCTTCCTGGTCGATGTCAAGCTCACCGTAGAAGGTTTTCAGCAGTGAACTCTTGCCCGAACCGACACGTCCGATGAGATAGATGAACTCGCCTTCTGTGGCTTGAAAGTCGATATCCTTCAGTATCAGACGCTCGTCTTGGTATATGTTTACCTTCTTATAGTCTATTAACATGATTCTCGCAAAATGTTTTTTGATTATCGTTTTATTTTCTTTTGTTCTTTATTCATAGCCGTTCGGTGCCGCTTAGCCTCGTCAGGACGGTGGCTTGTGGGCGTTGTCGCTGTGGCGATGGCTGGCAGAACGGCGTCATTAATGGGGTGTTTCGGATAGGCAGCAATGGAGTTTTCCTTTTTTAAATCTTGTTACCTCGGGGCTGATATCCTGTTGGCTGAAGTGCGACAATGACTGTATTGCCGTTGGCTTCATAAGTTTCATTATATGAATATATACCTGCAAAGATACTAATAATCTTCTGAATCCTTATCTTTGGTTGGTGAAAAAAGCAGGAATAATCACAGTTATCTATATTTATCCATTAATTATTATGACTTTGAAGATTGCGCTTTGCCCTTTATTTTCGTGGTCTTTCGCTTTGTTATCAGTGGTTGGGGGAGTGGGAAACGTGGGCTGTTTTCAGGATGATAGATTCGTGTTGTGTGCAGGGAATCATATTTTTTGCTGAGGCTTTAAGGATTCTCTGGCGTATCCGTCAGCCTATGGATTCCGTGACATAAAGGCGCAATGAATGGTGAAGAGTGTCTTGCACGGATCATACATAGGAACCGATTCAGAGGTGAAGGATGCTGTCTGTTGTAAAAAGAAATGATAATTGGCAAAACAATACATGCCCTTTTGCATTGTAAAAGGGCATGTATTGCATTGCAAAAGGGTATCTTTTGATGTGTAAAAGGGCGTCTTTTACAACGCAAAAGGGCGTCTTTTACGAGCCTCTTTGTAACCATTTGAAAACGTGGAGGTTACAAAGCTGATTTTTAACCATTATCCTTTGAAATACAGTGAATCGGAGTTTGATTTTTGTAAAACCTTTTCTTACTTGCGGATTTTAGCCCTTTCGGCATCCTCAAAGTAGTTACAACAGGTTCTGAACATTATATAATAAGAAGGACGTCTCCCCACTTTTACGTGGAAAGACGTCCTTATAGGATAGCTTTTATGTGATTAACAGTTTATCCAACCATTGTCTTGAGGTCTTCCTCAACAGTGGTAATCGTACCCAAACCGAAGTTATCAATCAGAACTTTCAGTACGTTTGGAGATACAAAGCCAGGGAGCGTAGGGCCGATATGGATGTTCTTGATGCCCAGAGAGAGCAATGCAAGCAGCACGATAACAGCCTTCTGCTCATACCAAGCGATGTTAAACTCGATTGGAAGGTCGTTGATGTCGTTAGCACCAAAGATCTCTTTCAGCTTCAAAGCAACAACAGCCCATGAGTAAGAGTCGTTACACTGACCTGCATCCAACACACGTGGAATACCGTTTATATCACCAAGATTGAGCTTATTGTACTTGTATTTAGCGCAACCACTGGTCAAAATGACTGTATCCTTTGGTAGTTGAGCAGCAAACTCTGTGTAGTAGTCACGGCTCTTCATGCGTCCGTCGCATCCACTCATCACGATAAACTTACGGATAGCACCACTCTTGACAGCCTCAACAACCTTGTCTGCCAGTGCGAAAACCTGTGCATGAGCAAATCCACCAACGATCTCTCCCTGCTCAATAGCAGTTGGAGCCTTGCATGTTTTAGCAAGTTCAATCACCTCTGAGAAGTCCTTATGACCGTTCTCATCAGCCTCAATGTGCTTCCAACCAGGGAATCCTGAAGCGTTAGTGGTGAAGACACGATCCTTGTAACTTGCCTTTGGAGTTGGAGGAACAATACAGTTTGTTGTGAAGACGATAGGACCGTTGAAGGTCTCGAACTCCTCTTTCTGCTTCCACCATGCGTTACCATAATTACCAACGAGGTGCTTATACTTCTTCAACTCTGGATAATAGTGAGCTGGAAGCATCTCACTGTGGGTGTAAACATCAATGCCTGTACCCTCAGTCTGCTCAAGAAGCATCTGAATATCCTTCAAATCGTGACCTGAAATCAAGATACCTGGACGGCTACCTGTACCGATATTCACCTTAGTAAGCTCTGGATTGCCATAAGCCTGTGTGTTAGCCTTATCGAGAAGCGCCATAGTATCAACGCCAAACTTGCCGGTTTCGAGAACAATAGCAAGTAAAGTGTCCATGTCAGCGGCTGGATTGCTGATTGTTGCCAGTGCTTTCTCCATGAAAGCAACAATCTCTTCGTTGCGCTGATCAAGTCTTGAAGCATGCTCATAGTAAGCTGCCATACCCTTTAAGCCCAATACTGTGAGCTCTTTCAGCGAACGAAGGTCCTCATTCTCATTACGAAGAATGCTCTCACGGTTACCTTCTGCCTCGTAATCAGACTTCTCTCCGCCCCATTTTACTTCTTGATAGTCGGGAAGAGAGACATTATTCTTAACAGCAAGGTCGAGCAATTCGCGCTTTATTTGTACACCTTTGTCAACCTTATTAAGTATAGCTTGGTCATCAAAATTGGCATTCGTAATGGTCACAAAAAGTGAGTCAACGATGTAATCACCTACCTCTTGACCTGTTTTCACGCCTGCTTGACGAAGGGAATCAGCAATTGTCCCAATTCCACGAACCACACTCAGCAGGAGATCCTGCCAACGACTGGTGTCTGCCTTCTTACCACATACACCTTGAATAGTACATCCTGTACCCTTTGCTGTCTCCTGACATTGGAAACAAACATCTTGTTTTCTGCCATAATCTGTTTTCTTGTTTTCTTCAACGAAATAAATGTGGGTGCAAAATTAAAGCTTGTAAGCAACGCAAAAGGTAACATTTGTGCCCACGATACGTTAATAAATGCTAAATAAAAAACCGCCGTTTTATAGCGCAAAGGATGTATTGGGTGTAAAAAGGAATATAAAAAGGAAAATAGGAAACTCCTTTATGTACAACCAACTGGGAAAGATTGACAAAAAAATTAAACCTAAAAAAAAGCTAAAAAATAAGGATTTACGCTTTAAATCATAATAACTAAAGGATATTAAAAATATCGTCTTAAACTTGACAATATTAATTAATTATACTATATTTGCATCATATAACACGAGTGGTAACTAAAACCTATATGTTATGACTAAGTACAATTTAACAGAAAGAAAAGAGAAGGTAGCCGCCTACCGTAGTTTGGTCAGTCCACAATTGATGGATGAACTTAAGGAAAAGATACTCAATATCATCCTTATTCAGCAACGTTACAAGGACAAAAACTATTCAGCCAAGCAGCTCGCAGAGGACTTGGGGACCAATACACGCTACATCTCAGCCGTTGTAAACGTGCGCTTTCACATGAACTATACATCATTTGTAAACAAGTTCCGCATTGAAGAGGCGATGGCATTGCTGGTAGACAAGCGCTATCAAGACTTAAACATGGAGGATATCAGCGATATGGTAGGCTTCTCCAACCGTCAGTCATTCTATGCTTCATTCTATCGTATTAACGGCGTAACGCCACGTGACTACAAGATGCGCCATCTTTCACAGCATCCATCAGAAGAAACACGCATGAAGAAGGCACCGAAACGATAGAGGCGGGGTGGTAATTAATCGTATGAATAATACAAAAGAAGAAGAAACATTTAGTTTTCAGGGAGAACAATTTGCCGATATTCAGATGTTACATTATCGGCTGCCGGAATTCGAAACATTATCTTTACGGCAAAAGAAGTTAATCTACAGCCTCTCACAGGCAACACTATTTGGACGTGATATAACGTTTGATCAATTTGGAAAGTACAACCTCCGCATCCGAAAGACGCTGGAGGCTGTTTATAAACACTATCAGGGAGAAAGCACTGACTATGAATTCCAAGCCTTAGGGGAGTACTTAAGCAGGTATGGTTTGCCAGTGGCATTCATCATCACTATGCTTGCGATAAGTTTATACCGTCATTTACAGAGCAATTCTTTCGTGATGCTGTCCTTTCTGTGGATAAAAAGCAGCTACCTTTACGTGAGAATGAAGACGTAAACGAACTCCTTAACGAGCTTTGTCCCGTAATTTTTGACCCTACATTACACCCTAAGAGGGTGAATAAGGCTGATGGCGTAGACCTTATATGTACTTCCGCATGTAATTATTATGACGGTGTGAACCAGCAGGAAGTGGAGAATTACTACGCAAAGATGAAAGCTGAAGGCCCTGATAGTGAACAACCTTCTTATGGACTGAACTCTACTCTCATCAAGAAGGGCAACTCTGTTCGTGAAGATGTTTGGAAAGCAGATGGTAAATATGGTGCTGCTATCAAGCAAATCATTGTTTGGTTGGAGCGAGCAAAGGCTTTCACAGAGAACGAACAGCAACATAAGGTTATCAGTTTACTTATAAAATACTATGAGACGGGTGACTTACGCGATTTCGATCGTTACTCTATTGAGTGGCTACATGAGCAAGATGGGATGATAGATTTCATCAATGGTTTCATTGAAGTGTATGGTGACCCCATGGGATTGAAGGGTTCTTGGGAAGGAATAGTGGAATATAAGGACCTAAAAGCTACCCATCGGACACAGACTATCTCTGCAAATGCGCAATGGTTTGAGGACCATTCACCTGTCAATCCAGCCTTCCGCAAACCTAAAGTGAAAGGAGTTACGGCAAATGTCATCTGTGCTGCGATGCTGGGAGGTGATGAATATCCAGCTTCAGCAATAGGTATTAATCTGCCAAATGCCGACTGGATCCGTGCGGAACATGGCTCGAAGAGTGTTACTATCTCTAATCTTACCCATGCTTATGACATGGCTGCGAAGGGAAATGGCTTCCGTGAGGAGTTCGTTATAGATGAGGCTACACTCCAAATGATGAACCTTTACTCCGACAAGACGGATGATTTACACACACGGATTTGCATGAGTGTTTAGGTCATGGGAGCGGCAGATTGCTTCCTGGAACAGACCCTGATGCGTTGAAAAACTATGGTAATACGATAGAGGAAGCACGTGCCGACCTCTTCGGTTTGTATTATATTGCGGATGAAAAGCTACTTGATTTAGGCCTACTTGACTCCTCTGAGGCTTATAAAGCACAGTATTATGGTTATATGATGAACGGTTTGTTGACGCAACAGGTGCGCATCAAGCCCGGAAAGAACATCGAAGAGGCTCACATGCAGAACCGTGCGCTCATCGCATGGTGGGCTATAGACCTTGGAAGTAAGGACCATGTAGTTGAACTTATCAAGCAGAAAGATGCTCAAAGTGGCGAGGTTAAAACCTTCGTACGTATCAATGACTATGCGAAACTGCGTGAGATCTTTGCACAGGAGTTGGCTGAAATACAGCGTATTAAGAGTGAAGGCGACTTCGAAGCAGCACGAAAATTGGTTGAGACTTACGCTGTGAAGCTTGACAAAGCGCTGCATGCAGAGGTTCTTCAGCGCTATGAACGACTGAAGATTGCTCCTTATAAGGGTTTCATCAATCCTGTTTTGAAGCCTGTATGTGATGCAACTGGCGAAGTAACCGACATCATTGTCGACTATTCGGAGGGCTATACAGAGCAAATGCTCCGCTATTCTGAGGAGTATGCGACGCTGATATAAGCATGTTTACAGTATAAAAAGAAAAAGAGTGAAGAATAAGTTACGTTGTTCTTCACTCTTTTTTTGTGCCGTTTTCCTATGTTCCTACATGCTGAAAAAATGTCGTTATGCGTTTCTATGAGCTGAAAAATGCCGGAGAAGGAAAGCCTTTCATTCTGTAATATGCTGATTGATAAGAGGATAAACTCTATTACTTCTCCGTGCAAACCACCTAAAACGCTTTGTTGTCCGTACCGTATTCCAAAGAAGTTCATTCACAAAACCAACCTACAACACATTCTATTCATAATGTAACGCATAACGAATCCCGATGTAATTCATGCAAAATATTAGCGAAAACCACACGATATCCTAACGTAAGATACATGATATTCAAAGCGTAACGCATGATAAGTTCCGATACAATCCATGCAGAATCTTAGTATAAACACACAATATTTATAATGTATTGAGTGGCGAATACGCATGCAAAACATCACCCAGGAAGGATAGTAAAATGATATTACAAATTTGAAGCCATGATGAAGTGCGAAACGAAAGAAAACGGTTGATTTTCGGCTTTGTAACCTACAGATTTTCAATTGATTACAAACAGGCTTGTAAAAGGGCATCTTTTGCGTTGCAAAAGGGCGTCTTTTACACATCAAAAGGGCACCTTTTACCATGCAAAAGGGCATCTTTTACAATGCAAAAGAGCACCTATTGTTTTATTATAGATGAAATAATGCAACAAAAGGGGGCGTTTAACCTCTTCTGATAGGCAAATGACTGGCAATCCAACGGTCATAGTTTTAACAGCTATTAGCGTACTAAAAAGGACAATTATTCAGACAAAAAGAATAAAAAGGATAAACTTTTCTTGTATAATACTTGCAAATGTTGCAGATAATTCCTAATTTTGCGCATGATATTTGCCTTGTGCAATCTGATAGAATCACTAACAATTAAGATATGTCAATATCTAAACAAGACAGAAACTCGTTGATGTGGCACGCCAACTCTTTGCCAAGAACGGCATTGCCAACACCACGATGAACGATATAGCCAAGACTTCGGGCAAGGGAAGGCGCACACTTTACACTTACTTCAAGAGTAAAGACGATGTGTATTACGCCGTTATCGAGTCTGAATTAGAGCGTTTGTCGGACAAATTAGACGAGGTTGCAGCAAAGAAAATCAGTCCTCAGGACAAGATTATAGAGCTTATATATACGCATCTCAGTATGATTAAGGAGACGGTTATGCGCAATGGCAACCTCAGAGCAGAGTTTTTCCGCAACATCTGGATGGTTGAAAAGGTAAGAAAGAACTTTGATGAGGATGAGATAGAACTCTTCCGTAAGGTCTATTCTGAAGCCAAAGAGGATGGAGAATTCGACATTGACAATGTTGAACTCGTTGCAGATATCACGCACTATTGTATCAAAGGACTTGAAGTTCCTTTCATCTACGGTCGTTTAGGACATGGACTGACCGAGGAATCATCACGTCCACTGGTGGCAAAGGTGGTCTATGGTGCGCTGGGGAAACGCAATATAAAGCTTTAAAGGAAATCATCTTATACAATAAATAAAGTATCACAAAATGAAATTATTGGAAGGTAAGACAGCACTCATCACTGGTGCTGCACGCGGTATCGGTAAGGCTATCGCATTAAAGTTCGCTGAAGAAGGTGCAAACATTGCTTTTACTGATCTCGTTATCGATGAGAACGGTAAGGCAACAGAGGCAGAAATTGCAGCCAAAGGCGTTAAAGCAAAGGGTTATGCAAGCAATGCTGCAGACTTCGCACAGACAGAAGAGGTGGTAAATCAGGTGAAAGAGGACTTCGGTTCTATAGATATCCTTGTTAATAATGCTGGTATTACGAAGGACGGACTTATGCTTCGCATGACCGAACAGCAGTGGGATGCTGTCATTACAGTAAACCTTAAGAGTGCATTCAACTTCATCCACGCTTGTATTCCAGTTATGTTACGCCAGCGTTGTGGTAGTATTATCAACATGGCAAGCGTCGTTGGTGTTCATGGTAACGCTGGTCAGGCTAACTATGCAGCATCAAAGGCTGGTCTTATTGCCCTCGCTAAGAGTGTAGGACAGGAGATGGGACCTAAGGGTATACGTGCTAATGCCATTGCTCCGGGCTTCATTGACACCGCAATGACTCAGAACTTGCCTGATAAAGTACGCAAAGAATGGATCTCAAAGATTCCTCTTCGCCGTGGCGGTACAGTAGAAGACATTGCAAACACAGCTGTTTATCTTGGTTCCGACTTGTCAAGTTACGTGTCAGGTCAGGTTATCCAGGTTGATGGCGGTATGAATATGTAAGGAAGAAAACCTCCCCAACGCCCTGAAAAGGGGTGGGGAGGTGCTTTAATTATGCAAGTACTTTACGAAGATAATCACTTAATCATTGTTTACAAGGAGGCAGGTGAGATTGTCCAGGCTGATAAGTCGGGTGATATACCATTGTCAGAAATCGTCAAACAATGGCTGAAGGCGAAGTATAATAAGCCCGGTAATGTCTTTCTGGGTGTCGTTCACCGCCTTGATCGTCCTGTGTCTGGACTCGTTATCTTCGCTAAAACATCAAAGGCTCTTACCCGTTTGAACAACATGTTCCGCAATGGTGAGATCCATAAGACCTATTGGGCAATCGTTACTCGGCCGCCTTTTGAACCTGAAGCAACGCTGACCGACTGGCTTGTACGCAACGAACGACAGAACAAGAGTTATGCTTATAACCATCAGGTGCCCACGTCGAAGAAGTCAATCCTGCATTATAAGGTCATCAATCAGACGGACCATTACACACTTTTGGAGGTAAACCTCATGACAGGTCGCCATCATCAGATACGCTGTCAGCTGTCAAACATGGACTGTCCTATCAAAGGTGACTTGAAATATGGTGCTCCTCGATCCAATCCCGATGGGGGTATTAGCCTGTTAAGTCACCGCGTTGAGTTCGTACACCCAGTATCTAAAGAGACCATTCGTGTAGAGTCTCCATTGCCAAAGGACAATCTTTGGCAGGCAATAGGTAATATCTAAAGACATATTGTATAACCTTAATACCATCTTAAAAACGCTTCCTTTTCTGCTAAAGGCTTCCTTTATCAGAGTTATAATATGTGCCTTTTCATTTTTTTTCATTATCTTTGTCGGCACATTTCACGATCAAAGATTATTTAATATTGTATCTCTATGAATATAAGAAAAATGCTTTTCTTCTGTCTGATGGCAGGAGTTATGTTCTCTTCTTGCATCAAAGATGAGCCACTTAACGCTGAAGCCGACATTACAGGCATCACTGTAGACGGTCCAAAGCTTATTCGACAACCGGTAATAACGAACAATGAAGTGCATTTCTACGTGAATGGATGGGAAGATGTGACGCATCTGGCACCGAAATTCACACTCACCGAGGGTGCAACCATCGAACCAGCGAGTGGCACGGAACGTGATTTCACGCAGCCACAGGTCTACACTGTCACCTCACAGGATGGTAAATGGAAGAAGACTTACACGGTCTCTTTCACATCAGATGACGTCGTAACAAGTTACCATTTCGATGATATTAAATGGTACGAGTACAAGGATGAGTGGGATGCAAACGCACAACCACAGAAGCTTTTCCACATCTTTACGGAGAAAACACCTAATGGTGACACCTTTGAATGGGGCAGTGGAAACGCCGGATATATGATAATTGCCAGCGGACAGCCTGCTGAAAGCTATCCAACCAGCCAGTCTCCTGATGGTTATAAAGGTAAATGTGCTAAGTTACAGACTGTCAGTACGGGTTCATTAGGGGCTATGATGAAGTCGCCAATAGCTGCTGGTAACCTCTTTTTCGGCCAGTTCAAGCTGGATATTGCCAATGCTGCCAAGTCAACCCACTTCGGTATACCTTTCAGAAAGGTGCCAAAAGAGTTGGTAGGATACTACAAATACAAGGCAGGAGAGAAGTTTACGGACAAAAACGGTAAGGAAGTTGCTGGTAAAAAGGACGACTTCGCCATCTATGCCGTATTCTTTACGACGGATAAAGGGACTGATTATCTTGACGGAACAAACTCGCAGACAAGTGAGAACATCGTCATGAAGGCTGAACTCAACAACCGTAAGGAGACCGATAAGTGGACACGCTTCTCCATTTCGTTCAAGAAATTAAAGCCAATAGATAAGCAAAAGCTCGGAGAAGGGAAGTATAGTCTGGCTATTATCATGTCTTCAAGTAAGGATGGAGCAACCTTCAACGGTGCAGTAGGAAGTACACTGTATGTTGATGAACTGCAGTTGTTCTGTGAATAATTGGTCGAACAATTCATCTTTTATAATCTAAGCAAAGAAACAATGAGACGAATAATCATCGCTATAGCAGCACTTTCAAGTATAATGACGGCTTCCGCACAGACAGACCGTACTCCAGCACTCGTTTCATCCGACCATAATGGATGGGAATATGAGGTGAAGGCTGGTGTAAACATCGGTGGTGCTACTCCGCTTCCATTACCTGCTGAAATAAGAAAAATAAGCAGTTACAGTCCAAAGATGAATGCTTCATTGGAAGGAACAGTTACAAAATGGATTGAAAAGGACGGTCCTTGGGGCGTATCTACCGGTCTGAAGTTCGAGGTAAAGGGCATGAAGACGGGGGCAACGGTGAAGAATTACAGTACAGAGATTGTCAGAGACGGAAGTAAAGTGGCTGGTTACTGGACGGGTTATGTGCAGACCAACTATAACTCTACGTTCCTTACCATCCCTGTTATGGCTAATTATCGCTTTAATGAACAGTGGAAGGTGCGTGCAGGACTGTACTCTTCCTTCAAACTTGATGGTGAATTCACGGGTCAGGTGAGTGATGGTTACCTGCGTGAAGGTACTCCTGTAGGCGAGAAACTGGTCTTTGAGAATGGCAACAGTGCCTCTTACAACTTCTCATCTGCACTCCGCCACTTCCAATGGGGTGCACAAGTAGGAGCTACATGGCGTGCTTTCAACCATTTCACTGTGAATGCTGACCTCACATGGGCATTCAATAACATCTTTGAAAGCGACTTTAAGACCATCAGTTTCGGACTGTATCCCATCTATCTTAACCTTGGTTTCGGTTACAGATTCTAAAGGAAAAGAGTGGGGATGAGCGTCCACTATCTGACAGATGTAAACGTATTCTTGTAAAAGAAATTACTTATTGATTTTCAAAAGGGCATCTTTTCGTTTGTAAAAGATGCCCTTTTGCATGGTAAAAGATGCCCTTTTGAAGTGTAAAAGACGCCCTTTTACAATGCAAAAGGGCGTCTTTTACAACCCCATCTATAACTCATTGATAAACAATAGGATACAAAGCTGGTTTTTAACCGTATGAGATAGATTTATAGATGTACTGCTTCCGTTTATTGTAAACATATTTCCGATTAGACAGTTATGGGCAGATAGCACGGGAAGGGATATATAAATAAAAAGAAACAGCGTTGTATCTCCTCATCACCAACGGTCATACCTGATAACAATCAGCAGCTTTTATCCAATCAAAGACTGAAGCAGACCACATACTATCTACAGTATTACTGTCAGACGGAGCATAAAAAAAGAGTGTATCAATGCCCAAAGCGTTGATACACTCCTTGTTTTTAAGTATGGTTTTACTTTATTAAATTGACCATAAGCAGGCAATCTATCTCCGTAATACCATACAAATCAAGAACTTTCTGGTCGTTACGAATCTCTTCAAGCAGTCGGTCTTTATTGCCTTTCGTCATTGTTATCCATGCCTGAAAGCTATTTTTGGCTTGTCCAATGTTACCTTTTGCCCACCAACAATAGCCAGAATTAAGATAATCTTCTGCCATTGGAGCATCTGCAAGGATACGATCATAGAGCTGTGAAGCCTTGTCAAGACTCTTATCTAAGAGCATCGTCCATGCAAAGACACGCTTCACATTCATATTATCAGGGTACTGATAGTCGAGACGGAACAGTTCTTCACGTGCTTCAGCATAACGTTCTGTCTTCAGAAGGGTTACACACACATCGTTTTACAGCATAGTTGATATTGTCGGGTTCCAAGCGCAATAACTGCGAATAAGTATGCTCTGCCGTGTCGTAATCTTCGCAATCCATGGCAGCACGCGCCATCCCTTTCAGTGCCCATTGGTTCTCTGTATCCTCCTGCAAGACCATATTAAAGATCTGATAAGCCACATCAGGCTTGCCAAAATACAGGTTTATGTAGCCCATTAAGATGTTATAATTGGCATCTTCCACGTGGAAAGTAGACATCAACTCCACGAGTTTATCCATATTTTTGTGCTTGTACAGATAAAGTGCAAGGCGCATTTTATATTCATCAAGTCCTGTTCCGATGAATGATTTATAGACAAAGAAGAACGTATCTGCCACGAAACTGCTCTTATGATTGTCTATAAATGGATTGATAAGTTCGTTGGATGAACGATAAAGTCTGAAGAAACGATAGAGATCCTGTATGTAAGCCCTACAAATATAGGTGGGATTGCTCTTGTCTAAAGTTGTTCCCATAGGAGCAAAGGCACCCTCTGAGCCCATCATCTCCTTGATATTCCCAGGTATTTGGTTGATGATACTCTCCATTGCAAACGCCAAAGAATACTTATCCGACTCACAGAAGTTGCCCTGATTGGTAATGGTTTCCAAGATATTAGGTTGCCCAATCCGTTCTATAGTAGTACGAAGTGCAGGGTGATCAATATAGAAAGGAGTGAACCAATTGGCTAAATCATTGAAGAAAGGAAAGCGTTTCATCTGTCGGAAGCCACCGAAATAGATGTCAGAGCCCTGCTTTTGCATCTCCATCATCTTACGAACCTTCTCTTCCATCTGCTCCATTCGCTTGTCTTCAGCATCCTGATTCAGGATATTCTCAAGTGAATCCTCTTCCTTTTCAACGATTCCGAGTCGTCCAATGGTAATGTTTGAACCCTCAACAAGGTAAGGCATGATGTCTCTTTGTAGCTTCTCGTTGTCCTTTTCAGTGTCTTGACTATAGAAAAACTGTATCTGTAAGGTATATAACTCCCGTATAGTATCCTTGTTTTCGCACAGTTTCCGAATGATTTCATCCTGCTCTGGGAAGATATCCATCCCTTCAAAGACAGACAAAACCCACCCGACAAGTGCACGTTGGCGCACCCTTTCATCCGTAGATTGCTGATAAACAGTGGTTAATGCCTTAAACTTATTGATATCAAACTGGTTCATTGCGCCCAGCGTTACCGCACTTACGAGTAGCTGTTGGTCAACAATGTCAACCATAGGGGACAACATCAGTCCTGTATAAAACGCACAATCATCATCCGACCATTGGCAAGATGTCCACAAAGTATTGAAGAGTCGGTTGACAAAAACCTGATGTCTGTCATATAAATCCTTTGCTTTCTCAGTCCTTTCAGCCTCTGGTAGCAACGAAAGCATGGCTACATCAGAGACAAAAGACTCCAAAACAGAGCGTATAAAGTCATGACTTGTGTTCAGATGGTCACTGATCCGGAAGGCATCAACATAGACTATGACATTCTTACAACGCCAACTGATCTCCAAATCGGCTGCAACGCGATAGAGACGTTGGAGGAGTGAGAGATAGAGAGAGGCCCTTTTGTCATCTGTAAAACCACGTTCCATATAGTCAACCATCAACTGATAGTCGTTTTTCACTGCCTCCAGCTCACTATGTCCTATTAAAGTAGGGCGCTGGACATAAAGTTGTTCTAACAATTCGATGGCAACATCCAATCGTTTATCCATCAAATTGTTTATCGCACTACTAAGGATTTCGTCTACGTTCACAGTCTTTTGTCTATGTTTAGTTTCTAATTATACTTTCAAATCATCTTCTTTTCATAAGAAAATCACGCGCCATCTGAATGTCAGACTTGCGAGGTGGCCCCACTTTCGTGTATTTTATATCAGGTAAAGCACGTACTGTTGCATCGTCAACCTTCATATATTTCTTTATCAAAGCAGCATAATACTTCACGCCATTCTTGTTAATCAGGTCGACAGCCTTATCATATGCTTTGGCAAGAGCTTCTTCTTCAGCAGGCAAACGGTGCTTATCCATTATTGCCAACACGCCCAAATGCACACCAGCATCAGCCGAATTGAATATCACGTTATTATCACCTTGCAAGGCTTGGGTGGCTTGTGGCTCTGAAAACCAGTATGCATCAATCTCGTGATTCTGCAACATTTTCAAGCGAATCAGCACGTCATTGACCTGAACACGGAACACTTGATACTTTGGTTTACCCTTCTTGACAACCAAATCACTCAGCAAATCCGTACCAGAGAAGCGTGTCATAGCTATGATCTTATCACTTAAATCAGACAGTTTCTTAAGCTTTGACTGCCTGTCAGCAATGAGTTGCCACCCCAGATTGGTATCTGTCAGATAATGCATCAGTACCTTTTGTCTGTGTTTCAAGCGTTCAGCACGTACAAGATCAGTGAATCCAGCCTGCACACTACCGCCTGCCATGGCTGTATCACAGTCCATCTGCGCATTAAACTCCCGTACACGTAAGTCTACTTTGGTTGTATCATACAGCAAACTGTCTGTCAATAGATAGGCAGGAAGGCAATCCATCGTAGGCATAACAGCTATCTTGAAAGCCTTTTGATAGGCAATCTGTTCAGCTTTCTTGCGTGCTTGTTGCTCAGCCTGTAGTTCTTTGTCAGACTTACCACAGCCAACAAGCATCAAAACGACAACTATTAGGATGTAATTAATACGTTTCATATAGTTGCAAAAGTAAGAATAAATTTTGTAACTAAGAAAAAACTCATTACTTTTGTCCCATATATGGCAAAGGACAAGATAGCTTATGTCTGCAGCAACTGTGGACAAGAGAGTACTAAATGGATTGGTAAATGCCCGAATTGTGGGCAATGGAACACCTTCAAAGAGATTCGTATCGCTGGTGATACGGGGTCTCAGGCTGCCCGAAATGCTGCTACAACACTTCGAAATGCTGCTTCTGGAAGCTCTGTTTCGGCGTTAAACAATAAGCCACAACGCCTGCGCGACATCTCATCTCATGATGAACCACGCATAGACATGCATGATGGGGAACTCAATAGGGTGCTTGGCGGTGGCTTAGTACCAGGAAGTATTGTCCTGTTAGGTGGTGAACCGGGTATCGGAAAGAGTACTTTGACGCTCCAGACTATCCTTCACATGACGCAAAAGGTGCTTTATGTGAGTGGAGAAGAGAGTCCTCACCAGATTAAAATGCGTGCAGAACGCATCACAAAGGACATTGCTGAGAACATAGTTATCCTCTCTGAGACCTCATTAGAGCATATATTCGAACACATAAGGGATGTTCAGCCCGACTTAGTAGTGGTAGATTCGATACAAACGATATCCACTGAAGATGTAGACAGTAGTCCTGGAAGCATCAGTCAGGTACGTGAATGTGCGTCAGCATTGCTCCGTTTTGCCAAAACAAGTGGTGTTCCTGTCATCCTCATAGGCCATATTAATAAGGAAGGGAGCATAGCAGGACCAAAGATTCTCGAACATATCGTTGATACAGTCATACAGTTTGAAGGCGATCAGCACTATATGTACCGCATACTTCGTAGCATTAAGAACCGCTTTGGATCCACTTCTGAACTCGGAATATACGAGATGGAGCAGCAAGGACTGCGTCAAGTGAGCAATCCTTCAGAGCTTTTACTCACCGAAGACCACGAAGGTTTGTCAGGAGTAGCCATCTCAAGTACTATTGAAGGCGTACGTCCGTTCCTCGTTGAGACACAGGCGCTTGTGTCATCTGCCGCTTATGGCACTCCACAACGTTCTGCTACAGGTTTCGATCAGCGCCGATTGAACATGCTACTTGCCGTTCTTGAGAAGCGAGTTGGCTTCAAACTCATGCAGAAAGACGTCTTTCTGAACATTGCAGGAGGCCTTCGTGTGACGGATATGGCTATGGATCTCAGTGTTATTGCTGCTGTTTTGTCATCAAACGTGGACACTCCGATAGAACAAGGATGGTGTATGTGCGGTGAAGTAGGCCTAAGTGGTGAGGTTCGTCCTGTCAGTAGGATAGAACAACGCATTGCTGAAGCTGAGAAACTGGGCTTTAGCCACATCATTATACCAAAGTATAACCTCCAAGGTCTTACTGGTAAGTATTCAATTCAGCTCCATCCAGTCAGGAAAGTAGAAGAAGCACTGCGTGATTTATTTGGATAAGCCCCATAAATAAAGGCATATTTCTTTCAGGAAATATGCCTTTATTGTTTTACTATACTATTATGTGAGAAATCGTTATATACTATTTATTGAACATAATAACGTTACATGCTGTATATAAGCAAGTTATTCATCCATTAAACGTCTTATAATATTAGCCCAGATAGCGTATCCTTTATCCGTCAGATGGAGCCCATCTCTACAATATTCAGGCTGCATCCGATTGGTTTTTACATTCAATAGCGGTGTATAGAGGTCGATAAAAGGAAGCGAATGATGGTCACAATATTCTTTCAACTTACCATTCAACTGTACAATCATATCCTCTTTGCCCTTCAAAAGCTTCCAAACTCCAACCTTATCATTCAACGGGAGCAGGCTCTGGACATAGAGTTTAGTTTGTGGACAATGGCTTCGAATGGTCTCAATCACCTTGATAATACCCTGAAAAGAGCGTTCCACACTCCATCCATGGCTCAGATCATTCGTCCCACACTCAAAGAATATCTTGCTAGGATTGCATGTCAGCACTTGATTTAAGCGGTTTTGAATCCCTCTACTGTCATCACCAACGATCCCACGGTTGAAGATCATCGGTGCATCAGGGAAGTGTCTGTTCCAGTCTCCACCGTATTCAGAATGACTATCTCCCAACATTATAATGGCATTATCAGGCAAAACGCCCTCCTGTTCAAACTGTTTCATACGCGTGTTATAATGTTTTGAGCCACGATAAGGGACTTGTTGGGCATGAGTCATAATACCTACAACACATAAAAGAATAGTTGTCAAAAGGAAAGACTTACTCATATAACCATCAATTTACACTGCAAAATTAACAAAAAAGCGACAGATAATAAAAGAAAAGCCCGGTTATCTACTCACAAGGGAAGATAGCCGGGCTTTTAATAAGAGGTTCTTTCTTAATATTCTGGCGTGCATTAACGCATGAGTCGCATTACTTTCCGAAGATAAGCCTGAGTCTTTGCAATGTCATATCGTATACCTCCGCTCCAAAGGCGAATAGCCTTTTCAACACTATTCAGTGGATTATGGAACGATTGAATGATGACAAACATCTCTCTAGACTTCGTTGCATTGTAACGATCAGAGAGTGAAAAGCGCTTCTTACTGCCTTTACTCTTCAGGATATTGTTACACTCTTTTACGATGACAGGGGAGATTTGCAGTACACCAACGTATGAACCGTTGACTGCCATAGCATTTCCTTTACTCTCAAGCTGGATAATTGCGTCCATTACTGGTCCCCAATTAAATCCGTCACCTTTCACGAATACGTTAGCATGAACCGTAGTTGATGCCAGAATCATTAAGAAACAAATACTTACTACTTTAATTATTCTCATCATAAAAAGCTTTCCGGAACCTTGGAAAAGTACTTCAAGTGAGGTACTCTCTACGGCGTGTTCCTATGTGAGAATGAGTTACCACCACGCCTGAGTTCCATGTTAACGGCGACAAAGATAATAAAAATATTCCTGAAAACCAAGTCTTTAGCATAAAAATTACAAAGTAATACAAGAACAAAGTATACAGATTGGTGGTGTTTTCCCCTCCATAACATGGGGAAAATCCTATACATCTTTATGGATTCCACCGTGAGAAAGCTACCATTTAAACCATATTTTTGCTGCGTCAAACAATGTTTAACCACATCCGAAAGGATGATAAAAGAAAGAACAAACTATGCAAAGATTAATTAGATTAGCACTTTTTGCTATCATGATGGCAAGTGTGACGGCGGGGTTTGCTCAAGAAAACACAACTTTTGAGCGTGATCAGGCACGAATGAGACAGATTGATGCAGAAGCACGTAGGGCTATGCAACAAAGAAGATATGACCGAAGATACGATAGCAAACGGAGTTCTACGGCTTGGAACAGAGGACAATGGGTGTGGAACGGCGGCAGATGGGTATGGGTACCATCATCAAGACAGCAATATCCTTACGGCTCCAGCGTTCCAGCTCACCAACACAGATTCGATGATGGACGCTGTTATGTATGCGGTATAAAAAGGATGACGCTAAGAAATGGGAGAAAAGAATGCGGAAACGTTATGACAAACGTTGCTATAAGTATAAAAGATACGATGACGACGATGATGATGACGACGACTAAATATATATAGCTGATTAGCAAAGGCTTTGACTTTCTTGTTTAATAAGAAGTCAAAGCCTTTTTCTTTGGCTATAACAGAATGTCCACAACGGCACTTGCCATTTCCGAAAACTTTATCTACCTTTGCGCAAGTTTAGGACAAACGGATGCTCAGAAGGCGTCATTGTCTGTCTACACACGAATCAGCTATGGCAAGAAAGAGACGCAGACGCAGCAGGAAAGGGCGTAAGAACAAGAACAAGTGGGTATGGGTTGGTATAGCAATACTGGCTCTTGCCGCTATTCTCATCATCGATCTCAAGCCATGGCACAAGCATCACAATACCATAAGTGACCAGTGGCCCTTCCATGACCTGACGGAAGGACCCTACTCAAAGGACTTTGAAGGACTTGACATATCACGTCATCAAGGTAAAATCCACTGGGATGAACTGGTTGATGAGAACCCTCAGCTACAGTTTGTCTACATAAAAGCAACGGAAGGCAGCTCGATTGTTGACCCATTCTACAAACGAAACTTTGATGAAGCCAAGAAACATGACCTCCTTGTGGGCTCTTATCACTTCCTGACTCGGCGTACTTCCATGGCAAAACAGGTGGATAACTTCCTCTCAAACATTGACCTTCAGGCACAGGATCTGCTCTTATTGGTGGATATTGAGGAGGATGGGACACGCGGTTGGAGCCGTTCCATCATTCAAAAGAACCTTGCTGAATTCATTCGTTTGGTTAAAGAACGCACGGGAGTATCACCAATGATCTATACCAATGAGGCATATTACCATCTAAACCTGTACCCTGAATTCAATCATTATCATCTTTTTATTGCCAATTACAACCTTGCTCCCGAACTGGGAACGGCTAAGTATGACATCTGGCAGTCGAGTAAGCGGGGCAGAGTACGTGGTATCTGGAACTATGTAGACATCGATCAGCTACGCGAAGGGGTGACATTGGAGGATATCAAACAGCCATAGACGCGACAATCAGCATAGCCTTATCAATACAGGAAGAATACATCACTGTAAAATATATTCACATTGAGAAAACAAAAGAGGCTCTTTTGACTTCTAAAAGATGCCCTTTTGCATGGTAAAAGATGCCCTTTTACACTTCAAAAGGTGCCCTTTTACAACGTAAAAGACGCCCTTTTACTTTGCCTTTTGTAATCATCTGAAACACTGAAGGTTACAAAGTCGAAAATAAAAGGATTTCCCCTTATTTTCAAGTAAGCATGTTTCTTTTTCTGTAAGATTATTTCATAGCATCAAACAGTGTTATGATTCATCTGCTGAAGAACCATACCTCATAACAACAACAACGGCTGATAACCATGTTATCAGCCGTTGGATTTGCAGTAATCTATAATCTTTTGATTAAAGAAATACTTTAATTAAAATCTAATTATCAATAGTTTTAAATCCTTTACAATCGTCTATTATGCCAGACCTTCTATCTGTCCACGCACAATATCAATCTTTTCTGCCTGCGGAACCTTAGGCAATCCAGGCATACGCATCATGTCTCCAGCAATGGCAACAATCATCTCTGAACCGCCATTGATGACAAAGTCACGAATAGTTATGTCGAAATTCTTAGCTACACCAATCTGTGTTGGGTCCTCACTGAAGGAGAATTGCGTCTTTGCAATACATACTGGGAAACGCTCCATGCCCCAGGCACGAATACGAGCGAGCTTCTTCTGCGCTGCTTTCTTCAGGATAACCGAACGTGCACCATAGACATTCTGGGCAATCTTCGTCACCTTCTCCTCAATCGTCTCATCATCAGCATAGCTCATGTTGATAGCCTTTGCTCCGCGCTTGTCAATCGTTTCAACAACAAGACGTGCCAGATCCTCAGCTCCTTCACCACCTTTCATGAAGACATTGTTCTCTGCAAAGCCAACACCTAACAGCTTACAATGCTCTGCAAGGAGAGAGATTTCCTCGTCAGTATCGTCTCCATAGCGGTTAAGGGTCACTACTACAGGCTGACCAAAGCGTTGCATGTTCTCTACATGACGGTCAAGATTGGCGAAACCTTGCACCAATGCTTCACGTTCCTGCTCACGTGTGTTGCCTTCAGTGAGCCCTCCGTGCATCTTCAAACCACGCAATGTGGTGACAAGAACAGTCACACGAGGATATATCTCAGCCTTACGACACTTGATATCAAGGAACTTCTCTGCACCTAAATCGGCTCCGAAGCCAGCTTCAGTGACGGCATAATCGCTCAAAGACATTGCCATCTTCGTTGCAACAAGACTGTTACAGCCATGCGCAATGTTAGCAAACGGACCGCCATGTACGAATGCTGCCGTTCCTTCAAGCGTCTGTACAAGGTTTGGTTTCAGTGCATCCATCAACAGAACGGTGATAGCCCCAGCCACACCAAGGTCCTTAACGGTAAACGGTTCATCATTGAACTTGATGCCCAACACCATGTTTTCGATACGACGACGTAGGTCGGCTTCACTGTCAGCAAGGCATAATGCAGCCATAATCTCACTTGCTGGTGTGATATCAAAGCCCGATTGACTTGGTAAACCATCCGTTGCAGCCCCTAAACCAGTAACAATATTACGCAAACTACGGTCATTGACATCCAGAACACGCCTCCAAAGCACTTCTTTCAGTGTGAATCCTTCGCTCCGATGCTGGTAGATGTAATTGTCAAGCAGCGCTGCTATCATGTCGTGAGCACTGGTAATGGCATGGAAATCACCCGTGAAATGCAGGTTGATCTTCTCCATTGGCACCACCTGGGCATATCCTCCACCAGCTGCACCACCCTTCATTCCGAAGCAAGGACCAAGACTTGGCTCACGAAGAGCCAACACTGAGCGCTTACCGATACGGTTCAGTGCCATAGAAAGGCCTATACTAACTGTTGTTTTACCAATACCGGCACGAGTAGGGGAAATAGAAGTAACAAGAATAAGCTTGTTACGGGATACCTGGTCTTCGTCAATCAAAGAGAGAGGGACCTTTGCCATGTATTTACCATAGTGTTCTAACTCATCCGATGCTATGCCAACTGACTTAGCAACGTCCTCGATCCGCTTCATTTTACATGAGCGTGCAATTTCAATATCAGATTTCATAGTTACATAATATATTGATGATGCGACAAAGATAGGTAATATTTTACATAAAAAAAGCATATGGATGATTTTTTTCATCCATATGCTTTCTATTTCTTATTTACGTCCCCCTGACCTATCTTTCGGTTGGAGTTATCAGCGAGGACATCGTTGACAATATTGTTAATCTGCTCTTTTAACTCGTTGATAAACTGTCCGGCATCATATTTCTTATGCTCTATATCACGTAGTTTCTTCTCCCATATACCTGTCAACTCAGCCGAAATGAGGAGTTTCTCACGTATGGTATCAATGAGAGCGATGCCTGTTTCTGTTGCTTCAAGGTTCTTTCTCTTCCTACATATATAATGTCTCTTGAACAAAGTCTCAATAATTCCCGCACGGGAAGAGGGTCGACCGATACCGTTTTCCTTCAGTGCTGCACGCAAAGTGTCATCATCTACCAGCTTACCAGCCGTCTCCATGGCACGCAACAAGGATGCTTCAGTGTAATGTTTGGGTGGTGTGGTTTGCTTTTCTGTGAGTGTTGGGGTGTGAGGACCCGTCTCTCCCTTGGTGAAAGAGGGTAGGGTAACTTCGCTCACAGGCTCTACAGCAGAAGAATCCTTGCCAGATGCATCACCGTTTCCTGCCGATTGTTCCTCCGTAATACCCGTTCCTTTGTGGCGTTTGGAGTAGCAAACACCACACGCCAGCCCTGATCGAGGATCTCTTTGCCCGTAACCTTAAACTCAATCCCGTCCACTTCGCCGATGACAGTGGTCGTTGAGAACTTACAATCAGGATAGAAGGCTGCTATGAAACGCCGTGCTATGAGGTCATAGACATTCTTTTCCGCATCAGTAAGCCCCTGTGGCGGTATGCCTGTGGGGATGATTGCATGGTGATCGGTCACCTTTGAGCCATCAAAAACACGCTTCGACTTTGGTAAAGGCTTACCTCCCAGTGCCTTCACAAGCTCTGCATAAGGGCGTTTCCCAGCAAAAGCAGTCTGGAAAAGTCCGTTCATTGTCTGTGGACACTTGGGGTAAACATCATCAGGAAGGTACTGTGTATCCACACGTGGATAGGTAGTAAGCTTCTTCTCATAGAGACTTTGAATCGTGTTCAGCGTCATTTCGGCAGAGTACCCATACTTCCGGTTACAGTCAACCTGCAATGAAGTAAGGTCATAAAGCTGCTTAGGCTGTTCCGTTCCCTTCTTCTTTGTAACATTAGTGATGGTAAAAGGCTTCCCTTCAATGGTGGAAAAAGCCTTCTCTCCTTCCTCTTTAGAAGTGAATTTACCCTTTGTTGCCGTGAACTGTGTATCCCTATACACCGTAGCAAGTACCCAATAAGGTTCTGGTTTGAAGTTGTTTATCTCCTTTTGTCGCTGTACAATAAGCGCAAGCGTTGGTGTTTGCACACGTCCGATGGACAGAACCTGTCCCTTACCATAGTTGTTATTGCCATATTTAAGCGTATAAAGGCGTGTGGCATTCATACCTAACAGCCAGTCACCAATGGCACGTGAGAGTCCGGCAAGGTACAGAGGCTGATATACATCCTGCTCTTTCAGACTTGCAAAGCCCTCACGTATAGCCTCATCTGTCATAGATGAGATCCACAACCGCTTCACTGGGCACTTCACTCCTGCCTTTTGCATCACCCAACGTTGGATAAGTTCACCCTCTTGTCCGGCATCTCCGCAGTTAATAATCTCATCTGCGGCATGGTAAAGCTTCTCTATTACAGCGAATTGTTTCTTGATTCCCTCATCTTCTATTAGCTTTATGCCAAACCGAGGAGGAATCATTGGGAGGGCAGCAAGACTCCAATGCTTCCAATTCTCGGAATAATCATTGGGTTCCTTCAGCTCACAAAGGTGGCCAAAGGTCCAGGTTACCTGGTAACCATTGCCTTCCATATATCCGTCACAAGACTTGTTGGCACCGAGAATACGGGCAATATCCCTTGCAACACTTGGTTTCTCTGCTATACAAACTTTCATTGTTTCTTCTTATTCGGTCCTCTTTTCACCTGTGCAAAGATAAGAAAAATATTTCACAGGTGCGTTACATGGAAAATTTTAGGGGCTATTTTTTCTGTAATTCCTTTCATATAATGGTTTTATTTCGTAAATTTGTAGCACGCAAACGAACAAGAAAATATATCATTATGAGAGTTGGACTCTTTATTCCTTGCTACGTCGACGCCCTGTTTCCACAGGTTGGCGTAGCAACTTATAGGCTTCTAAAGAAACTAAAGGTAGATGTTGTATATCCCGAACACCAGACTTGTTGCGGGCAACCAATGGCAAACGGCGGTTTCCAACGTATGTCAGGACATTTAGCAGAACGCTTTGAGAAGAACTTTAAAGAATTTGATTATGTGGTAATACCAAGTGTATCATGTGCTGCTTTTGTACGTGTTAACTATCCACAGATACTCGATCACGAATGCAAGACGCCTAAGAAAGCGATAGAATTGGTTGAATTCTTGCATGATGTCTTAAAGGTTAAGGAGCTACCAGGTAGTTTCCCACATGTTGTATCAGTACATAATTCCTGCCACGGAGTACGTGAGTTACTCCTCAGTGCACCTTCAGAAGAGAATATTCCACCTTATAATAAGATTTTAGACCTACTGAATCTTAAGGAAGGAATAACCGTTAAGGAACCCGAACGCAAGGATGAATGCTGTGGTTTCGGCGGTATGTTCGCTGTAGAAGAGCCACAAGTAAGCACCAGAATGGGTACTGATAAGGTTCAAAGACACATGGCTACAGGCGCAGAGGTCATCACGGGCTCTGACAGTTCATGTCTTATGCACATGCAAGGGATAGCTAATAAAAAGAAATATCCTATTAAATTCATGCATGTAGCAGAGATCTTGGCTGCTGGACTGTAATATATTAAAAGGTGATATATAATAAGGAAGAAGAAAAAGATAATATGTCAACATATCATTCAAAGCGAGCTGCGGAGTTCTTAAAGGACCCTGAGAAGGTAACACGACATGATCAGACGTTCTGGTCATTGCGTCAGAAACGTGATGACAGGGCACATGAACTGCCAGAATGGGAGGACTTACGTGAACATTCCAGCCAGATTAAAGCACATACAGCCACACATTTAGCTGATTATATTGACCAGTTTACTGAAAATCTTAAGAAAAACGGAGTCATAGTGCACTTTGCTAAGGACGCACAGGAGTTCAATGAGATTGCTTATGGCATACTTGAGGACCACAATGTGAGGAAACTTGTAAAGTCGAAGTCCATGCTTACGGAGGAATGTCAGCTCAATCCATACCTTATTAAAAGAGGTATTAATGTCGTGGAGACCGATCTCGGTGAGCGTATTCTACAGTTAATGCACTTAAGACCAGCCCACATTGTTATGCCAGCCATCCATCTTACACGTGAAGAAATAGGTAAAATGTTTGAAGAAAAGGGTATATCAAAGGAGATTGGTAACTATGATCCGACTTATCTTACACGCTGTGGACGTGAGAATTTAAGGAATGATTTCATGGATGCTGATGCTGGAATGACAGGTTGTAACTTTGGTATTGCAGCCACAGGTGACTGTGTTGTATGCACCAATGAGGGCAACGCAGATATGTCAACATCACTTCCTAAGCTGCATATAGTAGCTATGGGCATAGAAAAGGTCATCCCTGACTATGCATCCTTAGCCGTTTTCCACCGTCTTCTCAGCCGAAGTGGTACCGGACAACCCTCTACTGCCTTCACATCTCACTTCCGTAAGCCTCGTCCAGGTGGTGAAATGCATGTCATATTGGTTGATAACGGAAGAAGTAACATGATTGCTAACCCAGAACATTGGCAGACATTGAAGTGTATTCGTTGTGGTGCTTGCATGAATACGTGTCCCGTTTATCGGCGTTCTGGTGGTTATTCATATAGCTATTTCATCCCAGGTCCTATCGGAGTCGACCTCGGAATGATACATGATCCTAAGAAATACAGTGGCAATGTGTCTGCATGTTCACTCTGTTTGAGTTGTGATTGCGTCTGTCCTGCTAAGGTTGAACCAGGCAGTCAGATATATCGGTGGCGTCAAAGTCTTGAGAAATACGGCACAGAGAACAAGGAAAGAAGGTAATGGCAGAAGGAATGAAAGCCGTTTATGAGAATTATCATGTTTATGATGCCCTCCTTCGGAACTCACCAATAGCCAATCACATCCCAGAATCATTGGCTGACATCAAGCTGAACCCATGGAGTATCGGGCACACCATGCCTCATTTCGCACAGAAATCATTCCATGCCATCTTCAAACAAGCTATGGATGAACTCAAAAAGGGTAAGAAGTAATCATTTATAATTACTTATAAACGCATTATAACACGGCAATGTACAAAGAAGATTTACTAAAGAAACTGCGTAAAAACACTACTCTGCAGTTCGATATGCCCAAGACAACCGTTAAAGGGATAACCTATCCAGACGTTGTTAAGCAATATATAAATATGTGTGAGACCGTCGGTTGCAAGGTAATAGAAGCCAAAAAGAATGACGATCTCAATGCTATCATCCGTAAAGCTTACCCTAATGCGAAGGTGTTTGCATCGAATGTAAAAGGAATCAAGGCTGATCGAAACCCGGATATGGTCGGATCCGCACAGGAACTCAATGGTACTGACGTCGGAATCATCGAAGGTGACGTCGCAGTTGCAGAGAATGGATGTGTCTGGATACCACAAACCATGAAGGAAAAGGTCATCTGTTTTATTTCAGAAGAGCTGGTAATCCTCGTGCATCGTGACAAAATTGTCAACAATATGCACGAAGCTTACGAACGTATCACCATGCCTGAATATGGCTATGGGTGTTTTATATCAGGTCCAAGTAAGACTGCTGACATTGAACAGGCACTTGTTATGGGTGCACAGGCAGCCCGTGGTGTAACGATTATACTGATCGGTTAAACGTTAATTTTGGCAAAAAGAGAAATATAAGATACTCACACAATCCCTTTTCCATATTTTTTATTACCTTTGCAGGGTATAAAGGAATATTTAAAAAACAACTATTTTTAAACAAACTATAAGTTATGAAGATTGAAAAAGTACATGCTCGCGAGATTCTTGACTCACGTGGCAATCCTACAGTTGAGGTAGAAGTAACTCTTGAAAATGGTGTAATGGGTCGTGCAAGCGTACCATCTGGTGCGTCTACAGGCGAAAACGAGGCACTCGAGCTTCGTGATGGCGACAAGAAACGCTTCTTGGGCAAGGGTGTTCTCAAGGCAGTTGAGAACGTAAACAACCTCATCGCTCCAGCATTGAAGGGTGACTGCGTATTGAATCAGCGTGCTATCGACTACAAGATGCTTGAGCTCGATGGTACTCCAACTAAGAGTAAGCTTGGTGCTAATGCAATCCTTGGTGTTTCTTTGGCTGTTGCTCAGACTGCAGCTAAGGCTCTTAACATTCCTTTGTATCGTTACATTGGTGGCGCTAATACCTATGTATTGCCTGTTCCAATGATGAATATCATCAACGGTGGAGCACACTCTGACGCTCCAATCGCATTCCAGGAGTTCATGATTCGTCCTGTTGGTGCACCTTCAGAGAAGGAAGGTATCCGCATGGGAGCTGAGGTTTTCCACAATCTTGCTAAGCTTTTGAAGAAGCGCGGCCTCTCTACTGCAGTAGGTGATGAGGGTGGTTTCGCTCCTAAGTTTGATGGTATTGAGGATGCACTCGACTCTATTATCCAGGCAATCAAGGACGCTGGCTACGAGCCAGGCAAGGATGTGAAGATTGCTATGGACTGTGCTGCTTCTGAGTTTGCTGTATGTGAGAATGGCAAGTGGTTCTATGACTATCGTCAACTGAAGAATGGTATGCCTAAGGATCCTAACGGTAAGAAGCTGACAGCTGATGAGCAGATTGCTTATCTTGAGCATCTTATCACCAAATATCCTATCGATTCTATCGAGGATGGTCTTGATGAGAACGACTGGGAGAACTGGGTTAAGCTTACAGAGGCTATCGGTGACCGTTGCCAGCTTGTAGGTGATGACTTGTTCGTAACCAACGTTAAGTTCCTCGAGAAGGGTATTAAGATGGGTGCAGCTAACTCTATTCTTATCAAGGTTAACCAGATTGGTTCTCTTACTGAGACTCTTGAGGCTATCGAGATGGCTCATCGTCATGGTTATACAACCGTTACTTCTCACCGTTCAGGCGAGACTGAGGATACAACTATCGCTGATATCGCAGTTGCAACGAACTCTGGTCAGATCAAGACTGGTTCTATGTCTCGTACAGACCGTATGGCTAAGTACAACCAGCTCATCCGTATTGAGGAAGAACTTGGTGCTTGTGCTCGCTATGGTTACAAGAAATTGAAGTAAAAAAGCATATTGCTTTGGTCCTCATCTGTTGAGGATTAGCATTCAAATAAGAAGGGATTATCCTAATGGGTAATCCCTTTTTTCGTGCACTATGGCGTGTGTTGATTTGTATAAGGATTGTGTTTGACATGCAAATGAAGAGATAGAGGAAGGAAAAAGATTGTATTCTCTGCATTAAGAAAATATCTTACGAAAAGAAGACTATGGGAAAGTGAGTTTTAAAGGGAAATCAAGTTTTTCATACTTTGTAACCTATTGATAAACAAAAGGTTATAAAGAGGCTTGTAAAAGGTGCCCTTTTGCGTTGCAAAACATGCCCTTTTACACGTCAAAAGATGCCCTTTTACATTGCAAAAGGGCATCTTTTACTATCCAAAAGGGCGTAGATTAAAAAGTAGAAGGGAAATAAATTGACAAAAGAGAGGAGCATGCACCAAAAAGGAGCGGCCTCCCCAAGCCCCTCTTTATCTTTGCAGTGAAAGAAAAAGAGTAGAAATTCTCTTTAAGCTCGATTAATTTTTACCTTTGTTGTTGTAAGGAAAAATTGACCGCCAGAGGGATAAACTAAAGCCCCTCTAAACCTTGAGTTTAAACTTGGTCTTAGTCCCTCTGGATTGAAGCTGCAAAATGTAAGTAGGAAGTTAGGCATATAGCCTATATAAAGTGACACACTACACAACTTCTCGGTCAATGTATTCCATAAAAATAATATGCAAAGATATGAAAAAGATTTGTATTGGAATAGATGTTTCCAAAGAAACATTGGATGTGACAGTAATTCACATTGAGAGCTATGAATTGGTGGAGAAGCTGGGGTATAGTAAGTTTGACAACAGACCATCAGGCTTTAGGAGTATGACAGCCTGGGTAAGGAAAGTCATTAAGAGCCGTGGTCAGATGGATGAAGCTCTGTTTTGCATGGAGACGACGGGCAGTTACGATTTACCTCTGTGTCATTGGCTCCACAAAAATGGACTGAATGTGTGGCGGGAAAGTGCATTGCAAATACACTGTTCCAAGGGCTTCCAACGAGGTAAGAGTGATAAGGAAGACTCTGAAGTAATAGCACAGTATGCAGCCAGACATCAGAGTCGGTATACGGCTTTTGTCCCTGACGCAGAAGCTATCGCAGACTTAAAGGAACTCATTTGCTATCGTGACAGCCTGGTTGAACGGAGAAAGGAGTGCAAGGTTAGGTTAGCGAATAAGAAAGAGACACTTGTGAACAGGAACAGTAAGGCCTGGAAATGTATAGAACGACTGTCAAAGGCAGAAATCAAGAGGCTTGACAAGGTTATCGGAGAATGTGACGAGGAGATTAGAAACCTTATGAAAGAAGATGAGGAGATGGAAAAGAACTACCAGCATCTTACTTCCATTGTTGGTATCGGTCTGATTAATGGTGCAGCTCTTATCGCTTACACAGGAATTTTAAGAAGATTACCACACCTAACAAGATGTCATGCTACTGTGGATGCTTCACTTTTTATGAAGACTCTGGGACATCGGTACACAGGAAGAGTCCGTATAGAAACGCCTGTTGCAAGATGCTCAAGGGATACTTAAGAATGGCTGCAAAAAGCGCCATGCTTGCCAATACGGAACTCAGGAAGTATAGTGAAAGGCTCAGGGAGAAGGGTAAGCCATATGCTGTGATCCTTAATAATGTAGCAAACAAACTGCTGCACATCATGTTCTCTTTGGTAAAGCATGACTATGATTATGAGTATAATCACGAGATGGTCAGAAGAATGGAGAGAGAAATAGCATAAACAATATGGCAGGGAAATGTAAATAAAAAGACATTAACTTAGAAATTACAGTGGAATATAAACTTTTCTTGGAAAATCTTTGGATTTTACCTTAGGAAGCCGAAGGAGGGGATGTGCAGATAAAAGTGGGGTAATGGTTTGTTAAAAGGCCCTCCCAAGTACCGCCAACGGGGTGAATGTGCATGACAGAATACCGTGTGGAGAAAGTTATTATATACGTATAAAGACCAATGAAAAGCGATGGATGACACTGGTAACGGGGCGAATTTGAATGGCGAAATAGCGTATGGAGAAACTTATTATTAAGTATAAGGACTAATGAAAAGCGATGGATGATACAGGTAACGGGGTGAATGTGCATGAAGGAACACGGCATTGCTTATTAAGGATTATAACAATTAGAAAGCTAAAGGAGTCGAGCCAACGGTTTAATATTAAAAAAAAAGAGAACGAAAGGATAGAATTTAATCTTCAAAGTTCAATGATTTGAAAAGAAAAAAGCTTAAAGACTTAAATGCCAAGAACGTACTTTGAAAGCTAAAAAGATGAAAGAGTAAAATGCTAAGAACGCACTTTAAAAGATGGAAAGCTCAAAAATAAAATGCTAAAAACGTACTTTGAAAGGTAAAAAGCTCAAAAAATAAAACGCTAAGAACGCAATTCGAAAGATAAAAAGAGGAAAAAATAAAACGGCAACAAGCAAGATGTATTGCTGAAAGAATAGTCTTTTTTAGCAAAAGGGAGGAGCAAATCGTCTATCGTTTCACTGCCATTATCAAACAGCAGAAGACCATTGTGGAATCAAAAAAGAATGTATTAATAGCCACTTCGTGATGCTTTCTTTAGTATTATTAGCTTATATATCTAACACTTTTATGTAAATGGATTAATGACTGTATATCAGTTGTTTAATAAACTATGTCTTAATCATTCCTTAAATGCTCTTGATACATGCGTGGAGTAATACTCGTCTCACGCTTAAAGAACTTAGAGAAGGCAGAAGCAGTGGGGAAATTGAGTCGGTCAGCCACCTCATACGCCATCAGTTCGTTGGTCTTCAGCAGGATTTTTGCTTCCTGAATCGTAGCCCGATTGATCCAATACATCACACTTTGATTGCTTATTTTCTTAATCAATGCCGACAGATGATGTGGCGTGACATGGAGTTCACCAGCATAGAAAGGTATAGACCGTTGTTCCTTACAGTGCTGATGAACGAGTCGTTTGAACCGAATAAAAAGCTCTTCGGCACGTGTTAGTCCTCCACTTTGGATGGTATCGTCCTCCGCACCCTTTATCTCCTGAACGCCAGAGACCACTGCCTGCAGAAGGTCCTGCGCTGTTTTACGGCGATAAGGCTTAAGTTGGATGACATCCCAGAGCAGGTATACCAGTCGAAGCACCCATGCACTCTCTGTTGGAGAAGTCTTCAGTACAATCTCTTCTGGTACTTCAATGCTCTCACGGAATACTATTCCAGCTATCCGAGCATCGTCAGAAATTTCATTTACCTCAATGATTGTGTCGGGACCAGTGATGATTATGTTTCCTTTCTCTATGTGATAGTTCTGCAGATTGATGCAAACATCACCCCAACCCTGCATCGCCAGAAGGAAACGAGACTCCATTAACTGATAAATCTCCTCTTTATTGAAGAGCTGAGCCTTATGAATATCGCCATTAATGATGACTATTGCGTCATCACTCATGCGGAAGTAATCCTGCCGTGATGCTTGTTCCTCCAGATTCAGGCGGTCTAATGACAGCAGATTGATTGTCTTTACCTTGTCCATTGGCTTTCCTTTTTGTATGATTTGATTGCAAATATAACATTATTCTCTTATATTTCAAGTTCATTTTTACGAGAATCGTACAATAAGACAATTCGTTCTGTGTATTGGATAAGCACATAACATAATTATAACATTATCTTTGCACAAAAGAAACAGATACATATCAGACATTAATATATAAAAGATGGGAAAAAGAATCCTGACATTTATCATTATAATCCTTGCTGTTTCAGCTCATGCACAAACGCTAGAGGAGTGTCAACAGGCTGCAGAAAAGAACTATCCAGTCATCAAACGGTACGACCTTATAGGGCGAACTACGGAGCTGACGGTTAGCAATTTGCAGAAAGAATGGCTGCCTCGGATAACGGCTTCAGCACAAGCCACCTATCAGAATGCCGTTGCTGCATGGCCAGAGAGCATAAAAAGCGTTTACCAACGCATGGGATTGGACATGAAAGGACTGAAGAAAGATCAGTACAAAGTGGGCATTGACGTTCAACAGACGCTCTATGACGGTGGGGTTATCAGTAGTCAGAAACGTATCGCACGTCAAGAAGGTAAGCTGCAGGAGGCTCAGAATGACGTAAATCAGTATCAACTGCGGCAGCGTGTCAATGAGATGTACTTCTCATTGTTGCTCCTCAACGAGCAGATTCGGCTCAATGACGATGTCAAAGCACTGTTGCTCTCAAGCGAAAAGAAGCTCGCTGCCATGGTGAAAGGGGGTACGGCAGCCACAAGCGACTATGAAAATGTCATGGCAGAACGCCTTGGTGCAGAGCAGCAGAACAGTAGTTTGAAAGCCCAACAACAGATGTTACAACGTCTGTTGAGTGTGTTCTGTGGTATGGAAGTGAACCATTTGCAGAAGCCAAAGCCTGTTGAAGTAAGCACAACGACCAACAATCGTCCCGAACTAAGCATGTTCGACAGTCAGATAAAGCTTGTTGAAGCAAAGGAAAAAGCATTAAACGCACGGTTAATGCCGAAGTTAGGACTCTTTGCACAGGGCTATTACGGCTATCCGGGATACAATATCTTCGAAGACATGATGGACCGTAAGTGGACACTTAATGGCATTGTAGGCATCAAAATGTCATGGGATTTGTCAGCATTCTATACCCATAAGAATGACAGAGAACGGCTGAATATGGAACGAAAGATGGCAGAGAACGCCCGTGAAGTATTCCTTTTCAACAGCAGATTAGACGAGATACAACACACAGAGGACGTTGATCGGTATCAGAAGATGGTACAAGCAGATGAAGAAATCATCACTTTACGCACCAATGTACGCAAGGCGGCAGAGTCAAAGTTGGCACATGGCATCATTGACGTCAACAGTTTGCTCCGAGAAATCAATAACGAGAATGCTGCAAAGGCGCAACAAGCCATCCATGAGATAGACATGCTCAAGGAGATGTACAATCTTAAATACACCAATAACGAATAAAAACAACAAGCAACAGATATGAAAAAGATAGTTTTATTGGCTGGTTTTGCCCTTATAATGGCATCCTGTGGGGGCGATAAGAAGGACTATGACGCTACAGGAACGTTCGAAGCAACGGAGGTAACAGTGTCGGCAGAGTCGTCAGGGCAGCTCCTTCACTTTAATATCAGTGAAGGACAAGTGATCAAAGGTGGGCTTTCCGTGGGACAGATAGACTCCCGTCAGTTGGTACTCAAGCGTGAACAGCTCTCTACAAGCAATGAACAACTGGCAGCAACGCACGGTCAGTTGGATGCAAACAAGCGTCAATTAAACGCAAACAAGCAGGCAACGGAAAGCAAACAGCTTGACTTAAGGAAGCAAGTGGCTGCCCTTCGCCAGCAAATAGCCAACCTTCAGCGTGAACATCAACGTTTTTCAGAGCTGTTAAGTGATGGTGCTGTACCCCGAAAGCAGGTAGATGACATTGAATATCAGATAGAAGTGCTACGCAAACAACTTACTGCTACAGAAGAACAGATAGCCAGTCAGAACGCAGCATTGGCTGATCAGAACAAAGGAATAGCTGCTCAGATAGAGGGAATCAGCTCCCAACAGGCTGGAATAAACGCCCAACAGGCTGGTGTTCGGAGCCAACAGGCACAGATAGATGACCAGATTTCGCACACGTTTGTGAAGAGTCCGATCACCGGAACAGTGTTGGAGAAGTATGCAGAGCAGGGAGAATTCGTTGCGATTGGCAAGCCTTGTTCAAGATTGCAGACACAAAAACGATGTTTATAAGGGCATATGTCACCTCCGAACAGCTGAAAAACGTCAGGATAGGACAGCATGTTACGGTCATGGCAGACTATGGTAAGGGTGAGAAAAAGCGTTATTCGGGTGTCATAACATGGATATCAAACCAGTCAGAGTTCACCCCTAAGACCATTGTTACCGATGATGAACGTGCCGATCTGGTCTATGCTATCAAGGTAAAGTTCATCAATGACGGTTATATTAAGATTGGAATGTATGGTGAAGTAAAGTTCTAAACGGTGCACATGACGATGAATGCAATAGAGGTAAACAACATATCGAAACACTATGGTAAGGTAAAAGCCTTGCAGAATGTCAGCTTCTCTGTGGGGGAAGGTGAGATTTTCGGACTCATCGGACCTGATGGTGCAGGGAAAACGTCGATGTATCGCATCCTCTGTTCTCTGCTTCTGCCCAATGAAGGTAGTGCTTCCGTGTGCGGATATGACGTGGTAAGCGGTATGAAAGAGGTGCGCAAGCGTGTTGGATACATGCCCGGTAAGTTCTCACTCTACCAAGATCTGACGGTAGAAGAGAACCTTAAGTTCTTCGCAACACTGTTTAATACGACCGTAGAGGAGAACTATGACTCCATCAAAGCCATCTATTCGCAGATTGAAAGGTTCAAAACCAGAAGGGCAGGAGCACTCTCTGGCGGAATGAAACAGAAGCTCGCACTCTGTTGTGCACTTGTTCATAAGCCTCAAGTGTTGTTCCTTGACGAACCAACAACAGGTGTCGACCCCGTCAGTCGTAAGGAGTTTTGGGAGATATTAGCCCACTTGAAGGAGCGTAACATCACCATTATAGCCTCAACACCCTATATCGATGAGGTGCGGAAATGCGAACGTGTGGGCTTCCTTTCAGATGGTATCTTGAAGGGAATTGGTACTCCCGACACTATTCTTGACACCTTCAAGGATGTCTTTAATCCACCTCCTGTAGAGCATAAGCAGAGAGATGACACGGAAAAAGAGACTGAAAACGTCATTGAAGTGGAGCATCTGGTCAAAGCTTTCGGCAGTTTTCATGCTGTAGACGACATCTCTTTCACGGTAAAGAAGGGTGAAATATTCGGCTTTCTTGGTGCTAACGGAGCCGGAAAGACCACTGCCATGCACATGCTTACGGGTCTTAACCAACCCACAAGTGGGACGGGAAGGGTGGTAGGGTTCGACATTCGCACCCAATATGAGCAGATAAAGCAGCACATTGGATACATGAGTCAGAAGTTTTCATTGTACGAAGACCTCACTGTTGCAGAGAATATACGCCTCTTTGCAGGCATTTATGGCATGCAGGATGATGACATTCGGCGCAAGACAGACGACCTTCTGCAGCGTCTGAAGTTCTCTGAACACCGCAACAGCTTGGTATCTGACCTACCATTAGGATGGAAACAGAAGCTGGCTTTCTCTGTAAGTATCTTCCATAACCCAGGCATTGTGTTCCTCGATGAGCCTACTGGAGGTGTTGATCCAGCCACTCGCCGACAGTTCTGGGAACTGATTTGCGATGCTGCAGAGCGTGGAATAACGGTTTTTGTCACCACGCATTACATGGACGAAGCGGAGTATTGCGACCGAATATCCATCATGGTGGATGGTAAAATAAAAGCTTTGGGAACGCCTGATGAGCTGAAACGCAAGTTGAAGCAGCCCGATATGGACCACGTCTTCACCTATCTGGCGCGCCAGGCGGTGCGCAGTTCCGACTGAAAAGTATAGATAATGTAACAAAAAAGATGAACAGACTGTCCCTTGCAGACACCTGTTCATAACGCCAAACATACAATGAAGCAGTTTATTTCATTTGTCATTAAGGAGGCAAAGCACATCATTCGCGATAAGCGAACCATGCTAATGCTCTTCGGTATGCCCACTGCCATGATGTTACTCTTTGGCTTTGCCATCACGAATGATGTACGAAATGTGCGGACCATCATCGTCATGAGCAATGCCGACTACGCCACACAAGAGGTTGTCGACCGTTTGGGTGCATCGGAATACTTCACCATCAGCAAGATGGTTGCCACTCCTTCAGAGGCTGAAAAGGCTATCCAGAACCAGCAAGCAGACATGGCTATCGTCTTTCCACACGACTTTGCGAGTCGTAGACGGGCTTGCAATTCATTGTAGATGGTGCCGATCCGAACATGGCACAGCAGTGGTCGACCTACGCCAATGCGGTAATTACGAACCCAAAGGGCGGAGTTATCAACACGAAACTGCTCTATAACCCACAGATGAAGTCGACTTACAACTTCGTTCCAGCCATCATGGGCATGCTGTTGATGCTTATCTGTGCCATGATGACCTCTATTTCCATTGTCAGAGAGAAGGAAAAAGGAACGATGGAGGTGCTCCTTGTCTCACCAACTCAGCCCCTGATGATCATCATTGCCAAGGTGATTCCTTACTTAATACTGGCATTTCTCATCCTGATAATCATCCTTCTAATGTCAGTTTTCCTATTCGGTGTCCCCGTGCAAGGCTCCTTGTTCTGGATATTCAGTATCTCAACGCTCTATATTCTCCTTGCTCTCTCGTTGGGATTGCTCATCTCCAACATTGCAAAGACACAACTCGTGGCACTCCTGATGTCGGCAATGGTGTTGGTCATGCCCATCATTATGCTCTCTGGAATGGTCTTCCCGGTGGAGTCAATGCCACAGATTCTGCAGTATGTGTCAGCCGTTATCCCCACCCGTTACTACATCATAGCCATGAGAAAGCTCATGATTATGGGTGTAGGCATTGAAGAGGTACTCAACGAAACACTCATTCTTGCAGGCATGCTCATCGTCCTGCTGTCCCTCTCACTGGCAATGTTTAAGAAACGATTAGAATAGAAACGCATGACACTAAAATATCTTTTACAGAAGGAATTCATACAGATTCGTCGCAATTCGTTCATTCCCCGCCTCATCATCATGTTCCCAATCATGGTGATGTGTGTAATGCCTTGGGTGATGAACATGGAGGTGAAGAACATTGTTGTGGATGTTGTAGACAACGATAGGTCAACGGAGTCTCAGCGATTGGTACATGAGATAGAAGCCAACAGATACTTTATTTTCCACGGACAGCAGCCCACTTATCAGGCAGCACTTGAGGATATTGAACACTCAAAGGCTGATATCATTCTCGTCATCCCACAGAATTACAGTCGTGACCGTACGCTTGGACGGATGCCACAGGTGTTGATAGCAGCCAATGCGGTCAATGGAACAAAAGGTGCTTTGGGCTCCATCTATCTCTCACAGGTGGTTACTGCCCATGCTCAACCTGCTGTTGCAGCCCTGCAGAAGCAAGCTTCAACACTCTATCTGTACAACCGTCACTTGAATTTCAAGCTCTTCATGATACCTGCACTCTTTGCTATTGTGATGATGTTGCTGACCGGTTACTTGCCAACACTGAACATTGTGGGGGAGAAAGAGGCTGGGACTATTGAGCAAATCAACGTTACTCCCGTGAGCAAATGGACTTTTATCCTGGCTAAACTCATCCCTTATTGGCTTATAGCCTTCTTTGTTATCACGGTATGTCTACTCCTTTCGTGGCTCATTTACGGTATAACACCCGTTGGTAACGTAGCTTTTATCTATCTGTTAGCCATGTTGTTGGCACTGTTCTTCTCTTCTTTTGGATTAATAGTGTCCAATTACTCTGACACTATGCAGCAAGCTATCTTCGTGATGTGGTTCTTCGTGATGATACTCATGCTGCTTTCAGGACTCTTCACACCAACGCGTTCCATGCCACCGGTGGCTTATCTGTCTACATACGTCAACCCGATGAGTTACTTTATAGATGCAATGCGAACCGTATTCATCCGTGGTGGCGGTCTGAACAGTATTGGTCATCAGCTCCTAGCACTGTCTGTAATAGGTCTGACAATGGGTGTATGGGCTGTCATCAGCTATAAGAAGAACAAATAAAAGGAGTGGGAGAATACTGTTTTCTTTATGGATAATAAAGTCAATGTTTGACCCTTCACATAACGGCCAAAGTCCCTTTAATGTAAAAACATTTCCCTATTGATTTTTAAAAGACGCCCTTTTGAGGTGTAAAAGGTGCCCTTTTGCAATGTAAAACATGCCCTTTTGCCATGTAAAAGACGCCCTTTTGCAATGCAAAAGGGCGTCTTTTAAAAGCCTGTTTGTAACTGTTTGATTCTCTATGGGTTACAAAGCTGGTTTTGAACGGTTTTCTTCCAAATCAGCGTTCATAGCCTTTCCTTTTTTGTAAGGTTATTTCGTTACGTCCGAAATACCGTCAACACAGTCTCTATCTACGGATAAGGAAGTAGCCCAAAGCGTGATGTGCCTTCTTCTTTGTATACCCTTTGAGTTGATACATACCGTCTGGAAGTGCTGCAATATTAAGCTGATTCTGTCTTACAAGTCGGCTATTGACACTGCGTATGGCTCTTCCCTGCACGTCGAGCAGTTCGTAATGATCGAAGTCAGCCAGCTTTGCTTTGGCAGGCAAGAGCAGTGTATTACCGTCATTCTGTAGCAGTGAAGAAGGCAAAGAAGCAGCTTGTACGTTCTGTTCTTGCAGAGCTGCACTCTCCATACCATATCTGTTCATTGCCGTAACAGCGTAATGAAGAGAAGGATTGGCATTTCTAAACTGCAGGAAAGTACCACTGTAACGAGCGAAAAGCAGGTTGTGAGGGTTCTTAATGTCTACAGGATACGTCCTGCTTGCATATATATTATAATAAGGTGAACCCCCTTTCCAACTTATTGTCACACTGTTGTCATCCCGATGCTGTACGAATGAAGCAGCAGAAGCAGGCATCGGAGCAGCTACAGGTTGGCTTCCTTTCGTCACTTGTGGCAGAGCAAGCGTGGCATTAAACTGCTTTTCAAAATCGTAAACACCCTGTTTGTTGGACGTAAGGAACCATGAACGGAAGTGAGCATGCCCCATTCCGATAGCCCTACTGACATACATCTGTCGGGTAATATCGTCTAATCGCCAGTTTCCCTCACGTGGATCAAGGAAGTAAGTACCCAGTCCCGTGACGATTTCCCGGTCATAATTATTCTCCATCCAGTCTGCAATGAACGGGTAATAGTTCTCTCCACGGAAGTACTGCATAGGATAAAGCTGGTCCATCAGTCCTGTACGCAACCACTCCTGTGCCTCCTGTGCAACACGGTCACGCGCATTGAAGTTCTTCGAACTGTACCTACTGAGGTCAGAATACTTACCGATTGGAGAACAAGACATCTTTACCCAGGGTTTCAAAGCCTTCACTTGGTCGTGTATGGCACGTACAATCTGTGTGATATTATAGCGTCTGTCATCAGGTGTGTCACCGTCCTGATACGTTGGACGAGGCCATCCATCAGGGTATCGGATATAGTCTAAGTTGATACCGTCAACGTCATACTTCCTCACAATCTCCGCACAGATATTTGCCAGATAGTCAGGAACACGTGGGTCAGAAGGGTCGAGATAAGAACCAGTAGAGAAGTTTCTGATACGGAAACCCTTCTTGGTCAGAGTCTGACAACCCAATGAACTCTTTGCACCGACAGGTATCGTGGCAATCCATGCATGTAGTTCCATTCCCCTTTTATGGCATTCTGCAATGGCAAAAGCCAATGGGTCATAGCCAAAGCCTGGTGCTTTACCTTCCACACCAGTAATACAACGATCCCAAGGTTCGATGTCTGAAGGGTAGATAGTGGCAGCTCGCACACGAGCCTGTAGTAAAACAGTGTTTATATTTGCCTTTTGATAACTGTCAAGGATATCCGTCAGCTCCTTCTTCTGCTGTTCAATGGTTTCCGGAGAGGTTGCATATGTCTTCGGCCAGTCCAAGTTTGCCAATGTAGTAAGCCATACAGCACGTGTCTCGCGCTTAGGGATTGGCTGCGTTAAGTAGTCGCTAAGTATTGTTTGTGCTTGTATTGTACAGACGAAAACACTGCAAATTGCCAAGAAAAACGATTTCTTCATATCTTTTAATATCCTATTATCCGTTGAAATAAGTTACAAAGATAGTCATTTATTTCTTTAATCCAAATATTCTGTTTACCTTTGTCTAAGATTTATTGACATAACCTAAATGGTATGATTTGTCAATCAAAGTATTCACTTAACGAAAAGTATTTATGATTAAGAAGTGTCTGTTGCTCGTTGCAACAATGATGGTAAGCATTTGTGCATCAGCTCAGTTTCAAGAAGGTAAAGGCTATATTGGCGCCTCTCTGACAGGACTTGACCTGCATTACAATGCTCAAGACGGCTTTAATGTCGGCTTGGAAGCAAAGGCAGGTTTCTTCCCTTGGGATAATTTTATGATACTTGGCAATGTAAGCGCAGTACATAATGGTTCAGAGGCTGTAGCCGATCACATCTCTGTTGGTGCTGGTGGAAGATATTACATCACACAGAATGGCTTGTATCTTGGTGCTGGTGTGAAGTTTTTGCATGCCAATCACAGTTACAATGACATGATGCCGGGTCTTGAAGTGGGCTATGCTTTCTTCCTGAATCGCTCCGTTACGATTGAACCAGCTATCTATTACGATCAATCTTTCAAGAGTTCTAGATATTCAACAGTGGGCTTTAAGCTTGGTGTTGGTGTTTATCTCTTTGATGATTGATAAAGAAAGGATAGCTCTTTCTTCACTTGTAACCACGTAAAACATAGATGCAACAATATCCATCTCAGCTCTTAGAGCGAGCTGTTGAGTCGTTTTCACAGTTGCCAGGCGTAGGGCGTAAGACCGCTTTACGCCTGGTTCTGCATCTTCTTCGCCAATCAACGGAGGATGTAGACAGCTTTGCTGATGCCATAACGAGGGTGAAACATGACGTAAAATACTGTAAGGTATGCCACAATATCTCTGATACTGACGTCTGTTCCATCTGCTCTGATCCGCGCAGAGACGTCTCTGTGGTGTGTGTAGTGGAGAATATTCAAGACGTAATGGCGATAGAAAACACACAACAGTTCCATGGTTTGTACCACGTTTTGGGTGGAATCATCTCTCCAATGGACGGAATTGGACCGAATGATCTTGAGATTGAGTCGCTTGTTAAGCGTGTTGAGGAGGGTGAAGTGAAAGAGATTATCCTGGCACTTGCCAGTACTATGGAAGGAGATACCACCAATTTCTATATCTCACGTAAGCTAAAAGACAAGCAAGTGAAGCTCTCTGTGATAGCAAGAGGTATATCTGTTGGTGACGAATTGGAATATACAGACGAGGTAACGTTGGGCAGAAGTATTCTGAACCGTACCCCTTTTGATGCTTAATACTCATGGATAAAACAAGAAAGATACTCCTTACGGAACTCATAGCGTCCTGTTGTCTGGCGTTATTGCTTGTTGGAAGTTATGAAACAGGGCTGTTATTACCCGGCTTCTGGGCTACTGAAGATAACAGTCAGTTGTTAGTTCTGTTGCAATTCTGCATGCAATTAACAACACTTATCGCCATTCCGCTGGCACTTTTCCTCTTTAAGATTCGCTATGTAGCCGACTCTCTGCAGACTGATGAGAGCCATGTAGACCGTCAGTTATGCTTCTGGGGCAGCGTAAGGATGATGATGTTGTGCCTACCAATGGTACTAAACGTGTTCTTTTATTATGCTTTCGGCGACGTTGCGGGGTTTTATTACCTTGCAATCATACTCGCTTTGAGTTTATTCTTCGTCTTCCCGACAAAGAAACGTTGTGAACATGAATGCCATTTGACCAATGAAGCAAATGATTCTGGGGATGAAACAGAAGACCAAAGAGGTTAAATCTGTGGGCAAAAGGTTATAAATCTGTGGGCAAAAGATTATGAATTAGTGGTCCTAAGAAGATAAACCTGCAGGCTAAAGGTTATAAATCAATGACCCTAAGAAGATGAATCTGTAGACCGAAGATTATAAATCTGTGGGCAAAAGTGGATGAACCAGAAGACCAAAGGAAATAAATCAGTGAACCAAAGCGAATGAAATTAAGTGTTATCATTGTCAGTTATAACGTAAATACTACCTTGAGCAATGTCTTGAGAGTCTGTATAGAGCTTTAAAAGACATTGATGCAGAGGTTTTTGTAGTAGATAATCACTCGTATGATGGCTCTGTCAGCTATCTCAAGGAGCGTTTCCCAGATACACGTTTCATAGCCAGTTCACATAATTTGGGCTTTGCACGCGCCAACAACTTAGCCATTCAACAGTGTAAAGGGGAGTATGTCCTCCTGTTAAACCCCGACACTGTGGTGGGAGAAGACGTCATCATGACTTCCATTTCCTTCATGGATAGCCATCCAAAGGCGGGTGGTCACGGTGTTCAGATGCTCAATGACTGTGGTGAAAAAGCCTTAGAAAGCCGACGAGGATTGCCCTCTCCATTGACAGCTTTCTATAAAATGACGGGACTTTGCAAGCGTTTCCCAACCAGCAAGAGGCTTGCACATTATTATATGGGGGGACTATCATGGGATAAACCGGGACAGATTGAAGTCATAAGTGGTGCATATTGCTTCCTTCGCAAGGCTGCATTAGACCGTATAGGACTACTTGATGAGGACTTTTTCATGTATGGTGAGGACATAGACCTAAGCTATCGACTGTTAAAAGGTAACTATGAGAACTGGTATCTACCCACTCGAATCCTGCATTACAAAGGAGAAAGCACACAGAAATCAAGTTTCCGATATGTTCATGTGTTCTATGATGCAATGTTTATCTTCTTCCGTAAACACTACGGAGGGATGAGTTTACTACTCAGATTACCCATTAAAACAGCCATTTCATCAAAGCTTCTTGCTCATTAGTGCGTACATTATGTTATTCTATACGCAAATATCTTGGCTTTAATAGCTTCTATACGACATCATTTCCCCACTATGTGTTCCTTGGTGGGCAGGAAATGACGGCTCAATGTAGACGTATTGCAATGGAGAAAGGCCTTTCTGCGGAGTATTACACAGGAGATAAGGAGCGTCTTTGGCATAAAGAAGCTGACATCGTGGGGCAAAATGATGATGCAAACAAGCAGATATGCATTGTTTTTGATACCGAAATGTTCACCTATCAAGAGCTATTCGACAGGTTCTCAGCGTATCCTATGGCGAATATTCACATAGGATTCTACCATAAAAAACCGAATGTTATCATCACAACAAACGAAATAATAGAAGGTAATGGATAAAGACAAAAGGCCTGAAGTGACATTAAGGGCAATGGAACCCGAGGACCTTGACGTGCTCTACCACGTGGAAAATGATAATAGCATGTGGAATATCAGTACGTCAAACGTACCTTACAGCCGTTACGCACTGCATAATTACATAGCTGATGCAAAGAACGATATCTATGTAGATGGGCAGGTTCGACTGATGATAGAGAATGAGAATGGGAAAGTAGTAGGTGTTATCGACCTCGTAAACTTCGACCCTAAACATCATCGGGCAGAGCTTGGAATCATCATTATGGATAAGTTTCGCAGGCGGGGATATGCCCATGCAGCTATCAGAAAGCTCATATCCTATGCACACAACATGCTGCAACTGAGTCAGATATACGCCATTATAGACGTAGAGAATAAGGTATGTTATCAGTGTTTGACATCCCTTGGCTTCGCAGGAGATAACATTTTGCACGATTGGTTATACTGTAACGGTTCCTATCATGATGCTATCGTTTTGCAATTTTTTATTGAAAAACAGTAAATATATTTTGGTGGAATAGTTTTTTATTGCTATCTTTGCACTCGCAAAACGGGAATGAGGTGCTAAATTCATAGTCTTTGGTGCGTTAGTTCAGTTGGTTAGAATGCCTGCCTGTCACGCAGGAGGTCACGAGTTCGAGTCTCGTACGCACCGCTTTAAGTACTCTGAAAATAGTATCAGAGTTTTCTAAAGAAAATCGTAAGTATCATAACTTCAAGGAGTTATGATACTTTTGTTTTGTATCACTTCCTCTTTTCGGAGTATGTGTAGATACACAAAAATATCCCAAAATACTCCACAACGGCTACAATTCAGCTACAGAAATTCTTGAATTTCAAAAATTGTAGCCAAGAGTGGCTACAGAGTACATCAAGAGTACGTAAGAATTGCTCATCATTTGAAAATTATGTTGAACTTTGCAGCATGGTTGTGGATACAAATGGCTACACAACTTTTTAGTTTTGGCTACACAAAATCCATACTATGGCTACAATTAAAAACAAGTATTTATGAAGTCAATTTTTAAGTCAACATTCTATCTTAGAAGTAATTATGTGAACAAAGAAGGGAAGAATCCTGTGATGTTGAGAATCTATCTCAATAATGAGCGTCTCTCGATTGGATCAACGGGGATCTCTGTTTTGAAGTCTCTTTGGGATATTGACAAAGAACGTCTCAAGGGTCGAACAACTGAAGTCCTGAGGACGAATTTGCAACTCGATAATATCAGTACTGGGTTGCTTAATATCTTCCGACGTTTGGAGTTTTCTGATGATTTGTGTTTGGAACGAATCAAAGAAGAGTTTTTAGGAAAGAAAGGGGACATAGATACGTTTATGGCTCTTTTCGAGAAGCATAATGAAGACTTCCGAAAGCAAGTAGGAGTTTCTGTATCTGCTACTACTTTGCGAAAGTATGAATTATGCAAGCGTCACTTTGCAGAGTTCCTGAAGCAGAAATATGGTCGGACAGATATAAAGTTGTGTGAATTAAATTATACAGTCATCTATGATTTTGACCTTTATCTTCAAACAGTTGCCGGGCAATGTCGTAACACAGCAACAAAGACAATGAAGATTTTTAAGACAATAACCATTTTAGGTCGGAAATTGGGTGTGCTGCACCATGATCCGTTTGCTAATTATCATTTTCACTTGGAGCTTGTCGACAGAGGATTTCTCACTGATGAAGAAATTCTCAAAATTGTGAATAAAAAACTTACGATACCTCGTTTATCTCTTGTCCGTGATATATTCATTTTCTCATGTTTCACAGGGCTATCATACATAGATGTTGCCAATCTCACACCAGAACATTTAGTTAGTATGGACGATAAACAGTGGATTATGACGAAGAGACAGAAGACGAATGTAGAATCTAATATTCTTCTTCTTGATATTCCAAAGCAGATTATAGCTAAATATAACAATAATACTTATCGTGAAGGAAAACTGTTTCCTGTACTAAGTAATCAAAAAATGAATGCTTATCTAAAAGAAATAGCTGATATTTGCGGTATTGTCAAAAATCTTACTTTCCACATGGCTCGCCATACATTTGCGACCATGTCGCTCAGCAAGGGCGTTCCTATGGAAAGTGTGTCGAAGATGCTGGGGCATACCAACATTAAAACGACACAAATTTATGCCCGCATAACCAACAAGAAGATAGAGCATGATATGGAGCAACTCGCCGATAAGCTCGGCAAGTTCAATAAGGCGATGGGCATCCGATAATATAATAATGTATAACCCTAAACCAAGAAGATTATGACAACTAAGAAAGAACTATCCTACTTCCGTCTGAAGTTAGAGAACTACCTCAGTGAGCATTTCCCCGAAATGCTGAGTGACAAACCATTCATAACGGCAAGAGCCGACGAAGCTCTTACCACCTACTGCGATGCAGTGGCACAAGGCTTCTCGCATCCCGAAGCTGAGAGTATGGCAAGCGAAGTGTTGTATAGAGGACTGCATTTCTCAAAGTACGAGACGCTTGTGTCTGTCTTGGAGAATGAGTTTGAGAAAGAACTGCCCTCTCCACTCCCCGAAAAGCTCTCCCCAATATTTCTGAAGAACAAGTCTGTGCAAAGCGTTTTCGACAAGTATGAGCTGACGGACGACTTCGGCGCAAGTCCGGAATATGAGAAACTCTACACCGAACTGACAGGAACAATCGTTCTGCTCATTGAAGTCAATGGTCTGCCAACGATAGGCGGTGAGAACATGACTTGATGTAACACCATCGGGAGCTTTTGTAGTTTCAAGAGCCAAGATAACCACTCTTCTCCACACACCAATAGTTTTACAAACACTTGGCTTTGTGTGGAAGAGTATCTTGTTATTGCTCTTGAAACTATAAAAAGCTCCGATATGAATACAATCATCATGAATCAAGATGTCCACACACCTGCCTTCATCAAGGCAGACGCATCGAACAAAACCGATAAGAACAAGCAGCAGCCGACTTCTCCCAAGCAAGTCCGCCGCTTCTCTTGGACAAGCTTCATCGAACTCACTACCCTGCTTTCCGTCGTTATCGGTGCCATTTGGCTTATCTCGAAGATTGTAACGCCGCAAGTCGTAACTGCCGTCTCTGTCATTGCAGGTTTTCTGATACTACGCTTTATCGTCAGAGTCATTCTAAAAGTGACAATTACGCTGCTGAGCATTTTATTTTGGTTAGCTATTCTCTGTGCCTTCCTGCTATGCATGCTTTGAGAAGCACAGCTCTGTAATACCTTTCATTTATCGTTCATTAGGTGGTTATCTCACATTTCGAGATAGCCACCTTTTCTATTTCTCACTATGGGCGTTGCACTTTCGCTTCCTTTCCAATGCTCCACAATATGCGAAATGAAGAAGACGGATGCTGTTCCCTTTTTATCCGCAAAGGTAGTACGGGGCATGTGGCTTTCCCAAGGTCCTAAGCCACTTGGTTTGTCTGGAAAATCTCCACACCTACGGGTTGTATTTCCGCCAAAACCTTGTGTAAGCCCGCCCCGCTACCTCTATTTTGCTACAAAAAGGAATCAGCATACTCCGATCTTTGGACGCATAAAAAAAATGTCGCTATGGATAAGCAAAAAGTAAATACAACATCTTTGATGAACAGAAAAGGATATAGCTCCTCCTCTCATTACCGCATTAACTCTGTGGTTGGAAAAAGTGAGCAAGTGTTGGCAATTAAGTTTGTACAATGGGACGTTCCCCCTTTGGAGAGCCTTTGTAATAGCAAAGTATATCTCCTACGTGTGAAACTCTATTGTGGCGAGCGTATGAGCCGTGAGGAAAAGAATTGGCTATGTGAAGCGGTGAACTCTAATACCTACTTCCGTACTGCCGTTCCCCTACAAGGCTATCGCTTTGACTTCTTTGACGTGCTGAAGAAATACCTTGTCAATCAGTACGGACAATGGACAGAGTATTACGCACCCGATAGAACAAGCCTAAGAGCCTACCTGTATGGACGTATCAATCAAATAGTTGAAATTCCCAAGTATTAACAACATCAAAACATATACGACAATGAAAGGAACAGAACATTTCACACGGACAATAGCCGAGTATCTCAATCAGCGTGCTATGACAGACCCCTTGTTTACCCCTAACTTGATGAAACCGAACAAGAATATCGAGGAGTGCATCACCTACATTCTTAATGAAGTGCAGAAAAGCGGTTGCAACGGCTTTGATGATGATGAAATCTTCTCTATGGCTGTTCACTACTACGATGAGGACGATATAGAGGTCGGCAAGGCTGTTTCTTGCCAAGTTGCCGTTAATCACATTGTAGAACTCACAGAGGAAGAAAGCCGAAGCAAGGCAGGAAGCCATTAAGCAATATCAGCGTGAGGAACTTGCCAAGTTACAGAGCCGTAACGCACGAGTGAAAAAGACTGAGAACGCGACAACCCAAGTACAACCATCACTATTCGATTTTTAAGCCTATGAAACCGAGAAACAAATTTGAAAAGGAGGTTTTGGAACAAAGCAGGCACCTTCGCCCGATAACCAAGACACAAAGCAAGTGGGCATTTCGTGAGTGTATTGACCACTTTACCTACCGCTTGCCAAAAGGTCGCACCACTTGTATGGATTGTGGGCATAGTTGGGTAATGGACAAACATAGAGAAACTTGCACTTGCCCTCATTGCAGGGCAAAGTTGCAGGTCAAGGAAACATATGAGCGCAAGTTGCAGCAGAAGCAGTATTTCACCATACTTACCACTTGTGGAGAGTTTCAAGTATTGCGTATGTTCCTACTTATTGTGGGTATGGAGAAAGGTTACAAAGCACAGACTTCTATAATTGAGATTGGGCAATATTGGTGGAATATGCAGGGACGAAAAGCTGTGGTTGCTATACAGAGGGTATTGGGACACTATGTTGATACCTTTTCCTATTATAGTCCTATGGCGATACGCAACGATAATGAAGCCTATCAGCATATTGCCTACTCACCGATATATCCGAAGTTCAAGGTTACAAATAAACTTCAAAGAAATGGTTTTAAGGATAATTTCTATGGCATCGTGCCTACCCAGCTTATTCCTGCATTGCTTACAGACAGCCGTGTGGAAACATTGTTAAGGCAGGTCGCACAGACCATTTACGTTACTTTCTTGGTAACAGGAGGACTTTTGAGGAACTATGGCAGTCCTACAAGATTGCAGTCCGTAACGGCTATGAGATTGTGGACATTTCTCTTTGGAGTGATTATGTAGATACACTTAGAAGATTAGGAAAGGATATTCATAATCCAAAATATTTATGCCCAACTGACCTTAAAGCCGAACACGACCGCAGACACGAGGAACTTCTCAGATTGCGTGAAAGGGAAGAGATAGAACAGAAGCAGCAGAAGGCAATGGAAGATGAAAAGCGTTTCAAGGAACTCAAATCCAAGTTTTTCGGTATCTGTTTTACGGACGGCACTATCCAAGTCCACGTATTAGAGAGTGTGCAAGAACATTTGGAAGAAGGTGTATCAATGCACCATTGCGTGTTCTCTAATGCATACTACCTCAAGGAGGACTCCCTTATCCTTTCGGCTACCATTGAAGGCAAGCGAATAGAGACCATTGAAGTATCATTACGAACTTTGGAGGTGGTGCAAAGTCGTGGGGTGTGCAACAAGAATACTGAATACCACGAGCAGATAGTAAACCTTGTCAATGCTAATCGAGGTCTTATAAGCCGAAGAATGAAAGCAACAGCATAAAGTATGAACCATTAAATTATCAGAGATATGAAAACAGAGATTGAGAACATCATCTATAACTATACGGATGAGATACCGCATATTCTCATTAGGGTTATCAACGCAATAACCCTATCCGACAACAAAGAGGAGTTAAGGTCGGCTATCAACACAATAGCCGAAGAAACAGAACTTGACAAGTTCTTTGCATACGGCTATGGCGCACATCACTTTTGGCTCACACACCGCAAATTATCTAATGGAGAGCCAAAGGAATATAGATTATTAAAGGTTGAATTTTAAGATTATGAAGAAGAAATTTTACAGAGTTCGGACGCAATACATCTTTGAAGGAGTGTTTGATGTGGTTGCGGAGAGCAAGGAAGACGCACGGCAGAAAGTCCTGCAAAATTGTGGGCTGGTTATGGGTGGCAGCATTCACAGCACTTTGCCCGAAGATGAAATAAATTGGGCTTTTGACAGACATCCCAACAAACGAATAGACAGAATAATAAGTGCGAAATATCCTTTACAGACGTAAATAAAAGCCACCTAAAACCGAAAATTTGCGTAGCTTCTTTTCTCTCTTTGAACGAGTAGGCGACCAAAAAGAAAAGAAGCAAGAAAGTCACCAAAAAGTTTTACTTTGTAACTGCTGGTTATAGTGAACAAATTCGAAGTTGGATAAATCATTGCTCCACCTCTTGCCGTATCAATTCTGGTAACTCCTTGCCCATATCACCAAAAGCGTTTCCTGCGGTTTCGAAGATATTCGCTTTCGTACTGGCAATTGAAGGCAATAACCGCAATGGATTTTCCTTGAAGTATGGCGACTTGTCCAAATCTCAATCCCTCATTACAGCACAGATTACATTTCGGATTACCGTCATTTATCCACTCTTCGATAAGTGGCAAGGACGTTTTCATATCCACTGTGTTTGCGAACCTCATCAAAAGCCTTTGCAAGCATTCCTGCACGCCAATTTTCGTCGGTGCTTTTGTTCTTTCAGAAAACGAAATTGCGTGTATTCATTGTTGTAATCTGCCCCAATATCGTTGTCATGTTCAGGGCTTGATGAAGCGATAACTCCAAACAACGTGAGGCAAGTTCAAAACATTGTTCCTTTGGTGTCTTAATGCCTCATCAGCCCACCAAGAATATGCTGAAAAGCAAGTATTTCGATTTCTAAAATCTACTTAAAATATTATCATTCATACTTATGACAACTGTTTCTTTTTAACAATCGCTGACAGGCTTAACCCGTCACAGCCAGTAATCAGGAACTGGATATTTTTACGGATTTCGTTTTACCTCTGCCACCACCTACGGTTTAGGCTTCGCCGTTTTTCTTCGCCGGTGCTTCCACACGTTCATAGCTTACACCCGAGAGCGTGAAGTACTTCTTCGAGGGAGATAGGCGGACAACGGGCTTGGTGATGTGGATGTTGGGGTTGAATTCCGTTTTACCCTTCTCCACGATTTTGCTCTGAAAAGATGGCGTGAGCGTACCGATGTCGCCAAACTCTACGATGTCGCCGTTTTCCACATGTCGTTTCGCAATTTCGGCGGCAAGTCGCAGTACGGCTTCCACTTCGGCACCGGTGAATGTCGTTGCGTGTCCCACCTCGTCACAGAAACTGCGATGGTCGATGCGTTTGCGCCCTGTGGGGCGTGCCTAAAGGTCTGTTTGCCATGATTTGTTTGGTTTTTTTAGTTTTGCTCCTCTGTTTTGTTGCTTTACCGTCCGTCAAGGCGAGGGGGTTTTCCTTGTCGGCTGGCATGCTTTTAGGCTTTCACGGACAAAGATACAAAAATATGATGTCTGTTTTTTCAGTCTTTCCAAAACCACCAGTTAAGTTTTTCCTCCTCCCGATGCTCTGGCGGTGTCTGTGCAAAATAAACCGCACATCTGAAAGCATACAGCACACAACGGTCTTGCACCACTCTGGCATAGTCGTTGGACAAAGTAAAGAGAACTTCGGGATCTTTGCCTTTCAAGTCGTCAATGGAGGTTATCCCTATATTCCATAAGTCGGTTGCAAGCGATTTTCCTATTCCGGGTATTATCGTCAGTTCCTTAATGGTCTGCTCTTTAGTCATTGCGTCTGACGAATTACATGACAAGGTTGCCCTCATTGTCAATCTTCCAAAAAAAGGATTGTAGGCTACCTCGAACACATAGCCGTCCAAATCCTTGAAATAGCCGCTGTAACCGCCCCAGAACACTTTTTGCGCAGGCTTTACAATGGTTGCCCCGAACCGTTCGGCTTCCTGCATCACAGCATTGACTTCTTCCTCCGATGTGGCATTATAGCTGATTGTCATGCCCGAAAAGGATGCCTGCTGATAATTCAGCGTTGTGTCTTTTTCCAATTCTTGTAGTGGATATAATCCTAAAACTATCCCACCCAAAGGAAACAATGCGTAGGCTTCTTGACTTTGTTGCGATTTCTTCCAGCCTAAGCCCTCGTAGAAAGCCAATGCCTTTTGAAAGTCTTTTACTCCCAATGTGATTAAAGTGAATTTCTGTCTCATAAGTTGTACATTATAGAATTTGCACAAAGTTACTCATTTATAGGGAGGAAGGCAAAGAAAACGGCAAAAAACATCTCTTGTGGAGCATAAAATATCGCAAGGGTCATATTTGATAGTCATCGAAGATAAAAAAGAACAAACTCCACCTTTCGTCGTTTGACGAGTCCACGTAAAACTTTTCCCTTATATCGGCAGAACGAAACATACTGGAAAAGCCACACTAATTTGACCCACCCTGGCAAGTATTTTAGACCCAGTAAGGTTAAAATAATGAGACCCACCTCACCAAAATAAGAATGCCCCTTTGAAACGCTAGTTTTTTAGGGGCATTTTGTAGTTTTGTGTTACTGCCCTGGCCGGCATTAAAAACATAAAACTATTATTTATATGACAAAATTAAAGAATTTATTGCGCTGTTACGCATCTGGTATGGGAATAAGAAGTATTTCTAGTACTTTCCATATATCTCGTAACACCCTCCGCAAGTATGTCCGTAAATTCCAAGAAAGTGGCTTGTCCATGGAGCAAATTCTGTCGCTTTCAGATGATAAGCTAGCGGACTTGTTTTCAGATGGGCATTCTCGTAACCGTCCGCCTTCTGCTCGTAAGTTGGAGTTAGAGGCACTTGTTCCTGATTATGTGAAACGGCTTAGCAAGAAGGGTGTTTCTATCTTATCTCTTCACACGGAGTATCTCAAAAACTCATCCTAATGGTTACCAGTATTCTACTTTCAAACACGCAATCCATGCCTACAGATGTCAAACACAAGCCGTAGGACATGTAGAGCACCTTGCTGGCGATCAGATGTATATTGATTATGCGGGTGATAAACTAGAAATAGTCGAAGAACAGACGGGTGAGGTGCGGAAGGTAGAGGTTTTTGTGGCTACCCTTCCATGCAGTCATTACACCTATTGCGAGGCAGTGTGGTCCCAGAAGAAGGAAGACCTTATCGTTGCTTGCGAGAATGCTCTTCATTTCTTTGGTGGTATACCCAAGGCTGTTGTGCCTGACAACTTAAAATCAGCCGTTATCCGCAGTGATCGTAATGAGCCTGTTATCAATGACGACTTCGCTGCTATGGCTGAATTTTATGACATGGCTGTTTATCCAGCTAGGGTGCGCCGTCCCAAGGACAAGGCACTGGTTGAGAATGCTGTAAAGCTAATGTATCGGTCGGTATATGTAGATATTGAAGGGCAAATTTTCCATAATATAGAATCACTTAATGTTGCTATACGCACATCTTTAGAAGCATTTAACAGCCGTAGATTGAGTGGGCGTAAGGAATCCCGCCAAGAACTATTTGAGGAAATGGAAAAAGATTTTCTTCGTCCTCTTCCTACCGCTCGCTATCAGATGAAGTCTAGAAAATCTGCTACTGTCATGGCTAATAGCTTCGTTATGCTAAGAAAGCATAGTTATAGTGTTCCAACAGAGTATATCGGCAAACGTATGGAGCTTATTTACGATAATGACAATGTTCAAATCTACTATGGGTTAAAGTTAGTTACCATCCATCAGCGAGATGATACTCCCTATACCTACTCACAGAAAGATGCACATAATCTTCCTGGTCATCATGGTAGCTTTGAAAAGGATTTGGAGGAAATATATCAACGGGCAGGGCAAATAGACAACATCCTTCTGCTTTATCTCAAGGAAGTCGCTACGCAGATGAAATATCCACCAAAAGCCTTCCGCTCTTGCCGTGGTATCATGTCGCTGGAGAAGAAGTATGGCATGGCTCGTCTAGTAGCAGCTTGTAACTGTGCCTCGGAAGGACGACGCTATGGCTATAATGAGATAAAGGATATACTACAGAAGGGTGATGATGCTTCCTATATATCTATGGATGAAGATAATATGGAGCTATCTCCTGAATATAAATCAAAAACTCATAAGAACATACGAGGCAAGGATTATTTCTCAAAGCAATTATCCAATAATAACAATAATAGCAAACAATTAAAGTAAACAACTATGGAACTAAATAATAATAAGACAGCACCTATTGTGCAAGAAATGGATAAGAATCAGTTATCTCTTGATTTAATGCATAGAATGAAGCTTACGGGTATGGCAACTGCCTTGAAGAAAGTCTAACAACTACAATTGCAGATACTATGACACCAGATGCCTTTTTATCATGGCTCTTATCTCGAGAATGGGACTATCGTTCCGCAGCTGCTATTGAAAGACTCATAAAATCAGCAGGGTTTAGATATAAAGCCTATCCTGAGCAAATAGATTATAATATCAATCGCAACCTTAGCCAAAACAAAATGGAGAGAATACTCTCACTTGATTTTATCAAGCAAGGACGCAATATATTTATTACTGGTTCATCAGGGACTGGTAAAAGTTTTATCGCTACAGCTATAGGCTATCATGCTTGTAAAAATGGTATTAGAACGATGTATGCTAATATGTCAAAATTACTAGGGATACTTAAAGTCGCCAAGAATAAAGGAACGTTAGAAACAGAGCTAAAGAAGATAGAGCGATGTCGCTTGTTAATCCTCGATGATGCCTTCCTTGTACCTGTAGATGCAAAAGAGCGTCCTATATTACTTGATATTATAGAAGATAGGCATGAAAGGAAGTCGATTATCATATCTTCTCAACTTCCTGTAGACAACTGGTATGATGCAATAGGCGACCCTACCGTGGCAGATGCTGTACTAGATAGAATTGTGCATACCTCATATCAAATAGAACTAACTGGAGAGAGTCTTAGAAAGATAAAAGCAAAGAATATTACCAAGTAATAGCGAAATAAAATGACCCACCCGACCAGGGCATTTAGTGGGTCAATAATAAATCGTTTTACTGGGTCTAAAATACTTTGACAGGGTGGGTCAAATTAGTGTGGCTTTTCCAACATACTCCCGATAGTAGTTTCTGTCTCCTACTTCTATCTTTTGTAGCAGCCTACTCTTGGGGTGCTTGCCATAGCCAAGCAATCTCCCCACGCCTACATTATAGGCAAGCAAGGTCAGCAGCAGGGCATCCTTACCATAGCCTTTAAAGTGTTCAAAGCATTTCCAAAGGTCGGCACGGAGCAGGGAGTCTGCCTGCCGTTCTGTCATATCCGCCGTAAAGTGCTCTCCATGTTGCAGCTGATGCCCATACCCAACATACGGATAATTCTTCCAGCCGTGCATACCCTCAAAGTATTTCACTACGACAACTGCACGCTCAAAAGGAGGCAAGTCTGCCAGCCGCACCCTGCGCTGAGCAAGGGTCGGCTGACAGAACAGGCAGAATACACAAAGTAAAATGAAAGAATTTATCGTTCGCATCAATTATGTCCTTAGTGGCGAGAAGACGCAGGCTTATCCTTGCCATCTTCTCGCTCGTTGTTGAAACTAAAGGTCAGCTGCTGAACCTTCCCAAAACTATCCGCCACATATATATCAATCGTCTGGCGGTCGGCTGAGAGCGAAGTGTAGTATAAGCGGAACACATCCTTCGTCAGCGGATAGCGGTCGTTTGGCTTGAAGACTGTGCCGTTATCATTTCTTAGCAAGCCCTTGCCGTCAGACTGGAAATAACGTATCGTATAGCGAGTGTCGGCAAACTCACCGCTTCGCTTTAATGTGCAGCGTATCTCAGCCGTCTGTCCCCTTATGATGTCCTTCTGAACCGGCATCGTCTCCACCGTAAACGGATAAGACTGCTGAACATCCAAATCCCTATCACAAGCAGATAGGCAAAACACGGCAAGGGTCAGCGCGCCCATTACCCATATCGTATTCAAAATATTCTTCATCTTTTCTTCTACTTAAAAGTTAAACCTTAGTCCTGCGGAAACAGCCGGACGAAAACGATGCACGTCCGTTCCAAATAGGAAACGTCCCTGCGCCTTTACAAGAAAGAGAACCCTGTCCGTTAGGAACACTTCCACCGAGCCATGTACGGCACCGCCATAGACGAAGCGGGAGCGGTCGAGCAGTGTCGCCCCATCGGGCAGCAGCTTCTTGTCCTCGTTCAGCTGCTCATAGCCACCCAAGGCGGATATGCCACCATAAAGAAGCACGTTCTTACCCCTGTCGGAGAGAACAGGGTGCATATAGCCCACCTGTAAGAGTGCATCCTTGAGTTTTATGTTATAACTTCTGTACGGCATATTCTGCTGTTCATACTCTGCCATAATAAAGGTATAATTCTCACGACCCAGATAGCGGGTGAGTGATGCTCCCATGCCGAAATTGTCAGCAGCAAGAAACTTTTCTCCCTTGATAAGGGGAACACTCCCTACGACCTCTATTCCCCTTTGCTTGGGTATCAGTCGCTGCGCCTGCGATGGCAAGCTAAAAGCCATTGCCACCGCTATGCAAACCGATAAAATGATTTTCTTCTTCATAATGTCTACCATTTCAGTTTGAGGTTATCAATCTTCTTTGCTATCTGCAGGTCTTCTGCCGTTACATAAAAGGTCAGCATACGACCGCCATTTCTCTCATAGAGCGTTACTTCAAGCTGCTTGTCTTCTGCAAGAGAAAACTGTTCGAGCGCAAACACAGCGTGTTCACTACCCATGCCACGCACCTGCATCACCTGATGATAGGCACGAAGTGGCTGAAGTACCTGTTCTTGTATAGCGGTGCGCTTTGCCATCTTCTTATCAACCACCTTGAACGTGATAAAATCCACCGAGTACGGCATATTCGTGTCATTTTCCATACGAGTGTGGAAATACAGCAAGCCGTTATGGGCATACAAGCCACGAAGCAGGAACTTCATGCCAAACTGCTGTGTGCCGATGTGCTTAATGCTGCGCCTGTCATTCTGATAGATGGTCTGCATCATCAGCTTTACTAATACGGGCGACTCGTTGCCGAGTTCCTTAAAATAGATGTCGGCACGATTGCTTGGCAGCCTGCCTTCTGTCGTAGAAAGAAAGTCCTTCATCTCTATGCTGAGCTTCTCCGGCTCATCAGCATACTTTACGTTGAAAGCATAGAAAGAGCCGTCCTCACAGATGACACTCATATTGGTTTCCGTCTCAAAGTCCTTCACCGAAGCCTTTACACGTAGTACGTTCTCTGCATCCTCTGCCTTTCCTGCAATGATATTCTGTGAACCTAAGTCTACATAACGAATAGCAGAAGGGAAGATAAGATGCACGGTCTTGTCAAAGGTAACGTCAAGACCATACGGCAGTACAACACGTCCCGTTGGTATGGCACGGCTCATACCTTGAAAAAGCTCTCCCGAAGTAAGTGGACGGCTTGGTGTCAGACCATCATTGTTTTCCTGTGCTGTGGCTGTTGCTCCCATCATGGCAAGCATAGCCATTGATAAAATAATTTTCTTCATTGTTCTTTTTGATTTGATGTTATTTTTTACTTATCATTTTCGATTGTTTTATTTGGACTGAACCAAGAAAAGTCGGTAGCCACCCTTGAGCGTTACCTTGATAGTGCGCAGCTTCTTCTGAAGCAGCTGACTTGCACCCTGCATCACCCCACGGGCAGCCTCGGAGATAATCTGGTCCTTGGCAGAGGAAGCGAAGGTAAAGGATGTTCCCATTGAACCGCCGATGTTCGCCCCGACTTCCTTAAGCGCATTGACGTCCTCCGAACCGGGGATATACACGCCCTCCTGTCCATCTGTATCGTATGCCGAGAGTTTGACGGCTATGATATGCCCGTCCACTTCTATGCTTTTGATAAGCAGGTGCATACGGTTACCCTCAATCTTGGCAACAGCTATGAGTCGGCTCTGCCGTGGAATACGCAAGCCCTGCACTTTGGCACTTTCAAGCAGACGAAGCACGACATTGTCACCCTCCTTGAGAACAGTTGTCCTGTCCACTACAACTTTAAGCGTATTGCGCATTGTAGGAGCAGCCGTGCTTGCGAGCGAATGAAAGCCCATATTACGAGCCTTCTTGCCGTATTCCTCCATAAAGTACACATCGCTCATAGGTTGGTCAAGTGAGGATACGATCTGTCTACGCTCCGGCAGCACTTCCATTGCAGGCTTCTCATTCTGCATGGTCTTACCCTTAGCGGCTTCAAAGCCGCCTGCTGCCCCTTCCGTCTTCTCCTTTCCAGCCGTCAAACCACTATTGAAAGTAGGTGGAGTTGATGCTTTAGGGAGATACTTCGCTGCCATCTGATAGCTTTTTCCATCAGTGCAAGCTGTCGTTTCTCTTCATTGTCCTCCCTGCTATCCTTTTGAGATAGTTCTTTCTTTAGATTATCAATCTCCGAGCGCAGGGCTTCACGCTCCTGCTCGTGCGGGTCAGGAGCGTAAAAGGAGTTCAAAAGGCGATTATTCTCCTCATAGCGATGCATAGAGTTTTCTATCTTTGCCGTAGAAGCATCTGTCTCTGCACGCTGCACCTCTGATGGAGCAGTGTTCTGTGCGAAATAGTCCGATAGTCTGCCCATCTCCTCGCGGGTCTGTTCCTCCTCGTGTGCCTTGTCGCCTAATTCGTAGGCTTTGAGCTTGTTTTCGGTGAGCTTTTCTGTCGTTGCCTGCGGGATGCTGTCATTGAGTCCCTGCTCCGCAGCAGTCTTATCCTTGCCCGAAGGTGCGAAGATAAACCACATCGAGAGGGCAAACAGTAGTCCTAATCCTCCGAAGACCAAGCCTTTCTTCATTTGTTCTTTCTGTTTATTATCCATTTTCTTTGATTGTTTGATGATGTTGTAGGTAAAAATTGCCGTGTAACTCTTGTAAAGTGCTGTCCGTCCGTATCGGACTGTCCGTCAGCTTTCCCATGGGGATGGGTAGTTTCTCCTTCTTTGGAGGAAGGAAAAACTGCGCTATCATCCAAAGCGAGCAGAGCAGATAGATGAAGCTCAGCCCATAGACGATTTCCTTTCTCTGCCTTATCGTGAGCCTTTCACACCGATGGCGGAGCCACAGGTGAAAGCGCAGATAGTGACGCGAGAGTAAAAAGTTTCTTTTCCTTGCCATAGCCTTATCGTTTATAGGTCTGTATGTCCCTGTTCTCCTTGACGAGGAAGTTCTCCATCAGGAAACCTTGTGGATTGTTATCCGAACGGACTGAGTTCTGCAGCGTGCAGGTCGTAATGAGACTACGCTCTGTAACGTTACTCTGACGGACGATAAACTCCCTTGCATAAGTCGTTACCGCATAAGGGTAAGTATTAAAGTTACAGTGGATAGAGTCCACCTCTATGCGCTGATTGACATTACCCGATATGGCACGGTTATAATAGCCCTTCTCTGCCAAGTCTTTGTAATAGTTGAAAGCCGACTTGTCACACAGCACAAAGGCACGTTCCATGTTTTTCTCAATGGCATCCTTGTCGGGTGCAATGGTAAAGAACAGTTCATGAAAACGACGCACATGTTCCCTTGCCTCTACGGGACGATTACGACTTGCATCCTGACTGAGAGCCAGCATGAGCGACTTTCCCTGGTCAAGCACATAGATTTTCTCCCGCTGCTCCTTGGCGAAGCTGTACGAGGCATAGACAGCATAACCGCTTACTGCCACGCAGACGATGGCAAAGACAAAGGCATAGAGTCTTATCTGCCTGAATGAGGTCTCGATATTACCAAGTGATTTGAATTCCATTTTTCTTTTATATCTATTGATTAATTAAGCATAGTTGCTTGATTTCTATTTTCCTTTGAGCAGTGCACCCTTGATACGTCCACCGACATTTCCCACAGCAGCACCTGCGCCAGCCATAGCAGCCTTGCCACCAGTATATGCACCTTGCGCACCATGCTGTGCTGTCTGGTTAACATTACGACCGTATGAGCCGATACCACCACCCGCTTCGATAATCCATCCTGCAACCGTAGGTACACAGAAGTAGCCTACAATACCGATAAGGAAGAAGACGATATAGTACCACGTCCCCGAATCAGGCAGGTAGTTAGGGTCGCTGAGTGCTTCTATATCCTTCTCTATCATCAGCACTTGTATTTTTGTAAGCAGTGCCGTAAGAATAGAGCTGACAGGCAGCCACAGATAGACCGATATATAGCGTGAGAACCATGCCGTAAGTGAGCCTGCAAGACCATCCCATACGGCAATGCCGAAGACTATCGGACCGAGAATGGCAAGGACGATGAGTATGAAGGTGCGTAGTGTGTCGATGATAAGTCCTGCAGCATGAAACAGAAGTTCTAAAGGTCGTGTACCATCTTCATGATCCATTGCTTGGTCTGATAGGCAGCACGCTCGGCATACATACCCGCTATCGTCACGGCATCTTCAGGTCCGATGATGCCCATTTCCTCAATTTTCTGGTCGAATTTCTCGTTGGAGACAAGGTAGGCTGTCTCAGGATTTCTAAGGTAGGCTTCCTCTTGCAACTTGTCCCGCTTGGCAGTAAGCTCGGCAAGGTTCCCCTCCTGCTGGTGTACCATCATCTCCGTTCCCTGCACTACGGGCGAGAGAACGGCATTCATCGTACCCAGTACGACTGTCGGGAAGAACATGATGCAAAAACCCAGCACGAAGGGGCGGAGAAGCGGAAAGACGTCTATCGCCTCGGCACGGGCAATGGAAGCCCATACCCGAAGAGCAATATAAAAGAGTGCGCCCAAGCCTGCAATGCCTTTGGCAATGCCCGTCATCTGGGCACAGAGCGGCATCATCTCGTCATAGGTGGAGCGTAGCAGCTCGTGTAAACTGGCAAAATCCATAAGCAAAAGTGTTTTATGAAAGTTTTTTCAAGTTCTTTTTTGTCTGTGGATTTACCAATACCTGCTTGCCGTATTACCGTAGAGTGCCTTGACAGAGGCAAGGTTGTTCTTCTCCCTTGCACGCACGTAGCTCACAGAGATATTTTTCCTTGTGTAGTAGGATACAAGCGAGCGGTTTTCCCTCAGTGTGGTATAAATACGGTCAATTGCCTGCATTCGTTCGTGGTCGTTCATCGAGAAGACATTACTCTTAACGATGGACTTTAGTTCTTTGAGACTCTCACCACTCTGCTCCAAAAGCTTGGCATAGCCCGAAGCCATCGCAGCGAGTTCCGAAGGGCGGAAGTTCTTGTCCGAGAGCATCTTCTTATACGAGGTAACGTAAATCTCCGAGATGTCGCCCACCATGAGGATACACTCCTTGACCTTGTAGGCATCGCCTATAAGGTTATTCACCTTCTTTAGGGCATCATAATACTTCTTGGTGTCGTTGTAGAGTTTCTCCACCTCCTTAAAACCGTCCAAGGTGTTCTTCACCGTCTTCGAGGCAGTTGCTATCTCCTTGACCGAATTGACGATGTTGCCGGCAAAATTGCCAGGGTCGGTTACCACCCACTGTGCGTGGGCTTTGGGAACAGAAAGGCTCAATCCTAAGAGAGCCATGAAAATGTACTTTTTCATTGTTACTATAGTTTTGATGGTTTGTACTTATTTCTTTTTATTGTTTCTTTTCTCTATGGCAAGCTGACGGATAGCCGTTTCGATATCCCCACCAAGCTGTGCTGCCCTGTTCATCACCTCCACCTTCTCGGTTTCCTCTGTGGTATAGGTGAGATATTCCTCCATGCTCACTTCCGTAGCATAGACTGCACTCTGCATACCGCCCAAGCCTATCCACACCTCCTTGTAGAGTCGGTTCGGGTCATTGTTCTGGTTAATGGAGAGTATCTGGCTCTTTTCCTTTTCAGACAAGCCGAGCATCGCCTGTATGCCGTCGAACTTGGTCATGTACTTGCGCTGGTCAAGCAGTATCTTGCAGTCGGAGTTATTAATAATACTTTCCTTGACAATGGGAGACTGAATGATATCGTCTACCTCCTGCGTTACGACAATGGCTTCCCCGAAATATTTTCTCACCGTCTTATACAAATACTTAATGTAGTCTGCCATGTTTGCCGAAGCAATCGCCTTCCATGCTTCCTCAATGAGTATCATCTTGCGGATACCCTTTAATCGGCGCATCTTGTTGATGAAGGCTTCCATGATGATGATGGTTACCACAGGAAAGAGATCTTTGTTGTCCTTCACTTGGTCAATTTCAAAGACAATAAAGCGTTTACTTAGCAGGTCGATGTTCTTGTCCGAGTTCAGCAGGAAATCATATCGACCACCACGATAGTATTGCTTCAATGTCGTCAAGAGGTTGTTGATATTGAAGTCCGAGAGCGTTACCTTGATGTCACGCTTTTCCATATCCTTTCGGTATACATCCCGCAGATACTCATAGAAAGTATTAAAACAGGGTGTAACGCTGTGGTCAGCACATATCAGCTCGATATAGGAGTTTACGGCTGAACCAAGTTCACCTGCCTCGGTCTTAGTGATATGCTCATCAGCACTTTTCCAGAGCGTGAGCAGCAGCGTACAGATACTCTCTCTCTTCTCTACATCGAAGAAGTAATCATCCGTATAAAAAGGGTTGAAGGATATCGGACTTTCATTGGTATAGGTGAAATACACGCCGTCCTCACCTTTGGTCTTGCGGTGGATAAGTTCACACAAGCCTTGATATGAGTTACCCGTATCGACCAAGAGGACGTGCGCCCCCTGCTCGTAATACTGGCGTACCATGTGGTTGGTGAAGAAAGACTTGCCGCTACCCGAAGGACCCAAGATAAATTTGTTACGGTTAGTGATGACTCCCTTTTTCATCGGCAAATCCGATATGTCTAAGTGGACGGGCTTTCCCGAAAGGCGGTCTGCCATCTTGATACCGAAGGGAGAGAGTGAATCCTTGTAATTCGTCTCTGCCGTAAAGAAGCAGAGGGCAGGCTCGATGAAAGTATAAAATGACTCTTCTGCAGGAAAATCTGCCGCATTGCCGGGAATACCTGCCCAGTAGAGTGTTGCCGCATCAATGGTATTGTGACGTGGGTGGCATTCCATAAGAGCAAGTGCAGAGCCTACGTCATTCTTCATTC